>ENA-ORNZ01000024-ORNZ01000024.1-human-gut-metagenome-genome-assembly--contig:-NODE-24-length-213758-cov-21.676734_pt1 | contig 213758 bp, 192 predicted proteins | sample MGYA00242124_ERZ509040 | MGnify/ENA primary metagenome ERZ509040 (study PRJEB26280, sample SAMEA2338733) | human gut metagenome | biome: human gut; feature: human-associated habitat; material... | reverse complement strand
GGAAAGACTGATCAGCTCTTAGCGGAATGCGTGGTCAGATGAGCCGGAATTTGCAAAAAAGCAAAAGAATTGTGTACGAAAGTACAGGAGAAAGTTATAAATATATAATATATATAGAAGGAAAATCAAAAAGGACACCTCATTTTTCATTTTGGAACAGGGGGAATATCATTTGGGACGTAGCATTTTTGCAAAATGCTACGTCCCAAATGATAAAATTTACATAAACCCTGTTGACAAACGAAAATCGGAGTGATAAATTATATTCGAAAGATGTTAGCACTCGAATTTAAAGAGTGCTAATAAAGAAATCGAAGGGAGGAATGCAGATGGTGACAGAGCATGGATTGAGTGATAGAAAACTGAAAATCCTATACGCGATCATTCGGACATATCTGGAAACTGGCGAGCCGGTTGGTTCTCGGACAATTTCGAAGTATACGGACTTGAATCTGAGTTCTGCGACGATTCGAAACGAGATGGCAGATCTGGAAGAGCTTGGCTACATTATGCAGCCTCATACATCAGCAGGACGAATTCCTTCGGATAAGGGTTATCGCCTTTATGTAGATATCCTAATGGAAGAAAAGGAGCAGGAGTTAAACGATAAGCAGGAGCAGATGCTGGAGAAGGCTGATAAAATGGAACAGCTTCTAAAGCAGGCAGCGAAAGTGCTGGCGAGCAGTACGAACTATGCGACGATGGTCTCCACTCCTATGAACAATGTCAACAAGATCAAGTTTATTCAGTTGTCCATGGTGGATGAAGAGCAGATCATTGCAGTGATCGTTCTCAGTGGAAATGTGATCAAGAATAAGATCATTAATTTAGAAGAACCTCTCAGCAATGAGAATTTGTTAAAGCTGAATATGCTGCTTAACACAACGCTCAACGGAATGTCGATCGAAGAGATTAATCTCGGATTGATCGCCCGGTTAAAAGAGCAGGCAGGCATCCACAGTATGGTTGTCGGAAATGTATTGGATGCAGTTGCGGATGCGATACAGATTGACGAAGATATGCAGATCTATACAAGTGGCGCAACGAACATTTTCAAATACCCGGAACTCTCGGATAAGGAGAGTGCGCAGGATATTATCAGTGCATTTGAAGAGAAACAGCAGCTTACAGAGCTTGTGACACAGACACTTGCACAAGAAGAAAATACAGGAATTCAAGTATATATCGGAGATGAGACGCCGGTTCAGACGATGAAAGACTGCAGTGTAGTGACTGCGACGTATGAATTGGGAGACGGAATGAAGGGAACCATAGGAATTATCGGTCCGAAGCGCATGGATTACGAACATGTGCTGAAATCAATGAAGCGTCTTCAAAATGAACTGGATCAGATGTTTCATCAGAAAAAATAAGAAAGGTGGGAGAACCGTTGGAAAATAAACAGGATAAAAGTCAGGAAGAAATGGTAAAAGAAGCGGTGGAGGAAGCGAAGAAAAACGCGCAGGAAGCAGAAGAGACTGAAGCCGGAACAGAAGAGATGGCAGAGGAAGAGACAGAAGAAAAAGAAGCAGAAGAAACCGAAGCCAAGACAGAAGAAAGCGAAGAAGATAAGAAGTCAGAGAAGAAATTATTTGGCAAGAAAAATAAAAAAGATAAAAAAGATGAGAAGATTGAGGAACTGACTGACAGACTCACTCGTCAAATGGCAGAGTTTGATAACTTCCGCAAGCGTACAGACAAAGAGAAATCTCAGATGTACGAAGTTGGAGCGAAAGATATCATAGAAAAGATTCTTCCGGTTGTAGACAATTTCGAAAGAGGATTGGATGCAGTGAAGGAAGAAGAGAAAGACGATCCATTTGTCCAGGGAATGGAGAAAGTGTATAAGCACTTGATGACAACACTGGAAGAAATCGAGGTGAAACCTATCGAAGCGGTAGGAAAGGAATTTGACCCGAATTTACACAATGCGGTGATGCATGTGGAGGATGAGAATTTCGGTGAAAATATTGTAGCCGAAGAATTTCAGAAAGGGTATACATACCGTGATTCCATTGTGAGACACAGTATGGTAAAAGTAGCTAACTGACCGAAAGCACGTAGTGCGAGGTCGTTCTGTGAGATTAGCGAGGTAATTTCGAGCTTAGCGAACAGAACTTCATATAATATTCAGCAAAAAATTTAGGAGGAATTTATCATGGGTAAAATTATTGGTATCGACTTAGGAACAACAAACAGCTGTGTAGCAGTTATGGAAGGTGGACAGCCAACCGTTATCACAAATACAGAAGGAGCAAGAACAACCCCATCTGTTGTTGCATTTACAAAAACTGGAGAGCGTCTTGTAGGTGAACCTGCAAAACGTCAGGCAGTTACAAATGCTGAGAGAACAATCTCTTCTATTAAAAGAGAAATGGGTTCTGATTTCAGAGTAACAATTGATGACAAAAAATATTCTCCACAGGAAATTTCCGCAATGACACTTCAGAAATTAAAAGCAGACGCAGAAGGATATTTGGGAGAAAAAGTAACAGAAGCTGTTATTACAGTACCTGCTTACTTTAATGATGCTCAGCGTCAGGCAACAAAAGATGCCGGTAAAATTGCAGGTCTTGATGTAAAACGTATCATCAACGAGCCTACAGCGGCAGCATTAGCATATGGTCTTGACAACGAGAAAGAACAGAAAATCATGGTATATGACTTAGGCGGCGGCACATTTGATGTATCCATTATTGAAATCGGTGACGGTGTTATCGAAGTATTATCTACAGCAGGTAACAACAGACTCGGCGGAGATGACTTTGACCAGAAGATCACAGATTACATGATCGCTGAATTCAAGAAACAGGAAGGTGTAGACTTATCTACAGATAAGATGGCGCTTCAGAGATTAAAAGAAGCTGCTGAGAAAGCGAAAAAAGAACTTTCTTCCGCAACAACATCTAACATCAACCTTCCATTCATCACAGCAACTGCTGAAGGACCAAAACATTTTGATATGAACCTTACAAGAGCAAAATTCGATGAATTAACACATGATCTTGTAATGAAGACATCTGAGCCGGTACAGAGAGCACTCTCTGATGCAGGAATCTCTGCTTCTGAACTCGGTCAGGTACTTCTCGTAGGTGGTTCTACACGTATTCCGGCAGTACAGGAAGAAGTAAAACGACTGACAGGTAAAGAGCCAAGCAAATCTCTGAACCCAGATGAATGTGTAGCACTCGGTGCTTCCGTACAGGGTGGTAAACTTGCAGGAGATGCAGGCGCAGGCGATATCCTTCTTCTTGATGTAACACCTCTTTCTCTTTCTATTGAGACAATGGGTGGCGTTGCTACAAGATTAATTGAAAGAAATACAACAATCCCTACAAAGAAGAGCCAGATCTTCTCTACGGCAGCAGATAATCAGACAGCAGTAGACATCAACGTTGTACAGGGTGAGAGACAGTTCGCAAGAGATAACAAATCTCTGGGACAGTTCCGACTGGATGGAATCGCACCAGCTCCACGTGGAATCCCACAGATCGAAGTTACTTTCGATATTGATGCAAATGGTATCGTAAATGTATCTGCAAAAGACCTTGGAACAGGAAAAGAGCAGCATATTACAATTACAGCAGGTTCTAACATGTCTGACGAAGATATCGATAAAGCTGTAAAAGAGGCAGCAGCTTTCGAAGCTCAGGATAAGAAACGTAAAGAAGGCATTGACGCTAAGAACGAAGCAGATGCTATGGTTTTCCAGACAGAGAAAGCACTCGGAGAAGTTGGCGATAAGCTTGACGGAGCAGATAAGGCAGCAGTAGAAGCAGATTGCAAAGCATTAAAAGAATTACTTGAGAAAGTAAATATGGAAGATATGTCTGATGCGCAGATCGCAGAGATCAAGGCAGGAAAAGAGAAACTTACAGAGAGCGCTCAGAAATTATTCACAAAGATGTATGAGCAGGCTGGCGCAGCAGCGGGAGCCGGAGCTCAGGGTGCAGGCCCGGATATGGGTGCAGGCGCAGGTCCGGCACCGGAAGGATTCCAGGGTGATGATGTTGTAGATGGAGATTATAAGGAAGTCTAAACCCAGAACACTTAGCAAAGGGATAACGTAAGGTGTCCCTTTGCCGGTACAAAGGTTGTTCTGCGGAACCCGGCGAAATGTTTCATAAGTCTGGTTCCGCAGATTTCCTACGTTTAGACAGAACTTCCTTATGTAAGGAGAAGGTTTTATGGCAGAGACTAAAAGAGACTATTATGAGGTGCTTGGTGTCAGCAAAGATGCGGATGATGCCACATTAAAAAAAGCATATAGAAAGGTTGCTAAGAAGTATCATCCTGATGTAAATCCGGGTGATGCAGAGGCTGAAAAGAAGTTCAAAGAAGCTTCCGAAGCTTATGCGATTTTAAGTGATCCGGATAAACGCCGTCAGTACGACCAGTTTGGTCATGCTGCATTTGAAGGCGGAGCCGGAGGAGCCGGCGGTTTTGGAGGGTTCGATTTCAGCGGCGCAGATTTCAGTGATATCTTTGGTGATATCTTCGGCGATCTTTTCGGCGGAGGCAGAAGAGGCGGACGTGCAAGCCAGGGTCCTATGCAGGGAATGAATATCCGCAAGAGTGTAAGGATTACTTTTGAAGAGGCTGTGTTTGGCTGTGAGAAAGAGCTGGATGTCGTCTTAAAAGATCCGTGTCCGACTTGTAACGGAACAGGAGCAAAGCCCGGAACTTCACCGGAGACCTGTCCGAAATGCGGCGGAAAAGGTCAAGTGGTGTATACACAACAGTCTTTCTTTGGAACTGTTCAAAATGTACAGACCTGTCCGGACTGTCACGGAAGTGGTAAGATTGTCCGTGAGAAATGTTCAGATTGCGGAGGTACAGGTTATGTTTCCAACCGTAAGAAAATATCTGTATCCATTCCGGCCGGTATTGATAATGGTCAAAGCGTACGTATCCGCGAAAAAGGAGAACCGGGCGTAAACGGAGGACCAAGAGGAGATCTTCTTGTTGAGGTGATGGTATCCAGACATCCGATCTTCCAGCGTCAGGATATGCATATTTTCTCTACCGTTCCGATTTCTTTTGCGCAGGCAGCGCTGGGAGCCGATATTAAGATTAAGACAGTGGACGGCGAAGTCATTTATAATGTTAAACCGGGAACGAAGACAGATACGAAGGTACGTCTGAAAGGAAAAGGAGTACCATCCGTGCGTAATTCACAGATTCGAGGCGACCATTATGTGACACTGGTGATCCAGACACCGGAGAAACTAAGTCATGAAGCGAAAGAAGCGCTTCGCAAGTTTGATGAGCTGACCGGAAATACACTGCATGTGGCAGATGAAAAAAATGAAACATCCGGTAAGAACGGCAAGAAGAAAAAAGGATTTATGGATAAAATGAAAGAAGCTTTTGATGATTAATCATCAGAAGCTTCTTTTATTTTATACTCTTGTATTGTTACACGGTCGATCGTTTTTTTCGAATTACCATTGCGGCAATCACGAATGCTACTGCGAAGAGAAATTGTATACTGTATGCCTGCCGGAGAGACTGGAGCTGTGAGTCTGTCAGAGAAGCAGTAGAAGAAAGGGTGTTGTTAGCAAGCTCATACCAGTATACAGGAAGAAAGTGTGCAATTTTCTTAACGCCTGCTCCAAGAATATCCATAGAGACAAATACTCCGCAGGTAAATGACATTCCAAGAGAAATGACGTTGACGATTCCATTAATGATCTCTCCCTTTATTGGGAAAGAACTGATGAGAAAGGCAATGGACAGTGATACCAGCGTCATAAGGAACGTGTTTAGCAGGTAGTACGGAAGATGCGGATCATTCAGACATTCTTTCCCGTACAAAGCAATCGGCATTAAAAGGCAGATGATCCAGATGCCAAGTCCGATGACAATGTGACCGAGAATCAGCTGACAGCTAATGCTTCGGGCAGAGATGCAGGAACAAAGCATTCGATTCTTTACATTCGGGTTGCCAAATGAAATCATAATATAACTCAATATGTAGCACAAGATGGAAAGAATGATATAAGGCATATATTGGAACATAAATGCATGAGCCGGTACATTTCCGTCATGTCCTGTCTTGTCGATTAAAGTGATCTCAGGCGCTGCGGTGACAGATTGTCGGATTATACGAAGCGCTTCAGATATAGAATAACCTCCGGCTGTTAATGTCCGCATATGATTTAAAAAGTCATTGATCTGTTGATCTACATAGTACCCGGTGGTACTGTCAGGAATTTTAGTCACAGCAAGCTTCCCATTGCCGGACAGGCAAAATTGTTCGAAGTTCTCAGGAATTGTAACGACGTAATAAATATCCCGATAGAAGAGTCGTTCCTGAAGGAAACTCTGGTCATTGGGAAGCTCTTTGACATGGTGGATGGAAGCAAGATAATCTTTCATTCCTTCTGCCAGTTCTCCGCCGTCCAGATCAAGGACTGCAATAGGCAGAGATTCAGCCTGAAAACCGGAGGTTGTGGAATCGCTGAGTGCATTTTGAATGAACAGACTGATAGTGAGAAAAATCAGAATATAAAGAAACATCATTCCGAGATTTCTCTTTGCGATTGTCAAAAATCCTTTAAATACTGTCATAACGTTCCCTCCTGATTCCTAAAAATGCTGCAAATAAAAGGATGATACTCATAAAAGCTAAAATGAGTATACATTTTGTGAACCGTTCCATGTCGTTGTACACTCCCATACAATAATAAGCATCACTTAATACAGCCGCAGGATTGATCCGGTTCAGAACAGGAAAATGCTGTTCAATTATATTTTTCATATTGCCAAACATAAGACCGGCAAGAAAAGACGGGAACAGCGTTAATAAAACAGAAAGCCCTAATTTTATATTAAGAGACAACTTTGTCAGAGAACCAAAAGCAAGCCCCAGTGTTATGCCGATGATACTTCCCATCAGGTTGATAAGCAGCAGAGCGGGAAGGTTATGGCCGAGTCCGATGCCGAGGATTTTCCCGATATAAACAGTAAGTATCATAATATTGATAAAGTGAATGGCAGTAAGGACGAGCATATCTACGAGGATCAGTGTCAGACGGTGTGTCGGAGTAATGCTGCGCCTTGCCCCCAGAGGCGTCAAATTTGCCTGACTGTCAAAGCTTGCGCGGACACCGAGAAAGGTTCCCGATAGACAGGCGTAAGCAATGAGGGCGAAAAAATATTGAACGTTTGGATCGAGAGTTTCTCCGCCTAAGGATGTTTCCTGCACCATTTGCCGGTAATTGCTGATTTCATGGATTGCTGCGTCTAAATGTTCAGGATGTGAGGCGGCAATCTCTTTGAGCATGGCAGCATTCTGCGTGTAAGACGTAAGGAGCGAAGTCAGGATACTCTCCTGTAATCCATTTTTTCCTACGCTTAAAGACGGCGATTCAGAGGCATAGTAGATGCCGCTGATCGTCCCCTGATTTAATGCTTCAAGAGCTTCTTTTTCTGAATCGCACGGGAGAATCTCTAATGTTTGCTGTTCCATTGCATCTAAAAAGTTAAGAAATGCGGCAGAATCGGCCGTTTCCTGCTGGCTGGTGACAACACATACCTTTATTTTATCCCACTCAGACTCCCCGGTAGAAGAAAGTCCCGCACTGCCAAAGCTGAAATAAAAAAGTGTGGCAAGTATGAGTGGGAATGCAAGTGCCCAAAACATGACAGAGAATTCCCGAACAATTTGTAAAAAGCGATATTTCAGTAAAAATAACATAATAGGAACCTCCTAATCCCGCAGTTCTTTTCCGGTGATTTCGAGGAATACATCATTGAGCGTGGGAAGCTCGGAAAATACACGCCCAAATGAGATTTCGCGCTCTGTAAGATAATTCAGGATCCGCACCAGATTATGCTTTGCACTGCTTAAGCGAATGATCAGACGCTGTTCTTCGTATGTAATGTCCAGAATATGGGGAAGTGACTGTAATTCCCTGAGGATACTATCATCAAGGGCAATTGCTTCAATCGTGATCGTTTCTCCTGTTTTGAGCAGTTTTTTCAGTTCATCCTTCGTTCCGCAGGCAAGCACACGACCGTGGTCAATGATTGCGATTTTGGAACAGATCTGTTCTACTTCCTCCATATAGTGGGAAGTATAGACGATAGTAGAGCCCTGTCGGTTCAATTCTAAGATTCCTTCCAGTATGCGGTTTCGGCTCTGTGGATCAACAGCAACTGTCGGCTCATCCAGAATAATGAGTTTTGGCTTGTGTACGATACCGCAGGCAATATTCAGTCTTCGAAGAAGTCCGCCGGATAGCTTTCCGGGGCGTACCTTGCGGTAGTCCTCAAGCCCGGTAAATGCAATTGCTTCTTCCACGAACTTATGACGGCGATTTTTTTCTTTGATATACAGACCACAGAAATAATCGATATTTTCCCAGACGGACATTTGTTCAAAGACAGCGACGTTCTGCATGACAACACCGATTTCTTTCTTTAGTTCATAACTGTCCGGACGCATTTCTTCTCCGAAGACAGTGACGGTGCCCTTGTCATATTTAAGAAGAGAGAGAATGCAGCCGATGGCAGTTGTTTTGCCGGAACCGTTGGGACCGAGAAGACCGAAGATTTCACCTTTTTGGATATCTAAACTGAGATGGTCAAGAGCCAGTACAGAGCCATAGCGCTTGACTAGATTTTCAATATGTATCATTGCAGAAATTCCTTTCTTTTAAAATATAATTATGACGTTTGTTACTTGTAGTATAAAAAACTTCTGTTTATAATGATAGTGTCACAAGTCATAAAGTGAAAATGACAATTGTCATTTTCTTTGTTTGGAAAGAAAGGAAAGAGGCTGCGGATGACTGGACAGATCATTTTGATGTTGTATGGCATGGTATTTCTGTTACTTGTACCGGCAGATGCTGTGTTTGTGTCGGCATTTCTTATGACGGCAATTTATATTGGTCTGTGGAATTTGAAGATTCCCTATCGGATGCGGCAAATACTGCCATGGGTATGGCTTCTCCTCTGTTTTGGGGTGCCGGAGTTATCCATCTTTGTTGCTGCGGCATGTTACAGTATGCTTAACGAAGAGCGATATATACCGGCAATCATTCTTGCTTCACTCAGCTTTTTGATGTGGATGGAGAAAGAGCCGGAGGGCGTTATTCTTCAGCTGGCAGGATGTGCATTTGCCTGTGTGCTGTCCAGACAGTTTCGAGCTTATGAAAGTCTGTTGAAGAAGTACCGGAAAACAAGAGATGACAGTACCGAATGGAACATCGTTCTGAAAGAGAAAAATAAGAATTTGCTGGAAAATCAGGATTATGAGATCTATACGGCGACTTTAAAGGAAAGAAACCGAATCGCAAGAGAGATCCATGATCATGTCGGACATATGCTGTCCCGGGCAATTTTGATGGTAGGAGCCATGAAAGTAGTGAATCATCAGGAAGCGCTATCAGAGCCTCTTAAGCAGCTTGAAGAAACTTTAAATACAGCGATGACAAATGTAAGAGAAAGCGTCCACGACCTGCACGATGCTTCTGTCAATATGGAGGAAGCAATCCGGGGATTGATCGAAGGATATCAGTTCTGTCCGGTACAATTTACTTACGATGTGGAAAATTTTGTGCCGCGCGAAGTGAAATACAGTTTTATTGCCATTGTCAAAGAGGGACTTAACAATATTGCGAAGCACAGCGGTGCAGAGAAGGCGGAGATTACGGTCCGGGAACACCCGGGGTTGTACCAGCTGGTCATTAAAGATAATGGAAGCCATGGAAGGCTCAAAGAAAAGATGACAGATTCCGAGATGAAAGAGCGCGCAGGAATCGGGATACAGAATATGAGAGAGCGGGTAAAAAATCTGGGAGGAACCTTTCAGATCGCCAGCGAAAAAGGGTTCAGTATCTATATTACAGTGCCGAAGAAGGGAGAAGGCTAGATGCGAGTGGTAATCGTAGATGATGATACATTTATAACAGGTGCTTTAAAGACAATTTTGGAGACCACGGAAGAAATTACAGTTGTGGGAGTGGGGGCAGACGGAAGAGAAGCACTGGAATTATATCATGAATACAAACCGGATGTACTTCTTATGGATATTCGTATGAAAGAGATGAGCGGGCTGGAGGCGGCAGAGAAGATTCTTGCACAAGATCCTCAGGCGAAGCTTCTTCTTCTTACCACCTTCTCTGATGATGAATATATTATCAAAGCATTGAAAGCCGGAGTGAAAGGATATCTGCTAAAACAAGATTATCAGAGCATTCTCCCGGCGCTTCGGGCAGTCTGCTGCGGACAGAGCGTATTCGGGACACAGATTATGGAGAAGCTTCCGGAGCTTTTGATGGAGAAGAAACAATTTGACTGGCTGGACCGCGAGATTGGAGAAAAAGAACTTCAGATCATTTCACTTGTGGCGGAAGGGTTGAGTAATAAAGAGATTGCGGAACGGCTGTTTCTAAGCGAAGGAACTGTCAGAAACTATATAAGCAGTATTCTGGACAAACTTAATCTGCGCGACCGGACACAATTGGCAGTTTTTTATTTAAATACAAAATAAATGAAGGAGGAGAAAAGATATGAAGAATTTCACACTATACACCCCTACCAGAATTGTCTTTGGCAAAGAGGTTGAAAAAGAAACCGGAAGGCTTGCAAAAGAGCAGGGAGCTTCCAAAGTATTGATTGTGTACGGAGGAGGCAGTATTATAAAAAGCGGGCTTCTTAAGAGCGTGCAGAAGTCGCTGCAAAAAGAAGGCATTGCTTATACAGAACTTGCAGGAGTAAAGCCGAACCCAAGGATGTCTCTTGCAAGAGAAGGTGTGGAAAAAGCGATTTCTTTTGGAGCAGACCTGATTCTTGCAGTGGGTGGAGGAAGCTCTATTGATACTGCAAAAGCAATTGCTATCGGTGCGGCAAATGAGGGAATTGATCTTCGGGAATTCTGGAGCGGAAAAGAAGCGATCACGAAAGTGCTTCCGGTCGGAGCAGTCCTTACAATTGCGGCAGCGGGAAGTGAGATGAGTGATTCCGCAGTATTGACAAATGAAGAGACAGGGAAAAAGGGTGGTGTGAATACAGATCTTGTCCGTCCGAGATTTGCAGTTATGAATCCTGAACTTACGTATACACTTCCGAAATACCAGCTGACTTGCGGAATCGTAGACATTTTCATGCATACGATCGAACGGTATTTTACACCGGAAGATGGAAATGAATTGACGGATGAGATTGCGGAAGGCTTGTTGAGAACATTGATCCGCAATGGATTAAAAGCGGTGGAACAGCCCAAGGATTATGATGCGTTAAGTGAGATTATGTGGTGCGGAAGTCTCTCCCACAACAATCTGACAGGTCTTGGAAGACCGAAGGACTTTGCCTGTCACAAATTAGGGCATGAAATAGGCGGAATGTTTGATGAGGCACACGGAGCAACACTTTCAGCGGTGTGGGGAAGCTGGGCGAGATATGTGTATCAGTTAGATATCGAAAGATTTGCAAATTACGGAAAGAAAGTCTGGAACATAGAACTAGACAAAGCAGAAGAGGCGGCAATAGCGGCTATCGAGAAGACCGAAGAATTTTTCCGAGCGCTTGATATGCCGGTGAGTATCGGAGAACTTTCCATTGGTGTACAGCCGGATGAGGTGCTTAAGAAAATGGCAGAAAGCGCAACCAAGGGAGGTACAGTAAAACTTGGATGTTTCAAGCGATTAGATATGCAGGATATGTATGAGATTTATAAAATAGCAAACCATTAAAGTGGCATTCACAAACGGCAGGAGCGTGTGAAAATGATTATATTAGACAGAACGCAAATAGAAGAGCTGATGGATCTTCAGCAGATGATGGATCAGATTGAGGAGGCATACCGGATCTTTGGGAAGGGCGAGTTCTACATGCCGCCAAGACCAAGTGTAGAGCAGGACAATAAGACCATGCTTTATATGCCATGCTATACAAAAGAAGTGATCGGGACGAAGATTTTAAGCATTTTCCCGGACAATGCAAGTCTGGGACTTCCGTCCATTGACGGGATTATGTATCTCAATGATTATCAAACAGGGAAACCATTGGCGGTCATGGATGGGCAGGCAGTAACTGCGTGGCGTACCGGAGCAGTGGGCGGCGTGGGAATCCGTCATCTATCGAGGAAGGATTGTCATACGGTAGGAATTGTCGGCGCCGGAGTACAGGGATTCTATCAGGCGCTGTACGCATGTGCGGCACGACCGATACATACGGTGTATATATATAACCACAGTGACCGTGATTTGACGGATTATCTGATAAGACTGGAAAAAGCTATTGATAATCCGTCTGTAAAAGTAGTACAATGTAAGACGGTAGAAGAACTGGTAGAAGCAAGTGAGATTATCTGTACAACAACACCGTCTAAAGAGCCGGTGCTTCCGAATGACAGAGAACTGCTTCGGGGGAAGTGTATCATTGCCATCGGTTCTTATACCCCGGATATGCGGGAAATTCCCGATGCGATTTGGGATCTTGTGGAACGGGTTTACATTGAACTTCCGTATGCCTGTGAGGAGAGCGGAGATTTGAGCCAGCCTTTGGCAGAAGGAAGACTTAAGAAGGCACAGACTGTTTTGATGAGTGATTATCTGGCAGAAGATCCCGAAGAAATTACAGATACCGGAGAGACCACCTATTTTAAATCGGTAGGAATGGGACTCTTTGATGTGTGTATTGCACAGAAAATATTAGAAATGACAAAGGAGAGGTAGATTATGAAAGCAGTATCAACAGACAAAGCGCCAAAAGCATTAGGACCATATTCACAGGGATATGTACACAATGGAATTTTCTATTCAGCAGGACAGATTCCGATCAATCCGGCAGTTGATGCAGTAGAAGCTGAGACTATCGAGGAGCAGACCGAGCAGGTATGCAAAAATCTGGCAGCAGTTCTGGAAGCAGCAGGAACTTCATTTGACAACGTATTGAAGACCACCTGTTTTCTTGCAGATATGGGTGATTTTGCGGCATTCAATGAAGTGTATGCAAAATATTTCACATCAAAACCGGCAAGAAGCTGTGTCGCTGTGAAAACACTTCCTAAGAATGTAAAATGTGAAGTGGAGCTTATCGCAGTCGTTGAATAGAACGCAATATGATGCATGAAACAAAGTCAGATGCATTAGCGAAGAGTAAGTATTAAGAAAAGAGGAACAATTGATTATGGCAGAAGAGCAGAAGAACTGTAAGCCATCTGATTGTGCCGGATGTGCACATGCGGATTCTTGCAGCAGTAAACCACAGGACTTTAAGAAACCTGCAAATCCACATTCTCATGTGAATAAAGTGATTGCAGTTGTCAGCGGAAAGGGCGGCGTAGGTAAATCTATGGTTACCGCATCTCTGGCAAGAATGATGAAGGAACAGGGATTTTCCGTAGGTATTCTTGACGCAGATATTACCGGACCATCCATTCCGAAGATGTATGGTGTTCACGAGGCGGCAGTAGGCGATGAAAACGGAATCTTTCCACAGGAAGCAAAAGACGGAACCAAGATCATGTCTGTCAATTTGTTGCTGCCAAACGAATCTGACCCGGTTATCTGGAGAGGACCGGTTATTGCAAATGTAGTCACACAGTTCTGGACAGATGTAATGTGGGGAGAGCTGGATTATTTATTTGTAGATATGCCGCCGGGAACCGGTGACGTACCGCTTACTGTTTTTCAGTCCCTTCCGGTGGACGGCGTTGTGATCGTTACATCTCCGCAGGATCTGGTTCAGATGATCGTAAGCAAGGCTTACAATATGGCGAGACAGATGGATATTCCGGTGCTTGGTATTGTAGAAAACTACAGCTATCTGAAGTGCCCGGACTGCGGGAAAGAAATTAAAGTATTTGGTGAGAGCCATGTAGATGAGACCGCTGAGAAATTCAGAATCCCGGTACTTGGCAAAATGCCGATCGATCCGGCACTTGCAGAAATGGTAGAAGAAGAGCGTTTCTATGAGGCGAGCAATGAATATCTGGCAGCGGCCGTAAATAAATTATAAACAACAAGAAATCCCCGGGGGAAATATCACATTACCCCCGGGGATTATTTGTATCTCATAGTCATGAGCCGGCTGTTTTTACTTCTTCTTTTTGTCGGATTCCGGCTTTGGAAGGCCGTCGATCAATTTTTCTATGATTTGTTTCTTTACATAGACATCAAAGCTTAAATTGCACAGAAATGCAAAAGTCTGAAGCTTTGCTCTCTCCTCTTCGGGCATGTCTTCGAAGGTCTCAAGCGCACACTGATAACTCTTTGTCACATCCTTCATAAGGTCAGTGATCCTTGATTTCTCCAGGTCACAGATATCTTTGTAAATATCAGTAAAAGTTAAATTCCCTGTGGTATCAAAATAGTTGTCTGTCAGGGGTGCGAGCAAAGTCTCAATATCTTTGATAGATAAAATATTTTTAAAATAATAGATAAAGATCATAACGAGCACGTGCTCTTTGGAATATTTTTTCTTTACAGGCGGCGGAAGAAGATTGTTCTTTGCGTAATTATTGATCATAGTTTTTGTAAGGATCTTATCCTCTTCATAGCGCTTGGTGGAGCTTAAATTCTTCTCCATGAAAGTAGTTACCTGATCCATATATAAATCTATATTTGGAATCTCTTCCGGTTTGATGTAGTCGATTTGTGAGATGCTGGATAAAATACTGTTCAGCATGTCTTTTGTGTCAATTGTCATAATATCACCTCGATACAAACATTATATAGTATTCAAAACTAGATAGCAAGATTTATTTTGATTGATCTTTGCAGGCAAAACAAATCGAGAAATCAGAAATTGATTATTTTGAGAAAATTTTTATGCGTAATCTATGGATACGTGTTATAATACGGGAAGGTATGAAAGGTACGAAGGATATGGTACACAGGAGGTATGAAAATGAATAAAACAGATGAAAAATATCAGGCATATGTCCAGATCTTAAAAGAGGAGCTGGTACCGGCAATGGGGTGCACGGAACCGATCGCTCTTGCTTATGCGGCGGCAAAGGCGCGGGAAGTCTTAGGATGTCTTCCAGATAAGGTTGTGATCGAGGCCAGTGGAAGTATCATTAAAAATGTAAAGAGTGTGATCGTTCCGAATACGAATCATTTGAAAGGAATTCCGGCAGCTGCCACAGCAGGTATCATTGCAGGAAAACCGGAGAAAGAGCTGGAGGTTATTGCGGAAGTAACGGAAGAACAGACCAAAGAGATGGTTTCATTCCTTCAGAAAACAGAGATTTCTGTAGAGCATGTGGACAATGGTATTACATTTGAAATCATAGTGACTGTGAGCAAAGGGGATTCTTATGCAAAAGTCCGTATTGCAAATTATCACACAAATATTGTCTTGATTGAAAAAGACCATGAGAAACTTCTTGAGATTCCGGTGGAAGGAGAAAATGAAGAGGGATTGACGGATCGAAGCCTTTTGGATGTAAAATCTATCTGGGATTTTATCAACACAGCAGACATAGAAGATATCCGTGAAGTGATCGGGCGTCAGATTGAATATAACACTGCAATTGCAGACGAAGGAATGCGCGGGGATTATGGTGCGAATATCGGACAGGTATTGCTGAAAGCATACGGAGACGATGTAAGAACAAGAGCGAAAGCCAGAGCGGCAGCAGGCTCGGATGCAAGAATGAATGGCTGTGAACTTCCGGTTATTATCAATGCAGGAAGCGGAAATCAGGGAATGACCTGTTCTCTTCCGGTGCTTGAGTATGCGAAAGAGTTGAATTCCGGTGAAGAAAAAACATACCGCGCGTTGGCTCTTTCTAATCTGGTGGCAATTCATCAGAAGACAGGAATCGGAAGATTATCCGCGTATTGCGGAGCTGTAAGCGCCGGAGCGGCAGCAGGAGCAGGAATTGCTTACTTGTGCGGAGGCGGTTATGATGAAGTGATCCATACCGTAGTCAACGCTTTGGCAATTGTATCCGGTATGGTATGTGACGGGGCAAAAGCATCCTGTGCTGCAAAGATTGCTTCTTCCGTAGACGCAGGTATTCTTGGATACAATATGTATCTCAACGGTCAGCAGTTCTATGCCGGTGACGGAATTGTGACAAAGGGTGTAGAGGCGACCATCGGTAATATCGGACGCCTTGGCAAAGACGGTATGAGAGAGACCAATGAAGAGATCATTAAAATGATGATTGAAGAATAAGAATGGAAGATAAATGATAGAAACAGAAAGGAATTGTTGACTTGAGTATTTACGACACATTAAATGAACCACAGAGGGAAGCAGTATATTATACAGAGGGACCGCTTCTGATTCTTGCCGGAGCCGGCTCGGGGAAAACAAGAGTGCTGACGCATAGAATCGCATATTTAATCGAAGAGAAGGGCGTGAATCCGTGGAATATTCTGGCAATTACATTTACGAACAAGGCGGCAGGAGAGATGCGGGAGCGAGTGGACAGACTGGTGGGGTTCGGCTCGGAGAGCATCTGGGTGAGCACGTTCCATTCAATGTGTGTAAGAATCTTAAGGAGACACATTTCTTTGCTTGGATATGATACGAACTTTACGATTTATGATGCGGATGATCAGAAGACATTAATGAAAGATGTGTGCAAGCTTCTTCAGATTGACACGAAGATCTATAAGGAGCGCGCACTTCTGGCAGCAGTATCTCATGCAAAAAATGAACTGGTGACACCGGAGGAATTCCGATTGAATGCCGGAGGGGATTTTAGCCAGCGCAAGATTGCAGAAGTGTATGAGGAATATGAGAAACAGTTAAAAGCGAACAATGCACTTGATTTTGACGATCTTCTTATCAAGACCGTGCAATTGTTCCAGACGCAGGCGGATGTGCTGGAATATTATCAGGAACGTTTTCGCTATATTATGGTGGATGAGTATCAGGATACCAATACAGTGCAGTTTGAATTGGTAAGACTTTTGGCATCGAAGTACCGGAATCTCTGCGTAGTCGGTGATGATGATCAGTCCATTTACAAATTCCGGGGCGCCAATATAAAAAATATCCTTAATTTTGAGCAGTATTTTGAAGATGCCAAGGTGATCAAGCTGGAGCAAAACTATCGATCCACAAGTAATATTTTGAATGCAGCCAATGCAGTGATCAGAAATAATGCAGGACGAAAAGATAAAACGTTGTGGACCGATAACGGAGAGGGAGAAAAAATTCAGTTCCGGCAGTTTGATTCTGCATATGATGAGGCAGAATATATTGTAGATGACATTCGAAAGCGAGTAAGAGAGCAAGAATATAGTTATCATGACAACGTAATTCTTTACAGAACAAACGCACAGTCTCGTTTGTTTGAAGAAAAATTTGTCACCGCGAATATTCCGTATAAGATTGTTGGCGGTATCAATTTCTATGCAAGACGGGAAATTAAAGATCTGCTTGCTTACCTGAAAACCGTAGATAATGGGAAGGACGATCTGGCTGTTCGACGTATTGTCAATGTGCCGAAGAGGGGAATTGGTCTGACAAGCATTAACCGTGTGCAGGATTATGCAGCGGCGTATAATATTGGTTTTTATGATGCGCTTCGCGCGGTGGACCTGATTCCGAATATCGGAAGAGGTGCTTCCAAATTGGAGTCTTTTGTGGCGCTGATCGAACACTTTAAAACGGATGCGGAGGATATGAGCATCTCAGATCTTTTGAAAGAAATCATTGAAGAAACCGGATATATTGAGAGCCTCCAGGCGGAGGATATGGTAGAAGCCGAGACAAGAATTGAAAATATCGACGAGCTTCTCAGTAAAGTGGCTGCTTACGAAGAGGATTGTGAAGACCGGAACGAACCCGCATCTTTGAGCGGATTTCTGGAAGAAGTGGCGCTGGTGGCAGACATTGACAGTTTGGATGAAGATACAGATTATGTAGTGCTTATGACTTTACATAGTGCCAAAGGGCTTGAGTTTCCCAATGTTTATCTGGCAGGAATGGAAGATGGACTATTTCCAAGCTATATGACAATCACGTCAGATGATCCGGAGGAAGTAGAAGAAGAGCGAAGGCTCTGCTACGTTGGAATTACACGAGCGGAGAAGGAACTGACCTTGACTTGCGCAAGAAGACGTATGATTCGCGGAGAAACGCAGTATAATAAAATGTCACGGTTTTTAAAAGAGATTCCAATGGAGCTGTTATCAACCGGGGTGGCTTTTACAAAGGAGAAAGAAGAACCGGAAGTGAAAGTGAGCGCTTACATGCAGGCAAAGCAGGCATTTAAGGCAAAACCTTTTGGAGGATCGGCACCGTATTCTCAGGCACCGGCAAGATCTTTCGGAAAACCTTCCGGTAAAGGGCTGGATTACGGAACAGGGGATCGTGTGCGTCATATAAAATTCGGAGAAGGGACAGTGACAGCGATCGTAGAAGGCGGCAGAGATTATGAGGTGACTGTAGCATTTGACACAGCAGGAACAAAGAAAATGTTTGCCGCATTTGCGAAGCTGGTGAAAATATAACTTCTGAAATATATAATTTTCAGTAAATAATAATTTTCCCTAAATAATTTTCTCTGAAAAATGTAGTAATCCGAAAACGATAGTGTTATAATAAATAAAATGATTCGACTTGTAAAAGAGTGCGGGAAAGGACGTGAAAACATGAGCAAAGTAGAAGATTTCATTGCAGCAACAAAATTAAATGAGCTTGTGAATAAAAAAGAAGAGGATAAACACGGTAAGACTGTTCTGTGGGCGCTTGCTATCGTTGGTACAGTAGCAGCAATCGCAGCAATTGCTTATGCAGTGTACTGTTTCTTTACACCGGACTATCTGGAAGATTTTGAAGAAGATTTCGAAGACGATTTTGATGATGATTTCTTCAATGACGAAGATCAGGTATAAGTGACAAATCACAAGATGTAAAAGAATGAAAAGCAGGTTCGAAGCCGATGGGAATCAGAAGGTCTCCGACCTGCTTTTTCTTGTCTTGTAAGAACATCTTAGTTCACTGTGAGAAGACAGAAAAGAGGAGAAAAATGGACGGACAATGTTTTGCGTTATTGATTGATGCGGATAATGTATCGGCAAAATATATAAAACCGATATTAACAGAACTATCAAAATATGGAAATATCACATACAAGAGAATTTATGGAGATTGGACCAGCACCCAGCATTCCAGCTGGAAGGATGAACTGTTGAAGAATTCGATCACACCGATTCAGCAGTTTAGTTATACACAAGGGAAGAATGCAACTGATTCGGCAATGATCATTGACGCTATGGATATATTATATACTCAAGAAGTAGATGGCTTCTGTATCGTATCCAGTGACAGTGATTTTACCCGACTTGTAAGCAGACTCAGAGAAAGCGGTAAGATAGTGATCGGAATGGGAGAGAATAAGACGCCGGAACCATTTCGAAAAGCATGTGATAAATTTACGATTCTGGAGAACCTCTTAAATGAGCAGGCTCCCGGTACGGCACAGGGCTCCGGTGATTCTATTAAGAAAGAGAAGATTGAAGAGGATATTATTAAAATGATCCTTGAAAATCAAGACAATAATAAAACGACCGGACTTGGAGAAGTGGGAAGCCGTCTTGTAAGTCTTCACCCGGATTTTGATGTGCGAAGTTACGGATATAATATGTTGTCAAAATTTTTGGAAGAGTTTGAAAAAATAGAACTTGTAAAGAAGGGAAATTTTGTTGCGGTTGCCCTTCGTGAGGATCGAAGACAGAAGGCAGATGTGGATAAATATCTGCTTCAGATTGTGAAAGCCTCCGGTGCTTCAGGTATAGAACTTAGTACACTGGGAAACCGGGCATATGAGAAATTCAAAGATTTCAAGATTAATGATTACGGATATTCACAATTCAACAAGTATATAAAGAGTATTGATCATATACAGGTGAAGCGCGCCGGAACAATCTTGATCGCAAAGTATAAAGAATAAAAACAGGAAAGGTTATAGAACATATGAAAAAGGGACAGGTATATGAAGGTGTCATAGAGTCGGTGGATTTTCCTAATAAGGGAAAAATTCGGCTTACAGAAGAAGATAAGATCGTAGTTGTGAAAAACGGACTTGTGGGACAGAAAGTTCGGTTTTCTGTAAATAAAATCCGCAAGGAAAAGGCAGAGGGAAGAATTCTTGAGGTGCTTGAGAAAGCGCCGACAGAAATTCCGTCATCCTGTCCGCATTTTGGAGAATGTGGTGGATGCACATACCAGAATCTTCCTTACGAAGAACAGCTCCGTCTGAAAGAACAGCAAGTGAAAGCCATGATGGATGAGGCGGTGGAAGGCGATTATGTGTGGGAAGGTGTGTGTCCGAGCCCAGTGGTATTTGCCTATCGAAATAAAATGGAATTTTCCTTCGGGGATGAATACAAAGATGGTCCTCTTGCGCTTGGTATGCATAAGAGAGGGAGTTTTCATGACATTGTAAATGTAGAACATTGTCAGATTGTGGATGAAGATTACCGGAAGATTTTAACCTGTACATTGGAAGCTTCCAGAAGAAGCGGGCTTCCCTATTATCATCGGATGCGTCATACCGGATATTTCCGCCATCTACTTGTGAGAAAAGCAGTGAAGACAGGAGAAATACTGATTGATCTTGTGACAACAGATGGCAGAGATTGTGCCACAGAGAAAGAAATGAATGATTATCTGGAAAAATGGGTGAAGGCTCTGTGCTGTCTTTCTTTGGATGGAAAGATTGCCGGAATATTGCATACAACCAATAACAGTGTTGCAGATGTGGTCAAGGATGAAGGCACAGAGATTTTGTACGGACAGGGATATTTCTATGAAGAACTCCTTGGCTTAAAATTTAAGATTACTCCGTTTTCCTTCTTCCAGACCAATTCCCTTGGAGCAGAAATCTTGTATGAAAAGGCGCGTGAATATATGGGGGATACGAAAGACAGAGTTGTCTTCGATCTGTACAGCGGAACCGGAACGATTGCCCAGATTCTTGCGCCGGTAGCTAAGAAAGTGGTCGGTGTGGAGATTATAGAAGAAGCGGTGGAAGCAGCCAGAGAAAATGCACAGCTTAACGGACTTGAAAACTGTAAGTTCTGGGCAGGGGATGTGTTGAAAGTGATCGATGAGCTGGGAGAAGTTCCGGATCTCATCATGTTAGATCCTCCAAGAGACGGTGTGAACCCAAAAGCACTTCGAAAGATCATTGACTTTGGCGTAAACCGGATGGTTTATATCGCCTGCAAACCAACCAGTCTTGCAAGAGATCTGGAGATGCTTCAGGGGCACGGATATAAAGTGGAAAAGATAGCATGCGTTGATTTATTCCCGAATACGGTGCATGTGGAAACGGTCTGCTTACTATCGAGAGTAAAGGAAGAAGTGTCAAAAGAATAAATATTAAAAAGGAGTTATTTCATGAATACACACACAAAGAAATTAACATTATCAGCTATGTTTTTGGCAATTGGCATCATCCTGCCGTTTTTCACCGGACAGGTACCACAGATTGGGAATATGCTGCTCCCAATGCATTTTCCGGTGTTTTTATGCGGAATGATCTGTGGAGCGCCGTATGGTTTGGCGATTGGATTTATTCTGCCGATTTTCCGATCTTTTTTATTCGGGATGCCGATGATGTATCCAATGGCGATTGCCATGGCTTTTGAACTTGCGGTCTATGGTGTTGTGGCAGGGTGGATATATGGACGGGCAGAAAGAAAGAACACGCTGGTTGTTTATCAAGCGCTTCTTCTTGCTATGGTCTGCGGAAGAGTTGTCTGGGGAATGGTAGAAATCTTGCTTCTTGGCATTGGAGGAAATGGATTTACATGGCAGATGTTCCTTGCCGGAGCACTTGTGAATGCAATTCTGGGAATCCTTCTTCAACTTGTGTTGATTCCTGCAATTATGGCGGTTGTCGTACATAAAAAGGTGGTGCCGGAAAATGCAAAATAGAAGTCCTTTTCTGATTGCCATAGATGGAAGATGTGCGGCAGGTAAGACAACTTTTGCGGAAAAACTTTCTTCTATTATGGAATGCAGCGTGATTCATATGGATCATTTTTTCTTAAGACCGGAGCAAAGGACAAAAGAGCGTCTTGCACAAGCCGGAGGGAATGTAGATCGGGAACGGTTTATGGAAGAGGTGCTGAAGCCATTGAAGGCAGGCAAAGCGTTCACTTATCGGAGCTTTGACTGCCATCAGATGTCTTTCGCAAAAGAAATAGAGATACTCCCTGCGCCTGTAGTAATTATAGAGGGTGCTTACAGCTGCCATCCGGAATTTGTGCAGGCGTGGGATCTGACGATTTTCATCGATATTGATCAAGAAGAGCAGCTTCGAAGAATTGAACAGCGCAATGGCGCAGATCAGGTTCCGGTATTCGAGAAACGATGGATTCCAATGGAAGAAGCTTATTTTAAAGCGTTTCAGGTGAAAGAACACTGTCGATTACTTCTGCGGCAGCCAATGCACGGTCGATAATGTAACGGAATTTGGACTCAAGTTTTACAGACTCGTCAAGGTGGAAGGATGTGTTATCAAGAAATGCATTAGAGAGCTGATAGACATAATACTCCCCATCCTCCTGTCTGTCTGCAAGTAAATCTCCATTTTCACGCATATCGTCCGTGTTTGTGTTTTTGCCGAGGCTTAAGTCCGTCAGTACCTCCAGTAAAATGAAGAAATGTGGTTCGTCCCACGCCGACAGATACATACATTTGCACAGACCTTTTGTAAAAAAGGGAAACTGGCTGTAGCAGTCCATCAATTCTTTAAAACGTGTCCGGTGATCGGAACTTTCAAAGAGTTTTGCTTTGTCGAGAGCAAATAAACACGCATCTTTTTGGTTCATGAGTACCCCTCCTCATAAAGAATTAATAAAATTATATCGAAAGAAATTTGATTACTCAAGGGATTTGAGAAAAATATCGGAAAATATTGACTTTATATATAAAATAGTTCAGGAGATTAACTATGCAGTATTATCTTGCCCCATTAGAGGGTGTTACAACACAAGTTTACCGGAATGCTTATCACAAGTATTTTCGCCCTATGGATAAATACTTCACCCCATTTCTGGTGCCCCATACGAAGAAAGGATTTAGCGCGAAAGAAATTAGGGAGATTAATCCGGATAACAATAAAGGACTCTATGTTGTTCCGCAGATTTTAAGTAATCAGGCGGAAGACACTGTAAATACCATACATAAGCTTGAAAATTATGGTTATAAAGAAGTGAATCTGAATCTGGGGTGCCCCTCCAAAACAGTGGTGTCTAAAAACAGAGGTTCAGGTTTTCTTGCTATGCCGGAAGAGCTGGATCATTTTCTGGAAGAAATTTTTGAAAAGACGGAGGTAAAAATTTCTGTCAAAACAAGAATCGGAAGAGATGAGCCAGACGAATTTTATAAGCTGATGGAATTATATAATAAATATCCGTTAGAGGAATTGATCGTTCATCCGCGGACACAGAAAGAATTCTATCGAAATACGCCTAACCTTTCCATGTTTGGATATGCTGTGGAACAGAGTCGTTTTCCGCTGTGTTATAACGGAGATGTGAAGAAGAGAGAAGACAAAGAGAATATTGTAGAAACATTTCCCGGAATTTCAGCAATCATGCTTGGACGCGGAGTTATTGCGAATCCATTTCTTACCGCGTCTTTTGAAAAACCGGAAGAGCAGAACGAAATTGACAAAGACACGCTTCGAAATTTTCATGATGCGCTGTATGAAGGATATGGGCAGGTAAGCGACGGGATTCTTCCTGTTTTATTTAAAATGAAAGAAATATGGACCTATATGAAAGAGTTGTTTCCGGAAGATAAAAAACGGATCAAAAAGCTGAAGAAAGCGGAGAATGCGAAAGATTACGAGCAGGCAGTCGCCGAACTTTTTGCTTTACTTTAAAAGGGAGATAACATATAATAGAGGGAACTTGGAGATTGAAAATGAAAGGAGTTTGCAACATGGAAAATCAGAAACAGCGCGTATATGACGCACTCGATAAATTGAAGATCAAATATGAAGTTGTAGAGCATGAACCGGTACATACAATGGAAGACATGGATAGACTCGGTCTGCCGGAAAAAGGAACTCTGTGCAAAAATTTGTTTTTGAGAGACTCCAAAGGGAAGAGACATTTTCTTGTAACTTGTGAGGAAAGTAAGAAGGTAGACTTAAAGGCTCTTGGAAAACAGCTTGGCGGAGGAAATTTAAGCTTTGCATCCGAAGAACGTCTTGAGAAATATTTAGGATTGAAACAGGGAAGTGTATCACCGTTCGGCCTTATGAATGACGAAGATCATGCGGTAGAATTTTTTATTGATAAGGATCTCAGCAAATGCAAGAGTCTTGGGATTCACCCATTGGAAAATACAGCAACGGTATTTTTATCTTACAAAGATCTGGATAAATTTTTGTGGGATCTGGATGTTGATGTTGTCAAGATCCGACTATAATATATGAAATAGTAAAGAGGATAATTATGGAAGAACAGAATAAAAAGACGGTGGGAATGATGTATCCCGACAGTCCGGGGAAACAGTTTTGGCATATTTGGGGGCCTCTGATCATTAAGATGGGAATTGGATTTATTATTTCCAGCATAGCAGCAGCCATTTTTGGCGTGTATTATCTGTGCAGGCATTATGGGATTAATGCGGAAGTGCTTGCAGATGCAAGACAGATGCAGATTATTTCAGAACGTTTTATGCGGGATTCAATGGAACTGGCACAGACGATCAGTTTGAAATTTTACGATTACACAACGCTGGTGGACGGTGTTGCGTCGCTTATCACAATTCCTGTGATGTGGTTTATGTTCCACAGGGATCGTGTGCGAGAAAGAAGAGTCGGATATGTCCCGAACAAAAAGGCTCCGCTTTGGAAATATGCGGCAGTCATTATTATGGGAATCGCACTTTGCGTAGCAATGAATAACCTGATTTTAATTGGTAACTTCTCCAGTATCAGTGAGGAATATCAGATGGTAATGGAGGCAATCTATTCTGCACCGGTGCCGCTCCAGGTGTTAAGTCTTGGAATTTTGGCACCGATTTGTGAAGAGCTTGTGTTTCGCGGTTTGATCTTTAAGAGAATCCGTATGAGAACCACGTATTTTCAAGCTGCCTTTCATTCAGCCCTTGTATTCGGGATTATGCACATGAATCTGATTCAGATGTTTTACGGATTCTTCCTTGGCTTTGTTTTCGCTTATGCCTACGAAAAATACGGTTCTGTGAAAGCACCGATTGCGGCTCATGTGGCAGCCAATCTGGTATCGGTATTTGGCACAAATTATAATTGGTTTGGGTGGATGATGGAAGACCCGATGAGAATCAGCGTAATCACGGTCATCTGTGCGACAGCGGCAGCTACAATGTTTGTTTTCATGCAGAGAATCGAGGAAAAACCGGACAAGATAATGTTACAGAATTGTTAAAAGTTGTTGCAAAAATGTTGTCTGTAGTATATAATTACTCTTGATAAAGGTTTACTATGTCAAAAAACTTGTAAAAAGGATGAATAGAATGAAGAAATTTAGTACAAAATTGTTAGCAGCAGTAGTGACAAGTTCACTGATTGTGACACCGGTTATGGCTGCGCCATCAACAGAGAGTATAGAACAGGAGAAAGCGGCAGCTCAGAGTGAAGCGGCATCTTTAAAGTCTCAGTTAACAGAAGTAGTGACTCAGATCAACCAGATTGAGGAAGATTTGACTGAGAAGGGTGAGCAGATCATCCAGACAACTGCTGATCTTGAAGAGGCAGAAGAGACAGAGAAGCAACAGTATGAGGATATGAAACTTCGTATCAAATATATGTACGAGCAGGGAGACGGAAGTGCAGTAGAGGCATTAATCTCTTCAAAAGATTTTTCCGATCTTGTAAACAAAGCAGAGTATGTGCAGAACGTACATGATTATGACAGACAGAAGCTTGCAGAATATGTAGCAACGAAAGAACAGGTTGCTGAGCTTAAGACGAGTCTGGAAGAAGAGCAGAAAGCGCTGGAAGAGAAAGAAGCAGAGTTTACGGAAAAACAGGAAAACCTGAATACAATGATCACTTCTAAGGAAGCAGAGATTGCAGATCTGGATGCAGAATTACAGGAGATTGCAGCAGAGGCAGCCCGTCAGCAGGAAGAAGAACGTCGGGCACAGGAAGAGGCTAATAGAAATAATAGCAATAATAACAATGGTGGAAACAGCAGCGGCGGTAATAAAGGAAATGGTGGAAGCAGCGGCTCCAGTAGCAGTTATGTTCCGGGAGATGCAGTGTCCCGTGCGAAGTCAGCGCTTGGGAAACCATATGTATGGGGAGCAGTTGGACCAAATGCTTTTGACTGTTCAGGATTAGTAGGCTTCTGTCTGACAGGAAAGTATAAACGTAGTTATACATCCAGTTCTTTTGCCGGACTTCCGGAAGTCAGTGATCCGAGACCGGGTGATGTATGTTACAGAGTGGGTCATGTAGGAATTTATGTAGGTGGTGGTCAGATGATTCATGCACCTCATACTGGATCAGTGGTGCAATATGCAAGTGTTCCGAGCAATATGATCATTGTCCGTCCATAATTGATAAATTAAATAAAGTATATTAGTCAATGGCAGTCCTAAAAAGGCTGCCATTTTTAATGTATGGTAAATTGTGCTTTAACTTCTGATTTTAGGTTCCAATTTTTGGATGGAAAAAAGTATTGAAAATTGCAGAAAATTGTTGTATGCTACTCTTATACTACGTGGGGGCGTATGAGGGAGATTAATAATTGATAAGGATGGGTGATAACATGAAGAGACGATTGTTGCAGACGCTCATCACTTGTGTTGTGATGAGCTCTTTAATTGTAGTTCCTGTTTGTGCTTCTCCGACAGAGGATAAAGAGACTCTGGAAGCAAAGAAAAGCGAGGCTGAAGCGCAGGCTGCCAGTGTAAATGAAGAGCTGGTTTCACTTCTTGTGGATTTTAACGCTTTAAAACAGGATATGGCAACGCAGGAAGATCGTATTGCACAGGCAGAGACTGATCTTGCGAAGGCAAAGGAAGAAGAAGAAAAGCAATATGAAGATATGAAGCTTCGTATTAAATATATGTATGAACAGGGCGATGCTACCTTTTTTGAGACAATGGTAGACTCTTCTTCTTATGCAGATCTTGTCAATAAGGCGGAATATGTGAAGAATGTCCATGATTATGACAGGGACAAGTTAAATGAATATGTAGAGACTAAAAACGAAGTACAGACATTAAAAACTGAATTGGAAAGCGGACAGGCAGAGATGGAATCTATGGCATCGGAGATGGAGATGCAGAAATCCAATCTGGAGGGAACGCTTACCGAGATGAAGAGCCAGATAGCAGATTTTGATGCACAGCTTGCACAGGCGGAGGAAGAAGCTCAAGTTCAGCTTGAGGAGCTGACGGAAGAGTCGGATACGTCAGCTAATGTTACAGATACTTCATCGGATAACAATAGCCAGTCATCCGACAATCAAAGTACAAGTTCCAAGCCATCCGGTAATCAAGGCGGTAATCAGAACAATGGCAATCAAGGAGGTAACGGCAACAGTGGAAATAATAGTGGGAATAGTTCCACGTCCAAGCCTTCGAATGATACAAAACCATCTAAGCCATCCGGAGGAAACGAAAGTTCCACATCTAAGCCGAGCAATGCATCCCTCGGACAGCAGATTGCAAATAAAGGGTTGGAATATGTAGGATATCCTTATAAGATGGGTGGAAATAGTCTGACTAATGGAATCGATTGTTCGGGTTTTGTTCAGCAGATACATAAAAAATTTGGCATATCCACACCTAGGACATCAGGTGCAATTCGAGGTGGAGGTAAATCTGTGAGTGTATCTAACATGCTCCCGGGAGATGTGGTATGCTATAGTGGTCATGTAGCAATTTATATTGGAAATAATAAGATTGTGCATGCGTCCAACAGTGCGGCTTATCCGAAGGGCGGAATTAAGACAACTTCTCCTGCGGATTACAGAACAATCCTTGCGGTTCGCCGTTATTGGTAGGTATTTGTCTGGAAGGTATCTATAAAAAATAGAGAAAATCAAAGGGAAGTTTTGAAAAAAGCTTTCCTTTTTTTGTGTTTTCTGAGAGAATAGAGAAGGATTAAGAAAGAAAGGAAAAGTCATGGAAGCATATACAAATTTTGCAGAGGTTTATGATACATTCATGGACAACGTCCCGTATGAACAGTGGGCAGCCTATATAAAAGAAACCTTAAAAGAAGATGGAATTGCAGACGGGCTTGTGCTCGAGTTAGGGTGTGGAACCGGAAGCATGACAGAGCGATTGGCAGAGGCAGGATACGATATGATCGGAGTGGATAATTCAGCAGATATGCTGGAGATCGCCCTTGACAAGCGTGAGAAAAGCGGACAGGATATTTTATATCTTCTTCAGGACATGCGGGAATTTGAACTATATGGAACCGTTCGGGCAATCATCAGTGCCTGTGATTGTGTAAATTACGTGACAGAGGATGAGGATCTTCTTCAAGTGTTCCGGCTTGTGAATAACTATCTGGACCCGGAAGGCCTCTTTTTGTTTGATTTCAATACCCGATACAAATATGAAACAGTGCTTGGCGAGCAGGTGATAGCAGAGGACCGGGAAGACTGCAGTTTTATTTGGGATAATTATTATGATCAGGAAGAACAAATCAATGAATATGAACTGACTCTTTTTGTAAAGTGCAGACAAGAGGAGGATTTATATCGAAAATATCAGGAAGTCCATTTTCAGCGGGCATATACCCTGGAGGAGATAAAGACATTAATTGAGAAATCAGGATTAACATTTCTTAATGCCTATGATGATTATACGAGAGAGACTGCGACCGAAGAAAGTGAGAGAATCGTAGTTGTTTGTCGGGAATGTGGAAAAGTTACAGAGAAAAAAGTATAGAGAAAGAAGAAAACTGAGAAGAAAGAGGTTGTTAGAATGAAGGATTATATTGTAAGAGCAACAGCGGCAGGAGGTCAGGTGCGGGCTTTTGCCGCGGTGACAAAAGATATAGTAGAAGAAGCAAGAAAGCATCATGAGACAAGCCCGGTGGCAACAGCGGCACTTGGAAGGCTTCTGACAGCGGGAGCTTTAATGGGAAGCATGATGAAAAATGAAACCGATATGCTGACTCTGCAGGTGCGCGGAGACGGTCCGCTTGGCGGAATCACGGTAACTGCGGACAGTAAGGCGAATGTCAAAGGATATGTGGAGCATCCGGAAGTAATCCTTCCTGCGAAAAACGGGAAATTAGATGTGGGAGGCGCAGTCGGTATCGGTCTTTTACAGGTGATCAAAGATATGGGGTTAAAAGAACCGTATGTAGGACAGACGATTTTGGTGAGCAGTGAGATTGCAGAAGATCTGACGTATTATTTTGCGAATTCGGAACAGGTTCCATCTTCAGTTGGTCTCGGAGTGCTGATGGAAAAGGATAATACAGTGAAGACAGCCGGAGGATTCATCATTCAAATGATGCCGTTTGCCGAGGAAAAGACAATTGCACAGATTGAAGAGAATCTGAAAAATGTGACTTCTGTGACCAGTTTGTTGGAGAAAGGATATACACCGGAGAATCTGCTGGAAGAACTTCTTGGCAATACAGGGCTTGAGATTACAGATACAATTCCGACACAATTTTACTGCAACTGTTCCAAGGAGCGTGTAGAGCAGGCGATTGTCAGCATTGGGAGAAAAGAAATTCAGAAAATGATTGAAGACGGTGAAACGATCGAAGTGAAATGTCATTTCTGTAACAGTGCTTATCATTATACGGTAGAGGATCTGAAGGCGATTATAAAAAGAAGCAAATAATAAGGTGAAATGTAAGGAAAATGGAGGCGGATGCCATGAGACATGGTTTTGTAAAGGTTGCAGCAGCTACACCGGATATCCGGGTTGCGGATGTGGCTTATAATGTAGAACAGATAAAAAAACAGATGGATGAAGCGGATGAACAGGGCGCAAAAGTGGTTGTTTTCCCAGAACTTTGTTTGACAGGATATACCTGTGGCGATCTCTTTGGTCAGGCGATTCTGTTGAAGGCAGTGAAGGAAGGGCTAAAGGAGTTAACAGAGTATACGAAAGAAAAAGACGGACTTTATTTTGTAGGGGCTCCGGCAGAGGTTGAAGGAAAACTTTATAATGTGGCAGCGGCAATGAATCAGGGACGTCTATTGGGGTTGACTACGAAAAGTTTTCTTCCGAATTACGGAGAGTTTTACGAGATGAGACAATTCACTCAAGGTCCCCGGAAGGCGAGAACGGTACTCTATGACGGAAGAGAAGTTCCTTTTGGACCACAGCTTTTATTTGCGGCACGGCAAATGGAAGAACTGGTAGTTTCCGCAGAAGTATGTGAAGATGTCTGGTGTCCGGTACCGCCAAGTATTGAGGCGGCAAGAGAAGGTGCAGTTCTGATTGCGAATTGCTCTGCCAGTGATGAAACTATTGGAAAGGCTTCTTATCGGCGCAGTCTGATTGAAGGGCAGTCTGCAAGACTGATCTGTGGCTACATTTACGCAAATGCAGGGGAAGGGGAGTCTACAACGGATCTTGTATTTGGCGGACATAACGTGATTGCTGAGAATGGTACGGTGTTAGAAGAGAGCAGCCGGTTTGAAAATGGGGTGATCTACACAGAGATTGATGTGAGACGTCTTGTATCTGAGCGGAGAAAAAATACAACCTTCCGCATGAAAGAAGAGCAGACATTGCTTCGGATTCCTTTTGATATCACAATAGAAAAAACACTGCTTACGAGATCGATTTCCTCGCGTCCGTTTGTACCGCAGCAACAGGAAGAAAGGGCAAGAAGATGTGAAGAGATCCTGACAATCCAGGCAATGGGACTTAAGAAACGTCTTGCTCATACGAATGCAAAAAGTGCAGTTGTCGGCATTTCCGGAGGACTGGATTCTACACTGGCTCTTTTAGTGACAGCAAAAGCTTTTGATGCACTGGGGCTTGACAGATCAGGAATTACAGCGGTGACGATGCCTTGTTTTGGAACTACAGACCGCACGTATAAGAATGCCTGCAAAATGTCCATAAAACTTGGAGCGGAACTTCGGGAAGTTCCTCTTGCTAAGTCAGTGGAGCAGCATTTTATTGATATCGGCCATGATATCAATGATCACAGTGTTACTTATGAGAATGCGCAGGCAAGAGAACGGACACAGGTGTTGATGGATATTGCAAATCAAACCGGAGGTCTGGTGATCGGTACCGGAGATATGTCTGAGCTTGCCCTTGGATGGGCTACTTACAACGGAGATCATATGTCTATGTATGGAGTAAATGCCTCCGTGCCTAAGACACTGGTTCGTCATCTGGTACATTATTATGCAGATACGTGTGAAGATCAGGAATTAAAGGATGTGCTGTACGATGTGCTCGATACGCCGGTGAGCCCGGAACTCCTTCCGCCAAAGGACGGAGAGATTGCGCAGAAGACCGAAGATCTTGTAGGACCTTATGAACTTCACGATTTCTATCTCTATTATGTGCTTCGCTTTGGTTATGAACCAGAGAAGATCTATCGATTGGCAAAGATTGCCTTTGACGGTGAATACGATAATGAGACAATGAAGAAATGGCTCCGTACGTTCTATTGGAGATTTTTCAGTCAGCAGTTCAAACGTTCCTGTCTTCCGGATGGACCGAAGGTGGGAACAGTGGCATTATCTCCAAGGGGAGACTTCCGTATGCCAAGTGACGCCTGTGCGACTGTTTGGTTAAATGATGTAGAAAAGCTTTCGTAAAAGAAAAGAAAACAAAAATGGGGATGGTTTTGTAAAAACCATCCCCATAAGTTTTTTCGGAAACTGAAATTATAATTGAATGTTTTTAAACAGATCTCCGAGACTTGTACCGATATTCTCGGCTTTCGGAATTTCGACCTTTTCCTCCGGCTCTTCCTGTACTTCTTCCAGTGCCTTTATACTGAGACTGATCTTACCATCTTTGATTCCGATGACTTTCACAGTGACTTCATCACCTACATTTAACACATCTTTTGGAGATTTGATTCTCTTCTGGCTGATCTGTGAAATGTGTACCAGACCGGACAGATCGTCTTCCAGAGTAATAAATGCACCATAGGTCTGTAAGCTTTCAACGGTGCCGGTAAGAACGCTGCCGATCTTAATACTTGCAATCTTTGCTTCGCGTTCTTTTGCTTCTTTCTCTTTTAAGAGTTCTCTTGCAGATAATACGAGACGGTTATTTGCCTGATCTACGTCGATGACCCGTACTTCAATGTCTTTGAGAAGATAAGACTCCAGATCTTCAATATAAGACAGAGATAATCTGGAAGCCGGGATAAATCCGCGCAGTCCCTCTACCATTGCAATGGCGCCGCCATTTACGATTCCCTCAACTTTTACAGGGAGTACCGTGCCTTTTTCCATATAAGAAGAAACTACGTTCCAAGGGTTGGCATCGTCAAAATGTTCTTCGTAATCGGCCATTGTTTCTGTGTGTTCACTGTTTTGTAATAATTCTTCGCTCATAGTTTGATTCCTTCCTTATCCTTGATATTCATGCTGATTTTCCGATGAATTTTGGAAACTAACTTTAGTATAACACAAATTTATAGTTGACGAAACCGCAAAAAAATGGCACTCTTACTAGTAGAATATGAATAGGAGAAAGATTATGGCTAAAAAATCTGGAAAAGTATATGTAATCGGACACAAGAATCCGGATACAGATTCTATCTGTTCTGCTATCGCATATGCTGAGTTGAAAAAAACGATAACAGGGGAAGAATACGTTGCGCGCCGCGCCGGTCAGATCAATGAAGAGACGCAGTATGTACTGTCCAAGTTCGGTGTGAAAGCGCCGGAACTTTTAAAAAATGTAAAATTACAGGTCAAGGATATGGATATCCATAAAATTGACGGTGTGTCGCCGGATGTTTCTATCAAGGATACATGGGCAAAAATGAAGGCCAATAATATAAAAACAATACCGGTTTTAAAAGAAGAAGAACTGGTAGGAGTGATCTCCACCGGAGATATTGCGACTTCTTATATGGATGTGTATGACAATACGATTTTATCCAGTGCAAGAACAAGATATCGCAACATTATTAAAACCTTAGACGGAACATTGATAACCGGAAATGAGCATGGATATTTTACCGGTGGGAAAGTGACGATCGGAGCATCCGATCCGGAGAAGATGGCGGAGTTTATCGATAAAGATGATCTGGTCATCCTTGGAAACCGCTATGAGGCGCAGGCCTGTGCGGTAGATATTGATGCCAGTTGTCTTGTAGTCTGTCAGAATGCAGAAGTACCCAAGGAGCTGGTCAAAAAAGCGGAAGAGCAGAGCATTGTGGTGATTCGCACGCCGCACGATACATTTACTGCGGCACGTCTTATCAACCAGAGTATTCCGGTAAAATATTTTATGAGTAAGGGTCCTTTGGTGACTTTTCATATGAATGACTATATTGATGATATCAAGGAAGTGATGACGAAGAAGAAATTCCGTGATTTCCCGATTCTTGACCGTCACGGACGATTCAAAGGATTTATCTCCAGACGTCGTTTTATGGATGCAAGCAAGAAAAAGGTAATTCTGGTAGATCATAACGAGAAATCGCAGGCGATTGATGGTATTGAAGAAGCTGACATCATGGAGATCATTGATCATCACAGATTGGGAAATATCGAGACGATGGGACCGGTCTTTTTCAGAAATCAGCCGGTAGGATGTACGGCAACGATCGTAACACAGATGTATCAGGAAGCGGGGGTGAAGATTCCGACGAAAATCGCAGGACTTCTCTGCTCTGCGATCATCTCCGATACACTTTTGTTCCGGTCACCGACCTGTACCGCAGTAGATGAGAAAATTGCAGAAAATCTTGCAAAGATTGCAGGCATTAATCTGGAAGAAATGGCAAAAGCAATGTTCAATGCGGGAAGCAGCATGAAGGGAAAGAGTGCAGAAGAAATCTGTTTCCAGGATTTCAAACAATTTACGGTAAATAATACAGTCTTCGGTGTGGGACAGATCAATTCTATGAGTAAAGATGAATTGGAAGAGATCAAAGAGATCTTAGAACCTCATCTGGAAGAAGTAAAAGAAAAAAATCAACTGAATATGGTATATTTTATGCTTACTGATATTCTCGGAGAGTCCACAGAGCTTTTGTGTTGCGGCAATCATGCGAAGGAATACATCATTTCGGCATTTGATTTGAGAGAAGATTCGGATAAGATCGTGTTAGAAGGCGTGGTATCCAGAAAGAAACAGCTGATTCCGACGCTGGTAGCGGCATTACAGCATTAAGAAGATAAGGAGCTTACAAACAGCATGGGAAAACAGATATGGAAACCGGGTAATATGGTCTATCCTCTTCCGGCGGTTATGGTCAGCACTGCGGACCGGGAAGGGAATGATAATATCATTACAGTTGCATGGACCGGGACAGTATGTACGAATCCGGCAATGCTTTATATTTCTGTAAGACCGGAACGTTATTCGTATCATATGCTCCGGGAGAGCGGAGAGTTTGTTGTAAACCTTACGACAGAAAAACTTGCGAAAGCGACAGACTGGTGCGGTGTCCGGTCCGGCAGAGATTTTGACAAATGGAAGGAAATGCACCTGACAAGAGGAAAAGCCGAGAAACTTACCTATGCGCCGATTATTCAGGAAAGTCCGGTAAATATCGAGTGTAAGGTGACAGAAGTACAGGAACTGGGCTCACATCACATGTTTCTGGCAAAGGTCGGGGCTGTGCAGGTGGACGAAAGCTATATGAATGAAACCGGGAAGTTTGAACTGAATGATACACAGCTTCTTGCATACTCTCACGGCGAATACTATACACTTGGAAAAAAGCTTGGAACATTCGGCTACAGTGTTCGCAAACAGACGGCAGGAGAGAAAAAGAAGAATAAAAAAGGTAAGAAAAGATAAAATTTGGGACGTAGGATTTTTACAAAATCCTACGTCCCAAACTGCATTTACGGGTGTTCTAAATTGAAAAAGCCTATGTCCTTTTTTACATCGGATCAACCTTCAACCGATAAATCCGTTTTAAAAGAACGGCAGACAAGGTAAGAGAAACAATCTCTGCGATCGGAATAGACCACCATACCATAGAAAGTCCAAAAACTTTTGCGAACAGATATGCTACCGGAAGGATTACCAGTAACTGTCTGGCAACTGATACGATCAGGCTGTAGACACCATTTCCCAACGCCTGAAATACAGAACCGGCAATGATACAAAAGCCTGCGAACAGGAAGCTTAAGCTGATAATGCGAAGGGCAGGAACGCCGATCTCCAGCATGTGGTCAGAGGCGTCAAACAGCGTTGCAAGCAGGAAGCGCGGGCAAGTCTGGAAGATGATCAGTCCGACGAACATAATTCCGATTGCCATGATAATACTAAGCTTGGCTGTCTGTTTAATACGTTCTTTATTTCTTGCACCGTAGTTGTAAGCAATGATCGGAATCATTCCGTTATTCAGTCCGAAGATTGGCATAAAGATAAAGCTCTGGAGCTTAAAATATACACCGAATACAGCGGCTGCTGTAGATGAGAACATCAGTAGGATCTTGTTCATACCGAAGGTCATCACAGAACCGATGGACTGCATGATGATAGATGGAATACCTACTTTATAAATTACAGAAATCGTACGCTTATGCGGACGGAAATGCCGCATGCTCAGGTTGATTTCTTTGTTTTTAGTATGATTAAAGAAAATGGACATAGTAAGTGCGATAATCTGTCCGATAATTGTGGCAAGTGCAGCTCCTACAACTTCCAGTCTTGGGAGACCAAACCATCCAAAGATCAGGATCGGATCTAAAATAATATTAATAATAGCGCCTGTTCCCTGTGTGATCATATTGTAGATTGTGCGGCCGGTAGACTGTAACAATCTCTCGAAAGTAATCTGTAAGAAGATTCCTACAGAAAAGAAAGTAATGATCGAGAGGTATTGAGTTCCATAATCTACAATCTGCTGGTTGTCTGTCTGAATAGCGAAGAAGAAATGAGAGCCGGAAACTCCGAGTATGGCAAAGATGATACAGCTTACGATGGCAAGAAAGATTCCGTTTTTTGCTGCTCTGTCAGCACCGGTAAAATCTTTTTCACCCAGATTTCTTGAAAGGAGCGCGTTAATTCCGACTCCGGTACCGGCTGCAATCGCGATCATCAAAGACTGAATCGGAAATGCCAGTGACACAGCAGTCAGTGCGTTTTCACTGAGTTGTGCAACAAACATACTGTCAACAATATTATAAAGTGCCTGAATGAGCATGGAGATCATCATCGGCAAAGACATAGTGATTAAAAGCTTGGGAATCGGCATAACTCCCATTTTATTTTCTTCTTTTTCTAAAGTAATTTCATTTGCATTCGTCATATTATCCCTCCTTAAACGCAACTCGTATTATAGCATTACAAAATTTATATTGCAATGTATTCCATAAGACTTTTGAATGAAGCTTTTGAAAGATGCATATATAATCTATGAAGCAAAGTGTCTGAGGAAACGGTATGTATAAATGGTCAAATGAGTGGAAAAGAAAGGGATTTTATGCGATTCTGATACTTTTTTGCGGCTGCTGTTTTATAGGAATTTCGAAAAAAACGAAAGAGACAGAAGGAGAGATACAACAAAAGGAGTCTGTGGAGGAATCGGGAGTGAAAGAAAAGCCAAGTATTGCGATTACTTTCGATGACGGGCCAAGCAGCCGCTATACAGGCAGACTTCTTGATGGACTAAAGGAAAGAAATGTGAAGGCCAGTTTTTTTCTGATCGGTGAAAATGCGGAGGAAAATCCGGTGCTGGTGGAGAGAATATATAAGGAAGGTCATTTGATCGGAAATCATACATACAGTCATGTACAGATGACACATCTGTCGGAGGAAGCGGCTGTTAGAGAGATTGAAAAGACAGATCAGGTAATCAGCGCAATTACCGGAGAACATGTTGCATATATGCGTCCTCCTTTTGGTGCGTGGCAAAGAGAACTGGAAGTCAGGATGGAGGTACTTCCGGTGCTGTGGTCGGTGGACCCTTTGGACTGGACGACAGAAAATGTAGACGAAATTGTGAGTAAGGTAGTGACGGAAGTGGAGGAAGGTGATATTATTCTATTGCATGACTGTTATGCCTCTTCCGTAGAGGCGGCACTTCGGATTGTAGATATCCTACAGAAAGAAGGATATGAATTTGTAACCGTTGACCGGTTGCTGATCGATTGATCAGATGAAAAATAAGGATAAATAAGAGGATAGATAAATGATAGATGAATTTTCCAGAACAAAATTATTGATCGGAGAAGAGGCATTTCAAAAGCTTCGCAATACAACCGTGATGGTATTCGGCGTGGGAGGAGTTGGGTCCCATTGCATAGAGGCGTTGGCAAGATGCGGCGTGGGAAGACTTGTTCTGATAGATAATGATACGGTATCCTTGACGAATTTGAATCGGCAGTCTATCGCATTTCACCGGACGATCGGCTGCTATAAGACAAAGGTAATGAAAGAAAAGATTAAAGAAATCTGCCCGGAGACAGAAGTGATCACGCATGAAATGTTTGTGCTGCCGGACAATATAGACAAGTTGTTCCGAGAAAAACCGGATTATATCATTGACGCAATTGATACAGTGACTGCCAAGCTTGCGTTGGTGGAGAAAGCAAGAGAATATAAGATTCCGATGATCAGCAGCATGGGGACGGGAAATAAATTACACGCAGAGTTATTTGAAATTACAGATATCAGTAAAACTTCTGTATGCCCGCTCTGTAAGGTGATGAGACGGGAATTAAAAGCCAGAGGGATCTACCATCTGAAGGTTTTATATTCGAAGGAAAAACCGGTGGATGTGTCGGTGAATGAGCCGGAGTCTGAAAAAGACCGAGAAGAAAAAGGAGTAAGACGCAGTATACCGGGAAGCATTTCCTTTGTTCCGCCGACTGCCGGACTTCTGATCGCCGGCGAGGCAGTGCGGGACCTTCTCGGAATATCTTAGTATAGATACCGGATTAGAAAAGTCAGGGAAATAAGAGAGGTTAGATTATGGATTTATTTGATTATATGAGAGAAAAGAATATGGATCAGGAGGCACCGCTTGCGTCAAGGCTTCGACCCACTACGCTGGAAGAAGTTGTCGGTCAGCAGCATATTATCGGAAAGGACAAGCTCTTATACCGTGCGATCAAAGCGGATAAAATCAGTTCAATTATTTTCTATGGACCGCCGGGGACCGGAAAGACCACGCTTGCAAAAGTGATTGCAAATACAACGAGCGCAGAGTTTACCCAGATTAATGCTACTGTAGCGGGAAAGAAAGATATGGAAGCAGTGGTTGCACAGGCAAAACAGACGCTTGGCATGTACCAGAAGAAAACGATTCTTTTTGTAGATGAGATTCACAGATTTAATAAAGGGCAGCAGGATTATCTGCTTCCGTTTGTGGAAGATGGAACCATTATTTTGATTGGTGCGACAACAGAAAACCCATATTTTGAAGTAAACAGTGCGCTGATCTCCAGATCCAGCATTTTTGAACTGCAGCCACTTAGTAAAGAAGATGTTGCGACACTGATCCGGCGTGCCGTCTATGATGTGGAAAAAGGGATGGGAAGCTATCAGGCAGTGATTGATGATGACGCGGTGGAATTTCTTGCCGATATTGCAGGAGGAGATGCAAGAAGCGCACTGAATGCAGTGGAGCTTGGTGTGCTGACTACAGAGCGCGGTGAAGATGGCAAGATTCATATAACCTTGGATGTAGCTTCCGAATGTATTCAAAAGCGGGTGGTAAGATATGACAAAACAGGGGATAACCATTATGATACAATTTCTGCATTTATAAAAAGTATGCGTGGGAGTGATCCAGATGCGGCGGTTTATTATCTGGCGAAGATGCTCTATGCCGGCGAAGATATTAAGTTTATCGCAAGAAGAATTATGATCTGTGCGTCGGAAGATGTGGGCAATGCAGATCCGATGGCGCTTACGGTGGCAGTGTCTGCGTCACAGGCAGTGGAGCGTGTCGGTATGCCGGAGGCTCAGATTATCTTATCGCAAGCGGTTCTGTATGTTGCGACCGCGCCGAAGAGTAATTCTGCATGCAATGCGATCTTTGCAGCAATGGACAATGTAAAGCAGGTAAAGACAACGGTGCCTGTTCATCTTCAAGATTCACATTATGCAGGATCGGCAGGACTGGGGCACGGAATCGGCTATCAGTATGCTCATAATTATCCGAATCACTATGTGAAGCAGCAATATCTTCCGGATGAGATACGGGATGCAAAATTTTATGAGGCGTCTGAAAATGGATATGAGAAAAAGATTAAAGAGTGGATGAAGTATATAAGAAGTGATGTATAGATAAAAATTATAAATAAACAGTTTGATAAGAAATTTGAATTAGACAAAAAATCCCTTTTTGATTAATATATTTAATTAGCAAAGAGGGATTTTAATAAATGGTATAAAGTTGTGTTAGAATCTCTTTTTGTAATAAGATACTTATACATCAAGGAGGAAAAATCATGAAAAGAAGATTGGTTAGTACATTACTGATCATGGCATGCAGCTTGAGTATGGCGCTTGTCGGCTGTGGAGCCAAGGAAGAAAAAAAGGAAGAAGTAAAAGAGGAAAAGAAAGAAGTTGTGACTTTGAAGATTGGCGCTTCACCAAATGTAATTGAAGTTGTAAAAGCAATGGAAGATAGTTTGGAAAAAGAGGGCTATAAATTAGAGGTAGTTACTTTTGACGATATTAAACAGCCAAACGTAGCTTTAAATGAAGGGTCATTAGACGGAAATCTTTATCAGCATAAGCCATTTTTGGATTCCTTCAACAATGATAATGGAACAAATTTGGCATATGTAGAGCCTTTGTTTGGTGGATTTACAGCATTGTATTCTGAAAAATGGGATTCTGTAGAGAGCATTCCTGAAAATGCTAAAATTGGTATCTTTCAGGATGCAAGTAACCAGCACAGAGCTTTGGTATTAGGACAGGAAGAAGGTTTGTTTACATTAGGTGAGCCATCCAATAATGGAATGTATACTTTACTTGATATTAAAGAAAATCCAAAGAATATCGAACTTGTTCCGTTAGATACAGGTGGATTAAATACTGGTTTGACAGATCTTGATGCATGCTTTAATCAGGGAACATCCATGTTTCTTGCTGAAAAAGATCCAACATCTTACATTGCAATCGAAAAAGACAATTCCAAGTTTGCAATTGGTTTGGTTGTAAGAGAAGAAGATGCTGAGGCTGAATGGATTGAACCATTCTTAAAAGCATTTAGAACAGAGGATACAAAGAACAAGATTGATGAATACTATCAGGGAAGTTACGTTTATTTTGATTAATTAAAATGGGAAATGAGTCATGATCGAGGTTACAGGATTAGAAAAGAAGTATGATGAGCTTCAGATACTGAAGAATATTGATTTGACAATCAAAAAAGGTGAGATATTTGGTTTGGTAGGCTTGAGTGGCGCGGGGAAATCAACGCTTTTGCGATGCATAAATGGACTTGTGCCATATGAAGAAGGAAGTCTAAAGGTAAACGGAATAGAAGTTAAACAGTTGAAAAAGTCAGAACTGAGAGAGTTTAGAAAAAATATAGGGATGATTTTTCAAAATTTTTCGCTTCTCGAGAGGCGGAATACATATGAAAATGTTGCCTTTCCAATGCGTTTGTGGAAAAAGAGTGCGTCTGAGATAGATGAACAGGTGAAAAAAATGGTTCACCTTGTTGGTCTGGATGATAAATTGGATAGTAGACCTAGACAATTATCAGGAGGACAAAAACAAAGAGTTGCAATCGCGCGGGCAATGGTAACGAATCCGGAAATCCTTTTGTGTGACGAGGCGACATCTGCACTAGATCCAAAAACCGCAAGATCTATCTTGAGTTTATTAAAAGAAATTAATCAGAAATTAGGGGTCACGATTATTATCGTGACCCATCAAATTGAAGTTGTAGAGCAAATTTGTGATAGAATGGCGCTCTTACAGGATGGAGAGATTGTTTTAAAGGGAAAAGTACAAAAGCTTTTTCTGGAAAATGCAGATTCACTAAAAACGCTTCTTGGAAAAGAAACATTAAAAGAGCAGGGATTATTCTTTCGGATTCTGTTAGAAGGAAATGAAAATTATCGTAAATTTTTTTATGAATTATCGCGAGAGACGGATATTGCATATGAAATATGTGATGGTGGAATTAGGGATTTTAAAAACAGTTCCGCTTTTTTGGGTACAGTTAAAATTGCACCAGAAGACAGACGGAAATTTATGCAGTATTTAGAAACGAGAGATATTCTATTTGAGGTACAGGAAAATGGGGCATAGCTTTACAGAATTACTGGCGCAGATTATTGTTCCTGCGTTAAAAACAACTCTTTATATGGTGCTGATAGCAACAATATGTTCAGCAATATTAGGTTTTATGATAGCTGTATTATTGTATATTACAAGGAAATCGGGATTGCATCCAAATGCCGGTATATTTGCAGTGATTAATACTATCGTAAATATAATTCGTTCTTTTCCATTTGTGATTTTAATGGTTTCTATTATTCCGTTTACACGATTTTTAGTAGGAACAAGTATTGGTGAAAATGCAGCATTAGTTCCGCTTACGCTTGCATCTGCACCGTTTATGGCACGACTTTTTGAAACAAGTTTTGAAAGTGTAGATGCAGAGGTGATTGAAGCAGCGAAAGCGTGCGGCGCATCTGATATTCAAATCATCTTTCAGGTTATTGTAAAAGAATCGTTGCCGCTTTTAATGCAGAATCTTACTTTGGCGGTAATTTCGATTCTTGGCTTTTCTGCAATGGCAGGAGCTGTTGGAGCAGGTGGTCTTGGTTCAGTGGCATTGATGTATGGTTATCAGAATTTTAATGATATGATTATGTATGGGACAGTTGTTATTTTGATCATTCTTGTACAGGTGATACAATTTGTTGGGAATTTATTGTATAATCGTTTAAAATAGTGGGGAAAAGATTATGTTGGAGATAAGGGATATTCCGAAGGAATCGTTGACACCAAAAGAGCGCAGTCTTTTATATAATCAAGGCGAAGCTGTGGATCATATTCCATATTCACTTATTGGAACAGAAACTGCGGCTGTTTTATATGATATAGATATTCGAAAAACTTATACAGATATTGAGACAGTTGTTGAATTAGAAAAGAAAATGATTGAGGATTTTGGAATCGGCTGTATGCTCGTAGGTCCCAGATTGAAAGGAATTGCGGAAGCGTTGGGCGCTGAAATGAGATATCCGAAAAATAATATGTATCTGGTAGATTGTCCGCTGATTTCAGATTATAAAATATTGGAACATATGAAGGTGATAGATCCTTATAAGGATGGGAAATTACCAATTATGCTTCAAATGTTGAATGAGCTGAAGAAACAGTTTGGGCATTATGATAATGTGAAAAGTGGAGTTTGCGGGCCAATGTCATGTGCTTTGTCGCTTCGGGATGCAGGAGCATTTCTGAGAGATTTAAGAAAGACGCCGGATGATGTTCATCAATTATTAAAATTTAGTTTGGAATGTATCAAAGCATGGATGAAAACGGTTTATGATGAATTTGGATGCGTGTGTAGTATTGCAGATCCAGTTTCTTCTATGGATTTAATAAGCAAGAAGAATTTCGACACATTTTCAAAACCATATTTGGTAGATTTGGTAAACTGGACAAGAGAATATACAGGAAGGAGTCCTTCTATTCATATTTGTGGGAAAAGCAAAAAAATTTGGGAGGATCTCAAAGAAATAGGTTTTTCTTCGTTTAGTGTAGATAATTGTGAAGATCTTTTTGAATTAAAACAATGTCTGGGAGATGGTATGGCAATATCAGGGAATGTTCCGCCAGTGGATGTTTTGAAAAATGGAAGTCCTCAAATGACCGTGCAGAGTGTTAAAGAATGTATCGAAAAGGCGGCGGATAGTCCTCAAGGTTTTTTGCTTAGTGCGGGATGTCAGATTCCGTTAGGAACACCGAAAGAAAATTTAATGGCATATATTTATGCGGCGCGAACGTTTGGAAAAAACGCTGTAAAAGGGAAAGGGTGTATGTAAGAATACTCTTTCTCTTTTTATTTGGACTTTCTTTTTATAAACGAAAGAGGTATAATTAGACGCAAGAGAGAATTTATTACGGAAGTAAATAAGGAGGAACCAGTAATGAAAGTATATGATTCAGTAAACAAAACAGAGGTAGAAGTAGATGGAACCAAAGGTCTTATTCAGTTAATGAAAGACGGACGTCAGGTGGATCTGCATCTGAAAGAAAAGAAAAGTGATGAAGACGGTTATATGAGCTGGGACGTGGAACACTGGTCAAGTGTAGACGGCAAAAGATTTATCCGTTGCTATTCTTTGGAAGGAAGAGTGCTCAGTGAGTCTACCGGACATAACATTTATGATCTGGCAAATGATTTCAAACCAGAAGAGGCTATGAAGGTTGAACTTAGCTAAAATGAAAGAAAAATGCGGCTACAAGCCCAATAAACATGGGCGGTGTAGCCGTTTTCTTGTGTTTGCGCGCCATGGGCGCGCTCTAGCGGGTGCAAGTCCCGAACATGCCCGGGTAGTGGGAAATGTATAGCCGAACAGCAAGGGTGTCCATCGTGAGGTGGAATCTGAAGGAAGCTGTAAGCAAATCTCTGGTCCGACGGACAGAAATCGCATATAAGGCTAGGCTACGAGAGATAAGTTGGCACAAAGCAACGAAGTCTAATAACTACCACATTTGTAGTAGCAGAGTAAATGCGGCGGATATATGGAACTGTCAGATTACCATGACTTGAAGCATGGACGCCGTATGTATGTGAGCAGTATTCCGAGCCGTTCTTACTGCAATAAGCTTGTGATGAAGATCGAGTTCCGGGGAGCATCCGATCAGATTCGCTATACAATTGCGTTGCTGTTAAATGAGATATTCCGAACTACCTATCCGGATGCATACCCTTATATTTGTGCAGTAACTGTATTTGATAAAGAAAGGGCTGTTCCGGAAAATCTGAAATATGCAATGTATTCTATGGAAAGTGATTCTTCGGATAAAGGAATCTACATTGTTGAGGACAGTGAGATAGATCTGGGATTGATTACTTCCGTGGAGAGAAATCTGGAAAGATATTTTGAGATTATTTCAGAATTGTTGGCATGGCATGAGATAAAGATGAAAGAAGAACCGGAAAAAGACAAATTGACAGCATATCAGAAGAATTGTTTCCTAAAATATGGTTATGAGAAAATTGACGAATATCTGGATCTTTCAGGGACGGCTTCGTATCTGGCGGCGTATGGCTATAATCACAATCCGTTACAGCAGGTACGCCTCAATGAGAAAGCGGCGGAAGAATATGAAAAATCTTATGATCCAAATAAAACGGGAGCACATTTTTGTGATTTTTGCGGTATTGAGCTTGCAGGCGGCGAGTATGAGGCATTAAAGGATGGCAGAGAACGCTGCAACCATTGTTCGTCGACGGCGTTACGTACCGGAGAGGAGCTCAGGGAAGTATATAAGATGGTTCTTCGGAATATGGAGATCTTCTACGGAATAAAGATTAATGCAGCGGTCAAGGTGCGTATGACTGATGCGAAAACCATAGGGAAGCATTTTGGAGAGGAATTTGTTCCAACGCCGGGGGTGGATGGAAGAGTATTGGGATTTGCCGGGAAGGACGCTTCCGGTTACAGCCTTTACATAGAAAACGGTTCGCCTAAGCTTGCGGCAATGGTAACGATAGCTCACGAGCTGACACATATCTGGCAATTCCAGAATTGGGACGATGCTGCGATTACTGCGGCATATGGAGCGGAGAAGCGTTTAGAAGTATATGAAGGAATGGCAAAATGGGTTGAAATCCAGTATCTTTTTTATCTGAATGAGATTGCTTACGGAAAACGTGAACAGGTTCGAACAATGCTGCGTGAGGACGAGTATGGAAGAGGTTTTATACAGTATTTGAATAAGTATTCATTGTCTTATCAGCAGGAAAGGAAACGCACACCGTTTCAGGAATTTCCACCGTTGTAATAGGAAAAGAAATAGGAGCGGAGGTGTTCCAGGTGGAGGAATAACTGTCCGCTCCTTATGTTAACAGGAGAAAAGGGATGAAAAAGGGTAGATCTGTTATATCATACATATTATTATCAGTGGTTCTTTTTATGAGTGGCGTCATGATAGATGCATCACCAGGAGACCGTGTAAGGGAAGGCATGCAGGATCTGGTGAATACAGAAGATGTGGATACCGATGATAAGGCCGCGCAGGATGATAAACAGGACGATACAAAATCTGATAACAATGTGCAGGACGTGCCAAAGAGGCAGGAAGCTTTGCGGTATTACTATACACTTCTTAGTGATTCAGAGAAGGAAGAGTATAGGAAAATTCAGAAGGCGGAAGCTAATGAACAGCAGTCTGTTGTTCTTTCAGCAATGGACGCGGAGGAATTAGAACGAATATTCTTGTGTGTGTACAATGATTATCCGGAATATTTTTGGTGTGAAAGCGACTATCAATATAGAAGTGATGCCAATGAAGTGGAATTGATCTTTCATTATAATTGCACAGGAGAAGAGAGAAAGAAAAAGGAAGGCATCATTAAGAAGGAGTCCAAGGCTATCCTTGCAGGAATTCCAAAAGGAGATAAGGATTATGACAAGGTGAAATATATATTTGACACTTTGGTCGATATGACGGAGTATGAACTGAATTCATCAGACAATCAGAATATTTACAGTGTGTTTGGAAACTGGACATCGGTATGTGCCGGATATGCAAGGGCAACAAAGTATCTGCTGGACCGTGCAGGCGTAGAATGTATTTATGTTACCGGATATGCGGGGGAGGATCACGCATGGAACATTGTAAAGTGCGAAGAGAACTATTACTATGTAGATACCACATGGGGCGATCCTGTTTATCAGGAACTGCATGAAGATGAGGTTTTGCGGAAAACAAAAGGGTATGAATATTTGTGCGCTTCAGAGCAGCTGCTGTCAAGAACGCATACGGCAAGCGCAGATTTTACGCTTCCGGAATGTACGGACACATCGCTGGAATATTACAGACTTCAAGGAAGATATTTGGATCATGCAGATCAGAAGTCTGTCGTAGATCTTATGAAAAAGGATGTGGATGCCAACAGAAAACAGACGGAGATACAATTTTCGGAAGATGCTTTGTTGAAACAGGCGCTTGGAGAGATTGACGGAACGTTGCAGCAAATGGCGGAGTACATTGTTTCTTCCAAGGAAGGAAAGGCAGACGGGATCCTGTATGAGTATAAGGAATTTACGGGCGTATTAATTGTGTATTGGGAGTAAGACGAGTTATGAGAATGGCAAGAAAAAAGGCGCTGGTTGTTGAGGCATATCGATTGGGAGAAAAAAGCCCGGAGATAGAGGCCTTGATGAAGGAAGGGAAAATTAAAAAGACGGAGGATGGAAGGTTTGAAATCTTTTCTCAGGAGGTTTTAGGAGAGACAGGAGAAATTGTTGGGCCAGGAGACTATGTTAAGATTGATTCTGCCGGAAGACCTTATCCAAATAGCAGGAACTTTTTTGAGAAGAACCATCGGCACATAAAAGGAAATCAATATGAACAGCGTTCTGAGGCTCTCTATATCTGGACGGCGAAGAATGATATGTGTCAGGAGGTAGAGTATCTTATCAAAGAGAAAGGGCTGGTGCTTGATGCGGAACATCCTGACCGGTACTTTCAGGCGCCTCTTTGGGGAACGACTCTGTACGCTTCCAAAACAGCTGTTCTCGTATGCTACAAAATTGTACGGGATGAAGAAGGAAAGATTCTGGACGTGCAATTTAATTTCGTGGAGAAGGAAGAGTTTGACAGAACCTATGAATTGCTTGCAGAAAAGGAAACAGTTACTTATGATGCATTTATCAGCTACAGTCACAGTGAGCCGGATGCCTTTATTGCACAGAAGATTCATTTTATGATGGAGCACTATCGTGTGCCGGGGAAAATACAGGAGCTTTCCGGGAAAAAGAAAATTGAAAGAGTGTTTCGAGACAGGGAGGAATTACCCCTGTCTTCCAATTTGGATCAAAATATCCGCACGGCGTTGGAGCACTCGGAATATTTGATTCTTATCTGTTCTCCCCGTGCCGCGCGTTCAAGATGGGTACAGAGAGAAGTGGAAGTATTTCTTCAGACGCATACGAAAGACAAAGTGCTGACGCTTCTGGCAGAAGGAGAGCCGGAAGAGGTGTTCCCGGAGGAGCTGTGTTATGAAGAGGAATGTACGATTCAGCCGGACGGAACAGAAAAAGTGCTCAGAACAAAGATTGAGCCTATGGCAGCAGATATTCGTGGGAAAGATAGAAAAGAGATTGAGAAAAAATTAAAAGGAGAATTTCTTCGGTTGCTGGCGCCTATGCTTTCCTGTACTTATGATATGTTAAAGCAGAGACACCGGGAGTATAAGCTGCGGAAAATGGTTGCTGCAGCTGCCACAATCGTATGTCTGGCAGTTTCGTTTACCGTCTATGCATTTTACCAGGCAGCAGCCATTGATGAACAGTATCAGGAATCGCGGCGCAATCAGGCAAGATATTTGTCCCGTATATCGGGAGAGCTTCTGGAAGAAGGAGATCGAACAGGAGCCTTGAAAACAGCACTTGCCATCGCGCCGGAAAAGACCGGAGAAGATCTTCCGGTTGTGCCGGAGCAGATGTATGCATTAAATCAGGCGCTATATGCTTATGACAAGACAGATATGATTACCTTCAAGCCGGATACTTCCTATGAAATGGAAGGGGAAGCCATGCTGCAGATGAGCCTAAGCCCTAAGGAGACGGGCTTCTTTTGTATGGATCAGGTGGGAAATGCCTATATTTTAAATACAAAGACCGGAGAATGCATCTGGAAGATTACACCGAAAGAGATTCCGGCGTATGAAGGCGGAGATTTTCTGTGGTTTGCGCCAATAACAGAAGAAAAAGCAGTTCTTGTGTCTGCGCATGAAATCATTTACCTGGATTGGAAGAAAAAGAAGACAGAATGTGTAATCCGTGCAGAAGAAGGAGAAAAATTTTCTAAGGGTACAGACATACAGTGCGCAGTCAGGAATTCTTATATTGGCATTACAAATGGAGAAAAGGTATGGGTCTATGATCTGGAGAAGAAGACTTGTATTCAAAAAGTGAATTGTGTGGAAGACGAAAGGAAGGGGTGCTCGCCCGGCGCCGTAGCCTTTAGTGCAGATGGCAACATCCTTGCAGTGGGACTTTCTACAACGCTTAATGGGGAGTGGAAGTCAGAGGAAGATGGTCTGTTTCTTTTGTCCACTGTAGATGGAAGCGTGGGAAAGATATCGGAGGCAAGTATTCGAGATGTTACCTTTTACGGTGAAGACAAAATGGCCGCCCTGGAATATGAATTTTTAGATGAAGAATTTTATGATATTTCAGAGGTGAATTATAGAATCTGTATGTATGACATAAATTCCGGGCAGCGGATTTGGGCATCAGAAGCCTATCGATTTTCGGAAAATGGAGAGTCATGTATTATGCCGGAGATGTCTATGGAAGTGAACGGAGAAGTCCAGCTGGTTCTTACGGCGGTAGTAAGAGATCGCTTGATCGTTCTGAATCCGGATACAGGAAAGGTAATGGTGGAAAAAAATTATTCGGAGGACATACAGGGACTTGGAAGATATGATGAAAAAAGATATTTGGTGGGGATTGCTGATGGCAGCGTTTATCTGACTCTGATGGACATGGATACGGCAGCAGTTTACTATAGAGCGGGTGAAGTGTCTACACAGATCAATGGTATGTTGTACAGTGCGAAGCAAAATGTGGTGATCCAGTTGGTGAATGAGGGGAGAAAGGTTCTGTTTTGCAGACAGCAAAGTGATGAGCAGATGAAGCCCCTCTCCATAGATGGGGATATAGAAGATGTAACCTATCTGTCAACATCCACAGAGGCGGGAGAAAAAGAGGTGTACCGCTGTGTATTGTATGACACAAGGGGAAGTGGAGGAAACTCTGATCTGATAGTCTACAGACCGGACAGCAAAGAGAAGGTCTATGAGTATCATTGTAGGGGGGAAAAGGAAAGTATTGAGCAGCTTGAAATGCACAATATAAATGGAAAGCCCTGGCTTTGGTTTTGGCGTAGTGGAGGATCTGGTGGAGCCAGTCTTGTGGCTGTGATCTAAAGACAGGAAAAACTTCTGGAGAAGAACGCATACTGTGCACAGAGAACGAGATGAAGACCAGGGGATGGGGATGGAGTATACTAGATATAGAGAATCCCCGTGTTTTCCATTCTGCTCAGAAGGCGGTGATGTGGAACTCTGATGGGTTTGCAATCACAACCTTTACAGAAGATAAGATGAATATTCCAAAAGCAGAAGAATTGATTGAGATAAAAGGGACGGTGTATGACGTTCAGATTACCGCTGATGATAAGTATATTGTATTTAAGCTCCATAGCCTTGAAGAAGAATGGCTTCAAGTTTGGAATGTGGAAGAGGAGCACTGGCAAAAAATTGAAGGGAAGAATGTAAAGCTTCTTCCACGGGAATCAAAGGGGTGCTTTGCATTGGGACAGGAGACAGATGTACTGGCGCTCTATACACAAGAGGGAGGTATTGAGATTATCGATTTGTCAGAAGGAACCTGCAGTGAAAAGCTTTCTTTTGGCTATTTTGAGAGAATTGATTTTAAATTCATGAACCATGATCAATTTCTCGTGGGGTGTGGAGACGATCAGTATCTTAATTTGTGGGATGTAGGAACCGGAGAGGTTCGAATGCGTATGACGGATCATGAGATTAAATCTGCAGGAGATATCTATGTAGATGGAAATGCACAATATTTTGGTCTTATATTCCATGGGATTTCCGCAAGTGATGATTACTATTACAGTTCTCAAATGAGGTTGTATTATGTGGATGAAAAGGGATGCTTCTATCCGTTTGCGGAGGTTCCTGACGGGGATGTAAGTTTTGATGCCGGAGAGATATTTGTAAGAGACAAAGGTGGTTACTACAGTCCTTTTTATGGATATCAAGAGCTGCGGAGACGGGCGGAACAATTGCTTGACGGTGAGGGCTTAAGTGCGGAAGAGAAAAGGCAATATTTTATATCGGAATAAAAGGGGGCTGTATAAATGAGGTGGTATATATGTTTTGGATTGGCGCTGCTTCTCTTGGCTGCCGGGACGGCGGTGTTTCTGATCCTTAGAAGTCACGGGAGAAATAAGGTTCAGTATCTGGGTGCAGGTGTATTTTTGGCAGCAGTTGTCATTTGTTTCCCGGTCATGCTGAAAGAGGAAGATGCAGGTCTTGCATTACTTATGAGTATTTCTCACAGTATCCGCATGTTTGTGGTGGATACCGGTGTGATCGATATTACGTGTGAACTTCCGGCAGGGACCATGGGGGACCTGTGGATGCCTTATAAAATGTTAGTCTGTGCACTATATCTTTTAGCACCTGTATTTACATTAACCATGGTACTGCAGTATTTTTCCAATTCCTTTGAGCGTTTTCGACTGCGTATGAAAAGAGGAAGAAGGCTTTTGGTTTTTTCAGAGTTGAATGCACATTCCATTGAGATAGCGGCTCATATACGGGCTCATATGAAGGAGTCCGGCGAGAAGTCGGAGCTTGTATTTTGTGGTTCGGACAAGCGAGACAGTGTGAATATAGGCCTGGAGGAGAGAGCCAGAAAGTTAAATGCAATTCTCCTTCCGGAAGAGGTTACGCACTTGTGGCTTTCCAGCACCAGGCGGACGGTCATGTATTTTATGATTTCCGAAAAGGAAGATGAAAATGTAGAGTTCACACTTCAGATGATTGAAAGCATGACAAAAAGAAAAGATGCGAAGCGGAAGCAAAAAAATGTTGAAATCTACTGCTATGCCACAAATGCAGAGGCAGAAATTTTGCTGGATGCAAAGGAAAAGCAGGAGCTTCGGGTTGTGTTGGTGGATGAAGCCAGAGATGCCGTATATGAGCAGTTATATCGGTATCCTTTGTATACAAACCTGAAGCCTGGAGAGAAAAAAGAGGAAAAGGAAAGGCTGGCTGTACTGATTGCAGGCGGCGGAGAGACTGCCATAGAATTTTTAAAAGCAGCGGTGTGGTGCGGACAGATGGTAAGTTATCAGACAGAGATCCATTTGGTTGATATTCATGGAAATTCTATCCGGGAAACATTAGAAGAGGAATGTCCGGAATTATTTTCGAAAGAGAGCGGTTATGAGATACATATTTATCAGGGAGAAGTGTTCAGCAGTGAGACCAGACGATATCTGGATACGCTGAAACCTGTTCATTATTGCGTTGTGGCGCTTGAAGATGATGAAGAGACTATTCGGTCGGCAATGTGGCTACGAAGGTATTTCTATTTAGCTTCTTTCAAAGACCAGCCATTTATCTGTGCTCATATAAAGAGTAAAAGAAAGCGGGAGGTTCTTAAGAATCTGTGTGAAAATTCAAGAAATAATACCAAACTGTATTATGATATCGTACCGTTTGGTCAAGGAAGCATGTATTATGGAAGCGCTTCCAATGCGGCATTTATGTTGGAATATCTGGGGCTTGGGGTGCAGGCACATTATTTCCGCCTGACTGAAGCATCTGATGCGAAAGAGCGAAAAGCCGCTTTTCAAAATTTCTATGAAAAACAGGGAAACAGAAGATCCAGTATCGCTAACGGAATGCACATCAGCAGCAAGCTGTGGGAAATGGGATACGGAATTTTGCGGGTGCCAAAAGAAAAGGAAGCACTTGCATGGTATAAGGAATGTATTCGCCCCATAGATTATTGCGAAGAAAGTAAAGAAATGAGAGTCAAATGCTATGAGCTGGAACATGAAAGATGGATGGCATATATACGGACAGAGGGGTGGCGTCTGTCAACAAGAGGAGACGCTTCTTTGAGAGATATCCGGGAGTGTTACAGAGATTACTGCGCGGATTTTAAAAATCAGAATTATCTTATGAAGCTTCATCCGGCGCTGGTTCCAAGTGAGAGTGAGAATCCGAAGACTGCAACCCTGCGGGAAGTAGAAGAAATGATTACAGAAGTAAATAACGAACAGGGAACCGGAACGTATTTTCCTGGATATGTACAGTCAGACATGGAGCTCATAGATCATATAGGAGAAATTGTAGAAGGGGCATGGTGTGGAGCAGAAGGAGTTTCCATCTTTGGGGTACGTGCAGGAAAAGGAGAATGCGTTATTTGTCGGAAAGAAGACTTGAAGCGATATTTGGGAGGGAAACCTCTTGACGAAAACTGGCAAAACCAGTAAAATAGATGTGCGACTTAGAAAATATTAGTTTAGGAGGTCATGACAAATGGCAAAATGGGTTTATATGTTTACAGAAGGTAACGCTACCATGAGAAATCTTCTTGGTGGTAAAGGCGCGAACCTTGCTGAGATGACAAGCCTTGGACTCCCAGTACCACAGGGATTCACAGTAACAACAGAAGCTTGTACACAGTACTATGAAGATGGCAGAAAGATCAATGATGAGATCATGGGCCAGATTATGGAAGCAATTGAGAAACTTGAAGGAATCACAGGAAAGAAATTTGGTGACAAGACCAACCCACTTCTTGTATCTGTTCGTTCAGGAGCAAGAGCTTCTATGCCAGGTATGATGGATACAATCCTGAACCTTGGTTTAAATGAAGAAGTTGTAGAGACTCTGGCTGAAGCATCCGGAAATGCTCGTTGGGCATGGGACTGCTACAGAAGATTCATCCAGATGTACTCTGACGTAGTTATGGAAGTTGGTAAGAAGTACTTTGAAGAGCTTATCGACAAAATGAAAGATGAGAAGGGCGTAAAACAGGACGTTGAGCTTACAGCAGAAGATCTTAAGACTTTAGCTGGACAGTTCAAGGCTGAGTACAAAGAGAAAATCGGCGCAGACTTCCCATCTGATGCAAAAGAGCAGTTAATGGGAGCAGTAAAAGCTGTATTCCGTTCATGGGACAACCCAAGAGCCAATGTATACCGTCGTGACAATGATATCCCATATTCTTGGGGAACAGCTGTTAACGTACAGATGATGGCATTCGGTAACATGGGTGATGACTGTGGAACAGGTGTTGCATTTACACGTGACCCAGCTACAGGAGAAAATGGTCTGTTCGGAGAGTTCCTTACAAACGCGCAGGGTGAGGACGTTGTTGCCGGTGTTCGTACACCAATGCACATTTCCGAGATGGAACAGAAATTCCCGGAGGCATTTGCACAGTTCAAAGAAGTATGTAATACACTTGAAAATCACTACAGAGATATGCAGGATATGGAGTTTACTGTAGAGCATGGTAAACTGTATATGCTTCAGACACGTAATGGTAAGAGAACAGCACAGGCTGCTCTGAAGATTGCTTGTGACCTTGTTGACGAGGGAATGAGAACAGAGGAAGAAGCTGTTGCTATGATCGACCCAAGAAACCTTGACACTCTGCTTCACCCACAGTTTGACGCTGCTGCATTAAAAGCTGCAACACCAATGGGCAAAGCACTTGGAGCATCTCCAGGAGCTGCTTGCGGTAAAGTTGTATTTACAGCAGATGACGCTGTAGCTTGGGCTGCAAAAGGTGAGAAGGTTATTCTTGTTCGTCTTGAGACATCTCCAGAAGATATCACAGGTATGAAATCTGCTCAGGGTATCCTGACAGTTCGTGGTGGTATGACATCTCACGCTGCCGTAGTTGCACGTGGAATGGGTACATGCTGTGTATCTGGATGTGGCGATATCGTTATGGACGAAGCAAATAAGAAATTTACATTAGCTGGTAAAGAGTTCCACGAAGGAGATTCTATCTCTCTTGATGGATCTACAGGAGCTATCTACGACGGAATCATCCCAACAGTTGATGCTACAATCGCTGGTGAGTTCGGAAGAATCATGGGATGGGCTGACAAATACAGAACAATGAAAGTTCGTACAAATGCTGATACACCGGCAGACGCTAAAAAAGCTCGTGAGCTTGGCGCAGAAGGTATCGGACTTTGCCGTACAGAGCACATGTTCTTCGAAGGAAACAGAATCGATGCATTCCGTGAGATGATCTGTTCTGAGACTGTAGAAGAAAGAGAAGCTGCACTTGAGAAGATTCTCCCAGAGCAGCAGGGAGACTTTGAAGCACTTTACGAGGCACTGGAAGGTAACCCGGTTACTATCCGTTTCCTTGATCCACCGCTTCATGAGTTCGTTCCAACAGACGAAGAAGACATTAAGAAACTTGCTGATTCTCAGGGCAAGACTGTTGATCAGATCAAAGCAATCATCGACAGCTTACATGAGTTCAACCCAATGATGGGTCACCGTGGATGCCGTCTTGCAGTTACTTATCCAGAGATTGCCAAGATGCAGACAAGAGCTGTTATCCGTGCAGCTATCAACGTACAGAAAGCACACGCTGACTGGAACGTATGCCCAGAGATCATGATCCCACTTGTTGGTGATGTAAAAGAATTAAAATACGTTAAGAAGGTAGTTGTAGAGACTGCTGACGCTGAAATCGCAGCAGTAGGTTCTGACCTGAAATACGAAGTTGGTACAATGATCGAGATCCCAAGAGCAGCTCTTACAGCTGACGAGATCGCTTCTGAAGCTGATTTCTTCTGCTTCGGTACTAACGACTTAACACAGATGGCATTCGGATTCTCTCGTGACGATGCTGGTAAGTTCTTAGATGCTTACTATGATGCTAAGATCTTCGAGAACGATCCATTTGCTAAGCTTGATCAGACAGGTGTTGGTAAATTAATGGAAATGTCTATCAAATTAGGCAAACCGGTTAATCCAAACCTTCACATCGGTATCTGTGGAGAGCACGGTGGAGACCCAAGTTCCGTAGAGTTCTGCCATAAGATTGGCTTAGACTACGTATCTTGTTCACCATTCCGTGTACCGATTGCTCGTCTTGCAGCAGCACAGGCAGCTATCGCTGAGAAATAAGATTTTCAATTGAATTAATAGATTGAAGCATAGGACCCCGCTTGGAAACAAGCGGGGTTTTTGTATGCGAGTTTGTATGCGAGAATCACATTTTCCTGTAAAAAATATTTTCAATTTCAAATGAATTATGATACAATTAACGGAAAATAAATGTAACATATATTTGAAAGATAGAAGGACTGTTTTAAGCAGGCAACGAGGTAATACAGAATGGGAATGAAAGTAAATGCAGAACTTCCGCTTCCGGCAGATTTAAAAGCAGAATATCCAATGCCGGAGAAATCAAAGGAAATTAAAAAAGAAAGAGATCAGGAAATCAGAGATATTTTTACCGGGAAATCAGATAAGTTTATTGTTCTGGTTGGTCCATGCTCGGCAGATAACGAAGATTCCGTCTGCGAATACGTGAATCGTTTGGCAAAAGTGAATGAAAAAGTATCAGACCGTCTGATGATCATCCCAAGAATCTATACGAATAAGCCAAGAACAACCGGAGAAGGCTATAAAGGAATGCTTCATCAGCCGGAACCGGATAAAGCGCCGGACCTGCTGGCAGGGATCATAGCGATTCGTAAGATGCATTTGCGTGCGATTGAAGAAAGTGGATTGACAGCGGCAGACGAGATGCTTTACCCGGAGAACCGGAGCTATCTGGACGATATTCTGTCCTATGAGGCTATCGGAGCCAGATCCGTAGAGAATCAGCAGCACAGACTGACAGCCAGTGGTATGGATATACCGATTGGTATGAAGAATCCAACCAGTGGAGATTTTGCTGTTATGTTGAATTCAGTTGTCGCAGCACAACATTCGCACCGGTTTATTTATCGCGGTATGGATGTGACAACGGAGGGAAATGATCTTGCACATGTGATTTTGCGTGGCGGCGTAGATAAATACGGAACCTGTATTCCGAACTATCATTATGAAGATCTTGTGCGTCTTCTGGAAGCCTATAAGAAGAAAGAACTGAAAAATCCTGCGGCAATCATTGATGCCAATCATTCAAACTCAAATAAGAAGTTCAAAGAACAGATACGTATTGTCAGCGAAGTGATCCATAGTCGGAATTACAACCCGGAACTTAAGACACTGGTAAAAGGTGTTATGATTGAAAGCTATCTGGAAGAAGGCAATCAGAGCATAGACAGTGAACGGGTATATGGACGCTCTATCACAGATCCGTGTCTCGGATGGATAGATACAGAGCGTCTGATCTATGAGATTGCAGAGAAATGTTAAATAATGTCATTTATAGGAGCTTTCGAGCTGATGAAACAGATAAGATTTCATTAGTTCGAAGGCTTTTTTTGACAATGAGACTTTTGTGCAAATAAAATAAGATTTAGAATGATTTCTTTCTATATTTTATGATAAAATATAGAAAAAGTTTCAAAGGAAGAAAATAAAAAATTGAAGAGAGAAAGCTTAGAGACAGTACAAAGTGAAATCAGAGACAGAATAGAGAGAATGGCTGGATATTTGGACCGTTATCAACAATGTAAGCAGAGAAATGGAAAAGAAAAAATACTGGGTAAGATCATGCTAAATGGAATCTATCTTAAACGTTATCTGAATTTGATTCTTTTGTCTTTGCAGCAAGAAAGGTGTCCGGCATTTCTTCCGATTCTGGAACTTAAGTTCTGCTTGGAGGAGTCTTTGAAGGGATTGAATACCTTGGGAGTATCCGGCAGTTTCTATAGCGTAGAAGACGGTAAAATATCCGGAAGAGCAGCGATTAAAATATATCACTTTTTTCAGCAGGTTATCGATGAAGTGTCCGAAGATGTTTCGGCTGTCATGATATCTTTGAGGCAGGAGGAGCAAAACATTGTTTGTACAATGAATGTGGAGGCAGATCTATGTCCGGTGGAGGCTGTGAAACGTTGTGGGGCAGAATGTGAAGAAGATTATGACGGTTCATGGCTCTTATCCCTTACATATCGTGAAGAGGTTGAAAGCTGCAATTTTAAGAAATTAGAAAATGAAGAGGCCGCACGGCTTCGTGCGTTAAAAATAAGGATTCATCAAGAACTTGGAAGGCAGTTATTGTTAACACACAGAGCTCTGGAAGGGCAGATCAAAGGAAGAGAAGAGCATCTGTTCTGTCTGCAATGGATGGAGAGTTTGCAGACTCTTTTTGTAAATCCGGCGGACAAGAACAAGAGATATCGGATGGATGACAAAGTAAAAGAGCTTGGAATGAAGATTGCATATTGTGGACAATTTCCTCAAGAATCCCGGATGCAGAAGGTTTTTGAGTTGGCGGTAGATGTATGTGCAGCAAATGCAGTCAGCCACGCAGATGCAGAAACCTTGTATGTGGACATTACAGAGGCAGTTCAGGAAATTTGGGTGAAAATCACAAATGATGGGAAGAAGCCGGAAGAGCAAATTATTGAAGGCGGAGGTCTCTCTGAGCTTAGAAGACAGGTTGAACAAGACGGAGGAGTCATGGAAGTTGGAACTCAGCTTGGATTCGCGGTAATCATAGTGCTGCCGAAAGAGAAAGGAGGATTGTGGTGGTCAAAGTAATGATCGTAGAGGATCAACCTATGGTAAGACTAGCGATGGAGCAATATCTGGCATCTGGCAAGTGTTATCAGACAGTAGCATCCATCTCTAATGCGGATATGGCAGAAGCGGTATGTAGAAAATGTGGTGCGGATTTAATTTTAATGGACATTTGTACGGAAGAAGATGAGAGTGGACTTGCTGCTGCAAAAAAGATAAAAAAAGCGTTGCCATGGGTGAAGATTGTTATGATTACATCTATGGTAGAGTTTGGTTTTTTAGAAAAGGCAAAAGAAGCAGGTGCGGATAGTTTCTGGTATAAAGACGCGACGCCAGAAGAGTTATTAGCAGTAATGGATCGGACAATGGAAGGGGAATCGGTGTATCCGGATACGACACCGGAAGTGATGGTAGGAACCGCAAAAAGCTGTGAGTTTACAAGGGCGGAAATAGAGGTGCTTCGCCTGGTTGTCGAGGGGAAATCTTATAAAAGGATTGCCGAGAATTTGGAAATTTCACATGAAACAGTGAAGTGGCATATCAGTAATATGCTGAGAAAAACAAATTTTGATTCGAAGACAAAGCTTGCTGTGGCAGTAACCCAGAAAAATCTTATTATAAATGGATTTTAAAATTCTATCCCCCCCCCAGATGGGTGGTGCAGGCGGAAAATAGAAACCTTATAATAAGGATATTGTTTGCAGAAAAGTGTGGAGGGTACTGGAATGAGAAGAGTGAAGAAAGGGTTAAGTGTTATCCTGATATTGACAGTGCTGGGAGCATGTATGGGATGTGCGTCGAATTCAGAGGGGAAAAAGGAAGAGCCTGTGACGGTTACATTGTGGCATGTATATGGAGGGCAGACAGAATCGCCTTTGAATGATTTGATCGATGAATTTAATCAGACGGTGGGAGAAGAAGAGAATATATGTGTTTCCGTTGGAAGTGTGACAAATACCAATACAATTCATGAGAGCGTATTATCATCGGCTTTTGAAGAGCCGGGGGCATCCAAACTTCCCGATATGTTTGTATCCTATCCGAAAACAGTTCTGGCTATGCCGGATGAAGATATCTTAGTAGACTATCGGGATTATTTTACCAAAGAAGAATTAGAAGAATTTATTCCAGAATTCATGGAGGAAGGCTTTCTTCATGACCGTCAAGTCATATTGCCTGTTGCAAAATCGACGGAGACTATGTTTGTTAACAAGACAGCGTTCGAACGCTTTTCAGATATTTCCGGAATAGGATATGAAAATCTTGTTTCGTGGGACGGACTATATGAGGCGTCGAAAGAATATGCGCGTAGGACAGGAAAAACATTCTTTGTACATGATTATCATTTCAATTATTTTCAAGTAGGCGTAGATTCTCTTGGAGAAGATTTTTTTGATGAGAAAAGTCTGGTATTTGGGCCAGCCTTTGAACGTGTGTGGAAGCCATATGCACATGCAGCGTTATCGGGAGGTGTCTGGCTTCAGGGAGGTTATGCAACAGAGCCTCTTCGTACCGGAGATACCATTGTGTCGGTAGCATCTTCTGCCAGTGTACTGTATTATTCTGACGAAGTGACTTATGAAGACAATACATCTGAGAAAGTTGAAATCATAACAATGCCGTGTCCGGTATTTGAAGAGGGGAGTCGTCTGGTAATGCAAAGGGGAGCAGGAATTTGTACAGTAAAATCTTCACCGGAACGGGAAGAGGCATGTATGACATTTTTAAAATGGCTGACAGATGCAAAACGAAATGTGGAATTTGTGACAAGCCTCGGATATATGCCGGTGAAACAGGAGTCCTTTGATCGCTATCTCCCGGAGGCAATTCATAATCTGCAAGATCCGATGTATGTATCACTTTATAAGACACTTATGGAAATGCAGAAAACTTATAAATTTTATACAATGCCTCAATTGGATACTTATCTTGATCTGGAAACACGCTTTGAAAAACTGGTTCGTCAAATTTTGTTGACGGGAAGAAATAAGGTTACAGAAGAAGGCTGGACGCCGGATGAAATGTCAGAGATTACATTTCAGGAGTTAAAGAGCGCTTATTCAAAATGATGAAGGAGAAGGAATGCAGAAAAGAAAGATTCAGATGATTGTATATGATGGAAGCAGAGTCGGGGCGTTTGTGTCTGCATTGTTGTTAGCGCTTGTTTTTATCGGGGCTTTGCCACCGGAAGATCGCAAAGTTAATGAGATGTTAAAGGTGCAGCAGCAAAATACAGTGGCATTGATTCAGAGGCAGGCAGAAACACTGACTGCAAGAAGTATTGCGCTTTCAGAGGAACTGACGCAGGAACTGGAGCAAGTATTAAGTACAAGAGGAAAAACATTTGAAGAAATTAATAATGATCCGGAACTGATCTTTGAATTGGAAACAGCTGCTTATTCATCTGTAAAAGCGGCATTGAATACAAATTATTGCAGTGGCGCTTTTTTCATCATGGATGCAACTGTGAATACAGAGATAGAAAAAGCAGAAACATCACGCATGGGAGTCTATTTGCGTCTTTCTGATCTGAAGGCTGTCAGCTCTTATAATCAACACATTAAGTATTTTCGAGGAATGGCGGAGGTCGCAAGAAAGGATAATGTGGAATTACATAATCGATGGAATCTGGAATTTGATATTTCCAATCTCCCCGGATATGAAAATGTCGCAGGAGAATCAGGAGGGAGATTATCAGAGAATTGCTTCTGGACGGAAAGAATCAAACTCCAAGGTACGTGGGAAGAAGTGATCCTGGTTTGTGTTCCTGTTTTAGACAGTCATGGAATGGTGAGAGGTATCTGTGGATTAGAGATGAGTGATCTGTATTTCAGTTTGTCTTATCCGGCTGTGGATAGTCCTTATGGAAATATAGTAACAGCTTTTGCGCCTGTGAAAGAAAAAAAGATATCTCTTGAAAAAGCAATGCTGGGGAATTCCGAAGGCACCTTTTTGAAGCCGGAAGGGGAACTGACAATAAAAGAAAAAGAAGGGTACTATATTTATGCCTCTGATAAGCGGAAATATATTGGAAATCATCAAATACTGAAGATTTATTCGGCATCTGGATCACCGTTTGCGGTTGTCAGTTTACTTCCGGAAACAGGAGTGAAAAAAATGGAGGAAGAAAGATGGAAAAAATGGATGCTGGGGAGTACCGCATGCCTTGTGATCTGTCTTTTAGTTGCATTTATATTGTCACAGTATTTAAAGAAGGAGGAGAAGAAGAGACAGCTTCTGCTTGAAAATGAGTTGCCGGAGAATGTAGAAGTATTGCTTCGGCAGTTTATGGAACGGGCGGATACATTGACCCCTATGGAGCAGATTGTATTGTGTCACTATGCAGAAGGGATGGATATTAAAGAGGTTGCTGAATATGAATGTATCAGTATCGGCACTGCAAGAAAACATAATACGAACATGAATCGTAAGCTGGGGACAACGACTTACGAAGAACTAATGCTGTATATTGATTTGTTTCGGAGATGTGGACGGATCGATCAGCTTTTGAAGCGGGAGAAAGTGGAAAAATAACTGTCTAAAGGCACAAAAAAAGACATATACTAATGATTAGTAGATGAGGAAATACGTGGGAAATACGAATCATTCCCATAGATATTTCCTCTTTTTTTTGGTACATATGAGCTAACAGATATCATTTCCAGGAAAAAAGGGAGGTAGGAGAGATGAGAAGAAAAAACAAAAGAAGAGTGATTTTTTCTGTAGTGTTTATCTGCTTGGCTATTATGTGTTGTATTGGCTGCAGCCAGAAGGATGATAAGCAAAAAGAAAAAACAGAAGAGAAAAAAGAACAAACAGAAAAAGAGACGGAAGAGAAAAAGAAACCAGAAGACGGAACTGCTTTTCAAACAGAGCGTGTACACGAAGCCATGGTAGCTGATATTAAGATCAGTACAGAGTGGATCGAAATGGAAGAACCGGTACTTGTAGATGATATTTTCAGTGGACGGATGACAAGCTCCGGCAATACCGTCTGGATCTTATTGGATGAAAAATTAAAAGAGTATACATGGAGTGATACCCTTACTTTTGTCCGGGAGATTGAAATAGAAGAAGGATATGAAGAAATCAGTGCGGATGATAATGGTAATCTCTATGTATCAGGATTTATGAAGCCGATGTTAACCATTTGTGACGGCGAAATAGTTGCTTCTAACGAAGGACCGGGAAAAACGGTGATGCACAAAGGCGGAGCATTTGGAGTATCCAGTTTTCCGCACAGTAAATTAGAAAAAGTGACTATGAATGAGGCAATTGCAGCAGTGGAACCGTGGAATTTGATGGAGACGGAGAACTTGTCAGAGACAGATATCACAGAGAATTACGTATATGTGATGGGAAGTGACCCGTCAACGGATAATCATACAGTGTGGGCATTTGATTTCGATGGAAATCAGAAATTGGTGTTTGGAAATAAAGGAATGGATAATCCGGACTGGCTTGGCGCTGTTACCCAGATGGAAGAGACGGAACAGGGATTTATCGCATTTGACGGAAATATGAGGAAACTTTATTTCTGGAAGACAGACGGAACTTTTGTAGGTGCTTTAGAAGATGATGCGTTGTTTGGTACAAACTATCCATGGATCAGTGCAGCTACAAAATTGCCGGATGGAAGTATTTTGGTAGGAATGGCAGAAGAGCGTGAGGATGAATCCGCAGATGAGTTCCTTGTGTATCGGATGAGTGGATTTTAGGAATGTATTTTTAAGAAAAATATTTTAAAAAGAATGTGAAAGGAGAAAGAAAATGAGATACGAAATATTAGGAAATAGTTTACCGGTTGTTGTATGTCACCTGAATCCGGGAGAAGCTGTGATTACGGAATCAGGAAGTATGAGCTGGATGAGTCCCAATATGCAGATGGAGACAAATAGTGGAGGCGGCATGAAGAAAGCATTTGGCAGATTGTTATCCGGAGACAGCATTTTTCAGAATCGCTATACTCCACAGGGAGGAGAAGGATTGATTGCATTTGCTTCCAGTTTTCTGGGTTCTATCAATGCTTTGGAGATATCTGCAGGAAGAAGTATGATCGTTCAGAAAAGTGCATTTCTGGCAGCGCAGGAGGGAGTAGAGTTGTCTATGCATTTCCAGAAAAAGCTTGGAAAAGGCTTGTTTGGCGGTGAGGGATTTATTATGCAGAAATTATCAGGAAATGGAATTGCATTTATTGAAATTGATGGATATGGTGTAGAGTATACACTGGAAGCAGGACAACAGATGGTGGTTGATACCGGATATCTTGCAGCAATGGAAGAAACCTGTACGATGGATGTTGTGAAAGTACCGGGAGTAAAAAATATGCTTCTTGGTGGCGAGGGGATTTTTAACACTGTAATCAAAGGACCGGGAAAGATTATTCTTCAGACAATGCCGATTACAAAGGTGGCAGAACTTCTTCAGCCGTTTTTTACAGAAACAAAATCATAATACAGTGTAAGGAGGTACGAGATGAGAAAAGAATACTGGAAAAAGGTGTCCCTTCTTTTGGTAGCTGCCATTTTGTTGTTCAGTGGATGTGGAACATCCGAAGAAAAGAAAAGCCCTTATGAAGGGAAGTGGATTGGATTGGTTGCAGAAACAATGGGAGTACAGATGTCTGTAGAGGAGGCAATAGGAGGCGCGTTTGAATTTGAAGTTAAGAAAAATAACAAGGTAGAATTTACAGTGGGAGACGAACATGGGTCTGGGAAATGGTCAGTAGAAGAGAATCAGTTCACATTGACAATTGAAGGAGCAGAAATGACAGGTGAGATTGGCGATAACTGTATTACATTTGAAGATATGCTTGAAATGGGAGTAAAAGTGATATTTGCCAAAGATGGAACTGACGCTATGGACCCGTCCCTCTATATGACTGAGGAAGAAAAAGCGATGGTAGGAACATGGAGCTCAGACAGTGTGGAGGAACTTCTGGGAGACGGACCGCAGACTTCTATGGAGGGAGTTGAAAATATAGGTGACGCATTGCGGCTTGAATTTAAGAAAGATCACACAGTAGCTGTGAGGTACAAAGGTCAGGATATAGGTGAGTTCGGATGGACGATTGCGCTTGGATATTGTACCATTGATACGGAGAATCCGGGAATTTATGTGACGATCAATGAAGATGGAACATTAACCATCGATTATTCGGATGATGTTGATTATTATACATTCCATTGTGTAAAGTCAGAATAGAAAATCCTTAATGGTAATAAAAGGGGCGGAAGCCTCTTTTATTTTTGGCTATATTACAAGATGCTATGAATGTGTTAATTATTTGTCTTAACAACTGTCTTGTCACATGTAAACTTAGGTGGTATAATAGGAACAATGTGAGTCTGAGAAAGGGAGAAGTTATGGAAATTACAGAACAGATAAAACAATTAAAACAAGAGAAGAATGCCGTGATTTTAGCGCACTACTATGTACCTGCCGAAGTTCAGGAGATTGCAGATTACATAGGGGATTCTTTTTATTTGAGTAAAGTTGCCGTTGGATTAAAGGAGCAGATGATTATTTTCTGTGGTGTGTCTTTTATGGGAGAGAGTGCCAAGATACTGAATCCGGATAAAACAGTGCTGATGCCGGATCTGTCTGCAGATTGTGCGATGGCACATATGGCGGATAAGGAGACCATTCAGAAGATGCGGGATACTTATGACGATCTGGCTGTTGTCTGCTATATCAATTCTACAGCTGAATTAAAACAATATTCGGATGTATGTGTGACATCTGCCAATGCTGTAAAGATTGTAAAAGCGTTGCCGCAGAAATATATTTTCTTTATACCGGATCGGAATCTTGCCCACTATGTGGCACAGCAGGTGCCGGAGAAGACATTTGTATATAACGAAGGTTATTGCCCGGTTCACGAAAAGCTTTTGACAGAGGAACTCAAGAAAGCAAAAGCTGCTCATCCGAAGGCGGAAGTGTTAGTGCATCCGGAATGTACACAGGAGATCTGTGAGATGGCGGATTATATAGGCAGCACGTCTGGCATTATTAAATATGCCGGAGAGAGCGCAGCCCGGGAATTTATCATCTGCACAGAAAATGGAGTGCGTTATGAACTGGAAAAGCAGAATCCGGAGAAAGTATTCTATTTTACAGAGACAGAGCCGGTATGTGAGGATATGAAACGCGTGACGCTTGATAAGATCCTGCATGTGCTGGAAACAGGAGAAAATGAAGTTCATGTGACGGATGAATTAAGGGAAAATTCCGGAAAGCCGTTGGAACGGATGCTGGAACTTGCTAAATAGAGTTTGTAAATGAGAGAGGAAATAAACGATGGATATATATGCAGACGTTGTCATCGTCGGCACGGGTGTGGGCGGATTATTTGCCGCATTAAATATAGAACCACATAAGAAAGTCGTGCTGATTACCAAGTCTGATATGGAGAGCAGCGATTCTTTTTTGGCGCAGGGAGGAATCTGTGTACAGCGGGATGATAACGATTATGACAGCTATTTTGAAGATACTATGAAAGCGGGACACTATGAAAACCGTAAGGAATCGGTGGATATTATGATCCGCTTTTCCAGAGAGATCATAGAAGATTTGGTGTCTTATGGTGTGGAATTCGAGAAGAAAGATGGAGAATTCGTATATACTCGCGAAGGCGCTCACTCTAAGCCGAGAATTTTGTATCACGAGGATATTACCGGGCAGGAGATTACAAGTAAATTATTGGAACGCGCAAAAGAGAGAAAGAATATCTCCATCTACGAATATACGGCGATGACGGATATTTTGGAAGAAAATGGACAGTGTATCGGGATACTGGCGGAACATGAAGGCGCTGAATGGAAGATTTATGCTGAAAATACGATTCTTGCAAGTGGCGGAATCGGGGGCAGGTACCAGCACTCCACGAATTTTCCGCATTTAACAGGGGATGCATTGGATATAGGAAAAAAACACGGAATCCGTATGGAGCATCTGGATTATGTGCAGATTCATCCGACAACGCTGTATTCCAAGAAGCCGGGGCGGAGATTCTTAATTTCAGAATCAGTGCGCGGAGAAGGAGCAGTTCTTTACGATAAGAACGGACACCGCTTTGTCAATGAATTACTTCCGAGAGATGTTGTATCAGAGGCAATCCGAGAACAGATGAAGAAGGATGGAACCGATCACGTGTGGCTTTCGATGGAGCATATTCCGAGAGAGGATATTGCAAAGCATTTTCCGAATATCTGTCAGCGCTGTCAGGAAGAGGGCTATGATGTGTTTAAAGATTGGATTCCGGTTGTTCCCGCCCAGCATTATTTTATGGGAGGCATCTGGGTAGACAATGACAGCAGGACTTCTATGGAACATCTGTATGCAGTTGGAGAGACAAGCTGTAATGGTGTCCACGGGAAAAATCGTCTGGCAAGTAATTCACTTTTAGAGAGTATGGTGTTTGCAAAGAGAGCAGCGAAAGCTATTGAAAGAGCATAGGTGCAGATTTTATAGAAATGAACAGAGAAGATTAAGAGATAGAGAAGAGGAGAAGAAATCAATGAATCAAATTACAATGAAGCTTCAGGCAGATCATTTGATCATGGAAGCGTTAAAAGAAGATATTTCCAGTGAGGACGTGACAACTAATTCTGTGATGAAAGAAGCTGTTGTGGGAGAAGTGGAACTTCGCTGCAAGCAGGATGGCGTGATTGCAGGTCTGGACGTTTTTGCAAGGGTATTTGAACTGTTAGATGCCGATACAAAGGTAGAGCTGTACTGCAAAGACGGTGATGAGGTGAAAAACGGACAATTGATGGGCAAGGTCGTGGGAGATATCCGGGTGCTTCTGTCCGGCGAGCGTGTAGCGCTTAATTATCTGCAGCGCATGAGCGGAATTGCTACGTACACACATTCTGTGGCAGCTCTTCTGGAGGGAAGCAAAACGAAGCTTTTGGATACGAGAAAGACAACACCGAATATGAGAATTTTCGAAAAATATGCAGTCAGAGTCGGCGGAGGGTATAATCACCGCTATAATTTATCCGACGGAGTCTTGTTAAAGGACAATCATATCGGCGCTGCAGGAAGTGTAGAAAAGGCTGTGAAAATGGCGAAAGAATACGCTCCGTTCGTCCGTAAGATCGAGGTGGAAGTAGAGAATCTTGATATGGTAAAAGAAGCGGTGGAAGCAGGTGCGGACATTATTATGCTTGACAATATGTCTGTGGATGAGATGAAAGCTGCCATTGCGTTGATTGACGGCAGAGCCGAGACAGAGTGTTCCGGAAATGTGACAAAGGAAAATATCGGACGTCTTACTGCAATCGGAGTAGATTATATATCCAGCGGTGCACTGACACATTCAGCTCCTATCCTTGATATTTCTTTGAAAAATCTGCATGCAGTTTAAAGAGAAAAATGAAAGGTGGAAGAAGGAGCGGTTATGACAGGTTTAGAGAGACGAGCAGAGATGATTGAACAGATTCAGAGAAGTGCTGTCCCTTTGTCGGGGAAAAGTCTGGCAGAAACTTACGGAGTCAGTCGTCAGGTGATCGTGCAGGATATTGCTTTGATCCGGGCAGCAGGGTATCATGTGATTTCAACAAACAGAGGTTACGTATTGGAACAGCCGGTTCACGCAGTGAGAGTGTTCAAGGTGAATCACACGGATGAACAGTTAGAGGAAGAACTGTGCTCCATTGTAGATCTGGGCGGATGTGTGGAAAATGTCATGGTAAATCACCGCGTATATGGTCAGATCGAGGCGAGCCTTCAGGTGAATTCCCGAAGGAAAGCCGGTGAATTTATGGAAGATATCCGAAGCGGAAAGTCCAGTCCCCTGAAAAATATTACATCAGGCTACCACTATCACAAAGTCAGCGCAGACAGTGAAAAAACACTGGATTTGATTGAAAAAACATTGAAGGAAAAAGGGTTTCTTATAGAATGCAGTGGAGATTGATCCACTGCATTTTGTTTATAAAAACAGCATAGTTCATGGTTTTGAGAAGTTAATTTTGTCTGGACAAATGATAGGAATAGTGGTAGAATAAAACGGATAAATGAGAAAAGTTATCAAAATAATAGAGAGATAAATTTGAGGAGTGGAATAGATATGAAACTGAGTGAATTGCAGATCGGCGATACTGCGACCATATTGTCAGTAGGAGGCAAAGGCGCCCTTCGTCAGCATTTCCTTGACATGGGTCTGATTCAGGGAACGGAAGTGACCGTCGTGAAGTATGCGCCAATGGGGGATCCGGTAGAACTTCGAATTCACGGATATGAGTTGTCTATTCGTCTGGCAGATGCCGAAAATATCGAAATCAGCGAAGCGCATAAGCCGAAAAAAAGTGAAAATACAGAATTGAGAGTGGAGAAGCATCATCCCGGCTACGGTGAAGGTGGCAAATTCCACGACCGGAAAGAAGAAAATCCGCTTCCGGATGATGTGACGCTTACTTTTGCACTTGTGGGCAACCAAAACTGTGGGAAGACAACACTGTTTAACCAGTTGACAGGCTCGAAGCAGCACGTGGGAAATTTCCCGGGTGTAACGGTGGACCGCAAGGATGGCGTGATCAGAGGCTATGATAATACATTGCTTACAGATCTTCCCGGAATTTATTCTATGTCTCCTTACAGCAGTGAAGAGATTGTGACCAGAGAATTTGTTATCCGTGAGAAGCCAAAGGGAATTATCAACATTGTAGATGCAACGAATATTGAGCGGAATCTTTATCTGACGATGCAGCTTCTGGAACTGGGATTTCCAATGGTAGTAGCGTTAAACATGATGGATGAACTAAGAGAAAATGACGGTTCTGTTATGGTTAATGAGATGGAGGAGGCGCTCGGAGTTCCGGTGATTCCGATTTCTGCGGTGAAAGGAGAAGGAATCGAAGAGTTGGTGCGTCATGCTGTTCACGTGGCAAAATATCAGGAGCGTCCGATGGATACGGATTTCTGTAAGAAAGAAGAGGGGATTCATCGGGGACTTCATGCAGTTATGCATTTGATCGAAGACCATGCGCAGATGACCGGTATTCCTGTTCGGTTTGCTGCAAGCAAGATTCTGGAAGGGGATGCGAAGATTCTGGAGCAGCTGGAACTGACGGAAAATGAGCAGAATCTGCTGACGGATATCGCCAGACAGACCGAGGAAGAGACGGGGATGGACCGTGCGGCGGCAGTTGCTCAGATGCGTTTTGACTACATAGAAAGTGTATGCAGTGAAACGGTCATAAAACCAAGAGAAAGTAAAGAACGACTCAGAAGTAGAAAGATCGACCGTTTCCTTACAGGAAAATATACGGGAATCCCGTCATTTATCGGTATTATGGGGTTAGTGTTCTGGCTGACCTTCAATGTGATAGGTGCTTTCCTTCAAGGGGTGCTGGAATCAGGAATTGAAGAGCTGACCGGCATGGCAGATCAGGCGATGACAGCGGCAAATGTGAATCATGTTGTGCATTCCCTTGTGATTGACGGAATCTTCAACGGTGTCGGTGGTGTCTTGAGCTTTCTGCCGATTATTGTCACCTTGTTTTTCTTTCTGTCAATGCTGGAAGACAGTGGTTATATGGCGCGTGTCGCATTTATCATGGATAAACTTCTGCGTAAATTAGGCTTGTCGGGAAGAAGTATTGTTCCTATGCTGATTGGTTTCGGATGTACGGTTCCGGGGGTTATGGCAAGCAGGACGCTTCCGTCAGAACGAGACAGGAAGATGACGATTCTTTTAACTCCGTTTATGAGCTGTACCGCGAAGCTTCCAATCTATGCATTTTTTACTGCGGCATTTTTCCCGGGAAGAGGCGCGCTTGTTATGATAGCCCTCTATGTATTTGGAATTGTAATGGGAATTGTGATGGCGTTGATCTTCAAAAAGACAACCTTCAAAGGTGAGGCGGTTCCGTTTGTTATGGAGCTTCCGAATTATCGATTGCCGGGGGCAAAAAATGTGCTGCATTTGCTGTGGGATAAGGCAAAAGATTTCCTCCAGAGAGCATTTACGGTAATTTTCCTGGCAACTATTTTAATCTGGTTCCTGCAGAATTTTGATACGGGACTGAATATGGTATCAGATTCACAAAACAGTATTCTTGCGCTTTTTGCAGGGGCTCTTGCTCCTATATTTGTCCCGACCGGTTTTGGAGACTGGAGGATTGTGACTGCGCTGATCTCAGGATTTATGGCGAAGGAGAGTGTGGTGTCTTCCCTGACAGTATTATTTGGAAGCACAGAAGCATTACAGAGTACGCTTACCGCTGTGGGGGCAGGTTCACTTCTTGTATTCTGCCTTCTTTATACGCCTTGTGTGGCTGCAATTGCGTCTGTGAAGCGTGAGCTTGGAGGAAAATGGGCAACACTCATGGTGATCGGACAATGTGTGATTGCGTGGCTTGCTGCTTTTGCAGTATATCAGATCGGTATGTTCCTATAGTTTGAACAGGCTACAGTTAAAAAAACAGAAAATAAAAAAGAATTTGAAAAAAGTATTGACAAATTCAATTTCATACAGTAAAGTGATGAACATAAATAAAAAAACCGTTGAGAAAGAAGAGTAGCTTATTACGTGACATTCCAGAGAACAGCAGGTGGTGGGATTGCTGTATGAAGCAGATAAGTGAATGGCCTTTCGAGGGCAGGCTGAAATTCTTGTTTCGTACAGGAGTGAGAAGAGTAGGACTTGTCGGGAACCGAACCCGTTATCAATCAGGAGTGTATGTTAGTACATGAGAAAGTGGACGATTCGTCAATTTGAGTGGTACCGCGATAATAATAATTTTAATTATTACCGTCTCAAACCGTAAGGTTTGAGGCGGTTTTTTACGTAATAGGAAATTCTGTTATTATCCGCACACCGGTCCCGAACATTTTCTCTCCTAACAGATCGTAGCAGCACAGTAAGATGTGTAAAACAGCAGTAAAAAGGAGAATGAAATTATGAAGAAAAAAGTAGTAGCAGCAGTGGTAACGTTGGCAATGATGACAGTAGCAGCAACAGGGTGTTCCAAGCAATCCGAAGAGAAAACTGCGGATGGTAAGGAAAGCTATACTATTGGAATCGAGCAGTTTGCGGAGCATGGCTCTCTTGATAACTGCCGGGAAGGATTCCTTAAGGGACTTGAAAGTGAAGAAATTACAGAGGGTGAGAATCTGACTGTGCAATATAAAAATGCAGCGGCAGATATGGGAACAGCAGGACAGATCTCTGACAGCTTTGTATCAGATCAGGTAGACATGATCTGTGCAATTGCAACTCCGGCAGCACAAAGTGCCTATAACGCAGCAATGGATTCTGAGATTCCGGTTATCTACACAGCAGTGACAGATCCGGTGGCGGCAGAGCTTGCGGATGAAGAAGGGGCGCCGGCAGGGGAGGTTACAGGTACTTCCGATAAGCTTCCGATTGAAGCTCAGCTTCAGATGATGCGTCAGATGCTTCCGGATGCGAAGAAGCTTGGAATCATGTATACGACCAGCGAAGCAAATTCTGTATCTGCGATTGAAGAGTACGAAAAGTTGTCAGGAGACTACGGGTTCCAGCTGGTGACCAAAGGAATTACGGCAACCGCAGACATTCCGCTGGCAGCAGATGAACTGTTAAGTGAGGTAGATTGTATGACAAACCTGACAGACAATACCGTAGTATCTTCTTTGAGCACAATCTTAGATAAGGCAAATGAGAAGAAGATCCCGGTCTTTGGAAGTGAGATTGAACAGGTGAAAATCGGCTGTCTGGCAGCAGAAGGAATTGACTACATTGCTCTTGGAGAACAGACCGGTAAGATGGCAGCACAGGTATTAAAGGGAGAGAAAAAAGCCTCTGAATTGAATTTTGAGACCATTACAGAGCCGGGCTTCTATGTAAATGCAAAAGTAGCTTCAGATCTTGGAATTACAGTTCCGGAAGATTTATTAAAAAATGCAGTAGAAAATTTCAGTGAGATTACTGCAGAGTAGAGCAGGAGGCAGATTCATGGATTTTGTAATAACGATTATCGAGCAGGGTTTGATTTATGGAATTCTGGCATTAGGAGTGTATATCACATATAAAATATTGGATTTTCCGGATCTTACAGTAGATGGAAGTTTCCCTCTGGGTGCAGCTGTAACAGCTGCACTTCTCACAAGAGGAATTTCTCCGTTTCTCACACTTGCGGCATCTTTTTTGGCAGGCGCGCTTGCCGGAGTGTGTACCGGCGTCATTCATGTGAAAGGGAAAGTCAGGGATCTGTTATCAGGAATTATTATGATGACCGCACTTTGGTCTATCAATCTCTATATTGCAGGAACGTCCAATGTACCGCTTTTTTCACAGAAAACAATCTTTAGAAATGATCGCGTGTCCGAATATTTTCCGGATGCTGTGAAACCATACAGCACATTGTTGATCGTGCTTCTGTTGGCGGTAATCTGCAAAATCCTTCTGGATCTTTATCTTAAGACAAAGTCCGGGTATCTCTTAAGAGCGGCGGGAGACAATGATGCGCTTGTAACTGCGCTGGCAAAAGATCAGGGAAATGTGAAGATTCTCGGGCTTGCGCTTGCCAATGGCCTTACTGCTCTTGCCGGTTGCATTTTTGCACAGGAGGAGCGCGTATTTGAAATCTCTATGGGAACAGGAGCGATTGTCATTGGGCTTGCAAGCGTGATCATCGGAACGAGCATTTTCAGGAAACTCACTGTGGTGAAGACAACGACAGCAGTGTTGGCAGGTTCCGTGATCTATAAGGCGTGTGTTGCTGTGGCATTAAAGAATTTTGAGCCGAATGCAATGAAGCTGATCACAGCGGTTCTGTTTCTGGTGATTCTGATATTGAGTATGGAGAGAAAAAGAAAGGCGGAATAATATGCTTGAATTAAAAAACATCAATAAATATTATCATTCCGGCACGGTAAATGAGATGTGCCTCTTTGATGGATTTGATCTGACAATAGAAGAAGGAGAATTTGTATCGGTTGTTGGGAGTAATGGTTCCGGTAAGACATCTATGCTCAATATTATCTGTGGAAGCATTCCGGTAGAATCCGGGCAGATCTTAATGCAGGGAAGGGATATTACGAAAGAAAAAGAGTATAAACGAAATAGAAAAATTGGCAGGGTATATCAGAATCCTGCAATGGGAACCTGTCCTTCCATGACGATTTTGGAGAATCTGTCTCTTGCAGATCATAAGGGAAAATGCTTCGGTCTTACCAAAGGGACAAATAAAGCAAGAATCAATGCTTACCGGGAAGAATTAAGAAAATTAAATCTTGGTTTGGAGGATAAACTAAACGTGAAAGTAGGAGCGTTGTCCGGCGGACAACGCCAGGCTATGGCACTTCTGATGTCTGTGATGACGCCGGTTGATTTCCTTATTCTGGATGAACATACAGCCGCGTTAGATCCGAAAACGGCAGACCGGATTATGGAGCTTACAGAGCAGATTGTAAGAGAAAAAAAGCTCACAACGATCATGGTTACCCATAATCTGAGATACGCCGTAGAATATGGAAATCGATTGCTGATGATGCATCAGGGAAATGTAATTCTGGATAAAAAAGGGGAAGAAAAAGAGGAACTGTCTGTGGAACAGCTTCTTGGCCTGTTCAATGAAATCAGCATCGAATATGGAAATTAGAACTATTTTATTAAAAATATCTGAAAAAATGCACTTTTGTTTCCAATCGTAGTATAATAAGAATAAATCTTGGACAAGAGGGTGAATGAGATGAAGAAAACCGGGAAGAATCCATTGTATAAGAGCTTTGGATATGCATTTGAAGGAATCTTTGCAGGAATCCGAGGGGAGAGGAATATGAAGATTCACTGCTTTGCGGCAGTGTGTGTGGTCGTGGCAGGTGTTCTGTTTCATATTTCTGTCACGGAGTGGTGCATCTGCCTGGTGCTGTTTGGTCTCATTCTGTCTCTGGAGCTTGTAAATACCGCCATTGAAGCGGTGGTAGATCTTGTGACAGAAGACAAGAAACCACTTGCAAAGCTTGCAAAGGATACGGCGGCAGGGGCGGTGCTGATTGCTGCTGTCATGGCAGCTATGGCAGGGCTTCTTATTTTTGTTCCAAAACTCATAAGCTTTTTAAAATAATACTTGAAAACAGAGAGGAGCATGTGGCATGGAAGGATTAGGAGAAAACGTAAAAAAATTATTATTGGCAGGAGTCGGCGCTGCGGCAACTACGGTAGAGAAGTCAAAAGAAATTCTGGATGATTTAGTGGAAAAAGGAGAGCTTACCGTAGAGCAGGGGAAAGCTTTGAATGAAGAACTGAAGCATAACATTAAAAAGACAGTGGAAGAGAATGTTAAAAATACCGAGAAAGCAGATCCTGTTGAAGAGCTGGATGAATTATTGGAGAAAATGACGCCGGAACAGATAGAGGCATTGAAGGAGAGACTTCTTAAATGAGCAGTCAGGAATCAAGAGAATACAGAGCCCGGCTTAGAGAAATGACAGAAGTGCTGAAAAAGCACGGAATCACAAGGGGAGTATCCCCGGAGAAGCTGAGGCTTATATTAGAAGATTTAGGACCTACCTTTATTAAGCTTGGACAGATTATGTCGTTACATTCGGATATTCTGCCCAAGCGGTATTGTGATGAATTGATGCGTCTCCGGTCGGAGGTTGCTCCGATGCCATTTGCGGAAGTGGAAGAAGTTCTTTATGAAGCCTATCATTGTCCGTGGCAGGAAATATTTTCAGAGATTGAAAAGACCCCGATCGGCTCAGCATCTATTGCGCAGGTTCATCGCGCCCGCCTTGAAACCGGAGAGCCGGTTGTGATAAAGATTCAGCGCAAAGGAATCTATGAAGTGATGGCGCGCGATATCGGGCTTCTTCACCGGGCGGTAAAGCTGCTTCCGCCAGTGAGCATCAAAGATATGGTGGATCTTGATATGGTGCTGGACGAACTGTGGGATGTGGCGAGAGAAGAGATGAATTTTCTCACGGAAGCGGCAAATATGAAAGAATTTGCACAGAGGAATAAAGAAGTAGCCTTTGTGGGAGTACCGAAGCTGTATGATGAGTATACGAATCATGCAGTTCTTGTTATGGAACAAATTGATGGCTGCAGCATTGATGATAAACAATGGCTTCTGGAACAAGGCTACGATCTGGAAGAAATCGGAATGAAGCTGGTGGATCACTATATCAAACAGGTTATGGATGATGGATTTTTCCATGCTGATCCCCATCCGGGCAATGTAAAGGTACGGGATGGAAAAATTATCTGGATTGATATGGGGATGATGGGCAGACTTACGGAACGAGATCGTGAATTGATCGGACGGGCGATTGAAGGGATTGCAACCTCGGATGTAGGACAGATTCAGGATGTTGTCATGGCTCTTGGCGAGTTCAGGGAGAAGCCGGATCAAAGCTGTCTCTATGATGACATCAGCAATCTTCTGTCCCAGTATGGAACGATGGATCTGGGAGAAATTGATGTGGCAGAAGTCATGATGAGCCTTATGGAAGTTATGAAAGAAAATAAGATCATCATGCCGCACGGTCTGACCATGCTTGCAAGAGGACTTACGCATATGGAAGGGGTGCTTGCTGATATTGCGCCAAAGATCAATATGGTGGAAATCGCATCCAGACATATTGCAGGGAAACTTCTGGAAGAGAAAAACTGGAAGAAAGAATTAAAAGATGGAGGTAAAAATCTCTATCGGTCCATTCACAAAGCAGTGGGGATTCCCTCTCTGGTCAATGACATTTTGCAAGGATATTTGAAAGGGCAGACAAAGATCAATCTGGATCTTCATGCCTCGCACGAGTTGGAGAGACTTCTTCGGAGACTGGTCAGAAATGTTGTCATGGGACTCTGGGTTATGGCGCTTCTTATTAGCTCCAGTATCATATGTACAACAAATATGACTCCGAAGATCTGGGGGATTCCGGCGCTTGGAGCCTTTGGGTATCTGATGGCTTTTGGAATTGTGATGTATGTATTTTTGAAACATATTTTTTCTGGGAAGTAAAGAAACGGAGTTATATAAAAGGAATGATTTATCTTATTTTAGCAATTTTATGCAGCAGTGGGGTGTCACTGTCTATCCGCTATGCAGAGCAACACAGCGGACGGATGAAATCGGTCACAGTGGTCAATTACATAGCATCTGTGTTCTGGTGTTTTTATTTTCTCCCGGATAAGCATCTGTATCCGGCGGCAGATGGACAGGCATTTGTTCTTGTGCTCAGTATCATCAATGGTTGTCTGTATTTGGGGACACTGCTTCTTCAGCAAGTGAATATACGGAAGAATGGAACGACAATATCAGCTTCATTCAGCCATATGGGAGTACTTGTCCCTACAGTACTCTCTATATTTTTGTTTGGGGAATATCCGGGCAGGCTTCAGTGGGTTGGAGTGGCACTGGCGCTTGCGGCAATCTTGATTTTAAATATACAGGGGCGCGCAGACAAAGAGAAAGCAAACAGCAAGATCTGGCTTGTATTTCTCCTGATATCCGGCGGCTGTGCGGATATGATGTCTAAGATATTTGAACGCTATGGAAATCACCGGTATGAGAGCCACTTCCTATTTTATACTTTTGTGATCGCATTAATTTTAAGTGTTGTGTGGATGGTGTATACAAAAGAATGGCCTTCATACAGAGAAGTGATCTATGGATTTGTTATGGGAAGCTTTAATTATTTGAGTACGATGTTTTTGTTGAAATCGGTTCTTAGGCTTCCGGCATTTCTTGTGTATCCGGTGTACAGTGTGGGCGTGATCTTATTCGTAAATGTTGTGAATTTCCTGTTTTTGAAAGAAAGACTGCAAAAGAAAGACTGTGTTGCAATGGCGTGTATCAGCGCAGCGCTTGTGCTGATGGGAGGAAACTAGTGCGGCAAAGATTTACGATTTGTTGTACCGGTGTACAAATTAAATTTTTGCAGGTGTTCCACTTGAGAACATTTTGTAGTATAATATATATAAGTTTTATGAATGAAACTGGAATGTAGCTTGGGGAGGCAATCATGAAATTTAATGCAAAAGAAGACTTGAAAAGACTGTTCGTTGTGTGTCTGGCTTCAGTGATCATGGCACTGAATATTAAATCATTTGTGCGGACGGGAGGTTTGTATCCGGGAGGTGCCACGGGACTTACGCTTTTGATTCAGAGAAGTGCGGAATTATTCTTCCATATTACACTGCCGTATACGGTTGTCAATGTGGTGCTCAACTCTATACCGGTATACATTGGATTCCGGTTTATCGGTAAGAAGTTCACGTTATATTCCTGTCTGATGATCGTTCTAAGCGGTGCGCTTACAGATATACTGCCGGGTTATGTGATTACTTATGATACGCTTCTGATCAGCATATTCGGAGGATTGATCAATGGTCTTGTTATCAGCCTTTGTCTTGCGGTAAATGCCACAACAGGGGGAACGGATTTCATTGCAATTTTCTTATCTGACCGCAAGGGAATCGACTCGTGGAACATGATCTTAGGGTTGAATGTAGTGATTCTTGCAATCGCAGGTGTGTTATTCGGATGGGATAAAGCATTGTATTCCATTATTTTCCAGTATACATCTACGCAGGTTGTTCACATACTCTATAAGAAATACCAGCAGCATACTATATTTGTTGTGACAGATCATGCGGGCGCTGTATATGAAGGGATTTCCAAGACCACACATCACAGTGCGACGATCATGGAGGGAGAAGGCTACTACGAACATAAGGAGAGAAAGATCGTATATTCCGTTGTTTCAAGTGCAGAGATAAAAAAAGTGTTAAGCGTAATACAGGAGGTAGATCCGCATGCGTTTGTCAATGTAATGAAGACAGAACAGGTAGCGGGCAGATTCTATCAGAAACCAAATGAATAGCTGTTGTTCAGACGAGGAGGGATCTGTATGGCAAAGCAAGTAGTTGTTACGATTGGACGTCAATTCGGAAGTGGTGGACACGAGATTGGAAATCTTCTGGCGGAGAGACTTGATATTCCGCTGTATGACAATAATCTTGTGAGAATGGCGGCAGAGAGACTTGGGATTCGGGAGGCCACTGTTCAAACAGTGGACGAGACAACATTGAATAGTTTTCTGACAGGGTATGTGCTTGCCCCGCTTGATTATTCCTCATCCTTTCAAGCAGTGGAATGTACACAGCCGCTGAATGAACAGGTCTATGATCTTCAGTGCGAGATTATCCGGAAACTTGCGGCAAAGGGTTCCTGTGTAATGGTGGGACGATGCGCGGATTATGTGCTGAAAGATCAGGCGGAGTGTCTGAATGTTTTCATTTACGCAGAGAAAGAAGACCGGATCAAACGGATTGCGCAGCGCTATGATCTGTCAGAGAGAAAAGCAGCAGATAAGATCAAACGGATCGACCGCGAGAGAAAGAGCTATTATGAATTTCACACAGGTTCTGACTGGGGAAGCATCGGAGCGCATCAGATGTTGCTAAATGTCAGCAAACTCGGTGTGGAAGGCACGGTGGATGTACTGGAAGCAATTTGTCGGAGAAAGATGAAAGAATAAGCTTCAAAAGATAAAATAATGAGTAAGACGAGAAGGGGAATTGTTATAATTCCCCTTCTTATTTAAGGAGTTTTGGTTAGATGGAAATAGTAATAGAAACATGCTTAGATAGTATCAAAATGCTTCCGTTTTTATTTTTTGCATTTTTGCTGATAGAATTTCTGGAGTATTATTCCGGGGAAATGTCGGGAAAATTGCTTAAAAAAGTCGGGAAAGCAGGACCGGTTGTCGGCGCAGTGCTTGGCTGTGTACCGCAGTGCGGTTTTTCTGTGTTGGCAGCCAATTTATACGCAGGAGGCGTCTTGTCGGCAGGAACGTTGATTGCAGTGTTTGCCGCCACATCTGATGAGGCGGTGTTGATTCTTATGGCAAATCCGGGGCGTGCAGGAGAGATTATCTGGCTTCTGGCGGTTAAGGTTGTGATTGCAGTTGCAGCAGGGTATTTTGTGGACGGTGTCATGCAAAAATACATTGTCCGAACAGAAAAAAACGTGCATATCAAGCCGAGGGAAACAGTGCGGCCTTCCAAAATGGAAGTGGTCAGAGAAGCGATTGGTCACACCTTCCGTATCTTCGCTTATTTATTTGTCTTTAATCTAATCTTGAATTTTGCCATTGAATTGCTGGGGATTCAGAAATTATCAGAGATTCTTCTTGGAAATACGGTGTTTCAGCCAATCATCGCAGCAATCATCGGGCTGATTCCGAATTGTGCGGCATCCGTGATTTTGACACAGCTGTATTTGAGCGGAGCAATCTCTTTTGCATCGGTCGTTTCCGGTCTGTGTACCGGAGCAGGAGTCGGATTAATCGTTTTATTTAAAATGAATTCAGACAAAAAAGAGAATTTTCGAATCTTACTGACACTTGTTGCAATAGCGTCTGTTGCGGGAATGTTTTTGCAATTCTTGCAATTTTATTACAATGTGCTATAATGATTCAGGGCCGGAATGAGAAAAGTGTTTCGGCAATTTAAGGAGGAATTATCATGGCTAGAAAAAAAGCAACCGTAGTAACTAAGAAGACCGGAACTGTAAAAACAGCACCAGTAAAGGCAGAGACAGTGAAAAAGACAGAGCCGATGAAGACTTCCACAACAGAGAAAACAACAGCAAAGATTGCCGAAGAAAAACCGGAAGTAAAAGCTGAAGTAAAAGCTGAGGTAAAAGCCGAAGTAAAGCCAGAAGTGAAGGCAGAAGTAAAGGCAGAGGTAAAACCAGAAGCAAAACCGGAGACAAAACCATCTGTTGAGACAAAAGCACCTGCTAAAAAGGCACCTGTTAAAAAAGCGGCTGCAAAAAAAGATATTAAAGTAAAAGCAGTTGTAGAGTATTATGGAAAACAGGTAGAAGAAAAAGACATGATCGCAGCAGTAAAGAAAGCATGGACAAAATCAGGCAGAAAAATAGCAGACATTAAGACAATTGATCTTTACATAAAACCGGAAGAAGGCGCTGTATATTATGTAATCAACGGTATTGATACCGGAGCAGTTGCATTCTAAGATGCCAGGGAGAGAACACCTTCAAGAAGGGTGTTCTTTTTTGATGCCCATCTTTACATATTCGGAAAAATCATTTAAAATAAATTACAGAATTATTGTGCCTCGTTATCAGGGGGCATGATCATTTGGCAGGAGTCATAATTAATTAAGGGACAGAAGGAGAGACATTATATGAATGAAGTTATGGATATGGGTAATACAATGTTAAATGTCGGACAGACGATGGAAATGCTGATCGCAACGATTGTTGTTGGCGTGTTGTTGAGCCTTTTTGGGTTGAAGCTTGTTCGTGTACTTACTACCATTGTCGGTCTTGTTCTCGGCGCAGGAGTCGGTCTTGTTATTTCGCATTTGCTTGGCTGGTCGGGACTTACGGTGGCAATCGTAACGCTGGGCTGTGCAGTCGTCCTTGCGGCGTTGTCGTTCTTCCTGTATCGAATGGGAGTATTTCTTACCGTATTCGTGTCGGTACTTGGCATTTGTATCTCGGTGATGTATCCTGGTACAAATCTGATGCTGGTGATCTATCTGGCGGCAGCATTGGTGTTTGCTATATTATCGGCTATCTTTGTAGAACCTTTGGTGATTGTCGTAACAGCAGTATCGGGTGGTGTAAATGCAGCGCTTGCGATTGTTTCATTGGCAGGACTGTCAGGCAATCTTCTGATCACGGTAGGAATTGCGGCAGTGATCATAATCGTGGGAATGATTGTTCAGTTCATGATGCATTCCAGAAAGATCGGGAAAAAAGAGAAGAAACAGGCAGAGATCATTAAAGAGAAGGATTCTGTAGAGTCAGAAGTGGAAAAAGCCCGCCTGATTCTGGATGATTTTGACGATGGAGATGAAACGGAAGACTAGAGTCCGTTTTATAGAACACCTCTTCTGCTATAGTTGAAACTATAGAAGGAGAGGTGTATTTTTATGAAAAGAATTCGTAATATAATAATGGTAACATGTCTGGTGCTTCAAGTGATGGTGGCGGTAGTATTCGGATTTGCGCAGACGGAGTTTCCAAATACTGTCTATTTCGTTTGTTGGTGCCTGTTAGGAGGTATTATTTTACTGTCGTCAGAAAGAAGAAAGACAATTTGAATGGATGACTGACATTGGTTGTATTTTAGAGCAGATGTGATATAATAGTATTTAAGAAGACAGTGAAGGAGGCTTACTTATGAAGCTGGATATGCATTGCCATGTAAAAGAAGGTTCGGTGGATAGTAAGGTAAGCTTGGATGAATATATCACTAAGCTGAAAGCAAATGGTTTTGACGGAATGCTGATTACAGATCACGATACCTACAAGGGATACCGACATTGGAAATATCAAATGAAGGGACAAGTTCATGAGGATTTTGTCGTTTTAAAAGGAATTGAATATGACACCTGTGATGCGGGACATATTATCTGCATTATGCCGGAGGGAGTGAAGATGCGGCTTCTTGAGATCCGTGGTCTTCCGGTATCGGTGTTGATTGATTTTGTCCATAAGAATGGAGGAATTCTAGGACCGGCACATCCTTGTGGAGAGAAGTACATGAGTTTTACGAACACAAAGCGGTTTTTCAAATCGCCGGAACTCATAAAGCGGTTTGATTTTATTGAAGCTTTTAATGCATGTGAGCCGGAAGCTTCTAACGAAGGTGCCATGAAGCTGGCTAAGAAGTACAAAAAGCCGGGGATTGGCGGAAGTGATGCGCATAAAATTGATTGTGTATCGAAGGGCTATACGATTCTTCCGGAGAGGGTTACCTGTGAGACAGAATTGATTTCTCTGATTCGAAGAAAAGTCCCGATTGAGGTTGGCGGAACGCTCTATGATAAGACGACGAAGGACAGGATCGGAAAAGCAAGTAAGCTTTTGGCGTATTCTTTCTGGTTTTACAATAAGGGCGGAGAACTGGCAAAAAGATATAAGAGAAGAAAGAAAGGAGATGTGGAGAATCCAATGGATCCGATTGATCCGATTGAAATTCCGTATCTTCAGGAAATGAAAAAGAAACGAACGATCTGATTTCAACAGTTCCGGTAAGAAAGTGTTCTTATCGGAACTGTTTTTTTGACGAAAAAATGAATGGATTTTTGTTATATGTGCCGAATCTTTACGACTCTTGAAATCTGTATTGACATTGGTGAGAAAAATCTATATGATAAGGACACTCGTCGAAAGAAATTCTATTTTTATCAAACGATTCAAGGGGAAATCCCCACTGGGAAATGTCATCCCAAATTTCCAAACACGAGATAATAGCTTATAGGGAAGGAGGATAGTGTTTTTGTAACTTTTCAGATACGGATTATTTTAGAGAAGATAAGGAGGAACCATATGAACAAAAGCAATTCCTTATGGGGGAAGTGTATCTTAGCAATCGCCTGCATGATTTTGTGTGCGGGTATATACGGTGAGGAGGCACATGCAGAAGAGGTGTCTTTGAAGAGGGGAGAAGAAGTGTTTTATGAAGGGTATTCTACATTTTATTATTACATAAATGGTAAGCTTGGCTACTGTCTGGAACCGAAAAAATCCTCTCCGCATGACGGAACATTTCAGGCAGAGCTTCTGGATGACGGAAGCCTGATCAGTAAAGCCCTTTATTATTTATATAATGGACCGGGCTATGAAACATATATGAAACCGGCTTTTCCGGAAGCTTGGAAGAAAGCAGATCAGGCATATTGTCTGTCGCATTGTATTTTGTCTTATATTTATGATGGATGTGATCGAAAAAGTGATGCCTTTTTAGGGTTAAGCAAACCTATGCAGGAACTTGTCATTGCATGTACAGAGAAGGTACGAAGTCTGCCGGATGTTCCAAGCCCGGGAATGCAGTTTTCTAAAACGGAATTGAATGCCTATTTTGCACCGGAGGAGCGTGTGCAGAGAACGGGAGAGCTGATCTGTCACGGAGATAAAAGTAACACTCTGGAGCTTACACTTCCGTCTGGCGTATCACTTGTTAATAAGACTAAGGGAACAACGAAGACGGGGAAGGTAAGTGTTTCGGGAGAGGATGTTATATATTTTACAGCAGATGCAGCGGATTATAATGGAAAAAGCTGGAAAACAGGAAATTTGTACGGAAAGAACAGGCAAAAATGGAGGAGTCTGGTTGTAAGTACTGGAAGCGACGGACAACATCTTGGAACGGGCGAGCTAATTGAAGCCAAAGAACCGCCTACCGCTCTGTCAATCACATGGATACCAGAAGGAGAGGTGGAGATTGATAAGCGGGCAGATAAATCAGATAAAAAATTTCAAGTGGGAGATATCATCACTTATACGATTGATGTGACACAGCAGATTGAGCATGCGGTTGCCAAAAATGTAGTGATCACAGATACAATTCTGACCGAAGGGGTCAAACTTCAGAAAAATTCTATTGTTCTATTAGATAAGGATCAAAGCATTGTGTCAGATGCAGTTATTTCAGTTCAAGGGAATTCTTATACGATTCATGCAGGGGAGTTTTTGCAGAGCATCCATACAGGAGAAAAATATACGGTAGAGTATCAAGTCGTGATCACGGATGAATCTGTGATCGGAAAAGAAATTCATAATCATGTCATTGTCCGAAGTGACAATTGTGAAGAAAAAGAAGATGAGGAAAAGGTTGAAGTGGAAGAGCCGAAGGAAGAGCCGGAAGAGCCGAAGGAAGAACCGCCAAAAGAACCAGAGGAACCGAAAGAGCCGAAGGAGCCGGAACTGCCTGTGCCGGAGGAACCGGAAGAAATTACACGAAAAGTGGAAAAAACCGCTCCGGTAAAGACCGGAGATGAAGGGAACTTGATGGTTCTTATTGTAATTTCCATTCTTTCTTGCACTGTATTATTTATCTGTGGTAGAATATCACGTAAGACTAAGTAAGAGAACAGGAGGTTGTCGTGATGGGAATGACAATGACGCAGAAAATATTGGCTGCTCATGCAGGGCTTGATCAGGTAGAAGCAGGACAATTGATTGAAGCGAAGCTGGATGTGGTTATGGCAAACGATATTACCGGACCGATGGCGCTGCCGATTTTAAAGCAGATGTCAGATACGGTATTTGATAAAGATAAAGTGGTGTTTGTGCCGGATCATTTCACACCCAACAAAGATATTAAGTCGGCAGAAAACTCGAAAGCAATTCGTGAATTTGCCAAAGAGCAAGGACTTTCATGGTACTTTGAACAGGGAAAATCCGGTGTAGAGCATGCGATTCTGCCGGAAGCAGGCGTGGTTGCTGCCGGAGAGTGTATTATCGGAGCGGATTCGCATACGTGTACATATGGCGCGCTGGGCGCATTTTCTACAGGTGTCGGCACAACAGACATTGCTACAGGAATGGCGACGGGAGAATTATGGTTCAAAGTTCCAAGTGCGATCAAATTTGTGCTGAAAGGAGAGCTATCTCCATATGTCAGCGGCAAAGATGTGATCATACATATTATCGGCAAGATCGGTGTAGACGGAGCTCTTTATAAATCGATGGAATTTACCGGAGAGGGAATTGCAAATCTTACGATGGACGATCGCTTTACGATGGCAAATATGGCTATCGAGGCAGGAGCGAAGAATGGTATCTTCCCGGTAGACGAATTGACCGAGGCATATTTGAAAGAGCATACGAAGAAGTCTTACAAAGTGTACGAAGCGGATGAGGATGCGCTCTATGACGAGATTGTAGAGATTGATCTTGCTGAAGTTCGCCCGACAGTTGCATTCCCGCACCTTCCGGGAAATGCGAAGACAATTGATGAGATTGAAGCCATGGAACCGATCAAGATCGATCAGGTGGTGATAGGCTCCTGTACAAATGGAAGAATTTCAGATATGAGAAAGGCAGCGGCAATCTTAAAAGGGCATACGGTTCATGAAGATGTGCGGGTTATGGTTGTTCCGGCCACTCAGAAAATCTATAAGCAGTGTATTCAGGAAGGGCTGATGGATATCTTTGTTGATGCCGGATGCGCGGTCAACACACCAAGCTGTGGTCCTTGCATGGGCGGACATATGGGTGTCATGGCGGCAGGAGAGAAATGTGTATCAACGACCAACCGCAATTTTGTCGGAAGAATGGGACATGTGGATTCGCTGATTTATCTTGCGTCTCCGGAAGTGGCAGCGGCAAGTGCGATTGCAGGATATATTGCAAATCCTGAGAAAGTAGGTGACAGATAATGAAAGCTTTAGGACATGTATTTAAATATGGTGATAACGTAGATACCGATGTGATTATTCCGGCAAGATATTTGAATTCTTTTGATGCGAAGGAGCTTGCCAGTCATGCAATGGTAGACATTGATCCTGAATTTGCAGAAAAGGTCAAACCGGGAGATCTGATCGTTGCGAATAAGAACTTTGGATGTGGTTCTTCCAGAGAACATGCACCGCTGTGTCTTAAGACTGCAGGGGTTAGCTGCGTGATCGCAGAGACTTTTGCAAGAATCTTTTACCGCAATGCGATCAATATCGGGCTTCCGATCATTGAATGTCCGGAAGCGGCAAAAGGCATTGAGGCAGGAGACGAAGTAGAAGTCGATTTCGATAGTGGAAAGATTTATAACCGGACAAAGGGGACAGAGTTTCAGGGACAGGCATTTCCTGAGTTTATGCAGAAATTGATTCAGGCAGGCGGTCTGGTAAACTATACAAATGGAAAAAAGAATCAATAATAAATAACAAGTAAAAGGTAAGAGAGGATATTGGGATGGGAAACGAGAAGAGTAACGCGGCAGCTTTGCTGCCAATCGGAGTATTTTTGGTGATCTTTTTAGGATCAGGAGTGATAACAGGAGATTTCTATGCAATGCCGGCGATTGTGGCATTTCTGATCGCTTTGTTTGTGGCATTCTGCCAGAACAGAGGATTGAGCTTTGATGAGAAGATTTCTATTATTTCTAAAGGAGTTGGAAATGAAAATATCATTACTATGAGCTTGATCTTCCTGTGCGCAGGAGCATTTTCAGGAGCAGTTACAGCAGCGGGCGGTGTAGAGAGTACCGTTAATTTGGGCTTATCGATTCTTCCGGCTAAGGTAGCTGTCGTAGGTCTGTTTATCATCGGCTGTTTTATTTCTGTATCTATGGGAACATCTATGGGGACGATTGCAGCGCTTGCTCCGATTGCAGTTGGAATCAGCGAAAAGACGGGATTTTCATTAGCAGTTTGTATCGGTGCAGTTGTGTGCGGCGCGATGTTTGGTGATAATCTGTCTATGATCTCAGATACTACGATTGCAGCGGTAAAAACACAGGGATGTGAGATGAAAGATAAATTCAGGGAGAACTTTTTTATTGTGCTTCCGGCGGCAATTGTTACAATCGTGTTATTTTTCTTTATTACAAGGAACGGTAATTTTAAATTAGCCGAAGAATTGACTTACAATATCTGGCGCGTAGTTCCTTATGTATTGGTATTGGTAGGAGCATTGATTGGTATTAATGTATTTCTGGTGCTGATCAGCGGAACAGTGATTTCACTGATTGCCGGAGTGGCAACCGGAAGTCTTGCAGTAGGTGATATGTTTGCCGCTGTAGGTGAAGGTGTGACAGGAATGTATGATATTACAGTCATCTCGATTGTAGTGGCATGTATTGTGTCATTGGTTAAAGAGTTTGGGGGTATTCAATTTATTCTGAACTTGATCAAGAAGAGCATCAAAGGACAAAAAGGCGGAGAGATCGGAATTGCCGGTTTGTCTCTGCTTGTGGATATGTGTACAGCGAATAATACGGTGGCAATTGTTATGGCAGGACCGATCGCTAAGGAAATCAGTGAAGAATTTGACATTTCTTCAAGAAGATCTGCTTCCCTGCTTGACATTTTTACGTCGGTAGGACAGGGAATGATTCCTTATGGAGCACAGCTTTTATCAGCGGCAAGTCTGACGGGACTGACTCCATTTACAATTATGCCATATCTGTTTTATCCGATGTTGATGGCAGTAAGTGCAGTGCTGTTCATCCTGTTCAGAAAAGCAAATTAATTATAGAAGGGTGAGAAAAACATGAATCTACATTACAAAAGTACAAGAAATTCTGATTTGCGTGTAACTGCATCGGAGGCGATTCTGACCGGTCTTGCACCGGACGGAGGATTGTTTGTTCCGGAACAAATACCAAAGCTTGATGTGTCAATGGAAGCGTTGAGTAAGATGACATATCAGGAAACCGCTTATACAGTTATGAAACAGTTTTTGACGGATTTTTCGGAAGAAGAATTAAAAGACTGTATCAGAAAAGCATATGACAGTAAGTTTGATACCGAGGAGATTGCGCCTATTGTGAAAGCGGGAGACGCGTATTATCTGGAATTGTTCCATGGAGCAACGATCGCATTTAAAGATATGGCGCTGTCCATTTTGCCGCATCTTTTAACAACGTCTGCGAAGAAACATCACGTGGAAAATGAAATCGTGATCCTGACTGCCACATCGGGAGATACAGGTAAGGCTGCAATGGCAGGTTTTGCAGATGTGGAAGGGACAAGAATTATTGTATTTTATCCGAAAGACGGAGTCAGCGAAGTGCAGAAGCTTCAGATGATCACGCAGAAGGGAAGTAATGTAGATGTGGCTGCCCTCCATGGTAATTTTGATGATGCGCAAAGCGGTGTAAAAGCATTATTCGAGGATGAGGCATTTGCGGAAGTGTTAAATGAAAAGGGATTTCAGTTGTCCTCTGCAAATTCAATCAATATCGGACGCCTTGTACCTCAAGTGGTTTACTATGTTTATGCTTATGCGAAGCTGTTGGCATATGGTGAGATCGAAGATGGAGAAGAGATCAATGTCACTGTACCTACAGGTAATTTTGGAAATATTCTGGCAGCATATTACGCAAAACAGATGGGAGTGCCTATCGCTAAGCTAATCTGTGCTTCGAACGAGAACAGAGTGCTCTTTGATTTCTTCAAGACAGGTGTATATGATAAGAATCGTGCATTTGTGTTGACAACCTCACCTTCTATGGACATTTTGATTTCAAGCAATCTGGAACGACTGATTTATTTGATCGCCGGTGAAGATTCCGAGTGTACACGGAAGTTGATGGAAGCTCTGAAAACCGATGGACGTTATGAGATCACTGATGAGATGAAGGAAAAGCTTGCAGATTTTGCAGGTGGATATGCGGATGAGATGCAGACCTCCCAGGAGATAAAAAATGTATATGAGGATACAGGCTATGTGCTGGATACGCATACAGCAGTTGCATCCTATGTATGCAAAATGTGGAAGGAAGAGCAGGACAACGGAAAAAAATGTCTCATTGCTTCTACGGCAAGCCCGTATAAGTTTGTAAAAAATGTTATGACATCCATTGACAAAAAGTGGGAATCATATGATGAGTTAAGCCTTCTCGAAAGGTTACAGGAGGTTTCCGGTGTGGAGATGCCGCAAGCTGTGAAAGATATTTTAGATGCAAAAGTACTTCACCGTATGGAGTGCGATGCATATCATATGAAAGAGACAGTAGAAAAAATATTATAAGTGACAATGAATGACGAAAATGCAGGATTCAAAATAGAATCCTGCATTTTGTTGATTTTTTGGAACAATTTGCTCGAAAATAACAAAGATAAATGAATAATAAAATGTATAAACTTTCGAAAAAAGATTGTTAAACTCTTGACTTTTTCCGGAAGTAGTGAGATAATAAAAAAAATGTTGTTATTAGAGCTGAGCTACAGGCAGAACTAACAACGTCGAAAATAAAAGAAAAGAGGTTAATGGAAGATGGCAAAAATCGATTTAAGCAAGTATGGTATTACCGGAACAACAGAGATCGTGTATAATCCTTCTTACGATGTATTATTTGAAGAAGAGACAAAACCAGAATTAGAAGGTTTTGAAAAAGGTCAGGTCAGTGAACTTGGAGCAGTAAACGTAATGACAGGTATCTACACAGGTCGTTCTCCAAAAGATAAATTTATTGTTATGGATGAAAATTCTAAAGATACTGTATGGTGGACTTCTGATGAATATAAGAATGATAACCATCCGGCAACTCAGGAAGCATGGGATACATGTAAGGAAATCGCATTAAAAGAGCTTTCTGGCAAGAGACTGTTTGTAGTTGATGCATTCTGTGGTGCGAATGCTGATACACGTATGGCTATCCGTTTCATTATGGAAGTTGCATGGCAGGCTCATTTTGTAAAAAATATGTTTATCCAGCCTACAGCAGAAGAACTTGAGAATTTCGAGCCAGATTTCGTAGTATATAATGCATCTAAAGAGAAAGTTGAGAATTACAAAGAATTAGGATTAAATTCTGAGACAGCAGCAATGTTTAACATCACAAGCCGTGAGCAGGTTATCCTGAACACATGGTATGGCGGAGAGATGAAGAAAGGCATGTTCTCTATGATGAACTACTACCTTCCATTAAAAGGAATTGCTTCTATGCACTGTTCTGCAAACACAGATATGAACGGTGAAAATACAGCAATTTTCTTCGGACTGTCCGGAACAGGTAAGACAACACTTTCTACAGATCCTAAGCGTCTTCTGATCGGTGATGATGAGCACGGATGGGATGACAATGGTATCTTCAACTTCGAAGGTGGATGTTATGCAAAGGTTATTAACTTAGATAAAGATTCTGAGCCAGACATTTACAATGCGATCAAACGTGATGCTCTTCTTGAAAACGTTACTTTGGACGCAGAAGGAAAGATTGATTTCAACGATAAGAGCGTGACAGAGAATACACGTGTATCTTATCCGATTAACCACATTGAGAAAATTGTACGTCCAGTATCTGCAGCACCGGCAGCTAAGAATGTAATCTTCCTGTCAGCAGATGCATTCGGAGTACTTCCACCGGTATCTGTATTAACACCAGAACAGACAGAATACTACTTCCTGTCTGGATTTACAGCAAAACTTGCTGGTACAGAGCGTGGAATCACAGAGCCGACACCAACATTCTCAGCTTGTTTCGGACAGGCATTCCTTGAGCTGCATCCTACAAAATATGCAGAAGAGCTTGTGAAGAGAATGGAAGCAAACGGAGCAAAAGCATATCTTGTAAATACAGGATGGAACGGAACAGGAAAACGTATCTCTATCAAAGATACTCGTGGAATCATTGATGCAATCTTAAACGGAGACATCAAAGACGCTCCGACAAAGAAGATTCCATACTTCAACTTCGAAGTTCCAACAGAGCTTCCGGGTGTCGATCCTGCAATTCTTGACCCACGCGATACTTATGCAGATGCTTCTGAGTGGGAAGAAAAAGCGAAAGATCTTGCCGGAAGATTCATCAAGAACTTTGCAAAATACGAAGGAAACGAAGCAGGTAAAGCACTTGTTTCAGCAGGTCCGGAACTGTAAGAAGATATGGGTTGTAAAATCCATGTAAATGGGTTATAATAATTCAAGAGGAAACCTGGAATGTTCGATACTTCTGTTATTTTGAACCTACATTACTTTAAACGGGACTCCTATATCTCTGTAATATGTCAAGCCTCCAAGTTATGCAGGGGAAGGCAGAAAAGCAGATGCGGACACCCACCTAGCAGCAGCTAGGAGTCAAAATACAGAAACCGGCATTTTGGGGAATACGAAAGATAAAACGGTGTCGTGAGAAATCACGGCGCCGCTTTTTATGTGTTTGTGAAATGGGAAACGCTGTTCCCGCGTTAAAAAAGCATTTGACAAGATACAGAGGAATCATTTTTTGTACATACAGGTAATATATATAGAAAAACGGACAAGGACTAAAGGTTCATGGGGAGAAATTATAGAAGAAATTATCAAAGAGATTTCAAAAGGGAAGGTAAGAAAACATATTATCGTAAAAGCACAAAAGGGAACACGATACATAAAAGAAGTATTTTCCTGAGTCTTGCAATTTTGTGTACTGCGTTAGGGATTGCAGTAGGGAGTCAGTGGCTGCCGGAACAGGCGAGAACGCTGAAGTATCGGATTCACTCCGGGAAAGAAGAGAAAAATAATAGCCGGGCTTCGAAAACTCCGGAGGAAGAGAAACAGGAGCTTTCTGATAATCCGCTGATACGAGTCGTGCTTATGACGAATGGATATCAGGGAATCATACATAAGGAAGTAAAACTGCGGGCAGACAGTGAGCTGACATTGACTTATGGGAATCGTACGGAGCAGATCGCTGCGGGAGAATGTGTGGTGGTCACCGCGGATGATGCGAGATTATCAGAAGGGAATATGCGAATTGAGGCTAAGGACGGAGTGTTACAGATAGAAAGTATGAAGCGGGGAGACGGTGTTCCGGCGTATAATGGAGTTATCGAGCTTCGAAGGGCAGAAAATGGCATTGTAGTGGTCAATGAACTTCCGATAGAGACGTATCTGTGCCGCGTTGTGCCAAGTGAAATGCCGGCATCGTATGAGCTGGAGGCGTTAAAAGCGCAGGCGGTCTGTGCGAGAAGCTATGCTTACAGACAGATGGAAAGCTATGGATACCCGGAGTATGAGGCGCATGTCAATGACAGTACCGATTATCAGGTTTACGGCAATTCTCTGCCGGACGAGCGGGCAGACCGGGCGGTGGAGGAGACGAAGGGACAGACTGTCTGGTATCAGGGCAAAATTGTGACCACTTACTATTATTCTACTTCCTGCGGACGAACAACGAACGCGGAAGCATGGGGGAGCACGCCATCAGAGGAAAATGGGTATCTTCAGAGCGTAGATGTAAAAGGAACAGATGGAGATTATGAAAAAGCACTTCCATGGTATCGCTGGCATGCAAAAATTCCAGAGCAGGAAATGGAAGAGAATATCCGCCGTAATACCGGAAAAGATATCGGAGAGTTAAAAAGTGTGGAGGTAACAATGCGAGGAGCAGGCGACGTGGCACTTGTGTTGACAGCGGTTGGAAGTAAGTGTACGGTGACGGTAGAGACAGAGAATAAAATACGAACTGCACTTGCCGGAGACTATGATATTGTGAAGCAGGATGGAAGTACGAGAAATTGTGGAAAGCTTCTTCCCAGCGCTTTTTTTACTATTAAGAAAGAAAAAGGCAGCTATTGCATCGAAGGCGGTGGATTCGGGCATGGAATCGGAATGAGCCAGACCGGAGCAAATGAAATGGCAAAGCAGGGAAAAAACTATCGGGAAATCTTAGAACTGTTTTATCCCGGAGTGAATGTAGAATAATGGTTTTGGCGTGTGGGTGTAGAATAACCGTTTTGGCGAGAATAGACAAAATGAAGAAAATCGGGTACAATAGAGAGAAAAGATAACAGGAGATCATTATGAACAGATTGAAAAGAGGTTATGCCAAATTTACAGAGATCATTAATCAGGTAAGTGATCATCACGTAGGCGCGTATGCTGCGCAGACAGCATACTTCTTTATGCTGTGTATGATTCCTATCATACTTCTTTTGTTAACGTTGGTTCGTTATACACCGATTACGAAGGCAGATGTGATGAGCGCTGTGATCCGTGTATTCCCGTCTTCTGTGGAATCTATGATCACAACGATTGTTAATCAGGTATATAACCAGTCCATGGGTATCATTCCGGTTACAATCCTAGTTGCGCTGTGGTCGGCGGGGAAAGGCGTACTTGCGATTACGACCGGTCTTAACTGCATTTACGGATGCAGAGAGACCCGAAATTATGTATTTCTTCGGATACGTTCAACGATTTATACGATGATGTTCCTGCTTGTGATTATTTTGCTTCTTGTACTATCGGTATTCGGTAATACACTTAATATTTTTATTGCGGAACACATACCTCTTGTGAAAAATGTTGCAGATTGGCTGATCGAGGTTCGCATTGTAATCACGCCAATTGTGTTAATGATCTTTTCGCTGCTGATTTATAAATTTCTTCCAAACAGAAGAGATAAGATTTTAAGACAGCTCCCGGGAGCGGTTTTTGCAGCAATCGGATGGATGATCGTATCATGGATCTTCTCGGTGTATGTCGATGTGTTCCGGGGATTTTCCAGTATGTACGGAAGCCTTACAACGATTGTGCTCATCATGCTCTGGATGTATTTTTGTATGTACAGTATTCTTCTTGGCGGAGAGGTTAATGTATTGATGTATGATAAGCTGTTTCCGGAGAAGGAAAAGGCAGAGCTGTCGGCGAATGCGGACGAAGCGAAGAACTAAGAGGTTCGAAGGAAACGCAAAATTACGTCTTGACATCTATCGGGCGTATGTTACAATAAGAAAGTATTCAAATATAAATATTTTAATAAAAAGCAATGACCGTGTAAGTAGAGAACTGTTTTCCACTAGAGAGAGAAGATCGATGGGCTGAAAGTCTTCTTTGGTTCAGGCAGGGATTGAATTTCCCACGTGAGCTGCATTTTTGAACATGATTTGACAGATTAGTAGGAAATGCCGTGTGATGCGCGTTATGCATAAATGAGTGCCTGCATTATAGCAGATAAGATTATGAAGCGTGCAGGAATCAGGGTGGTACCACGGGTAAATACAGACCTCGTCCCTTTTTGGGGACGGGGTTTTTCTAATATGTAAAAAGGAGATAATAAGATGAAAGAAAAATTACAAAGCATCAAAGAAGAAGCGTTAAAAGCGATTGAACAAGCAGATCTTCCAGAGAAGTTGAACGATGTGCGTGTAAAATACCTTGGTAAAAAAGGTGAACTGACAGCAGTGCTTAAAGGAATGAAAGATGTTGCACCGGAAGACAGACCAAAAGTCGGTCAGATGGTCAATGAGACGAGAGAAGCCATTGAGAAAGTAATGGAAGAAAGAAAAGTAAAGATGGAGCGTGCAATCCGCGAAGAGCAGATGAAGAAAGAAGTCATTGACGTTACACTTCCATCTAAGAAAAATATGGTAGGACACCGTCATCCGAACACTATCGCTTTGGAAGAGGTGGAGAGAATCTTCGTCGGTATGGGCTATGAAGTGGTAGAAGGACCGGAAGTAGAATATGACCTGTACAACTTCGAGAAACTGAACATCCCTGAAGATCATCCGGCAAAAGACGAGCAGGATACATTTTACGTTAATAAAGATATCGTACTTCGTACCCAGACATCTCCGGTACAGGCACGTGTGATGGAAGAGGGCAAGCTTCCGATCCGTATGATCGCGCCGGGAAGAGTATTCCGTTCTGACGAAGTAGATGCAACCCATTCACCGTCTTTCCACCAGATTGAAGGACTTGTAATCGATAAAAACATTTCTTTCGCAGATTTGAAAGGAACTCTGGAAGTATTTGCAAAAGAACTGTTCGGACCGGAGACAAAGACAAAATTCCGTCCGCACCATTTCCCATTTACCGAGCCAAGCGCAGAGGTAGATGTAACCTGCTTCAAATGCGGAGGAAAAGGATGCCGTTTCTGTAAAGGTTCCGGTTGGATTGAGATTCTCGGATGCGGAATGGTTCACCCACACGTATTAGAAATGTGCGGAATAGATCCAAACGAATATACAGGATTTGCATTTGGTGTAGGACTCGAGCGTATCGCACTTCTCAAATACGAAATCGACGACATGAGACTCTTATACGAAAATGATATCAGATTCCTGAAACAATTTTAGCGAGCACACACAGGAAGGAAGCACGAACGAAGTGAGTATTTACTTCCGTGTGCGAGCGGCGCGGATGAAATTTGGACACCCCAAAATGCAGTTTGGGACGTAGCATTTTTAAACTTTGCTACGTCCTCAATGAAAGGAGATTACAATGAATACATCATTATCATGGATAAAGGCATATGTTCCTGAGCTTGATGTGACAGCTCAGGAGTATACAGACGCGATGACGTTGTCTGGTACGAAGGTAGAAGGTTACGAGGAGTTGGATGCGGATCTTGACAAGATTGTGGTTGGTCAGATTGACAAGATTGAGAAGCATCCGGATGCGGATAAGTTGATTATCTGTCAGGTAAATGTTGGAGCTGAGACGGTTCAGATCGTTACCGGTGCTCCGAATGTAAAAGAGGGAGACAAGATTCCGGTTGTTTTGGACGGCGGACGTGTGGCTGGAGGTCACGAGCCGGGACAGCGCGTTGCCGGCGGCATCAAGATCAAGAAAGGAAAGCTTCGCGGTGTGGAGAGTGCCGGCATGATGTGCTCCATCGAAGAACTTGGTTCTAACAGAGAAATGTATCCGGAGGCACCGGAGTATGGAATCTATATCTTCCCGGAAGATACAGAAGTTGGAACTGATGCGGTAGAAGTGTTAGGACTTCATGACGTTGTATTTGAATATGAGATTACTTCCAACCGTGTAGACTGCTACAGTGTGGTTGGAATTGCCAGAGAGGCAGCGGCAACGTTCCGCAAAGAGTTCGTGCCTCCTGTAGTAACAGCTGTTGGAAATGATGAAGACGTAAATGATTTCATCAAAGTGACGGTAGAAGATCCGGATCTTTGTCCGAGATACACCGCACGAGTAGTGAAAAATATTAAAATCGGTCCTTCTCCAAAATGGATGCAGAGAAGACTTGCATCTGTAGGAATCCGTCCGATCAATAATCTGGTTGACATCACCAATTATGTGATGGAAGAGTACGGTCAGCCAATGCATGCCTACGATCTTGATACAATCGCAGGCGGTCAGATTGTTGTAAGAAGAGCGAAAGAAAATGAGACATTTGTGACATTGGATGGACAGGAGAGAAAGCTGGACGAGTCTGTATTAATGATCTGTGATGGCGAGAAATCCGTAGGAATCGCCGGAATCATGGGTGGTGAGAATTCCATGATCACAGATGATGTACACACGATGTTATTTGAGGCTGCTTGTTTTGACGGAACAAATATCCGTAAATCAAGCAAAAAAGTCGGACTTCGTACGGATGCCTCCGGTAAATTCGAGAAAGGACTTGATCCGAATAATGCTGAGGCGGCAATGAACCGTGCCTGTCAGTTGATTGAAGAGATGGGAGCCGGTGAAGTAGTCGGAGGAATGGTTGACGTATACAGTAAGAAAAAAGAGCCGGTACGCGTGCCATTTGATGCAGACGAGATCAACGGACTTCTTGGAACAGATATTTCCAAAGAGGATATGCTTTCTTACTTCAAGAAAATTGATCTTGAGTATGATGAGGCTACCAATGAAGTGATTGCACCGACATTCCGTCACGATCTGTTCCGTATGGCAGATCTTGCAGAGGAAGTGGCAAGATTTTACGGTTATGACAATATTCCGACGACATTGCCAAGAGGAGAAGCTACTACAGGTAAGTTATCCTTCAAGTTAAGAGTAGAGGAGATTGCCCGTGACATTGCTGAGTTCTGTGGCTTCAGTCAGGGAATGACGTATTCCTTCGAAAGCCCGAAGGTATTTGATAAATTATTGATTCCTTCTGATTCCCCACTTCGAAATACAGTGGAGATCATGAATCCGTTGGGAGAAGATTACAGTATTATGCGTACGACATCCTTAAATGGAATGCTGACTTCTCTTGCGACAAACTACAATAGAAGAAATAAAAATGTAAGATTGTATGAGCTTGGAAATATTTATCTTCCAAAATCATTGCCGCTTACAGAACTTCCGGAAGAGAGAATGCAGTTTACACTTGGTATGTACGGAGACGGAGATTTCTTCAGCATGAAAGGTGTTATTGAAGAGTTCTTTGAGAAAATCGGACTTCATAAGAAAGAAACCTATGATCCGAATGCAGGAAAACCGTATCTGCATCCGGGACGTCAGGCAAATATTATCTACGATGGTGTGGTAGTCGGATATCTCGGTGAGGTGCATCCAGACGTAGCTGATACTTACGGAATCGGTACAAAGGCTTATGTAGCTGTACTTGATATGCCGGAAATCACGGAGAGAGCAACCTTCGACCGCAAATATACAGGAATCGCCAAATTCCCGGCAGTTACCCGTGACATCAGTATGGTAATGCCAAAAGAGATTCTTGTAGGACAGGTAGAAGAAGTGATCGAGAAAAAAGGCGGCGCTTATCTTGAAAGCTACGCATTATTTGACCTGTATGAAGGTGCACAGATCAAAGAAGGATACAAGTCTGTAGCTTATTCTATCGTATTCCGTGCGAAGGATAAGACGCTTGAGGAAGCAGAAATTTCACAGGCTATGGAGAAAATCTTAGCCGGTCTGGAAGAACTTGGAATCGAGCTTCGTAAATAGAAAGGGATGCATTCATATGAAACGACAGGATTTTTATTATGAATTGCCGGAAGAGCTGATTGCCCAAGATCCCCTTGAGGATCGTTCCAGCTCCAGGCTTCTTGTGTTAGACAAGGAGTCTGGGGCTGTTTCCCATCATGTGTTTAAAGATGTGATTGACTATCTAAATGAAGGGGATTGTCTGGTTATCAACGATACAAAAGTCTTGCCGGCAAGACTGATCGGCGCAAAAGTAGGAACTGATGCAAAGATTGAAGTGCTTCTTTTGAAGCGCAAAGAAAACAACATATGGGAAACGCTTGTAAAGCCGGGGAAGAAGGCGAAAATAGGAACAAAGATCAGTTTCGGTGACGGACTTCTCATGGGGGAAGTGGTTGATATTGTGGAAGAGGGAAATCGTCTGATTCAGTTCACTTACGAGGGAATCTTTGAAGAAATCTTAGATCGGCTCGGACAGATGCCTCTTCCGCCTTATATTACACATCATTTGGAAGATAAGAACCGATACCAGACGGTATATGCGGAGCATACAGGCTCTGCGGCGGCACCTACTGCGGGACTTCATTTCACACCGGAACTGTTGGAGAAAATTGAGAAAAAAGGTGTGGATATCGCAAGAGTTACGTTACATGTAGGTCTGGGAACCTTCCGTCCGGTCAAGGTGGACGAGATTACCGATCACCATATGCACTCGGAATTTTTCCAGATTGAGGAAGAGGCGGCAACGAAGATTAATCGGGCAAAAGATGCCGGAAAGAAAGTGATCTGTGTGGGAACAACAAGCTGCCGGACAGTGGAGTCTGCGGCAGATGAAACCGGACATTTGAAAGCGTGCAGCGGTTGGACAGAAATCTTCATCTATCCGGGCTACCAGTTTAAAGTGCTGGACAGTCTGATCACCAACTTCCATCTGCCGGAATCTACACTGGTTATGTTGGTATCTGCGCTTGCAGGACGGGAACATGTGCTGGCTGCTTATGAAGAAGCAGTCAAAGAGCGTTATCGCTTTTTCTCCTTTGGGGATGCGATGCTGATTCAGTAATAATGATGAGAAAATAATAGAGTTTTTAGAAAAATGAGTAGTCAGATTTATGGCTACTCTTTTTTTGATGTCGCCATTTCTTTTGTTAAATAAGAATGAGATATTATATAATAATATAAAATTATTTGCTTGAAAATAGTCTGATAATTATGTATAATAAAACAAAAAAGTTAGATGGGAGGTATGTCATATGAAAAAGAATTTTATCATTTTAAGTGTGCTTTGCGTTATGTTCTTAACCGGATGCAGTACGGATTATGCCAAAGTGTGTCAGGAAAATATCGAAGAGTATAACAAGAAACAGGTGAAGCAGACAGAGGAATCGGAGATCGTTGATCAAGGAAAGCCGGACAATATATGCACACTTACCGTAGACAAAGAACAGAAACGTGTGATGCGGAAATACGAACAGGAAGGGGCTACTACAATTCTTTCGCAGGAAGATGATAAGTGGTATTCCTACGTGGATGTGGGAGACGGGAACTTAAGCAAAAATGAAGAAGTGACGCTTAGTGGGGAAGAACCGCTGACAGCAGCAGATATTGACATTTCCGAAGAAACAACCTATACCGTGGAAGGAAAAGAAAAAGTTGGGGAACAGAAGGCTGTGAAAGTGAAAGTAGCCACTCCGGTGGAAGAAAACATAGCAACTGAAATGAAAGAGAACGGACAGATCACAGAGACGCTGTTAGAAAATGAGGAGTTCAAAAAAGCGTATGATGATGTGGTCAATGAGAAGGAACGTGTCAGCTATATATGGATTGACACGGAGACGAAGGAAATGATCAAAATGGAGACGGATGTTACGAAGAACAAGCTTCTTCTTCATTATTATATGGCAGCTGTCATGGAAGCGCCGACTTATGAAGAACTTCCATCTTCTGTCACGAAAGTGGTAACGTACTCTGATGATGACAGTATAGATCCTATTGAGCTTCCGAAGGAGAAATAAAGATGAGTGTGTCGCTTGGACCTTTTATGACCTGTTTTGTAACCATTTTAATCTTGACAGGCTATGTACATTTTATTATGAAACGAAATGGTACTCTCTTTCGGGGAACTATCAAGATTGTCTTTGGTGTCATAGCAGTGATCCTGCTGCGGATGATGGTGCCCATTAATTTTCCATTTACCAAGACCATCTATTCCAGCAAGCTCTTAATCGGGTTTGGAAATATTGTGTATGCAAATGTATATGGAGACAGAGAGATTCTGGTATCAGACCTTCTTCTGTGGCTGTGGATCAGTGTGGCAGTGATTTTATTGATCCGTTACTTCCATAAGAGACTCAAAGTGAGACAGTATTTGGAACAATATATCATAAAAGATATTGAAACAAAAGAATACTATGAGTCTTTTCTTGAGCAGGCAAAGATTAAAAATGTAAGAATTGCAGTCATACCGGGAGAGAGACAGTCAGCAATCTTCGGCGTCATTCGTCCGATTATGATTCTTCCGGACGCGGTATTGGAGGAGAAAACAGTAGCATATATGATTCAGCATGAGATCAAGCACTATGCCAATTATGATCTGTGGCTTAAGTTTCTTGTAGACTTACTTGTTGTGCTTCATTGGTGGAATCCAGTTGTCTATGTGATGCGAAAGGAATTAAGCCTTGCCTTTGAGTTGTCCAATGATTACATGGTCACCAGAAATATGCCGGAGCTTGAGAAATTAGAATATGCACAGACACTTGTGCAGGCGGCGAAATTAATGAGTAACCAACAGGCATATGACTTGAACCTTACAGGCGGAGAGTGTCTGGAGACAAGGATTCAGATGCTGCTAAAGGAGAAAACAACTGAAAAAGTGCGGGGACGGGTGCTTACAGCAGCAAATCTTCTTTTTGTGTTTCTGATTATGATAATTTCTCTGGTTTTCGTGCCGGAGGTGTCGTATAAGGAAAGCATGCCTTATGACAGCGAGGAGTTTGATGGGAGTTTTGATATCACTCCGGAAAATGCGTATTATTTAAAAACGGAGAATGGATATGAATTATATGCAGATGATGTCTATAGATGGACTGAAAAAGAAATAGCTGAAGAATTTAGAGAAATGAGGATACCAGTTTATGAGAATAAATAAATTAAAAATTGTTTTGTCATAAGGCGGGAAGCGTATGAAAGCAAAGTGGAAGTTTTTTATCATGGCGGCAGTTGTTCTATCTTTGGCCGGATGTGGGAAACAGGAAAAGGAAGAAGGAAATACAGTGACTGAGTATTTCAAAGAAGCGCCTGTAACTATGCCGGAAGATATCGTCGGATGCTTAGATTTTCAGTATGGGGAAGACGGAGAATACCAAGCGATTGGACAGGATGAGACAAAAGGCGTTGTACTTTGGAGTTCCTCTGATCAGGGTAAGAGCTGGGATGAGATATGGGCGCTCCCAGATCAGTGGAAGAACAGTCTTGTGACGGAGGCTCAGTTCACAGGAGATGGCGGAATCTTTTGTGTGCTTGCCAAAGATGCTCTGCGGGAAGGTATAGATACCCCAGAGGCTTCTTTTGCTTATCTTTCCCCGGAAGGTGCATTTGAGGAGAAGAAACTGTCAGCGTCACAGGATGGATTGAGCGAGATCGTATGTCAGAATGGACTGGTATATGGAAGGAATACAAGCGGTATTGTAAAGGCATATGATTATAAGACCGGAGAAGAGAAGAAGGTTTATGATCAATCGGGAATGTTTGCCAATCAATTTGTATTAACAAAGGATCGGGTGATCGCCATAGGGATTGACAAGGTTGAGCAGTATGACCTTGAGGATGGAACAGTTCTTGAGACGAGTAAGAAGATGAATCAGGCGCTTCTTAAGCTGGCGTCAGAGAATCAAGGTTATGCAACGCGCATGTGTTATGACAAGAACGCCAATGCTATCTATTATGTGGGAACCGGAGGAATGTTCCGGTATGATATGGATAAAGAAGAGGTAAAGAAGATGCTGTATGGGGAAAAGCATGTTTTCTCAGACAGTAAAGGATATCTCTCAGATGTGTCTGTCTTAGATGACCAGCATGTGGCAATCAGTTTTATCGGTCAGGACAGAAAGGCACAGATGAGTGTGTATAGCTACGAAGAAAAGGGACATCAAGTCAGGCTGACAACGGAATTAAAGGTTTATTCCCTATATGAGAATGACAGAATCCGTGAATTGGCAAATACATACAATTCCAAACAGTCGAAGGTTCATGTGAAGTATGAGTGTGATATTACAGCAGAAAACTGGATTTCCGTCAATGACGCGATCAGCAGGCTGAATACAAGACTTGCAGCCGGAGAAGGACCGGATGTGATTCTGTTGGATGGGTTAAATGAGAAGGCATATATAGAACAAGGTCTGTTGTGTGATGTGTCAGATGTGTTGGATAAGAAGGAGCATTATACGAATCTGGCATTGCCCTATACGAGAGAGAAATATGTATATGCGATTCCACTTCAATTTCATCTTATGACGATTCATGCAGAGGACGACGTGACAAAGTCTATTGGAACTTTGGAAGAACTTGCCGGAAGTTTGGAAGCATACCACGCAGACCATCCTGACAGAGCCACATTAGAAAGATGGGAAACATCAAACTATATGGAAGTTATTTTTCAGACATATTTTCCGGAACTGTTAAAAGATGGAACACTGGAAGAGAAGGAATTGGAAAATTTCTATAAGAATATGGAACGGATCTATAAGGTATCTGAATTTACCTTTACGGACGATGATGGCAGTGAGGATGAGAGTAAAATTGATCTGAGTTCTTTAAAACTTATGGATAACGGACAGCAGGAAGGACTTCTCGCTATGAAAGAAGCGGATGTTTCAATCAGTGGTGCGCTCCAGAATTGGGAGTTATCAAGACTATATTATTATGGCGAAGTGAGAGAAGGATTGACTTACGACTATTTCCAAAGAGACGGGAAACCAATCTTCCTTCCGGTAAATGCGCTTGCAGTCATGGAAGACAGCAACAAGAAGGAGATAGCGAAAGATTTCCTACGTCATTGTATTTCTTATAAGGAAGTCATGGAGTCCAGCGAAGGCGTGGGGTTCTCCATTCATCGAGAAGCAATGAAAAAAGCATTTGCAGTAGGAATGGATGACACAGAAGAGATGGAAAATAGCAAAGGTGAGACGGTAGAGCTTCCGTGGAAAGATCTGCCGAAAAAGGAACAGGAAGCATTTTTTGAGATGGTGGATCATCTGGAAGAGTATTCCTGTGTGGATCAGGTGGTAAAAGAAATTGTAATGAAACAGGCAGAAACCTATATCAATCACGAAGGGACGTTGGAAGAATGCACAGCTTCAGCGGTAGAAAAGGTCAATCTCTATCAACAGGAATAAAGAAGAAAAGAGCGGGAATCTGCTTTATACTGCCTAGCGTGATCGGGGTGCTGATATTTTTTATCCTGCCATTTCTTGATGTTGTCAGACGATCTGTCAGTAACACGTCGGGCACGAGATATGTGGGAGCGAGGAACTACATGAATGTGGCACAAAATGAAGCGTTCCGTTTGAGTGTACAAAATACAGCCCGCTTTCTACTGATCAGTGTGCCTTTGCTTTTTCTTGTATCTTTGCTTCTTGCTTATTATATTAACACGCAGATTGTGAGGAAGGGGCTTGTAAAGGCAGTGCTTTTATTTCCCATGATCCTTCCGGTATCGACAACGACTCTGTTCTGTAGAATTTTGTTCGATAATGCAGGAATCCTGAACGGAGCATTTCAGAAACTGGGAATGGATACCCTCAGACTGATGGATACAGGATCTGTATTCTGGGTACTGGTGGCGCTGTATTTCTGGAAAAATATCGGTTTCTGTGTGGTACTTTGGAGTGCCGCTATGGAAGCAATCCCGAAGGAAATCTTCGAGGCGGCGCGGTTAGACGGAGCGGGATTCATGACGAAGGTTATGCGAATCATTCTTCCACTCCTGTCTACATCGGCGTTTATCATACTGCTGCTTCTTATATTGAACAGCTTTAAAGTATTTCGGGAGTCGTATATGTTAGCAGGAAATTATCCGCATCGGTCGATTTATATGACGCAGAATATATTTAATAACTGGTTTCATAGCTTTTCCATTGAGAAAATGGCGGCGGGAGCGGTTCTGGTGGCTTTTGTGCTGGCAATATTTGTGTTGCTTTTGCAGAGACAACTGATTAAGAAGGTGTATGAAAAATGAGATATTTACAAAAGGTTTGGAAATGGCTCTTTGGCATTATAGTGGTGCTTATTTTTTGCCTGCCGGTCGTATTTCTTCTTGCCGGTTCTCTGAAAGGAACAAGAGAATTGACAGACAGTCTCGGAGCGGTGATAGCTGGAAAAGGAGGAGACTTACAGTGGAACTTCTTTCCGGCATACCCAACACTTCGCCATTACGTGAAGGTTCTGTTTGACAGTCCGCAGTTCTGGACATTATTTTGGAACTCTGTGAAACTTACGGGTGTTATCGTATTCGGACAGATTCTTATCAGTATTCCGGCGGCATGGGGATTTGCAAGGTATCGATTTACACATACGATCTTCCGCGTTTATATGATTTTGATGATGATACCGTTTCAAGTCAGAATGATATCGGAATATTTGCTTTTACAGAGGATGGACCTTCTTGATTCTTTCTGGGGAATTGTGCTGCCGGCAATATTTTCAGCATATCCGGTATTTATTATGTTTCAGTTCTTTGTCAGTATTCCGGAAGAAGTGCTTGACGCGGCAAGAATCGATGGGGCGAATGAGTGGCAGCTGTTTGTAAGGATTGGCGTACCGCTTGGGAAAACGGGGATCATAAGCTCCATGATGTTGAGCGTTCTGGAGTGTTGGAATATGATAGAACAGCCGATGGTATTTCTGGATACAAAATCACGGTGGCCGGTGGCGTTGTATGTGCCACAGATTACGGAAAATGGAATTGGTGTTTCTTTTGCAGTTTCTATTCTTGTGCTAATTTTACCGTTTTTGGTATTTTTGGCAGGGCAGGAGTATATACAGAAGGGAATTGCTGCTTTTATGAAGGGTGAATGATGACAGGAGATAAGGACATGCGGAATAAAGTATTAAAAAGCATTGGAATCTTTCTGATCGTGGCAGTGTTGTGTACGATCATTTCGCGGGGGCTCTATGTGGCTTCCATTGCAGATGTGACACTTAAGGAGCCGAACGCACGAGTGTTGAATCATGATATTGAAACAAGTGGAATGATTGAACAGAAAAGGAAAATCGTTGTTTTGACAGAAGCAGATCAGATTGTTACGGACATTTATGTAAAAGAAGGGCAGAAGGTGAAAAGCGGAGACCCTCTCTTTTCTATAGATCTTGATTATTTAAAACAGCAGATTGATGTTATGAAAAATGAGCGAAAGCAATTAGGATATCAGATTGAGGATGCGAAGAATCAAGAGGAAGATAAGAAGAAGCAGGATAATCTCAACCGCGGACAGGCAAAAGACAATTATGATTATCTTGTGGATAAATGGGAGACACAGATAGCCAAGGATGCGGAGGCTGTGGAGAGTGCCAAAGAAGCTTATGAGAACAGTCTGAAACAAGAGACAGAAGATGGAAGTGAAACACAGCAGCTTCTTGCGGAGTGGGAAGAGGCGCAGGCTCAGTATGAGGCAGATATCGCCCAGAGAGACGGCGAGCTTTTTGAAGCTGGTCAGACAGTGGAATCCAGTCAGTTGACGGGGGAAGATAGCACTTCGGAAGAACAGCTTAAGCTTCAAAGAGAGCAGATTGACATGAAAATGGAAGGACTTAATTTGCTGGCTTCGCAAGAGGGGAAGGTCTTATCGGATACAGAAGGAGCGGTGTCAGAAATTCTTGTCCATACAGGAGAAGCTACACCGGCTACAGCCAGTATACTGCTGTCTGATCTTTCTTCGGGAATCCAGACAACGGTTACATTAAATGCAGATGAGGCAAAGCATATCACAGAACAATCGCAGGCGACCATGCGCGGAACCGGAAGTAGTGGGGAAGAAGTTGTTCTTACAGACGTAAAGATTCAATCGATAAAGGAAAAGAAAGATGCGGAAAACGATTCTGCTTTTGAAGTTGTGTTAGAGTCAGCGGAACCATTGTTTGAAGAAGGAGCGAATGTTTCGGTGGAAATTAAGAATCCTTCGAAAGAGTATGAAATTTGCATCCCTCTTGAAGCGCTTCATACAGATGGAGTCGATAAGTATGCAGTCTATATTACTGAGGAGCAGGATACGTTGATTGGCAAAGAGCTTACGGTAAGAAAAGTACCGGTGAAGATTCTGGATAAAGATGCAGAATTTGCGGCGATAGAAAATGATACCTTATCCAATCAGCAGAAAATCATTGTTTCATGTGAAAAAGCTATTGAAGAGGGTATGACGGTAAAAGAGAAGGAAACATAAATGAAAAAAAGAAATATTTTCATAAGCACCGCTCTTGTTTTAGTCGGGATACTTGCCTTTTGTTTTGCGATTAACAAGGCGGCAGAATTGAAAGAATATCAGAAAACTTCATGTATGAAATTGGAACATGAGATAGATGCAGTGTCCGCGAAACAGGCAGCGATTGATTTTATGAAAAATGAAAAAAAGCAGCTTGTATTTTGGTCGAAAGAAAGGACAGGGGCATGTGAAAATCCAATGTTCAACAGATCTATGAAAATGAAAGAAATGATTTTCTGTGGAGAATTATCGCTTTTGCTGCCGGAGTGTGGAACGACTGGTGAGAGGGAAGAAAGTAAAGAGTGTATTGTTGATGAAGAAGCCTCACTCCAGTTATTTGGCAATAAAAATGCGACAGGACAAATGATTGAACTTGGCGGAAAAAAATATACGATCTGTCTTACGATCAAAGGAGAAGAAGGGATTGTGATACGAAAGGCGGAAGCCGGAGAGCTGCTGCAATATGTATCAACAAGGGGAAAGCAAGGAGAAAATCGAGAGGCGATACAGAAACTCACAATGAATTATGGGATTGCCGGAGAAGAAATCATGCTGTCGCTGTTTTACTGGTGCGCCAGTCTGATTCTTGGCTTAATTCCGGCTGTCTGTGGTGTCTTGGGAGTAGTTCAGCTGTTAAATATATGGAAAGGGGAGAAGCAAAAGATAAAGATTGGGTGGTTGGAAAAAGGTATTGCAGGAATGGTTGCCGCAATTCTTATACTTCGGATCTGTATGAAGCTTTTTCAGCCGGAACTTGGAAATTCTCTTTATCCGTTATCTGATTTTGATAGCTGGTCACAGCAGATCAAATGGATTGCAAAGCAGTTGCCAAGGACGATGGAGATGGAGAAACCCTGGATATTAGCAACATTTTTTACTACTTTTAGAAAGTGTTTGAGTGCTTCGGCACTGGCGGCAGTTTGTTTATGGAGTGGAATACGATTATATGAAAGAAAAATAAATGGAGTGTGAACGAGACATGAAAGGTTTGACAAAAAGACAGGAAGACGTAATGAATATTTTGTGGGATGCGAAGGAACCGATCATCGCATCAGAAATTGTGAAAACAGGAACGGATCTGAATATTAATACCGTTCAGGCGGCGCTTCGCAGTTTGATCAAGAAGAATTATATTGAAGTGGCAGAAATCGTATATAGCGGAACCGTGCTCACCAGAAGTTATCGGGCGATTGTCAAAAGAGAAGAAGTCCCCAATGAGACAGCCAACGAGATACGAAAAGCATTGAGGGAAGAAGATGTATTTGCCCGCTATATTAATGAATTTGATGATCCTATATTGCTTGCAAAACTAGAAACAATTATTGAAGCGAAAAGAAAAGAATTAGAAAAAGCAAAGTAAGATACGGAAAGAAAGTGTGAGAAAAACATGGTAGAGCTAAATGAACGTGCAAAAGAATATTTATCCAGAGTAAAGTGGCAGCACGTTGTGCTGAATATTGAGGAGTTTACCAGCTGATGTGCGCCTCCTTATAAGGAGATGTCTGTAAGTTTTACGGACGAGGGAGAAGAAGCTATGGCAAAAAAAGGATATGCGATGGATAAAAGTGAACTGGGCAATGTATATTATCCGAGCACGGGAATCTGTATTGAAGAGGGCATTGCAATCCATTACATGGATTATCCGTGGATCAGTTGCTTTGAAGTAAAAGGGATTCAGATTCTGTAGAGAGAGGTTCGCTTTGCATACAAAAAACCGGGCAGAAATTGACTGCCCGGTTTTTCTTCTTAATCTCATTTTCTGTATTGCTTTTAAATATCCAACGCTGTCGTTTTATATAAATAAAAGGTACATCTAAATTATGATTAATAGGGATTAGAGTTTTGTTACGTTTACTGCCTGAGGGCCTTTTGCACCTTCAGTTACGTCGTATTCTACTTCCTGACCTTCTTCTAAAGACTTGAAGCCTTCCATGTTAAGTCCGGAGTAATGTACGAATACATCGTTTCCTGATTCATCAGAGATAAATCCGTAACCTTTTTGGTTGTTAAACCACTTTACTGTACCTCTCATTGTGATACCTCCATTAAATGTGAATGACTTGTTACTGTATCTTGCTTTTAAAAAAGGAAGATACTTCGTCACTTTAGCATAAATGAATGAAAAAGTCAATAAATTTGATGGTAATTTCTGCTATTTCTCACAAAGAAAAGAGACGTTTTCTGACAAGATCAGACATCCGTATCTTGACGAAAGAATAGTTAAAGTGTAAAGTATACTCATAAGACTGTCCGTAAGACGGGCTTTAAGCGAGGAAAGATTTATGATTACATTAACAGGAAAAAAGATATCCGAAGGAATTGCGATTGGAAAGCTTTCTTTCTATAAGAGAGATATTAAAGAAATTAAAGAAATCTATGTAAAAGATATAGAGAAAGAAGTAGCGCGGTTTCAGAAGGCAAGAGAAAAAGCAGTGATGGAGCTTCGTGTACTCTATGGGAATTCCATACGGGAAGTGGGAGAAGCCAATGCCGCTATTTTTGAAATGCAGCAGGAGATTCTGGAAGACGAGGATTTTGGCGAGAAAGTAACAAGTATTATCTTAGAAGAGAAGCTGAATGCAGAGTATGCGGTTCAACAGACGGCGGACTACTTTGTGAAGGCGGGGGCTGAAATCGACAAAAACTATATTCAGGGACATGAAGCGGATGTGAAAGACGTTGCACTTCGTCTGATCCGGATTCTGTCAAGAAGCTGGAAGGATAAGCTTCTGTCAGATGAACCATTTATCATGGCAGCGCCGGAGCTGTATCCAAGTGAGGCAATGCAGCTGGAGAAAAGCAAGGTGCTCGGGTTTGTTACCCGTTATGGCACCATCAATTCTCATACGGCGGTGATTGCAAGAACAAAGGGAATCCCGTCAGTGATTGGTCTTGGAGAAGCTTTGAAGAAAGAATATGACGGTAAGACAATCATCATAGACGGGTTCGAGGGAAAGGTATATATCGAACCGGATTATACAACGATTACCCGCATGAAGAAGAGACAGGATACAGATCATGTGAAGGTGAAGGATCTGGAACGTCTGAAAGGAAAAGACAATATTACACAGAGTGGTCAGAGAATTGACATTTGTGCAAATATTGCAAGCAGAGAAGATATTGAGCGAGTGATCCGAAGTGACGCCGGTGGAATCGGACTGTTCCGAAGTGAGTTTATCTATATGGATAACGGAGGGAAGCTTCCGACAGAAGAGCAGCAGTTTTCCATTTACAAGCTGGCGGCAGAATCTATGGGGATGAAGCGTGTTGTCATCCGTACGGCAGATCTTGGCGGTGACAAGCTGGCGGATTGTTTTGAGATGGACAAGGAGGATAATCCGGCGCTTGGATATCGCGGAATTCGTATTTCGCTGGAGAAGGACGAGATGTTCCGCACACAGCTTCGGGCAATTCTTCGTGCATCCGTTTACGGAAATGTATCCATCATGTTTCCGATGATTACGTCTCTGGAAGAAGTAAAGGCAGCAAAGGTGCAGCTGGAGCGCGCCAAGAAGGAATTAAGTGCCAATAAGACCGCCTATAATAAGGATATTGAGGTAGGCGTGATGATTGAAACTCCGGCGGCGGTTATGATTAGCGGTGAGTTGGCAAGAGAAGTTGATTTCTTCAGCATTGGAACGAATGACCTTTTGCAGTTTACATTGGGAATGGACAGAACCAATGCGAAGATCGACAGTTACTATAATCCACATCATCCGGCATTGTTGAAGATGATAAGAATCATTACAAATAACGGACATTTGGAGGAAAAGAGAATCAGCATATGCGGAGATCTGGCGGCAGACCTTTCATTGACGGAATATTTCCTTCAGATCGGAATTGACGAATTGTCCGTAGCGCCGGGGCAGGTGCTGGGACTTCGTAAGAAGATCCGTGAGATTCAATAAAATTTCATAATATTCAACCATATTCAGGAAGAATAAAAACCATCATGAAGTCGAAAGATAATAAGCATGATGGTTTTTTTATGCATTTTGCATAAAAAATAATGATTGATTTTGGAATATATTTTGAATGAAAATAGTTGACTATGACTGAAAATGATTGTATTATGAATTTAAAGATGAATGAAGTTGAAAGAAAATGACTGAAAATGAAAAAATAGAAAGAGAAAAAGAAGGAGGAAGAGTATGCTGGCAGAAGAGAGATTTCGGGAAATATTGAAAATTGTAAATGACAAGAAGACCGTTACAGTTCAGGAACTGACTGCTTTGTTACAGACTTCTGAATCTACGATCCGCAGAGACCTTACAACCTTACATCAGAGGGGGGCGTTGATCAAGGTGCATGGCGGCGCTACGACTGCAGAGTCTGAAACGATGACAAGAGACGCGGATCTTTCTTTGAGAAGTACGCTGAATAAGGAAGCAAAGGCTGTGATCGGGAAATATGCAGCAAGCTTAATCCGGGAGGATGATTTTGTTTATCTGGATGCAGGAAGCAGCGTAGATGTGATGATTGATTACATTACGGAGTCAGGCGCACTGTATGTGACCAATTCTGTAAGTCATGCTCAGAAATTATTGAAAAAGGGCATGCGCGTCTTCCTGATCGGAGGAGAGTTAAAGGCGGTTACAGAGGCAATCGTCGGAGCAGAAGCGGTAGAAGGTCTGAAAAAGTATCATTTTACAAAAGGCTTCTTCGGAACGAACGGGGCGGATGCAGTTTCCGGCTATACGACGCCGGATATTACAGAGGCTCTTGTAAAAGAAAAGGCAATGCAGCAATGCAGAAAAAACTATGTATTGTCAGATTCATCCAAAATCAATCAAATTTCATCGGTCACCTTTGCTGATTTCCAGTCCGCACAGTTGATCACAACAAAGCTTCAGGATGAATCTTACAAAAAATATACAAATATTATGGAGGTTCAATAAATGATTTACACAGTTACTTTTAATCCTTCTCTGGATTATATCGTCTCTGTGAAGGACTTCAAACTTGGTCTTACCAATCGCACAGACTCGGAGCTGATGCTGCCGGGAGGAAAAGGAATCAATGTATCCATTGTTCTTAAGAATCTGGGGATTGATAATACAGCGCTTGGGTTCGTGGCCGGGTTCACCGGCGAAGAGGTCGTAAAACGACTGGAGAAGTTTGGCGTGAAAAATGGATTTCTTGAGATCCCGGAAGGATTTACACGGATCAATGTGAAATTAAAATCCATTGACGGCACAGAGATTAATGGGCAGGGTCCATCTATCAGTGAAGAAAAGATAGAACAGCTTATGACCAGGCTTGATGAGATGGGAGAGGGTGACGTTCTCTTTTTGTCAGGAAGTATTCCGGCTTCCATGCCCGATGATACGTACCAGAAGATTATGGAGCGTCTGAAAGGTAAGGGAGTGCTGATCTCGGTAGATGCGACACAGGAATTGCTTCTGAAGGTGCTTCCGTATCACCCATTCCTGATCAAGCCGAACAATCACGAATTGGGTGAGATTTTCAGTGTTGAATTAAAGACGAGAGAGTCCGTCGTTCCTTATGGAAAGAAGCTTCAGGAGATGGGGGCTGAGAACGTGCTGATCTCTATGGCAGGAGAGGGAGCGGTTTTGATCGCATCAGACGGGCAGATCTATGATGCTCCGGCTCCAAAAGGAACTCTGAAAAATGGTGTAGGCGCCGGAGACTCTATGGTTGCCGGATTTATGGCAGGCTGGCTGGAAAGAAAGGAATACCGGCATGCGTTCTACATGGGAGTTGCGGCAGGAAGTGCAAGTGCATTTTCCGAGCGGCTGGCTGTAAAAGAAGAAATAGATCAAGTATATGAACAGGTCGTGAAGACGGCAGGAGGGAAAGAAGAATGAGAATCACAGATTTATTGGATGTAAGAAGTGTCTCACTGGATGCAGCGCCTAAGAGCAAACAGGAGGCAATTGATGCGGCGGTTGCTCTTATGGTGAAGAGCGGTAAGATCAATGATGAAGAAGCTTATAAAAGACAGGTATATGCAAGAGAAGAAGAGAGTACCACCGGAATCGGAGAAGGAATTGCGATTCCACATGGAAAATGTGACGCGGTTGACCGTCCGGGACTTGCAGCAATGGTTATCCGGGAAGGTGTGGATTTTGATTCCTTAGACGGTGCGCCGGTAACATTGTTGTTCCTGATTGCGGCTCCAAACACAGAGGATAATGTACATCTGGATGTATTGAGTAAATTATCAATGATGTTAATGGATGAGACATTTACGGAAAGCCTTCGTAAGGCAGAGACGCCGGAACAATTTCTTGCGATCATTGATCAGGCAGACGAAGAGAAGAAGAGTGTGGATGAAAGACTGGCAGATGTAGAAGAGGCAAAAGAAGATCAGGTTAAAATCCTGGCAGTGACGTCTTGTCCGACCGGAATTGCTCATACTTATATGGCAGCAGAAGGAATTGAGAAAGCGGCAAAAGCAAAAAACTGTTTTGTGAAGGTAGAGACAAGAGGCTCCGGCGGTGCGAAAAATGTACTCACAGAAGAAGAGATTCAGGCAGCGGACTGTATTATTGTGGCAGCAGACGCACAGGTTCCGATGGAGCGTTTTGACGGGAAGAAAGTAATCGAGCGTCAGGTGTCTGACGGAATCAATAAGGCAGATGAATTAGTTGAGCTTGCCATTTCCGGTAATGCTCCGGTATATAAAAGCAGCACCGGAGGAGAAAAGAAACAGGCTGCTAAGAGCGGCGGAAGTGTAGGACATAAGATTTATACACAGCTGATGAACGGTGTATCTCATATGCTTCCGTTCGTAGTAGGCGGTGGTATTTTGATCGCGGTTGCCTTTCTCCTTGATGGTATGCTGGTAGATATTAACTCTTTATCCGTTGCAGACCGTGCAAACTTCGGTACCATCACACCGGTGGCTGCACTGTTTAAAAATATTGGTGGTGTAGCATTTGGCTTCATGCTTCCGGTACTTGCCGGATTTATTGCAATGGCGATCGGTGACAGACCGGCGCTGGCGGTCGGTTTCGTGGGCGGTATGATGGCGGCAAGCGGAACCTCCGGTTTCTTAGGAGCGCTGGTGGCTGGTTTCGCAGCAGGCTATCTGATACTTGCACTTCGCAAAGTATGTGATAAGCTTCCGCAGGCAATCGAGAAGATTGCGCCGGTACTCATTTATCCGGTACTGGGTATTCTGATCATGGGACTTGGCATGACATTTATCGTAGAGCCGGTCATGGGAGGAATTAACACAGCGCTGAATAATGGTTTGACAAGTATGGGCGGTTCCAGTAAGCTGATTTTAGGACTGGTGCTTGGCGGCATGATGGCAATTGACATGGGAGGCCCGTTCAATAAAGCATCTTATGTGTTTGGTACAGCAGCAATCGCATCCGGAAATTATGATATTATGGCAGCTGTTATGATCGGCGGTATGGTTCCGCCATGTGCTATCGCACTGGCAACACTTTTGTTTAAGAATAAATTTACAAAAGAAGAAAGAGAATCCGGACCGATGAACTTTATTATGGGACTTGCATTTATTACAGAAGGTGCGATTCCATACGCAGCAGCAGACCCGCTTCACGTACTTCCATCCTGTATCATTGGTTCAGGACTGGCAGGCGCGCTGTCTATGGCATTTGGCTGTACGTTGATGGCTCCTCACGGAGGAATCTTCGTAGTACCGGTGATGGGAAATGCAGTCATGTATCTGCTTGCCCTTGTGATCGGAACGGTTGTCTCAGCAGTCCTGCTGGGTGTTTTAAAGAAAAAAGTAACAGAATAGATTAAGGAAGAAACAATAACAAGATAAAATAAAATCCAATCAAAGAAAACGGAGGAATGAATCATGAAAGAATTTCAGTATGTAATCACAGATCCAGAAGGAATCCATGCAAGACCGGCAGGGCTTCTTGTAAAGAAAGCCAATGAGTTCGCATCAAAAGTGACGATCAAAAAAGGCGAGAAGAGTGCAGATGCTAAAAGAATCTTTGCAGTTATGGGTATGGGTGTAAAGAAAGCGGACGAGATTACAGTCTGCGTAGAAGGAGAAGATGAGGCAAAAGCTTCAGAAGCAATGGAGCAGTTCTTAAAAGAAAACCTGTAAGAGGGGAAGAGGGCAATGATTACATTATCAGGAAAAAGTGTATTTGGCGGAATCGCCATTGGAAAGATTTCGTTTTATAAGAGAAATGAAATTACGATTAAAAGAAGCCGCGTGGAAGATACAGAGGCAGAAGTAAAACGTTTTGAAAGAGCGAAAGAACAGGCATCCGCAGAGCTTCAGCAATTACATGACAAGGCAATGGATGATGTAGGTGAGACAAATGCCATGATCTTTGAGATTCACCAGATGATGCTGGAAGATCTGGATTATGTGGAGTCCATCGTAAATATTATTACAACGCAGGAAGTGAACGCAGAGTATGCAGTCGGGACAACGGCAGATAATTTCGCTGCGATGTTTGCGGCAATGGATGATGCGTATATGCAGGGAAGAGCTGCAGACGTGAAGGATGTCTCAGAACGTCTCATCAAAGTATTATCAAACAGTGAGCACGCTGCCATGGAAATGGAAGAGCCGGTGATCATTGCAGCCGACGACCTTGTGCCAAGTGAAACCGTACAGCTTGATAAAGATAAAGTGCTTGCCTTTGTTACAATGTACGGTTCTTCAAATTCACATACAGCCATTCTGGCACGAACGATGAACATTCCGGCAGTGATCGGTCTTGGTGAAGATCTGAAGCAGGAATATGACGGGAAACTTGCAATTGTAGACGGAATGGACGGTGTGATTTATATAGAACCTGATGCAAAGACCATGGAAGCCATGCAGAAAAAACAAAAAGAAGACATGGAGAAGAAGGAGCTTCTGGAGCAGTTAAAGGGCAAAGAAAATGTGACAAAGAGCGGTCAGAAAGTAAATGTCTACGCCAACATCGGCAATCTGTCCGATGTGGGGGCTGTGCTTCAGAATGATGCCGGAGGCATCGGTTTGTTCCGAAGTGAATTCCTCTATTTAGAGAGCGAGACCTTCCCTACAGAAGAGCAGCAGTTCAAGGTGTATAAACAAGTGGCGGAAAATATGGCAGGTAAGCGGGTAATTATTCGTACGCTGGATATCGGAGCCGATAAACAGGTGGATTACTTTGGATTGGACAAAGAAGAAAATCCGGCGCTTGGCTATCGTGCGATTCGTATCTGCCTGACAAGGCCGGAGATCTTCAAGACACAGCTTCGCGCACTGTACCGCGCATCTGCTTATGGACAGATTGCAATTATGTTTCCGATGATCATCTCTGTGGATGAGGTAAAGAAGATTAAGGAAATGATCCGGCTTGTGCAGGAAGAACTTACAGAAGAAGGGGTAGAGTTCCGCAAGGATGTAGAGATCGGTGTGATGATCGAGACACCTGCCGCTGTTATGGTGAGTCATGAGATTGCTAAAGAGGTCGATTTCTTCAGTGTAGGTACTAATGATCTGACGCAGTATACGCTTGCGATCGACAGACAGAATCAAAAACTGGAATCATTTTATGATGCCCATCATCCGGCAGTATTGTCTATGATTCGTATGGCAGCAGAAAATGCGCATCGAGAGGGAAAATGGATCGGCATCTGCGGAGAGCTTGCAGCTGACCTTACGCTTACTGAGACATTCCTTGAGATGGGAATTGACGAGCTGTCCGTAGCGCCGGGAATGATTCTTCCGCTTAGAAAAACCGTTCGTGAGTGTGAATAATATAAAAAAGTAATAACTACTCATAATGAAAAGTAATAGATGGAGCCATTTACTTTATGGCTCCATTTTGTTAGAATAGGATTGTATTATCTAAAAATGAGATACATGAAGGAGAAAATCAAATGTTAGAGAAGTTTTTCAAACTTAAGGAGAACGGTACAGATGCAAAGACTGAGATTCTTGCCGGAATCACTACTTTTATGACAATGGCGTACATTCTGGCAGTTAATCCAAGTATTCTGGCTGCAGCCGGTATGGATCAGGGTGCCGTATTTACAGCAACAGCTCTTGCGGCTTTGATTGGTACTTTACTGATGGCTGTCTGTGCGAATTATCCATTTGCGCTTGCACCGGGTATGGGACTGAATGCGTATTTCGCATATACCGTAGTGCTTGGAATGGGGTATGACTGGCAGGTTGCACTGACTGCAGTTTTTGTGGAAGGTATTGTGTTCATCGTTTTATCTCTCACAAATGTGCGTGAAGCAATCTTTAATGCGATCCCGAAGAATTTAAAAGCAGCTGTCAGCGTGGGAATCGGTCTGTTTATCGCATTTATCGGACTTCAGAATGCGAAGATCGTAATTGGCGGAGCAACATTGGTTGAGTTATTCTCTCTTGAAAATTACAATATGGCAAATGGTGTAGAAGCAACATTTAACGATGTCGGTATTACCGTTGTGCTGGCAATCATCGGAATTATTATCACAGGTATCCTTGTGATCAAGAATGTAAAAGGAAATATTTTGTGGGGAATTCTTGCCACATGGATCATCGGAATCATCTGTCAGTTTGCAGGGGTGTATGTTCCAAATCCGGAAATCGGATTTTACAGCCTGCTTCCGGATTTCAGCAACGGACTTTCTATTCCAAGTCTTGCGCCGGTATTCGGAAAACTTGATTTTTCAAGTGTCTTTTCATTGAATTTTATTGTTGTTATTTTTGCATTCCTTTTCGTAGATATGTTTGACACAATCGGAACATTGATTGGTGTATCATCTAAGGCTGATATGCTGGATGAAAACGGAAAATTGCCAAGAATCAAGGGCGCGCTTCTTGCAGATGCAATCGCAACAACAGCAGGAGCGGTTCTTGGTACAAGTACAACAACTACATTCGTAGAAAGTGCATCCGGTGTATCTGAAGGCGGAAGAACAGGTCTTACTGCAGTGACAACTGCTATTTTATTTGGACTGGCACTGTTCCTGTCTCCGATTTTCCTTGCAATTCCATCATTTGCAACAGCTCCGGCGCTTGTGGTTGTTGGATTCTATATGCTGACAAATGTGGTAAATATCGATTTTAACGATATTTCTGAGGCGCTTCCATGCTATATCTGTATCGGAGCAATGCCATTTTTCTACAGCATTTCAGAAGGTATTTCTATGGGAGTTATTTCCTATGTGGTACTGAATCTGTTAACAGGAGAGGCAAAAGAGAAAAAAATCAGTATCTTGATGTATGTGCTTGCTGTCTTATTTATTTTGAAATATATTTTCTTATAAGAACATGCGGGAGAAAAAGATACTTCTGTAAAAGAATAGAAGAGGTGTTGAACAGCTTGTCATTTTGGAACAGTTCCATTATGGCAGGCTGTTTTTCTTTTCTATTGTACCGGAGCAAACAATCGGGTATAATTCTTTATAGACAGTGGAGCAGTACGATATTTGAAAGGTAAGAAAAGGATAAGCAGAATGAATTTACTCACAATGGAACATATTACAAAATCATATGCAGACCGCGTACTTTTGGATGATGTGGATTTTGGGATTAATGAAAATGAAAAAATCGGAATCATCGGTGTAAATGGTATGGGGAAATCTACACTTCTTAAGCTGGCTGCGGGAATTACAACATGCGACCAGGGGAAGATCAGTATGGGGAATCAGGTGAAGATCTGTTATCTTCCGCAGACGCCTGTGTTTGAAGAAGGAATGAATATTTTGCAGGCGGCAGTGCGCGGGCGCGAGGATGAAACAAACCGATGGACCATAGAGGCGGATGCCAAGGCAATGTTAAATAAGCTGGGATTTTCGGACTACGAAGAAAAAATTGAACATATGTCGGGAGGACAGAAGAAAAGGGTTGCACTGGTCAATGCACTTTTGACTTCTGCGGATATTTTGATGCTTGACGAGCCGACGAACCATCTGGACAATGGGATGTCAGAATGGCTGGAAGAGTACCTCATCAAATTCCGCGGTGCAATTTTGATGGTTACCCATGACCGTTACTTTCTGGACCGTGTAGCGAATCGGATCGTGGAAGTGGATCAGGGGAAATTATACAGCTATCCGGGGAATTATGAACAGTTTGTCACATTAAAGGAAGAGAGACAAAGTATGGAACTTGCCGCACAGCGCAAGAGAAAGAGTCTTCTTCGCACAGAGCTTGAGTGGCTGCATCGCGGGGCAAGGGCGAGAAGTACGAAGCAAAAGGCACATATTGACCGAATCCGCGCATTGCAGGAGATGAAGGACCTTCAGGAAGAGAAAAGAGTGATGTTGGATTCAACATCCTCCCGCATGGGAAATAAGACAATAGAATTGAACGATATCTGTAAAGCATACGGAGAAAGAGAATTAATCCGGGATTACAGCTATATTTTCCTGCGCCATGACCGTATCGGAATCATTGGTCCGAATGGATGTGGAAAAACAACGCTGCTTAAGATCATAAGCGGTGTGGCAAAGCCGGATCGCGGTACGATAGAGGTCGGACAGACGATTCGAATCGGTTATTTTTCACAGGAAAATGAATATATGAATGATTCTATGAAAGTGATTGATTATATCAAAGAAGCAGGGGAATATATTCAGACTTCTGACGGCAGCAGAATCACTGCCTCCCAGATGCTGGAGCGCTTTTTATTTGAAGGAGCGATTCAATGGTCAAAGATTGAGAAGTTATCCGGCGGAGAAAAGCGCAGGCTTTACCTCCTTCGTATTCTTATGAGCGCGCCGAATGTGCTGCTCCTTGATGAGCCGACCAACGATCTGGATATCCAGACACTTACTATTCTGGAAGATTATTTGGATAGCTTTGACGGAATCATCATTACCGTATCTCACGACCGTTATTTTCTGGATCGAACAGTGAATCGAATCTTTTCCTTTGAAGGAAATGGAGTGATTCGCCAATATGAGGGCGGCTATTCCGACTATCTGATCAAAAAGGAGATCGAGTCAGTTTCAGAAGAAGAGAAGCAGGAACAGAAGACTGAAAAGGTTGAATCGAAGTCAAAAGAGACATGGAAGCAGCGGGAGAAGAAGCTGAAATTTACTTACAAAGAGCAAAGAGAATTTGAGACGATTGATGAGGATATTGCGAAGTTAGAGAGTAAGCTTGAAAAACTGGATCAGGACATTATGAAAAATGCTACCAATTCTGTAAAGCTTAGTGAACTTATGAAAGAAAAAGAAGAAGCAGAGCAGGCGCTGGAAGATAAGATGGACCGATGGGTCTATTTAAATGATCTCAATGAGAAGATTCAGGGAGGAGTATCGTAACCGTGACCATAAATAAATCTATGAAAAAAGTATTGAAAGCCCTGTCTTTTGACGGGATTGAAGTGGAGGCGGCAAGACAGCTTGCAAATATCAAAGCCATTGACCCGTTAAAGATTTTCCACCGTACGATTGATTATAAAGTCATGAACGGAGATCATGAAGTGCCTATGAGATTGTATATGCCAAGTGAGGAAATATCAGAAGATCTTCCGGTATTTCTTCTTTTCCATGGCGGCGGCTGGGTGACAGACAGTGTGGATAATTATGAGAGAATCTGCGCCCGGCTTGCAGTGGCAACAGAACACATGGTAATATCCGTAGAGTATAGACTGGCGCCGGAACATAAATTTCCTACAGGTCTGATGGATTGTTATGCGGTGGCAAAAGCTCTTTATACAAGACAGTTTATTTTAAATGTTGACCCTGACAAAATCACACTGATCGGTGACAGTGCCGGAGGAAATCTGGCGGCTGCTGTTTCTTTGATGGCGCGTGACAAAGGAGAGTTTCTGCCGAAGAGACAGATCCTTATCTATCCGGCATTATTTGCAGATTATACAGAGAATTCGCCGTTTCCGTCGGTGCACAAATACGGCAGCGACTATCTTTTGACATCGGGGAAGATGAGAGATTATATTGAGCTTTATGCCTCTTGCCCGGAAGATAAGGAAAATAAATATTTTGCACCGCTTATGGAGACAGATTACAGTCGGCAGCCGGATACACTGGTTTTGACAGCAGAATGCGACCCTCTGAGGGACGAGGGAGAAGCCTATGCAAAGAGGCTTAAGGAAGCAGGAAACCGCGTGAAGCTCTATCGGATCAAAGATGCCCTTCACGGTTATTTTTCGCTTGGAATCAAGTATTTTCATGTAAAAGAAAGCTTTGATCTTATCAATGAATTTTTAAAGGAGGATGGAGCTGATGTTTGAACAGAGGCGGGCTTATTGGAGAAATCTTGATAATGCTGCCAAGATGTTTTCCGCGGCAAGCAGCCCCAAAGACACAAGAGTATTCCGGTTTTATTGCTTGTTGAAAGAACCGGTAGACAGCGGGATACTGCAGGAAGCGTTAAATAAAACGATCAAAAAATATCCGGTATTCTTATCTGTCATGCGAAAAGGTCTGTTCTGGCACTATCTGGAGAAGAGTGAGCTGCGCCCGACGGTGCGGGAAGAATATAAGGAACCGTGCAGCTGTCTGTATGTTCGGGATAAAAAGGCGCTCCTTTTTGAGGTTACTTATTATAAAAACAGAATTAATTTTGAAGTGTTTCATGCGTTGACAGATGGAACCGGGGCGACAGAGTTTTTAAGAGAGCTCGTAAAAAACTATTTATATCTGGCGCACAAGGAGAAGGAACTGCCGGAGATACAGCTTTCGAAAGATAAATTGACGGTGCAGGATCAGGAAAATGACAGCTTTAGCAAATATTACAATCCCGATCTGAAAAGAACAAAGAAGAAAAAGGTGAAAGCATATCAGATCAAGAAGAGGGGAAAGGAATACGAAGAACTAAAAGTAGTAGAAACAACCCTTTCAGTAAAAGCATTGTTAGAAAAAGCAAGAGCTTACGGGGTGTCCATGACGGTATTGCTGACGGCTGCATTTATCTGTGCCATTCACAAAGAAATGAATAAGACACAGGAAAAAAAGCCGGTGGTGCTGATGGTTCCGGTAAATCTTCGGAAAATATTTCCATCGGATTCTATGTTGAATTTTTTCAGCTATATTGAGCCGGGGTATCAATTCGGCGCAGCGGAAGATGATTTTGATTCTGTGTTAATGGCGGTAAAGCAGTATTTTGAAGACCACCTGACGAAAGAAGAAATAGCAGGGCGCATGAATGAATTGATTGCATTTGAAAAGCATAAAATATTAAAATGGGCGCCGCTGATCTTAAAAGATCCATGTATCAAAATGGGAGCGAAGATGGCAGAAGGAGAAGTGACAGCAGTTCTTTCTAATATGAGTGCGGTTAAGATGCCGGAAGAATATATGCCGTATATTGAACGGTTTGGTGTCTATACGAGTACCCCGCGAATGGAGCTATGTGTCTGTTCTTTTAAAGATACGCTGACTTGTGCTTTTACTTCTCGCTACGACAGCCTGAATATCCAGAGGAATTTCTATGAGATCTTAGAAAACATCGGTGTGCCTGAGACGGTTATAGAACCGGAATATCCGGAAGATGCACAGCCGAATTATGAAGGAAGAAAGTTTTACAAAGGGTTTTCCTTTGGCTGTATGATGGCGGCTGTATTTGCGGTAATGGCAAATGTGATCTTTTCACCGCAGCGTCTGTGGTCTGTATTGGTTGCAGCCGGGATTTTCAGCATGTGGGCAGCCCTGTCGGTGGGATATGTGAAACGGCATAATTTACTGAAAAATGCCATGTGGCAGCTGCTTGGCGTGACGATCGGTTGTATCATATGGGATGCCTGTATCGGATGGAGGGGCTGGTCAGTGAACTATGTATTGCCGATCGTATGTTTGCTGATTCAGATTTCCATGGTAATCGTATCCAAAATACAATCACATTCTCCGAGGGAGTATATGATCTATTACGTGATGGCGTCAATGTACAGTATCCTTCTTCCTTTTGTTCTGCTGCTTACAAAGGTGATTCGTTTTCGGGCTTTGGCAGTCCTGTGCGTAGGATTGAGTTTTCTATTTCTGATGGCGCTTATTTTATTTAAAGGGAAAGAGTTTAAAGAAGAAATGCATAAGAAGCTTCATGTGTAAAGCTAATGAGGGAGATTCTAAGGTGGAGGCGAAGAAAGATGGCAAGACGAGTATTTTTGATTGTACTGGACAGTGTAGGAGTCGGAGAGGCGCCGGATGCAGAGAGGTTTGATGATGTCGGATGTGATACGTTCGGAACTTGTGTCCGAAGCGGCAACCTTCATATTCCGGTTATGGAAAGCCTTGGAATTTACAATCTGCAAGGAACTTCCTTTCAAAAAAACAGAGAAAAGGTAATTGCATGCTATGGAAAAATGCAGGAGCAGTCTGCGGGAAAAGATACAACGGTAGGACATTGGGAGATTGCCGGTGCAGTCTCACCGAAACCGATGCCGACTTATCCACAGGGATTCCCGCGGGAAATTCTTGAAGAGTTTGAAAGAAAAACAGGGAGAGGTGTGCTCTGCAATCAGGTCTATTCAGGAACAGAGGTCATCAAAGATTACGGAAAGGAACATGTGAAAACCGGAAAGCTGATCGTATATACATCCGCAGACAGTGTCTTTCAGGTGGCAGCTCACGAGGATATTGTTCCTTTGGAGGAACTGTATGAGGATTGCAGGATTGCGCGGAAGCTTCTTACCGGAGAACATGGTGTTGGAAGAGTGATCGCAAGACCATTTGTTGGAACTTATCCGAACTATACAAGAACGGTGAACCGACATGATTTTTCTCTGATGCCACCGAAAGAAACCATTCTTGATGCAGGAAAGGAAGCAGGGATGGATGTGATCGGTGTAGGAAAAATCTATGATATTTTTGCCGGAAGAGGTATCACGAAGACGTATCCAAACGAAGGAAATCAGAAAAATATGGAACGCGTGCGGGAGCTTATGGAGGAAGAGTTTAACGGACTATGCTTCGTAAATCTGGTGGATTTCGATATGTTGTATGGTCATCGGAATGATATTGACGGATATGTCCGTGCACTCAATGAAGTGGATCGGCAGTTGGGGATGATGCTGGAAAAGATGAAAGAAGAGGATCTGCTTATCATTACAGCAGATCATGGCTGCGATCCCGGCTTCAAAGGAACCGATCACAGCAGAGAATATACTCCGTGTCTGTGTTACGGAGCTAATCTCCGACAAGGCGTTGATCTTGGAATTCGAAAGAGTTTTTCCGATATTGCACAGACGATCGCACAGTATCTGAAGATTGAGTTTTCCGGAGACGGAACCGGTTTTTTACAGGAAATTATGAAATGATTCCAATCCCTGAATCAGCTGATTCAGGGATTGAAACGTATATCCCATTTCTTCCCATTTGGTCAAAAGTTCATCCAAAATCTCCCCATTTGTTTTTGAAGTATTGTGCAGAAGAACAATAGCGCCCGGATGGATGCGGGAAAGAAGTTTATCAAAGGCTTCTTCTTTCGTCGGTTGATCGTTTTCGTACCAGTCTACATAGGCAAGGCTCCAGAAGAAAGTATGATATCCGAGATTTTTTGCCATCTTAAGGTTCTCAAGATTATATTTTCCCTGTGGAGGGCGATAAAAATGAGAGATTTCTTTGCCTGTAATCTCCTTATATTGTGTCTCTACATCTTTCAATTCTTTTTCAAAAGCTTCCTTAGAAGATATCTGTGACATGTCCGGGTGATGATACGTATGGTTTCCGACGGTGTGCCCTTCTTTTACCATGCGATTTATAAGCTCAGGGCTTGTGGACAGATAATTTCCCACGACAAAAAATGTGGCAGGAGCTTTGTGTTTCTTCAGGGCATCTAAGATTTTTTCCGTATTTCCATTTTCAAATCCACAATCAAATGTAAGATAAATTATTTTCTCATCCGTATCTTTGACATAGTATGCGTTATATTTTTCAAGTTCTTCTATGGAAGCATTTGCTGTAGGACGTTCGCCGTCTGTTTGAAATCCCAATCCCCAGTTTTCTGTGGCAGACGCGACCGGAGAGATTGTTTCCTCCGTGTACATTGCAGCTTTACGCCCTGCAAAAAAGCAAAGGGTAAAAAGGGCCAGAAGACCGAGAAATCTTAATAGGAGAGGACGAAAATCAGGTTTGTTAGAGGACATGATGACTCCTGTACAGTAATTTGTATTTAGTCTATGAATGAAAAAACATCTTTATGAGATAAATAAATGAAAAGAGAAAATAAAAATCAAAAAAATTTGAAATTTCTCTTTTCAAATCGACAAAAATGCTTTATAATAAAAGCAGTAATAGTTATCAATTTTAAAGTTCGGATTAAATAATATAATCTGTTATCAAAAATGAAAAGTTATACTAAGACAAGAAAAATTATAAAAAGAAAATCAAAAAGGAGGGAACTTATATGTTAAAAGGGAAAATTGCAGTTGTAACCGGAGGAACACGTGGAATAGGATATGCGGTAGTAAGAAAATATCTCGAAAACGGAGCGAAGGTTGTATTGTTTGGCTCCAGAGAAGAGACTGTGGATAAAGCATTAAATAAATTAAAAGAGGAAAATCCAGACTGGGAAGTGAGCGGAGATCACCCGAATCTCTCAGATGCAAAAGAAGTAGAGGCAGCGATTGAAAGAGTAAAAGAAAAATTCGGAAGAATTGATATTCTGGTCAATAATGCGGGAATTTCACAGAGTACGAAGATAGAGGATTATCAGCCGGAGGAATTTGATAAAATTATGGATCTTAATGTAAAGGCATTATTCTATACCATTCAGCCGACTGTAAAAGTTATGCGGGAGCAGGGAGGCGGCTGTATTATTAATACCAGTTCTATGGTAAGTATATCTGGTCAGCCGTCAGGAGTTGGGTACCCGGCAAGTAAATTTGCAGTAAATGGGTTGACGCTTTCGCTGGCAAGAGAGCTTGGACCAAGTAATATCCGTGTAAATGCAGTGGCGCCGGGAATTACAAGAACGGATATGGTGGCTGCATTGCCGGAAAAAATGATTCAGCCTCTGATTGCAAATATTCCGCTTCGCAGAGTGGGAGAGCCGGAAGATGTGGCAAACGGATTTTTATTCCTTGCCAGTGATCTTGCAAGCTATGTAACCGGTGAAATATTATCAGTAGATGGAGCAATGAGAGCATAAAATACGGGCATAAAATAACAACCGGGGACGAAAAAACGTTCCCGGTTTACGTTTGTGTCAGTCTTTACTTCGCGTTTTCGGCGTGGGTTGTTATTACAAGGTCTTCGTAAGGCGCTTCTTTTGTTAATTCTCCGGCACTCTTTAAAATATCTTGCAAGAGCTGGAAACTTTCTTCTTCAAAAACAAGATTATCCTTCCATGTATCCTGTTCATAGTAACGAGTGACGATCGTAGTGATTGTATCAAGATCCGTTTCTTTGAATTGAGGCTCAATAATTTTTGCAATTTCTTCAGGCGTGTGGTTCTGGACATAATTCATTCCTTTTTGCAGTGCGTTCGTAAAGCCTTGAATGATTTCCGGGTTTTTGTCGATATAACTTTGCTTTGCGGAAAATGCGGTATATGGCACATAACCGCTGTCGGTGCCGAGAGAGGCAACGACATATCCTTTGCCTTCTTTTTCCAGATTAGTGGCGCCGGGTTCAAACTCAACGGTAAAGTCGGCCTGACCTTCAGAGAACGCTGCGGCAGTAGAACCAAAGTCAATGTTCTGATTGATTGTCAGATCTTTTTCCGGGTCAATTTTATGTTGCTTTAAGATGTATTCAAAAACCATCTCCGGCATACCACCTTTTCTTCCGCCAAGCACTTCTTTCCCCTTTAAATTCTCCCATGAAAAATCATCATTTTTCTCACGGGCAACCAGAAAGTTCCCGGCTCTCTGCGTAAGCTGGGCAAAATTTACTACATAGTCAGAAGCGCCTTCGTTGTAAGTATAGATGGAAGCCTCAGAGCCCATGAATCCGATATCAGCATTTCCGGATAGCACAGCGGTCATAGTTTTATCCGCTCCAAATCCGGTTACAAGTTCGAGGTCGATTCCCTCCTCAGCAAAATACCCTTCTTCAATGGCGATATACATAGGTGCATAGAAAATAGAATGTGCCACTTCATTTAATACGACCTTTTTCTTTTCGGATGAGTGATTTTTTTGCACTGTTTTTTCCTGTGCAGCTTTTGATGTGTCTTTCGTGTCTTTGTCTGATTCTTTCGATGAACAGGCAGATAAAACGCCGGCCATTAGCATGGTTGTGACTAAAACAAGTACCATCAGCCTTTTTTTCATAATAAAAATCCTCCTTAAAAAACCTGGTGATATAAGGTATTCTTAAGGAGGAAAAATGTTCCTGTCTGACTAAAGTCCTTTTCCGTGGAAAAGATTGGAAGTTTTTTCATATTTTGCTTCAAAGGTTGCCTGTATGGACAGTTTTTTGAATTGTTTCATATCAACTGTTCCGATCATAACAGAAGTGTGAGCCTGGCATCCTTTTAATTTCGGAAGCTGTGCAAGTGCCAGCTGGGCAGTAGGGTTGGAAGCGGCGCTGACAGAAAGAGCAATAAGAATCTCGTCTGTGTGTAATCTTGGATTCTTGCTTCCCAGATACAGTGTTTTTAATTTTTGAATCGGCTCGATCGCCTCCGGAGAGATCACGTGTAATTTGTGGTCAATACCGGCCAACTCTTTCAGGGCATTGAGAAGAAGTGCTGCGGAGGCTCCAAGCAGATTGGAAGTTTTACCTGTTACGATGCGGCCGTCATGAAGTTCCAGTGCGGCAGCAGGGGCTCCGGTTTCTTCTGCGTGTTTTAATGCTACATCTACAACAGGACGGTCATGAACAGTGATACCTGCCTGATTCATCAGCATTTCTAATTTATACACTTCTTCATCTGAGCATGCACCGATGAGGTGGCGTCTCAGAGAATCGTAATATCTTCGAATAATTTCCTGCTTGGAAGCTGCTTTACATACTTCATCATCACAAATACAGTTTCCGGCCATATTTACGCCCATGTCTGTAGGTGATTTGTAAGGACTTTCTCCATAAATGCGTACAAACATGGCATTTAACACAGGGAAGATCTCTACGTCACGATTATAGTTAACTGTTGTCTGACCATATGCTTCTAAATGGAACGGATCAATCATATTGACATCATTTAAATCTGCAGTTGCTGCCTCATAAGCAAGGTTGACCGGATGTTTTAACGGGATGTTCCAAATCGGGAAAGTCTCGAATTTTGCATATCCGGCACAGATACCGCGCTTGTGTTCATGGTAGAGCTGTGATAAGCAGACTGCCATTTTTCCGCTTCCCGGTCCCGGTGCAGTTACGACGATCAACGGGCGGGATGTTTCAATATAATCATTTTTTCCATATCCTTCATCACTGACAATGTGAGGGATATTAGATGGGTATCCGGAGATCGGATAATGACGGTATACTTTGATTCCTAATTTTTCCAGTCGGTTTTTAAATAAAGAAGCGCTTTCCTGACCGCTGTATTTCGTGATGACAACACTTCCGACAAATAAATCGTGATTTTTGAAAATAGACATCAGTCTTAAAACGTCTAAATCATAAGTGATTCCAAGATCACCGCGTACTTTATTTTTCTCTATATCTTCTGCGCTGATGACAATAATGATCTCTGCCTGATCGGAGAGCTGCATCAGCATGCGCATTTTACTGTCTGGTTGAAATCCCGGAAGAACACGAGATGCGTGATAATCATCAAAAAGTTTTCCGCCAAATTCCAAATAAAGTTTATTATCAAATTGTTTGATACGTTCCTTAATATGTGATGATTGTGTCTGCAAATATTTTTCATTATCAAATCCTATATTCATCTTTCTAACCTCGTGCTTCTAATCTTTTTATCAGTATGAAATATTACCTTATCAAGTATACTACAAAGTATAGGAAGTTTACAATCTTTTCATAATGTTTTTACGAAATGAAAAAGAGTGACAAGCCTGTAAATGCGCTAATCACTCTTTTTTCTGATACTAAAATGATACTAAAATTTTATTTTTTCTAATTTTTCTATAATTTCTTTCTGGTGTGACTGGAAGAGATGGGCGTATATATTCATGGTCATTTTTACGTCATCATGGCCGAGTCTTTCCGCAATCATTAGAGGGTTAGCACCCAGATCTATAAGTACGCTGGCATGCGAGTGCCTTAGATCATGAACCCGGATAGGCTTCAGCTCTGGAAGTTCTTTACACACGTAGGTGATCGCTTGCCCTAGCCATACCCTAGAGCGGTTGAATAGCCTCTGATCGGGCTGAGGGTCGTAGATCTTGGCTATATATGCCTTGATTTCTTCCAGTAGAAAATCCGGAGCGTCAATCGTTCGCTTGCTCTTTTCCGTCTTTGGTGGTTGAAAGATATATTCTCCCTTAACATATGCCAGTGTCTTGTTAATGCTTATGGTCTTTTCTGAAAAGTTAATATCTTCCAGAGTAAGCGCCAGAAGCTCACCTTTTCGCATTCCGGTATAATACAGGATCTCGAAAGCGGTATACAGTTCAATGTTATCTTTGATGTGATTAGAGAATATTCTGTATTCTTCCGGTGTCCAGAAATCTATATTTCCCTTCTCAGCCTTACAGATTTGCGTATTTACAGGATTGTTCCTTAATCCGAGATAATCTACCGCATACTTAAAAACCATCCGCAAATAGGCGTTTATCTGCCTTGTGAATGACGCTGAAAAGCCTTTGCTTAGTAGTTCATTTTGCCATGCTGCTACCTCTGCCGGAGTAATGGCCGATACGACCAGATTACGAAAGAACGGCAGGGCGTGACGTTCTAAGACGTCTCGTTGTGTCTGTAGCGTGGTCTTGCGGACTCTGTTTTCTTTAAAGGCTATATATTTGCGGTACAGTGCTTCAAAAGTAATATCGGGGCTCTTGGCCAACTCTTCCAGAAATAATCGCTCCCAGCTCTGAGCGTCTTTCTTACGAGTAAAGCCCCGCTTAAGTTTCTGCTTTTTCTTTCCGGTCCAGTCCGTATAGTAGAATTTAACGTAATATGTTCCGGTCTTCTCGTCCTTATATGCTGCCATTTGATTTCTCCTTTTCATTCTCATGCTCCCCAGCGTGTGAAAATGATTAAGGATATTTGACATATTTAAAAGTATTGACTATAATATACTTAACAAGGGAGCCGATAGCTAGTGCACACCTAGCTGCCGGCAAATAAGTACTACAGAATAGCGCTCAGTTTACCAGACAGGGGCGCTATTTTTTGTGTCTAAAAATCGTAACAACAAGGGTTATGACTGCACAAAGCATAATTACAAACGTGAACAAGTCAGAGTATGTAACCATATTAACCAGCTCCTTTCAATGTGTCCGGCAGCTGGTATAGCACCTCATCGGCTCCCTGGGTAAGTATATTATTTAATTGTTCCCCTGCCCACTGTGGAGCAGGGGAGGAAGATTATTCGTTGTTTTCCATTTGAGTAGAGTCACCAGATTCAATAACTTCTTTTGTGTCTTTGTTTACAAAGTTCACTACTGTTTTAATTTGATCAGATGGAACAGCATTAAACGCTTGGTACATATTTCCCTGAATGTAAAAAGCCATTGCTGCCATACTCTGTAATCCTCCGTAAGTATTTGGATCTACATTTACGGTGAATTCAGTCACATCATCGTTGTAGGTAATTGAGTCAAAAGAAGAAAAATTCTCTTTGTCTGCCAGAATTTCTTCAATTCCTTCATCAATGCCTGTTTTAAAGGTTGATAAAAGAGTTTTATGTGCTGATTTGGTCATCTTCATTGTAATTGACCCGTCCTCGTTTTTGGTTATTTCCTTTACGCCAGCATCTTTGGCTTCTTGATCCAATTCAGCAGCGGAATCTCCAACAAGTGACGCAGGAAGAGTTACTTCAACACTCAACAAATTCTTTTCTGCTTCCAATTTGTCATTGCTTTCAGATTTTTCTTCTTTTTTCTCAGGTTTGGAATCTGCACTTCCGCACGCGTTCAAGTTTAGTGCCATAGCCCCGATTAATAATACTGCTAAAATTTTCTTTTTCATTTTTCTTCCTCTCTTTCCTCTTTTGACCTACATTGAGAAATCTATCCTACCAACATTTAAGTTGGGGATGAACATAATATAATAATTATCCAGTGTGATTCCGACACCGTATTTGTTGCGGTAACACGATATACATTCGTCCAAGAAATCCGTGTTTCTGCAGCGGTTAGTCGTCTTTTCGGTATTCTGGTATTTTGGTTAACATCTCGACGTGATCTAGCGCCTTCTCACGTCCTTTTTTATTGAGTACATGATACGATTCTGCTAGTTTCATAAAATTATCATCAGTTGTTTCTATGGTGTTTTTATTCTTCTTTAAAAAATCAAGATTATTATTTGGCGTTATAAATTCTGGTGCACTTTCATCCACTATTGAAGAATAGAACATCAATTTACTAACAGGAACATCTAAGGCGTCAGCAATTTTTTTTAATGTACCCAGTTTAGGAGATCTTTTACCGCTTTCATATTGGGCTATCATTTGGTAAGAAACGCCAAGTTTTTCCCCGAGCTCTTTTTGTGTAAGACATTTCTCTTTTCTGAACTCTTTTATTTTATCTCCTATTGCACTCATTAACTCACCTCTTTCCTCTTTTCATTAATAGTAACACAAAATACTCTCTAGCAAAAGCAAAAGATTGAAAAAACGCATTGATAAAAGCAAAAGATTAAATTATGATAAGAATGAAAGCAAATGATTGAGAAGAAACGAGGCGATAAAAATGAAAATTAACAGAAGGAAGTACGAACTAGCAAGGGCGCGCAAATGTGTGTCGACAAAGGATATAGTGGCCTCAGGCGTTCCTAGAGGTTCGCTTGCGTCTATGTTCACTGGTGGAGTTAGACCAGAAACAGCCGGCAAGATTGCCAAGGCTCTTGGCGTAGATGTAACTGAAATCATTGAAGAAGAAAACTAACCCGCTCCCCAGCGTGTGAAAGTGATTAAGAAAGGAGAAGAGATATGGCAAAGCAGTTTTACACGGCCCAAGACTTGAGCGAACTTCTGAGCGTGTCAAAGAGTAAGGCTTACGGTTTGATCAGAATCATGAACGAAGAATTGCAGAATCAAGGATTTCTTGTAGTCAGAGGTAGGGCGCCCGCTGCATATGTAGAAAAGAGATTCTTTGGCTTAAGTGGCGAAGATGGCTAGCAAAGACGAACTTCTTTCCACGATAATCCCCAATATGAGACTTACAAGAGTTTTTTTCTTAAAGGTTTACGGATATGAGCTTACTTGGCCGGGGTTCGCTGAAATAGCCCTAACAAAGCTTGAGGAGCAGGGGTGTAGCAAGGCGAGAACGTACTACGCTGACATAGTGGCAGCATACGAACAGGAACACGAAAACGATATGAAGAGGGTTGCGGAATGGTACAGGAAGCAGCTAGATAAAAAAGGAGATGATACAGATTGGAAGAAAACGCGAGAAGCGGAACTATTGAGCAGGAAAAAGCAGCTATTGAGGCAGAAATTGAAGAAATAGACAGAGAACTGGAAAAGCTGAAAGGTAACAATGTTGTCTGCGATCGTGGGAAAGCTAGACCAGTGAAGAAAGCAGACTTTCACCTTGACCAAGCAAAACTAGTTGAGGTAAAAGAGCCAGAATGGCTTATTCCCGGATATGTTCCAAAATATGGGATTACAACGATAGCTGGCGAGGGAGGAGTGGGGAAAACTTCCCTGTGGTGCTCGATCGTTGCAAGCATTACAACAGGAAAGCAACATTTCCTAGTACAAGGCCAACAGATTCCATTTGAAAGTGAGCCAGAAACAGTAGTCGTATTTTCTGCCGAGGATTCATGGGAATACGTTCTGAAAAGACGACTAGAAGCGAATGGCGCCGATATGGATCGCGTTCTATACATGGGAGCAAGTGACGAGCGTTTTGTGGATCTGAATTTTGATGGCGATCTACTAAAGGGAATCATAAAAACCAATAGACCCGATCTAGTGATATATGACCCGGTGCAAGCGTTCGTTCCGGCAAACTTACGAATGGGTGACCGAAACGCTATGAGAAAATGTTTTACCCCTCTAATTGGCTTCGGTGAAACTTACAGGACAACGTCTATCATTATAGCACATGCGAATAAACAGAGCGGTGTCTGGGGAAGGAAACGAATTGCAGACAGTTCGGATATATGGGATTCGTCCAGATCAGTGTTAATGACTGGAATCGTGCCGGATAGTAACGGGCTGCGTTATATCACACATGAGAAATCAAACTGGGGGAAGCTAGAAGATAGCGTACTTTATGAGCTGGAGGACGGTGTACCAATATTCAAAAGCTATTCTAAGAAAAAAGACCGGGAATTTGTACTTGACGAAGCGCGGAAGAAGAACGTTGCACCAGCAGCAGAGGACGCGAAAGACTTCATACTGGAGACATTGAAAGAACACAAACAAATGGAAGTAAAAGAACTGGACGAACTGGCAGCGGCTAACGGGATCAGTAAAAATGCTTTGAAGAATGCTAAAACAGCACTTAACAAAGAAGGAAAAATACATACATGGCAAATAGGATATAAAGATGATAAGAAATATCTTGTTTCCTTACAGCCCGTTAAAAACCCAACGAGAGACCAATAAAACCAGTATTTATAAGGCTTTTTACTCTCGGGGGTATCAACAAGAGAAGCCGGAGAAGATTTTACTCTCGGGGGTATCAACGAGAGAAGCCGGAGAAGATTTTACTCTCGGGGGTATCAACAAGAGAAGCCGGAGAAGATCTTACTCTCGGGGGTATCAACAAGAGAAGAATTGCCAGCATTTACAAGGCTTTGTGCCTCACTGGTTGATTTTCCCAGTGTATATAGGAGCAACCGACGAGTAAGAAAGGAGAAGCGAAATGAGAAAACCAACACCAGAAGAAATTACAGATTTATTAAATTCGACCCCGGAGTTTTTCGCCACGTTACTTGGACGTGAAACCGTTATAGGGTGCACGGTTATTATGCCAGGGCGTGAACCGGTTTATATGGAGAAGAGAGAGGTGAAACAGAATGCAGAATGATAACATTACACAGACAATCAAAGAAAATTATAAAACGTATGCAGAAGAGCGCCTAGTGCCCATAGAAGCATTGCGAGAGATGGGATATACCACAGACCAAGCTATAAAGATTGCAATTATGTTTGAATTAAGAGAGATCTCGGATTCTCTTGGTTCACCAGAATACGGAGATATGGCGTTAAGCCTGAGTAGGTTGTCGGATTGTGTCAGTTACATACCACCCACACCGCACCAAGAAAGAGGGCGCCACGTGTTACAAATCAGCGGAATGGTTGACACGAATTGTTACTAAAAAATTAGCCCCATAAGAAGCGGCAACTTCTTACAGGGCACGATAGCCGGAGCTACCCAAACACATAACAAAGTCATGGTAGCACGGATCCGGCAGAAAGGAAAGTGTTTTATGACAAAAAGAGATTTATTTTGTTTAACAAATGAAGAATTGAACAATTTAAAATATCCAAATCTTATAGCAGAAGTAAGAGAAACGACTTACTCTATTTGCACAATTGCGGATCACATGGGACTTCCTAAACCATATCGAAAAGAAGATGATGCGGAAACATGGGACAAGCTAACCGGAAAGAGGGATATTTTATACGGTGAAGCGGTTGGGCTTTGTGGATTATTTGGTGTAACTTTTGAATACTTATTTGACGAAAAATTAAAGATTGTCAGTGGAAAACCGGCGGCTTATTGGAGATGGTTCGATACGCATGAGAAACAAAGGCAAGAGCTTGAACGGTTTAAAGAGATCCGAAAGCTGGAGTGCGAGCTGAGAGAGAAACCATATCTTTTAGAGTTTATGAAAATTGCCGTGACTTTGAACAATGAGCAAATTGATGTTCTTGTCAATGAACTTCGCAAGCGAAAGAACTGCGGAAAATAAACCGACTGCCCTCCCGGTGAAAGTGTTGGCGCACTGGATCCGGACGGCAGATCAGAGAAAAGAAAGGAATTGAAAAGATGAAGAAGATCGCGCATACCGTGAAAGAAATGCTTGTATTGAGTTTACCGCTGCTATTCTGTGTGCTGATGGTGGCGTACTGGCTAGTATTTGGATATACCATATAAACGGATCCCCTTCCCTCCTGTGCTGATGCTACCAACATCAAAGCAGGCGGAAGGGGTTACAAAATAAACGAAGGGTGGAAAAACACATGAACGAAGAAAGAGATTTAAAATTATTTGAAATAATGGACGAGCTAGATGTTGATATGGACACAGCGGAGTTGTTGCTTGAGGACATGGAGGAAGCAGATGAGTGTGAAGATTAAGCTATCATATACCGATGAAGAGGAATGCCGGGAGATCATGCGGCTATTGTCTCCGGTGGTGAAAAGCTGGAAGAAGCAGCCTGCAAAGGGGAAGTATAAGAGGGCTTATAGTGTGCACACAAAACGCACACAAAAACATTAAGGTTTATCGGAGGTGTAGAATGGGACATTTTATTGTTAGAATATTAGATTCTGTTGAACGCTTTTTAACTATTGTCGCGGATTGGTTTTATGAAGAAGATTAGGAAAAAAAAGATATTGAACCACGGGCGAACCACGGGAAAAAATAATTTAATTACACGACTACGCGCGCGTATTCTGTCATTTCTGCCACCCTAAAAGAGGTATCAAGCCATTTTGGCCACCCTAAAAAGAAGTATACTTCATTATCTGAGTCCCTAAAAAGAGGAGTGAGAGAGATCTCGCGGAGTATTGAAGCATGGACAAAGCCCGAACGAAGCGAGAAAGGAGGTTGACTGTGAATAATTCAAACTTAATACCAAACACCGAGAGAAGCCCGGAAGAACTACGGGAAATGGGAAGAAAAGGCGGTATAGCGTCAGGAAAGGCGAGGAGAAGGAAAAGGGACTTGCAGAAGTTGGCTAAAATGTTGTTAGACAAGCAGACCGCTGAGTCGTTCAAGGAAATATTAGGGATAAAGGATAATAAGGAGTAGTAGCATGAAACTAATACCGGTGACAGCAAGAGAGATACCCGTGGAGCAAGCTATATTCAATCGTGCATGGGGAATTGTCAAAGAATATGGAAATATAAGCAATAGTGATATAGAAGCCTGGGACGATTTAGTAGGGGCTGTGGACAGTCTTTATAGGCTGGGGACGGACGAAGCCACTTATAGATTGTCTAAGGCGCTTGCGCTTGGTATAGTTGACTATTTAGAGACTAAGAGCGGGAAGGGAGGGCATTGAGTGAGAGCAAAGATAAAAGTATCTTATGAGGACAATAACGAGCTTCTGGAAGTGATAAAGAGGCTTAAGCCTATTATTCGTTCGTACAAAGTATCAAAGAGCCAGCAAGGGCAGTTTAAAAGGCGTATATAATTTTGAAATAAATGGATAGAAACGAGTGGCATGGGTAGTTGCTATGTCTCTTCTTGAGTTGCAAGAAGATGGGGCTGACAGAAGAAAGAGAGCGTATATATTACGATATGCGCGGAAGAATAGCTACGAACACAAAAGACCAGAACAGGAAATATACGGCTGATATGATTCGGAATGCTGACAGAGATTCAAAACAGTACTATCGGTACAAAAGTATCATGGGATCGGGCATTGGAAGCCTTGAGAAATTCCGGCAGATGAAGTATAATAAACCTAAAGAATTTGATTTGTTGACAGACTACAAAAATTCTGTTGAAAATGGGATGATATCTCCGTTATCCGGATTTAAAAACTATAAAAAATTGCATGGAAGAATAGAAAAAGAGATTGTTGGTATGAAGACATACAACGGGATAGAAATTTCAGGACAGAGTAAACATTTTATAGAACGTGTCATAGGGACAAAAGAAGACCCGAAGACCGAGAGACCAAGAAGTGGAGTTGAGATTGAGGATATACGGTATGCGCTTTTATATGGGCAAGTCAGGATGAGAAAAAGAGATCCTGATAGTGTTAAATTTGTTACAGATAGGTGTATTGTATCGGTAAATCCCAATACAGGAATTTTAATTCAGTGTAATCCGCAATAGGAGGCGACGATATGATTATAAAATTAAATAATGAGATGTCGAAACTTCTTTTAGAAGAAGTTGAGGATGCACAATCTTTGATTTTGAGCCAAAGGGAAATAGATTCTGATTCAAAAGAGTTGGAAGTGTCCGATATAAAAGAACTGCAACTTTTAGTAAATGATGAAATTGTATATAGAGGTTTAGATTATCAAGAAACGGTTAATGATTTTGGCAAAAAACTGTATAAATTGTATGATGAGATTCTTCATCAGAGGGATTCTAGTAATTAATACCACCCATTCTTCGGAGTGAGTGGTATTTTTGTACCTTAATATACATCATTTTGGTTAGAAAAAAGCCGGGGAATGCTTATAAAATATAGATTTTAGCTTGTATGCTCCCTATAATAGTGTTATAATTGTTATACGTTAAGTATATCAGTACCGCAAGGCGCGTATGTTTTCTCCTTGTAAGCTTTAGGGCGTGGGAATAGCTAATAGTCAAAAAAGGCTAGTAGTTGTTCCTGCGCCTTTTTGCTATGCACAAGGGAGGAATGGGAAGGAGTAGTGAAAGTATGCAGCATGGTGTAGTGAAATGGTTTGATCCGGTCAAGGGCTACGGATTCATTGCCGGAGACACTGGAACGGATATCTTTGTTCATCAGAGTGATATCTTGATGAAAGGCTTCCGAACCTTAGAAGTCGGTCAAAGGGTCAGCTATCAGATTGAATCAACGGAAAAGGGTAACAAAGCAATCAATGTAGTGTTGGAGTAGAGGAGAGCAATATGAAACAGAGTAAGTACAGAAAACAGTTAAACAAAGTATTAGTAAATTATGTTGAAAGAACGCAGCCATTAATCGAGAAGTATGAAGAGCAATACAGTGGGTCTAAGAATGACTATCAGAATGAACAAGCGAAAAAGCTTATGAATAAGATTGAAAATTCAAAAGCGTCAGCCTTTGAAGAATTGGAAGAAGTGTATGATTCTTATCTTGACAGATTGGATAAGAAAGCGAAATCAATTACCGGAGCAGATATCGACAAAGCGGATATTATTTTACTCGAGAGTGAACTTTATACATTGAATCAAGAGGAATTTGATGTATTGCAGGACAAATACGAAGGTAATAGAGCTATGGAGCGTATGCTTTCTGGGTATGCAGGCAAGAGAAGTAAAGCGGATTCGCTGGAAAATATGCTAGTTTGCCGATTTATGAGTGATGAAGAAAAAAGAGGACTCGCCAATAATTTGTATAAGGAGTGCAGAAGCTGGATTGCTAATGATAATGGTTTCGGTATTGCCGGTTATGTGCTCAGTATGGCGGGCGATATGTTCGGTGCAGCGGATAAGTTGAAAGAGTAAAGGAGAGCATCAAATGAGCAAAATCAATACAGAACCAGTAAGAAAAGAAATTGTAACTATGATTGGTGAGCTTAAGAGCCTTATAAGAGCTTATATGGCAAACAGAGAAGAGATCGCACAGATTGAAGAAAAGATAGAGCTTGCCAGAGAGTATAAGGATGGACAGATCAGCGAGCTGAATCAGAGTCTTGTTAATAATACAAAGGCTATCTTTGAACGCCTGCGGGAAGAGCAAGAAAACCTTGCGGAGGCATTGAGGATCAACGATAACACTTATGACTTTTCAGATCCGGAGTTTTCTTCTTGTGTGACGCTTTTGTCTGCTTCTGAGAATGCGCTGCCTTATGAAACCATTGTCGGGATCGCTGATAAGTTCTTAGGCAACAGACAAGCGTTACTTGCGTTAGTAGAGGTGGCAAAAGGTGTAAATAAGGACACATTAGCGAAAAAGGTATTCAATACAGAGTCTGAAATGGAGAGCATGGCAGAAAAGATTATTGATATAGAAATCAACTTCCCTGAAAGTATCTACATGATCCCAATGTTAAAAGATAAGCTTGTGTTGTTAGCTAGAGCATGTGGCGAAGAGTTGACAGAAGAAGAGCAGGACATGGGAGCGGATTATACCGAAATTGTAATGCTACAGACGAGGGTGGCAATGGGATTGCCAAACTAATTACGCTACAAAAATGATAGCAGCATAATAAGGCATTAACCAATAATTTGATAAAGGTACCCTAGGCGCTTTTTCCGATTTTGACGCCTGGGGTATTTTGAAAGGTGATGAACTATGGACAACGGACAGCTTGTTGAACGCATCAGAGCCGGGGAATCTGGTTATATGCTTCAACTGTGGGAGCAAAACAAAGGCTTTATACATATGATGGCCAATAAGTACGTAGGCGGTGCTGAACGTGACGATCTGGAGCAAGAGGGATATGTCGCACTGTGCGAAGCTATAGAGAACTATGACCAAGACAGGGGAATGAGCTTTATCAACTATGCAGCCTTTTATATTCACCGGAGAATGCAGATGTGTGTTGATAATAATAGGCCGGTACGACTTGGCTATAATATGGGTGCGCTGGTCCGTAAGCGTAAAAGGATAGCCAGCCAGTACGCTTCCATTTATGGCGTAGAGCCTACAGACAAGGAAATGCAGTACTTTCTAGGCGTTATCGAGGAAATGCTTGAGAACATCAAGAAAGCCTCTAGGATGGGCAATATCGCAAGTCTAGACACACCGATAGAAACCGCTGACGGGGAATTGTCTGTCATGGACGTAGTAGCATCAGACGAATGTCTGGAAGAGGATGTATGTAGACGTATAGACAGGGAGAACATGGAACGGGAGTTATGGCTTGCAGTTGATCGTTTGCCGGGCAATCAGTCCCGTGTATTACGTCTGAGATATCAGAACGGGCTTACACTGGACGAGACCGGCAAGAGCCTAGGCGTGAACCGTGAGAACGTTCGACAGCTACAGGCGAAAGCATTCCGACTACTAAGGACCAAGCGAAGAGGTGCAAAGCTACAGAAGTATTGCGAGGAGTATCTGAGCGCTGTGACCGTGCCACACGTAGGAGTTAGGGGCTTTCACTATACATGGACAAGCGAAGTTGAAAGAGAGGCGATTAAGGAATATGAGAAATCACGAGGGATATTATGACCCAACAGCGGGGAAAGCTATTAAGAGATGGAAGAAGAAAAAGCCGAAGAAGCCGGAGTACTTGACGTACTTTCTGTATGAAGTGCCGGGCTTTCCAGTGATACTAAAATGATACTAAAATATTTGAAACAGTAAAATAGTAGACAGATATGTATAAAAAATCTATGAAAAAACAATGAAAAAACGCTAAGAAATGCTTAAAACTCGGCTAATTGGTAATGTTTTTATTGATTTATAGGTAGGCTGTCCGTATAATAAAATGGTAATAACAGGAGGAGAAACATGGACAACCAAAAGAAAAATAATCAAAATCCCAATAATAAGAATAACAAGCAGGGATTTTCTTTTATTATTTTAGTGACTCTTATTACCAGTATTTTGGTAATGGCACTCTATCAATTCCAGGGAGAGGGCGCAGAGTCAGAGATTACTTATGACAAGTTCCTTGAATATGTGGATAAGGGACAGGTAGCAAGAGTAGAAATTCAGAATGATCAGCTTGTGATCACTATGAAAAAAGAAAAAGGTGAAAGGACTGCAAAAGAATATTATACCGGTGTTGTCAAAGATGACACTTTGTCAGAGAGACTTTACAAGCATCATGTCGTGTACAGTCAGGAAATACCGGATACAACATCTGCGGTAATCTGGCAGTTGATCGGCACATTTCTTCCGATTGCCCTTCTGGTGGGAATGATCGTTTGGATGACCAGAAAGATGGCAAAAGGCGGCGGAATGATGGGCGTCGGGAAGAGCAATGCTAAAATGTATGTAGAGAAACAGACCGGAGTGACCTTCCGGGATGTGGCAGGTCAGGAAGAAGCGAAGGAATCTCTGCAGGAAGTGGTAGATTTTCTGCACAATCCGGGGAAATATACGAGTGTGGGAGCGAAGCTTCCAAAAGGAGCGCTCCTTGTCGGACCTCCGGGAACCGGTAAGACTTTGCTGGCTAAGGCAGTTGCCGGAGAAGCAAAGGTTCCGTTCTTTTCTTTGAGCGGATCTGCCTTTGTGGAAATGTATGTAGGTGTAGGTGCTTCACGAGTACGTGATCTGTTTAAACAGGCACAGCAGATGGCGCCGTGTATTATTTTTATTGATGAGATTGATGCCATTGGTAAGAGCAGAGATAATCAGATGGGAAGCAACGATGAGAGAGAACAGACATTGAATCAGCTTCTCGCAGAGATGGATGGATTTGAGAGTAATAAGGGACTGGTGCTTCTTGCAGCTACAAACCGTCCGGAGATCTTAGATCCTGCGCTTTTAAGACCGGGACGTTTTGACCGTCGAATTGTAGTAGAAAAACCGGATTTAAAAGGACGTGTAGATGTATTGAAGGTACATTCCAGAGACGTTCGAATGGATGAAACGGTTGATTTAGAGGCGATTGCCCTTGCAACATCCGGTGCGGTTGGTTCAGATCTTGCCAATATGATAAATGAAGCTGCGATCAATGCGGTTAAGCATGGAAGAAATGCGGTGAGTCAGGCAGATCTTTTCGAGGCAGTAGAAGTTGTTCTGGTAGGAAAAGAGAAGAAAGACCGAATCATGAGTCAGGAAGAGCGAAGAATTGTCTCCTACCACGAAGTGGGGCACGCGCTTGTAAGTGCACTTCAGAAGGATTCTGAACCGGTACAGAAGATTACGATTGTACCTCGTACAATGGGAGCGCTTGGCTATGTGATGCAGACACCGGAAGAGGAGAAGTTCTTAAATACAAAGAAAGAGCTTGAGGCAATGCTCGTAGGAATGTTGGCAGGGCGTGCCGCAGAAGAAGTTGTCTTTGATACAGTGACAACAGGCGCATCGAATGATATCGAGAAGGCAACCAGCATTGCAAGAGCGATGATCACTCAATATGGAATGAGTGAAAAATTCGGACTGATCGGTTTAGAGTCGATCCAGAACCGATATCTGGACGGAAGACCGGTGAGTAACTGTGGTCCTGAGACGGCGGCAGAGATTGATAAAGAAGTAATGAAAATGCTGAAAGATGCTTATGCAGAAGCGAAGCGGCTGCTTAGTGAGCATCGGACATCGTTAGATAAGATTTCTGATTTCCTTATTCAGAAGGAAACGATTACCGGAAAAGAATTTATGGAAATATTCCATGAAGTAGAAGGAATCTCTTCAGAGGATAAAGAAGGAAAAACGGCAGAACGAATTGCGATGACACCAGTGAACAATCATGAAGCACAGGAAGTCGATACGGAAACCGGAACAAAAGAAATTGAATCAGAAGAAGTGTAATGTTATAATAAAAGCACAAGTAAAAGGATGGAGGATTTTGCTTCCATCCTTTTATCGTATAAAATTGATTTAGGAGACATTATGTTTGATATTCAGGAAGAATTAAAAAAACTGCCGGGAAAGCCGGGAGTATATTTAATGCATGATGAAAAAGATGAGATTATCTATGTGGGAAAAGCGATCAGTCTGAAAAACCGGGTTCGCCAATATTTTCAAAGCAGTCGGAACAAAGGTGTGAAAATTGAGCAGATGGTGACCCATATTGCCAGATTTGAGTATATTGTGACAGATTCAGAGTTAGAAGCGCTTGTATTGGAATGTAATCTGATTAAAGAGCATCGTCCGAAATATAATACGATGTTGATGGACGATAAAGCATATCCATTTATAAAGGTAACTATGGATGAACCATTTCCGAGGATTATGATGGCGAGGAAGATGGTGAAGGATAAAGCAAAGTATTTTGGACCTTATACCAGTGCAGGAGCAGTTAAGGATACCATAGATCTGATTCGAAAATTATATCACATCAGAAGCTGCAATCGGAAGCTGCCGAAAGATATCGGCAAGGAACGACCTTGTCTGAATTATCACATCCATCAATGTGATGCGCCTTGTCAGGGCTATGTTTCCGAAGAAGAATATCGAAAATCAATTGCGCAAGTGCTCCAATTTTTAAATGGCAATTATGATCTTATTTTAAAAGAATTGGAGCAAAAGATGCAGGAGGCAGCGGAAAATCTGGAATTTGAGAAGGCGGCAGAGTATCGGGAGCTTCTTTACAGTGTCCGCAAGATTGCGCAGAAACAGAAGATAACAGATACGGCAGGAGAGGACAGAGATATTCTTGCAGTTGCCTCTGAGTCAGAGGATGCGGTTGTTCAGGTGTTTTTTATTCGTGGCGGCCGCCTGATCGGGAGAGATCATTTTTATCTGAAGATTTCGGAAGATCAAATGCCGGGAGAGATTCTGTCCAGCTTTGTGAAACAGTTTTACGCGGGAACCCCCTACATTCCGGCAGAGCTTATGCTTCCGGAAGTGATCGAAGATCAGGAGATTATTGAAGAATGGCTGAGTGTCAGACGTGGTCACAAAGTCCATATTCACGTGCCGCAAAAAGGGACAAAAGAAAAGCTTGTTGAGCTGGCAAAGAAAAATGCACAGCTTGTATTAAGTACGGATAAAGAGCGGTTGAAGAGAGAAGAGGGACGCACGATCGGCGCAGTCAAGGAACTCGGAAAAATTCTTGGCTTAGAAAGTATTTCCCGTATGGAAGCTTATGACATTTCCAATACGAGCGGTTTTGACTCGGTAGGTTCGATGATCGTCTACGAAAGAGGAAAACCGAAGCGGAACGATTACCGTAAATTCAAGATTAAAGGGGTACAGGGTGCAGATGATTATGCCAGTATGGAAGAAGTGCTCACAAGAAGATTTACACATGGTCTGAAGGAGCGGGAAGAAGGAAAGGAAATGGGAGGATTTACGACGTTCCCGGATCTGATCCTTATGGACGGAGGAAGGGGGCAGGTGAATATTGCATTAAAGGTGCTAAATGACCTGCATCTTGATATTCCGGTGTGTGGAATGGTAAAAGACGATCATCATCGCACGCGAGGCCTGTATTATCAGAATGTCGAGCTTCCAATTGACAGAAATTCAGAAGCCTTTCGTCTGATTACAAGGATACAGGATGAGGCACATCGTTTTGCAATTACTTTTCACAGACAATTAAGAGGAAAAAATCAGGTACATTCTATTTTGGATGATATTCCGGGAGTGGGGCCTGCCAGAAGAAAGGATTTGATGAAGTATTTTGCTGATATTACTGCAATTAAAAATGCAACGGTAGAAGAACTGGAAAAATTACCCTCTATGAACAAAAAATCGGCAGAAGATGTATATAACTTTTTTCATTAGTGTGCTATACTGATATAATTAGATGAATAAAAGGAGTGGGAGCAAAAACATGGGAAATTATGTGAAATTAAGTAAGGTAGTAGAAAAATTAAATTTAAAAAATCTCACGCCGGATGTCGATATGACAGAGAAAAAAGTAATGGTTCCGGACATTAACCGTCCGGCACTCCAGCTTACTGGTTTCTTTGAACATTTTGCATATGAACGGGTACAGCTGATCGGATGTGTGGAGTATACTTTTCTGGAGAATGTGGAAGAAGATGAAAAAGAGAAGATATATGATATGTTATTGTCTTATAAAATACCGTGTATCATTTTCTGTCGGAATCTTAAACCGGATGACAGCCTGATTGAGAAAGCCAACAAGGCAAATGTTCCGGTATTTTCTACAGAGACTCCAACGTCGGCATTTTCTGCTGAGATAATCAGATGGCTGAATGTTGAATTGGCGCCGTGCATTTCTATTCACGGTGTACTTGTAGATGTCTATGGTGTTGGCGTGCTTATTATGGGAGAGAGTGGTATCGGTAAGAGTGAGGCGGCTCTGGAGCTTATTAAGCGTGGTCATCGTCTGGTCAGTGATGATGTGGTTGAGATCCGCAAGGTCAGTGATGAGACACTTGTGGGAACAGCGCCGGATATTACAAGACATTTCATTGAACTTCGAGGAATTGGAATCGTAGATGTTAAGATGTTATATGGTGTGCAGAGCGTGCGTGAAACGCAGAACATTGATCTCGTAATTACATTGGAAGAATGGGATAGAGATAAGGAATATGACCGTCTTGGACTGGAAGAGCAGTATACAGAATTTCTTGGAAATAAAGTTGTCTGTCATCAGCTTCCGATTCGTCCGGGACGTAATCTTGCGATCATCGTTGAAACAGCGGCGATCAATCACAGACAGAAGAGCATGGGATACAATGCCGCGCAGGAATTGTACAAGCGTGTACAGCAGAATATGACAAAGAGAAAATAGGAGGATATCATGAAGTATTGTTTTGGTGTTGATGTAGGAGGAACAACTGTAAAGATCGGATTGTTTCAGGCAGATGGTGTATTGGTTGATAAATGGGAGATTAAGACAAGGACAGAGAATAAAGGAGAAGCAATTCTTCCGGATATTGCAGAAGCCATTGCAGAAAAATGTAAAAAAGATGGGATTGCAAGAGAGGACATGGAAGGTATCGGTATTGGAATCCCGGCTCCTGTAAATGAAGACGGTGTCGTAAAGAATACCGCAAATCTCGGATGGGGTTATAAAGAAGTTAAACGTGAATTAGAAGAGCTTACCGGATTCAAGGTGGAAGTAGGAAATGATGCAAATATGGCTGCATTAGGAGAAATGTGGCTGGGAGCAGGAAGAGGACATAAGAATCTGGTTATGGTCACTCTGGGAACCGGTGTCGGTGGCGGAGTGATTGTCGGAGGACGTCCTCTGGTCGGAACAAATGGCGCCGGCGGTGAGATTGGTCATATTCTTGCAAACAGACAGGAAACAGATAAATGTGGCTGCGGAAAGAAAGGATGTCTTGAGCAATATGCTTCTGCGACAGGAATTGCAAGGCTTGCAAGAATCCGTCTCGCGAAGAATAATGATATGACTTTGCTCCGCGGACAGGAGATTACCGCTAAAGCGGTGTTTGATGCATTGAAAGAAGGAGATAAAGTCGCAGAAGAAATCGTAGAAGAATTCGGTGCTTATCTTGGATATGCATTGGCAGACGTGGCGGCAGTGATCGACCCGTCTATGTTTATTATTGGCGGAGGCGTGTCAAAAGCCGGTCCGATTATTATTCAGTATGTGAAAAAATATTTCCTCGAGAAAGCATTCTTTGCAAATGAAGGTACTGAGTTTATTATTGCCGTTCTCGGAAATGATGCGGGAATCTGTGGAGCGGCAAAATTAATTTTAGGATAAAGTTGCTATTTATTAAGATAGAGTTACTATTTATATAAAGGCGGATGATCAGTGGCTGTAATTAGCCATTGGTCATCCGCCTTTTGTACGTTAGCGTTGATTTATACTATTTTTAACTGTGAAGCATCATGGGGTGGAACCACCGGTGTTGCCGCCGCCAGTGTCACCGCCACCAGTATTGCCACCGCCAGTGTCACCGCCGCCAGTGTCACCGCCACCAGTGTCACCACCACCAGTGTCACCACCGCCAGTGTCGCCACCGCCAGTGTTGCCTCCACCAGCGTTGCCGCCACCAGTATTACCGCCACCGTTATTACCGTTTCCGGTATTTGGTGTTGACGGTGTTGTATTTGGCTGTTCCGGTGCTGTTCCTTCTGCATTGTCTTCATCATCCTCTTCATCATCAGGGCTGACAACATCTTCGTGTCCCGGACAGGTTTCGGTTGGCTCTGTACCCTCAGCAAAGTATTCTGTAGCGGAAGGACACTGTCCGGCTACTGCAAGCTTTCCGGTTAAGGTACATACTGTCTTCTGAATTAAACCTTTTGTAGTATCAAATTCTTTGTATTCCAGTCCGTCATGGATACGGCTCATAATACCTTTCCATATGCGGAAACGGAAGCTGGTATCATAGTTACATTCTTTGTTGTCATCATAACCACCCCATACTGCACAAGTATAGTATGGAGTATATCCGCAGAACCAAAGGTCTTTGTTGGAAGTTGTTGTACCTGTTTTTCCAGCTACAGGCATGTTATTAAGCTGGCAGGAACGACCGGTACCACTTGTTACAACTGTCTCCATTGCGCTTGTAAGAAGAGAAGCAGTTCCCTCTTTAATTGCCTGGTGGGATTCACCCGGGTTCTCAAGCAGGACATTACCGTCATGGTCAACAATCTTTGTATATAAGGTTGGTGTATTGTAAGTGCCACCATTTGCGATTGTAGCGTAGGCTGCACATAATTCGTAATTGTACACACCATCGGTTACACCACCGAGAGCCAGTGTCTGGTTGATGTCGCTGAAGACCCCGGCGTCTGTTTTCTTCTCTTTTACAAGAGTGCTGATACCGAATTTTTCGCAATATTCAAATCCAAGCTCCTGTGAAATCTCATCACTGACCTTCACTGCGCAGACGTTGATGGAATTTGCAATTGCAGTCCGGTAAGTAACAGCGCCCTTATATGACCGGCTTGCATTTTTCACGTTCTTTCCGTTCTTGTATTTATAAGGTTCATCTACAACGATGGTAGATAAAGACTTGCCACAGGAATCAATAGCCGGTGCGTAAGCTGCAAGAATCTTAAAGGTGGAACCAGGCTGCCGTGTAGAACCTCTGTAAGCGCGGTTTAAGCTTAAACTGGAATTTTTAGCGCCGCGTCCGCCAACCATTGCTTTGATGGCGCCGGTTTTTTGATCCATGATTGTTACAGATGCCTGAGGCTGAGGAGTGATGTTGATTACCTCATCATACGTATCACCTTCCTGGGCAATCGTAGCTTTCCATTCCTCGACCATTGCCCGTGCATCTTCTTCACTGGAATAGATCAGTCCGTATTTTTTACCGTGTTTTTCTTTTGCATATTTTTTGATATGTCCGGAGCCGTAGTTTTCAACGGAACCATCGGCTCTTGTTACTGTCAGGGCATAGTCAAGACCGTATTCTTTCAAGCCCGGATAGTTAGAATCATCATTCATCTCTTCGTCACAGATCTTCTGCATTTCTACATTCTGAGTAGAGTAGATACTCAAACCGCCGCTGTATACAGCGTTGTAAGCCTGCGTCTCTGTATAACCAAGCTGTTGCTGCAGATCCTTCATAACCTGCTCAGAAAGTGCATCTACAAAGTAAGAAGTCGGTTTCTTTTCTTCAGAAGAACTATTTACTTTTTGAATGCGTGCATAGACATCATCATTTAATGCTTCATCATAAGCCGCCTGATCAATATAGCCCTGCTCCAGCATATTGTTTAATACAGATTTTTTTCTCTTTGCATTATTTTCCGGATGTGTTACTGGATTATATCCGGAAGGGTTCTGGGTAATTCCGGCAATACATGCACATTCGGAAAGGGTTAACTCTGATACATCCTTGCCAAAATAGCGCTTGGCTGCAGATTGTACACCGAGACAGTTCTGCCCCAGGTTGATTGTGTTCATATAGCTTTCCAAAATTTCATCTTTGCTCATCTGTTTTTCAATCTGGAGAGCAAGGAACTGTTCCTGAAGCTTTCTTTCTGCTTTGTCGTAGAAAGTTTCTTCGTGGACAAAATTAGGAAATACATTGTTCTTGATCAATTGCTGTGTCAGAGTACTGGCTCCCTGTTCATTACCAGAGAGAGTAGCAATACCGGCTCGGATGATACCGTGAAGGTCGATTCCGTTATGATCATAGAAACGCTCGTCCTCGATGGCGACAAAGGCATTTCCCAAATCTTTTGGAATCTCATCCAGAGTTTTATAGATTCGGTTGGAACCGGAAGCAACAAAGCGCTCCAGCTCTGTTTTACCGTCGTCTGCATATACGAATGTAGTGAAGCCCTTTGGCTTTACATCATCCGGTGTAACCTCCGGTGCATTGTCAATGATCCGCTTCACGAACAGACCACCGCCGATGATGCCGACGATTGCAATGACCACCAGGCATAGCAAAAATGCTTTGAAAAGACGTACCCCGACACGCTTTCCCTGCATGGTGGATTTGGATGTTATTTTTTTCTGCTTTTTTGCAGCATTTTTTCTTCCATAATTCATGCGTATAAGCCTCCTTCATACCAAAATATTATAGCAAAGAACCGTATTGAAATAAAGAAAAAAATGAAAAGTTCATATTTTACTAGGAAATTCTTAAGAATTTCGTTATTATAGTAATAAAGCGGTATTGTTACTTTGAAAGGAATGTATGTATATGTTGACAGAATACAAGATTGTTTATGCAGGCGGAGAGGGAGAAATTGTGGAGAAGAAGTCTCGCTTCATTGCTACAGTTGTACCGGTGGAGACAGAGGAGGAAGCGCTTGCATTTATAGAATCCATGCGGAAAAAATACTGGAATGCCACACACAATTGTTTTGCCTATGCGATCGGAGAGCGTCAGGAGATCTTAAGGTGCAGTGATGACGGAGAGCCGAGCGGTACAGCAGGAAAACCGATGCTGGACGTTCTCATTGGGGAAGAACTTCACAATGTGGCAGTTGTAGTTACCAGATATTTTGGGGGAACGCTTCTTGGTACGGGAGGTCTTGTGAGGGCATATGCTTCGGCAACGCAGGCGGGGCTTTCTGCTTCTAAGATTATAACCAAAAGATTTGGTTTTAAACTGAAGATCACAACAGATTATACCGGATTAGGAAAGATTCAGTATATATTAGGTGAAAAGAAAATCAAAACATTGGATTCGGAATATACAGATCAGGTTGTTCTGTATACCTTGATCCCCAACGAGATGTTAGATGAAATTAAGGAAGAAGTTACAGAAGGAACTGCCGGAAGAGCAGTGATGGAAGTAGGAGAAGAACTTTGGTACGGGGAAGTGGACGGAGAACTTAAGATTTTGGAAGAAGCATAAGAAAAAGCACGGGAACCGATTCCCGTGCTTTTAATATTAATCTATGATGTATTAATTAAATTCCGGTTCGATCAATCCGAACGCTCCGTTCTTTCTGCGGTAAACAACATTTACTTCGTCTGTCTCGGCATTGCAGAATACATAGAAATCATGTCCGAGAAGTTCCATCTGTACACAGGCATCTTCCGGATACATTGGTTTGAAACCGAATTTTTTGGTGCGGACGATTTTGATATCGTTGTCGTCTTCCACCGTGTTTTCACTGTCAAAAAATTCTTTCTTGAATCCGCTGCCTTCCTGATGTCTTGCAACCAGTTTGTTTTTGTACTTGCGAAGCTGTCGCTCAATGACTTCTTCTACAAGATCGATGGATACATACATATCATCGCTGACTTGTTCGGAGCGGATGATCGTACCTTTGACTGGAATCGTTACTTCGATTTTCTGCCGCTCCTTCTGCACACTTAATGTTACATGAATTTCCGTGTCGGGAGTAAAGTACCTTTCTAATTTTCCTAACTTACTTTCTACGGCTTCTCTTAAGCCCGTGGTTACATCGATGTTCTTGCCAATAATGATAAATTTCATGATGCCAACTCCTTTTCCACATAATTTCAGATAATATAATCTGACAATTAATAGTCAGAGTGGAAATATATCTGATATATGTAGTATAACACGTTTGGAGTCTAATGTATAGCACGTATTACTTCAATTCTTGAAATTTTTCCATTATTCATTTTTGCGACACGCAGACCGCATTTTGGAAAATAGACACAGGCGCCAACAGCAGGATTTATTTCTTCTTTTTCCATCTGTTTGAGAATGATGTCGCGCAAAGTATTTTCGTCTTCATAAGGCAGATGGACATCTAATAATTTGTTAGCGGTTTTTACTTTTGTACTTGCTCGAAGAACTGTTTCGGACGGTACATCAAATTCACAGAATAAATATTTTCTTGTTGCAAAAAGCACTGCAATCGCACATACACCAATCAGGTTGCCCCAGATGGAAGAGTGGTCAATAATGATTTGACGGGCAATGGCGAATATTAATACTTCGAATACAGTGTTCGGAGTATGATAATAAACCATGCGGATCAATTCCACACCAATGATCAGATTAAAGCAAAGCTCCAGAAGATCGTCGTAATTTGGCCAGACCTCCAGATTCGGAATATAGATCAGGGAAGCTGCAAGACGCAGACACAATAAAATAATGCCTACGGACAACATCAGAGCAATGAAAAATTCCAGAAGTTCGGTTACCTTTTTTAAAAGATTTGCGATAATAGTTCTCATGCGTTTCTCCTTAATACATTATTGAAGATACAGGGATATATCACAAGTACCCACATCACCAGTATAAAGTATTTTAAGGACTTTGCCAAGATAGAAGTACCGATGAGAAGAGGTAATCCCTCCTTGATCAGCAGTGCGACGAAAAGACCGATGAGAACCCGGAGTATTTTTGCGAACGTCCGCTGCTCTTTGCAGAGATCAAACCGGAGCCATTTACGTTCGATATAATAACCTGATGCAAATCCGAGACCTGCGCCGGAAGCCTTTAAACAGTCGGCGGCATATTTGCCGGAAATCGTATCATTGCTGTAGAGGACATAGGCGTAGATTGCTGCAGCAATTGCAAGAAGTATCATAAGAAGTGTGATCCATTTCAAATGTGTTTCCCGATCAAGAATCTGAGCCTGATATTTCCACAGAAGAAGGGTGATGCAAAGTGACAGCCCCATAGACACCAGCACATCTTTTGGAGTGTGGCAGCCAAGATACATGCGGGAAAAACCGATGGACAAAAATGCCATGACGCATAGAAACTTCACCCATTTCTGCCGCGCTTTTAAAGCAAGCGGGAAGAACAGGCAGGTGGCGCCCTGAGTATGTCCGCTTGGAAATGAGTAACCGGTGGCGCCGGAGATTGCACTTTCTACAGCATGAAAGTCCGGGTCAAGCACCCATGGACGGGGAATTCGAAAGGTGATCTTTAAGGTTTGTACGGCAAGGCCCGCGGTAAAATATGAAAAGCCCAGAAAATAAGCAAAACGCTTATCCACACACCAATACAGTGTGCAGATAAACGTTATGATAATAAGTTCCTGGCCGAAATACGTGATAAACTGCATAAGTTTATCAAGAAAAGGAGTTCTTATTCCTTCTAAAAGCCATAAAAATGTCATGATCTGTTTCCTCTTTTTCTCATTTTCGGATCTAAGATTTTCTTACGGATGCGAAGAGACTTTGGTGTAACTTCCAACAACTCATCCGTGTCAATGAAGTCAAGCGCCTGCTCCAGACTTAATACCTTTGGCGGTGTCAGACGAAGTGCTTCATCTGCGCTGGAAGAACGAGTGTTAGTTAAATGCTTGGTCTTACATACATTTACTTCAATGTCATCAGTCTTTGCATTTTCACCGATGACCATACCGGAGTATACTTTTTCACCTGCTCCGATGAAGAGTGTTCCGCGCTCCTGTGCGCTGTAGAGACCATAGGTGACGGATTCACCTGTTTCAAAGGCAATGAGAGAACCTTGCTTGCGGTACTGAATATCTCCTTTGTATGGTGCATATCCGTCAAAAGCAGTGTTCATAATTCCGTTTCCTTTTGTGTCGGTTAAGAATTCACCGCGATATCCGATAAGTCCGCGGGCAGGAATATTAAACTGAAGTCTTGTGTATCCGCCGCTGGCAGTGCTCATGTTTTGGAGTTCACCTTTGCGCTGACTTAATTTGTCAATGACAGTTCCGGTAAATTCTTCCGGTACATCAATATAAGCGGCTTCCATTGGCTCTAAAAGTTTTCCGTTTTCATCCTTGTGATAGAGAACTTCTGCCTTGCTGACAGCAAATTCATATCCTTCACGTCTCATATTTTCAATTAAGACAGAAAGATGGAGTTCTCCACGTCCGGATACTTTGAAGCTGTCGGTATTCTCAGTATCCTCTACACGAAGGCTTACGTCAGTGTTCAGCTCTCGCATAAGACGGTCGCGCAGGTGACGGGAGGTTACGTATTTACCTTCCTGTCCGGCAAACGGACTGTCATTTACTACGAAATTCATAGAAATCGTAGGCTCGGAAATTTTCTGGAATGGAATTGCTTCCGGGTTTTCCGGAGCACATAAAGTATCTCCGATGGAAATATCAGAAATACCGGAAATAGCAACGATAGAACCGATAGAAGCTTCTTTTACCTCTACTTTGTCCAGTCCGTCAAATTCATAGAGCTTACTGATCTTTACTTTCTTTTGTTTCTCAGGGTCATGATGGTTGACCATGATCATATCCTGGTTGACGCGGATGGTACCGTTTTCGACTTTACCCACACCGATACGACCTACATATTCGTTGTAGTCGATAGTGCTGATCAGAATCTGAGACGGAGCTTGCGGATCGCCTTCCGGAGCCGGAATGTAGTCTAAGATTGTTTCAAATAATGGCTGCATATCCTTTTCTTCATCCGTCAGATCAAGAACAGCTACACCGGATTTTGCAGAAGCGTAAATGAACGGACAGTCTAACTGTTCGTCAGAAGCATCAAGATCCATGAACAATTCAAGGACTTCATCAATAACTTCGTCCGGACGTGCTTCCGGACGGTCGATTTTGTTGATGCAGACAATAACAGGAAGCTCCAGTTCCAAAGCTTTGCGAAGTACAAACTTTGTCTGAGGCATAGCGCCTTCGAAAGCATCTACAACAAGAACGACACCATTAACCATTTTCAGGACACGTTCTACCTCTCCGCCGAAGTCAGCATGACCGGGAGTGTCGATAATATTGATTTTTGTATCTTTATAGTAGACCGCAGTGTTTTTGGAAAGGATCGTGATTCCACGTTCACGTTCAATATCGTTAGAATCCATGACACGTTCTGCTACTTCCTGATTTTCACGGAATACTCCGCTTTGTTTTAATAATTCGTCCACAAGTGTTGTCTTACCGTGATCAACGTGGGCGATAATTGCTATATTACGTACATCTTCACGTTTTTGCTTCATAAATTTTATCTTCCTTTTCTTTTCCTATTTATATGGATAATATACAACTTTATTAGTTTATCACATTTTTTAAATTTTACAAGTATTTTAGTTCTAAAACCGAAAGTAGGCTCATAGACTATGTAATGACTCAAAATACGATTCAGAGGAAGGGAGAACGTCAAATTATGTCAGATAAGATTATTGAAAACAATCAGGTAACGATTATGGGAGAAGTAGTGTCTGCTTTTACATTCAGCCACGAAGTGTTCGGAGAGGGCTTCTATATGGTGGATGTGAGCGTGAAGCGATTAAGCAATTCGGAAGACCGTATTCCCGTTATGATCTCAGAGAGACTGATCGATGTAAGTCAGGATTATACGGGAGAATTTCTTATGATAAGCGGTCAGTTCCGATCTTATAATCGTCACGAGGAACAAAGGAACCGCCTTGTGCTATCTGTATTTGCAAGGGAAGTAGAATTTATCGAAGAAGAATTGGATGGTGCCAAGACGAACCATATTTTGTTAGATGGTTACATATGCAAGCTTCCAATTTATCGAAAGACACCGCTTGGAAGGGAAATTGCAGATCTTTTGCTTGCAGTCAACCGTCCTTATGGGAAATCGGATTATATCCCCTGTATCTGCTGGGGAAGAAATGCAAGGTTTGCATCGACATTTCAAGTGGGAGAGCATGTCCAGATACTTGGAAGAATCCAGAGCAGGGAATATGTAAAGAAGTTGACGGAAACGGAGACGGAAAAGCGAGTGGCTTATGAAGTGTCGGTCGGAAAGCTTGAGTGTATGGATGACTAAATGATAATTTTACAGCATACATGAAATCGTATTTTACAATATAAGCTATAGAAAGAAAATGAAGAGTGTGTTATATTGTAAAAAAATATGAAAAGATGTGGGTAAAATGAGTTGTATTGATATAAGAAATGTTAAAATCGGAGAAGGGATTCCCAAAATATGTGTGCCGATTGTGGGAGAAACGCGAGAAGATATTTTGAAATCGGCAAAAAGAGTAGAAACTTCCGGCGCTGATCTGGCAGAGTGGAGAGTAGATTGGTATGAAAGTGTTTTTTGTGTTTCTAAGGTGGAAAGTATAGCAGGAGAACTTCGAGAAATATTGAAAGATATTCCGTTGCTTTTTACTTTTCGGACTGCGCGTGAAGGTGGGAAAAAAGCTATCGATTTAAAACACTATGTAGAACTGAATGAAAGAATTATAAAGACCAAAGCAGTAGATCTCATAGATATAGAATTATTTGCTGGTGACAGTGTTGTAAAAAAAATGATAGAGAGCGCTCACAAAGAAAATGTGAAAGTAGTTGTTTCCAACCATGATTTTAAAAAAACACCGACAAAAGAAGAGATTGTATGGAGACTTTGCAAGATGCAGAAATTGGAAGCAGATATTCCGAAGATAGCGGTAATGCCTGCCTGCAAAAGAGATGTACTTACTTTATTATCTGCAACAGAAGAAATGTATACCGAATATGCAGACCGTCCGTTTATTGCAATGTCTATGGGAGAAAAGGGGATGATTAGCCGCATTTGCGGAGAAGTCTTTGGTTCGGCTGTAACTTTTGGAGCAAGCGGGATTCCATCGGCTCCGGGGCAGATAGAGGTTGGAAATTTGAACAAAATGCTGCGATTCTTGCATGACAGTATGAATATATGAGGATAAGAAAAACGTGTGAAGACTTTCGTTGACATCATATCTGAATGGTGATAAAATTTCTATAATCATATAATAGTCAGGAGGATAAGTATGTCTATTTTTACAGGGGCCGGCGTGGCAATTGTCACACCGTTTAATGAAGATGAGAGTATTAATTATGATAAATTGGATCAGTTGATCGATTATCACTGTAATAACGGAACGGACAGTATTATAATCTGCGGTACAACCGGAGAGTCTGCAACAATGTCAGAGAAAGAGCACATGGAATGTGTCAAATTCGCGATCGAAAGAACGAAGGGAAGACTTCCGATCATTGCGGGAACAGGTTCTAATTGTACGAGAACAGCAATCGACATGTCCAAAGAAGCAGCTTCATATGGCGCAGACGGACTGCTCGTTGTAACACCTTATTACAACAAGGCAACACAGGAAGGGCTTGTAGGACACTACACAGCAGTGGCGAAGGAGGCAAAAGCTCCGATTATTATGTATAGTGTTGCAAGCAGAACGGGGTGTAATATCGAACCGGCAACGGCGGCAAGATTGATCAAAGAAGTTGATAATATTGTGGGAATTAAAGAAGCTTCCGGTAACATTTCTCAAGTGGCAAAGATTATGCATCTCACAGATGGAAAAGCAGATCTGTATTCTGGAAATGACGATCAGATCGTACCGATTCTTTCTCTTGGGGGAAAAGGTGTGATTTCCGTATTATCCAATGTGGCTCCGCAGGAGACACATGATATTTGTGCAAAATTCTTTGAAGGTGATGTAAAAGGAAGTCTGGAACTTCAGCTGAAAGCGATTCCGCTGATCGAGCAGTTGTTCTGTGAAGTGAATCCGATTCCTGTTAAGAAGGCAATGAAGCTTATGGGAATGGACTGCGGATCACTTCGTATGCCTCTTACAGAGCTTACACCTCAGCATGAAGAAAGCCTGGCAAAGGCAATGACAGAATTTGGAATCAAGCTTGCATAGTTTTTAGAGAAGAATGTGAAAAGGATATCATAGGTTGATTGCATTCAACAGATATGATATCCTTTTTGTATGAAAAGAGCTAATAGTCAGATAAGAATAAGACTGATCAGGAGGACAGACAATATGGTACGAGCAATTATGCATGGATGCAATGGGCACATGGGACAGGTAATTACCGGACTTATAAAAAATGACGAAAGTATTGAGATTGTAGCCGGTATAGACAAATATAAGGGAATTGAGAATGATTATCCGGTGTTTGACAGTATGGAAGCATGTACAGAAGAGGCAGATGTAGTCATTGATTTTTCCAATGCAGCGGCAATAGATGCGCTGCTTGACAGCTGTAAAGACAAGAAACTTCCGGTTGTTTTGTGTACGACAGGGCTTTCGGAGGAACAGCTTGCAAAAGTGAAAGAGACTGCGAAAGAGACGGCTGTACTGAAATCAGCAAATATGTCTCTTGGAATTAATCTTTTGCTGAAGATTCTGAAGGAGGCAACGGCTGTGCTGGCGCCGGCAGGATACGATATGGAGATTGTGGAAAGACATCATAATCAGAAGCTGGATGCCCCAAGCGGTACGGCACTTGCATTGGCGGATTCCATGAACGAGGCAATGGAGAATCAGTACCATTATGTCTATGACAGAAGTCAGGACAGAAAGAAGCGCGACGCGAAGGAAATCGGAATCAGCGCTGTCCGCGGCGGAACGATCGTAGGTGACCATGAAGTGATTTATGCGGGCACTGATGAAGTGATTGAGTTTAAACATACTGCATATTCCAAGACCGTATTTGGAAAAGGGGCGGTAGAAGCAGCAAAATTCCTGGCAGGTAAACCAGCAGGAATGTATGATATGTCTGATGTGATCCGGTTCTAGGATGAGAACCGGTTCATATAAAATTAGTATGGAGGAGCTTATGAAAGAGTTAATGACACGTTATCTGGAACGACTTTCTGAACTTTATCCAACCATCGCCAAGGCGTCTACAGAGATCATTAATCTGCAGGCAATCTTGAATCTTCCAAAGGGCACAGAGCATTTCTTAACAGATATTCACGGAGAATATGAAGCATTTTCCCATGTCCTTAAGAATGGCTCAGGTTCCGTGCGCCGTAAAATCGAAGATGTCTTTGGGAATACTATGAGTAGCAGGGAGAAACAGTCTCTTGCTACTCTTATTTATTATCCGAGAGAGAAGATGGAACGGATCAGAGAATCAGAAGAAAACATGGAGGAGTGGTATAAGATTACTTTGTATCGCCTGATCGAAGTATGTAAAAATGCAGCGAGCAAATATACGCGGTCAAAGGTCAGAAAAGCACTGCCGGAGGAGTTCGCTTATGTGATCGAGGAGCTTATTACTGTGCGCCCGGAGATATCCGACAAGGAATCTTATTATAATGCCATTGTAAGTACGATCATAGAGACGAAGAGAGCAGGAGAATTCATTGTAGCGTTAAGTGAACTGATCCAGAGGCTGACGGTGGACCATCTTCACATTGTGGGAGACATCTTTGATCGTGGACCGGGGCCTCATATTATTATGGATAAACTGATGACCTATCATTCCGTAGATATCCAGTGGGGAAATCACGATGTTCTGTGGATGGGTGCGGCAGCAGGGCAAAGAGGCTGTATTGCTAATGTGATCCGCATCTGCGCCCGCTATGGTAATCTTGATATTTTAGAAGATGGGTATGGGATCAACCTTCTCCCGTTGGCAACTTTTGCTTTGAATACGTATGGAGAAGACCCATGTCTGCAGTTCCAGTTAAAGGGAGAACATTCAGGAGCGGAAGCAGAGAAAGAACTGGAAATTCGTATGCATAAAGCGATTTCCGTTATTCAATTTAAGGTGGAAGGGGAGACGATCAAGAGAAATCCAAGCTTTCATTTAGAAAAAAGAAATCTTCTGCATCTGATTGATTATGAAACGGGAAAGATTACTTTGGATGGGAAGGAGTATGAACTTTTGGACCATTATTTTCCGACCATTGATCCGAAAGATCCGTACGCATTGACAGAAGAGGAAGAAGACATTATGGAGCGTCTGGCTTGTGCATTTTTAAATTGTGAGAAATTGCAGAAGCATATGCGTTTCCTTTTGAATAAAGGAAGTCTCTATAAAGTGTATAATAATAATCTTTTATATCATGGCTGTGTTCCGTTATGTGAAGATGGAAGCTTAAAAACAGTGCGCATTTACGGACACGAGTATAAAGGGAAATCACTGTATGAGGTGCTGGAGAGCTATGTAAGGAAAGGGTTCTATGCCATAGATGCCGGCGAGCGGCAGCGGGGTAGAGATATGATGTGGTATATCTGGCTCAGCGAAAATTCACCGCTGTTCGGAAAGGATAAGATGGCAACGTTTGAACGGTATTTTCTGGCGGATAAGGAGACGCATAAGGAACAGAAGAATCCATATTATCATCTGTTGGAAAATGAAGAAGTCATTGACGGTATTCTTAAGGAGTTTGGACTTCCGGAACAGGGAACGCATATCATTAATGGTCATGTTCCGGTAAAATCAAAGAACGGAGAGAATCCGATAAAATGCAATGGCAAAGTATTAGTAATTGATGGCGGATTTTCCAGAGCTTATCAAAAGGAAACCGGAATAGCCGGATATACGCTGATCTACAATTCTTATGGGTTGATTCTTGCGGCGCACGATCCTTTTGAATCCACAGAGGCAGCGATCGAAAAAGAAAGCGACATTCATTCGGATAGTGTGGTTGTAAAGCGTGTCGTAGAGCGAAAGCTTGTTGGCGACACGGATATCGGCAAAGGCCTGAAAGTCCAGATCAAAGAGTTAGAACTGCTCTTAGAGGCATATCGAAGCGGTCAATTGGCTGAGCGGTTTTAAAAAATGTCAGAATCTCCCAGTAAAAGCATTGTATAGAATCTGCTCATTTGCAGATATTACTAGCAACAAGTATTACTTGATGGATAGATAAATATACATGTGTGAAAGGGAGAGGAAAAATGAAACAGTTCAGAAAATTATTACTCATGTTAACATGCGTAGGTGTACTGATGAGCGTGACAGCCTGCGGAAGTGACAACAAAGACAACGGAGCGGTAGAAAATTCCGGGGAAACAGGAAATGGTGCGACAGAAAACACCGGAAATGCATATGACAATAATACAGATGTGAATGATGGAAACATCAAAAATGACAATATGAATAATGCTACAGATAATACAAATGACAAAGGCATGATAGAAGAAGCCGGAGACAAAGTGCAAGACGGCATTGACAGAGCGGAAGATAATCTGGATGATGCGGTAAACCGCAACGAATCTGCAACAACAAAAAATCAGTAATAAGAAGCGTAAAGAAAAAGTAGTTTCAGTGACTGCTTTTTCTTTTTTGAAGAAAACAAAGCGACAGTCTAAAAAAGTACAAGATATTCTAAAAAACAGAGCATACTCTCTTTTCAATCTGGAAAACGTGTGTTATAATGGCACTTATTATAATTATTGTAAGGAAAACAGGAGGTTTAGCGCATGAGATTTCGCCCGTGTATTGATATTCATAATGGTAAAGTGAAACAGATTGTGGGCGGAAGCCTTCAGGATACAGGCAATCAGGCGGCTGTCAATTTTGCGTCTGAGCAGGAGGCGGATTATTATGCGCGGCTCTATAAAGAAGACGGGCTTATTGGAGGGCATGTGATCCTGTTGAATCCGCCCACTTCTTCCTATTATATGGAGACTAAGAAGCAGGCATGCAAAGCGCTTGGTGCTTACCCCGGGGGGCTTCAGATCGGCGGGGGGATTACTGCGGAAAATGCGGAAGAGTATTTGAATATGGGAGCCAGCCATGTGATTGTGACGTCTTACGTGTTTCGGGGAGGACAGATCCGCTGGGAACAGATGGAAAGATTGAAAAGCACAGTGGGGAAAGAGAGAGTTGTCATCGATGTAAGCTGCCGCAAGAGAGAAGATGATTATTACATTGTAACAGACCGGTGGCAGAACTATACGGATGTCAGACTTACAGAAGATGTGCTGAGAGAGCTGGAAGCGTATTGTGATGAATTTCTTGTTCACGGTGTAGATGTGGAAGGAAAGTCGTCGGGGATTGACGAGAAGCTTGCCCGTCTTCTGGGAAATTATAATGGAATACCTGTTACATATGCCGGAGGAATCGGAAGCTTCGAGGATCTGAGATATTTTGAACAGGTGACAGAAGGTAAGGTTGATTTCACGATCGGAAGCGCGCTCGATCTTTTTGGAGGAACTGTGCCTTATGACGAGGTGAAATTATATAGATTATGATAGAACTATGTCCAGTTTGTAAACACTTTAGATATGGCTTGAATTGAAATATGGATAGTGTTAGAATGTAATTTAAGTAAATTTACGGACAAGGAGTATTCAACGAAATGGGTTTAATACAGAAAATTTTTGGAACACATAGTGAAAATGAATTAAAACGTATTTATCCGATCGCAGACGCTATCGAGGCGTTAGATGAGCAGATGCACAGTTTGTCTGATGCGGAATTAAAGGATAAAACGAGAGAATTTAAAGAGCGGTTATCCAAAGGAGAGACACTGGATGACATTTTGCCGGAGGCTTATGCAGTTGTGCGTGAAGCGGCTGTGCGTACTCTCGGAATGAAGCACTACCGCGTACAGTTGATTGGAGGTATTATTCTTCATCAGGGACGTATTGCAGAGATGAAGACAGGTGAAGGTAAAACATTAGTTTCTACACTTCCTGCTTATTTAAATGCACTGACCGGAGAAGGAGTTCACATTGTAACAGTCAATGACTATCTGGCACAGCGTGACGCACACTGGATGGGGCAGGTGCATGAGTTCCTTGGTCTGACAGTAGGTGTAGTATTAAATGGAATGGATAACGATGAACGCCGTGCCGCTTATAATTGTGACATCACCTATGTGACAAACAATGAGCTTGGATTTGATTATCTTAGAGATAACATGGTGATCTACAAAGAGCAGTTAGTGCAGAGAGGTCTGAAATATGCCGTGATCGATGAGGTGGACTCCGTATTGATCGACGAGGCAAGAACGCCGCTTATTATTTCCGGTCAGAGCAGTAAGTCAACAAAGCTCTATGAGGCATGTGATATTTTGGCGCGTCAGCTCCAGCGTGGAGAAGCCAGCGGAGAATTTACGAAGATGAATGCCATTCTCGGAGAGGATATCGAAGAAACAGGAGATTTCATCGTCAATGAGAAAGAGAAAAATATCAACCTGACTGAAGATGGTGTGAAAAAGGTTGAAAAATTCTTCCATATCGAAAACCTGGCAGATGCAGAGAATCTGGATATCCAGCACAATATTATTTTAGCGCTCCGTGCACATAATCTGATGTTCCGGGATCAGGATTATGTTGTGAAGGATGATGAAGTTCTTATTGTAGACGAATTTACCGGACGTATTATGCCGGGACGTCGCTATTCCGATGGTCTCCACCAGGCAATTGAAGCGAAAGAGCACGTTAAGGTAAAACGAGAGAGTAAGACGCTTGCTACGATTACGTTCCAGAACTTATTTAATAAATATGCGAAAAAAGCAGGTATGACAGGTACAGCTCTTACAGAAGAGAAGGAGTTCCGTGAGATTTACGGAATGGACGTTATTGAAATTCCGACCAATGTTCCTGTACAGAGAAAAGACCTGGAAGATGTGGTATATAAGACAAAAAGAGAGAAATTCAAAGCAGTCTGTGATGAGATCGAGGCGGCACATGCCAAGCATCAGCCGGTGCTGGTAGGTACGATTACGATCGAGACATCTGAACTGTTAAGCGGCATGCTGAAGAAGCGTGGAATCAAGCATAACGTGTTAAATGCTAAGTTCCATGAGATGGAGGCACAGATCGTTGCGGAGGCAGGTGTACATGACGCAGTTACAATCGCAACGAATATGGCAGGACGTGGTACAGATATTAAGCTGGATGATGAGTCAAGAGAAGCCGGCGGACTTAAAATCATCGGTACAGAACGCCATGAGTCAAGACGTATCGATAATCAGCTCAGAGGACGTGCAGGACGTCAGGGTGACCCGGGAGAATCCAGATTCTATATTTCTCTTGAGGACGATCTTATGCGCTTGTTCGGTTCTGAAAGACTGATGAGCGTATTTAACACCTTGGGTGTTGAAGAGGGAGAACAGATTCAGCACAAGATGCTGTCCAATGCGATTGAAAAAGCGCAGGAAAAGATCGAGAGTAATAACTTTGGAATTCGTAAGAACCTGTTAGAATATGACCAGGTTATGAATGAGCAAAGAGAGATCATTTACGAAGAGAGACGCCGTGTATTAGACGGTGAGAACATGAGGGATTCTATTTTCCACATGATTAACGATTATCTGGAAAATACAGTAGATATGATCGTATCTTCAGATCAGGATTACGAAGATTTCGACCTGAATGATTTGAACCGGACAATACTGACAACAATTCCGATGCAGCCGATTACAAAAGAGGATGTAAAGGGAATGAGTCAGAAGCAGTTAAAGCATATACTGAAAGAGCGTGCTGCGAAGGCATATGAAGCAAAAGAGGCAGAGTTCCCGGAGCCGGAGCACATTCGTGAAATTGAGCGAGTTGTTCTTCTTAAAGTAATCGATGCAAAATGGATGGATCACATCGACGATATGGATCAGCTCAGACAGGGAATCGGGCTTCAGGCATACGGACAGAGAGATCCGAAGGTAGAGTACAAGATGCTCGGTTATGATATGTTTGGAGAGATGACGAAGAGTATTACAGCAGATACGGTTCGTGCATTGTTCCATGTGAGAATTGAGCAGAAGGTGGAACGTGAACAGGTAGCAAAAGCAACCGGAACGAATAAGGATGAGTCTTCCGTTCGTGCACCAAAGAAGCGCGAAGAGAAGAAAGTCTATCCAAACGACCCATGTCCATGCGGAAGTGGAAAGAAATATAAACAGTGCTGCGGTCGTAAATAGAAGACCGGAAAATAGAAGATAGAAAGAGGTGAAAGCAGTGGTTGAGTTAGACCAGTTTAAAAGTTTGATGAACGCTTACGAAGAACCTCTTGCCGAGATGAGGGATTCACTTTGACGTCGCCGGCAAAGAGAAGCAGATGGAAGAGCTGGAGCGTAAAGTAGAAGAACCGGGATTCTGGGATAACCCGGAAGAGTCTCAGCAGATTATGAAAGACCTGAAGAACCTGAAGGAACTGATAGATGAGATTCGGAAACTGTATCAGGGATATGAAGATACGATACTCCTTATCGATATGGCTTACGAGGAAGAGGACCCTTCGATGGTTCGGGAGATTGAAAAAGATATTCGGGAATTTGAAGAACGGTTTGAAGTTCTCCGGGTTCAGACATTGCTCTGCGGAGAATATGACCGCTGCAATGCGATCATGACGATTCATGCAGGAGCCGGCGGAACGGAATCCTGTGACTGGGCGGGAATGCTCTATCGTATGTACAACCGCTGGGCAGAGAGAAAAGGGCTTTCAATAAAAATATTAGATTATCTGGATGGAGATATTACAGGCATAAAGACAGTGACATTTGAAGTGAATGGTGAGAACGCCTACGGCTATCTGAAGTCCGAAAAAGGTGTGCACAGGCTTGTGCGGATCTCGCCGTTTAATTCCGCAGGAAAGAGACAGACGTCCTTTGCATCCTGTGATGTGATGCCGGATCTGGAAGACGACATTGATATCGAGATTGCGGAAGACGAGCTGAAGATTGATACGTATCGAGCCAGCGGAGCAGGCGGACAGCACGTCAATAAGACTTCTTCTGCAATCCGTATCACACATCTGCCTACCGGCATTGTGGTGCAGTGTCAGAATGAACGCTCGCAGCATCATAACAGAGAAAAAGCTATGCAGATGTTGAAGGCAAAGCTTCAGCTTATGAAGGAACAGGAGCAGGCAGAAAAAGTGTCTGATATCCGGGGCGAGGTCAAAGAAATCGGATTTGGCAACCAGATCCGTTCCTATGTACTGCAGCCGTATACGATGGTCAAAGATCACCGTACGAATGTAGAAAACAGCAATGTGACGGCAGTGCTTGATGGAAATATCGATATTTTTATAAATGCATATTTAAAGGAACAGGCGAATCGCTAGAGGGAGGAATTATATGGTAAATATTGCGGTATTAGGTTATGGAACCGTTGGAAGCGGTGTTGTGGAAGTAGTGGACACCAATGGAAGTCAGATCAATCAACGGATCGGCGAAGAACTGAATATTAAATATGTTCTTGATTTTAAAGATTTTCCTGGGAATCCTGTACAGGAGAAAATTGTTCATGATTTCGAAACGATCATCAATGATGATGATGTTCAGATCGTTGTAGAAGTTTTAGGTGGTATTGAGCCGGCGTATACATTTGTGAAGCGCAGTCTGCAGGCCGGAAAAAGTGCAGTGACTTCAAATAAGGCTCTTGTAGCAAAGCATGGCGCAGAGCTTTTGTCAATTGCGAAGGAACATAATATCAACTTCCTGTTTGAAGCCAGCGTAGGAGGAGGTATTCCGATCATCCGACCGCTCAACTCTTCACTTACAGCAGATGAGATTGAAGAAATTACCGGCATTTTAAATGGAACAACGAACTATATGTTGACTAAGATGTTCTATGAGGGCGCTGATTATGATACTGTGCTGAAGGAAGCGCAGGCGAACGGATATGCAGAGCGTAACCCGGAAGCAGATGTGGAAGGTTATGACGCTTGCAGAAAGATAGCGATTCTTTCTTCTCTGATCTCCGGTCAGCAGGTAGATTTTGAAGATATCTATTCCGAGGGAATTACAGAGATCACAGTGGAAGATATGAAATATGCCAAAGCGATGGGTACTACAATTAAACTGCTTGCTTCCAGCAAGCGGATGGGAAAGAGACTACATGCAATTGTAGCTCCGTGTATGTTGTATCCGGAACACCCGCTGTACAATGTCAATGATGTATTTAACGCAATCTTTGTACACGGTAATGTATTGGGAGATGCCATGTTCTACGGAAGTGGAGCAGGTAAACTTCCGACTGCCAGTGCAGTGGTGGCAGATGTGGTGGATGCAGCGAAGCATTTAAACCGTAATATTATGACCATGTGGAAGGAAGAAAAGCTTGACCTGGAAGATAAAGCGGATGCGAAGAGACGTTTCTTTATTCGTATGAAGGGTGACGAGAAGGAAATGTTGAAAGACATTCAATATTCTTTTGGTGAAGTGGAGATTATCAAAGTTGATGGTCTGGAGGGTGAATTTGGATTTATCACTCCTGTTATGATGGAGGGTGATTATGACACAAGAGCCAACCGTTATAAAGACCAGATCTTACATATGATCCGTATTGAAGAGCAGAACTAATCACGCAGACAGAGAATGAGAAGTTACAACAGGAGGAATTATGCTAATTGTAAAAAAATTCGGAGGCAGCTCTGTTGCCGACAAAGACAGAATCTTTAATGTGGCAAAACGATGTATTGAAGACTACAAGGCAGGACATGATGTAGTCGTTGTTCTGTCAGCTATGGGAGATACTACAGATAATTTGATCGAACTTGCCAGGACAATTAACCCGGAGGCTAAGAAAAGAGAACTGGATATGCTGCTTACAACAGGAGAACAGGTGTCAGTATCTCTGATGGCAATGGCAATGCAGGCAATGGATGTGCCGGCAGTGTCTTTAAATGCCTTTCAGGTAATGATGCACTGTACATCCAGATATGGAAATGCAAGATTCAAACGTGTAGACACTGAGAGAATCCAGCATGAACTGGACTCAAGAAAGATCGTAATCGTAACTGGTTTCCAGGGAGTTAATAAATACGACGATATTACAACACTGGGAAGAGGAGGCTCTGATACGACAGCAGTTGCACTTGCAGCAGTACTCCACGCAGATAAATGTGAAATCTATACAGATGTAGACGGCGTATATACAGCGGATCCGCGTGTGTGTAAAAATGCAAGAAAACTGGACGTTATCACATATGATGAAATGTTGGAGCTTGCCAGCCTTGGAGCTAAGGTTCTTCACAACCGCTCTGTTGAGATGGCAAAAAAATATAACGTAGAATTAGTAGTCCGTTCCAGCTTGAATAACAGCGAAGGAACCACAGTCAAGGAGGCAGCGAAGATGGAAAAATTATTAGTAACAGGAGTGGCGGCAGACAGTAATACAGCCAGAGTATCAGTGATTGGAGTAGAAGATAAACCGGGAACAGCATTCCGTATTTTTAATACACTTGCAAAAAACCATATTAACGTTGATATTATTCTTCAGTCTGTAGGACGTGACGGAACAAAAGACATTTCCTTTACCGTTGCTTCTGATGATCTTGAGGCAACTTTGAATTTACTGGAAGAGAATAAGGAAAGACTGACCATTCAGAATATCACTTACAATGCTGACGTTGCAAAACTGTCAGTTGTAGGTGCGGGAATGATGAGTAATCCGGGTGTTGCTTCTAAGATGTTTGAGGCAATGTACAACTCCAGAGTCAACATCAATATGATCTCAACTTCAGAGATCCGTATTACAGTGCTTGTTGATGAAAAGGATATCGACAAAGCAATGAATGCAGTACACGATGGATTTATGATGCAGGAATAAAGAGCAGTAATAAAGCAAGTAATAAAAAATTGCCAAAACCATACGGTTTGGGCAATTTTTTTGTGTAAAACAATTTCTTTTGAATTATTTCAGACTTAAATAGCTATTGTGATATTTCCCGGAAAATGTCACATCTTCTTCAAACCAGGAAGGTGGAGTGAAAGCATTGGCAGACGGTTCATCCGGGAATTCAACTTCTGCCAGCAGCAGTGGCGCAAGATCGCCTTCGAAGAGATCAAGTTCGATGGTAAGACCGAGAGGGTCGTTGGTAAATTCTCCGAGAGGAAGCATGTAACGCTTCTTTTTGATCAGTCGTCCGTCAATTTTGGAGAGGAGATGTTCATAAGCTTCTTTTGTGAGAGGAAGATTATATTCTTCTCTTGTCATAAGACCTTTGGATTTGTATGTGAGCTCGTATTTTTCGTTATCTCTTCGGATTCGGATGACCGGATCTGTATTTAAATAGCCTTGTTCAATGGTTCGATAAGGATAGTTATTTAACGTTTCCGGTAATTCGGAAACGAGGTATTTGCGTTCGATTTCCATAGAAAATCCCCCTTGTTTATCCATAAATTCCAGACATAGATGCCCGATTCATAACTTTCATTCAACAGATATCATACCGGACTTTACACCAAAAGTAAACGGTGATAATATGAATCTGTTAGGATCTTTTGGAGAAAGGAAAGTGTGATATGATTAAGGTAAGCGTATTATTGGCAGATGGATTTGAAGAGATTGAAGCGTTAACTGCGGTTGACCTGCTTCGACGGGCAAGGATTTATGTAGATACAATTTCAATTACGGACGATTATACCGTACATGGGGCACATGGAATTAATGTGCAGACAGAAGACTTATTTGATGAGGTGGATTTCTCTGAATCAGATATGATCGTGCTGCCGGGCGGGATGCCGGGGACGACAAATTTAAAAGAGCATGCGGGAGTCAGGAAGGTTGTAAAAGAACATACGCAAGCCGGAAAATACGTGGGCGCGATCTGTGCTGCTCCTACGGTATTGGCAGATCTTGGATTATTAAAAGGAAAGAAGATCACCTGCTATCCTACAGTGGAACAGGAGATTCAGGGAGCAGTTCTTCTCCGCACACCTGTGGCAGTCGATGGAAATATTGTTACCGGAAGAGGTGCAGGAACAGCAGTAGAATTTGCGCTTAAGCTGATCGAAGTGCTGGAGGGAGAAGAAAAGGCGCAGGAAGTAGCAAAAGCGATTGTTTGTCAGTAGAAAAAGGACTGGATATTTGGAAATATCTGTGTTATAATCGTTTGGTGAATGTAATGTATTATGCCCAATTCTGCCACCGGGACAGATGGGATTAGAATCAGGAGGAAAATAGTAGATGAGTTTACAGGTGGAAAAATTAGAAAAAAACATGGCAAAACTTACCATTGAAGTACCAGCCAGTGAATTAGAGAAAGCGCTTCAGAGTGCATATATGAAGCAGAAAAACAAAATCAGCCTGCCGGGATTCCGTAAAGGAAAAGTTCCGCGTCAGATGATCGAGAAAATGTATGGAGCAGAAATCTTCTATGATGATGCAGCAAATGCATTAATTCCAAAAGCATATGCAGACGCTTATGATGAGTGTGAACTGGACATCGTATCAAGACCGGAGATCGATGTTGTTCAGATTGAAAAAGGAAAAGATTTCATTTTCACAGCAACAGTAGCTACAAAGCCGGAAGTAACTCTCGGAGAGTACAAGGGTCTGGAAGTAGATAAAGTATCTACACGCGTGACACAGAAAGAAGTAGATGCAAAGATTCAGGAAGAAGCAGAGAAAAACGCAAGAACAATCACAGTAGAAGACCGTGCTGTACAGGACGGTGATGAAGTTGTTCTTGACTTTGAAGGATTCGTTGACGGCGTAGCCTTCGAAGGTGGTAAAGGTGAGAACTACCCACTGACAATCGGTTCCGGTTCATTTATCCCGGGATTTGAAGAGCAGCTGGTAGGTGCTGAAGCAGAGAAAGAAGTAGAAGTAAAAGTTACATTCCCAGAGGATTATCACGCAGAAGATCTGAAAGGAAAAGAAGCTGTCTTCAAATGTACTGTACATGAGATTAAAGCTAAAGAACTTCCGGAGATTGATGATGAATTCGCAGCAGAAGTTTCTGAGTTCGATACTTTAGAAGAATACAAAGCAGATGTAAAAGCAAAGATCAAAGAGCAGAAAGCAGCAGAAGGTAAAGCAAAACAGGAGGATCAGGTTGTAGAACAGGCTGTTAAAAATGCAACATATGAACTCCCTGAGGCTATGGTTGAGACTCAGGCTGAACAGATGGCAAATGATTTTGCACAGAGAATGCAGTCACAGGGTCTTACTATGGAGCAGTACTTCCAGTTCACAGGTACAACAGCAGAGCAGATGATGGAAGATCTGAAACCACAGGCTGTAAAACGTATCGAGACACGTCTTGTGTTAGAAGCAATCGCAAAAGCTGAGAACATCGAGATCAGTGATGAAAAACTGGATGAAGAGATCGGCAAGATGGCTGAAGCTTACAAGATGGAAGCTGATAAACTCAAAGAGTTTATGGGTGAGAATGAGAAGAAGCAGATGAAAGAGGATATGGCTGTTCAGGAAGCAATCACATTCTTAGTAGACAATGCTGTAGAGAAATAATAAAAGAGCAAATACAACATATGAGTATATAGTAAGGAGGCATATACATGAGTTTAGTACCTTATGTCATTGAACAGACAAGCCGTGGAGAGCGCTCCTACGATATCTATTCAAGATTATTAAAAGACAGAATTATATTTCTTGGCGAGGAAGTAACTGACGTATCCGCAAGTGTGATCGTTGCCCAGCTGTTGTTCTTAGAGGCAGAAGATCCGGACAAAGATATCCATCTGTATATTAACAGTCCGGGTGGTTCCGTGAGTGCGGGACTGGCGATTTATGATACGATGCAGTATATCAAATGTGATATCGAAACCATCTGTATCGGTATGGCAGCAAGTATGGGTTCCTTCTTGTTATCAGGAGGAACAAAGGGCAAAAGACTTGCGCTTCCGAATGCGGAGATTATGATCCATCAGCCGTCCGGCGGTGCCCAGGGTCAGGCAACAGAGATTCAGATCGCTGCGGAACATATTTTAAAGACACGTCAGAAATTAAATGAAATTCTGGCAGCAAATACAGGACAGCCGCTGGATGTCATTAAAGTTGATACAGAGAGAGATAACTTTATGACAGCTCAGGAGGCAAAAGAATACGGTCTGATCGACGAAGTAATCACACGCCGGTAAGGATCTGTCCTTTCAATATGAGGTGAGAGTATGGCAATTAGAAACGATGATCAAGTGAGATGTTCGTTTTGTAATAAGACACAGTCTCAAGTGCGAAAGCTGATCGCGGGACCTAATGGCACCTATATCTGTGACGAATGCGTAGAGGTATGTGCTGAGATTATTGAAGAAGAAATGGAGTTTGAAAACGGAGACGGATGGAATCCGTTTTCAGACATCAACCTTTTGAAACCGGAAGAGATTAAGGCTTTTCTGGATGAATATGTGATCGGTCAGGATGAAGCGAAAAAGGTTTTGTCGGTGGCCGTTTATAACCACTATAAGAGAATCATGGCTGAAAAAGACATGGGTGTAGAGCTGGCAAAAAGTAATATTTTGATGCTTGGCCCTACCGGATGTGGAAAAACTCTGCTTGCCCAGTCTCTGGCGAAGGTTCTCAATGTTCCATTTGCGATCGCAGACGCTACGGCTCTTACAGAGGCTGGATATGTGGGTGAAGATGTGGAAAATATTCTGCTGAAGATCATTCAGGCTGCTGACGGTGATATTGAGCGTGCAGAATACGGTATCATATATATTGATGAGATCGATAAGATTACACGTAAATCCGAAAACCCATCAATCACAAGAGATGTGTCTGGAGAAGGTGTACAGCAGGCTCTTCTTAAGATCATTGAGGGAACGGTGGCAAGTGTTCCACCTCAGGGCGGAAGAAAGCATCCGCATCAGGAGCTGATTCAGATAGACACAACAAATATTTTGTTTATCTGCGGAGGAGCCTTTGAGGGAATCGATAAGATTATTGAGAAGCGAATTGACAGAAAATCCATCGGATTTAATGCAGAGGTTGGACAGAAGAGAGATTATAATATTGATCATCTTCTGCAGCAAGTGCTGCCGCAGGATCTGGTGAAATTCGGTCTGATTCCGGAGCTGGTAGGTCGTGTTCCGGTTACAGTATCGCTTAATATGTTAGACAAAGATGCACTGATCGACATTTTGACAAAGCCGAAGAACGCGCTTGTGAAGCAGTATCAGAAGCTGTTGGAGATAGACGGTGTGGAACTTGAATTTGATGAAGGTGCGCTTCAGGAAATTGCAGAGATTTCATTGAAACGTAAGACCGGAGCAAGAGGACTTCGTGCCATCATGGAAAATGTAATGATGGACATTATGTATCAGGCTCCGTCAGATGAGACATTAAAATCATGCATGATCACAAGAGATGTAGTAAAAGGATATGAACTTCCGGTCTGTGAACATGCAGCGATCGGTTCTGAGAGTGCATAATATACGGGGCGGGTGCAAAGAAAGCTTGTACCCGTCTACTTTTTTAATACAGGAGAACACAGATGGAGAAAGTAACAATGAGCCTTCCAATGGTTGCTCTGAGAGGAATGACAATTCTTCCGGAAATGGTCAGACACTTTGATGTAAGCCGTGAAAAATCTCTGGCAGCAATTGATGAGGCGATGGAAGGTGAGCAGATGCTGTTTGTATCTGCCCAGAAGGATGTGGCGACAGAAGATCCGGGACTTGAGGATGTATATGAGACAGGATGTATCGTCACTGTCCGTCAGATTGTAAAAATGCCAAAGAAAATCAGCCGTGTGCTGATTACCGGAGAGAAACGTGCAAAAATCCGATCTCTTGAATTTAAAGAGCCTTATCTTCGTGCACTGGTAGATGTTGTAGAGGATGTGGATACAGGTGATGAGGAAAACGGAGGGGAGTCGGCGCCTCTTAATAAAGAGGCAATGCTTCGCGGGCTTCGGGATATCTTTAAAGAATATATGTTAAAGAATCCGAAGATTTCCAAAGAATTTGCAGGACAGATTGATGAGATCAATGATTTAAAGAAGCTGGTTGATACAGTCGGAGCGAATCTTCCGTTGGCTTACACAGAATATCAGGAACTGTTAGAAGAGACTCATGTTATGCGTCGATATGACAAGCTTGCCTATAAAGTTGTCAATGAGATACAAGTGCAGAACATAAAAGAAGAACTTCAGGAGAAAATAAGAGAACGTGTAGATAAAAATCAGCGGGATTATATCCTGAGAGAAGAAATGAAGCTGATCCGAGAAGAGCTTGGGGATGACAATACCTTATCTGATGCGGATGAGTTCAAGCAGGCATGCGATGCGCTGAAAGCACCTAAAGAAGTGAAAGAAAAGATTGAAAAAGAAATCAAACGCTTCAAAAATTCTATGGGAAATCCTGCGGAATCGGGTGTGACACGTACCTATATTGAAACAATGCTGGAAATGCCTTGGGATAAAGTGTGTAAAGATCATAAAGATATTGCATATGCCGAACAAGTATTGAATGAAGATCACTACGGACTTGAGAAGGTAAAGGAGCGTGTGCTTGAATTTTTAGCGGTACGTGCGCTTACGAAAAAAGGAAATGCACCGATTCTCTGTCTTGTGGGACCTCCGGGAACAGGAAAGACTTCCATTGCAAAATCACTTGCAAGAGCGTTGAAGAAACCATATGTGAGAATTTCTCTCGGTGGAGTCAGAGATGAAGCAGAAATACGCGGACATAGAAAAACCTATGTCGGAGCAATGCCGGGAAGAATCGCTACAGCACTACGTACTGCAGGCGTAAAAAATCCGCTGCTTCTGTTAGATGAGATTGATAAAGTCAGCAATGATTACAAAGGGGATACTTTTTCAGCGTTGTTGGAAGTATTAGACAGTGAGCAAAATAAAAAGTTCCGGGATCATTATCTGGAAGTGCCTCTGGATCTCTCAGGAGTTTTGTTTGTTACAACGGCAAACACACTTCAGACAATTCCGCGTCCGCTTCTTGACCGTATGGAAGTGATCGAGATCAACAGTTATACAGAAAATGAAAAGCTTCATATTGCTACAGAACATCTGATTCCGAAGCAGCTTGAAAAGCATGGATTGAAGTCCGAACAGCTGACGATCAGCAAGAAAGCAATCTGGAAGATTGCACGTAATTATACGAAGGAAGCCGGGGTTCGCCAATTAGAGCGAAAGATTGGAGATATTTGCAGGAAATCTGCAAGAGAAATTTTGGAAGAGAAGAAAAAGACCATTCATGTGACAGAGCGCAATCTTCATCTGTATCTTGGGAAAGAGCTGTATATTTATCAGATGAAGAACGAACAGGATGAAGTCGGTATTGTGCGCGGACTTGCATGGACAAGTGTGGGTGGTGACACCTTAGAAATAGAAGTCAATGTAATGCCGGGGGAAGGCGAGATTCTGCTGACCGGTCAGCTTGGAGATGTGATGAAGGAGTCTGCGAGAACCGGAATCAGTTACATCCGTTCCGTCAGCAAAGAGTATGGAATTGATGAGAAGTTTTTCAAAGAGCATGATATCCATATTCATATTCCGGAAGGAGCAACACCAAAAGACGGACCGTCTGCGGGTATTACAATGGCAACTGCTATGTTATCTGCTATTACGGAGAAAAAAGTCAGGGCGGATATTGCAATGACGGGTGAGATAACGCTCAGAGGAAGAGTGCTGCCGATCGGCGGTCTGAAAGAAAAACTGTTGGCCGCTAAAAATGCCGGAATTAAAACAGTGCTCGTACCAAAAGAAAATGAGACAGATGTGGAAGAAATTTCAGCAGAGATCACAAAAGGTCTGGAGATACTGCCTGTATTGCATATGAGCGAGGTTTTGAAGCATGCTTTGATTTTCTAAAGAATGTATAGACTTTCTTAAGAAATGCCGAAGATGCTTCGCAGAATGATAGAGATATGTTAAAGTATAGATAGAAACAGCAGGGAGGAAAGATATGATCATACGTAGTTTAAATTTGGAGACGGTCTGCGGAATCACCAGTAAGCTTCCGGACAATCAGCTTCCGGAGATTGCATTTGCAGGGAAGTCCAATGTAGGAAAATCTTCACTGATCAATGCGCTTATGAACCGAAAATCTTATGCAAGAACATCTGCAACTCCGGGAAAGACGCAGACCATTAATTTTTATAATATAAACGAAGAGATGTATCTGGTAGATCTGCCGGGGTATGGTTATGCCAAAGTCTCAGAGCAGGAAAAAATAAAATGGGGACAATTGATTGAACGTTATCTTCACGGCTCCAAACAGCTGAAAGCAGTTTTCCTGCTTATTGATATCAGACATGCTCCGTCAGCCAACGATAAAATGATGTATCACTGGATTGTGGAAATGGGATTTCACCCGATCATTATCGCCACAAAACTTGATAAGATCAAGAGAAGTCAGATACAAAAGCAGATTAAAATTGTAAAGCAGGGATTGGATTTAGTGCCGGGAACTATGGTCATTCCATTTTCAGCAGAAACAAAACAAGGCAGAGACGAAATCTGGGAACTGGTAGAGAATGAATTCCTGACAGAAAGTGAGATGGAAGAGTAGTGAAAGATACGTGTTTAAATGACAACCGGCCTTTCTGGAAAATTGCGGTCAGTCTGGCGCTCAGCCTTATTGGTACAATTTTGTTTATTTATTTTGGATATATGTTTTTAGGCTTTTTTATGCCATTCGTAATCGGCTGGTTCATTTCCTATGTCGCAAGTCCGATCGTAAAGTGGCTGGAAAGAAGGCTTAAAATTGTTAAAAAACTTGGATCGGCAATGATTATTATCCTTGTCCTGGCAGGCGTTATCCTTCTGGTATATTTTGTCGGAAGCAGAATCTGGCGAGAGTGTATGGCACTTATACAGAATCTTCCGGATTTGTATGAAGAACTGGAAACGGGACTTCGTCAGATCGGAGATAATTTGAATGTAGTTTTTGAACGTTTGCCGGAAGCCGTGCAGAATGCATGGTATCAGATGATTGATAATCTGGATCAGGCTATGGGAGCGCTCATGCAGCAAATCAGTGAGCCTACAGTTACAGCGGCAAGTAATTTTGTCAAGCGGATTCCATCTATTCTGATTGGATTTATTGTGACGATCATTTCTGCATATTTCTTTATTGCAGAGAGAGAGATGGTGATCGAGTGGGCAAAAAAAGTATCGCCCGATCCAATCGTAAGACGAATGAGTATGGTAATGGCGAATTTAAAATATGCGGTCGGCGGATATTTTAAAGCGCAGTTTAAGATCATGCTTGTAATCTTTGTAATTTTGTTGGCAGGATTTTCATTGATTGGAATTCATTTTTCAATTTTGCTTGCGATAGGGATAGCATTTCTTGATTTTCTGCCGTTTTTCGGAACAGGAACGGCGTTGATACCATGGGCTGTATATAAGTTTATGGTTGGTGATTACCGTATGGTAGTTGCTTTGGTAATCATTTATGTAGTGTCTCAGCTTGTTCATCAGTTGATTCAGCCGAAACTGGTTGGAGACAGCATCGGACTGAACCCATTGTTTACGCTGGTGCTTATTTATATAGGTTATAAGATCGGCAGTGTTTTCGGTATGATTTTCGCAGTGCCTGTCGGAATGATTGTATTAAACCTGTATAAAGCAGGAGCGTTTGATTATATTTTGGATGACGTAATGCTGCTGACAAAAAGAATTATGGATCTTCGGGAACCGGAGTAGTCATGGTTAAAACAAAAGGAGGAATTGTGCTATGGGATTATTTGATCTGTTTCAAGAAAATATAGGCATTGAAGAGGGACTAGAGAAAATGAAGGAAGTTGAAGGTGCGGTGCTGTTGGATGTCCGTTCAGAAGAAGAATATCAGGAGGGACATCTGGAAGGGAGCATTAACCTTCCGATCAATCGGCTTCCAACGATTTCTATTGATAAAAGTGTACCGATCTTTATTTATTGTCTGAGTGGTGCAAGAGCAAGAAGAGCAGAAGCATTTCTTAGAAAATCAGGATATGAAGCAGTTAATATCGGCGGTATCAACGGCTATCAGGGGAAATTAGTAAGATCATAACAGTGGACAGATTCCATTCATATATTATCTTTAGAAGAAAGCTTTCAGGGGTATTTATATGAATGGAATTTTTTTGGCATTATTGGGGACCTTGGCGACATTTTTGGTGACAGTATTAGGGTCGGCAGTGATTTTTTTCGTGAGAAATGAAGTGAGTGATAATTTACAATGTGGTTTCCTTGGATTTGCCGGAGGGGTAATGGTAGCGGCTTCCGTTTGGTCACTGATTCTTCCGGGAATTGATTTTGCAGAAGAAAACGGCCAAATCGGATGGCTTGTCATGACGGTTGGCTTTCTGTCAGGTGTTCTTGTTTTGCTTGCGGCTGATGGATGCCTTAATCGGTATTGGAAGAAGACGAAAGAAAAGGACGCTCACCCGCAACTAAAAAAAAGTGCATCGTTATTGATCCTTGCGATTACAGTGCATAATATTCCGGAAGGAATGTCGGTGGGGCTGGCATTTTCACTGGCAGCGCAATATCCACAAAATGAAGCCTTATTTTCCGGTGCTGTTGCATTGGCAGTGGGAATTGCAATCCAGAACTTTCCGGAAGGAACCGCAGTGGCGCTTCCTCTTGTGAAAGAAGGGATGAGTCAGAAGAAAGCCTTTTTGATAGCTGGAATGACAGCAGCAGTAGAGCCGGTATTCGGTGTTCTGGCTGCGGTATTTGCAACGATTGTCCGTTCTTCCATGGCAGGTTTTCTGGCATTTGCAGCAGGTACGATGATCTATGTAGTTGTAGAGGAACTGATCCCGCAGGCGCATATGGGAGAAAAAGGAAAAATGGGAACGCTTGGATTTGTTGCAGGTTTTCTTGTAATGATGATTTTGGACGTAGCTCTTGGATAACGTTTCTCTGACTTTGAAAACGAAAAGAAATCATGTATAATAGAAACAGATTTTACAGGAAAGGACTAAGAACGTTGAGTTTAATCGATAAAATTCCAACAGAGTTTTACAAACTTTTCGCAAGTAAATACAGAACATACTATCAGAAGTTTTTACTGGCAATCTATGAAGAAACGAGCAGATCTTATTCTCTTTTAGGACTGACAGAAGAAGAGTGTAAGGCTGTGATGAATGAACATATAGCGGATATTACACTGGAGTGGAGCGAGGAGCAGTCAGACGAAGAGGGGGAGTTCCTTACAAGAGCCAATATGGCATCGATTTGTCTGAAAAATCTGGAAAGCTGGGGATGGCTTAGGCGAGATTATGATGAGACATTGAATCAATATGTCGTTTCATTTCCGGAATACAGTCAGATGTATGTAGAGCTGTTTCAGAAATTGTTCAGTGAAGAGGGAAGCAAAGAGCGAGAGAGCGTGCTTGCAGTTTACAGCCATCTATATACATACAGCTCAGATACGGAGAAAAATAATGAAATTCTGAAAAGCGCACTTCATACTTCCCAGTCTCTTGTGCAAATGCTTGCAAATATGCAGGAGGGGATGCGCGGCTATTTTGATGAACTGTCCAGACAGAAGAGTTTTCTCGGTATTCAGGAAGTGCTTGTAAAAGAGATCAATAACAGTGACAGCAAGAAGTATGCCATACTTACAACGACAGATAGCTTTTATCGGTATAAGGAAGCAGTTAAGGAGTTGATCGATAAAAATCTGAGTGAGAATGAGATAAGGCGGCAGGAGTTTGAAGAAAAAAGTGTGGAGCTTGAAAAAGATACGCCGGCTTATTATAGAAATGAGCGTGCGATCAAGCTCTGTGAAGAAGCAATGGATATCATTTGCCGTATTGAACGGGAATTTGATGCGATTGAGCGCAGATACAATAAACTGATTGAACAGAAAACGGTATTTGCCAGCCGTGCAGCAGCCAGAATCCGCTATATTCTCATGGAAGGTGCGGCAGAACAAGACAGAACGGTTGAATTTGTTAATCTTTTAAATCAAAGTAGTCATCAAGAGGAAATCTTGCAGAAACTTGCGTCCGGTATGCGTATGACAGAACGATACAAAGCGGTGACAGACAGGAGCCTGTATCGGCGGAAGAATACCGAGAAGGAACGATTTATTCCGCAGGCGGTAAGTACCAAAGAAGAGGCGCAGGAAAATCTGGAAGGATTCGTGCTAAAACCTCTGTACACCAAAAAAGAAATCAGGGCATTCCGCAGAAAAAATGAGCATGATGGAGAATTTCTTGTGACAAAAGATACCGTTCAAACTATGGAAGATTTGGAAAAGCTGTTTTTTGTCTGGCAGGAAGCTACAGAACTTGCAGAGAGTGATGCAGTTGTGGAAGTACAGGAAGAACTTCAGACGAAGGGCTTCCGCTATTCGGGACTTAGAATAAAGGAGAAGTAAATGTTTGAATATATGGAAGAATTATCGGTGACAGAAACAGAGAATCTGAGAAAGACCATTTCGAATTTATTTCGTCAGACCTGTATTTTGCAGGTAAAATACGATCCGGTCACGTTGACACCGAGGGATAATCTATACTATGAAATGTGCGTAAGACATAAGAAATTTATCGAGGACTATCTGGAGGTACTTGGCTGTGAACTTCTTCATGATCCACAGGAACATATTTTCCGGCTTGCAGGAGACGGGGTGGAGATTGAGAAATTCAGCCTGACGACAACAATTATTATCCTGCTGATCAAAATGATCTACCGGGATAAGATTCTGGGAGAAGGGCTGGAGGCTACCGTCACTACACTGGAAGAAATCCGTGAATACGGGAAAAATACAAATTTATTGAATTGGAAACTGAAGGTGACGGAGTGGCAGGAAGCACTTTATCTGTTGAGTAAGCATCAGATGATTGAGGTGCCGGGAGCAGTTCGCGATGTAGAGGATCAGACACCGATCTATATTTACAGCACTGTGAATCTGTACTTAAGTTCATCCAATATCAATGAACTGCTTGAAGAATATAGAGAGGAGATCGCAGAAGATGAAGCAATCGAAGAAAATCTTTACGAAAATGCTGCTGAATAACTGGGGTGGGATCAGTCATAAAGAGCTTTCCTTTCATGAGCATGTGAATCTGTTCAGCGGGAAGAGCGGCTCCGGGAAATCAACAGTCATGGATGCGATCCAGGTGATTTTATACGGAAGCGTGGCATCTACCTTTTTGAATAAGGCAGCAGACGATGCGAAAAACAGAAGAAGTGTTCTTAGTTATTTAAGAGGGGAACAAAAAGACGGAACTGCAAACCGTGAGGGGACAGATTTTTGTTCGCAGATCGTATTGGAAGTGGAAGATACGGCAACGAATATTGTTACCTGTATTGGAGCAATTTTTGAAGTTGGGAAAAATGATTTAAATCTGAAGCGTTATTTCTTTTTCAGCCATTCGGGAAGAATCCCTGAAGATGGATATATTTCGGAAAATGGAAGTCCTTATACGATTTCCAGATTGAAGAAGCTGGTAGAACAAAGGAAGGTGTCGGAAGACAATCGGGGGAGAGGAGAAGTAAATCGTCTGTATCCTTCGAAAGAAGCTTATTTAAACACACTATATGATGTGGTACTTGGCTATATTGAACCGGGACGATTTATGACGATGGAAAAAAGTGCGATTGCACTTCGCATGACCAACGGAACCGGTCAGTTTATCCGTGATTATATGTTTCCGAAGAGTAAAGAAGGAACAGTTTCGGTTATCAGCGAGCAACTGGGTGCATACCGCGAGATCAAAGAGAGGGTCGAAGATCTGGAAAAGCGGATTGGGATGCTGGAAGAAATAAATGGTCACAATCTGAAGCTGGTACAGCTGAAAACAGATGAAGTCCGTACACAATCTATTTTGAAGGTAATTGCCATAGAAGGATTAAAGATTCAGCTGGAATCTAAAAAGGGAGATTTAGAGTCCGCCATAGAGGCTGCCAAGCGTTCAGAAGAAAAGTACCGGTCCTTAGAAACACAGAAGAATCAGTGTGCAGCTGATAAATTACAAGTAGAATCACAGCTGCTTGCAAGTGATTACGGACAGAAGGAGAAGCAGTTAAAAGAACTCCGCAATACGATTCGGATTTTAGCAGAATATTCTAAGCAGTGGAGAAGTGTGCTTCATGGATTGAAGAAGTGGGAAGAAAATGAAGAGGTGAATAATTATTTATCGAATCCGGCGCTTCAGACAATGGAAGAGATGGAAACAGGAGACTTCACCGATGACCTTCTCGGAAGACTTCGAAAGTATTTGAAAGACACATTGGAAAATGTGGAAGAAGAAATCAGAGACTTAGAAGAAAACATCCGCAAAACGAGAAAAGAACTAAAAGAGAAAAAAGAAATTGTGGATGATCTGAAAAATGACAGGAAGCCATATAGCAAGGAATTGAAAAAAGCAAGGGCAAGACTGCAAAGCGAGCTTCGTGATCGATATGGACATCCGGTTCCGGTGGCAGTTTTTGCAGATTTATTCGATATTACGGATGAAAAATGGAAAGATGCCATAGAGGGACGTCTCGGGAAAATCAAATATAGCCTTGTGACTCCGCCGGAATACGCGTTAGAGGCGGCTAAGATTTTCCGGAAAATGGCAGGAAAAGAGTTCGAAGAATTTAATCTGATCAACACCGCGGCAATCAAGCGAGATGAACCGAAGGCGAAGGAACATGCCTTATATGAGGCAGTAGAAACAAAAGAAAGTTACGTCGATCTCTGCCTGAGACAGTATCTTGGAAGAATTGTAAAATGTGAGACCATTGAAGAACTTCATGAGGTAAGAGAAGGGGTGACACCGGACTGTTATTCTTACAGTAATTATATGTTCCGGCATCTGCGAGAGAAAGATTACAGGCTTTATGCATGTATCGGTACAAAAGTATCCAAAGCGAAACTTCAGGAACTGGAGGATGAAGTCTACCGACTGGAAAACAGCCTGCTTGCAGATGAGCAGATGCAAAGCAGTTTAGCTGAAGCAAGAACTTATGAGCAGTTGCAGAATTACAGTACAGAACAGCTTGTACATATGTCAAATGCAGCAGAGGAATTAGAGGAATATTATAGAAAAGAAGATGCTCTTATTCGGGAAATGAAAGAGCTTGATGAAGGGACTCTGATTCCGCAGCTAAAAGAAAAGAAGAAGCAATTAGAAGAGACAATGAGTCTGCTTGAAAAAGAAGCAAAAGAGACGGATGCCGAACGTCTGGCGCGGATCAAGGTACAGGCGAATGTGGAAACTGAGTTGAAAAATATAAGTGAGAAACTGGAAACGGAATTAGAAGGTTATGTTCCGAATGAGAGCATCGAGCAGGAAGTGCTCCGGGAATTAGAGTCCAATCCAGAGCATACATACCGCAGACAGAAGCTAAAAGAATTAGAAAAGCTCCGTCAGGAGATTGAAGCAGAAGCAGATGGACGAGCAGAGGCAAGAAATCATTTCAATAAAGAATATCCGGCGTATGGTTTTACAGGTGTAGAACATGGAAATGAAGTATATGATAAGGTGTTGGAACAGTGCAGAAAAGATTTTGAACCGAAGTATAAGGAAGAATTTGAACAGCAGTACCGATTGGTATATCATACCCTTCGCGAAAATGTAATTGCAACGATCCACGGAGAAATCAAAGCAGCTTTTCGTCATAAGAGAGAAATCAACCGGATGCTCGCTAAAATCCGCTTCTCCGACAGCATTTACCAGATTGATATTCTTCCGGCTGAAAATGAAAACCGGCAGTTTTATGAAATGCTGATGGCGCCGGAACTTGACAGCAAAGTATTGGATAATCACGGGTTTGAAGGTCAGTTAAGTCTCGGTGAAGATGAATTTTATCAAAAATATGAGGCGCAGATTTTAAGACTTACTGAAAAGTTCATGCCGCCAAGAGACGAAGACGGCGGGAAACGGGCGCTTCACAAAGAAGAGATGGAGCGATACGCAGATTACCGGAACTACCTTACTTTCAGTATGTATGAGCAAGTGAAGGATGAAGATGGAAATATCCGAAAAAATGCAGTGGATGAAATGGCGGGACGCGATTCCGGAGGAGAAGGACAAAACCCGAAGTATGTAGCATTGCTCGCAGGATTTGCCATGCTGTATATGAATCAGAGTAATCGAGACTCTAAGATCCGTCTTGTTCTTCTGGATGAAGCTTTTTCCAAAATGGATAAGGAACGAAGTGAGGTATGTCTTCATTATGCAAGGGAGCTGGAATTACAGCTTATTGTCTGTGTGCCGGATGAGCGTTTGCAGTCACTGATTCGAAATGTGGACAGTGTATATGGATTCCGCAGACATCAGAACCAGATTTCCATGATGCATATTGATAAAGGCGACTATTTAGCTATGATCGAAGGGGAAAAAGATGAAGAAGAATCTGACACTCAGTCAGTGGCTGATTGAGAAAACAGATGGAGAAGCATACCGAGCCGGGAAATTATCCGGGGAATCATCGGAGAAATCATCTGAAAAAGCATATGTAACAAAACATCCGAAAGTAGACCAGCAGATAATTAATCAGATCGGAAGCCTTACAAAACTGATCAGTCAGGCAAGAGAGATGGAAAAAGATGCGCAGCTTAGCGGATTCATACGGTTTGACTGGCGGGACATGGGAAATGATATCCGTGCGATACATTATTCTGTAGAAATCATACCGCTTCTCTGCGATAGAGAAGGAATCGAAGATCCGCGGAAGAGGCAGCAGCGCCATATCAAAACGGTAGGAGAACTGTTGCAGGAAGCATCCCAGTCAGAAGCGGATTGGCTGAAGTCCTATTATCGTTTCCTGTTGACGCGTTTGGAACAGGGGAAGCTTGTCAAGGAAATGGATGACGAAGCATTGTTTGCCTGCCTGAATGCAATTGGTAGGCTCCATTGCCCGACTTGGAAACGGGTATTCAGCGCCAGAGTTTTTCGTGATTCCAAAAGGTTTCAGACGTCATATGAGGACCGAGTAGTGAAAGTCTTAAGAGAGTATTCGGATATGCCCGATAAAGATGTTATGACCAATGAGCAGATTTTGAAGGCATATGGCATTATTTCTTACACTCAGACATTGGAGTGTAAGGGAACGGTACTTTGCAGAACAGATACAGGGCAGACATTTGATACCGGTGATTTTCCGTATGGAGCGGTTTTGAATTCGCAGACAATGGAGCATGCCAAGCCGGTGAACATTGCAAAAATCCGCCGAATCATGACTATCGAAAATAAAGCAAATTACGAAAATATGTCCTACAAAGAAGATACGCTTTATATTTATTGTCACGGGTTCTTCTCTCCCAAAGAGGTAGAATTCTTGCGGGAGCTGACAGTGTTAGCTGCGGAGAACGTGGAGTTTTTGCACTGGGGAGATATGGATTATGGCGGAATTCGAATTTTCTTATTTAACAAGGATAAGATATTTCCCGGACTGAAACCTTATAAAATGGATTGCGAAAGCTTCGTGGCAGCGGTGACATCAAATGCCGGCAGAACACTGGAGGCTGAAAAACGTAAAAAGCTAGAGCAGATGAATGCCGGAGAACTGGAAGAACTGCGCAGCAGTATATTGGAGTATGGCATGGAGATTGAACAGGAAATGTTAGTGTGAAGGAGAATGGATAAAGTACAGAACAAACATTCGATTTGTTCTGTACTTTTATTTTATATTCTGATATAATAGCGGAAGAGAATGAAGATAATAGATTCATAGGAGGAATTTCATGGATCATTTTGAATTAGTATCAGAATATGCCCCAACCGGCGACCAGCCACAAGCCATCGACCAACTCGTCAAGGGCTTTCAGGAAGGCAACCAATGCCAGACGTTACTTGGCGTCACCGGTTCTGGTAAGACATTTACGATGGCGAATGTCATCGCACAATTAAATAAACCAACACTTATTATCGCACATAACAAAACGCTGGCTGCGCAGTTATATGGAGAATTCAAAGAATTCTTCCCGAATAATGCAGTGGAATACTTTGTGAGCTATTACGATTACTACCAACCGGAAGCTTACGTTCCATCCTCTGACACTTACATTGCCAAGGATTCATCTGTGAATGATGAGATAGACAAGCTTCGTCTGTCTGCCACGGCGTCTCTTATTGAGCGAAGGGATGTGATCATTATTTCCAGTGTGTCCTGTATCTATGGACTTGGTGAACCGGAAAATTTTGAGAAAATGATGGTGTCACTGCGTCCGGGAATGGAAAAAGATCGGGATGAGGTACTAAGGCAGCTTATTGATATTCAATACGATAGAAATGAAATGGATTTCAAACGAGGTACTTTCCGGGTACATGGAGATGTGGTGGAAGTAATTCCGGCAAATGAAGCAGATATGGCGGTTCGAATTGAATTTTTCGGTGATGAGATTGACCGTATTACGAAAGTAGATGTACTGACCGGAGAGATAAAAAGTGAGCTGAGTCATGTGGCTATCTTCCCGGCGTCACATTATGTAGTGGGAAAAGAAGATTTGGAGCGTGCGGTAAAGGCAATCGAGAAAGAGTTAGAAGAACAGATTAAATATTTTAAAAGTGAGGGAAAGCTTCTGGAGGCACAGCGAATATCAGAACGGACAAACTTCGATATTGAGATGATGAGAGAAACCGGATTTTGTTCAGGAATTGAGAATTATTCCAGACATTTGACCGGCTCGGCGGCAGGACAGCCTCCGAGGACACTTCTTGATTACTTCCCGGATGACTTTATTATGATGATTGATGAATCACATAAGACAGTGCCGCAGGTGGGTGGTATGTATCATGGCGACCAGTCAAGAAAACGTACCTTAGTAGATTATGGCTTCCGCCTTCCGTCAGCGCTTGATAACCGCCCGCTTAGTTTTGACGAGTTTGAGCAGAAAATTGATCAAGTGCTGTTTGTGTCGGCAACACCGGGACCATATGAGGCGGAGCATGAACTTCTTCGGGCAGAACAGGTAATCCGTCCGACCGGACTGTTAGATCCGGAAGTAGAAGTGCGGCCGGTAGAGGGGCAGATTGATGATCTGATTAGTGAAGTGAATAAAGAAGTTGCCAAGAAAAATAAGATTTTAATCACAACCCTGACAAAACGGATGGCAGAAGATTTGACCGATTATATGCGGGAACTTGGAATTCGTGTCAGATATCTTCACTCGGATATTGATACGCTGGAACGCACGGAGATTGTAAGAGACATGCGTCTGGATGTCTTTGATGTTCTGGTGGGAATCAACCTTTTGCGAGAAGGATTGGATATACCGGAGATTACATTGGTGGCGATTCTGGATGCAGATAAGGAAGGATTCTTACGTTCCGAGACTTCTCTCATTCAGACCATCGGACGTGCTGCGCGTAATGCAGAAGGTCATGTCATCATGTATGCAGACGTGATGACAGATTCTATGAAGCAGGCGATTGAAGAGACAGAGAGAAGGCGTAAAGTACAGATGGCTTATAACGAAGCGCATGGAATTACGCCACAGACTATTAAGAAAAGTGTAAGAGATCTGATTGCTGTCTCGAAGAAGGTGGCAGCAGAGGAAGTCCGAATGGAGAAAGATCCAGAATCTATGAGCGAAAAAGAACTGGAGAAGCTGGCAAAGGAATTGACGAAGCAGATGAAGAAAGCTGCAGCTGAGTTGAATTTTGAGGCGGCGGCTGAGCTGCGTGATAAATTAGTTGAGATTAAGAGGATGATGAAAGAGTAGATATAGACCGATAGATGATGAAAGAACAGATAACGAAGGGAACGAAGTAGTAGAAGCATGATAGAAAAAGAGTTGAAAAAAGAGGCAGAAAAGACAGATACCAAAAAACAATATATTAAGATCAGAGGAGCAAATGAGCATAATCTGAAAAATGTAGATCTTAATATTCCCCGCAATGAGCTGGTAGTTTTGACAGGATTGAGCGGTTCCGGAAAATCCTCTCTGGCATTCGATACGATTTATGCGGAAGGGCAGAGAAGATATATGGAATCGTTATCGTCCTATGCAAGGCAATTCCTTGGTCAGATGGAGAAGCCTGATGTGGAGAGCATTGAAGGTTTATCACCTGCGATTTCTATTGACCAAAAATCAACAAACCGGAATCCCCGGTCTACCGTAGGAACCGTAACAGAGATCTATGATTATTTTCGTCTGCTTTATGCGAGAATCGGTATTCCACATTGTCCGAAATGTGGAAAAGAGATTAAGAAACAGACAGTAGATCAGATGGTAGATCAGATCATGGCATTGCCGGAGAGAACGAAGATCCAGCTTCTGGCGCCGGTAGTGCGAGGAAGAAAAGGTCGTCATGAGAAGCTTCTGGAACAGGCAAAGAAAAGCGGTTATGTAAGAGTACGCATAGATGGAAATTTATATGAGTTATCCGAGGAAATCGCGCTGGATAAAAATATCAAACATAATATAGAGATTATCGTAGACCGTCTTGTCGTTAAGCCGGGGATAGAGAAGCGTCTGACAGATTCTATTGAAAATGTACTTCATTTGGCAGAAGGACTTATGACGGTGGATGTGATCGACGGAGAGCCGATTAATTTCAGTCAAAGCTTTTCCTGTCCGGATTGCGGAATCAGCATTGATGAGATTGAGCCGAGAAGTTTCTCTTTTAACAATCCGTTCGGTGCATGTCCGGAATGTTTTGGACTGGGATATAAGATGGAGTTTGATATTGATCTGATGATACCGGATAAGAGTCTGAGCATCTCTGAAGGTGCGATTACTGTGATGGGGTGGCAGTCCTGTACAGATAAGAAGAGCTTTACGTATGCTATTTTGAGCGCACTGAGCAAGGAATATAAGTTTTCTCTTGATACACCATTTGAAAAATATCCAAAGAAAGTGCAGGATATTTTAATTCATGGAACCGGTGGAAAGGAAGTTAAAGTACATTATCAGGGACAACGGGGTGAAGGAATCTATGATGTTGCATTTGAAGGTCTGATCAAAAATGTAGAACGACGTTATCGTGAGACAGGCTCTGAGACGATGAAAGCAGAATACGAAGAATTTATGCGGATTACGCCGTGTCACGAATGTGGAGGACAGCGTTTAAAACCGGAAGCGCTTGCAGTGACTGTGGGTGGAAAAAATATTGCAGAAGTAACAGAAATGTCCATTGAGAAACTTCAGCATTTTCTGGAAAAACTAGAACTTACTAAACAGCAGAATCTGATCGGAGGACAGATTTTAAAAGAAATACGTGCAAGGATCCGGTTTTTGATGGATGTAGGTCTGGATTATTTGACATTGGGAAGAGCAACCGGTTCCTTATCCGGCGGAGAAGCACAGAGAATTCGTCTGGCTACCCAGATTGGCTCAGGACTGGTAGGTGTGGCTTATATTTTAGATGAGCCAAGTATCGGTCTTCATCAGCGTGATAATGATAAGCTTCTTGGGACATTGAAACATTTAAGAGATCTTGGTAATTCTGTGCTTGTAGTAGAACATGACGAAGATACCATGCGGGAAGCGGACTATATTGTAGATATCGGTCCGGGAGCCGGAGAGCATGGAGGAGAAGTGGTGGCTGTAGGAAATGCAGAAGAAATCATGGCAAATCCGGCGTCTATAACCGGAGCTTATCTGAGCGGAAAAGTAAAGATTCCGGTACCGGAGGTGCGAAAAGAGCCTACAGGCTGGCTGGAGATTAAAGGAGCGAAAGAGAATAATCTGAAGAATGTGGATGTAAAGATTCCGCTTGGAATTATGACCTGTATTACAGGGGTGTCCGGCTCCGGGAAAAGCTCTCTGATTAATGAGATTTTGTATAAACGTCTGGCAAGAGACTTAAATCGCGCGCGCGTGATTCCGGGAAATCACAAAGAAATCAAAGGAATCGATCAACTGGATAAAGTAATCGCAATTGACCAGTCACCTATCGGGCGGACCCCAAGGTCTAACCCGGCTACTTATACGGGAGTCTTCGATCTGATCCGAGATCTTTTTGCCTCTACACCGGATGCAAAAGCAAGAGGATATAAAAAAGGACGTTTCAGCTTCAATGTCAAGGGAGGACGCTGTGAAGCCTGCAGCGGTGATGGTATTTTAAAGATTGAGATGCATTTCCTTCCGGATGTATATGTGCCTTGTGAGGTTTGCCATGGGAAACGGTATAATCGAGAAACATTAGAGGTAAAATACAAAGGGAAGAGTATTTATGATGTGTTGAATATGACCGTGGAAGAAGCACTTCATTTCTTTGAAAATGTGCCAAGTATTCGAAGAAAAATGGAGACACTGTATGATGTGGGATTATCCTATATTCGCCTTGGGCAGCCATCTACCCAGCTTTCCGGCGGAGAAGCGCAGCGTATCAAACTTGCTACAGAATTAAGTAAAAGAAGCACGGGAAAGACGATATATATTTTAGATGAGCCTACGACAGGGCTTCATTTTGCAGATGTGCATAAGCTGACAGAGATTTTGAAACGTCTTTCCGCAGATGGAAATACAGTTGTGGTGATTGAACATAATCTGGACGTGATCAAAACGGCAGATTATATCATAGATATGGGACCGGAAGGCGGTGACAAAGGAGGTACCGTTATCGCCAAAGGAACACCGGAGGAAGTGGCAGAAAGCCCGGTGTCCTATACAGGAAAATATATTAAGAAGATGCTTGACAAATAAGAACGAACTTCGACACGAGCCCGGGATACTTCACAAAGAATTAAGGAAAAAGGGGTTTCCATTTAAAGGGAATTTGATTATAATGATACGTGCATTATAACAAATGATAATAAGATTAATTGAAATAGATGGAAAGAACAGGAAGGGAGACTGAATATGTCGGTAGATATCGGGATTGATCTGGGAACGGCCAGTATTCTTGTATATGTAAAAGGTAAAGGCGTTATCTTAAAAGAACCGTCTGTTGTGGCAATTGACAGAGATAGTAATGCGATCAAAGCCATTGGCGAAGAAGCAAGACTTATGTTAGGGAGAACACCCGGCAATATTGTGGCGGTGCGTCCACTTCGTCAGGGAGTGATCTCAGATTATACTGTGACAGAGAAAATGATCAAATATTTTGTGCAGAAATCACTCGGTAAACGCATGTTTAAGAAGCCGAGAATCAGTATTTGCGTGCCGAGCGGTGTAACCGAAGTGGAACGCAAAGCAGTTGAGGAAGCCACATACGCTGCGGGAGCAAGAGATGTACATCTGATCGAAGAGCCTGTGGCGGCGGCAATCGGTGCAGGGATTGATATCTCCAAACCGTGTGGAAATATGATCGTGGATATCGGAGGAGGAACCTCTGATATAGCAGTCATTTCCCTTGGTGGAACAGTAGTGAATACATCTGTAAAAATTGCAGGTGATGATTTTGATGAAGCCATTGTCCGTTATATGAGAAAAAAGCATAATCTTCTGATCGGAGAGCGTACAGCAGAAGATATCAAGATTAAGATCGGGACAACATATCAGTTGATCGAAGACGAAGTGATTGAAGTCAGAGGAAGAAATTTAGTGACGGGATTACCTAAGACGGTAACGGTGACTTCCTCAGAAACAGAAGAAGCGCTTCGGGAGACAACCGGACAGATTGTGGAAGCAGTCATTGGTGTTCTGGAGCGGACACCACCGGAGTTGTCAGCAGATATTTTGGAGCGAGGGATTGTACTGACCGGCGGCGGAGCTATGCTGCGGGGATTGGAAGAGATGATAGAAGAACGAACAGGAATTAATACGATGACTGCCGAAGATCCAATGAAAGTAGTTGCCATTGGCACCGGTCAATATGTAGAATTCATGGGGAACAGCAGAGAGTATTAGCAGTAAAGAGTATTAGCAGCGGATAATACTAGCAACAGCAAGTAACACATAAGAGGAATACAGAGATAACTAAGATTCATGGAAACGATCAAAGGATATGTAGAGCACATTGTATATCGGAATGAAGATAACGGATATACGGTATTTAATTTGAATAATGATGACGGAGAGCTTACCTGCGTGGGAAAGTTCCACTTTATTGAAGAGGGGGAACTACTGGAACTGACCGGGGAATATACGATGCATAAATTGTATGGGACCCAGCTTCAGGTGGAATCTTCGAAGGTATGTGCGCCGGAAGATCTTGTATCCATTGAACGGTATCTCGGGTCCGGAGCGATCAAAGGAATCGGGACAGCGCTGGCAGGCAAGATCGTCAAAAAATTTAAAGAGGATACTTTTCGAATTATAGAAGAAGAGCCGGAACGACTGGCAGAGATTAAAGGAATCAGCGAGCGCAAAGCGAGAGAAATCGCGCTTCAGGTAGAAGAGAAGAAGGAAATGCGGGAAGCTATGATCTACCTTCAGAAATATGGGATTTCGATTGCGCTGGCAGCTAAGATTTATCAGCACTATGGTCAGAATGTGTATCGGGTGATTGAAGAGAACCCATATCAGATTGCGGATCATGTGGCAGGTGTCGGCTTTAAGACAGCGGATGAAATTGCGCAGAAAGTGGGAATCCATACGGATTCGGATTTTCGAATCCGCAGCGGTATTTTTTATACCTTGCTTCAAAGTGTAGGCGAAGGGCATATTTATTTGAAGCAGGAAACGCTTCTCTATCGGGCAGGCGAACTCTTAGGCGTCCAGATTGAGCATGTAGAGAAATATCTTATGGATCTGGCCATGGAGAAGAAGATTGTACTAAAAAATGAGGCAGACGGTGTCCGTGTATACGCATCCCACTATTATTACATGGAATTGAATACGGCAAGAATGCTTCATGATCTGAATGTACATGAAGAGATTGCGGATGTGGTATTGCTTCATCGACTTCATGAAATAGAGAAGAATACGGGAATGGTTCTGGACGAAATGCAGAAAAAAGCGGTAATGGAAGCGGCACGCCATGGAATCATGGTTCTTACCGGCGGACCGGGAACCGGAAAAACGACAACCATCAATGCAATGATTCACTTCTTCGAAAGCGAAGGGATGGACATTTTTCTCGCCGCACCGACAGGGAGAGCGGCAAAACGGATGACGGAAACAACCGGCTGTGAAGCGCAGACCATTCACCGTTTGTTGGAAGTGAATGGTAATCCGGAAGAAGAAGGACCTTCCGGTTTCACGAAAAATGAGGAAAATCCACTGGAAGCGGATGTGATTATTATTGACGAAATGTCTATGGTAGATCTCCCGCTGATGTATGCGCTTCTTGGAGCTATCGTACCGGGCACAAGGCTGGTTCTGGTCGGAGATCGTAACCAATTGCCGAGCGTAGGTCCGGGCAGTGTGTTAAAAGACATTATTGACTCGGATTGTTTCCCTGTTGTCATGCTCAGTAAAATCTTTCGTCAGGCGGAAGAAAGCGATATCGTAGTAAATGCGCATAAGATCAACCGGGGAGAAGCGGTTGTTCTGGACAATAAGAGCAGAGACTTTTTCTTCCTGAAACGACAAGATCCAAATATGATTATCAGCAATGCGATTACGCTGGTGCAGCAGAAGATGCCCAAATATGTAAATGCAAGACCTTATGATATTCAGGTGCTCACACCTATGCGTAAGGGATTGCTTGGGGTGGAACGGTTAAATCGTATCTTGCAGGAATACCTGAATCCCCCGGCAAAAGATAAAAAAGAAAAAGAATACGGAGATCGGTTGTTCCGAGAAGGTGACAAAGTCATGCAGATTAAAAACAACTATCAGTTGGAATGGGAAGTGACGACCAGATACGGGATGACAGTAGATAAAGGTCTTGGGATCTTCAATGGTGATATGGGGATAATCAGCGAGATTAATACTTATGAAGAGACCGTGACCGTGGAATTTGATGAGAAGAGAAAAGTCAAGTATCCATTTACGTTGTTGGATGAATTAGAGCTTGCCTATGCCATTACAATACATAAGGCTCAGGGAAGTGAATATCCGGCAGTGGTGATCCCGCTGTTGCAGGGACCGCGGCAATTGTATAACAGGAATCTTTTGTATACGGCAGTAACAAGAGCAAAGAAATGTGTGACATTGGTGGGGAGTGACACAGTATTTCAGGAAATGATCCGCAATACACAGGAACAGGATCGAAATACCAGTCTGGCAGAGCGAATCCGCGAATTGCTGTTGTGAAAAAAAGAAAGAAAAATTTAATTATACAGACTTTAAAGAATCTATTATGGCCGGAGGTGTGTCCGTTTTGTGGGAACGTTCATCGGGGCGGAGCATGTCCGGCATGTCAGAACAAATTGGAAGAATTGTTTATCAGAGAACCGAGGTGCATGCAGTGCGGCAAGCCTGTTCGCAATATGGAACAGGAGCATTGCTATGACTGTGCACATACACGTCATTATTATGATCAGGGGAGAGCGGTGTGGCTTCACCGAGATCCGGTCAAACAGTCTATTTATCAATTCAAATACCACAATCAGAGAGAATATGGAACATATTATGCGAGAGAAATGGAGAGGCGCTGTGGAGATTTTATCCGTAAGATTAATCCGGAGGTACTGCTTCCGGTGCCGCTGCATCGCAGAAAACGTCGGAAGAGAGGATATAATCAGGCGCAAATTCTGGCACAGCAATTAGGAGAGCGAATGGGAATTCCGGTAGAAACACAGTTGTTAGTGAGAGTGAAAAATACACGCCCTCAGAAAAAACAGGATCACCGGATGCGAAAGGAAAATCTGAGGCATGCTTTTGCACTAAGGTATCGGATTCGTAACGTCAGAAGTGTGCTGATCATCGATGACATTTACACAACGGGAAATACGGTCGATCAAATCGCCAGAATCCTGAAAGAAGCAGGCGTGGAAAAAGTTTATTTTTTAACTATAAGTATTGGACAAGGAAACTGATATTTGTTATACTAAAAATGACGTTTAAAAGTTGAAACATATTGCTTGAGGTGGATAATGTTAGATGAAAAGAGAGTAAAATTAATGACCAAACTTGCGTTGTATGAAGAAACGCAAGGAAAAGATGATTTCAAGGTCAGCGAATATTATAGAAAAGATTATGTTGGAATGCATATGATCTGTACATTTTTATGGGTGACGATAGGATATGTGTGTTTGGCTGGTTTGCTGGCACTTGCCGGAATGGATGCAATCATCTCCAAAATGTCTGTGGGATTTTTGATCACACTTATGATCGTGGCTGTCGCAGGATATTTCGTACTTTTGATTTTGTTTTTATCACTGACGAGTCGTATTTATAATAAAAAGCATCAGCATGCTCGTAACAGAGTGAAGATGTATAATCATGATCTGATCAAATTACTTAAGATGTATGAAAAGGAGAAAAGGTAGAATGGATAATTTATTCATGATAAGAGAGAAAGTCAGAGAACTGTATGCAAGTCATTCCAAAATTTTTGACAAGGCGATTCAGTTTGTTGTTGCATTTCTCACATTTTATATGATCAACAGCAATGTAGGATTTATGAAGATGGCTGCTTCACCGTTGGTGACATTGGCTCTTTCGGTGATCTGTACATTCCTTCCGATGACACTGACTGTCATTGCAGCGTCTGCGCTTATGCTTGCGCATATGTTTTCAGTGTCCCTGAGTGTATTTATAGTGACCGCGCTTGTATTTTTGATCATGTATATTTTCTATTTTCGACTGGCGCCGAAGATGGCACTTGCACTTTTGCTGACTCCCATCGCTTTTATGTTGAAAATACCATATGTGATTCCGGTTGCATACGGACTGATGTCTGTTCCGGTTTCCCTTGCTGCAATCAGCTGTGGAACAATCATCTATTATATTATGCAGTATGTGAAAAAAGCAGCGCCTGGTCTGGATGGAAAGGGCGGTGCAGGATTACTTGCAGAAATCACAGCTTATCTGAAACAAGTGTTCCAGAATAAGGAAATGTGGATTACCGTTATCGCTTTTATCATTTGTCTTCTTGTTGTATATACACTTCGTCGTCAGGCGATGGATTACGCATGGAAGGTGGCAACGGCAGCCGGAGTAGTTGTTAATATTGTAGTTATTGCGGCTGGTGGAATCGCAATGGGAGTACATACATCATATGGTCTTTTGTTTGCCGGTAATATCGCTGCTGCTGTTGTGGGACTGATCCTTGAACTTTTCTTTTTCGCCGTGGATTATGCAAAAAGTGAGAATCTGCAGTTTGAAGATGATGAATACTATTATTATGTGAAGGCTATTCCAAAACTGTCAGTTGCGTCTCCGGAAAAGACAGTGAAGAAAATTAATGAACGTCAAGAGACAGAGATTATTGATACAGCGGATGTAAGAAGAAAAAATCAGCGTCCGGAACGTGCACCAAAACGCGGAAGAGGCGGCGAGGTGCCGAAAAAACGTCCTGAAGCAAAAAAAGCTCCAAAAGCAAGAAAACACGACATGGACGAAGTGAATAAGATGCTTTTGACACAGAGCTTAAAACAGGATCTGAATATCAGAGATTAAAGAATCATGGATATCAGAGATTAAGAATAAGAGAACATAGAAAAGGAGGTGGCAAAAATGGAACAGCGAATTTCGCAATTTTTACAAAATTATGTTGCAGAAGTATATTTTCCGGATATCCGTGTGACAGATATTGTAGAAATCTTGTTTCTTACTTTTTTAATCTATCAGTTGATGATCTGGATTAAAAATACAAAGGCATGGATGCTGTTAAAAGGAATCGGTGTTTTAGCTGTTGTTATTTTTGCTGCTGCAATTTTTCAGATGCATACGATTCTGTTCATTGCCCGTAATGCAGTGACCGTTATGGCAACAGCAGCAATAGTGGTATTTCAACCTGAGCTTCGAAGAGCATTAGAGAAACTTGGAGAAAAGAAGTTCCTTACATCGGTGGTTCCGTTTGAAACATCCAAAGATCGCTCCAGATTCAGTGAAGATACTATAGACAGCATTGTAGATGCAGCATATAACATGGGAAGAGTGAAGACAGGTGCCTTGATCGTAATTGAGCAGGCAATCCGATTGACCGAATATGAGAGCACAGGAATCCATATGGATTGTATTGTCTCCATGCAGGTGCTGATGAATATATTTGAACATAATACACCGCTGCACGACGGAGCAATCATTGTTCGCGGAGACAGAATCGTTTCAGCGACCTGTTATCTCCCGCTTTCTGATAATATGGGACTTAGCAAAGAACTTGGCACAAGACACCGTGCGGCTGTCGGTATGAGTGAAGTGAGTGATGCGTTGATCGTAGTAGTATCAGAGGAGACAGGAGCAGTTTCAATTGCCCAGAGCGGAAGATTGAAAAGAGATGTTTCCAGGGAAGAACTTCGCGAAGCGCTTGTAAATATACAGAACAGCAAACCGGAGTTAAAGAAATGGAGATTTTTACGGAAAGGAAGGCGCGCAGATGAAAGAAAGACTAATGAATAATATTGGTCTTAAGATATTGGCCTTTCTTATAGCAGGTTTATTATGGCTTACAGTGGTCAATATTGATAACCCGATTACAGACCAGACTTATAAGAATATTCCGGTGTCTGTGATCAATGCAGAAGTGCTTGCATCCGAAGAGACACCAAAAACTTATCAGATTGTAGACGATACTCATACAGTAGATGTTACAGTCAAAGCAAAACGATCTGTGCTCAGCAAGATTGAAGCAAAAGATATCGTTGCTGTGGCAGATATGAAGGAATTAACCTTGAATACACAGATACCGATCCAGGTGACAGTGAAAGGGCATGAGTACAAGGAAGCATATTCCAATCCGAGAAATCTTCAAATTAAATTAGAAGATGAAGAGACGAAGAAATTCCCAATCGTGCCGAAGACAACCGGTACCGTGCGTGATGGATATGTCCTCGGAAGTGTGACTGCGGTTCCGGAACAAGTGTCTATCCGTGGACCAAAATCCGTTGTTGAGACTATCAGCAAAGTAGAAGCGAAAGTTAACGTATCCGGTCTTTCACAGGATATGCTTATGAAATCAGAACTGAAGCTTTATGATCAGGACAATGAAGAGATCGATCAGACGCTTCTGAGCAACAATCTGGGAACAGAAGGCGTCAGCATTAATATAGAACTGTTCCGGACAAAAAAGATACCGCTGGAATTTGATACTTCTCAGATTCAGGCAGCAGACGGCTACGAATTTTCAAAGATTACATATGAACCTCAGGAAATCAGTATTTCCGGTGAACAGAGGGCTTTGAGAAAAGTAGACAAAATCGAAATTCCGGCTTCGGCTCTCGAAATGAATGATATTAAAGAGAAGACAGAGAAAATAGTCGATATATCATCTTATCTGCCGGAAGAGATAGAACTGGCGGATGAAAATGCAGGCTCCGTTGTAGTGACAGTGTTTGTAGAGAAGGATGGTGCAAAAACTTTTGAGATTACACCGGGAGCAATCACTGTGGATAATCTGACAAAGGGTCTGGTGCTTGACTATAAAACGGCTGATGCCCTGGAAGTACAGGTACGGGGACCTAAGGACGCATTAGAAGGGATCAAGATAAACGAATGTGTAAGTATTGATCTGAAAGATTACATTGAGCCTGGAATCTATGATGTTCCGGTCACAGTAAAGCTTCCGGAACACTGTACATTGGAAAAGCCGGTGACAGTATCGATAGAATTAAAGGAATTAGAGACACATCAATAAAAACAGGACGGTAGAGATTATGATTAGGCGTGAAGTGGCAATCAAGAATCCCACAGGACTCCATCTTAGACCTGCCGGAATCTTCTGTAACACAGCAAGTTATTATAAATGCAGTGTTGCGTTTCAGTACGGCAACACAACAGCAAATGCCAAGAGTGTGCTCAGTGTGCTGGGAGCTTGTATTAAGTCAGGAGATGTCATCACACTGATCTGTGAAGGAGAAGACGAGGAAGAAGCGATGGAAGCCATGATCAAAGCGATCGATGATGGGCTTGGAGAGTGAGAAATGAGGCGGAGTTTTATAACTTCGCCTTTTTTGAAAAATAAGGAGATAAAATATGGAATACAGAGATCAATTGAAGTATATCAAATCTCATCAGACGACCGGAGAAGAGCGGAGGCCGGAACGGAATAGAGGCAAAAAGCCAGCAAAGCCAAGCTTCCTGAATCGAGTCCTTGTTTTTGTACAGGCAGTATCAGCAGTTGTATTATTTGGCAGCATGGCGATACTTGGCATTCTTCCGATGAAATATATGGCAGGGTTACTTGTGCTGCTTGTGTTGCTTCTGTTGGTTGTGAAGAGAAAGCAGAAAAGAGCCTTAAGGAGTAGAAAGAAAAGATCTTCGGGGAAAGGACTGGCCATATCCGTCAGTGCAATCTGCCTTTTTCTCAGCTTTTACTGTCTGAAGGTAAACGGTGCTTTGGATAAAATTGCAATCGGTGAGGAAAGTGGGAAATACGGAGAAGCTCATGCCCGAAATGTAACAGAAGAACCATTTCATGTATACATTAGCGGAATTGATGTGTATGGCGATATCAAGAAGGAAAGCCGCAGTGATGTGAATCTGATTGCCACAGTAAATCCAAAAACACATAAAATTCTTCTTACAACAACACCGAGAGACTACTATGTTCCAATCCCGGGCGTATCGGACGGACAGAGAGACAAACTGACCCATGCAGGAATCTATGGAATTGATACTTCGATTGCGACATTAGAAGAATTATACGATATTGACATTCCATTTTATGTGCGAGTGAATTTTACCTCAGTGGAAGAGATCGTAGATGTCATGGGAGGAGTGGACGTAGAGTCGGAATTGGCATTTACAACCGGAGAAGAAGCGGGTGCAATTGTAGAAGTAAAACAAGGAAAGAATCACTTCACCGGAAAAGAAGCACTTGCATTCGTCAGAGAGCGAAAGGCGCTGGCAGAGGGGGATAATCAGAGAGGAAAAAATCAGCAGGCACTTCTTACCGGGCTGATTCGAAGCACCATGTCACCGAAGATATTGATTCACGCCAATGGCATGATCAACAGCGTGGCAGGAAATGCAGATACGAACATGTCAGAAAAGCAGATGAAAGCGTTGATTCGTATGCAGCTTGATACTTTGGCAGGATGGGACATTGAATCCGTTTCCGCAGTCGGAGACAGCAGCGGCAAGAAAAGATGTTATTCTTATAAAGGCGGACCACTGTATGTTACTGTGCCAAGTGAAAGCTCCGTAGAAGAGATTAAAGAGAAAATGCGTAATGTATGTCAATAGATGATGAGCAGCTTTCTTGTTAAGCTATTTCGGCAATAAAAAATTCCGGCAGGAAATAAATGTTTGAAATCATTTACTTCCTGCCGGATATTTTTTTGAACTATTTATTCGTTATTTTCTTCCGTGATATTTTTCTTCACAGTATTGACAGCGATAGATTTCGTTCTCAGGATCGGTAAGAACGAAAACGTGATCCAATTCCTGCTCGATAGAAGTGATACATCTCGGGTTTTTGCAGCGGATTACATTTGTAATCTTTTTCGGGAGGCTGAGCGCTTTTTTATCTACAACCTGAGAGTTTTTAATAATATTGACGGTGATGTTATGGTCAATGAATCCGAGGATATCAAGATCCATGAAGTCAATCGGGCACTCGATTTTCATAATGTCTTTTTTGCCCATCTTATTGCTCTTTGCATTTTTGATAATTGCAACACAGCAGTCAAGCTTATCAAGATGCAGATATTTATATATTTCCATGCTTCGGCCTGCCTGGATGTGATCCAATACAAACCCTTCTTCAATTTTTCCAACGTTTAATGTATTATTCACCATGAATATGTACTCCTTTCTCTATCCGTGTTAGACTTCAATTTCAAGCAGCGTAAGAATCAGCGCCATACGGATATAAACACCGTATTGTGCCTGTTTGAAATAGGCTGCTCTCGGGTCATCATCTACTTCTACGGAGATCTCATTTACACGAGGAAGCGGGTGAAGTACATACATGTCCTTTGGCGCCAGTTCCATCTTCTTCGCATCTAAAATGTAGAAATCCTTCATGCGGACATAGTCTTCCTCGTTGAAGAAGCGCTCTTTCTGTACACGTGTCATGTAGAGAAGGTCAAGCTTCGGAAGAGCATCTTCTAAACGGACAACCTCTTCGTAAGGAACATTCTGCTTGTCCAGTACATCTGAACGGATATAACTTGGAAGTCTTAACTCCTCCGGTGAAATGAGTACGAAACGGATACCCGGATATCTTACCAGTGCATGGATCAGGGAATGTACCGTACGACCGAATTTTAAATCTCCGCAGAGACCGATAGTCATATTATTCAGGCGTCCTTTCAAAGAGCGAATCGTAAGAAGGTCCGTCAGTGTCTGTGTCGGATGCTGATGTCCACCGTCGCCGGCATTGATTACCGGAATTGTGGAATGCTTGCAGGCAACCATCGGTGCGCCTTCTTTTGGATGACGCATGGCACAGATATCTGCATAGCAGGATGTCATGCGGATGGTGTCAGATACACTTTCTCCTTTTGCAGCAGAGCTGGAATCAGCAGAAGAAAAACCTAGAACGTTACCTCCAAGATTGAACATTGCTGCCTCATGGCTTAAACGGGTACGTGTACTAGGTTCATAAAATAAAGTTGCCAGTGTTTTCCCCTCACAGGCATGTGCATATTTTGCACGGTTGGCTTCGATATCATTAGCCAGATCCATCAATTTATCCAGTTCTTCCACGGAAAAATCCAGTGGACTCATCAAGTGTCTCATAAAAAACCTCCTCTTTACATTGCAGCTTCTCTACAAATTCTTCATACATCATATACTAAACAGGGGAGATTTTCAACGCCTTGACAAAATTTTTTCAAAGAAGAGTCCGGCGCCAAACCAATAGGGAGCATAGTCCAGTCTGATCAGCCCGTTAATATTTAACGGAGCATGACTGTAATCCCATGGACAGGCGTTGTATTTCTTTAGAAAAGATCCTGTGAGGTACTCGCCGAAAAAAATGCAGCACGTATATACACTGCCGCGCAAGAGCACACTCTTGCCTTTTAAAGCGTGACAGACAGGTGTCAGTAAAGATGCCATTCCATAGATCGGAAACATCCAGATAGATGTATTTCCCGTTAATTTCGGATTTTCATTTTTTAATGAATGAAGACCGGTGAATAAGATTTCCATGCACCAGCCACAGGTTCCGCAAGTTAAAAATTTATTCTTCATATAGGAGAGTATGGGTCAGAATAGTAGATTTTATGCAAAAAATGTATTATAATGCAACAAGACCGAATAAAGAAGGAGACGATATTATTGGAAACATTAGAGGAACTGAGAGTAAAGTTAGATGAGATTGACGATCAGATTGTAAATTTATACGAACAGCGTATGTATATCTGTGCCCATGTGGGTGAATATAAGATTCAGACAGGGAAAAAGGTGCTGGACAGACAGAGAGAAAAAGAGAAACTGGAGAGCGTAGCCGGTAAGGCTTCTAATCCATTCAATAAAAAAGGAGTTACAGAGCTGTATGAACAATTAATGTCTATGAGCAGGAAGCTTCAATACGAACAGCTTGTAAAGGCGGGGGCACTTGGAAGATTGCCATTTATTCAGGTGGATTCGCTGGACGTTGACCAGGCAAGAGTTGTATTTCCGGGAACAGAAGGAGCTTACAGCGAAGCGGCAATGAAATGTTATTTTGGTGAAAAGTGTAATAGCTTTTATGTAAAAACATTTCGTGAGGCGATGGAAGCCATCGAGGATGGCGCAGCAGATTTTGCCGTTCTTCCAATTGAAAATTCCACCGCAGGTGCAGTGGACGAGATGTATGATCTGTTGGTTGAATTTGAAAATTATATTGTGGGCGAAACGGTGATTCCGATTCGCCATACACTGTCCGGCCTTCCGGGAGCTTCTCTGGAAGAAGTTAAGACTGTGTATTCCAAAGGTGTGGCACTTATGCAGGCAACACATTTTCTGGATGCCCACAGCAGCTGGCAGAGAATCAATGTGGCAAATACTGCGATCGCGGCAAAGAAGGTGGTAGAGGATCAGGATCCTTCCCAGGCGGCAGTGTGCAGCGTGTACGCGGCAAAGGTTCACGGCCTTCAGGTGCTTGCAGACAATATTAATGATAACGAACATAATTCTACACGTTTTATTGTAGTGACCAACCAGAAAATCTTCTTGAAACATGCCTCGAAGATCAGTATCTGTCTGGAGGTATCCCATGAAAGCGGCTCACTGTACCGTGTGTTGTCACATTTTATCTACAATGATCTGAACATGACAAAGATAGAATCAAGGCCTATAGAAGGAAGAGACTGGGAATACCGGTTTTTCATTGATTTTGAAGGAAATATGGCAGACGGCGCAGTGAAAAACGCAATCCGGGGGCTTCGTGAAGAATGTAGAAATCTTCGAATCCTTGGAAATTATTAGCAGGATGGAAAGGATGGGACAGCGATGAGAACGAATGAATTGATGCTATATAAACATATGGAAAATGGTCAGATTCTGGAAGACATGACATTTCTTATGGATCACTATGACAATGAGTATTATAATGCAGAGGACTTGAAAGGTCTCTTGTTCGAGGTGGTCAATGAACTGTTGGAAATGACAGTCAGTCATGGATTTGAAGGAAATCTGTGGCACAACTATCTGACATACCTGCTTGCGACCCATGAAAATGCTTACAGTACCTCCTGTGAGATTACCGGAGAGGTAGAAGGAAGCATTAATTTTGCAGCACTTCATGATTTCGTTATTTTTAAAGAATTATTCGATTATGATTTTACATCTATGGAAGAAGAGCTGGGAGCGGACTGCCTTGATATGATTCGGCATTATGAGGGGACAAGTGGTCACGGGAAGGTGTTTAATAAGCGTATTCGTGACCGAATCTGTGAACTTAGCAGACATCTTGCGAGAAGTGCCTCACCGGAAGAATTCAAAGAGATCGTGACCGGATTTTACAAGGAATTCGGCGTGGGAAAGCTTGGCCTTCATAAGGCATTTCGCATAGAACATACAGAAGAAGGAGCCAGAATCGTTCCGATTACAAAGATTGCACACGTACACCTTGATGATCTTGTAGGGTATGAGCTTGCGAAGAAAAAACTGATAGATAATACGGAGGCGTTCGTTGCAGGAAAGCGGGCAAATAACTGTCTGCTGTTTGGTGATGCGGGAACCGGAAAATCGACATCGATCAAAGCAATTCTGAATCAATATTACGATCAGGGACTTCGCATGATTGAAGTGTACAAGCATCAGTTTCAAGATCTGAACGACATCATTGCACAGATAAAAAACAGAAACTACAAATTTATCATCTATATGGACGATCTGTCTTTTGAGGAGTTCGAGATTGAATATAAGTATTTAAAGGCTGTCATTGAAGGAGGTCTGGAACGAAAACCGGATAATATTCTGATCTATGCAACTTCAAATCGAAGACATCTGATCCGAGAAACTTTCCGTGATAAGGAAGACCGGGATGAAGAACTTCATACAAATGATACCGTACAGGAAAAACTGTCGCTGGTTGCAAGATTCGGTGTGACAATTTACTTCGGAAAGCCTGCAAAGAAAGAATTCCAGGAGATTGTCAAAACACTTGCACAGAGAAATGAACTTGCTATTCCGGAGGAAGAACTTCTGTTGGAAGCAAATAAGTGGGAATTAAGCCACGGCGGGCTGTCCGGAAGAACCGCACAGCAATTTATCGATTATCTGATGGGAACGAGATAGAAAGAACATGAAGAAAGATTTGACACAAGGGAAGGTACAAAAGACACTGCTTGTATTTGCAGGTCCCATGATTGTTGGGAACCTGCTTCAGCAGTGTTATAATATTGCAGACACACTGATTGTGGGAAGATATCTGGGAGCAGGGGCGCTGGCGGCTGTAGGAACAGCTTATAGTCTCATGACCTTTTTAACTTCCATTTTAATTGGACTGTGTATGGGGTGTGGGAGTATCTTCTCTTATTATTATGGAAAAAAAGATGACGGGAAGATGCAAGAGAGTATGTTTACCTCTTTCTTATTCGTAGGTGTGATCGCCATTGTTATGAACGTAACTGTATTTGCGGGGATTGATGTTATCTTGAAGATGCTTCAGATTCCGGCAGATATATATGGGATTATGAAAGAATATACATGGGTGGTATTCTGGGGAATCTTTTTCGTATTTCTCTATAATTTTTTTGCATTTCTTCTCCGGGCAGTGGGAAATTCCCTGACTCCGTTATTGTTCCTTGGCGCGGCATCTGTCTTAAATATTGTGCTGGATTTACTCTTTGTTGTGAGCTTTGATATGGGAGTTTCCGGCGCGGCGTGGGCAACTGTATCGACTCAGATGCTGGCAGGCATCGGCATTTCAGTATATACGTGGGTGAAAGAACCAAGCCTTCGGTTCTTCCGCGTGAATAAGAGGGAATTTTCTAATGAAAGATGGCGGAGGATGAAAGCTTCGCTGCCGGAAGTGATGCGTTTTTCGCTGGCAGCCAGTATCCAGCAGTCGGTAATGAATTTTGGAATCTTAATGATCCAGGGACTGGTGAACAGCTTCGGGACTTCCGTTATGGCAGCATTCGCAGCGGCGGTCAAAATTGATTCGTTTGCCTATATGCCGGCACAGGAATTCAGCAATTCCTTCTCAATCTTTACTTCCCAGAATTCCGGGGCAGGAGATAAAAAAAGAGTCCGAGAAGGAGTACGCACCTCTGTAAAACTGTCCATCAGCTTCTGTCTGGTGGTATCGGTGTTGATCTTTATCTTCGCGAAGTATTTGATGATGATCTTTGTGCATCCTGAAGAGACGGAAATTATCCGGATCGGTGTAGAGTATCTTCGAATCGAAGGAAGTTTCTACTGCGGTATCGGGCTTCTGTTCCTGTTCTATGCTTACTATCGTGGAATCGGAAAGCCGGAGATGTCCGTAGTGCTCACAGTGATCTCACTGGGAACCCGTGTGGCGCTTTCCTATGCACTGGCTCCAATCCTGGGCGTGCGGGTAATCTGGTGGTCCATTCCCATCGGATGGGCGCTGGCAGACCTTACGGGGGGAGTATATATGAAGAAGTTGGTGAAGAAAAGTAAATAAAAAGTTATGGATTGACCAAATGGGATGTATTTAGTACAATGTAAGTTAGGTTTGCGACAGAAAGAGAAGAGACTTCCAATAAAGAAGTGAAAGGAAACATAGATAAAATGAGAAGCTTATTGATACTTGGTGCAGGCGGTATGGGACGTATGATGCAGGAAACTGCTCTGCAGTTGGGGTATGAAGACATTGCGTTTTTAGATGATGCTAAAAAAGAGAAGGACGTAATTGGAAAATGTTGTGATTATGAAGCGTTTTTACAAGATTACGATGCAGCGATTGCGGCATTTGGGGATAATAATATGCGTCTTCTTTGGACGGAGCGGCTGATGGAGGCGGGATATGATGTACCTGCATTGATTCATCCGTCTGCGATAGTAAGTCCGAATGCAACGGTAGGACAAGGATGTTTTGTTTTACAGAGAGCGGTAGTGAATCGTGATACGATTATGGAGCATGCAGTGCTGATCAATAGTGGAGCGGTGGTAGATCACGATTCTCATTTAGGAAGTGGTGTACATATAGGGCTTGGCAGCGTAGTGAAATCAAATTGTACCATTCCTTCCGGTGTGAAAGTTGAAGCTGGTGAAGTGATTTTTTCTACAAGAAGAAAAATTGACGGTGTGGATAATCGTAATCTGGAAGATGCGGTTTATGCATTTGGTTTTGGACCAAAGTGCAGTTATGTAAAACCATACGGTGCAGGACATATTAATGAAACATATGCAGTTTACATGCCGGGAGAAGAAGGAGATGAACCATCCTACGTTCTCCAGAGAGTAAATAGCAATGTATTTAAAGATCCAGATGGAGTAATGGAAAATATTTTTGGGGTTACGGAATATTTAAGAAGTGTGATTCGTGCAGAAGGCGGTGATCCGGATAGAGAAACTTTGGCTTATATTAAGACAAAGACAGGATGCAACTATTTTGAAGATGCAGAAGGGGAACCATGGAGATGTTCCAATTTTATTTCAAATTCTGTGTGCTATCAGCAGGTAGAGCAACCAGAGCAGTTCTATCAGTCCGGTAGTAGTTTTGGTCATTTCTTAAAACGACTGGAGAATTATCCGGCAGAAAAGCTTCACGAGACAATTCCTGATTTCCACAACACGGTAAAACGGTTTGAAACTTTCCGAATTGCAGTGAAGAGAGATCTTAAAAATCGTGCAAATACTTGTAAGAAGGAGATTGCTTTTGTAGAGCAGAGGCAGGAAGATTGTGGAGTGCTTGTAAAACAGCAGGAGTCAGGAATTCTTCCGCTTCGTGTAACACATAATGATACGAAGCTAAATAATATTCTCTTCGATGAGAGTACCGATAAAGGCCTGTGTATCATTGATCTTGATACAATCATGCCAGGACTTGCAGCAAATGATTTTGGAGATTCTATTCGGTTTGGAGCAGCAACAGCTCAAGAAGATGAGAAAAATTTAGATCTTGTACATTTTGATATTAATTTGTACGAAATGTATGTAAAGGGGTATCTGGAGGAAACAAAAGATGCACTTACAGATGCGGAGATTAAGAGCTTGGCATGGGGAGCTCGAATTATCACATTGGAATGTGGAATCAGATTTTTGACAGATTACCTGCAAGGTGATACCTATTTTAAAACTAGCTATCCAGAACATAATCTGGTGCGAGCAAGAACACAGTTTAAATTGGTGTATGAGATGGAACAGCAATTTGAAGAAATGCAAAAAATCATTCAAAAGTATTTATAAAAGATTATGAACAAAACAAAGACCGTACAGGCTAATCCTGTACGGTCTTTATATTACTGATATCGGAATCAATGACGAGAGAATAATTCGTGTAATAAACGACGAAACCGGGCTTGGAACCGTTCGGTTTTTTGACATGTTTTTTCTCTACATAATCAATTTCCACCTTGTCGCTTCCGCGGTTTTTGGAGTAATAGGCGGCGAGTCGTCCGGCTTCTTCGAAAGTGCGGTCCGGAAGTTCGTCCCCACCTGTTTTCACGATCACATGAGAGCCGGGAGCTCCTTTTGCGTGAAACCACCAGTCGTTTCCATTGGCAAAAGAGAAGGTAAGTTCTTCGTTCTGCAGATTATTTTTCCCTACATACATATGGTAACCGTCACTGGAGATATAGTGCATTGGACGGCTTGTGATCTTTTCTTTCTTCTTGGTATATTTTCTGCGCACATATCCGGTCTGCATCAGTTCTTCCTTAATCTGAATAAGATCGGCTTCGGTGAGGGCAATATCCAGGGAATTGCTGATAGATTCCAGATAATGGATATCATCCGCGGTTTCTTGAATGAGCTCGGTCAATGCCTCAAAGGTACGTTTTTGTTTATTGTATTTGTTGAAGTATTTTTGCGCATTTTCAGCCGGTGTCAAAGTCGGATCAAGAGGAATGGTAATCTCTTCGTTCGTATAATAATTAAGAGCAGTAAGTTCCCTGGAATCCGGAGCTAAGTTATAACCGTAGGTATGGATGAGCTCCCCGTAGACTTTATATTTTTCACGATTCTCGGTATCACGCAGTTGCTTCTTTTGCAGCTCGTATTTTTTGCGATTGCGCTCCAAAGCAGTCTGAACAACGTGGCGAAGATCGGCGCTTTTCTGCCGGATACGGGTGAGCGTGTTCTTTGTTGCATAATAAGTGTTTAAAACTTCCGAGATAGAAGTAAATTCCTGCTTCGTATAATTAGAAAAATGCGACAGTGCGACAGCGCCAAAGTCTTTGGGCGATGTGCCGTCATAATAAATGCATGGATGGAAACGACAGCATCTGATATCATCCATGTAATAAGAAAATTGTCTGAACAGATGTAGAAAGGTATCCTCATCAAGCTCGGAAGCTGGAAGCTGGGAGTTCAGACCTGCAAGAAAGCAGATGTCTTCGGCAATCACCGGACTGATACCGGTAAAGCTTGTATAAATTGCTTTGCCAAGGGGAACCGGCTTGAGGCGGAGGATCTCCATAAATGAAGATACGTCTACAGAGAGCGGGTCTGATTTCTCCATCGTGTCCGGGATAAAATATGTTCTTCCGGGAAGTACTTCACGAACCGAGCTCATCTGAGCGGATACGTGCTTGATGCTGTCCAGGATCATATCCTTGTCGTCGCAGAAAATGATATTGCTGTGTTTGCCCATGATCTCAATGATCAGTTTCTTCTCGCACAGATCGCCCAGTTCATTGAGATGTTCAATGTGTAAGCTGATGATTCGCTCCAGCTTTGGCTGCGAGATAGAAGTAATGCGTCCGTTTCCGATATGCTTTCGAAGCAGCATACAGAAATTCGGAGCGGTCATCGGGCTGGGCTTATTTTCATCAGTTAAGTAGATAAGCGGCAGAGATGCGCTGGCTGATATATACAGTTTTCGCTGCCCTGCCGGTGTCTTTATTGTAAGCAGCAGTTCGTCAGGTTCCGGCTGCGCGATCTTCGCAATACGTCCGCCGGTTAAGCTGTCTCTTAATTCCTGCACAAGAGCTGCAACGGTAATTCCATCAAATGCCATGTGAAAGGCTCCTTCCTTAATTGATCAGTCATTATTTCATAAGTATAACATAGCGTACAGTGGGAGTCCAATGATATTGAGGGAGAAAAGGCGGATGTTGTCAAACCTTTAATTGACTTTGACATGGAAAATGGATTATAATACTTTACAGATGTTTGAAAATATATGTAAAAAGAGGTTTGCCATTTATGATAAAAAGTATGACAGGCTTCGGACGTTGTGAGGTTCAGGAAGAGTCACGCAAATTCACGGTTGAAATGAAGAGTGTGAATCACCGTTATCTGGATGCCAATATCCGTATGCCGAAGAAATTGAATTTTTTTGAAACAGCAATCCGCAGTCTTCTGAAGCAGAGCGTGCAGAGAGGAAAGGTGGATATATTTATTACTTATGAAGATCTGTCTGAACAGCAGGTATCTTTAAAATATAACGAAGTGCTTGCGGCGGAATATCTATCGTATTTTGAAAAGATGCAGGAGAAGTTTTCTCTGGAAAATGATATCCGTGTGTCCACGCTGTCCAGATATCCGGAAGTGCTCACAATGGAAGAGCAGGCTGTGGATGAAGAGGAATTGTGGAAGGGTCTTAAGAAGGCGCTTGACGGTGCGATTCGTCAGTTTGTAGAGACGAGAACTTCAGAGGGAGAACATTTAAGAGAAGATCTGATCGAGAAGCTTGACAACATGTTGAAGCTTGTAGGCTGTATTGAAGAGCGATCTCCGCAGATTATCGCAGAGTATCGGGACAAGCTGGAGACAAAGGTGAAGGAACTTCTGGCAGACACCCAGATGGAAGACAGCAGAATCGCTGCAGAGGTAGTGATCTTTGCAGATAAGATCTGTACAGATGAAGAAGTAGTGAGACTGAGAAGCCACATTGTACATATGAAGGATACGTTGGTATCGGACGACAGCGGAATCGGGCGTAAGCTTGATTTTATTGCCCAGGAGATGAATCGTGAGGCGAACACGATTCTGTCGAAGGCCAATGATCTTGAAATTTCTAATATTGGAATTGAATTAAAGACAGAGATTGAGAAGGTCAGAGAACAGATTCAGAATATTGAATAGTGTCAAGAGAGGAAAAAGGTATGAAAGAGAAAGGGATTCTTATTGTTGTGTCTGGTTTTTCCGGCTCCGGCAAAGGAACCATTATGCGGGAACTTCTGAAAAAGTATGACAATTATGCATTGTCTGTTTCCGCAACTACAAGAGTACCTCGCCCGGGAGAGGAAGAGGGAAGAGAGTATTTCTTCAAATCTACAGAAGAATTTGAAAAAATGATTGCGAAAGACGAGTTGATAGAGTATGCTAGATACGTGGATAATTATTACGGTACACCGCGTGTCTACGTGGAGGAACAATTAGAAGCCGGTAAGGACGTGGTTCTTGAGATAGAGATTCAGGGAGCGCTGAAGGTAAAAGAAAAGTTTCCGGACACACTGCTTTTGTTCGTGACACCGCCGAGTGCGCAGGAGCTTAGAAGCCGTCTGGTTGGTCGTGGGACAGAGACTATGGATGTGATCGAGTACCGTATGAGCCGTGCAAAGGAAGAAGCCGAAGGTATGGAGAAATATGATTACCTTATCATCAATGATGATCTGATGGAGTGTGTAGAAGAAATGCATCAGATCATTCAGGGAGAGCACAGAAGAAGCTTTCGAAATTACGAATTTATTGAGCATATGAAAGAAGAGTTGAAAGGAGAATAGTGTATGTTACACCCATCTTACACAGATTTAATGAAGGTTGTGAATAAGGACGTTGAGGAGGGCGAGACAAAAGTAGTCAACAGTCGTTATTCCATCGTTATGGCAACTGCAAAGAGAGCAAGAGAGATCATTGACGGTGCAGAGCCTCTGGTAGATACAAAAGACGGTGAAAAACCGTTGTCGATCGCGATCGATGAGCTGAATCAGGCAAAGATCAAGGTGGAAGCAGAAGACTAGAATGATTTACAAGGCAGATGCCGGAAGGTATCTGCCTTTCTTCTGATATAGACAATCATTTAAGAGGAAAGGAGACAGGCTGTGAATATATTATTTATTTCGCTCGGATGCGATAAGAATCTTGTAGATTCAGAAGTAATGCTTGGACTTCTGGATAAAAAAGGGTACAAGATCGTAGACGAGGAGAGTGAAGCAGATGTGATCGTGATCAACACCTGCTGCTTTATCAATGATGCCAAGGAAGAAAGCGTGCAGACGATTTTAGAAATGGCAGAATATAAGAAAGAGGGGAGCTTAAAGGCGCTGGTCGTTACAGGATGTCTGGCACAGCGCTATCAGCAGGAAATCTTAGACGAGATTCCGGAAGTGGATGCAGTGCTTGGAACAACGTCCTATGATAAGATCACAGAGGCGGTGGAAGAAGCGCTTGCAGGGAATGGTCATGTGGAGGTGACAGATATTAATGCGCTTCCCCTTGTTGACGAAAAACGACTTGTGACAACCGGAGGGCATTTTGCATATCTTAAGATTGCCGAAGGCTGTGATAAGCATTGTACTTATTGTATTATTCCGAAATTACGTGGAAATTATCGAAGCGTGCCGATGGAACGCTTGATCAAAGAAGCGGAAGATCTGGCAGACCAAGGTGTGAAAGAGTTGATTCTTGTCGCACAGGAGACGACCGTTTACGGACAGGACATTTACGGAGAAAAATCACTCCATAAGCTTCTGAAAGAGTTGTGTAAGATCAGTGGAATCCGTTGGATTCGCATTCTGTATTGCTATCCGGAGGAAATTGACGACAATCTGATACAGGTAATCAAAGAAGAACCAAAGATCTGTCATTATCTTGATCTTCCGATCCAGCATGCAAGTGATGAGATTCTGAAGCGCATGGGAAGAAGGACATCGAAGAAACAGCTTGTGGAGATCATCGGGAAGCTTCGAAGTGAGATTCCGGATATTGCCCTTCGGACAACTTTGATTACCGGTTTCCCGGGAGAGAGTGAAGCAAATCACGAAGAACTGATGGAATTTGTTGATGAAATGGAGTTCGACAGACTGGGAGTATTTACGTATTCGCCGGAAGAGGACACACCGGCAGCTGATATGCCGGAACAGATTGAAGAATCTGTAAAAGAGGACCGCCAGGCGGAACTTATGGAGCTTCAGCAGGATATCGCTTTTGACAAAGCGGAAGACATGGTAGGCAGTGAAGTTCTGATGATGGTGGAAGGAAAAGTGGCAGACGAAAATGTATATGTGGGACGTACCTACAAGGATGCGCCAAATGTAGACGGTCTGATCTTTGTACATACAGATGCGGAGCTTATAACCGGAGATTTTGCCAAGGTGAAGGTTACGGGCGCATTAGAATACGATTTGATAGGAGAGTTGATGTAATGAATTTACCAAATAAGTTAACAGTATTAAGAGTGATCATGGTACCATTTTTTGTGTTTTTTATGCTGACAGATGTGGGAGGAGCAGCAAATAAGTGGATTGCACTTGTTATTTTTGCAGTAGCCAGTCTCACGGACATGTTAGATGGAAAAATTGCAAGAGCAAGAGGCCTTGTGACGAATTTCGGAAAATTTATGGACCCGCTTGCGGACAAACTTCTTGTATGTTCCGCAATGATCTGTATGATTTCTACCGGTCAGCTTGAGGCATGGTTTGTCATTATCATTATTGCCAGAGAGTTTATTATCAGTGGTTTCCGTCTTGTAGCGGCAGACAGTGGGATTGTTATTGCTGCAAGTTACTGGGGAAAATTCAAGACTGTTTCACAGATGTTCATGGTCATTGTACTGATCATGGATCTGGGCGGCGTGTTTGATGTGATCGGAACTATTTTGATCTGGGCATCTCTTATTTTGACAATCGTATCCCTCGTTGATTACGTAGCGAAGAATATACAGGTTCTGACTAAGGGAGGCATGTAGGATGTCTTTGGAAGACGAAGTTGTTGCATTGCTGAAAGATCAAGGACTTACTTTGACAACTGCTGAATCCTGTACCGCCGGATTACTTGCGGGAAGGGTAATGAATGTAGCCGGAGCTTCTGCGGTATATGAAGAAGGATACATTACATATTCCAACAAAGCCAAAGAAAAGCTTCTTGGCGTATGTCACGATACCTTAGAGCGTTACGGCGCTGTGAGCAGGGAAACGGCTTGTGAGATGGCAGAAGGAGCGGCGAAAGCGGCAGGGGCAGACGCAGCGCTTAGTGTGACAGGAATAGCCGGACCGGATGGCGGCACAAAAGAAAAGCCGGTAGGTCTTGTATATATCGGTTGTCTTGTTAAGGGAAATGTGAGCGTGCAGGAATGCCGCTTTGCAGGGATGAGACAGGAAAACCGAGCTGCATCCGTGGAACATGCATTGCGGATGTTAAAGGAAGAATTAAAGAAACTACAGTAGAGGTTGTATGACAGAAAGGAGTGAATTGCATGGAAATCAGAATGCTTGGATTACAGGAATTGTCTTTGGCTCTGGATCTTGTGTGGGAAGTATTTGAGCAGGATGTAGCGCCTTCATATCGGGAAGAAGGAATTGAAAAGTTCCGGGAATATATCTGCTATGAGGACATGAGCCGGAGATTTCAGACGAGAGAATTGTATTTCTTTGGCGCATTTGAAGGAGAGAAGCTTCTCGGTGTGATCGCAGTAAGCAGAACCGGGCATATCTGTCTGTTCTTTGTGCGAAAGGATCAGCAGGGAAAAGGCATCGGAAAAATGTTGTATCAAAAGGTATGTGAACTCTGCACACAGGGGCTTGCAGTGAACCGTGTGACTATGAATGCAACTCCCAATGCGGTAAATTCTTGTATGCATCTGGGAATGCGTGCTGTTGACAGAGAACAAGAGGCAGGCGGAATGAGATTTACGCCGATGGAAGCTTATGTGACAGCAGGAGGAACCATGCCATCCGGGAACCACTCAAAGAAAACAGCAACGATCATTGCTGTGGCAGTGGGGATTGGAATGCTTCTTCTAGTTATGGCAATCGCCGGGTTCTTCGTGTGGGGAGTATTTCGAAGCATAAATGAATATCACCATAATTACTATGATTATCCTTATGAAGAGTTTATGCCATATGAAGAATGGCCTGAGGAGGAATACTGGTCAGAAGAAGACACCGGAGACCTTGGAGGTCTTGAACAGATTCCGGTCTATGAAGAGGATGTTTCCTATCAGGTGGAGGAAGAGACCTATAATTATTTGGATACGGAAAAGACAACCACTTACATTGAATTTCACGTGCTGTATCCGCAGCTGTCCGGAGAAGGAAGAGATTACACGAAAGTAAATCAGACGATCAAAGACTGTGCAATGGCAACGGTGGATGAGATTTATACGCATCCGGATGAAACGGTCAAAGACAAGGTTGTGCAGGCGGAAAATCCGGCACTTGTCAGCAATGTGGTATACAAGATCTGTTATCAGTCTGAGCATTTCATAAGCATTGCATTTCAGGACAACTATGCCAAGGGCGATGCCGACTCCTATGGCGGTGATCTGAGAACGCTTAATATTGGTCTGGATGATGGAGAAGTGTATGAGATCAAGGATGTTGTAACGCTGGATGATAGATTTATGAATCAATGGCTTGACGTCATGCGCTCAGAAGCGGAGAATGATGCGTTGCTGAAAGAACTTGATCTTCAAGAAATGAAGGGAATCTTACAGGGCGAAATAAAAGAGGACATCTATAAAGAGAATTTCTTCGTGTATGAAGAAGGAATTGAGATTGGCTTTGATTTTAATTATTCAGAAAATGACGAACATGATCTGGGGTATATGTGGGTGACAGCGCCATTTGATTGGGATGAGATTGAACCATACAAAACGGACCATAAATTTTGGGATATGCTTCAAAAATAAGTGAAAGTGACAATTGACGAATCTTGTAAGATGTGAGAAAATAAATGTAGTATGGTGTTAAAGATATAACGAGCCCTACGACAGAGAAATCATATATAGTTGAAAGGAGTTTTAAAATGATTTATTCACATGAAGTAGAAATGATGTGTCCGGTAGCTCAGGGCGCAAATCACGGACCAGCTCCGATTCCGGAAGAGGCGAAATGGGTAAAGGCAAAAGAAGTAAAAGATATTTCTGGTCTTACACATGGTATTGGCTGGTGTGCTCCACAGCAGGGAACATGTAAGCTTACATTAAATGTTAAAGACGGTATCATTCAGGAAGCATTGGTAGAGACAATCGGATGTTCAGGAATGACACATTCAGCAGCTATGGCTTCTGAGATCCTTCCGGGAAAAACTATTTTAGAGGCATTGAACACAGACCTTGTCTGTGATGCAATCAATACAGCAATGAGAGAATTATTCCTTCAGATCGTTTACGGAAGAACACAGAGTGCATTCTCAGAAGACGGACTTCCAATCGGTGCAGGACTTGAGGACCTTGGAAAAGGACTTCGTTCTCAGGTTGGTACAATGTACGGAACATTAGCAAAAGGACCTCGTTATCTTGAGATGGCTGAAGGTTATGTAACAGGTATCGCTCTTGACGAGCATGATGAGATCATCGGATATCAGTTCGTAAGCCTTGGAAAATTCACAGACTTCATCAAAGCAGGTGATACACCAAACGATGCTTGGGAGAAGGCAAAAGGACAGTACGGACGTGTTGCAGATGCAGCAAAGATTATCGATCCACGTAAAGAATAGTCGAGCAGAGCGAATCAGCCAAAATAAGGAGGACATATAAATGGCTTTATTTGAATCATATGAGAGAAGAATTGATAAAATCAATGAAGTATTAGGTAGTTACGGCATTGCTTCTATCGAAGAGGCAGAGAAAATCACAAAAGATGCCGGACTTGACGTATATAATCAGGTAAAAGGAATTCAGCCAATTTGTTTTGAAAATGCATGCTGGGCATACACAGTAGGTGCAGCAATCGCAATCAAAAAAGGTTGTAAGACAGCAGCTGACGCAGCAGCAGCAATCGGTGAAGGACTTCAGGCTTTCTGTATTCCGGGTTCTGTAGCTGACCAGCGTAAAGTAGGTCTTGGACATGGTAACTTAGGAAAAATGCTTCTGGAAGAAGATACAGATTGTTTCGCATTCCTTGCAGGACACGAGTCATTCGCAGCAGCTGAGGGTGCAATCGGTATCGCAGAGAAAGCAAACAAGGTTCGTAAGAAACCTCTTCGTGTTATCTTAAATGGTCTTGGAAAAGACGCTGCAAAGATCATTTCCAGAATCAACGGATTTACATATGTTCAGACAGAGTATGACTACTACACAGGCGAATTAAAAGAAGTTCAGAGAATTGCTTACTCTGACGGACTTCGTTCTAAAGTAAACTGCTACGGTGCAAATGATGTACGTGAAGGCGTTGCAATCATGCACAAAGAAGGTGTAGACGTATCTATCACAGGTAACTCTACAAACCCAACACGTTTCCAGCACCCAGTTGCAGGTACATACAAGAAAGAATGTATCGAACAGGGCAAGAAATACTTCTCAGTAGCATCCGGCGGTGGTACAGGACGTACACTTCACCCAGATAACATGGCAGCAGGTCCAGCTTCTTACGGTATGACAGATACACTTGGACGTATGCACTCTGATGCACAGTTCGCAGGATCTTCTTCTGTACCGGCTCACGTAGAGATGATGGGACTTATCGGTGCAGGTAACAACCCGATGGTTGGTATGACTGTAGCAGTTGCAGTAAGCATCGAGGAAGCAGCTAAAGAAGGTAAATTCTAAGAAACCCAGTAAAATCAAGGGCTATCGTGGTTCGTAATGTTCTGCGATAGCCTTAAATTTTGCCACGTAGCACACACGAGGTAGCACACAAATTTTAGAGCATATAAAAGGGCATCTGCAATTAACAGACATTCTATTATTTACAGACTTTTCTTCATAGTCTCACAATTTTTGCATTTTCATCCGGCAATTCAATTCCCATATATAAATAATTATGAGCTTTCTCATAGAGATTATCGCATATAAACATACATGCACTTTTTTGCTTTTCCTGTATTTCTGAATAGCATTTTATAATGAACATTTTCTTCTTTAACTATTTCACCAGTTCTTTTTTAGAAACATATTTTACAGAAATACCATCATTATATAATTTCCTACGAAGTTTTTTTGGATAAAGAAATATAATTTTTTTGTTTTTCTTTGCAAAAACCAACAATTCGTTTATCTTATCAATCTTATTTCTTGCTTTGTCAATCAAATACTTATCGCCTCTTATTCTGGCACGTTTATATTCTTTTTGTGCAGAATTTGCAACTTTTTTCAAATGATTTATTTCTTGTAAATAAGAGCGTGTTCCATAATTAAATTCAAGACAAATAATATCTCTTGTAGATTCATCTTTTCAAGTAATTAACTCATTGTCTTCTAAAAAATCTTTAAACAAACTATTTGAAAACATTGCATTTTTATATTCATAATGATCACTGCAAATTCCGGCTCATCTGACCACGCATTCCGCTAAGAGCTGATCAGTCTTTCC
>ENA-ORNZ01000022-ORNZ01000022.1-human-gut-metagenome-genome-assembly--contig:-NODE-22-length-216247-cov-22.519547_pt1 | contig 216247 bp, 206 predicted proteins | sample MGYA00242124_ERZ509040 | MGnify/ENA primary metagenome ERZ509040 (study PRJEB26280, sample SAMEA2338733) | human gut metagenome | biome: human gut; feature: human-associated habitat; material... | reverse complement strand
ATATCGGCATTTACCAACTTATGAAAAGATAATCAGAAATTTAGTAAGTTTTTGTATGAAATATAGGACAACCGGCAAAAATGGGGGTAAAAAGAGGGCCAAGTGGTTAAAAAATAGGACAACCGCAGGCTGATTTTTGCTGTCTGGAAGGGTGGTTTTACAGCTCCTTCCTGGTGCGTTTTTCGTTTGGTTAGTTTGAGATGATTTGACCTAATTTGAACAAAACAGAATAAATTTAATGCCGAGCGCTCAGCTTTTTCTGCTGGGCGCTTTTGGCTTTCCGGGATTAGAAAGAGCCGTCACTTTTCATTTTTGAAGTGGCGGCTTTTTCTATTTCCAGAAGAAATATCAACATTCAGAAATGAGGTGAAGTCCATGAACACGCAAATCATTGCCATCGCCAACCAGAAAGGCGGCGTTGGCAAGACAACGACCTGTGCGAACTTAGGAATAGGGCTGGCGCAGGCCGGACGAAAGGTGCTGCTGATCGACGGGGACCCGCAAGGCAGCCTTACCATCTGCTTGGGCCATCCCCAGCCGGATAAACTGCCCTTTACGCTCTCTGATGCAATGGGGCGCATCCTGACCGATCAGCCGATTCACCCCGGCGAGGGCATCCTGCATCACCCGGAGGGTGTGGATCTGATGCCCGCCGACATCCAGCTGTCCGGTATGGAGGTATCGCTGGTGAACGCCATGAGCCGTGAGACCATCCTGCGGCAATATCTGGACACGCTGAAGGGGCAATATTCCCATATCCTGATTGATTGTCAGCCCTCCCTGGGGATGCTCACGGTCAATGCGCTGGCTGCCGCCAACAGGATCATAATCCCCGTTCAGGCAGAGTATCTGCCCGCCAAAGGGCTGGAGCAGTTACTTTCCACGGTGAGCAAGGTCAAGCGGCAAATCAACCCCAAGCTCCAGATTGACGGTATCTTGCTGACGATGGTAGACAATCGTACCAACTTTGCCAAGGAGATCGCCGCCCTGCTGCGGGAGACCTATGGCAGCAAAATTAAAGTATTCGCTACAGAGATTCCCCACTCTGTCCGGGCAAAGGAGACCAGCGCCGAGGGGAAAAGCATCTTTGCCCATGACCCCGGCGGCAAGGTGGCCGAGGGCTACAAAAATCTGACGCAGGAGGTGATGAAACTTGAAAAGCAGCGCGAAAAAAGTAGAGCTGGCATCGGTAGATGATTTATTCTCCACTGAGGAGAGCCGTGCCGACGCCCAGCGGGAAAGGGTCATGGAAATTCCGCTGTCTGAGCTGCATCCATTTCAGAACCATCCATTCAAAGTCAAGGATGACGAGGCTATGATGGAAACCGCAGACAGCATCCGGCAGTATGGTGTGCTGGTTCCTGCGATTGCCCGCCCAGACCCCAACGGAGGGTATGAGCTGGTTGCCGGACACAGGCGGCACCGGGCCAGTGAGTTGGCCGAAAAGGAGACCATGCCGGTCATTGTGCGTGCTCTGGACGATGATGCCGCCACGATTATTATGGTTGACAGCAACTTACAGAGGGAAAGTCTGCTCCCCAGTGAAAGAGCATTTGCCTACAAGATGAAGCTGGATGCCATGAAACATCAAGGAGCTAGGACAGATTTAACTTCGGCCCAAGTTGGGCCGAAGTTGACTGCGGCAGAGAAAATCGCAGAGAACAGTCCAGATAGCAAATCACAGATTAAGAGATTTATTCGCCTGACGGAGCTGGTCCCCGAACTGATGGATATGGTGGATGAGAAAAAAATCGCCTTTAACCCGGCGTATGAATTATCCTTTCTCAAGAAGGAAGAACAGGTAGACCTTTTGGATGCGATGGACAGCGAACAGGCTACTCCTTCTCTTTCTCAGGCTCAACGGCTCAAAAAATTCAGTCAGGAGGGGCATCTGTCCATTGATGTGATGCGCGCCATTATGAGCGAGGAGAAGAAAAGTGAGCTTGATAAGGTAACGCTTACCTCCGACACCCTGCGGAAGTATTTTCCCAAGAGCTATACACCCCAACGGATGCAGGAGACCATTATTAAGCTGTTGGAGGCATGGCAGCGCAAGCGCCAGAGAGATCAGGAACGATGAAAGGAGCCGCCTATGAGGGATATTGCAGCCAGAGAGCTAAAAGGACATAACATTCTCGCCGTTGAGCGTTTTCAGGATAACACCCGCTGGATGCTTGAGTTTAGTGTTCAGCATCCCCGTACCGCCTACGGCAGCCCCGGTGATGAGATGCGGTTGTTTCTCACAGAGGGCGGGTATCAGGCCGCCCTTGCCAGCCAGCAGCGCCGGGAAATCAAAATCAAGCGGTACGCCCGTGTAGTCGAGGGGCATATCCTCGATTTTAAGCCGAAAAAGAAACGTCACCCGTAAACATACCCCATGAGAGGAAAGGAATGAATATGTGTACTGTTCAGAGCATTAAAAATGCGATTCGAGAAAAATGCCAATCACAGCATGATATGGAATCCGTCGAGATTGACCGGGTTTTGCAAGCCCTCCCGTTTTCGGAGCATAAATCGTTGTTCGACCAGCCGCTGATGCCCAAGCGCCCTTACCGGCCCCGGAAGAACAAGAAGAACATCTGAACCACCACAGTCTTTTTTCAAGAAAGATTGTGGTTTTTTTATGCCCAAAATCAGAGAGGAGTGAAGGAATGGCGGTATTTCGGATTGAAAGAACCCGTGATTATACGGTAATGAGCAACCACCACCTGCGTAACGAAAAATTGTCCCTGAAAGCAAAAGGACTGCTTTCCATGATGCTGTCCCTGCCCGATGACTGGAACTACACCACCCGTGGTCTTGCAAAAATCTGCAAAGAAGGTGTGGACGCCATCGGCGGCGCGCTGCGGGAACTGGAGTCTGCCGGTTATATCGTGCGCCACCAGCTACGCGACCGTTATGGTCGTATCAGCGATACTGAGTATGTGATTTATGAACAGCCTCAGCCCAAGCAGCCAGATATGCCCCAACCGGATACGGCTTCACCAGGTACGGAAAACCCGTATCTGGATAAACCGGATACGGAAAAGCCCGCAGAATTAAATATAGAGAAATCAAATACTCAAAAATCAATTACTCATGGATCAAGTACCGATTCCATTCCCTTCCGGGAAACAGCGGCGGCAGGACCGCCGGAACGGAAAGGAAGGGATGCGATGTCTCTTGCAGAGATAGAGAGTTATCGGGAGTTGATTTTAGAGAACATCGAGTATGACTGCATCAAGCAGCAGTATGGAACCTATCGGGATGATCTGGATGAAATTGTGGAGCTGATGGTGGAGACCGTCTGTGCCAAACGAAAAACCACACGGATCGCTGGCAGCGACTTCCCTCACGAGGTCGTGCGTTCCCGGTTTTTGAAGCTGGACAGCTCCCATATCGAGTTTGTCATGGACTGTTTGAAGAAAAATACCACGGAAATTCGCAACATGAAGCAATACCTGCTGACGGTGCTGTTTAACGCACCCACCACCATCAACAACCACTACACCTCGCAGGTCAATCACGATATGTACGCAGGCGGCTGGTAAACAGCCGTTTTTTGCTGCCCGGAAAGGCCGGGAGAAAGGATTTTGCCATGAAACGACCCCTTGCTTACATCACAGCTCCCTGGAGCAGCAGCCAGTATGAAAATGCCGAGAATGCCGCCAACTACTGCCGCCAGGTATATGACGCCGGATATTCGCCGGTCTGTCCGGTACTGTTTCTGCCCACCTTCCTCAAGGACGAAATCCCCCAGGAACACAAGGACGGCATGGATATGGCGCATGATTACCTTTGCCGTTCTCATGTGCTGGTGGTCTGCGGTCACGGCATCGACGAGACGATGAAAAATGACATTGCCACCGCCGAGCGTCTGCGGATCACAGCTACCGCCTTGGACGGTATTCTCACTGTGAAGGGTCAGGGACGTGGAAAAGGAGGTGGACACCATGCCTGAGCATAAGACCATAGGCCAGCTGATGGAGGAAATGCGGCTCAAAGCCGGAGCGCAGAATTACCATGGTCATGGGTATATGGACTTGGAACGATTTGCCGAGGACACCCGGCACATGATTATTTTCGATGTGCTTTCCCATGATTCCCCTGTCGGCTGGAAGGGCGAGCGTACCCGCCTGTTTCTGACGGATAACGGCTACCAGAAAAGTCTTGAGAGCCAGGAGAAAGGGCATATCAAAATTCTCAGCCATGCCAAAGTGCGTCAGGGAAATCTGTACTATGATCGCTCCGATCAGCCGCGCTGACGGAGGTTCCCTATGAAAAAATATTTACGGCGGCTGGTGGTCCCGCCTTAGTGCCAATGTGCCACCCCTGCAAAAAAACATGGAAAGGAGGCGATGACCCATGCAGGAGGAAGTAGAAAACAGGACTTTAACGCTGGTTGTCAGCGGCACAAAGTTTACCGGCAGGCTGCTCAAAGCCGCCGTTACCAAGTACATGGCCCATCTCAAAGAGAAAAAACTGCAAAAGCAGAAAAGCCGGGATGCGCCTGTCATTCCCCACGGTAAGCAGACCGTCAAAGAGCTTATAGGTCAAAATCAGGGTGTTTCTAATATCGAGATTACTGATCCCTCCATCAAGGAGTTTGAAAAAATCGCCCGGAAATATGGGGTGGATTATGCGGTAAAAAAGGATTGCAGTTGTTCCCCGCCCAAGTATCTGATCTTCTTCAAAGGTCGGGATGCCGATGCGCTGACCGCTGCATTTACCGAGTACACCGGCAAAAAGGTCAAAAAGACTGAGAAAACGGAGCGCCCGTCTGTGCTGACAAAGCTGAAGCAGTTCAAGGAGCTGGTGAAGAATGCCGTTGTGGATCGAACCAAGCGAAAGGAGCTGGAACGATGAAAAAGCAACCCAACATCAAAAAGCTCGTTTTGCTGAATCTGCCCTATCTGTTGATGGGGCTGTTCGCCACTAATTTCGGTGAAGCGTGGCGGTTGGCTGTGGGGGTAGACGCTTCTCAAAAACTGCTCTCGTTCTTCTCCGCTTTGCCTGGGGCGCTACAAAGCTTCTGGCCCAGCCTGCACCCTATGGATTTGTTGGTGGGGCTGTGCTGCGGTGCTGGCCTGTGGCTGGCGGTCTATCTCAAGAGCAAGAACGCCAAGAAGTACCGGCACGGTATGGAGTATGGCTCCGCCCGCTGGGGCACCCATGAGGACATCGCGCCCTACATTGACCCGGTATTCCAGAACAATGTGATTCTGACCAAAACCGAAAGCCTGACCATGAGCAGCCGCCCGAAAGACCCGAAAACGGCAAGGAATAAAAATGTGCTGGTAATTGGTGGCTCCGGTTCCGGTAAAACCCGTTTCTGGCTTAAACCCAATCTCATGCAAATGCACAGTTCCTACGTCGTGACCGATCCTAAGGGAACTATTTTAGTCGAGTGCGGAAAGATGCTTCAGCGAGGAACGCCAAAGTTGGGCAAGGACGGAAAGCCCCTGAAAAACAAGCATGGTAAGGTCATTTATGAATCGTATCGAATCAAGGTTTTGAATACCATCAACTTCAAAAAGTCGATGCACTACAATCCTTTTTCGTACATTCACAGTGAAAAGGACATCTTGAAGCTGGTAACGACCTTAATTGCGAATACGAAGGGAGAGGGCAAGGCCGGGGACGATTTTTGGGTCAAGGCGGAGACGCTACTGTATTGCGCCCTTATTGGGTATATCCATTATGAAGCTCCGGTGGAGGAACAGAATTTCTCCACTCTCATTGAGTTCATTAACGCGATGGAGGTTCGAGAGGATGACGAGGAGTTCAAAAATCCTGTTGACCTGATGTTTGACGCCCTGGAGGCAGAGAACCCCAACCACTTCGCCGTGCGCCAGTACAAAAAATATAAGCTGGCTGCTGGTAAGACTGCCAAGAGTATTCTGATTTCCTGTGGTGCGCGTCTTGCGGTGTTTGACATCGCGGAGCTGCGGGAGGTCACTTCCTATGATGAGTTGGAGTTAGATACCCTGGGAGACCGGAAAACAGCGCTGTTTCTCATTATGAGTGATACGGATGACAGCTTTAACTTTCTGATTTCCATGTGTTATACCCAGCTTTTCAACCTCTTGTGTGAAAAGGCTGATGATGTGTACGGTGGGCGGCTGCCCATCCATGTGCGCTGCCTCATCGACGAGTGTGCCAATATCGGCCAGATTCCCAAGCTGGAGAAGCTGGTGGCCACCATCCGAAGCCGAGAGATCTCCGCCTGTCTGGTGTTGCAGGCACAATCCCAGCTGAAAGCCATCTACAAGGACAACGCCGATACCATCATTGGTAATATGGACACATCCATCTTCTTGGGCGGCAAGGAGCCGACTACCTTAAAGGAATTGGCTGCCGTGCTTGGGAAAGAAACTATCGACACCTACAACACCGGCGAGAGCCGTGGGCGGGAGACCTCCCACTCTCTTAATTATCAGAAATTGGGGAAAGAGTTGATGAGCCAGGACGAGCTTGCCGTCATGGATGGCGGCAAGTGCATCCTCCAGCTGCGCGGTGTGCGGCCTTTCCTTTCGGATAAGTACGACATCACCAAGCATCCCAATTTTAAGTACACTGCCGACGCGAACCCGAAGAACGCTTTCGACATTGAAGCGTTTCTGTCCGCCCGGCTGAAACCCAAGTCCAGCGAGGTCTACGATGTTTACGAGGTAGACGCTACGGGCGATGAATAATGTTCCGCTGTGAAAGGAGTGATCTTATCTATTTGCCCCAACTGCCTCTTTGGAGGCCATTGGCGTACAAGGCGGACAATCACAAAAAAATAATGAAAAAGGAGGATAGCCGGAATCAGGCCCCCGGAAACCGGGCGGCAGATTGTTCCGGCTTTTGTATGCCTATGAAACATGACTAATCAACTTTTCAAATGATTCCGGCTAATAATTATTTATGGCATTTTTTACTCAGGCAATCACCGTTCTTCAGACCCTCGTAATCGCACTCGGTGCCGGTCTCGGCATTTGGGGTGTCATCAACCTCTTGGAGGGCTACGGCAATGACAATCCCGGAGCTAAAAGCCAGGGAATGAAGCAGCTCATGGCGGGCGCTGGTGTGGCCGTAGTCGGCATGGTCCTCGTTCCTCTGCTCTCCAGTTTGTTTACCGTCTAATCGTCCCCACATGAAATCCTTGCCGTCCCCGCAGTCATGCGGGGGCGGCTGAAAGGAGGTAACACCGTATGGATTTCTTACTTGAGGCAATCACCACATGGCTGAAGGAAATGCTGGTGGGCGGCATCATGAGCAACTTGTCGGGGATGTTCGACAGCGTAAACCAACAGGTCGCGGATATATCCGTGCAGGTGGGGCAAACCCCGCAGGGCTGGAACGGCAGTATTTTCGGCATGATCCAAAATCTGTCCAATTCCATTATCGTGCCGATTGCAGGTGTGATTCTGGCTGCGGTCATGACCATTGAATTGATTCAGATGATTACAGACAAAAACAACCTGCACGATGTAGACACATGGATGATCTTCAAATGGATGTTCAAAAGTGCCGCCGCCATTCTCATCGTTACCAACACCTGGTCCATTGTGATGGGCGTATTTGATATGGCGCAAAGCGTGGTTGCGCAGGCATCCGGCGTCATCGGCGCAGACGCATCCATCGACATCTCCTCTGTGATGGGCGATTTGGAGCCGCGCCTGATGGAGATGGAACTGGGACCTTTGTTTGGTCTGTGGTTCCAATCGCTTTTTATCGGCATTACCATGTGGGCGCTGTATATCTGTATTTTCATTGTCATTTATGGCCGTATGCTGGAAATATATCTCGTGACCTCAGTAGCACCTATTCCGATGGCTACCATGATGGGCAAGGAATGGGGCGGCATGGGTCAGAATTATCTGCGCTCCCTGTTTGCCCTGGGCTTTCAGGCGTTTCTCATTATCGTCTGCGTGGCAATCTACGCGGTGTTGGTGCAGAATATCGCCACGGAATCCGACATCATTATGGCAATCTGGAGCTGCGTGGGCTATACGGTTCTTTTGTGCTTCACGCTCTTTAAGACCGGCAGCCTCGCAAAAGCTGTGTTTAATGCCCACTGACATGGAAGGAGGTAATTCCATTGGCTTATGTACCCGTACCCAAAGACCTGACGAAAGTAAAAACCAAGGTCATGTTCAACTTAACCAAGAGGCAGCTGGTCTGCTTTGCCAGCGGAGCGCTTATCGGCGTACCACTTTTCTTTTTGCTCCGGGAGCCTGCGGGAAGCAGTGTGGCGGCCATGTGCATGATGCTGGTCATGCTGCCCTTCTTCATGCTGGCCATGTATGAGAAGCACGGTCAGCCCCTGGAAAAGATCATCAGCAACATCATTAAGGTTGCCGTGATCCGGCCAAAACAGCGCCCGTATAAGACCAACAACTTCTATGCCGTGTTGGAACGGCAGGAAAAGCTCGACAAGGAGGTGTATGACATTGTTCACAGCAAAGAAAAACCGGCAGGCAGATAAGGATGGCAAACAGACGCCGCCGGTGAAAGCAAGAAGAAAGCTGTCCCGTGCTGAGAAGAAGCAGATCGAGGCCGCCATCGCCCGTGCCAACCGCACGGACCGGAAGGAAAAATCGGCTCAGGACAGCATCCCTTATGAACGGATGTGGCCGGACGGCATTTGCCGCGTGTCAGAGTGCCACTATACCAAGACCATCCAGTTTCAGGACATCAATTATCAGCTTTCTCAGAACGAGGACAAATCCGCAATCTTTGATGGCTGGTGTGACTTCCTCAACTATTTCGACAGTTCCATTTCATTTCAGCTGTCCTTCCTCAATCTGGCGGCATCCAAAGAGACCTTTGCCAGCGCCATTTCTATTCCACCTCAAGAGGACGATTTTGACAGCATCCGGGCTGAGTACACGCAGATGCTGCAAAACCAGCTGGCGAAAGGAAACAACGGTCTTATCAAGACCAAGTATCTGACCTTCGGCATTGACGCCGACAACATCAGGTCGGCAAAGCCCCGGCTGGAGCGCATTGAGACTGACATCCTCAACAACTTCAAGCGGTTGGGCGTTTCTGCCGAGGTGTTAAACGGTATGGCGCGGCTGGCCCAGCTGCATGGTATCTTCCACATGGATGAACAGGTGCCTTTTTGCTTCTCATGGGACTGGCTGGCTCCTTCCGGCCTTTCCACCAAGGACTTTATCGCTCCTACTTCATTTGAGTTCCGCACCGGCAAGCAGTTCCGTATGGGTAAGAAATACGGGACAGTTTCTTTTTTGCAGATTCTCGCCCCGGAGCTGAATGACCGGATGCTGGCAGACTTTTTGGATATGGAATCCAGTCTGATCGTGAACCTGCACATCCAGTCGGTGGATCAGGTCAAGGCCATTAAGACCGTCAAAAGAAAAATCACAGATTTGGATCGAAGCAAGATTGAGGAGCAGAAAAAAGCCGTTCGCGCCGGATACGATATGGACATCATTCCCAGCGACCTGGCTACCTACGGAGCCGAGGCCAAGAAGCTTTTGCAGGATTTGCAGAGCCGCAACGAGCGAATGTTCCTTGCGACCTTTCTGGTGTTGAATACGGCGGACAATCCCCGTCAGCTGGGCAACAACATCTTTCAGGCCAGCTCCATCGCGCAGAAATATAACTGCCAGCTGACCCGGCTGGACTTCCAGCAGGAGGAGGGGCTGATGTCCTCTCTGCCCCTGGGCCTGAACCAGATCGAGATTCAGCGGGGGTTGACTACCAGCTCCACGGCCATTTTTGTGCCGTTCACCACGCAGGAACTGTTCCAGAATGGCAAAGAAGCGCTGTACTATGGCATCAATGCCCTGTCCAACAACCTCATTATGGTGGACCGCAAGCTGCTGAAGAACCCCAATGGCCTGATCCTTGGTACACCCGGTTCCGGTAAGTCCTTCAGCGCCAAGCGCGAGATCGCTAACTGTTTTCTGCTCACCAATGATGACATCATCATCTGCGACCCGGAGGCAGAGTATGCTCCGCTGGTGGAGCGTCTGCATGGGCAAGTTATCAAGATTTCACCCACATCCGGTGACTACATCAACCCGATGGACTTGAATCTGGATTATTCAGATGACGAAAGCCCGCTGTCTTTGAAGTCTGACTTCATTTTGTCGCTGTGCGAGCTGATTGTGGGCGGCAAGGAGGGCTTACAGCCGGTGCAGAAAACCATCATTGACCGTTGTGTGCGGATGGTCTATCAGAATTATCTCAATGACCCGCGCCCGGAGAATATGCCGGTGCTGGAGGACCTTTATGATCTGCTGCGGACACAGGAAGAAAAAGAGGCGCAGTACATCGCTACGGCGCTGGAAATCTATGTGACCGGCTCTCTGAATGTGTTCAACCACCGTACCAATGTGAATATCCAGAACCGCATTGTCTGCTATGACATCAAGGAGTTGGGCAAGCAGCTCAAAAAAATCGGGATGCTGGTGGTGCAGGATCAGGTATGGAACCGTGTTACCATCAACCGGGCGGCGCATAAGTCCACCCGATATTACATTGATGAGATGCACCTTCTCTTGAAAGAGGAGCAGACGGCGGCCTATACAGTCGAAATCTGGAAGCGTTTTAGAAAGTGGGGCGGCATCCCCACAGGTGAACAGGTCTGTTTCTTGTTTATGCGCTTAGAGAATCAGACCACGCCGTACTGACTGAAATCGGCAAGTAGGTCAGTATTATCAATGCGGAAGAAATCGGGAAGGGAGCAGCGCCCTAATCCGAGTGGAAGGCTGTCCGTAAAATGGCAGTCACACGCAACGCATAGAGCTTGAACCTGCGTGATGCAGAATATAACAGCTCCACGAGTCCGCATTGCCTGCCGATACGGAAAAACCGTGGCAAAAAGGTATGCTATGCTGGGCGTGAACAGACACGCCGATGAAAATGAGCGAAAGCTCCAGAGAGGTGGATAAAAAGCCACCTGTTAAGAACAATCAGATCACCCAAAATGTCAAGGACCTGCTTTCTTCCCGTGAAGTGGAAAATATTTTCGAGAACAGCGATTTTGTGTATATGCTCAATCAGGCAGGCGGAGACCGGCAGATTCTTGCCAAGCAGCTGGGCATTTCTCCCCATCAGCTGTCCTATGTGACCCACTCCAGCGAGGGCGAGGGCCTTCTGTTCTACGGCTCCACGATTCTGCCTTTTGTAGACCACTTCCCGAAGGACACCGAACTCTACCGTATAATGACCACCAAACCCCAGGAATTGAAAAAGGAGGATGAGTAACCATGAACCAGAACATTTGTGAACTGGATACAATGATGTTTTTCGATGCGGCGTTGGAGAGCCAGCGCGCTCAGCTGCTCACCGTGATGGCGGATGCCATCAGCGAGTGCCGCACGGCTGCGGATCAGTCTGCGGGACTGAACGAGGATGGCGAGGCGGGGCTGCTCCGTCTGACAGAAATCTGGTGCGCCATGCAGGGTACACCGGGCGTTATCATTTTTGAGGGCAGTCAGGTTCAGCTACTGGCCAATGTGGTGGCGCAGATTTACGCCCACCTGATTCAGCACCCCTTTCACGACCCGGTGGGGCTGGCCCTCTATGTGGAGCTGCACTACATGACAGCCGCCCTCATGCTGGGGGAATGGTTTGATTAAGGAACCACGCCTGCGCTTTACGGACGAGGAACGGGCTAATCCGGCGTTGGAAAAGCCCATCCGCAAGGCGGACAAGGCCGCCGCCAAAGCGGACAGGGCGCAGGCCAAAATCCCTAAAAAGAAAGTCCGGCAGGTGGAGATTGACCAGGAGACTGGAAAGACCACAACGAAGCTGGTACTGGAGGACAAGAAAAAGCCGCCTTCCAAGCTATCCCATACCTTGCGGGATGCCCCTGCCAATATGGTTGCTGGCAAAATTCATAAGGAAGTCCGGGAGAGTGAGCAGGACAACGTGGGCGTGGAAAGCGCCCACAAGTCTGAGGAAGCGGTGGAAACCGGCGCACGGTTGGTGCGGGAGGGGTATCACAGCCACAAGCTAAAGCCCTACCGCAAAGCAGCCCAGGCCGAGCGTCAGCTGGAAAAGGCCAATGTCAGCGCCCTGTATCAGAAGTCTTTGCAGGAAAATCCCCAGTTTGCCAGCAATCCCCTTTCCCGCTGGCAGCAGAAGCAGACCATCAAAAAGCAGTATGCAGCCGCTAAACACGCCGGTCAGACTGCTGGGAATACTGCCAAAACTGCACAGACCACCGGAAAGGCCGCCCGGACAGTAAAGGAAAAAGCACAGCAGGCAGGTGCATTTGTCATGCGCCATAAAAAGGGGTTTCTGATTGCGGGCGCAATTTTCCTGATCCTCTGTCTGCTGCTCAATACCATGTCCTCCTGCTCCATGGTGGCGCAGAGCATCGGTTCCGTGATCTCCGGCACTACCTATCCCTCCGATGACCCGGAAATGCTGGCGGTGGAAGCTGATTATGCGGCCAAGGAAGCTCAGTTGCAGACTGAGATCGACAATATTGAAAGCAGTCACCCCGGTTATGACGAATACCGCTACGACCTGGATATGATCGGCCATGACCCCCATGAGCTGGCGGCCTACCTGTCTGCTGTCTTGCAGGGGTACACCCGTCAGAGCGCCCAGGGAGAGCTGGAGCGTGTATTCTCTGAGCAATATCAGTTGACGCTCACCGAGGAAGTGGAGATACGCTATCGGACAGAAACGAGGACCGGTACGAATACTGTCACTGACCCGGTAACAGGTGAAACCTCCACCGAGACCTATGAATACGAGGTGGAGGTGCCGTATGAGTATTACATCCTGAATGTGACGCTCACGAGCAAGCCTATATCCTCTGTTGCCGCAGAGCTATTGACCCCGGAGCAGATGGAAATGTATCAGGTGTACCGGCAGACGATGGGCAACAAGCCCCTGCTGTTTGGCGGCGGTTCCCCGGATATGGGAAATTCCGAAGATTTGACCGGTGTGGAGTTCGTAAACGGTACACGCCCCGGCAATCCGGCGCTGGTGGAGCTGGCGCAGAGTCAGGTTGGCAATGTGGGCGGCTACCCTTATTGGAGCTGGTATGGCTTTGACAGCCGTGTGGAATGGTGCGCCTGCTTTGTGTCCTGGTGCTATGGGCAGGCAGGCTTATCTGAGCCGCGCTTTGCAGGCTGTCAGTCTCAGGGAGTTCCCTGGTTCCAGTCTCATGGGCAATGGGGCGGGCGCGGATATGAGAACATCGCCCCCGGTGACGCTATCTTTTTCGATTGGGACCTTGATGGTTCTGCTGACCATGTGGGTATCGTCATTGGTACAGATGGCAGCCGGGTTTACACGGTAGAAGGAAATTCCGGTGATGCCTGTAAAATCAAGAGCTATGACCTGAATTACGAATCTATCAAAGGCTATGGCCTGATGAACTGGTAACTGAGTTTTTTGAGAAGGAGTGAATGATAATGGCTATGAACAAAATTGACCGCATTGACCGCGAGATCGAAAAGGTCCGCGAGAAGATTGCGGAGTATCAGGAGAAGTTGAAAACTTTGGAAGCACAGAAAACTGAAGCAGAGAATCTGGAAATCGTCCAGATGGTGCGCGCTATGCGGATGACCCCTGCCCAGCTGAACGCTATGTTGTCCAGCGGCATGGTTCCCGGCAGAGCCGCTGTTTCTGCTGATTACGAAGAACAGGAGGATACCGCCCATGAAGCATAAGTATATTTTCAGAACAATGACCGCACTTTGCGCCGCCCTGTTGATTGTGGGCGGCCTTTCTGTTCCCGCCTATGCACAGACACCGGAGGGACAGGATGCCACTAACGATGACAACGTGATTGTGGAGCAGCCGAAAGAGGATACGCCGCCCCTTACGCCGGAGGGCAACGCCGCCCTGGTGGACGATTACGGCGGCAATAAGCAGCTCATCACCGTCACCACTAAGGCAGGCAATTATTTCTATATCCTCATTGACCGGGCAAATGAGGACAAGGAAACTGCGGTCCACTTTTTGAATCAGGTTGACGAGGCCGACTTGATGGCGCTGATGGAAACCGGCCAGACCACCGAGGAGAAGCCCGCCACCTGTAACTGCACGAAAAAATGTGAAGCCGGTGCAGTCAATACCGCCTGCCCGGTCTGTGCAACCAATCTGAGTGGCTGCATAGGGAAAGCTCCTGAACCGGAGGTGACGGAAGAACCGGAGAAGAAACCTGCGGGCCTGAACCCGGCGCTTTTGATCCTGGTGCTTGCCCTGCTGGGTGGCGGCGGAGCCTTTGCCTACTTTAAGCTGGTGAAAAACAAGCCTAAGACCAAAGGCAATGACAATCTGGACGATTACGACTACGGTGAGGATGAAGCGGACCCGGAGGATGAGGAACCCTGGGAGACCGAGGATTCCGATGAACCGGATGCTGACAGGGGCAGCGATGGAGAAAACGAGGACGAACAGATTTGACCCGTTTCACCGACAGCCCTTTTGAATCTATGATGACACGCAGGCCGGAGGGCGGGAGGAACACTTCCCGTCCTCCCTCTTTATCCCCCGGCCACCCCTGTTATGGCTGTGGGACTTACCGTTATGGCCAGCCGTGTGTAGGCTTCTGCCACCGGCAGCTGACCGGATGGCTCAAAGAAAGGAAAAACGAAAAATGAATGTGTTGAGTATCCTTATTAAAACCATTGCTGTTTTTGATCTGATCATCATTGCTATCTATTTTGGCGGAGACATCTTTTCTACCGTGTTAGGTAAATTTCGGAAAAAGCCTGTGCAGAAGGATGATTTTGAGTTTTACGATGAGGACACCGCAGCTGTCCCATTGTCCATAGATTCCATTCGCCTGCTGTATTCCGGTGATGTGACAGATTTTGTGAAAGAACAGCTCCTTCCCGGAGCAGCAAAGACGATGGATACCCTGGTAGAGAGTGAACGGACAGCAGTTCTCCTTCTGCTTAGCGCCCTGATCGGCTTTCTGAAAGAGGAGGGCCGGATGGATGAACAGAATTTCCCTATGGTGATGGAACTGCTGAACCATGCCAAAGGGACGAAAGAGGACGATGAAAAGGACCCTGTGGATATGCTTCTGGATGAAGAAGCTCGCCATATCCGAAGGGATTATTACAATGACTATCAACGATACCAGCTGATGCAGGTTGATAAAAACCGTGTGATACTGGCCTGCCGTATCATCATCAACGATCTATTGGGGAAATTGTACCGCTATGATTATCGGTTCGGTTATGATCTGCTGTTGACGGAGGAAAACAGTATTGAAAGAAAGCTGTATAACTATGGGCAGGCCGAATGGGAGGACGAAGAATATGAACCATAAACTTGTGATTGCCGAAAAACCATCGGTTGCCCATAGTCTGGCCGCTGTGATCGGTGCCACCGCCCGTAAGGACGGCTATCTGGAGGGAAACGGATGGCGTGTCAGTTGGTGTGTGGGCCATTTGGCTGGGCTGGCCGATGCGGACAGCTATGACCCCAAGTACGCCAAGTGGCGTTATGACGATCTGCCCATCCTGCCGGTAGACTGGCAGATGACGGTGGGCAAGGACAAAAAGAAGCAGTTTGATGTGCTGAAAAAGCTAATGAATGCCCCGGATGTGACCGAGGTAGTGAACGCCTGCGACGCTGGGCGGGAGGGTGAACTGATTTTCCGCAGCGTCTATGAACTGGCAGGCTGCCAAAAGCCTATGAAGCGGCTCTGGATTTCCTCCATGGAGGATTCCGCTATCCGGGAGGGCTTTGCTAACCTGCGCCCCGGTGCAGAGTATGACGGTCTGCGGGATGCGGCCCTCTGCCGCGCCAAGGCGGATTGGCTGGTGGGCATTAACGCCACACGCCTTTTTTCCGTGCTGTACCACCGAACCCTCAACATTGGGCGCGTCATGTCTCCGACACTGGCTCTTATCGTCCAGCGGGAGGCAGAGATCGACGGTTTCAAGCCGGTGCCGTTTTATACGGTGACGTTGGAACTACCCGGTTTCACGGTTGCCGGGGAACGTATGAAGGACAAGGCCGCCGCTGAACAGCTGCAAAGTGCCTGTCAGAGTGCTGTTGCCACGGTCAAACAGGTGGAGCGTAAAGACAAATCGGAAAAGCCGCCTGCCCTCTATGACCTGACTACGCTCCAGCGGGATGCCAACCGGCTGTTGGGATATACCGCTCAGCAGACTTTGGACTATCTACAAAACCTGTATGAAAAGAAGCTCTGCACCTATCCCCGCACGGACAGCCGCTATCTGACTTCGGACATGGCCGAGGGTCTGCCGGTGCTGGTGAATCTGGTTGCTAATGCTATGACCTTCCGAAAAGGAATCGCGATTTCCTGCGATGCCGATGCGGTTATCAACGACAAGAAAGTGACCGACCATCATGCGGTGATCCCCACCCGTAATATCCAAAATGCTGACTTGTCCGGTCTGCCGGTGGGCGAAAGGGCGGTGCTGGAGCTGGTGGCTCTGCGTCTGCTGTGCGCTGTGGCCCAGCCCCATACCTATGCCGAAACTTCTGTCACCGTGGAGTGCGCCGGTGTTGAGTTTTCCGCCAAAGGCAGGACGGTGAAGCATCCCGGCTGGCGGGCGCTGGATGCTGCCTACTGTGCCAATTTGAAGAATACCCCGGAACCGGATAAAGAAACCGAGAGCAAGGCGCTGCCGGAGCTGACCGAAGGCCAGAGTTTGCCCCTGTCCGGTACAGTCGTCAAGGAGGGCAAAACCAGCCCACCCAAGCATTTCACCGAGGATACCCTGCTTTCTGCTATGGAGACTGCCGGGAAAGAGGATATGCCGGAGGATGCCGAGCGTAAGGGGTTGGGAACCCCGGCTACCCGTGCCGGTATTCTGGAAAAGCTGGTGTCTGCGGGCTTTCTGGAACGGAAAAAGAGCAAAAAAATCGTACAGCTCATGCCTTCCCATGATGCGGTATCCCTGATTACCGTGCTGCCGGAGCAGCTACAATCGCCCCTTTTGACCGCCGAGTGGGAGTACCGGCTGGGCGAGATTGAGTGCGGCGAGCTTCCCCCGGAGGACTTCATGGCCGGGATCTCTGCTATGCTCCGTGAGTTAGTGGGAACCTATCAGGTGATAAAAGGCACCGAGTACCTATTCTCCCCGCCCCGTGAAGTAGTGGGCCGCTGTCCGCGCTGCGGCGGTGAGGTTGCAGAAATGCAAAAAGGATTCTTCTGTCAGAACGAAGCTTGCAGATTTGCAATCTGGAAAAATAACAAGTGGTGGGCCGCCAAGAAAAAGCAGCCTACCAAGGTGGTGGTGGCAGCCCTTCTCAAAGATGGCCGCGCACGGCTCACCGGCTGTTATTCCGAAAAGACCGGCAAAACCTACGATGCCACCGTGGTGCTGGAGGACGATGGGCAGTATGTGAGCTTCAGGCTGGAGTTTGACAGGCAGAAAGGCGGTAAACGATGAAGCTCTCCCTCTATGAACAGGAAACCATTATCCTCTACAACCAGGCCGAGGCCACCGCAGAGGTTTACACCCATGATGCCAGATTGCTGGAGAAGCTGCGGCGGCTGTCGGAAAAATACCCGGATCAGATCGTGAAAAAGGACCGGCATACCTTTGTAGTCCCCAAACGCTGCGTATCGGTTCGGGAGCCTTACAGCGCCGAGCGCCGCAAAGCTGCCAGTGAACGGGCAAAGGCTGCCGGATATGCACCGCCCAAACCCAAGGCGAAGAAAGGAGAGTGACAACCATGCCTGATAATAAACCAACCAACCGGGAGCGATTGCGGGAAATCACCGAGGGCATCGAACAGGGTATCAAGGAGCTGTTCGAGAGCGAGAAGTATATACGTTACCTGTCGGTGATGTCCCGTTTCCACCGCTATTCGGTCAACAACACCATGCTCATCTATATGCAGAAGCCGGATGCTACGCTGGTCGCTGGCTTCAACAAGTGGAAAAACCAGTTTGAGCGCCATGTGAAAAAGGGCGAGCATGGTATTACCATCATCGCGCCTACACCCTATAAAAAGAAAATCGAGGAGCAGAAGCTGGACCCGGACACAAAGGCTCCTATTCTGGATAAGGACGGGCGAATTGTCACCGAAGAAAAGGAAATTGAGATTCCGATGTTCCGTCCTGTGAAGGTTTTTGACCTGAGCCAGACGGACGGAAAGCCTTTACCGGAGCTGGCCTCCAATCTGTCGGGGAATGTGCAGAACTTTGAGGTTTTCATGGAAGCCCTGCGGCGCTCTGCCCCGGTTCCCATTGAGTTTGAGCCGATGGAAGCCAATATGGACGGCTACTTTTCCTCTGAGCAGCAGCGGATCGCCATTCGCACCGGCATGAGCGAGGTGCAGACGGTTTCCGCAGCTGTCCATGAGACAGCCCATAGCAAGCTCCATAACTACAATCTGCCTGTGGTGAAGGATACCAGCAAGTATCAAGAGGTAGAATTATTTGACCAGCCAGCCCTGTTCTCAAATGGAAGAATTGCGCGCGAAGATCTTCCTGATGGGCTGTTTTGTTATGACCTGCGTGGCTCAGATGATGATCCGGGCTATCCGATTGCCGTAGAGGAAAGGGTTGTTGTGAACCACGCTGCATCCGTTATCACCGCAAAGCCTTTAGAACTGCCAGAAGATGGGCGTATCATGTTTACGGAGGAGTCTGGTCTGAATTTTGTCGGCGGCGAAAAGACCATTCAGCAGTTTTTGCAGGAAAGTAAAAAGGACCGGCACACCGAGGAAGTAGAGGCTGAAAGTATCTCTTATGCGGTTTGCAAATATTATGGCATTGAGACTTCCGAAAACAGCTTTGGCTATATTGCCAGCTGGAGTCAGGGCAAGGAGCTGAAGGAGCTGCGATCCAGTTTGGAGACTATCAGCAAGACTTCCGGGGAGCTGATCTCCGATATTGACCGCCACTATAAGGAAATCTGCAAGGAACGCGGTATTGACCTGACAGCCGAGCAGGAGCGTGTTTCGGAATCGGAAAAAACAGAAGGAAAAGAACCGGCCCTGTCTACATCTAATGTCCAGCAGGAAACACTGACCTATTATGTGGCCGAGTGCATGGAGTTTCCTTCCCTTGGCGAATACCATGAGAATCTTTCTCTCATGGAAGCCGTTGAGCTGTATCAAGCTATTCCGGCAGAGCGAATGAACGGTATCAAAGGGATAGGGTTCGATTTACAGGATGGCAGTGATTACAATGGACAGTTCCCTATCTTAATCGGAAAGACGATTGATGTGGAAACAATCAATGGCATTGACCATTTCCGCAATAGCCCGCTGGTACAGAAAGCGGTATCCGATTTGATAGCGGCTATGCCGGATATGGAAGTTACGCAGGCAGCACCGCCTTTGGCAGAACTGGGAATAGATCAAAAAGTCATGGGAAATGTGGCAGAACTGTTGCAGGTTCAGCCTTCACAGGAATCGGTTGCATTTGATATAAACGGAGAGGAGTTCCTTGCAATTCAGCACTGCGAGAGCGGACATGATTATACAATTTACAGTCCTGATTTTGCGCTATTGGATGGCGGACAGATAGATAACCATTCTTTAGAGCAAGTGACCTACGAACTTCTCATGGAGGAAATTAAGGGAACGGATTTGGTGAGACCATACGATTACGACACGCTGATGGAACAGGTAGAAGCTGCTCAACAGCAACAATTTGAGAAAAATGAGTTAGGCGAAGTACAGAGTCCATCTGTTTCTATGTTACCGGAATCACCAGAGCAGGCATTGGACGAATACCCCATGCCGGACCCGGTGCTGACCCAAGATGATCTGGAGAAATGCGGCTACCTGGACAGCGACCTTTTTCCCCTCTCCAAAGAACGGGCCTACGAGCTGATGGAGCGAGATTTGACCGTGTACATTGTACAGGAGGGCGAAACCCCGGAGATGGCTTTTGATACTATCGACCTGGATGCCCATGACGGTATCTTTGCTGTGTCCCGTGAGGAATGGGAACAAAGCCCGCAGTTCCATGAGAAGGTGCTGGATCGTCAGAAGCATCAGCAGGAACGAGAGCAGGCGTTTCTATCCCATGAGGGAGACTGCTTTGCTATCTATCAAGTGAGCCGTGAGGACCCGCAAAATTTGCGATTCATGAATCTGGATTGGCTGCAATCTCACAGCCTATCCGTAGACCGGAGCAACTACGATCTTATTTACACCGCCCCGCTGAACGGTTCCGGCAGTACAATGGAGCAGTTGGAAAGGCTGTATGAGCAGTTCAATCTGCAAAAGCCGGTGGATTTTCACAGTCCATCTATGAGTGTCAGCGACATCGTTGCCATCAAGCAGGATGGTAAGGTATCCTGTCATTACTGCGATAGTTTTGGTTTTACCGATGTTCCCGGATTTCTGTCGGATAATCCGATGAAAAATGCGGAAATGACCGTGGAGGACGATTATGGCATGATTGACGGTGTTATCAACAACGGTTCCAGGGAGCCGACGGTAGCACAGTTGGCGCAGCAGGCCCGCAGCGGCCAGCCCATTTCACTCATGGACTTGGCGGCAGCCACTCATCGGGAGGAACGGGATAAGAAGAAGTCCGTTATGGAGCAACTGAAAAGTCAACCCAGGACGGAACACAAAAAGAAAGTGCCCCAAAAGAGCGCGGAAAGGGAGATTTGATATGGGAAACTTCACCTTTGAGGAAATGAATCTGATGTGTATTTACAATACCGGCAGCCGCACCGGGCTGATTGACAGCCTGAGCGAGATGCGCGGCGAACTTTCGCCGGAAGAAACCGAGCTTTTGGCATTGACCGACAGCACCCTCTCTAAGCTCCGTGCCATGACCGATGATGAATTTGCTGTGCTGGAGCTGTATCCGGACTTTGACGAGTAAGCAGTACACATAAATACCTGATGGGGCGGCCTTTCTGAGCCGCCCTATTTCTATCATTCAAAATGAAGGGAGGACAGAAAACCATGCCAACAAAAGCAGAAATGTATGCGCAGATGGTAGATAAGGTGGCAACACAGCTCACCGGCAGCTGGCAGGAATGGGCGGCTTTTCTTACCACCGCATCCCGTCTTTATAAATACCCGTTCCATGAACAGCTGATGATCTACGCCCAGCGCCCGGATGCCACCGCCTGTGCCGAGTACGACCTGTGGAATGATAAGATGGGCCGGTATGTCCGGCGCGGGTCTAAGGGTATTGCACTGGTGGATGATTCCGGGGACAGACCTCGTTTACGCTATGTGTTCGATATTTCCGATACCGGAACCCGTGAACATTCCCGCACCCCTTGGCTGTGGCAGCTGGAAGAACAGCACATGATTCCGGTGGAGGCCATGCTGGAGCGTACCTATGGGATCGGCGGGGATGATTTCGCCCAGCAGCTCACCGATGTGGCCCGTAAGCTGGCGGATGAATATTGGGCGGAGCATCAGCAGGACTTTTTCTATATCATTGACGGTTCCTTTCTGGAGGAGTACGATGAGTTCAACATCGGAGTACAGTTTAAGGCAGCCGCCACCGTCAGCATCACCTACGCCCTGATGTCCCGCTGTGGACTGGAGCCGGAACGCTACTTTGACCATGAGGATTTCATGGCAATCTTCGATTTCAATACCCCGGCTACTATCGGGGCGCTGGGAACAGCGGTCAGTCAGATCAATCAACAAGTGCTGCGGCAGATTGGCGTCACCGTCCGAAATGCAGAGCGCGAGGCCATGCAAGAAAGGAGCCAATGGGATGAACAACACCTTAACCTACACCAAGAACGGGGATTATCTGATTCCCGACCTGAAGCTGAGCGAACAGCAATCGAAGCCCCTGGGCAAGTACGGCAGGATGCGGAAAGCGTATCTGAAGGAACACCGCCCGATTCTTTACAACCAGCTGCTGATGAGCGAGAAGCTGTACCCGCACCTCATCGAGATCGACGAAACAGCCCAGACCCGTCTGGAACAGATGATGCCCCAGCTGACGAAGGAAGCGGGGGCAACCGAGGAGCTGAAAACCACCGATCCCATGAAGTGGGTGGGCCTGATGAACACCTGCAAAGCGCAGGCCGAGGAGATTCTTCTGGCGGAGCTTATCAACAGCTGACCTTAGACCTGTTCCTCTCCGAAGCAGAACAAATCCAAAAGATAGATGAAGCAGAGAATGTTACAAACACATTCCCTGCTTTTTCTTTTGCCCAAAAGGAAATTGACCATGTACTGCGGCTGGGCGGCAACACCGACCATCAGCGAGAGAGGATTGTTGCTGAATTTGAAAAGCAGAAGCCCGTTTCAGAAATTGCCGCTTCTCTGCAAGCGCTCTATCATGGCGGCAATGGTATAACGACCAACACCGGCAGTATCACGGCCTGGTACACCGAGGAGGGCATCCGCCTTTCCCGTGGAAAATCTGCCCGTTACGATAAATCAGCCCAAGTCATCTCTTGGGAGAGTGCCGCTGAGCGCATCGGGGAACTTCTGGAATCCGGCCAGTTTGCCACCAATGTGGAGTTGACCGAAGCGGCAGGCTATGAACGATCCCTTCTGGCGTCAAAGCTTTGGAATCTTTACCACGATTTCAGCGATGAGGCCAGGGAAGCAGGGTATCTGAGTAGCCTTGCACAGATTAAAGGAAACGGGTTCCCGGAGGAAACCAAATGGCTGACCGAACAACTGAAAAGCCCTGATTTCAGGCAGACCCTGACCGATGAATATGCCGCCTTTTGGACTGCGTACAACCAGGACCGTGACCTGCTTCGGTTCCATTACCACAGACCAGGAGAGATTTGGGAAAAGCTGAAGGATTTGTCTTTGCCCCGAAAAGAATTTGCAACCGATATGACGGAGGTTCCTGCGGTCAAACACTTTATCACCGAGGACGAGATCGACGCCGCCATGACCGGCGGCAGCGGCTTTGAGGGCGGCAAGGGTCGTATCTTCACATTCTTTCAGGAGTCGCATACGGACAAGGAGAAGGTGGCGTTTCTCCGACAGGAGTACGGTATCGGTGGGCGCTCCCATGCCCTGTCCGGCGCATCCGGGAGTGGAGAGGACCATGACGGAAAGGGACTGCACTACAAGAAAAGAGATTGCCCGGATGTTCATTTCACTTGGGAGAAGGTCTCCAAGCGTATTACCGACCTTATCAAAAAAGACCGCTATCTGACCGCGCAGGAGCAGGCCGAGTACGAGAAAATTCAGGCAGAAAAGGCGCTGGCGGAAGCAGACGCCATCGAAACAGAGAACCAGCCTGCTCAGGCCAGCTGGGAATACAACGCGGTCAAGGAACGCCACCCCGATGATCTGGTGCTTTATCAGGTGGGCGATTTCTTTGAGCTATACGGTGAGGATGCCAAAGCAGCCGCCGCAGAGTTGGAGCTGCATCTGACCACCCGCCCAGTTCCGGGAGCAGGCCGCATAGAAATGTGCGGGATTCCGGCACACCAGCTGGAGCAGTATGTGGAACGGCTGCGGGATAAGCATGATGTGACGATCTCTGCTGTCCCGGAGGGCGGCACCGAACATCAGGAGTATTCCCTGCGCTCCATCGACCATGAGGCAGAGCAGGCCATCAACGCCCACGAAGCCGAATTTGGCGCAGACGGAACCAGAGTTTTCGGAAATGGTGCAGCAGAACCCGTGAAGCCTACCATCCGGGAGCAGTATGAGCAGTACAAGCCCATTGTGATTGCAGCTATTACCGAGGATACGGCCTATCGGAATGCCTGTGGTCATTCTGACCGGGAAAATGCCGTAATTGAGGGCAACGCTGCGGTGCGCCGTGCCATTCTTAATTCCGGTGATATGGAGCTGATCCGGCTGTTTGTCGATGTACCGGAGTTCCGCCAGCGCCTGCACCGGGAGGTCATAGAGGAAACCTACCCCAAATTACATGAGCTTCTGCGACCACTCTCTCAGGATGATATTGACAATGCCATTCGTGCATGGAACGGTGATATTCAGAGCAAACACGCGGTTGTCCGTTACATGAAGGATCATGCGAGGGAAAAGGATACTGCCGCATGGTTGAGCCATGAGTATGGCGGCAGCGACAGCAAGAGCCTGTTTATTGTCCGAACCGGAAGCCCGGAGGAAATGGAGCTGCCGTGGCCGAAAGTCCAGCGCCGTATCGCCCAGCTTATCAAAGAGGACCGTTTCTATACGCAGGCCGAGCAGGATGCTCTGGATGATATAGACCCGGTTGCCATTCGGGAGTCCTTGGCGGAGCGCGGTATCGTGGACGGTCAGGTGGTTGATGCTCAAAAGCTGGACAATGACCCGTTTATCCAGCGGGTGATGGCCGATGTAGAGCAGATTGCTGCCGAGGAAGAAACGCCGGAGCCACGGTTTTTTGTTACAACAACCAGCGACGCATTCCCCGACCCGGAGGATGCGTTTGCTATTTGGGATCAAACGATTCACAACTATTATGCAAGCGGCGATGGAACTGTGCCGGCATTCCCAGATAAAGCAGCCGCGCAGAATTATCTCAATCATCTGATACTCCAAACGCTTAACCCGGATTTGCGGGAGGTGGTGACCGGAACCGATGGTCTGCTGGATGCCACAGAAAAAGCAATTATCGCCCAGCACTTCCATGACGGCGAGGATAACGCTCAAATCGCCCATTATCTGGCAGGAGCTTATATTGGCACAGCGGAAACGATGGAGCTGCAGAACGGAGACACCGCAGATTATTTTGTTTCCACCGGTGGTTTTGAAATCAATATCCACGACAAGTTTAACACCATTTTGGGGATGAACTGGCAGGATGCCGCCGCTGTTTTGCGCGCTCTGTATGAACTGGAACAGGACGGCTTTTCTCATAGAACCTATACCACTGAGCCGGTAACAGTCTATCCGGGTGATAAGAACAATCTGCCTTATGGTGTGGTCGTGGAACGCCTACACATTGAGGAACCGGAACCGCCTGCACCGGAGCCGGAGAAAACTCTGGATGAAGTTTTGGACGAACATCCCATTTCGATTCAGGTCAACGGCGAGTGGCAGACCTTTCCCAATGCCGCCGCTGCCGAGGATGCCGCTTATGAGGAATACAAGACCAATGTTCGCCGAAACGCGCAGAATTTCCATATTACCGACGACCATTTGGGTGAGGGCGGCCCGAAAGTCAAGTTTCAGGCAAACATCAACGCCATTCAGCTTTTGAAGGAGCTGGAGGCTACCGGTCAGCAGGCCAGCCCGGAACAGCAGCAGGTGCTTTCCCGCTATGTGGGCTGGGGCGGTCTGCCGGATGCCTTTGAACCCTCTAAAGAAAGCTGGAGCAAGGAATATGCCCAGCTGAAGGAATTGCTGACCCCGGAGGAGTACGCCGCCGCCAGAGGTTCCACCCTCAACGCCCATTACACCAGCCCTACGGTGATCCAGGCTATCTATGAGGCCGTAGGCCGCATGGGATTTGAGACTGGCAACATTTTGGAACCGTCCTGCGGTGTGGGTAATTTCTTTGGGATGCTACCGGAGCGTATGGCAGGAAGCAAGCTGTATGGTGTGGAGCTGGACCCCATCACCGGACGGATCGCAGAACAGCTTTACCCCAAGGCCAATATCACAGTTGCAGGCTTTGAGACCACGGACCGCCGGGATTTTTACGATCTGGCGGTGGGCAATGTTCCTTTCGGTCAGTATCAGGTCAACGACAAAGCCTATAACAAGCTGGGCTTCAACATCCACAACTATTTCTTTGCAAAATCCTTAGATCAGGTGCGTCCCGGTGGTGTGGTAGCCTTTGTTACCAGCCGCTATACGATGGATGCCAAGGATTCTACCGTGCGCCGGTATCTGGCTCAGCGCGCCGAGCTGCTGGGAGCCATTCGACTACCCAACAATGCGTTCAAGGCCAATGCCGGAACCGAAGTGGTTTCTGACATTATCTTTTTGCAAAAGAGAGACCGTCCGCTGGACATTACACCGGAATGGACGCAGACCGGTCAGACGGAAGATGGGTTTGCCATCAATCGCTATTTCCTCGACCACCCTGAAATGGTGCTGGGCAGACAGGAACCGGAAAGCACCGCTCATGGCATAGACTACACCGTAAACCCCATTGAGGGCTTGGAACTGTCCGACCAGCTGCACGATGCTGTAAAGTATATTCGTGGCACCTATCAGGAGGCTGCGCTGCCGGAGCTGGGCGAGGGCGAAGCCATCGACACCTCTATCCCCGCTGACCCCGATGTAAAAAACTACTCCTATACTGTGGTGGACGGCGAAGTGTACTTCCGGGAAAACAGCCGCATGGTGCGGCCTGATCTCAATGCCACCGCCGAAGTCCGTGTAAAAGGCATGGTCGGTCTGCGGGATTGTGTTCAGGATCTCATTGACCTTCAGATGGATGCTGCCATTCCAGACAGCGCCATCCGAGAGAAACAGTCGGAGCTTAACCAGCTTTATGATAATTTCTCTGCCAGGTATGGCCTTATCAATGACCGTGCTAACCGTCTGGCCTTTGCCGATGATTCCAGCTACTATCTGCTGTGCGCGCTGGAAATCATTGACGAGGAAGGAAAGCTGGAGCGCAAGGCGGATATGTTCACCAAGCGCACCATCAAACCCCATGAGGCTGTGACCTCCGTGGACACGGCAAGTGAAGCCCTGGCTGTCTCTATTGCGGAAAAAGCCCATGTGGATATGGCGTACATGGAACAGCTGACCGGCAAGACCGGGGACGAGCTGGCCGCTGAGCTTCGCGGCGTTATTTTCCGTCTGCCCGGTCCTGTACCTGAGGGGGAACGCCCTCATTATGTGACTGCCGATGAATACCTTTCCGGCAATGTGCGCCGAAAGCTGCGGCAGGCACAGCGGGCGGCAGAAAAAGACCCCGCCTTTGCGGTCAATGTGGAGGCGTTGGAAAAGGCTCAGCCCAAGGATCTGGATGCTTCGGAGATTGAGGTTCGCCTGGGCGCTACCTGGATCGACAAAGAGTACATCCAGCAGTTTATGTATGAGACCTTTAACACCCCGTTTTATCTCCAGCGCAGTATTGAGGTCAATTACACACCCTATACCGCTGAGTGGCAAGTCACCGGCAAAAGCTCCGTTTCTTACAACGATGTAGCTGCCTATACCACTTATGGTACAGACCGGGCCAACGCCTATCGGCTGCTGGAAGATGCGCTGAACCTCCGTGATGTTCGTATCTATGACACGGTGGAGGATGCAGACGGCAGAGAGCGCCGGGTGCTGAATGCCAAGGAGACCACCTTGGCAGCGCAGAAGCAGCAGGCGATCCGGGATGCCTTTCGGGATTGGATTTGGAAGGACCCGGAACGGCGGCAGACGCTGGTGCGCCAGTACAATGAAGAAATGAACTCCACCCGGCCCCGTGAATACGATGGCAGCCATATCAGATTTGGAGGAATGAACCCGGCCATCACCCTGCGGGAGCATCAGCTGGGCGCTATTGCCCATATCCTCTACGGCGGCAATACGCTGCTGGCGCACGAAGTGGGTGCGGGAAAGACGTTCGAGATGGTGGCCGCCGCTATGGAATCCAAGCGGCTGGGGCTGTGCCAGAAGTCCCTTTTTGTCGTGCCGAACCACCTGACCGAGCAATGGGCATCGGAGTTTTTGCGGCTTTACCCATCCGCCAATATCCTTGTGACCACCAAAAAAGACTTTGAGACCCATAACCGTAAGAAGTTCTGCGCCCGTATCGCCACCGGAGATTATGACGCTATCATCATTGGACACAGCCAGTTTGAGCGTATTCCCATCAGCCGGGAACGCCAGGAACGGCTCCTCTACGAGCAAATCGACGAGATTACAGATGGAATCGCAGAGGTGGAAGCCAGCGGTGGGGAGCGTTTTACCGTCAAGCAGTTGGAACGCACCCGAAAATCCTTGGAAGCCAGACTGGAAAAGCTTCAGGCAGAGGGACGCAAGGACGATGTTGTGACCTTTGAGCAGCTGGGTGTAGACCGACTGTTTATCGACGAGGCACACAATTACAAAAACCTGTTTTTATACACCAAGATGCGGAATGTGGCGGGGCTTTCTACCACCGATGCGCAGAAATCATCGGATATGTTCGCCAAGTGCCGCTACATGGATGAGATTACCGGCAGCCGGGGCGTTGTCTTTGCCACTGGAACCCCTGTCAGCAACAGTATGACCGAGCTTTACACCATGCAGCGGTATCTTCAGTATGACCGTCTGCAAGAGTTGAGCATGACCCATTTTGACTGCTGGGCCAGCCGTTTCGGGGAAACCGTCACGGCGCTGGAGCTGGCACCGGAAGGCACCGGCTACCGGGCGCGAACAAGGTTTTCCAAGTTCTTTAACCTGCCGGAGCTGATGAACCTATTCAAAGAGGTAGCGGACATCAAGACTGCCGATCAGCTGAACCTTCCTACACCGGAGGTGGAGTACCACAATATCGTAGCCCAGCCTACCGAACACCAGCAGGAGATGGTAAAAGCCCTTTCGGAGCGAGCATCCGCAGTACACAGCGGATCGGTTGACCCATCCGTGGACAATATGCTCAAGATCACTTCGGATGGCCGCAAGCTGGGGCTGGACCAGCGGATCATCAACCAGCTGTTCCCGGACGAACCCGGAACCAAGGTCAACCAATGTGTAGATAATATCCTGCAAATCTGGCGGGATGGCGAGGCGGATAAGCTGACCCAGCTGGTTTTCTGCGACATCTCCACGCCCCAGGCAGCCCCGTCCAAAAAGGCGGCCAAAGCGCTGGATAACCCCACCCTTCATGCGCTGGAGGAAGCTGTGCCGCTATCGGAGCCGGAACGGGCCTTTACGGTCTATGAGGACATCCGACAAAAATTGATTACCCAGGGGGTGCCCGCCGACCAGATTGCTTTCATCCATGAGGCCAATACCGAAGTAAGGAAAAAAGAGCTGTTTGCCAAAGTCCGTACCGGACAGGTGCGCGTCCTGCTGGGCAGCACCGCAAAGATGGGCGCTGGCACCAATGTGCAGGACCGCCTTGTGGCGCTCCATGATTTGGATTGCCCGTGGCGGCCGGGAGACCTTGCCCAGCGCAAAGGCCGTATCGAGCGCCAGGGCAACCAGAACCCCCTTGTCCATGTGTACCGCTATGTGACGGAGGGAACCTTTGATGCCTACCTGTGGCAGACTGTGGAGAATAAGCAGAAATTCATCAGCCAGATCATGACTTCTAAATCGCCGGTACGCTCCTGTGATGATGTAGATGAAACCGCACTGTCTTTTGCGGAAATCAAGGCCCTGTGTGCCGGAGACCCCCGTATTAAGGAGCGTATGGACCTGGATGTGGAGGTATCCAGACTGAAGCTGATGAAGGCCGACCACCAGAGCAAGCAGTACCGGCTGGAGGATCAGCTGCTGAAATACTTCCCGGAGGAGATTGAAAAGCACAAGGGCTTCATCAAAGGCTTTGAGGCTGATCTGGAAACCCTGTCAGCTCATCCGCAACCGGCAGAAGGCTTTATCGGCATGGAAGTCCGGGGCGATGTTCTGACCGACAAAGAGAACGCCGGTGCCGCCCTGCTGGATGCCTGCAAAGAGGTCAAAACCTCCGACCCGGTGCAGATTGGCAGTTACCGGGGCTTTGATATGTCCGTGGCGTTTGATGCGTGGCGGCAGGAATATACGCTCCTGCTGAAAGGCCAGATGACCCACCGGACCGCCCTGGGTACAGACCCGCGCGGCAATCTCACCCGTATTGACAATGCACTCTCTCAGATGCCCCAGCGTCTGGAGTCTACGAAAGCAAAATTGGATGATCTCTACCAGCAGCAGGCCGCCGCCAGAGAAGAAATGGGCAAGCCGTTCCCTTATGAGGACGATCTGCGGGTGAAATCCGCCCGTCTGGTGGAGCTGGACACGCTGCTGAATCTGGACGGCAGGAGCCGGTCCCAGCCGGAATCCGTAGTTGCCAAAAGTACGCGGCCTTCGGTGCTGGAAGGACTGAAACGCCCGATGCCGCCCCGTAACCCTGAAAAGAAATCAAAACAACATGAGGAGGTGCGATAACATGAATGCCAACGATTTGAATGCGGCTCTTTATGAGAAAATGGCTGCCGAACAGGATCAGTACCGGGACTGGCTGAAAAGCCAGCCCCCGGAGGAAATTTTACATCACGCCTATGAGTACAGTGTCCGGGAGGACATTGTAATGGCTATGGAAGAATTGGAGCTGACGGATGCCCAGGCGCAGGCCCTTTTGGATTCTTCCTCTCCCCTGGCCGATGTGTACCGCTATTTTGAAAAGCTGGAGACTGCACACATGGATGTGGTGCGGGATAGTATTGAGAACCGAGCCGATGATGTATGCAGAGCCAAAGAGGAACTGCGGACAACGACGACTTATTCTCACACTGCCGCCTATGCGTCTGAGCATGGAGAACGGGAACAATACCGGGCTTCCAACCGGGCCAATCTCCAATGCAAGGAGGCTATTGAAGCGGCGGTGCGGGAACATTTTGATGGGATGTACCTTAACCAAGATGCCGCCAAAGGTGTGATTCAGACCTATGGTTTGGACCGGGTTATGCTGGTCTTGGCCAACACCGTCCAGCTTCAGGATTGGGATGGACGCTATTCCCACCGTAATAAGGAATGGGCTAAGACAATTCCTAACTACAACTCCGATACGGTTCGCCGTGGTTATGCGTTGAACAGTCACCCGGCTGTGCTGGACGGCTTTATTGACCTGGTGAGGGAGGAACAGCAGCGCAGCCATACCAAGGGCGAAAAGGCGCAGCAACCCCGAACTTCGGTACGGGATAAGCTCAAACAGGAACCGCCCGCCCATAAGCCTGTCACCCAAAAGAAACGGGAGCAGGAGCGATGACTGCCCCGAACCGCAAGCGGGAGGTGCAGGTAAACTTCCGGGTATCACAGGAGGAGCTGGAGCTGATCGAGCAGAAAATGTCCCAGCTGGGGACAGCCAACCGGGAAGCCTATCTGCGAAAGATGGCGCTGGACGGTTATGTGGTGAAGCTGGAATTGCCGGAGCTGAAGGAGCTTGTTTCCCTTTTGCGCCGGAGCAGCAACAACTTAAATCAGCTCACGCGCCGGGTGCATGAAACCGGGCGTGTTTACGATGCCGACCTGGAGGATATATCCCAGCGGCAGGAGCAGCTATGGGAGGGGGTTAGGGAAATCCTTACCCAGCTCTCCAAACTTTCGTAACAGGGGCATAAACCCTATCTGCGGAGGGAGGAACGGCGTTCTTTTCGCCGCGCCTTCCTCCGCTTTTTCTTTTTGCCCGTATTCTTGCCTTTTACCGGCGCTTGCCGGATAATAAGGGCAGGTAGTAAAGTAATCCGATAAAGGAGTTGAGAGCAAGATGTTGACCTTTGAAAAGGTTTTGGAGATTTTCAAGGACTATCTGGCGTTGGATACGGAGCTGGAGGTCTGCAAGAGCCGGTATGGATATATCCGGGTAGAGTTTAACGAAATTGGGGACATCCTCGATTATTGCAGCGGCGTGGTCTGTCGGACGCCGGAAGAACTGTTTGATGTATTGCTTGATGATTTTCAGGGATATGAGGAAATCAGGCTGACAAAAGGGCGGAGAGACACAACCGAGGATGAATTGGAAGCAATCCGTGTTCTCTGTCAAAGGTATTTGGATCGTCGAGAGGAGGAGATGAAATGACAGTATTTAAGCTACTGCTGAAGATTGTGGTCGCGCCGGTGATAGTGCTGCTTACCCTGTTTGTCTGGACTTGCGTGGCTCTGGTATATGTGTCTGGTTTGGTGCTGGGGCTGGCCAGCATGGTGATTGCCCTGCTGGGCGTGGCCGTTCTGGTGACATACTCTCCGCAAAACGGTCTGATCCTGCTTCTGATTGCGTTCCTTATCAGCCCCTACGGACTTCCCAAGCTGGCTTTCTGGATGCTGAGCAAGGTGCAGGGATTGAAGTACACAATACAAAATTTTGTTTATGGATAAAATGCAGAGTGCAGGAAGTAGTTTTCTTTCCGCACTTTGTTTTGTATAGGCGATTTCTTTAGACAAAATGTTATCTTGGGGTCAACTTGGTGATTATCTTGGAGCGATAAGTGTTTTATCTGAAAAAGAGTTGCAAAGAAATTTAATCGAATATTTTGCATAAAAAATTCAAAATTAAGTAGTAAATATTGACTTGAGCATTTTTAGCTGTTATAATGGTTACTGAAAAGGCGAATACTGAACATAGGAGGTATTCATTTATGTTGATTCAGTTTACAGTTGAAAATCACAGGTCGATAAAGAATAGTGCCGTAATCAGTTTTGCGGCCTCCAAGGATAAGTCATTTGAAGAATATCTGCTTCATCCTGACGCAAAAAAGACCTTGCTGCCTGCGCTTGCGATTTACGGTGCCAATGCTGCCGGAAAGAGTAATGTGCTGCACGCGATGATGACAATGAAAGAAATGGTGGTAGGCAATGCGGCGAAGGCATCTAAGGGACAAAAGCTGCCGTGGGAGCCATTTGGTGGCATCAAGCAACCGACTACCTTTGAGATCGTGTTTATTTATCAAGGGATTCGTTACACTTACGGTTTCTCTTTTGATGCAAAAAAGATTTATAAAGAGTATCTTTTCCATTGGCCCAATGGCCGGGAGGCTCTGATTTTTTCCAGAGAAGATGGCGTATTTGAGTTCCGTGAAAATATCAATGAGCAAATGACGCTAAGTAACCGGACACCGGACAATAAGCTTTATCTGGTATCCTCTAATGACTGGAATCTGCCTCAGACGGAAAATGCTTATCGGTGGTTTCTTGAAAAGTTAACTTTTTTGATGGAAGAAGAACCGGCCACCTCAGAAACTGTTGCTCAGATTGCCAGTGGCGATGATAAAAAGGCGCGTATCTTAAAGGAGTTGCTTCTTGCTGATCTTGGAATCACCGATGTTGCAATCAAGAATAGTTCAGGTAAAGCACCGGTTATTACAACGACACATCGGATCATTAACGAGGATGGGACAACAGAATATTTCCAGCTTTTAATGGAGCAGGAGTCTGCCGGTACACAACACTTTTTCACCCGAATTGGGGGATGGTTGCAGGCACTTGAAAATGGCGCACTTTTGGTCGTTGATGAAATTGAAGATAGCCTTCATCCCCTCCTGACCAGGCGGTTGATTGAAATGGTGCAGGATAAGGCCATTAACACAAAGGGAGCGCAGTTGATCTTTACAACACATGATGCAATGCTGCTCGACCTGAACTTTTTCCGCAGGGATCAGATTTGGTTTGCAGAAAAGAATGATAAGACTTGTGCAACAGAGCTTTACTCATTGACTTCTTTCTCACCAAGAAAAGGAGAAAATGTGCGTAAGGGGTATCTCCAGGGACGCTTTGGTGCGATTCCTTTTATTGGAGGTGACGCCAGATGAGTAAGATGAGAAAAGAGTATGATCCAAACAAAGTCACACGGCGTAAGCGTAAACCGATCATCTATATCATCTGTGAAGGAAAGGAAACAGAAACGCTTTATTTCAAACATTTTCGTTCACGGAATTGTCTGGTGGATATTATACCGATCTCATCAAAGCACAAAGCTGCCGAGCATTTGGTGAAACACGCAAAATCTTTGATTTCTCAAGCGGACTACTATCCCAAAGACGGAGATCAGCTTTGGTGTGTATTCGACTGCGACGATAATAAAGATTCGGAGCTTCAGGCGGCAGTTTTGTATGCAGAGAAGCACGGGTATAAAATCGCATATTCCAATCCGGCCTTTGAATATTGGTATTTGCTTCATTTTGAAAAACGGAATGGATATTTGAAGGATTCTGCTGCGGTAATCGACATCTTAAAGAGCAAAGGGTATCTGGAGAATTACGGAAAAAGCGTGGATGTTTTTGAAGAATTGCAGGGACATCAGGCAGAGGCCGTTCAATACGCAAAAGAACGGGTGGAGCGATTAAGCAGGGATCAAGTTGCTGTGCTTTGCCGCGACAGCAATCCGGTAACAACGGTCTATGAACTGGTTGAGTTTTTGAATAGTAAGAGAATATAACGTCACCTTTATGGAAGCGTGCATTATGGCAGAAAGCTGTCACTTCAGCGATTGAAATTCGTTGAGTGGCAGCTTTCTTGTTGCATCATAAAGGTATCTACTTGAAAGGGAGGACTTTTCATGGCAACCACACGCATCATGCCGCTGCACATCGGCAAAGGCCGCACGGAAGGTCAGGCAATCAGCGACATCATCGACTATGTAGCAAACCCACAAAAGACAGACCACGGCAAATTGATTACCGGCTATGAATGTGACAGCCGGGTGGCCGATGCCGAGTTTTTGCTGGCAAAGCGCCAGTACATTTCTGCCACCGGGCGGGTGCGGGGAACGGACGATGTGATTGCCTATCATGTCCGGCAGTCCTTCCGTCCCGGCGAGATCACCGCAGAGGAAGCCAACCGGCTGGGAGTGGAGTTTGCCAACCGGTTTACCAAGGGCAAACACGCATTTATCGTCTGTACCCATATTGATAAATCGCACATCCATAATCACATTATCTGGTCGGCGGTCAATCTGGACTGTGACCGGAAATTTCGGAACTTTTGGGGCAGCACTAAGGCTGTTCGCCGGTTGAGTGATACCATCTGCATTGAAAACGGATTGTCCATTGTGGAAAATCCAAAGCCTCATGGAAAAAGCTATAACAAGTGGCTGGGCGATCAGGCAAAGCCTTCTCATCGGGAGCAGCTGCGGGCTTGTATTGACAATGCCCTGGCACAGCATCCCGCCAACCTGGATGAGCTACTGAAGCTGCTTCAGGAATCCGGGTGCGAGGTATCCCGGCGCGGCAAGTCCTATCGCTTGAAGCTCCTGGAATGGGATAAAGTTGCGCGTCTGGAGAGCCTGGGTGAAGGTTACGGTTTGGGGGACCTGCTGGCGGTTCTCTCCGGTCAGAAAGAGCATACGCCTCGGAAAAAAGCGACGCTGCAAGCAGATCCGCCGAAGGTCAATCTGCTGGTGGACATCCAGGCAAAATTGCAGGCCGGAAAAGGTGCCGGATATGCGCGCTGGGCTAAGGTCTTTAACCTCAAGCAGATGGCGCAGACGATGAATTATCTCTCCGAGAATAACCTTCTGGAATATGCGGTGCTGGAGGAAAAAGCGGCTACGGCCACGGCCCATCACAACGAGCTGTCGGTGCAGATCAAGGCGGCAGAGAAACGCATGGCGGAGATCGCTGTTTTGCGGACCCACATCATCAACTATGCCAAAACCCGTGAGGTCTATGTGGCCTATCGCAAGGCCGGTTATTCTAAAAAATTTCTGGCTGAGCATGAGGCGGACATTTTACTTCATAAGGCAGCCAAGAACGCCTTTAACGATATGGGCGTCAAGAAGCTGCCTACTGTCAAAAGTTTGCAGACCGAGTATGCCGAGGTTTTGGAGGAAAAGAAAAAAGCTTATGCCGAATATCGGCGATCCCGTGAAGAAATGCGGGAGCTGCTGACGGCAAAGGCCAACGTGGATCGTCTGCTGAATATGGAGGCGGAACACGATGCTGAAAAAGAAAAAGACCATGCCCAGCGCTAAGCCAGGGCACGGTTCAAAGCGTCCAACGGACGCGCAGCCGCAGAATGAAATTCTGCGTTCAAGGGGGTTTGGGGGGAACCCTCAACAAGCAGCGCCGGAAGCCGAATGGCTATCCAGGGGCATTGCTTGCCGCTTTCTTTGCAGAAATGAAAAGAGCCAGAGAGGAAACCGTCAAATTTCACTCACTGGCTCAATTCGCTTCAATTTTCTTAGATAGCTCTGTTAATTCCTGCATGGTCTCCTGTGTATGGTGCAGCAGGGTTTCACGCATTTCTGACGGGCAGCTGGAATAAAGCATTTTCATCTGGTTGGCTCCCTCATCTTCTGGAGAAACATCCGGATTTATCAGAGAATCCAGAGAGATGTTCAAAACCTTGGCCAATGCTCTTAAAATCAAATAGGAAGGATTCATCTGCCCTTTTTCAATGTTGGCAATTTGTTTTACAGAAACATGGCTCTGGTCTGAAAGCTCCTGCTGTGTCAGGTCTTTTTTCTTTCGGGCCTCCCGCATTATTTGACCCAAAGCGGTTAAATCGTCAATCGGCATAATCATTCACCTCAATAACATTGTATCGTGCCGATTTGTTTTGAGGAATAACCTTATTATGCCCGCTAAAAGGTATGATAATGCCGATTTTGTAATATAAAAAACGAATAGGGCGCAAAGACCCTTGATATTTTTATATCATGAGTCCTTACACCCTACTATGAGTTTTTATCTTGAGATAATTTTTTTAGGATATATTCTGTTTATGTGAATTACCCATCTGCTCTTTTTCTTGTGTTTTCAGATGCGTTTCCCGCTTATCGGTTGCTTCTTTCAAAAGAGCGTAAGTGGCTGCTGCGGCAGGTACGCCAAGCAACATACCGATTGGTCCAGCCAGATTGCCACCTATTGTGATTGCCGCTAAAACCCACATGGCAGGAAGGTTGATTTTTGCGCCCACAACTTTCGGATAGATTGCATTTCCTTCGATCTGTTGCAAAGTAAGCAGGAAAATAATGAATACCAGTGCCTTAAAAGGATTGACTGTCAGAATCAAAAATGCACCCACAAGTGTAGCAATCCAGGCACCGACATAGGGAATCAGTGCTGTTACCCCAACAAGCGCACCGATCATCGGCGCATATGGTATTCTCAGAATTAACATACCGATTGCACACAGGCTGCCTAAAATTATTGCCTCAGTCGTTTGCCCTGCTACAAAAAGCTTGAAGTTTTTTTCACAGACAGCTGCCACATGAATGCCCCGCTCGGCAAAACATGCTGGAATCCATACACGGACAATTCGGGTGATCTGACTTTTTAATTTCTCCTTATTGGCCAAAATATAAATTGAGAACACAAGACCAATCGCAAAATCGACTGCCGTCGCAACCACGCTTCCAAATGCGGAAGCAGCAGTGTCCATAATGGTGGTTCCCAATTGATTCAACCATTCATTCAAATTGTCTTTCAGTTCAAGAAAATCAATATCAATTTGGGACAGCTGTTCTCCGAATGGGATTTTAGAATAGTCAGCCGTGCTTTCAAATGCCACCAGTTGATCCAGACCATTCGTCAAGGATGATATGACAATAGATACTGCATCGATCAATTCGGGAATAACAAGAAAAGCAACACCGACAAAGACCCCTATCACCAAAATAAATGAAAGCAGGATCGCAAGCGGGCGGCGCATTTTCGTTTTCCTAGATGTCGGATGTTTGGGGAACAGATGTCTTTCAATAACCCCCAACGGAACATTCAGAAACAACGCCAAAATCAATCCAATTAAAAGTGGGTTCAGCAGGTCTTTCAACCACATCACGGCATCAGCTACATGACTAATATGTCGGATGCCAAGATAAATCAAAATGCAGGCTGTAAACGTTCCGATAATCCACTTTGATAATTTTTTGTGTGTTTCAATATCTTCAAACATTCAAGACCCTCCTTACATTAGTGGTGCAAATAGCCGCAGTATATCCTGGAGCAGATGCACTACGATATTTGTTTTGCAATCCTTTTCTGTCACCTGTTGGCATATCTCCAGCGTTTGCAGAAAATCCTCCTTGACTTCCATAACAGCTTTGGCCTCATAGAGCAGAGCACCACATTCATAGTGCAGATATAAGCTGCGAAAATCCAAATTTGTTGTCCCGACTGTTGCAGTACGGTCATCGGACACAAAGGTTTTGGAGTGGATGAAACCATTGGCATATTCGTAGATTTTAACGCCTGATTTTATCAGCTCTCGGTAATACGAGCGTGTGGTCATGTGTACCCACCATTTATCCCAGCGGTGGGGTGTGATGATGCGTATATCTACACCACTTTTTGCCGCAAGACGCAAAGCGGAAAGCATACTATCATCGACAATCAGATATGGGGTGTTGATATACACGTACTTCTTTGCATTGTTTAAGATATGCAGGTAAACGTGTTCGCCCACATTTTCTTCATCCATTGGACTGTCAGCGTATGGCTGAACAAACCCCTTTGCAGTAACAGGGCACTCTTGTTCTTTCCATGGGTAGAAGATTTCGTAGTCCTCGTCTGTATGGGTACAAATTTCCCACGTCTGTAAAAAAATTAGTGTGAAACTCCATGCGGCTTTGCCTTTCAGCATGATCGCTGCATCTTTCCAGTGTCCGTGTTTCTCAATGGCGTTGATGTATTCATCTGCCAGATTGATACCTCCGGTAAAAGCCACCTTTCCATCAATGACCGCTATTTTTCGGTGATCTCTGTTATTTTGCTTTACGGTCAGAACAGGTCGGAAGGGATTGAATACGGCGCACTGGATACCGTGTTTTTTTAGCTGCTTTGCGTAGTCTTTCGGAAGAGTGAGAAAGCAACCCATATCGTCATAAATCAGTCGCACAGTTACGCCTTGCGTGGTTTTTCGCTTCAAAACTTCCAAGATGCTGTTCCACATAACGCCTTCCTGCACGATGAAATATTCCAGAAATATGTACTTCTCGGCTTTTTCAAGTTCCGCCAAAAGTGTTTCCAGCTTTCGTTCACCCGGTGTAAGGTAATGTGTTTCTGTATCTGCATATATTGGAAACCCCGTGTATTCCTGCAAGTAATGAATTTGAGGGTAATATTCAGGCAGTTGTTTTGTTGCGCTTTCATAGCAAATGCCGGGGAGTGCATAGAGTGGTTTTGCCTTTTGTTGTGTATGGAGGACACTTTTTGCAAAGCGCCATTTCGAGGATTGTGCATTAGACAAAAGATACATCAGTCCACCAAACAACGGGAAGGTTAGGATCAGGATCGCCCATGCAGTTTTGTAGGCGCCTTTGTCTTTCTGGGAAACGATATAAAGCACCGCAATGATACTGACGATTGTCAGTAGGCGACTGAAATTTCGGGAAAGCTGACTTCCCCCAAGTACAAGGCATATAAGAAAATATACCTGTAAAAGTAGCAGGAGTATCGTCAACATCCTTCTACGGAATAAGACACGGAGCCAACGCTGGCGCATAATGATTCCCCCCCTTCAAACTCAAATCTACGGATTCTTTTTCCGCTGTTCGCAAAATTCCCAAAACTCTTTTGCAATGCGCTCGTAGGTGCTTTTTCCTACGAGATAGCTCATACAGTGGTCAGCGCCCGGAACAATCAGCAGACGCTTTTCTGATGTACAGGCTTTATAGTTTTCGTATGTCATTTCAACTGGAACAAAGTGGTCATCTGTTCCGTGGACAAAAAGAACAGGAATTTGGCAGTGCTTCAACGCTTCTGTAGTTGAGGCAGCATCAGCATCCATTTGGATGCGCTTTTTGCACATCCTATCGGCACCTGTTTTATGCAGAGCATAAGGAATATGCAGATTGCTTTCGGAGACATGTTTCCAAATTGCATGGAGCGAAGTAAATGCACTGTCCGCTGCGATTCCAAATACATTATCCGGCAGTTCCAGTTCGGACGCCATTAGCACAGAGGTTGCACCCATGGATACCCCGGCAAGATAGATGGGAATGCTTTTTCCTGTTTTCTCGTTTATCCAATTTGTCCATGCCAGGCAATCGTAGCGTTCCAGCAAACCTAAACTCATATGGTCGCCGCCGCTATTATTTTGTCCCCGCTGCTCTGCGTAGAGTACAGAACAATGATTATTGCGCCAGAAATCTGCGATTAGACCAAAATCATGTGACCAGGAGGAACGCCACCCGTGCATGGCAACTATAGTTCTTTTCGGTTCTTCGCAGGGACACCAATGCCCAATCAATGAAATTCCGTCGTGAGCAGTGATTTCCACCACGTCACAGCCGCTTTTTTCGAGCTGACCAGCTGCCTTTTTTACAATTTCAGTGGTTTCTATCATTTCAGGTGAACCGGACACACGCATTTTTCCGTTGCTTCTGTCCTGCGGCGCAACCCGATCCATGGCGAGCTGCATCATCTTTTTGGTTAGAAGATGATGCCAAAGCACACAAATCGCACTACCGGCAGCACCTATTATCAATCCTTTTTTCAATGAATCCTTCATAGCACGTCCTTTCATAACGTGGGTATAACTTACTCTTTGTCATTGGCAGTTTTCTTACTTAATTTTCTGCGATATGCGTAATATAACAGAATCGACATTGAGGCTTTTTCATAACCAAACTTGCCGAAGCACTGGAACGCCGCATTGAGAATGGTCAATCTCTTTTCTTCGGTCAGGGCCAAAAATTTGTTCAATTCATTTCCTTCTTCTTACGCAATAACCGTTTCGGTTATTCAGAGTATAGCACCAATAACCGAATCGGTCAAGTGTTAATGCAGCAAGTGTATTGATGCGCTTTTTGCAAGCGTCATCTGCGCTCATGTCTGGATAAAAGAACTGATCCACCGATATATCGAACATTGTCACCATCTGATAAAAAGTGTTCAAGCTCGGATGCTGACCGTCGTTTTCGTTATATATGATGGTGCGGGGATCACGGTCAATGATAAGGGCCAGTTGATCCTGTGTCATCCCGCTGGTTTCTCTTTTGCGCTTTATCTCGCACCCTATATCGTGGAAATCAAATTTGCGCTCATCGCGTTCAAATTTCATAGACATCACCCAATGTAATTTTATATTTCAGGTAGTAGTATTTGAACGAATTACATTTTCGTGCAACTGCTGACTTGAACACACCGGTACTTTCGAGACTAATCTTCGTTGGTCTAACAGTATAAAAAGAAAACTTTTGAATCATACTCCAAAATACTTGACCGTTTCGGTTATTGGTGCTATACTCTAAATAACCGAAACGGTTATTGTGTAAAAAGGAGGAAATGAATTGGACAAATTTTTGGCCCTGACCGAAGAAAAGAGATTGACCATTCTCAATGCGGCGCTCCAGTGCTTCGGCAAATTTGGTTATGAAAAAGCCTCAATCAATGATATTGCGGTAGCCGCACACATTTCCAAAGCGTCTGTGTTTCAGTATTTCGGCAGTAAAAAGCAGCTCTACATTTACCTGCTGGAATACTGCAAGAAAATCATAGAGGGACTATTTGATAAGGAAGCCCTCGATTCCGAAACAGATTTGTTCGACAGGATTCTGGCATCCAGCCGCATGAAAATGGAGGGGCTCCAAAATCAGCCTTTTATCTTGCAGTTTATTACCAGTGCCTGGGAGGAAAATTCTCCCGAGGTGACGGATACGCTGGCGATCCTGACGGAGGAGACCGGCAGATTCCGAAACGATCTTGTTCTGCGGGAAGAGGATGCTTTGAAATTCAAAGACCCAGAGGATGCCCAGCCGGTCTTTCAGATGCTGCTTCTGATGGCCGAGGGCTATGCGGCCGGGTACCGGGGGGCGGCGGCTTTCGATTTTCAGGCTGTCATGGGGGATTTTGAGAAGAACATCGCAATTCTGCGGAAAAATTTTTATAAGGAGGAGTATTTGAAATGAGTGAACAAGCGATTGTCTTGAATGAATTGACCAAGCACTATGGGAAGCATCGAGGAATCAATAACCTCAGTTTCTCTGTCAACCAGGGAGAGTTTTTCGGCTTTATCGGCCCCAACGGTGCGGGTAAGTCCACCACGATCCGCACCCTAATGGGGCTGATCCGTCCCACCGGAGGCAGCGCATCTATCTTCGATTTGGACTGTCACTCCAAGGCCAGCGTCATCGCCAGGGATGTGGGCTATCTGCCCAGCGAGAACAGCTATTACGAAAACATGAAAGTCCGTGAACTTTTGCAGTACACCGCCGATCTGTACGGCATGGACTGCAAGACAAAGATGAAGGAGCTTGCCGACAGGCTCAATCTGGATTTGTCCCGCAAGATTGCAGACCTTTCTCTGGGCAACAAGAAAAAGGTGGGTATCGTGTCTGCCATTATGACTTCGCCCAAACTGATTATTATGGACGAGCCCACCAGCGGATTAGACCCACTGATCCAGCAGGCTTTCTATGATATTCTGAAGGAGGAAAACAGCCGGGGCGCTACCGTGTTTTTTTCCTCCCATGTGCTGAGTGAGGTGCAGAAACTGTGTGACCGGGTGGCCATTCTGAAAGAGGGACAGCTTATTGGCATACAGTCCATCAAAGAACTGCGTGAGAGCGGCTATAAGAAAGTCTCTCTGAGCGCAAAGGAGGCTATCCCTCGCGATTTCTTTGATTTGTCCGGCATTGCGAACTATGCGGAGACTGCGGATAAGACCTCTGTTTCCTTTATGTATAACGGAAATATCACGGCGATTATTGACAAGCTTCACCTGCTGCATTTGGACGATGTGCTTTTGGAAGAGCCCTCTTTGGAGGAAATCTTCATGCACTACTATGCGTAAGGAGGTGTCAGGCATGGTCATTTTGAAATATGAACTGAAAAGGCACCGCAAATATATTTTGGGTTGGGCCATCGCCTTGGCTCTGTGTGTTTTTGTGATGACGCCTACCTATTACAGCTTTATGGATGTTTCCACCGGAGACCTCTATGAAACGCTGGGTACGAGTGATTTTTACAAAGGCGTTGGTGTGTCCATGGAATATCTGACCTCACCGTTGGGCATTTATGCGTTTCTTACCAGCTTTTTTATGATTGCGTCCGGTATTTTCGGGATGCACTTCGGTATCGCCATTCACACCAAGGAGTGCTCGGAGCGAACCTCTGAATATCTGTTTACAAAACCCCATACCCGAAAAACGATTTACTGGGCAAAGGCGTTCACGGTTTTTTTCGGCGTAGTGGTCGTGAGCATGGTATATCTTCTCGCCTCTTTTTTGGCGCTGGCCCTGTTCCGCTCCGGCATTGACTGGGGAGAGTTCTTTCTGATTGCTCTTTCCCTCATGCTGGTCACGCTGTTCCTTGCAGCTATGGGGCTTTTGGTTGGAATTCTATTTTCACGCAATCGAAGCCCACTTTTGACTGCCGGGTTAATTGTCTTTGTCGAGTACTGCGTCACCAGCTTCTCCAACATTGTCAGCAACCGTGCCATTAGTTTTCTGTCCCCGTACTCGTTCTTTAGTGCGGCTGAGATTTCCAAATCTGGCTTTTATGAGTTGGATTACTTGGGATGGTGTGTACTGCTGTTTGCCCTGTTTTTGGTGCTGTCTTATCGTGTCTTTTTGAAAAAAGACATCCAGTTCCGCTCATGAGGGGGTGCAAAGATGAAAACATTGGTGAAAAACGAATTCCGCCAAACCAGAAAGACCCTGCTGATCTGGCTGGGGATCATGTTACTGCTGTGCGGATTCTGCTATTTTGAACTTTTATCCTTGAAGGACAGTCTGGATGAGATGGCCCGGACAGTCGGCCAATTTCCTCGCTTGATCATGATCATGTTCGGTGTGAAAGGGGATCTCACGACTGCCCTTGGTTGGTACGCGTGTATCTATTTTTGGGAGGGGCTGTTGGCCTTTGCCTATGCAATCTCTCTGGGCCTGTCCTGTGTGGCGAGGGAAAAGAAATTTGGAACATCCGAATACCTGTTCACAAAGCCTGTGGAGCGGAAAACCATTGTTCTGGCGAAGGTGATCGTTTCAGCAGTGAACCTGCTGGTGTTCGCCCTGTTCAGCGGCGTGTGCAATTATTTCACGATCGTTCTTCCTTTGGGCGGTCTGGATCAGCCGGGAGCGGTGCTTTCCACAACGATGGGAATGTTCTTTACCCAGCTTCTCTTTTTTGCCTTGGGTCTGCTGTTTGCCAGCCTTTTCAAATCTTATAAGGCCGCGGTACGCGCCGGTACGGTTTTCGTATTGGCCGCCTATGTGTTGGCCTTTACTGCCGAGTACACAGGGAATCGTTTCTTGGATTATCTGACCCCTCTGCGGTACTATGATGTGTATGAAGTAGCACTAAATGGCGTCTATCTTTCCTACATCGTCTTAACAGTACTCATTGTGGGCGCGTGTGTAATGGTTTCTACAAGGCGGTGGAAACTGCGTGAGTTGTAAATGTAATTGTCCATAGATATTCTATTATCTGATGAAAAACAAAGAATGAAAAAAACCGAATGGCTATTATGCCCCAACTGCAACAACAAAACGAGAATTAAAATCTGTGATAATACAGTACTTGAAAATTTTCCGCTATACTGTCCGAAGTGCAAACGGGAAATAATAATCAGCGTAAAACAATTCAATACCACAGTTATCACAGAGCCAGACGCATAGACGCAGAGCCGATAACCCGTTAGCCTTGTGCTGCGGATTATCGGCTCTTTTTGCTTTTAAGATAGAAAAGGAGACAAAACCATGAGTAATTCTATTAAAGACAGCGCACAGGCTTTCGCCGTCAATCAAGTGCTGAAATATGTTGACAGCAATCCGCAGGAAGCATTCCCCAAGTTGTTAGATTGGGCGGATAAGTTCGATAAGGATAACCTCTATCTCACACAGCGCCAGCAAATCCGTAAGGTGATGGAGCAGCCTGACAGCAACTGGATGCGCCTGATCAACAGCCTTTGGACGGACATTGATTCTGAAGTCCGCAAAGTGTTCTTCCGCAATTTTATTGTCAATGCATCTCTCTTAGGCAGCCGCAAGCAGGTGGCTAATCGTGAAAAGTACGGCTGCAATATCCCCTGGGCAATCCTGATGGACCCCACTTCCGCCTGCAACCTTCATTGCACCGGCTGTTGGGCGGCAGAATACGGTAATAAGCTGAATCTGAGCTATGAGGAACTGGATGACATCATCAATCAGGCCAATGAACTGGGAACCTATATGTTCCTCTACACCGGCGGTGAACCTATGGTACGCAAGAACGATCTGCTCCGCCTGTGTGAAGCGCATCCTGACTGCGTATTCTCTGCCTTTACCAACGGTACCCTTATCGATGAGAAGTTTGCCGATGAGATGCTGCGGGTGAAGAACTTCTACCCGGCCATCAGCATTGAAGGCTTCGAGGAAGCTACTGATTTCCGCCGTGGCAAGGGTACTTATCAGGCTACTATGCGGGCGATGAAGATTCTGAAAGAAAAGAAGCTGCCTTTCGGCGTATCTGGGTGCTATACCAGCAAGAACATCGACTCCATCAGCTCGGATGAGTTCTTCGATCATCTGGTGGAGTGCGGTGCGAAGTTCGCATGGTTCTTCCACTATATGCCTGTGGGCAACGATTCCGCTGTGGAGCTGCTCCCGTCTCCTGACCAGCGTGAAAAGATGTATAACCGCATCTGCGAATACCGTAGCACAAAGCCTATTTTCACAATTGACTTTCAGAATGATGCGAAATTTGTAAACGGCTGTATTGCTGGTGGCCGCAACTATCTGCATATCAATGCCAATGGTGACATTGAGCCTTGCGCTTTTATCCATTACTCTGACTCCAACATCCGTGAAAAGACCCTGCTGGAAGCATATCAGTCTCCGCTGTTTATGGCCTATCACGACGGTCAGCCCTTTAATGATAATATGTTCCAGCCGTGTCCTATGCTGGAAAATCCTGAATGTCTGCGTAGCATGGTAAAGAAATCCGGTGCCCATTCTACCGAGTATCAGTCCCCGGAAAGTGTTGACCATCTGTGTGATAAGACTACACTTTATGCAGAAACCTGGAAGCCGAAGGCCGATGAGCTGTGGGCTGCTTGTCAGGGCTGTAGTGGGTGTAAGAAGTGATGGACGGCTATCAAATTTTCACAGATGCCACCTCAGATCTCGCACCGGAGTTAACCGCAGGTCTGCCATCTGTTGAAATGATTCCTATGAATGTTGAGATCGGCGGAACAGAATACTCATATGGTTCCCCGGAAGGAATCACAGCCAAGGAGTTCTACCGCTTGCAAAGAGCTGGGAATTTTGCAACGACCTCACAAATCAACCCAACGATTTATTTTAAGCATTTTGAACCCTGTCTGCGACAGGGAACCGATATTCTGTATCTCTGTTTTTCCTCTGGTCTGTCAGGTACATATCAGTCTGCGTTTTTAGCGGTTGAAGAACTACAGCAGGAATATCCGGAAAGAAGAATCATCTGCATTGATACGCTTGCTGCCGCAGTGGGTGAAGGGTTTTTAGTCAGAGAAGCTGCGAAAAAGCAGAGGGAAGGACTGTCTATTGATGAATTGGCTTCTTGGGTCATGGAACACCGATTAGAGGTATGTCATTGGTTTACGGTTGATACCTTTACCCATTTGAAACATGGCGGGCGGGTTTCAGGTGCCGCAGCCGCAATGGGAACGGCTTTGCAGATCAAACCGTTGCTTCATGTGGACAGCGAAGGAAAGCTGCAAGCAGTGGAAAAACCTCGTGGAAGAAAAAAGGCTGTTACCACTCAGATTGCCCGAATGGAACAGGGCTGGAAACCTGAACTTGGTAAATCGATTCTGATAGGTCATGCCGATGACCCTGAAGCAGCAGATATGCTGAAAGAAAGGTTGTTGGAACAATTCCCGGATTCTGAGATTTGTATTGCTTATATTGGCCCTATCATCGGAGCACACACCGGTCCCGGCGCACTGGCATTGATTTACTGGGGAAATAATCGATGACGGAGGATTTGTAGATACGCAAAAAAGCATTCTCCATCATAGAAAAATATAGTTTTGTTTAGAGCTGCCGGGTAACTTATGCTCGGCAGCTTTGAACTGTCTGCTAGAAGTAGTAGGAGGTGAACATATGGTTCCGCATGTATTGGGCGTAGGATACGCCTATAATGAATATGAGGTTACTGCTGGCCGATGGAAAAAATTTGAAATTGAATTTGACTATGCTGATAATATTAAACAAGCGGCCGCAATGCTGTCTTTTAAAGAATATATATGCGTAGCTATTTGCTCTGATGTGATTCCACAAGACGATTTGGATATCTTGAGACAAAAACGTGCGGTACCAATTATTGTTGTGCCACCTTCATATTCGGAGGAACAGCGGTATGCATGTGTCCATTTTGGTGCTGCTCAATATTTACATACCTATAATCATCCTATGGTAGAAATGTTTTCAGAGAAAAATAGTATGAGAAATTGTTTGAAAATACCAAAAGATAAAAGAAGACCGCTAACAATCATCACTGTGAAAGACTTGTCTTTCTGCTTAGAGTACAGGTCTGTAGAGATAGCTGGGGTATGCATTGATTTGACCGAAAAAGAGTTTGATATTCTTGCGCTGCTAATTATGAATCAACGGCAAGTCTATACTTATGAAATGATAATGGATTCTGTTTGGCATGATGATTTTTCGTTTTATTCACGCAATGCGATTTCAAGCCATATAAGTAATTTACGGAAAAAGTTAAAAAGTTCGGAAACTGCATCAGAACATATTAAAAGCATTCGAGGAATAGGCTACAAATTCGAAGTATAGGTATTTCTTGTGCAAATCTTGTATAAATCTAAAGTAAATCTTGCTTTCTGTTCTATACCATAGCTCTCAATAATGGCGAGCAGCTGTTAATTGAGTAATGGTTCAATGAAAACGCGGCTTGCTGAATAGCTGCCGCTTTATACTGCGTAGACAGAAAGGTTATTTACAGCGGCATATAGGAGGATGCCGCTTTGTTTGTTTTAACCTTTTACAGTTCTCATAATCTTCACTTGCTAAAAAAAGTGTAGCTTCCCCTCCGGGGCAGTTCGGCAACCTGTCGGTATTATCGTTCTGCGCAAACCGGAATAATAATGATCTTTTTTGTTGCGCCAGTTTCCTGGAATGGGAGACTGGCGCTTTTGCTTGTCGTTTTTTGCCGAATGTCCCCAAACGGCCTCGATGCCGTTCCCCGCCTCCATTCGATTCACCCGCTAATCACCCGTGAATCGAAATGGAGGTACATAATGAAGAAAGTCAATCTTCGGGATCTGTATCCCGATGTTTATAAAACCGATGCCTTTTTGGAAGTAACCGATGAAGTACAAGCGGTGTTTCAGTCTGACGAGCGAGCTGAAGCAGCCTATGAGCGAAAAATGTATCGCTATAAGGCGCAGTACTCCCTGGACTGTGAGAATGGAATTGAAAATGCGGTCCTGCGAAAGCTGGAGACGCCGGAGATGCTTCTGGAGGAAAAGCAGCTGCGCGAGCAGATTTACTCCGCCGTGATGGCTTTGCCGAAGAAACAGGCAAGGAGAATTTACGCCCGGTACTATCTGGGGATGAGCGTAAATGAGATTGCCAGAGCCGAAGGCGTAGATCCGAGCCGTGTTCGTGACAGCATCCGGCGTGGGTTGAAACAGTTAGCAAAATATTTTTGATAAAGTTTCATTTGAAGCGCCTGTTTTTCACTCTTTTTGTCAGTGTTAATAAGAAGGACAAGTTTCTCCCCTTCGATGTACTTTGACAATCGAATAGACGGCATTTCTGGTACATAACCCATGTACGAGCGAATCAGGCGCGCCGCCAAGATGGACAGCCCAAGGAGGTGATAAACAAGGCTGTTCCCAGCGATCAACGCCAGCCTGAGACCCGGAGGTGGCACTTCGGGCGCGAGGACTCCATGGGGGCTTAAAGATACTTGTTCACACCCGCCCACGGACTTGAGGCGGAACCCTGCGGCGCACGAATAAAACGACGCTGCGGAGTTATGACAGCCGCGCCAGCGGAGATCAGGAATGTCCCCATCGTCAGGGATGCGTGGCAAATGTGGCGAAAGCAAAACTAAAATTCAAGAGAGCTGCGTCCATTTGTTGTAAACAACAGCTCAGTATTCAGATGCAGTTTTCTTTTCAAAGTTAGATACCATGCACTGGCAGTTTCGGCTGCCAGTGCATTCATGTGATTTTGAAAGCACGATGACAACCTTGACAGAATGGAGGGAATATGATTTATGGAAAAACTGATTACACGAAAAGAAGCTGCCAAAATCTTGGGGATCAGTATTACGACCTTAGATGCAGCCCGTAACAACGGCTTGATTTCTTATGTTCAGTATGTGCAGAACGGTTGTGTATATTTTACTGATATGGGCCTTCAGGAGTATATCGCAAAATGCACACACCGGGCAAAACCTATGGAAAAGAGCGCAACTTACCGCAAGCCCCGGAACGCCAAAGCATGAGCCAATCCGTATCCTTGCTGGAATTGAAGAAGTTTGATAAAACAAAGATACAGCGCTGGAGATTATTTTTTGGAGGTGACGGAATTGGCAAAAAGAAAAATGATGATTCCAGAATACGGTACAGTGATGCTCAATGGTATTGAGTATTACAGAACAAGGATTGAAGATGCAGATGGGAAGCTCGTAGCCCTTTATGCAAGAACGCCCGAAGAACTTTATAATAAGGAAACAAATGCGTTGGAGCAGATCAACAACGCCACATTCCATCGGAAATCGCCCACGGTTGCAGAATACTGTGAGAAATGGCTGCTGATGCAGTCTGTCCATGTACGGGCAACTACTTTGACGGATTACACCTCAAAGGTCAGGCGGCACATCATTGCGGAATTGGGAGATAAGCGGATGGGAGAGGTTAGCCTGGATGATATTCAGCTTGCGCTTGTCCCTGTCTCAAAAAAATCCGCATCGGTATATAAGTCAGTCGTGATTCTGTATAAATCTATTTTTCGTGCAGCAAAGGAAAGCCGAATCATTGATGATAACCCGACGATTTATCTTACGACAAAAGGTGGCGGCGTTCCGCAGAAAGATAAAGCGGCACTGACAGACGATCAGGCCGCGCGCTTATTGGATACCGTACAGGGACTTCCCCCTTATGTATTTGTTATGCTTGGCCTGTACGCAGGCTTGAGACGTGAAGAAATACTTGCCTTGAAATGGGATGCGGTTTATCTGGATGGAGACTTCCCTTACTTAGCAGTGCGGCGGGCATGGCATACTGAAAATAACAGGCCGGTGATTCTCGACGAATTAAAGACAAAGGCTGCGGAGAGAAATATCCCCCTTCCGACCTGCTTGGCAGAATGTCTGAAAGAAGCAAAAGCAAATTCGACTTCGGAGTATGTGGTCGCAAACCGGGATGGAGAACCTCTGTCTTATACGCAGTTTAAGCGGCTGTGGCAGTATATTGTGACGCGAACCGCGAAACCGAGAATGGCCCGCAAACTGGTGGACGGAAAATATGTGAAGTATATGCTTTACCCGGAGCTTGGAGAAAAGGCCCGAAACAACGGCCATGTGGTTTACAGCTTGGACTTCGAGGTTACACCGCATCAGCTGCGGCACACCTACATCACGAATCTTATTCATTCATCGGTAGACCCCAAAACGGTTCAATATCTGGCAGGCCATGAAAGCAGCAAAATTACCATGGACATCTACGCAAAGGTCAAATACAACAGACCGGATGAGCTGGTCAGAACGATGGGCAATGCATTTGCTCAATGGGATGCTGTACGAGCATAAGGCGAAACAATAAAATAGGAAATGGAGCAGGAGCGAGGCAAGGATGTCTCGCTCTTTGTTTTACATAGGCCGTATCTTTGATTAAATTTGGACTTTCTGATAAAAAGAGAGTGTAGATACGGAAACTGCACGTAATCAAGAAAGGAAGGTCAAAGATGGCTAAGAAAAAAACGGAGGTTCCGCAGTACGGAACTGTTATGAGAAAAGGAATCCCATATTACAGAACCCGGATTCTGGATGCGGATGGCAAGCAGGTGAGCTTGTATGCTGCCACCTGCGAGGAATTGTATGAAAAGCAATTAGAGGCGCGGCGCGAGGTAGAGGAGATTATCTTTCGCCGGCAGCATCCGACGGTGGCTGAGTATTGCGAGAAGTGGCTGCTGATGCAATCAGCAAAGGTATCTACGGCTACATTGAAGGGATATACCACCGACATGAAGAATTACATCATCAAACCTTTGGGAGAGATGTATATGGAGGAAGTGACGGCTGATGATATTCGACTGGCACTTGTGCCGCTGTCGAATAAATCGGAGGGGTTATACAGTACGGTGAATATGCTTCTCAAGTGTATTTTCTACTCGGCGGAGCGCAGCCAAATACTTGAGTATAACCCCTGTGTAGGAATATCGGGAAAGGGCGGAAAGCCAGCGAAAAAGAAGGATGCACTGACAGACCAGCAGGTAGAGGTGCTTCTGGATACGGTCCGGGGACTTCCACCTTATCTGTTTATTATGCTCGGCCTGTATTCGGGCCTACGCCGGGAAGAAATCCTTGCACTGCAATGGGATTGTGTATTTCTGGACGAGTCTACGCCTTATATCTCGGTGAGGCGGGCATGGCGCACAGAGCATAACAGGCCCGTGGTTTCTACGGTGCTAAAGACTAAGGCGGCAAAAAGAGATATTCCAATCCCCAAGTGTTTGGTTGATTGCCTGCGGGAAGCCAAGGCAGTCTCCAGATCAGACTATGTGATTGCGGACAGCGAAGGACAGCCTTTAGCTGCATCGCAGTTTCAACGGGTGTGGCAGTATGTAGTCGTCCGGTCCACCAAACCCCGCAATTACTATAAGTATGTGAATGGGCAGAGCATCAAATACACAGTGGAGCCAACGCTGGGTATGACACAGAAGAACAATCCCAATATCCAATATACGCTGGATTTTGATGTTACCCCACACCTGTTACGGCACACTTACATCACGAACCTTCTTTATGCAGGCGTTGATCCCAAGACAGTTCAGTACCTTGCAGGACATGAAAACAGCAAAACAACTATGGACATTTACGCAAAGGTGAAATATAATAAGCCAGAGGAGTTGTTCGAGGTAGTGAACAGCGCGCTTTAACTGGCGGGATGCTGATTGAAAATGCACCATTTTCCTTGGTTAAGGAATAGGACAACTGAACATTGAAAAGCCGGAAAAGCCCGGAATACCAAGGAAAATCGGCGCTCAAAGGAGTTTAATACGGTCTCAAAGCAGCTCGTAGAGCACCACAGTTCTCTAAACGTTAATCATACGTTTTCAGAACGTACAATTTCAAAAAAGATTTTTCGACTCCTCAGAATTTCAATTCTGGGGAGTTATTATGTATATTTTACAAAAATGTTTTAAATAGAAAGAGGGGAATCGCATAACACGATTCCCCTTTATGTATCATAGGAAACTTCCTAGTCGTATTTGTTCATCCATTCAATGATTTCTTTGCAGTAATCATCGTGTCTGTCTACGAAGCAAGTATGTCTTGAACGCTCCCAAAGAATCCATTTGGAGTTTGGAATTCCATCAGCCATTGTCTTAGCGATCAATGGAGAACAGAGATCAGAGATACCGCTGCAAATCAGTGAAGGAACTTCAATCTCACCAAGTCTGTCAACATATTCGAAGTCCTTTAATGTTCCGGTAGGTGCGAACTCATTTGGTCCCCATCCTTCAACGTAAGATTCAGAACCTGATTTTTTAGGTCTCTTACAACACTCAGGAGCATCTTCTCCAAGCCAGTAGTTACAATATCTATCCATGTATTCAGCAACTGCTGCATCGTAAGCTTCACCAGTGAAGTCTCCTGTTGAAAGTGCGTGGTTGATTGCATCCTGCATATCCTGAGGCATCATCTTGATACGACGAAGACCTTCGCTCTCCCACATGGAGCTGCTTGGATGTCCACTTGAAATAATGAAACTCTTTACGCCTTGTGGTTTGTAATCGATAGCATAAGCGATCTGCATCATACCTCCCCAAGACTGTCCAATGATATGACACACATCTAATCCAAGATGTTCTCTTAAAGCATCCAGCTCATCTAACCAAACTTTCTGATTCCAAAGCTCTGGATGTCCATCTAAGTAAGAGTTACCACAACCAATCTGGTCATACATAACGATCATACGATCGTCATCGTCTGCAAGGTTATCTAATACCTCGTAGTAGTTGTGTGTAGAACCCGGTCCGCCATGAAGACAGATCAAAGGTGCCTTTCCATTATCTTTTCTCTCGCCGACTATTCTATAATATGTTTGATAGCCAAGGTATGGCATATAGCCTTCTGTAATTTTTGCCATGATTTGCATTCCCCTTTCTGATAAGTTTTTAACTAACTTTCAGTATAAAACATTTTGAGAGAAAAATGAACCCATTTTTGAAAAAATTGTCTAGAATTTATCAATATCGTCATTATTACTAAAAAATGAGAGTTGAGAGTAGTTTATAAAAGAGTTATAGTGTATAATTATTAAGGAAAGAAAGGAATGAATAAATATGGCAATGAATTGTGACTATTGTTCAAACTATATTTACGATGAAGAAGAGGACAGCTATTATTGTGATGTTAATTTAGATGAAGATGAATACTATCGCCTTGTACACAGTGATTATAAGAATTGTCCCTATTATCATTCGAATGACGATTATAAGATTGTACGCCATCAAATGTAAAAAAGGAGAATGAAAAAAATGTACGATTTAGAGGAAAGATTTGAGTTTCGAAATATTACTCAAGAGGAGGCAGATCAGGCAGTAAAAATAGAAGAAATCTGTTTTCCGCCGCAGGAAGCATGTTCGGAACAAATGATGCTGGAAAGAGTAAAGACGGCGCCGGAATTGTTTTTAGTGGCTATTGATCGGGAGACAGGAAAGATTGCCGGATTTTTAAATGGGTTATCAACGGATGAGGAAGTTTTCCGAGATGATTTTTTTACCGGTACAAGTTTGTACGTTCCAGAAGGGGAAAATATAATGCTTCTTGGTTTGGATGTATTGCCGCAGTATCGAAGGCAGGGACTTGCCAGTGAGATTATGCGGCGATATGTAGAAACAGAGAAAGCAAAAGGAAGGAAAAAATTGATTTTGACCTGTCTGGATGCCAAGGTGGCTATGTATCAGAAGATGGGCTATGAAGATCTTGGATTGGCACAATCATCATGGGGCGGAGAAGAGTGGCACGAGATGTGCATACAACTTTAAACTTTATTTATAAGAAAGAATTATGAAAGCTTATGCAAAAATGTAATGAGCCAGATGATTCTTTTTTTTATGCCTATATGCTATGATAAAACTAACGAGATAGTACAACTGAATATTTCAAAATTCTTCAAGATACATTTGCAGGACGGGAAACCTGTTTAGCTTTTAGCCGATGTATCTTTTTTGTTGCAAGAGAGACAATGTTAAGGAGGATTACGAAAATGGAAAGAACATCAGTAGAAAACTTAAAAGAAATGATCCGTGCAGGCCGCGGTAAAATTCCGGCTGACAAGGTGATTAAGGGCGGACAGCTTGTAAACGTTATGTCCAGCGAGATTTATCCGGCGGATATTGCGATTTACAAGGATATGATCGCAGCAGTTGGTGATGTGGAGGACTATGTTGGACCAGAGACAGAGATCATCGATGCAAAAGGGAAATATTTAACGCCTGGTATGATTGACGGACATATCCACAGTGAGTGTAGTAAGCTGAGTATTACGAGCTATGCAAAAGCGGTTGTTCCAAGAGGAACGACAAGTATGATCTCAGGGTTAGACGAATATATTTCTGTATCCGGTCTGGAAGGCTTGAAAGAAGTGCAGGAAGAAGTGAAGAAGAGTCCACTGAAAGTGTTCTGGGGAGCACCTTACAAGACTCCATATACAATTCCGCAGTCAACCGTTGCATTTAACTTTACGAAGGAAGTTCATGCAGAAGTTCAGCAGTGGCCGGAATGCTATGGTGTATGGGAGACGGTAAGAGAGTTCCTGCAGGAAGAGGATGAAGATACACTGGGAGCAATTGCAGAGGCTTATAAGAATCGCCTTCCGGTATTTGGATGTGCGCCGATGGCAAGAGGAAATGATTTGAACGGTTACTTGTGCGGCGGAGTGCGTCTGGATCATGAGAGTTATGATCACGAGGAAGTGGTAGAGAAGATGAGAAAAGGAATGCATATGTTGATCCGTGAATCTTCTGTGACACATTTCCTTGAGGAAAATATCAAAGCAGTGACAGAGGTAAATCCAGCATTTGCACGTCGTGTCAGCTTCTGTACGGATGATGTGACAGCGACAGATGTGTTGGAAAAAGGACATCTCGATAATGTGGTGCGTCTGGCAATCAAAGCCGGTGTTGAGCCAATGACAGCAATCCAGATGGCAACCATTAATAGTGCAGAAGCATACCGCATTGATGATAAAGTCGGCTCCATCTGTCCGGGAAGAATTGCAGACATCCTTTTTGTAGAGGATCTTGAGAACTTTGAAGTAAAAGAAGTTATGACAAATGGTAAGATGGTGGCAAAAGATCACAAGCTTACTTATGATCTTCAGGCTCCGGAGAGAAGTTCTGTATTAAAAGGGGAGCTGAAGTGTAAGAAAACAACAAAAGAAGATTTTGAATATAAGACTTTTATCCAGAATGGAGAAGCCAAGGTTCTTGCTATGGATGTAAAAGGACCATTCGTTCGTAAGAGAAGAGATGTCGTTCTGAAAGTGGAAAATGGCATCGTTCTTCCGGATACCGAGCAGGATGTGGCAATGGTATCCGTATTAGAAAGATTCGGAAGAAACGGAAATAAATCTCTTGCTTTCTGTTCCGGATGGAAATTAAAAAAAGGTGCAATGGCATCTTCAGCAGCACCGGATGATAACAACTTAGTTGTAATGGGAGTAAATGCAGAAGATATGTCTATCGCAGTAAACTATTTGATTGAGCAGGGCGGTGGACAGGTTGTCGTTGCGGATGGAGAAATTCTTGAATTTCTTCCGCTTCCAGTTGGTGGAATTGTAAGTGACCGCGAGCCGGAAGAGATTGCAGCACATGAAAAGCTCATTGATCAGGCGGCAAGATCTCTTGGCTCTGATCTGCCGGATCCAATGATGTACATGTTCTTCCTGCCGATCACAGCGATTCCGGATTACGCGATCACAGATGCAGGTCCGGTAGACTATGTAGCACTTACAACCTTTGATCCGATTCTTGAAGTAGTAGAGAAATAGAGGGACAGTCATATGAAAAAAGAAGAATTAAAAAAATTAATTGATACAGCAGCCGGAAGAATTCCGGCTGACCTAGTCATCAAGAATTGTAAAGTAGTCAATGTGTTTTCTGGTAAAATCGTGGAAGGCGATATTGCAGTAAGTGGCGGACAGATTGCCGGAATCGGTAACTATGAAGGAAAAGAAGTTGTGGATGCACAAGGACGCTATGCGGCGCCTGGATTTATTGACAGCCATATCCATATTGAATCTTCTTATGTAAGTCCGGAAGAAATCGGACGCCTCTTAGTACCTCATGGCGGAACAACGATTATTGCCGATCCGCATGAGATTGTAAATGTATGTGGGATTACAGGACTTGATTATATGATGGAAGCTGCCAAAGGAACAGCACTTGATATTCAGTATGTGCTTCCATCCTGTGTACCGGCAACACCATTTGAACATGCCGGAGCAGTGGTCGGTGCGCCGGAGATGGAAGAGCCGATTAAGAGAGAGGGAATCTTAGGACTTGGTGAATTTATGAATTTCCCAGGCGTAATCGGGGCGGATGACAGTGTGCTGGATAAGTTGATGGTTGCGAAAGAAGAAGGAAAGATCATTGATGGACATGGCCCTGGAATCATAGGAAATGATCTGAATGCTTACGCAGCAGCAAGAATTTTAGCAGACCATGAATGTTCTACTGTGGAAGAGATGGAAGATCGTCTTGAGAGAGGCATGTATATTCTTCTCAGACAGGGTTCTGCGTGTCACAATTTAAGACCATTGTTGAAAGGTGTAACACCGGAAAACAGCAGAAGATGTCTTCTGTGTTCCGATGATCGCCAACCAAAGACCATTCTCCATGAGGGACACCTTGATAATCATTTGAGAATCTGTGTAGAAGAAGGTCTGGACGCAGTGACAGCTATCCGCATGGCAACGTTAAATGCAGCAGAATGCTTTGGATTAAAGGATCGTGGAGCGCTTGCACCGGGGTACCGTGCAGACATTGTACTGCTTGATGACCTGAAAGACTTCCATGTAGATAAAGTATGGATCAACGGTGAATTTGTGGCAGAAGATGGAAAGTATCTTCCGGAAATTCAGGTGCACGATATTTCATCTGTAAAAGGAAGCGTAATCGTAAAAGATTTCTCCAAAGAGAAATTTAAAATGAATCTGAAGTCCAATAAAGTGAATGTGATTCAGATTCTTCCGGGGGGAGTTGTGACCGGAAAGGCGACGGCAGAAATTACACTGGATGAAAATGGTGAATTTGTACGTAACCCAGAAGAAGACATTGTAAAAGTAGCAGTAGTGGAAAGACATCAGGGAACAGGAAATGTTGCCTGCGGTTTCCTGAAAGGATATGGCATCAAATCCGGAGCAGTGGCATTATCGATTGCACATGATTCCCACAATATTATCGTGGTCGGTGTCAGCGATGAGGAGATGGAATTTGCAGTGCAGAGCCTGATTGCGCAGGAAGGCGGTATTGTTCTTGTAAAAGAAGGAAAAGTGATTGAGAGCATGCCAATGCCGATCGGTGGTCTGATGAGTGACCAGAGCGGAGAATGGGTAGATCAGAAATTGACGGATATCCATGAGAAGGCATATGAGGAGCTTGGAATCTGTGGAGATGTAGAGCCTGTCATGACACTGTGCTTTATGTCGTTGGCAGTGATTCCAGAAGTTAAGCTTACGGATATGGGATTATTTGATGTTACAACATTTTCATTTATTCCTGTAGAAGCAGAGTAACGCAGATAAGAGTAAAAAAATGAGAGTAAAGTAAGAGTGAGGAAGGCGAGATGGAAAAACAAAAGACAATCGTCCCATGGTTTAGACGTGGGGACATCGGTGGAATGAGCTATTCCATTACAAATAATATTGTAAACTATTTAATTGTTATCGCAACTTTATCGGGAGTTCTTGGATGGCCGGACAAGATTGTGTACGGTTATGTGATTCCGGGAATGTCCATTGGTTTGTTGTGCAGTGGTATTTATTACGCATATATGGGACGCAGACTTTCTAAGAAAGAAGGAAGAGCGGATGTAACAGCGCTCCCGTCCGGCGTGTCCACTCCGGCGATGTTCGTAATTTTGTACGGAGTGATCATGCCGCTTCATTATGCGTTAGAAGATCCAATGCTTGCATGGTCAGCAGCAGTGGCAGCCTGCTTTATCGGCGGTGCAGTAGAATTTATCGGTGGTTTTATCGGACCATGGATGAAAGAGAAGCTTCCAAGAGCAGCGCTTCTTGGTACAGTTGCAGGAATTGGTTTTATCTGGATGGCAACACAGGGTGTGTTTGATGTGTTTGGAGATCCATTGGTAGGTCTTCCGATTTTGTTCGTTGCGATGGTTGGTATATTCGGAGGATATTTATTCCCAAAGAAGATTCCGCCGCTTGTTGTTGCGATCGTTGGTGGAATTATCTATGCTTTTTGTCTGGGACGTACAACGGTGGATTTCAGTGGAATCGGCTTTTATATTCCGAACCCGGTTAACAGTATCCAGCATTTAATCGATGGTTTTGCGATTGTTGCTCCTTATTTGACGATTGTAATTCCTGTTGAGATTTATAACTTTATCGAGACAATGGATAATGTAGAAGCGGCAAATGCGGCAGGTGATAATTACAATGTCCGTGAGACTCAGTTTGCGGATGGAATCTGTACTATGATTTCTGCACTTTGCGGAGGTGTCGTGCCAAATACCGTATGGCTTGGACATGCTGGACTTAAAAAATCCAATGCCGGAATCGGCTATTCTCTTGTATCTGGAATCGTGCTTGGTGCAGCCGGATTGTTCGGACTGTTTACTTTCTTAAGTAATATGGTTCCGCCGGCAGTCTGTGCGGTAACATTCTTGTGGTGTGCGATCGTTATGGTGGCGCAGGCGTTTAAAGACTGTGAAGTGAAGCATTACGCAGCAGTTGGAATTGCGATGATTCCGCCGGTTGCAGACTATCTTTATACACAGATTACAGGTGCCGTAGGACTGGCAGGTTATTATACAGAAGTGATGCCTTCCGGATTGTCCGAATATAATGCAGAGATTACACAGATGATCAAAGATGCCGGTGTAATGTGGAACGGTGTGCCGGGAGTAAAGAGCGGAGCGATCATTATTGGTATCTTACTTGGAACAATGACCGTATTTATTATTGATAAGAAGCTTGATAAGGTGGCAATTACTGCAGTGACAGGATACGTGTTGGCCTGCTTTGGGTTCATTCACAGTGCGCAGCTTGGATTTAATCCGACATCACCGTTTGCTGTTGGTTATCTTGTAATCGCAGTTTTAGCGCTGATCTTCCATATGGGACGAAGCAGCTGGTTTAAAGGACCGGATCATTTTGATTATGTATAGTTAGATTTGAATATAGTGAAACCGCAGAGGCATATGGGGATGCATCTGCGGTTTTCTTTTTGTTAAAAAAGAATTAATAATATAGAAAAAGCGAGCATAAAACAGAAATAATACAAAAATATTGTTAATTATTAGATAATTAACAGAAAATATTGAAAGAATTAGTGAGATGTGGTATTTTATTTTTGTAAAATATTATTCTTATAAATGAGTTTTGAAGAGAATGTTATTTTGACAAATATATAGAACATAAAAGAGAGGAGACATGTGTATGGGATATTTAAAAGGGAAAACGGCAATTGTTACAGGCGGAGGCAAGTCTGTTTTAAGTGATGGAAGATGTGGTTCGATCGGATACGGAATCGCAACAGCGTACGCAAAAGAGGGCGCAAATCTTGTGATCACAGGGCGTAATGTAAAGAAATTAGAAGAAGCAAAGGAAGAACTGGAACGCCTCTACGGAATCAAAGTTTTACCGGTGCAGGCAGATGTGTCGGCAGGAGGAGACAATGAGGCAGTCGTAAATCATGTCGTAGAGGAGACAATGAAAGAATTCGGACGAATTGATGTGTTGATCAATAATGCACAGGCGTCCGCATCAGGAGTGACGCTTGCTGATCATACGACAGAACAGTTCGATCTTTCTATCTATTCGGGGTTATATGCAGTATTCTATTATATGAAAGCATGCTATCCATATTTGAAAGAAACAAAGGGAACAGTAATCAATTTTGCGTCAGGTGCAGGTCTGTTTGGAAATTATGGTCAATGTGCATATGCGGCTGCAAAAGAAGGAATTCGGGGCTTGTCAAGAGTTGCTGCCAACGAATGGGGAGCAGATGGAATTAATGTAAATATTATCTGTCCGCTTGCATGGACAGCGCAGCTTGAAAATTTTGAAAAAGCATATCCGGAAGCTTTTAAAGAAAACGTAAAAATGCCGCCGGCAGGACATTTTGGTGATACAGAAAAAGAGATTGGCCGTGTATGTGTACAACTGGCATCTCCAGATTTCAAATATATGAGCGGCGAGACATTGACGTTGGAAGGCGGAATGGGATTACGCCCATAGTTAGAGACTAATAGAAATGAGAAGTGCCAATGAAGATTATTATTTCACCAGCTAAAAAAATGAAGGTAAATACAGATACACTGGAAGTGCGTGCGCTTCCGGTGTATTTGCATGAAGCAGAATATTTGCAGAAGCATCTGTCAGAACTATCTTATGAGGAATTGAAAAGTTTGTGGAAGTGCAACGACCAGATTGCCCAGATTAATTATGAGAGATTGCAGAAGATGAATCTTCGGATGAAGCTTACTCCTGCACTGCTGTCATACGAAGGGATTCAATATCAATATATGGCTCCGGCGGTGCTGGAAGACGGTCAGTGGGGATATGTACAGGAGCACGTGTGTATTTTGTCAGGGTTTTATGGTGTTGTTCGTCCACTTGACGGAGTGACTCCCTATCGATTGGAAATGCAGACCAAAGTAAGCCTTCCGAATGTGAAGAATCTGTATGAATATTGGGGAGATAAAATATACAGAGAGGTGTCTGAAGATACAGAAGTGATTGTAAATCTGGCATCTAAGGAATATAGTAAATGTATCGAGAAATATTTGACGCCGGATATCAATTATATTACGTGTGTGTTCGGAGAGTACAAAGGGGATAAAGTGATTGAAAAGGGGACTTATGCTAAGATGGCGCGAGGCGAAATGGTTCGTTTTCTGGCGGAACATAAAGCAGAAAAACCGGAAGAAATGAAGAGATTTTGCCGATTGGGATTTCGGTATTCAGAAAAAGAGTCTACAGAAGACCGGTATGTATTTCTGAAAGATCAGGGAGGAGGTAAAAAATGAAAGAGCTTACGAAGCTAATTGCAGATGATATGAAGCCGGCGTTGGGGGTAACAGAGCCAGGAGCGATTGCATATGCGACAGCAAAGGCGAAAAGCTACGTGGAAGGTGAAGTGGAGCAGGTTCGTGTAGCGCTGAATAGCGGAATGTACAAAAATGCATTTACCTGCGGAATACCAAATAGTAGGGAAGTAGGGAATGTCTTTGCGGCAGCGTTAGGCGTTGTAGCAGGAAATGATAAGAAAGGTCTGGAGGCCTTGGCAGATGTATGCCCGGAAGATAACGATACGGCGAAGAGATTGATAGAAGAGGGAAAAGTCCGGGTAGAATTAAGCGGAATTACCAGTCGGATCTTCATTGAAGCATTTGTAAAAACAACGAACGGGGAAGCGACAGTAACGATTCGAGATTCGCATACTAATATTGTCAAGATTGTGGTAAATGGAGAGCTTCTTTTTGATAAAGAGGTTAAAGAGGAGAAAACAGAAGAAAAACAAGAAAAAAATAAAACGCATGCTATACATAAATATACGTTGGAACAATTGGTGGAATATGTTGAGACAGAAGAGATAGAAGACCTTTTGTTTATACGAGAAGCATATAAAACAAATTTAGAATTGTTTGAAGAAGGTCTGAAAAATCCAAAAACCACATTTGCCAGATATTTGTTGGAAAAAAACGGGGGCGATGTTATTTCTTCAAATGAGCAGGCAACAGCTTCGTTATTGTGTAATGCGGCAATTGAGGCGAGAGTGATTGGTCTTGATAAACCGGCCATGAGTATTACCGGTTCCGGCGCCCATGGAATTATTGCAACAATGCCGTTATATGCGGCTTACAAGGTAAATGGTTATTGTGAGGAGAAGCTCCTGCGAGCTACGGCGCTTAGTTATCTTGTGTGTATGTATATTAAGGAGTATTCCGGGAAATTATCAGCGTTCTGCGGATGCGCGATTGCAGCGGGGACAGGGATGGCGTGTGCACTTGTGTATTTGAGAGGCGGAACAACAGAAATGATGAAGCATACGATCAATAATATGGCAAGCAGTATTACCGGAATGATCTGTGATGGCGGAAATCAAGGATGTACCATGAAAGGAATTGCAGCGGTAGATGCAGCATATCAGTCTGTTGACTTTGCCATGCATGGAATTTATATTCAGGATGTTCATGGAATCAATGGAAATACAGCCGAAGAGACAATGAGAAATATGGGACTGATCGCTTCGCCTGGAATGGTAGAGACAGAAGGGACTATCGTAAAGATTTTTGAAGATAAATTAAAAAAATAAAAGCCCTATAAAAGGGAGGATGCCGGGTAACCGCCTAGTGCGATTCCCGGCATATATTATGAAAAAGTTTATTCAAAATAGTATTTACTATGCGTCATCATTTCTTCTTTTTGATGATTCTAGTATACGTGACATCTATGAAGAAATGATGTGCTATAAATGAAAGAATTTTGAAAGATAAATGAACAAATTGTGAACATCCACTTTCTTATTTCCGATAGGCAAATGCCGGGAGTCCATCCTTCATTGGCACAGTAACATTTCCCTGAATCAATGGTGCTGCATAGGCAATAAAGTCATCACTGATGTCAGAACCATTTTCGGTGATCCACTGAGCAGGAACCGGTTTTTCTTTGTTGCAAATGTTGTTGACATCTGCAGTTCCGTAAGATAATTCATATGGGTGGTTGTAATGTCTGTTAAATGTGATCATTTTACCGGTTTCGCCTTTGAGGGCAGCCTGTACACCGTATGCACCGGCGTTAACAGCTTCTGTCAGGTCAGTGTCGGACAGCATAGCACTGGAACAACGCTGGCAGACATTAAGCTCAATAGAACGTACTTTTACACCGACTTTTTCTTTGACAAGATTTTCCAGATATTTTCCGGAACCGGTGAGCATCTTGTGACCGAAAGTATCCACTCCAACGTCGCTTGCGTATTCACAGATAAAGGTTCCTTTTCCGTCATTGATTCCCTCGGAGATACATACTACAAGGTTTGGTGTTGTCTCAAGACTTTTTTGCACTTTGGCAATAAAATCATCCTGATCAAAAGCAACTTCCGGGAGATAGATCAGCACCGGATTGTCTCCTTCGAATTTGCGGGCGAGAACGCTGGCAGCAGTGAGCCATCCGGCATGGCGTCCCATAATCTCAACAATAGTTACAGATTTCTTATTGTCGTAGACAGAAGCGTCAAGTGCAATTTCCCGTACAGTAGAAGCCACATATTTGGCAGCACTTCCGTATCCTGGTGTATGATCTGTTTCTACAAGGTCGTTATCGATGGTTTTTGGAATGCCGATAAAGCGGATATCGCTGTCAATTCCAGCGGCATAGCGGGATAATTTGCTTACAGTATCCATAGAATCATTTCCGCCGATATAGAAGAAGTATCCAATATTTTTTTCCTCCATTTTCTGAAATAAAAGAGGGTATACCGGATCTGACAGATCTTCCGGCAGTTTGTAACGGCATGAGCCAAGATAGGCTCCCGGCGTTGTTCTAACGAATTCAAGCTCTCCGTTGTCAGAAAGGGCGCCCATATCCATAATCTGATCGTTTAAGAATCCTTCAATTCCATTGATCATGCCGTAGACATGGTCAATTTTGTCCTGATGCTTCAGTCCTTCTGATGTTACTCCATATAAACTTCCGTTGATAACGGCGGTAGGTCCTCCGGATTGTCCAACAATGATATTTTTCATGTATGATTCCTCCAATCTTGTGATACTTAATACTATATCGGAAAAACGACAATTTTACAACGTTCCGGCAGGGATTTGCAAAGTATTTACAAAGAAAGCGGTTGGAAAATGGAAGAGAATGATTTATACTTATAAGAGTTTTTAGAAAGTTTTGAACGAGGAGGAAATTTATATGAAATATATATCCTTTGCTATTCCTTGTTATAATTCGCAGGAATATATGGCAAAAGCGATCGAGAGTATTCTTGTTGGCGGCGAAGATGTAGAAATTATTATCGTAAATGATGGCTCCAAGGATCATACATCAGAGATTGCCCATGAATATAGAGAAAAATATCCTGAGATTATAAAAGTGGTAGATAAAGAAAACGGCGGACATGGAGATGCAGTGAATGCCGGATTGAATCATGCATCCGGACGTTATTTCAAAGTGGTAGATAGTGATGACTGGGTGGACGAAGAAGCTCTTCGCGCCATCTTAGATCTTTTGCATCAATTTGAAGAAGAAGGAACACAGATTGACATGTTGATTTCCAACTATGTATATGAAAAAACAGGCGCTTCTCGTAAGAAATGTATTCATTACCGAAATGTGCTCCCGCAGGGAGAAGTTTTTCGATGGGACGATATCGGACGTTTCCATTTAGATCAATATATACTGATGCATTCTGTAATCTATCGGACAGAAATGTTAAAGTTAAGTCAGATGGTGCTGCCAAAGCATACCTTCTATGTGGATAATATTTATGTGTATTATCCGCTGCCGTATGTTCGGAAGATTTATTATCTGGATGTAGATTTTTATCGGTATTTTATTGGACGTGACGACCAGTCGGTCAATGAAAAAAATATGATTGCCAGAGTAGATCAACAGATCTTTGTGACAAAATCTATGATTAAAATGTATCAGATGAAGGATATTTCCAGCAAGAAACTTAGAAATTATATGATCAATTATCTGGCAATTATGATGACAGTGTCTTCCATCATATGTATTCGCTCGAAAAAAGAGGAAAATCTGGAAAAGAAAAAAGAGTTGTGGAAGTATTTAAAGAAAAAAGATATGCGTACGTTTCTTAAGATACGATATGGTATCCTTGGACAGACTATGAATATTCCGGGAAAATCCGGACGCAAGATTTCTTCTCTTGCATACAGCGTGGCAAGAAGGATTGTGGGCTTTAATTAAAGATAGGGTTCGTGAAATAATGAAATAAAAAGTAAAGATATATAAATTGCATAAAGAATTTTATGAAAGACATTGATGATATATAAGAAATAAGATATAATTATATCAATGAAATGATATATCCATAAGACGACAGGAAAGGATGAAGAAAATGATTATTAAGGCTTCAGCAACACTTCGGAATGATTATGCTTCTATTTCTAATCTTGCGAGAAAAACAAGTGAACCGATTTATATAACAAAAAATGGGGAGGGCGACGGAGTATTTATGAGTATCGATGCTTTTGAGAAAAGAGAGCAGGCATTAGAACTTCGTGCAAAAATCATGCAGGCAGAAGAGGAACGGTTAAGCGGAGCAAAGACAAGAAGTATTTCCGAAGCAAGGAAGGAATTAAGAGAACGTGCAGGGACAATATAAAGTAGAGCTTCTTCCTACAGCATGGGAAGATTTGAAAAAGATTGAAGATTATTATCTGCTTCAATTTGGCGTGGAATCTGCTATGAAAGTTACAGAACAGATTTTGAACAGTATTGAGCGATTAGAGAGTTTTCCGGACTCCGGTTCTCTGACACCGGATAGATGGCTGAATAAACAGGGGTATCGAATGCTCATATCTGAAAGGTATGTTTCTATATATCGGCAGAGAGGAAACACCGTTTATGTGTATCATATTGCAGACACACAGACAGAGTATACAAAGTTGTTTTCATGATGGCAAAGAGGTAGTAAGATGAAAATATGTCCGAATTGTAACATGGAGTTGCCGGATGAAGCACATTATTGTCCAAGGTGTATGTTTCAATATGAGAAACAGGAAATACAGATAAAAGACACTCATAAAAAATATATTTTATTGTGGGTAATTGGAAGTGTTTTGATTATTGGAATGTTGATTACGATTCCGCTGGTAAAGCTTGCAATACAAAGTCGTGTAAATAAGAATCACTTAGATAAATCAGAGATTCAAAATATCATTAATGAAAATTTCAGAACAGGTGAGAATATTATTTATGATTCTGAAGTGGAATATGATTTAAGGGATGTGCTTGGAAGTGAGCTTATTGACATGAAGTCAACATTAGGCGAAGAAACGGATGAAATGTATCGTGAAAATGGAATGGATATCTATACATTTGGAATGTTGACTGTTGCAGTAAATCAAGAAGCAGCTATACAGGATGTCCTAATTGATTATACAGTGGAAGAAAATAAAAAGGAATATGGAATTTACGGGATTGATGGAACAACGGATATCGGAAACGTAAAGGAAATGTTGGGGACACCGGATCAGGAGTATGAAAATGAACTCTGCTATCAGTTCGACAGAGAGTTCAGTCCGGGATTAAATATTACGTTTTCTGATGAAGGTATAGTGGAAACGCTGGAGTATTATTATGTGCAATAATTACAGGGTATCTTCATTTTCAGCATATAGAAGCTCATTAATCTGATAAATGGAAAACTGATGATTTTTGCCCCAAATAAGCAGGCTGTCACGCTTCTGTTTTGGATATAAAGGAGCAAATCCTGCATATTTTAAAAGTGCCTGTGTTTCGTCGAGAGAAAGGTTCATTCCAAAGGAAATGGAAATCAGCTTGTCGCGGGAAGGGATACGCTTTCCTGAAAAAATCTGATATCCATAAATTTCATTGAGTTCAGAATTTTTAATGACCGTTGATTTTTTCAGAGATTTCTCTTCTAACAGTTGGTTCAAATAGTCACAAACAGCAGAATCAATCAAATAATCCTGTTCGTTGTTTATGTATTCTTTGACAGACGAACATTGATTTAGTGCGTCCATCAGTTCATCAGTTGGTTTTTTAATCATCTTTATCACCTCGTAGAGAGTATATCATGGGAAAATCAGGTTGGCAATGGGAGAAAGTTATGTATCAGTGGCTGCTAGAGAACTTGAAAAAGTATTATATTTTTGTGAAAGTATTAAAGAAAAAAGAGAGCGGGGAAGTGCTTTTGTATAGGCATAAGCAATTGGGGAATTATGTGGTAGTTAAGAAACTAAGAGGAATTTATCCTGCTTATGAAAGATTGGTAGGTGTGAAGCAAGAACACCTGCCGTTAATTTATGAAGCGTGCCATATTGAAGAAGAAACGATGATTCTGGAAGAATTTATACCGGGGATCACGATTGCAGAACGATTGGAACAGGAAACATTATCAGAAAGTTATGTAAAGGAAATCATAAGTCAGGTATGTGACGGATTGTATGCGATGCACTTGAATCAAATTATTCACAGAGATATTAAACCGGAAAATATTATAGTCATGAAAAACAGAGAAGTGAAGATTATTGATTTTGATGCTGCGAAAATTTATAAAATGTATTCACAAAAAGATACGAGAACGGTGGGGACAATCGGTTATGCTGCACCGGAACAGTACGGAGAGGCTCAATCGGATGCAAGAACGGATATCTATGGATTGGGAATTATGATGAACGTCATGCTGACCGGAAAACACCCTGTGAATGAAATGGCAGCAGGAAAAATCGGAAATATCATAGAAAAATGTATCATGGTAAATCCAAGTAAACGTTATAGGGATGTAATGGAAGTGAAAGAAAAACTAAATAAACTTCGTTACTAAGCTGCGTGCATAGTACAAAAGAACTGCCTGTCATTATAATGATGATAGGCAGTTTTTCTGCTAGTTGGATGAATGGGAACGGGGGTAAGGTTTCTTTTCATCCGTCAGTCCGGAAAGATAGTCCATGCTTGTGTCAAGGGCGAGGGCTATTTTCCGGCATTGTTCAAAGGTATAGTAACGTTTGCCATTTTCTATCTTGGAGTAATCGCTTTGGTCTATACCAGTTAAATGTTGCATCTTGATTTGCGTGTAGCCACGTTCTTTGCGTAAGTCTTTTAAGCGTGACAATAGGTATTGCACCTCCTTTTTGTGGAGTGTTGAAATATAATTAAGTTATGTCACGATGACCTATTGACTATTAGGGTGTAATTGACCTGAAATGTAATGAGGATGAGAGAGATACGAAGGAGGAAATATGTTATGGCAGTATGGGGGATAGGCGCTTATTTTCAGGGAGAAGGAGATATTACAAAGGATTGTTTGAAAGAAAAAGTTGCAGTGATTGGCTATATGGAGGAAGAAAAGCCAAGATACTATGAAATGATCCAATCAGTAGAAGTGGGAGATTTGATTTTTATTAAATCACGATTTATGTTAAATCAGCCATTAAGAATTAAGGCGGTCGGATTTGTGATAGATAATGAAGTTAAAAATATTCCAAATGTATATAATGCAAAAGGAATCAAAGTATGCTGGAAACGAGATTTTAGTGATAAGCCAATACAGATTGAAAAGGGCAGGGAACATGTTGATGATACGCACACTATTTATCAGGAAAAAGACGAAGAAATAATTAAGAAAATTATAGAATTAATATAAAACGAGGAGAAATACATATGGGAAAAATTTGCTCTAATTGTGGGAAGGAATTAAGCGATAATGCAAAATTTTGCAGTAAGTGTGGCAGTAAATGTGAAGAAGTTGTACAGGAAAAGAAAGTAAAAAGGATGTGCCAGAAGTGTGGACATGAACTGGACGAAAAGATGAAATTTTGTCCAAAATGTGGAACAGGGATAAAAACTGTTGAGAGCCGAGATAAAAGCAAAATAGAACAAGTGACAGAAATGGCATCAAGCGGTGTTATGCAGGCAGGTTCCGCACTTACAGAGGGGGTAGAAAAAAGCAGAGAAAAATTTAATGAAATTCAGAATATGTCTAAAGAGGAAAGGAAAGAAAGAGCAAAGCAGTGTGTAAATACTGCAAAAGAAAAAGGAGCAGAATTTGCCGGCGATGTAAAAGATTTTAAAAATCTGCCTAAGAGAAAGAGAAAAAAGGTTATTGTTACACTTTGCGGAATTGTTATTGCTCTTTTCATTATTACAAGATTTATTGGAAATGAACCGAAGGAAGAATATGTGGTAAATGCTGCTAGAAATGTTGTTAATGAACAACTAATAGCGCCCGGAACGGCAATATATTCGGGAGAAGAAATATTGGAAAAGGATGATTATGGCAGATATTTGGTATATTTGGATGTAGACGCTGAAAATAGCTATGGTGCAAAAGTAAGAAGTGAATGGTGTGTCGTTGTGTTTTCTGTTACTAAAGATGATTTTCATTATAATAATCAGGCATCTTATGTCAACAGTTATAGTGGAACAGATGTAAAAAGTGAATTAGCAATAAGTACATTAAAAGAATTTAATGATTGGGACAAACCATTGGAGGACTAGGCAGATGAAATATTGTGAACAATGTGGAACGGAAGTACAAGATGATAATAAGTTTTGCAGTAAATGTGGCGCGAAATGTGAAAGTGATGATATTGAATCCAGTAAAAAAGGAAGATTTTTATCAGGTAAAAAGAAGAAAATACTTTTATTAGGAAGTGGAGTACTTTTGGCAGTTCTGTTAATTGCGGGAACTGCTAGCGGATTTTTCTCAGATATTAAAAAGGGTTATGATGAAGTTGGCAAAGAGGAGAATGATAATACAACCCCGGCATTATCCATGGAAGATTTTCTTAAAAAGTATAATGAGACATATCAAAGTGCGATAAAATTGGAAGATTTTTTGATAAGGGGTGAAAATGATGGCTTTGTAGTACGGGATAAAGATGATTTGTTTGCTGATTATACTAATTACATTCACTATTATTACAACAATGGTGCAACGGAAGATTCCAATAATAAAGAAGCTGTTGAAAGAGCAACAATGGTACAACTCACGGGTAATCAGAAAATATTTGAAGTGTTAGTTGGTAACGAGAATAAAATTAAAGCGGTGGAAGTAACATTGAAGGACGGAGACTATGCAACGGCACAAAATTTTATGAAGATTTTTATTCCTTCTTCTCGAGAAGAGGATTATCCTGATTTGAGGAATAAAGCACGTGAAGATTCTGTTGCCTATATGTATAAAAACGGAGTAGTAGTAAAAGTTGCGGAAAATATGATAAGAATTTGGTATGATACGAAAGAAAATTTTGAAACGGTGTCAAAACAACCATTCTTGAGTGAAAAAGAAGAGAAACAAATTATTCAGAATAGTGTTGGCGTATGGGAGCAGGAATCATATAGTGATTTGCCAATATTAGATATTTCTATGCCGTCAGATAAGGCATTACTTATAACGCAATACTACTCTCAAGGGACGGATGAATATGGTAATGAGAATTACTTGAAAAAAGAATGTGAAGTAGATGTAAATGAGAAAGAGTATGCAGATTTTACTAAGGATATTGAGTACACAATAAAGGACTATGATAATAAAGATGTAACGCTTCGTTTTGTGTTGAGAAACAAAGAATTAGATTTCCTTCAATACATAACAGAGGATAATGAAGTTATGTATACAAAGACTGATAAAAATTTATCTGAGTCTGTTGGAGAAGAGCCGATTACGTCAGATACCTCTGGAATTTCAGAACCGTCATCTAGTAACACGATGGATAATAACAAGGTTGAGGATTTGGTAAGAAATTTTCAAGGCTTTTCAGGAGTGTGGGGAGACTTTGGAGTCCATGCTGATCCCTATCAAGGAATGATAGAACAAGCTATTAAATCTAAGATTCGTTTATCCGATTATTTTGGTGGAGATGTTAACGAAGTTTCTTTGGATATTTCCGTTTTTCAGTGGGATGGAGTCAATGTTGTAGGAGCGGGCTGCATACTCACATTTGAAGGTCCTAGTCCAGGGAACGGGAAGTTCAGAACGTTGACTGGTGTGGTAAATGTAGATGAATCGGGAGAATTAGAGTTTGTTGAAGGAGAGTACTATTAAAACGAAAAACGAGGTTAAGAGAGATTTCAGAAAGGGAGTCTCTCTTTTTCTTTTTCAAAACAATAAATAACTGCATGAATACTGAGAAAGTTTCGTATCATTTATAAATGTAAAGTGAAATGGAGAATCGGTAGGACAAAATGGAAAGTCAAAAAAGAGAGAATATTTTAAACCTTGCATTAGAGGCGACAGGAGAAGAAAGGGAGCGTTCAATCGAATTAGATGTGGGATTTGCAAAAGAAGAAAAAGAGTGGACGTTAATTATCAAATATTCGGGTGATTTGCAGGAGGTTCGAGGAATTGCAAAGCGAGTAACGCCGCTGATGGGAGGATATGCGGTGATTGTCATAAAAGAAGACAGAATTAATACATTGACGGAGTTTCCACAAATTGAATATATTGAAAAGCCAAAAAGACTTTTCTTTGAAGTGATGGAGGGGAAACGGGTATCTTGTATTTATCCGGTTCAGAATCCGCCTCTTTCGTTGTCAGGAAAAAAGATTTTTGTGGCAATTTTAGATTCGGGCATTGATTATGAGCGGGAGGATTTCAGAAATTCAGATGGAACTACGCGGATTCGCGCACTTTGGGATCAAAGTCTCCAAAATGGTGTGGATGGAATTGCACCAAAAGGATTTGAAGTAGGTGTAGAATATAATCAGGAAGAGATTAACAAAGCGCTTCAAGCAGGAACGAACGAAGAAAGAAAGCAGATTGTGAAGTCGCAGGATTTTTCTGGTCACGGAACTGCGGTAGCAGGCGTGGCGGCAGGACGCGGAAGTGTGGGATTCCCTCAATATCGGGGTGTGGCGCCGGAGAGTGAGCTTCTGGTAGTAAAATTAGGAACACCCGCAAAAGATGGATTTCCAAGAACAACAGAGCTTATGATGGGGCTTGATTATGTTATGAGAAAGTCGTTGGAATATCGACGTCCGGTCGCGATAAATCTAAGCTTTGGCAATACGTACGGATCTCATGATGGAACATCCCTGTTGGAGCGGTTTATTGATGATATTTCCGGGGTGTGGAAAAATAGTATTTGTATCGGAACCGGGAATGAATCGGTAAGTGCAGGGCATACGTCAGGAAAACTTCAAGATGATAAAGAAGAGGTGATTGAATTAGCGGTTCAGAATCGCCAGCCCTCTCTGAACGTGCAGATCTGGAAGGAGTATACTGATTTCATGGACATTTCATTGATCTCACCTTCGGGCATCCGGGTAGGACCGATTCCGGAAAAACTTGGAATGCAGAGATTTACGATGGGAGAGACAGAAATATTACTATATTATGGCGAGCCAAGTCCCTTTAGCGTGGCACAGGAAATTTTTATCGATATGCTGCCTGTCAATGATTATATGAATCAGGGAGTATGGAAAATTGTTCTGACACCAAGAGAGATTGTGTCTGGACGGTATGAATTATGGCTTCCAAGTGAAGCGGCGTTGAATAAAGGAACCGGATTTTTATATCCCAAGAATACAACAACGCTTACCATTCCATCTACCTCGTGGAGAGCAATTTCAGTAGGAGCTTATGACGGACGTACATTTTCTTATGCGGATTTTTCAGGGAGAGGTCCCTTAAGAGGGGGAAGCGGTATGCTTTTAAAGCCGGATCTGGTAGCCCCCGGGGTGGATATTACGACTGTGGCGGCAGGTGGAGGTTATGCATCCTTTACGGGGACTTCGTTTGCGACACCTTTTGTTACAGGGGCAGCAGCACTTCTGATGGAATGGGGAATCGTAAATGGGAATGATCCTTATCTTTATGGAGAGAAGGTGAAAGCTTATTTAAGAAGAGGTGCGAGACCGTTACCGGGGTTTGATGTGTATCCGAATCCACAGGTGGGGTATGGCGCACTTTGTGTGAGGGAGAGCCTGCCGACCTAAAATGGAATTGACATGTGTAATAAGAGAATTTTACAGTATGAGGCGGCAGTGGAACTGCCGCCTTGGGAAAAGAGCATGGCAAGAAAAAGAGGCTGTCTTTGCTTTATTTTTCTTGCTCTTCCGGATAGAATAAGCCCCATGATTTTCTTATTTCAGTCATCATAGACATGACGTCTACCGTATAGTCTAAGTGCATTTCATTTTTTTGCCCGGATACTGCTTTTTCCATATCAAGAACCTCATATCTTAATGCATGTTCTGTTTGACCGGTTGAAATGATTTCCTGGTGCTGATCTTCCGTATATGTGATTACAGCCTTTTCAGCTCGTGGATACTCATATATTTCAATATAACCTTTATCAAAGGCGAGAGTGCCTCTTTTGGGCTGTTTTGCATGTAGTGTGAGTGCAATAGTCGCCATTTCCCCGGATGGATTCATCAGTAAAATTCCCGCTTGTTCATCAACACCGCTTGGTGCCATTTTTACCTGTGATACAATTTGGTCAGGGGCGGAAGACATAAACCATCTGACAAAAGAAAGTGCATATACACCGATATCCAACAAGGCGCCGCCCGCCAGAGAAGGATTAAAAAAGCGGTTGGTCATATCATACTCTTTATAACTGCCAAAATTCATCTGAGCCATTTTTAACTCGCCGAGGCTTCCACTTGCTATTCGGTCATGCAGTTCTTTATACAAAGGCATATGATAAATGGTCATTGCCTCTGCCAAAATCAGTTGATTTTCTTCGGCTAATTGTTTTGCTTCTTCCAGTTCCCGTGAATTTAACGTAATAGATTTTTCGCATAAAATGTGTTTTCCATGCCGTAATGCTTCTTTTAAATACTGGATGTGTGTATTGTGAGGCGTGGAAATGTAAATAATATCTACATTTTCGTCAGTAAAAATGTCCTGAATATTTTCATATACTTTAGGAATATGGTATTTTTCTGCAAAGTCTTTTGCCTTACTGTAGGTTCTGTTTGCGACTCCGTAAAGGGTGCGTCCTTCCTGCTGCATTGCATCCGCTAACTGATGAGCAATGACACCACATCCCAAAGTTACCCAATTATAAGTTTTCATTATCGATCCTCCTGATTCTATCTAGATCAAGCGCAGTTTGAATTTGCAAAATATGCTCTTGCATTTTTCTGTATGCCAGCTTGAAATCCTTCTGTTCAATCGCATGTACAATATCTCTGTGAAAAATTACGGATTCTTTGAAATGTTGTTTGTTTCGTGTGAATTGTTCGCTAAAAAATTCATGTTCTAATGTAACATGGCGTATTGCTTCGATAATTTGAAGGATAAAATTATTGTGTGTGGAAGCCGCAATGCCCAAATGAATGTTATGATCATAAGTCATCATATTTTCTGATGAAATTTTTCCCTCATAGTAGAGAGACAAAGCATTTTCATGTTCGGACAATGCTTCCTGCAAATGTTCTAAGTCTTGCGCAGTTCGATTCTGTGCAGCCAGTTTTGCAGCATCGGCTTCAAATAAGCTTCTTGCTTCAAATACTTCATCTACCATCGATCGGTTAAATATCCCGTATTTTTTTATGATGTTACCGAATATCTTGGTGTTGTTGTCGCTGACATATGTTCCGTCACCCTGATGTGTTTCTAAAATTCCAAGTGTTGATAGTGTGCAAATTGCTTCTCTGAGCGGGACGCGACTTATTCCTAATTTATCAGATAGTTTTCTTTCGTTTAGGATTTTATCACCGGCAATTAAACTCCCGTTTTTTATTTCCTCCAATAAATAATTGACTGCAATCTCTCTGGCACTTTGTTTCTGTTCGATTATAAACACCTCCTTCAAATTGGTATAACCAATATAGGATGATTTTCTGGGAATGTCAAGTGTCTAAAAGAATAAATAATTAGAAGGAATTGAAAAGATCAAAATGGATGAAGCGCTAAGCAAAGCGGCACTTTGTTTCCGTCACCCTGTGAAAAACTGCTTGAACACCAGTGCCTTTTCTTAGTATAATAATCTCTCCGGGAGTGCAAAGAAGCAGCAATATATTTTATTTAGATTCATATCGCGAAAACACGAAAGGAGGTAATAGGTATGTATCAGGCATCAGAAAAACGTTATGAGACAATGGAATATCATTTTTGTGGGAACAGTGGTTTGAAATTGCCGGCCGTTTCTTTTGGACTTTGGCATAATTTTGGAGATAATGCAGTCTACGATAACATGAAAGAACTGTGTTTTACTGCATTTGATAATGGAATTACACATTTTGATCTGGCAAATAATTATGGTCCGAAATATGGAAGTGCGGAGACGAATTTCGGGAAAATTCTGAGAGAAGAACTGAGCGGATATCGAGATGAACTTCTCATAAGTACAAAAGCGGGATACGATATGTGGGAAGGCCCTTACGGAAACTGGGGCAGTAGAAAATATCTTCTTGCGAGCCTTGATCAGAGTTTAAAGAGATTGGGGCTTGACTATGTAGATATTTTTTATCATCATCGTATGGACCCGGAGACTCCTCTGGAAGAGACAATGGGGGCTTTGGCGCAGGCGGTAAATAGTGGGAAAGCGTTGTATGTCGGCTTGTCGAACTATGATGGAGAACATTTGGAAAAGGCAGCAATAATTTTGGACGATTTAAAGTGCCCGTTTATCATTAATCAGAATCGGTATTCTATTTTTGACAGAACAATTGAAAATAACGGATTGAAAAATACTGCTGAAAAACTGGGCAAAGGAATCATTGCATTCAGTCCGCTGGCACAGGGGATGCTGACAGATCGCTATTTAAACGGAATTCCCTGTGACAGTCGTGTAAAGAAGGATGGACGCTTTTTAAAAGAAAATGCTTTGACAAAAGAACGGATCATGCAGATTGAACAGTTGAATGCATTGGCAGAAGAAAGAGGTCAGTCATTAGCCGAGATGGCACTGGCATGGGTACTGAAAGATCATTCCGTAACAAGTGTGTTGATCGGAGCTTCCAAGCCATCACAGATTCTTGATAACATTCGGGCAATTCAGAATACGTCTTTTTGTGAAGAAGAACTGGAAAAAATTGAAAATATATACTTAATGAATCCAGACTATACTACGCGGTAAAATTCATCAGACATTTTTGAATTTTATCAGATGAAAGAAATGAGGGAGAAAATTGAAATATTTAAAACAGTTCGGCATTATCTTATTGATCTCTTTAATGGGGGAAGCGCTTCGTATGCTGCTTCCCTTGCCGATTCCGGCAAGTGTATATGGACTGGTCTTAATGCTGATCGCACTTATGACCGGAATAATAAAAATTCATCAGATCAAAGAAGTATCTGCTTTTTTGATAGAAATCATGCCGGTGATGTTTATTCCGGCAGGAGTCGGACTTTTAGAAGCATGGCCGTCGCTTCGACCGGTGTGGATACCGGTTGTTGTCATTTCGTCTGTTACGACAATTATTGTAATGGTAGTGACAGGACGCGCAGCACAGAGAATCATCGGGAAGGAGAAAAAAGAAGATGGAACAGTTTTTTATTAATTCAGTCTTTTTCGGAGCTGTGATCAGTCTGGTAGCTTATGAGATTGGCCTGTTGATAAAGAAAAAGTTTAGGCTGGCAATCTTGAACCCGCTCCTTCTTGCAATGCTCGGAGTCATGGCATTTTTAGTGATTTTTAAAGTAGATTATGACCATTATAATGAGGGGGCTAAGTATATCAGTTACCTTCTTACTCCGGCAACCGTATGTCTGGCAGTACCGCTATATGAGCAGCTTACACTTCTGAAAAAGAATTTTAAGGCAGTTCTTGTCGGGATCTTGTCAGGAGTTGTGGCAAGTCTTGTGAGTATCCTCGGATTTTCAGTTCTTTTTGGATTGAACCATGAGCAGTATGTAACACTTTTGCCGAAATCAATTACTACTGCAATCGGTATGGGAGTATCGGAAGAACTGGGTGGGATTGTAACCATTACGGTTGCGTCTATCGTGATCACCGGAATTTTAGGAAATGTAATAGCAGAGGGTGTATGTAAAATATTTAAAATCCAGCATCCGATAGCCAGAGGCTTGGCGCTTGGAACAGCATCTCACGCGATCGGAACAGCAAAAGCAATGGAGATGGGAGAAATCGAAGGGGCAATGAGCAGTTTGGCAATTGTGGTGGCAGGATTGTTGACAGTAGTAGGAGCATCAGTTTTTGCAGGAATCATATAGAAGAATAATTATTCCCTTCAACTCATCCGTTTTAGTTGAAATAATAGACATACTTGTGAAAAATGCACAAAAAAAGTGTGAAAATAATAACTTTATTGTGAAAAACATAACTTTTCTTGTTGCGAAAAGAAGAGTGTGTTATGGTAGTTATAGTGTAAAGACGTAAAAAAAGTATGTCGAAGGAGGAAAACATATGGATGTAGTTGTACGGGTAAATGATGCAGTGAACGGTTTTGTGTGGGGGGTTCCTGCTATGGTCTGCATTATCGGAGTCGGTCTGTGGCTCAGCTTTAAGACTGGTTTCATTCAGATTCGCAGATTCGGATATGCGATGAAGAAGATTCTTGGAAGTGTTTTCAGTAAGGAGAAGGCGGCAGATGGAGCGGTAACACCATTCCAGGCAGTATGTACAGCGTTGGCAGGAACAGTTGGAACGGGAAATATTGCCGGTGTAGCAGGCGCGATCGCACTGGGAGGACCGGGGGCAGTATTCTGGATGTGGTGCAGCGCATTACTCGGAATGTGTACAAAGTTTTCAGAGGTTACACTTGCAGTCCATTTCCGTGAAAAAAATGAGCACGGAGACTGGGTAGGAGGACCAATGTATTATATTAAAAACGGTCTTTCTAAAAAGTGGCATTTTCTTGCAACCTTGTATGCAATTCTTGGAATTTTAACTGTATTTGGAACGGGAAATGCAACACAGGTAAATACAATAGTTGCTTCTATTGATTCAGCACTTGTTAACATGGGCTTGATCGATCAGGCATCTATGGGACTTAAATTAGGAATTGGTATTATAATTGCAGTTTTAGTAGCAATAGTTTTGGTTGGCGGTGTAAAAAGAATTGGAAGTGTAACAGAAAAGTTAGTTCCGTTTATGGCATTATTATATATCGTACTGGGAATTGGAGTTGTCATTCTGAATATCGGAGAAGTTCCGGGTGTGTTTAAAGCAATTTTCGCAGGGGCATTTTCACCGAGAGGAATCACAGGCGGTATTGTTGGAAGCATGTTTATGGCTATGAAACGTGGATTCTCCAGAGGTATTTTCTCAAATGAAGCCGGACTTGGTACAGGTTCCATCGCTCATGCAGCAGCGCATGTTGACGATCCAGTAGAGCAAGGATACTTTGGAGTGTTTGAAGTGTTTGTAGACACAGTAGTGATCTGTACTTTAACAGCGCTTATCATTTTAATCGGAGCAGGTGACAGCATTCAGTATGGAGTTGCAGCGGGAGCAGAGCTTACCATTAAAGGATTCACTAATACATATGGCGGCTGGGTATCTGTTGTCACTGCAATTGCAATGTGTTGTTTCGCATTTTCAACGATTCTCGGCTGGGGCTTATACGGAACAAGATGTATTGAATTCCTTGTGGGATCTAAGGTAAACAAAGGCTTTATGATCGTTTATTCTCTCATAGCAATCGTTGGAGCTACCATCAACCTTGGGCTGCTCTGGAGCGTAGCAGAGACATTTAACGGAATGATGGTAATTCCGAACTTGATTGGATTGTTCCTGTTATCCGGAACAGTAGTAAAGCTTGTAAAGAAAAATGAAGAAAAACATAAAACAGTACAAGGTTAGCGCATGGTAAGAACCCGGAGCATATCGTCCGGAAGTGGTGCAGTGAAACGCATAGGCTCGCCGGTGATGGGATGTTTAAAGATGAGTTTGTGAGAGTGGAGTGCCTGCCTTGTCATGTATTCCATGTCTGGGTTATACAGATAATCACCAATCAGCGGAAAGCCAAGATGCTTCATATGAACACGTATTTGATGGGTACGGCCTGTTTCCAAATGTAAGGAAACAAGGCTGTGCCCATTTTTTTCAGACAAAGTGTGATAATGTGTGACAGCAGTTTCGCCATGTTCAAAATCTACGATTCGCTCTATGATCGTTCCGCCTTTTCTGGCAAGAGGTGCATGGATTGTTCCGGTTGGAGGGGTTACATGACCGCGCACAAGGGCAAGATATTCGCGGTCAATCTTATGGTCTCGAACCATACAGGATAAAATATTTCCGCTGACAAGATGTTTCGCAACTACGGTAAGACCGGAAGTGTCTCGGTCCAGTCGGTTACTGCACCGGAAAATGAACGGTTTGTTTTGCTGTTGGTAATACCATGCAAGAGCATTTGCCATAGAGTTGGTGTAATTATTCATGGAAGGGTGGATCGGCATTCCGGCGGGCTTGTTAATAACAATAATATCCTCATCTTCATATACAATATTAAGTGGAAGAGAAACGGGAGGAATCTTTTCCGAACAGTCATTTTCCTGTATGCAGATGGTAAGAGTGTCTCCGGTCTTCAACGTGTCACGCAAATAGCAGTGCTGTCCATTGACAAGAACACTTTTCGGCATACGTTTGATTTGAGTGAGGTTCTGTGAGGAATAGCCTTTATGCTTCAAAAATTGTTCAATGCGAAATCCATTACTTTCTTTTAAAATGTTGTAGTGAATAGTACGATTCATAATAAGGCTCCTTGTATTGTGATAAAATTGGCAACGAAATATTTATTGAATTCATTATAGCGGATTGTGTGTTAAGCGTCCAGAGAGTATAATAAGATGCAGATGTGGTTGGTGCGATATCATCGGCAACAGATAAAAAGGTCGGGGAAAGGAAGAAAAATATGGCGAAGTTAAGCACCTTGTGCTATATAGAAAAAGACGGGAAATACCTGATGCTTCACCGTACTGTGAAGAAAAACGATGTAAACAAAGATAAATGGATTGGAGTGGGCGGCCATTTTGAGCAGGATGAAAGTCCGGAAGAATGTCTGCTGCGTGAAGTGAAAGAGGAGACCGGATATACATTGACTTCTTATCAATATCGTGGCTTAGTGACATTTGTGTCAGGAAATGGCGTGACGGAATACATGTCGTTATTTACAGCAGACGGCTTTGAGGGTACTCCGATTCCTTGTGATGAAGGAGAACTTCAGTGGGTGGATAAGAAAGATATAGAGAAGTTAAACATTTGGGAAGGTGATAAAATCTTTTTCCGGCTTTTGAATGAAAGCAGGGAGTTTTTCTCCTTAAAGCTGGTATATAACGGAGGAGATCAACTGATATCTGCAGCTTTGAATGGGAAGGCTATGTTTTAAATAAAAAGTTAAATAAAAACTTAAGATGAAATAGGGAAGTCATGCCTTGACAAAAAGAAAGCTCCTTTCTATAATAAATAAATGTAAGAAAACTATTTGGAAATAGTTTATAAACCAGGGCTTGTACTGGTTTCGACGGGGGTTTGGAAGTTGGAGAAGCCATCCGTAGCGGGACACTACGTTAAAAGTTCCAATTAAATATAAACGCAGACAATAGAGAATTAGCGTACGCTGCCTAATATGGCGGCAGTCGGCCTTAGGTCATCCGCTGCTTAAGTAACCGGCTTCAACGAGGCGGAGCACTTCGTTTCCAAAGCTTTGAGGAGATGAAAGAAATTATGAAGCTACTAAAGTCAGGAGCCTGTCATTAGGCGTCTGATGGAGGGAATGTCAGTATAATGACTGTGATGGGAGATGCTCTGATGGATGGGCTTTCGGACGCGGGTTCAACTCCCGCCAGGTCCACTTTAAAAACGTTCTGATTCGGTAACGGGTCAGGGCGTTTTTTCAAAAATGTGATTCAATCACAGAATTATTTCGAAAATAGGGTATAATAAACTTAACAAAACAAAAACAGATCATGAAAAGAGATCAAAGAAAGAGAGGAAATAGATATGTCAGTATTACATTTAACAAAGGAAAATTTTGAACAGGAAGTTTTACAGGCAAAGGAGCCGGTGTTGGTAGATTTCTGGGCGAGCTGGTGTGGACCTTGCCAGATGGTAGGACCGGTTGTCGAGGAAGTGGCAGGAGAGGTTACAGATGCTAAGATCTGTAAGGTAAATGTAGATGAACAGCCGGAACTTGCAAGACAGTTTAGAGTGATGTCTATCCCGACACTGATGGTTTTCAAAAACGGTCAGACAGTAAAGAGAGAAGTGGGAGCAAAGTCAAAAGCAGAGCTTCTTGATATGCTGAATGCATAGGGAGTAATAAAATAGAGATAAAAGAAATAAAATTATAAACCCGATAGATCATAAAAGAATATGGAACAAGCAACGGGAGTGCCGTACAGGGCGCTCCCGTAATTTGTATGAACTAAGAAGTTACAATAATTTTTTTAGTCCCGCTTTATCGGTCAGTGTAACCGTTCCACGGGAAAGTGTCACATACCCTTCTGATGAAAAATATTTTAACATTCGGGTAACCACTTCTCTTGCGCTTCCCATTAATTTGGCAATCTGCTCATGAGTGATCCGCAGTTCATCTGAATGAAGCGCGGAAGATTCGTCTAATAAAAAGATAGCCAGCCGTTTGTCAAAGCTCATAAATAAGATCTGCTGCATTGCCCACATTACATCTGAAAAACGTTCGGTAGCCATTTTGTAGAGACAGCATTCGGCGTAAATATTTTCGTGGATCACAGTATTTAAAATGGAAGAACTGATCTGGAGCACTTCACTGTCCATAACTGCATCCACATAGACATCAAAAGTGATCGAGTTTAGTACGCAGGAAGCAGATAAGACACAAAATTCTCCGGCGTTGATACGGTAGAGTGTAATTTCCCGACCTTCTTCGGAGAGCAGATAGACTCTCAAGGAACCGGAAGTTACAAGAATCATACCGAGACATTGAGCATCAGAACTCAAAAGGAGCTGATCTTTTTTGTAAGATTGATGAGATGCATTTTCAAGGAAACGTTCCTTTTGTGCGGAATTTAAATCTTTCCAAAATGGAAGTGTATCAGCCATAGCAGTTTGCATTGCATTTGAAATCATAGTAATATAATAATCCTTTCAGTGAATGATATGTTCTATAAGTAGTATACCTGTAAGTAAAAGACTTTGCAAGGAATGAGAAAGATGTTACAATAAAAGCAGAACAATGTGACAACAAGGGATAAACATAAGGGGGAGAGCATATGACAGAAATTGGTGTTGTAAATGGAAGATTTCAAATTTTACATTTGAAACATATGGAATATATTCTTGCGGCGAAAATGCGCTGTAAAAAGCTGTTTATCGGACTGACCAATCCGGACAGCCTTCATACAAGGGATTCTGTAAATGATGAGAACCGGTCAGCAAAATCGGCAAATCCGCTGACTTACTATGAACGCTATGAGATGATCCGGGGTGCTATGAAGGAATTTAATGTACCGGAGTCAGAGTATGATATTTTGCCATTTCCTATCAATTGTCCGGAGTATCTGCTTCAATATGTCCCAAATGATGCGGTTTATTATATGGGAGTTTGTGATGCATGGGATGAGGAAAAAAATAAGATCTTGCGAAGTCTTGGATTGAAGACAGAGATTCTGTGGAGAAAGAAACCGGAAGATAAAGGTATTACTGCTTCATGGGTAAGAAGCTGTATTGCAACGGACCATGAATGGGCGCATCTCGTTCCGAAGAGTGTGTACCGATATTTGACAGAACATGATCTTGACCAGAGAATCAAGCGGTTGGAAAAAATAAGGATGGATGAAAAAGATGCCAGTCTTATACCGTCACTGAATGCAATGATGGAAAATGAAAATACTGCGAAAGATGTTGAGAAAGCCATGAAAGAGGATTAAGAGAAGAAAAGCCGGAGTTTCAAGTAAGAACTCCGGCTTTTGTAATTTTATGTTCGATGATTAATCAATAAATTTTACGGCGGTACCATAAGCCATGATTTCAGCTGCACTTTGTACAACTTGGCTGGATGTATAGCGAATATTGACGATTGCATCTGCGCCCATCATTGCAGCTTCTTCTGACATGCGTCTTGTAGCAATTGCGCGCGCCTCATTCATCATTTCGGTGTAAGAAGTGAGTTCACCGCCTACCAGTGTTTTGAAGCTGTTGACGATATCCTTTCCTACATGGACAGATTGAATCATACTTCCCTTTACCAATCCGATCATTTCAAATTTTCTTCCCTCAATATAGTCTGTATTTACAAGTATCATAATTTTTCCTCCTTCGGCAAACTGTATTATTTGATTAATACAATTATACTGTTTGTGATTTGGAAATGCAAGAATTATTTTTGAAAACTATCTTCGGAAAGACTAAAGGTTTAATACATCCTTAATGGTGTAATAGCCTGCGCTTTTATCAGCCAGAAATGCAGCGCAGTCACAGGCTCCTCTTGCAAAACATTCCCAGTTGTAGGAATGATGGGTAATTTCCAGACGTTCCCCCATACCTCCGAAATACACGGTGTGGCTGCTCGGAATATTACCTGCGCGCAGAGAGTGGTAACCAATAGTTCCCGGTACTCGTGGAGAAACTCCTTCGCGACCATACACAGCAATATCTTTTAATTCTTTGCCAAGCGCTTCTGCCATAATCTCACCCATTTCTTTAGAAGTTCCGCTTGGAGCGTCCTTTTTCCACTGGTCATGCATTTCCAGAATTTCGATGTCAAGATCGTTGCCGGCTGTACGCACAACAAGTTCAAGAAGCTTGTTCATAATATTGACGAGCTTGGATGTGTTGGCAGCGTAAAGCATTGGAATTTCTTTCGAAGCGTCTTCAAAACGTGCCATTTCTTCCGGCGAGAAACCGGTAGTGCCGCATACCAGCCCCTTCTTGTGAGCGAGAGCAAGATCTAAGACTTCCATTCCCATTTCTTTTGTAGAAAAATCAATGATCACATCACATGCATCAATTACTTTTTCAAGATCATCAACAACTGGGACACCCAATTCACGTCCGACCATGGCAACCGTTCCAAGATCTGTGCCGATATAATCCCGGCCTTTCGGTGCCACTCCGGCAATCAATTCCATGTCGTCTCTGGAAGCAGCAACTTGTGTGATTAATTTCCCCATTTTACCTCTTGGTCCAATTACAATTATTTTCATAGCTTATACTCCTTTCCCATACGAAACGTATGGCATTTACAATGAAGATAGTTTTATTTTAGCATATCTTTCTAACGAAAGGAAGTTTGACGTGAGGGATCAGAATATAATTCTCCTTATAAAAATAGGGCTTGCATTCTTCAAAACGATTCGATAAAATAGGACTATCGGGGTATGGCTCAGTTTGGTTAGAGCGCACGGCTGGGGGCCGTGAGGTCGCAGGTTCGAATCCTGTTACCCCGATTTTTTATATTTATTATAGGAAAGAACATGTGGAAAGCATTTCTGTAATTACGCAGAATGCTTTTTTTGTTTAAGAAAATGAGAAACAGGAAATACTATTTTTAAAATAAAGGAGGTATTATATGGAAGCAAAAGTAAATGAAGGATGTATATCCTGTGGAGCCTGTGTGGCTGCCTGCCCGGAGGTTTTCCGGTTTAATGATGATGGGGAGGCAGAAGCATATGAAAAAGTCGAACCAGAATATGAGAAGGCAGCGAAAGAGGCAAGAGATAGCTGTCCGGTATCGGTGATTGATATTTATTAATTCGGGACGGGGGTTTCCCCGTCCCGAATTAATGATTTCTACATATTATATTGTAAGAAAAGAGAATGTGATCGCGGGGAGGTATTGCTATGCGATTTCGTGAATTACAGGATAAGGAAGTTATTAATGCCTGTGATTGTTGTAAATTGGGTTATGTGGTGGATCTGGTCATCGATGAATGCAAGGGGGATATTGAGGCGATTATTATCCCGAAGGGTGGAAAATTTTGCGGGCTATTCGGAGATGGGGCGGAGTATATTATTCCTTTTAAATGTATCAAAAGAATTGGCCCGGATATTATTTTAGTAGAGATGCATGAAGAAACATAAAATGTTTATTTTGTAGTTTGACTTCTTTATCTGCACCAGATATACTATGAAGTAGAACGAAAGAAAGGACTTAGATGAAGATGAAATGTCCATATTGTAATAATGAAGATACACGTGTCATTGACTCGCGCCCGGCAGAGGATGGCAATTCTATCAGACGCCGCCGTTCTTGTGATGCTTGTGGCAAGAGATTTACTACATATGAGAAGGTGGAGACAATTCCGCTTATTATTATTAAGAAAGATAATAACAGAGAGCAGTACGACCGGGGAAAAATTGAAAATGGTATTTTAAGAGCCTGTTATAAGCGCCCGGTTTCAGCGGCAGATATCCAGAAGACCGTCGAATCTGTGGAGACAAAAATCTTCAGCTTAGAAGAAAAAGAAGTCCCAAGCCATGTGATTGGCGAAATCGTTATGGATGCATTAAAAGATCTGGATGAGGTTGCATACGTTCGATTTGCATCCGTGTATAGAGAATTTAAAGATGTAAATACTTTTATGGATGAATTGAAAAAAATACTAAAATAGCAGGGTGATGTTAAATGAGAACATATAAGCTGACGATTTCTTATGACGGCAGCAGATACCAAGGGTGGCAGCGGCAGGCAACAACTGACAATACCATCCAGTTTATATTGGAGTGGAGTATTGGTAAATTAGTTGGTTACCGTGTTCAGGTAGATGGGTCCGGAAGGACAGATGCGGGTGTCCATGCTCGTGGACAGGTGGCAAGTGTGAAGTTATCGAAACTTTATGATGTGCAGGAATTAAAAGATGCGCTCAATCGATACCTTCCGGAAGATATCCGCATAGTGAAAGTAGAACTTGTAAAAAACGGCTTTCACGCGCGCAAGAGTGCCAAGGGGAAGAAGTACGAATACTATATTGACTGCAGGGAGAAACCGGATGTATTTTCCAGAAGATATTGTTATCACTATCCGGAGAAATTAAATATCGAAGCAATGCGGGCAGCAGTGCCTTATTTGCTGGGACCGAAGAATTTTACCAGCTTTACAGACGACAAAGAATGTAAAGATCCGATTCGTAAGATAACAAACATTAAAATTGTCAGTACAGGTGATAAAGTGCGGATCACTTACTATGGAACCGGCTTTTTATATCATATGGTACGAATTTTGACAGGAACACTTCTGGAGATCGGAACCGGAAAAAGAGATGCTTCTAAGCTTCCGGTGGTGATTGCAGCAGAGGATAGAAGCCTTGCAGGATTTCTTGCTCCGGCAAGAGGGCTGTTCCTGCGAAAAGTGTACTATTAAAGATAGTATGCGATGTAAAAATGCGGCGGTCATAAGTGATTGCCGGACTGAAAAGAATAGAAGGATAAATGATAGGAGAAGAATATGAAATTTATTTCCTGGAACGTAAATGGAATCCGTGCCTGTGTACAGAAAGGGTTTATGGATTTCTTCCAAGATATTGATGCGGACATCTTGTGTATTCAGGAGTCTAAAATGCAGGAAGGACAGTTGGAGCTTGATACACCGGGATATTATCAATATTGGAATTATGCCAAGAAAAAAGGGTATTCGGGAACTGCTGTATTTACAAAGAAAGAACCGATATCTGTGGCGTATGGTCTCGGAATCGAGGAACACGATCAGGAAGGCCGTGTGATTACTTTGGAGTTTGAGGAATACTATTTTGTTACGGTATATACGCCAAACTCGCAAAATGAGCTGGCAAGACTTCCTTACCGGATGAAATGGGAGGATGATTTTCTTGCTTATCTTAAGCGATTAGAAGAAAATAAACCGGTAATTTTCTGCGGGGATCTTAATGTGGCACATAAAGAGATCGATCTGAAAAATCCGAAAACTAACCGCAAAAATGCGGGATTTACAGATGAGGAGAGAGGGAAATTTTCTAATCTTCTGGAAGCCGGATTTGTTGACACGTTTCGATATTTTTATCCCGACCAAGAAGGAATCTACTCATGGTGGTCTTATCGATTCAGCGCAAGGGCTAAGAATGCCGGATGGAGAATTGATTATTTCTGTGTATCTGATTGCCTGAAGGAGCGGTTGAAGGATGCGAAGATTTTGACTGATGTAATGGGCTCAGACCATTGCCCGATTGAATTAGATTTTGAATAATTAATAGATGGCAGGAAATGAAAAGCCTGCCGATTCACGAAGGTATGTTCATGAATCGGCAGGCTCTTTGAATATATGCGACTAGTTTAGGTGGCTCTTGTATCCTTACGCTTACCTAAAGATGGTTAAGCAAGCCCTAATTTTTCCAAAAGATCTGTCAGTGTTGGTTTTCCGGCTTTGATTTTATGTGCCCGTCTCTCGAATAATAACACCGTTAAAATGGAGAAGACGACAGTAATCAGTATCAGCATAATCATGCAAGGCATGATGCTTGTTCCTCCGGCTATTGTGCTCCGGAATGCGTCTACCGTATAGGTGAACGGTAAAAATGAGTGAATGTCCGGAACAAAGCTGCCGGATAATTCTACCGGGTAAGTACCTGCAGAACCGGCGAGCTGAACAACCATATAAATAAGCATCAGAAAACTTCCTACTTTACCGAGGGCGGCATTGAAGAAGTACATGATGGACATAAATGCAAGAGAGGCAAAGCTTGCAACCAGCATGGTTTTCCCCATTTCTTTCGGAGCAAAGCCATTAAAGAAGTGAAGGCATCCAATCATCAGAAGCGCATCTGCAATGGATAGAATTACCAATACAGAAGCTTTGCTTGCCCACCATGAAAAACCGGATTTTAACTGATCGTGATATTTGGTTAACGGATACATGATGGAGAATGCAATTCCGGCTACCCAGAGTGCAACAGACATCATATAAGGAGCCATTCCATGTCCGTTATTTTTTACATTAGTCAGTTTGGAACCATTGTCTTCTACCGGTGAAGAGAACATATCCGTTGTTTCTTCATCTGCGTGGATAGAAGTCACTTCGTCAGCGCCATCTGCAAGACTGGAGGCAAGTGTATCAGCTCCGTCCTTTACTTGGAAGATTCCGTTCCCAAGTGTGGAGGAACCATCTGCGAGTGCTGCGGCTCCGTCACTGATCTTTCCGGCACCATCAGAGAGTTGACTGCTTCCGCTTATAAGAGCTGCGCTGTTAGCGGTGAGCTTCCCGGTTCCCGCATATAACTGTGCAGAACCATTGGATAACTGACTGACGCCGGAAGTCAGGACCGGAGTCTGTTTGTTCAGACTGGTAAGACCACTGTTCAACTGACCGGCACCAGAGGTTAAGGAAGAAGAATTATTGTTCAGTGTTGTAAGTCCGGTATTTAATGTGGAGACTCCGTTTGTGTAGGCTTTAATCCCGTTTGCAAGACCAGGATTTTTGAGACTTCCGTCACCGTTTAGTCCCTTTTGGATTTCTCCGACTCCTGCAGTATAAGCCTGGATACCGGCAGCTAATCCCGTCTGTTTGTCATCAATCTGATTTTTCATATAGGTAAGTTGTCCCTTTAATTTTGACAGAGCATCGCTTGAAGCAGCTCCTGACTGTGTCGTGGTTGTTGTGGAAGAGGATGTGCTTGTTGGTAGTTTCGAAATACTTTCTTCCGTGTCACAGGCATTGGCAGAAGCATTATCAATGGAAGTCTGCGTGTCATTTGCCAGAGTTTTGAGAGAAGATTTTTCCTCTTCAGAGAGAGAACTGTTCTCAATGGCGCTTATTAATGCCTGATTATTGGAAGACGCAGTGCTTAAAGCGTCCGACGTGGCAGAGGCGTTGGCGGAAGCTGAGGAGGTGTCTACGGGCTGAGCAGAAACTTCGGTGGTTGTTTCCTGTGTGGAGGCAGACATCTGATCGATCTCAGTGATGATATTGCCAAGCCCATCTGAAATATCTGCAACTCCTTGCTTTAACGCATCGTTTTTCGAAACCAGCTTATTGACACCTTCTTGAAGGGCGGACGTTCCGCTTGTGAGAGAAGCACTGTTTTTATTTAAGGTATCAGCGCCTGCCTGTGCGGTGCTGACGCCGCTTGTATATTGGATAATGCCGTTTTTCAAGCTGGCAGAACCGTTGGAGAGCTGACTGACACCGGATGCAAGAGCAGAAGCCCCGTTATTTAAAGTAGATAACCCGTCTTTTAAGTTCTTGGAACCATCATCAAGCTGAGCAACACCGTCAGTGTATTTTTTCAGACCTACATGGAGAGTGTCAGCGCCATCTTTGAAGGTAAGAGAACTATTTGCCAGTACATTTAAGTTTGTTGTAATGGTATTGTTTCCGTCTGCAAGCTGAATGGCGCCATCTGCGAGCTGTCCGGCACCGTCGGAAGCCTCTGTCATACCTTCTCCGACTGTGACAATCTGATCAAATACGGTCTCGGTATAAGTTTTTGTTACTGTATCTGCGACACTGGTACGAATTTTGCTAAGAGCAGTCTCGCTTAGTTTTGAGGCAATATAGTTTGTGCCGGGATTGGTTTCATAATCCAGAACCATTTTTCTTGGATGCTCATCGAGTACGGTAGAAGCGTTTGCTGAAAAATCTTCCGGAATGGTGATGACCATATAATAAGTACCATTTTTTAATCCATCTTTCGCTTCTTTTGAAGAAACAAAATGAAAATCGAGAGAATCATTGTCTTTCAAAGAATCAACCATCTCATTTCCGACTTCTAACGCTTCATCATTGTAAGTGACCGGTTTATCTTCGTTGACAATGGCAACCGGAAGATGGTCAACTTTTCCGTACGGGTCCCACATAGAACCTAGAAATAACGTTGTGTAAATAGTGGGAATGGTAATGATAGCCAAAAAAACAAGCAGTAAAATCTTATTTTTTCTAAGATATGCCCACTCCTGTTTAATCATAAAATCGACCTCCTTGTAATTATGTATAAAAAATGATTGAAACAGAGATTAAATCGTGTTACTTTATAGATGATAAATCTATTAATGGACACATAGTTGCTTTATCATCTCGATGTAATTATACTAAAAGGGTGAATGAGAGGCAAACGACAATCGGGGAGTGTTTGTCCGATACTGGACAGTTGAGAAGAAAATGTACAGAATAAATTATAAATTTTTTATAAACAGTATTCGGTGAAAAATGATAAGAAGAGAGGGTATGTCATGGTAAAAGAAAAGAAAGACAGAAGAATACGAAAAACAGAAAATCAATTGCGGGCAGGGCTTGCCAAGTTGATGAAAGAGAAAAATATTCGTGAGATTACGGTGAAGGAACTTGTAGAAGAAGTAGATATCAACCGTTCTACATTTTATCTCCATTACACGGATATTTATAATATGATGAGTACCATCGAAGAAGAACTGATGGAAGATTTTCGTCAGGTGATCGCGGATCATCCAGAAGTGGATCTGGAGTGTGAAAATGCGGCTTATGTGAAAGAAATCTTCAGTGTGCTGGAGAAAAACAGAGAGATCTGTCAGGCACTTATGGGGGAACATGGCGATATGGCGTTTGTCTATCGGTTAGAGGGGCTGATTGCGGAACATAGTGTGCGGTTATTTAAGAGCCAGCATCCGGAAATGGTGGATGAACTGCAATATGCTTATACGTTCTGTTTGTTCGGATGTATTGGAATGATTAAAAAATGGCTGGATGAAGACTCAGATCAGACGGTGGAAGAGATGGCGGCGATTACCGATAATCTCCTCAGAGGGGTGAAAAATGCCTGCGTGTAACTGTTCTTGAAGAAATTGAAAAAAATGCATACGAAAGAAGGAAAGTGTGCTATAATAATTGCGAATATTGCGTAAATGAAGAGAAGATAAAGAGATTTAGCATATGATTAGGAGGATTCTGATATGCAGAATACAAGAAAAGTAACAGACGATATTGTATGGGTAGGATGTAATGACCGCCGCTTGACACTTTTTGAGAATTTATTTCCAATTCCGAGAGGAGTTTCCTATAATTCTTATCTTGTCATGGATGAAAAAGTTACATTATTAGATACAGTAGATGTATGTGCACTGCAGCAGTTTATGGAAAATATAGATTATGTTCTGGATGGAAAAGAGATTGATTATTTGATCGTTCAGCATATGGAGCCGGATCACGGAGCCGGTATTCAGGAAATGATGCGTCGCTTCCCGAATATGAAGATCGTAGCCAATGCCAAGACCATACAGATGATCGGGCAGTTTTTCGACCTTCCGCAGGAGGAACGTGTTGTTCTTGTAAAAGAAGGAGATACCTTGACGACAGGAACACATACCTTCCGCTTTGTTATGGCACCGATGGTACACTGGCCGGAGGTTATGGTTACTTATGAAGAGTCAGAGAAGGTATTGTTCTCCGCAGATGCATTTGGAACATTCGGTGCGTTAAACGGCAATATTTTCAGTGACGAATTGGAATTTGACAAAGAGTGGCTGGCAGATACAAGACGTTATTATGCAAATATCGTAGGTAAATACGGAATGCAGACACAGGCGCTTCTCAAGAAGGCAGCAGGACTTGATATTCAACTTATCTGCTCTCTGCACGGTCCGATCTGGAGAGAGAATCTTTCTTATATTATTGATAAATATGATAAATGGAGCAAATATGAGCCGGAGGATAAAGAGGTTGTCATGATTTATGGTTCTGTGTACGGACATACCGAACAGGCAGTAGATGCACTGGCAGGAAAACTGGCTGAAAAAGGAATCCGCCATATTGCAGTATATGATGTTTCAAAAACCCATGTATCAGAATTGATCGCAGAAATCTTCCGTGCAAGTCATATTGTAATTGCCTGCGCGACTTACAACGGAGGGATCTATCCTCCGATGGAGAACCTGTTAAATGACATGAAAGCGTTATCAGTACAGAAACGCACGGTTGCATTGATGGATAATGGAACATGGGCTCCGACAGCAGGAAAACAGATTGTGAAGAAGTTAGAGGAAATGAAAGAGATGGAGCTTCTTACACAGCAGTTGTCAATCAAATCTGTGTTGAAAAATGACAGAGAAGCAGAGCTGGACGCATTTGCACAGCAGATTATTGATGCAATGTAGAAGTCCGTTATCATGCAGAAGTTTTCAATCGGATAAGAAGAGAAGGGTTAATCATGGACAACAAAGTATCAGTGATCAGTATCATTGTGAAGGATGAGGAATCAGCGGGGAGAGTCAATGAACTGCTCCATGAATTCCGACAGTATATTGTAGGAAGAATGGGAATTCCATATCGTGACAGAGGCGTGTCCATCATTAGCGTTGTGCTGGATGCACCGGGGAATATAACGAGTACCCTGTCCGGGAAGTTAGGCATGCTTCAGGGTGTCAGTGCGAAGACATTGACCGCGAAGATATAATAAGTTGAAGAAGTAAAGGGATGAAGATATAAAAGAAGAGATAAAGGCGGCAATCGCAGGATGCGCGTTTATCTCTTCTTTTGTTTTTTGGGAAATCGGTTATAATCGGTTGATGCCGCTTTGCAGTTCATCTGCCCACTTTTGCAGATTGTAGGTTCGTCCGCCGAAGAGCTTCAAAATCACACCGGTTGGGTGGCTGTTTCCGGCAAAAGCATTCGCTTCGTCTGTGTCCACGTGCATGGCCAGGGCAAAGTCAGGGTTTACGCGGACAATCACGTCGGCAAAAATCAGAGAACGCTCGAAGCTGTCCATAATGACAAAGACTTCGTCGTTATCCTGAACGCCTGCCTGTACAGCCTGGACAGGAGTCATGTGGATATGCCGTTTTGCGACAATCACACCGTGGTCAATGTCAATGGAGCCAGCGGGGCCGACCAATGTGCAGCCGGGAGTGTCAGCAGTGTCACCGGATTGGCGGATCACAGCCGGAATCCCAAGCTTGCGTGCATCTGTCATTGAGATCTCAAGCTGTGTTTCCGGACGAAAGGGTCCTAAAATGGCAACAGTATCAAAGCTTCCCTTCGGTCCTTTTACACAGAGTCTTTCTTTTGCAACGTATTGCCCGGGCTGGCTTAAGTCAGCCTGATAAGTCAGCGTTTGTCCTTCGCCGAATAATTTTTCAAAATCTTCCTGACATAGATGGATGTGTCTGGCGCTTGTCTCAATTGGAATTGCAAGTCCCATAAGGATCACCTCATTTTTCGATGTTGATTAAAACACATTGTAACAGAGTGCGGTCGGTTTTTCAACAAAAAGATCATAGATGTCTTTGACTTTCTATATGGAATGACATATAATTTTGGGTGAAATTGATTAGGATTAAAATGAACGGGAAGAATGGAGAGCTTGCTATGAAATTTACGAAAATGCAGGGACTGGGAAATGATTATGTATATGTAAACTGTTTTAAAGAGACGATAGAAGATCCGTCTGCTGTAGCAAAATTTGTTAGTAATCGGAATTTTGGAATTGGTTCCGATGGATTGATCTTAATCTGTCCGTCAGAGACAGCGGATTTTCAGATGGTTATGTATAATGCAGATGGCTCCAGAGGGGAAATGTGCGGGAACGGTATCCGCTGTGTGGCAAAATATGTGTATGATTATGGGCTGACTGATAAGACAAGGATATCCGTAGAAACATTAGGAGGAATTAAATATCTTGACCTTACGGTAGAAGATGGAAAAGTACGCCTTGTGAAAGTGGATATGGGAGAACCGCATTTGGCGCCGGAAGAGATACCAATCGTAATGGACAATAAAGATGTAGGAAAAGTGATCGATGAAGAGATCGATGTGGATGGAAGAAAGTACCGTATGACAGGTGTGTCTATGGGCAATCCACACACCGTTGTATATATGGATGATCTAAAAGAACTTGAGATTGAAAAAATCGGTCCGAAGTTTGAGAACCATCCGAGATTTCCACAGAGGATCAATACAGAATTTGCACATGTACTGGATGAACATACGGTAGAGATGCGCGTGTGGGAACGTGGCTCGGGTGAAACACTGGCCTGTGGTACGGGTGCATGTGCAGTGGCAGTAGCCAGTATTTTAAATGGTTTGACAAAACGAAAAGTGACAGTAGAGCTACTCGGAGGCGATTTGATAATAGAGTGGGAGGAAGATACAGGTCATGTATTTATGACGGGACCTGCAGAAGTAGTATTTGACGGGGAAATTGACCTTTCGGGAATTGCAAAATAAAGAGGAATCAGGAAATGAAAAAAGTAATTTTGCTGGGGCTCCTATTTGCGGTATGTGTAACAGGATGCAGCAAAAAAGAAGAACCCAAGGCTGAACCAAAAGAAAAGCCGGAAGAGCTTGTGATTGAGACAGAAGAACCGGAAGAAACAGAAGAAGCGAAAGAGGATGCAATGGTCGAAGAACAAAAAACTAATGGATATCTTGTGGTGATTGATGCCGGACATCAGGCGCAGGGAAATAGTGAGAAAGAGCCGGTAGGACCGGGAGCGTCTGAGAGGAAGGCGAAGGTCGCGTCAGGAACAAGCGGTGTTGCCACGGGTAAGCCGGAGTACGAGCTGACATTGGAAGTATCTATGAAGCTTAAGGAAGAGCTTGTAAACCGGGGCTATGAGGTAATCATGGTTCGGGAAACCTCTGATGTGGATATCTCTAATGCAGAGCGAGCAGAAGTTGCGAACTCTTCCGGTGCAGATGCATTTATCCGTATTCACGCTAACGGCGCAGAAAATAGTGGCGCCAATGGCATGATGACCATTTGCCAGACTGCTTCTAATCCATATAATGGGGAACTGTATGAGAAAAGTAAAGCTTTGTCTTCGTGTGTGCTTGACAGTGCAGTGACAGCTACCGGAGCCCGCAAAGAACGAGTATGGGAGACGGATACCATGAGTGGAGTGAATTGGGCGAAGGTTCCGGTGACAATTGTAGAGATGGGTTATATGACAAACCCGGAGGAAGACAGAAAAATGGCAACAGAAGAATATCAGCTTCAGATTGTAGCGGGAATTGCAAATGGAGTGGATGCATATCTGGGAATTACAAGATAAGGAGAATCACAATAATGGCAGCATTATTTTTCGATATTGATGATACATTGATCAGTGGACTTACGGGAACGATACCGGAAAGTGCGCTGGAGGCGTTGAAAAAAGTAAAAGAGCAGGGACATGAGATTTTTATTAATACCGGGCGCACGATCTGCAGTATTCCCGCAATGATCAAAAATTTAGATTTTGATGGTTATTTGTGTGGATGCGGAACATATTTGGTCTATAAGCAGGAAGTTTTGATGGAAAGCCATATTTCGTATGAGCGGGGTGTTCGCTATATTGAAGCTATGGAACAGTACCGGGTGGAAGGATTTTTAGAAGGAACAGAAGACATTTATTTTTCGGAGCGCATTAGTCGGTTTGAGCCTGTAGAAAGCACAAAGCGGTATATGGCATCTATGGGACTTGGAACAGAGAAAACAATAGAGAAGAAAAATTTTCAGTATGATAAAATTTTGGTTCTTACAGATAAACACTGTGAGACGGAGAAGTTTTTTGCCTGCATTGAAGATGGAATGGAAATTATTGACCGCAGAGGCGGAATGTATGAATGTATTCAGAAAGGATATAGTAAGGCGACTGCGATTGAATACATAAGGAAGCATCTCGGCATTTCCAAGGATGAGGTATATGTATTTGGTGATAGCAGCAATGATTTGTCTATGTTTGAATATGCAACTCATGCGGTTGCTATGGGAAAACATGATAAAGCGTTGGAACCTTATACAGAGTACGTGACAGATACTGTAGAGAATGACGGAATTTATAAAGCGATGGTACATTATGGACTGATTACTGAATAAGTCAGATGGTTTTCTTGCAACCATGGTGTGAAAAAGAATAAAATTCATAATTCCTTAATAAATTTCTTTCGAGAATATAAAGATTTCATTTTTATAATAGAAACATCAGATATCTCGAAGGAGGAGAAGAAATTATGGAGGGAATGTTTAATATATTTACGGTATATAGTTTGATATGTGTATTTTTACCTTGCCTGTTATATCAGCTTGTATTGGTGTATCAGGGGAGGAAGAGTGGGAAACATTGTCAGGCTGTTTCTCTGATCTGGACATGTATATTTCTTGTGTATGTGTGGATGGTATATGAAGTTACCGGAATCGGACTTTTGGCGGACGTACTTCGGACGGATATTCCTCTTTTTTCGGGGAGGATCAATCTGAAGCCATTTGCTGAAGCGGGGATTGGATATGTTCTGAATGTTATCATGTGTATGCCCCTTGGATTTCTACTTCCTTTTATCTGGAAAGAGTGCAGAAGTGTGGGAAAAACGGTGTTCATAGGAGCAATGTTTTCTATGCTTATTGAGCTTTCACAGCTTTTTAATTTTCGGGCATTTGACATAGATGATCTGACAGCTAATATTCTCGGAGCATTGGCTGGTTATCTTATATGGAAAATATTCACGAAAATCTTCGGTGTGCATTTGAAAACAAAGACTGTAGAGATTGATGACTTGGAACTGGTGGTTTCTACCGGTGAGATACGTCTTCCAAAGAAATATGTGAAAGGACGGGCAATAGCGTATTTATTGCTTGCAATGGCAGGTGAATTTTTATTATATAATCCATATCTATTATTTTAATGATGTGAAAAGGAGAGGTTATAATTAAACTTCTCTTTTTTCTTGTCTTTTGCGTCTCTTTCTATTACAATAAATTTATCTAAGAATTCTAATTCGGTCATTCATATATAGGTCGCAGGCAATTCAGCCATAGAATTCCGGAAATGCAAATGAAAATGAGATATGTGGGAAAGCAGTTGTATATTTCTAAGAGTATATTTATAATAAAGATATATATCCTTCGTATTTAATATGCATGGTTCTTTCCTGCGGGAAGGAGTGCAGTATGGGTACGAAAGATTTATTTATTATGAAACGTATTCATGTTAGTATTCTGGATTTTAAGTTATTTGATGACGAGGAATATTACTCCAGATTCCATATATGGGAAGATCATCGTCGGCTTCAATATTCTGATAAGTTTGAGATTCATGTGTTAGAGCTTCCCAAACTTGAAAAAATATGATTATCCGGAGACAGAACTTCTAAAATGGGCGCGGTTCTTTAATGCTACGGATAAGGAGGAACTGGAAATGGCAGCAGAAGGTAACGAATATACACAGAAGGCGTATGAACGGTTGGTGGAACTTAGCGCTGATGAAGAAAAACGGATGGAATATGAAGCAAGACAAAAAGCACTGAGAGATTATCAACATATGATGAACAGTGGTTGGCGTCAGGGATATGGAAAAGGGAAAGAAGCAGGCGTGGAAGCAGGACGCGAAGAAGGGCGAAAAGAAGGTGTCGAAGAAGGAGCTAAGGCGTCCATAGAAATGCTTCAGGAGCTGGGGATATCCAGAGAAGAAGTACAGACAAAAGTGCGAGAGAAATTCTTAGCATCTGATGAGATTGTAAAAGAATGGATAAGTAAATACTGGAAATAATTTGATAGATTATAGGGGGTATCATGGGAGAGAAATTAACCAGAAGTGATGTAGAAAAGATTAAAGAAGAGATTGAGTACCGAAAACTTGTTGTTCGTAAGAGAGAACTTGAGGCGGTGAAAGAAGCAAGAGCGCAGGGGGATCTAAGTGAGAATTTTGAGTATAAAGCAGCGAAACAGGATAAGAACCGCAATGAGAGCCGTATTCGCTATTTAGAGAAAATGCTGAAATATGCGCAGATTGTATCGGATGAGTCTGAGGAAGACGAAGTGGGAATCAATAATACAGTTGATGTGTATTTTGAAGATGATGACGAGGTAGAGACTTACCGGCTTGTGACAAGTGTGCGTGGCAACTCGCTTCAAGGGCTTATCAGCATTGAATCTCCGCTTGGCAAAGCCTTAAAGGGGCATAAAGTGGGAGAACGAATCTTTGTAAAAGCCGGAGACGACGGTTATTATGTAGTGATCAGGAAGATAGAAAATACAATGGATGACAGTCATGATACACTGAGGAAGTATTAAAAAAATTCGGGTTTGTGATTGGAAGAGTAGATTCGTGGAAGGGTGCATTGACGGTTTCAAGAGATAGATCGGAAATTACTCTCGTATTATAACTTTTAATAAAAAATATTGTAATTTATAAAAACATATAAACAGATATATTTTTTCGATACGTGAAGGAAGTATTGCATTTTTATACACTTATGTTTTATAATGTATAAGTTACAGGTTATAAAGGAGTGAGAGATACTATGAAGAGAGAAACATTTGGATCGCGTCTTGGCTTTATTTTAGTATCAGCCGGATGTGCGATCGGAATTGGAAATGTATGGAAATTCCCTTATCTCTGCGGAGAGATGGGAGGAGCCGCTTTTATTTTAATTTATCTGGTATTCCTGCTCGTCATGGGTATTCCGGTGCTCGTCACAGAATTTGCTGTAGGGCGTGCAAGCCGATACAGTGTAGCGGCAGCTTATGAGAAACTGGAGCCGGAAGGAGGCCGTTGGCATCACACAAAATGGATAGGTATTATCGGAAGTTATCTTCTGATGATGTTCTATACGACCGTTGGCGGTTGGATGCTTTATTACTGTTATCGCTGTGTGACAGGAGAGTTCGTGGGTGCGTCTTCTGAGGATATACAAAATGGTTTCGGTCAAATGATCGGAAGTCCTTCAACCATGGCATTTTGGACAATTCTTATTACAGTGGTAGGATTCGTGATCTGCTGGTTTGGGATTCAAAAAGGTGTAGAGCGTGTGACGAAAGTTATGATGATTGCCTTGCTTCTTATTATGATTGTTTTAGCAGCGCATTCATTTTTCTTAGAAGGAGCCGAAAAAGGAATTGAATTTTATTTGATTCCGAATTTCAAAAAAATGGCGGAAATCGGTATAGGAAATGTGATTTTTGGAGCGATGAGTCAGGCGTTCTTTACGTTGTCTATCGGTATTGGTGCTATGATGATCTTCGGAAGTTACATGGGAAAAGACAGAAGTCTTACTGGAGAAGCAATCAACATTACAATTTTAGATACTTTTGTTGCATTGATGGCAGGATTCATTATCATTCCGGCATGTTTTGCATTTAATATTCAGCCGGATGCCGGACCGAACCTTATATTCATTACGACTCCGAATCTATTTGCACAGATGCCGGGCGGACGCTGGTGGGGAGCATTATTCTTCCTGTTCCTGACATTTGCAGCGTTCTCTACATTAGTGGCTGTATTTGAAAATATTATTTCTTTTGACATGGATCTGTTAAAATGGTCCAGAAGAAAAAGTGTGATTGTCAGTATGATCGCGATTATCGTACTGAGCATGCCTTGTGTACTTGGGTTTAATGTGCTTGCAGATTTTCAGCCGGTAGGGGCAGGAAGTACGATCATGGATCTGGAAGATTTTATCGTATCAAATAATCTTCTTCCACTTGGTAGTCTTGGCTATCTGCTCTTTATTACAAGAAAGAATGGCTGGGGCTGGGAGAATTTCCTTGCAGAAGTAAATACAGGAAAAGGTTTGAAATTCCCTGCAATGCTGAAAGCTTATGTAGGATACGGAATTCCGGTGATTATTATGATTATTTATCTGAAAGGTTATTATGATAAATTCAGCGGAATGAGTACTGCTGCATTCGTAACATGGATGATGATTGCAGTCCTGTTCCTCGGATTTGTGCTTTTCTGTGCATTGACGAGTTCCAAAAAGAAAAAATCTGAGTAATATCAGATAATAATTGACAGAACATCCTCCTCCACATTATGATGAAAACATAAATGTGTGAGGAGGTATTTTTGTATGAGATATCAAATAGTAGGAGAGACACTTCCGGTTGTAATCTGTGAATTGGAAGGCGGAGAGAAAATGATCAATGAGGGCGGAAGTATGTCATGGATGTCGCCTAATATGTTGATGGAGACAACTACCAATGGCGGAATCGGAAAAGCATTTGGCAGAATGTTTGCAGGAGAGAAAATGTTCCAGAATGTGTATACTGCACAGGGAGGAAATGGATTGATTGCATTTGCATCCAGCTTTCCGGGATCGATCAAAGCATTTCAAATTGCTCCGGGGCAGGAGATGGTATTTCAAAAGAGTGCGTTTTTAGCAGGAGAAGCAAGCGTAAATCTTTCTGTTTTCTTTAATAAAAAGCTTGGTGCAGGTCTGTTTGGCGGTGAAGGCTTTATTATGCAGAGAGTGAGCGGACAGGGAATTGTCTTTGCAGAATTTGATGGACATGTGGTCGAATACGATCTTCAGCCGGGACAGCAGATCGTTGTAGATACCGGACATTTAGCAGCTATGACACCGAGCTGTAATATGGAGATCCGCAGTGTTCCGGGAGTGAAGAACATGCTGTTTGGCGGTGAGGGTGTATTTAACACTGTCATTACCGGACCGGGACGTGTATGGCTTCAGACTATGCCGATCAGCAATGTGGCAGGAGTGTTGAGACCTTATATGCCGTCAGGATCATAAGAAATGTAACGATGAGGAGTAGAGAACTGTGAATCATGATGCGAAAGGCACGATCAAACGTGCAGAGCGATTTCAGGTTATTTTAATAGGAGAGGGGATTCTGGTGGGAGCAATCGCAGGTTTTGTGGTGCTCTTTTACCGAATTGTCTTAGGGTATGCCGGACAGTGGACTCAGAAGATTTTAACATTTACCAAGGGGAATCTGCTGCGGATGGCAGGATGGCTGATAGTGCTTGTCCTGTTGGCATGTGTCGTGGCAAGACTTTTGAAATATGAATCTATGATATCAGGAAGTGGAATTCCGCAGCTGGAAGGTGAAATGGCCGGAAAGCTTGATCAAGTGTGGTGGAAGGTGCTTCCGTCGAAATTTCTGGGCGGTTTCTTGTGTATGCTGGGGGGTCTGGCACTTGGAAGAGAGGGTCCGTCAATTCAGTTGGGCGCCATGGTGGGAAAAGGAATATCTCGTGGATTAGATAGAGGAAAAACAGAAGAAAAATTTCTTCTGACCTGTGGCGCAAGCGCGGGTCTGGCCGCCGCTTTTCATGCACCGCTTGCCGGAGTAATGTTTTCATTGGAGGAAGTGCATAAGAATTTTTCAGTATCTGTGCTTGTGTCGGTGATGTCAGCTTCTTTGACAGCGGATTTTTTAAGCTCTACGATATTGGGGATGGATTCTGTTTTTCAATTTGATATCCTAAAGGCACTTCCCATGGAGTATTATTGGATGATATTGCTCCTTGGCGTGGTGCTTGGTATTACAGGCGCTTTTTATAATTGGTTTACGTTGAAGGCGCAGGAGTGTTATCAGAAAGCAACGTTTCTAAATCCGACAATGAAAATAGTTGTGCCTTTTTTGTGCGCAGGACTCATTGGATTTACAGCACCGCAGCTTCTTGGAAGCGGACATGCGCTGATTGAAGAGCTGACACATACAGAGATGATGCTGGGAACGATTTTATTATTGTTGCTCGGACGATTTTTATTTTCGGCAATCAGCTTTGGCTCAGGAGCCCCGGGCGGTATTTTCTTCCCATTGTTGGTGCTCGGAGGATTTATCGGAGGAGCATTCGCGGCAGTCGGTGTACAGTTTTTTGGCTTAGATAGCATGTATATCAATAATTTTGTTCTGCTTGCTATGGCAGGCTATTTTTCTGCCATTGTGAGAGCGCCTTTAACGGGGATTATCTTAATTTTTGAAATGACCGGATCACTGAGTCAGATGTTATCGCTGGCGATTGTATCTATTGTGGCGTATGTTGTGGCGACACTTTTAAGATCAAAGCCGATCTATGAGAGCCTTCTTGATCGTCTTCTTGAAAAACAGGGAGTGCAGGTGTCGGAGGGACATGGGCAGAAAATCTTGACAAATTATGTGATTCATCAAGGTTCAAGAGTAGAAGAAACACGGATCTGTGACACAGAATGGCCGGATAATTGCCTGTTGGTGGCAATTCAGCGAGGGGCAGAAGAACTGATCCCGCGGGGACAGACAAGACTTCTTGCAGGTGACGTACTTGTAACGATGACAGATGAGCGCGATATGCCGATCATACATGAGAAAATGCAGCAGCTTTGCAGTGAAATATTTTAAAAGATAGATACGAGGGAATTGAAATCCTATAGGAAATTCTTGAGAAATGGAAAACAGTGTGCTACAATCTCTAGTGTAAAAAATAAATATCACTTAATAGAATAAAAAAGGAGAACAGCTATGGGAGGATTTTTTGGTGTAGCATCAAAACAGGACTGTGTATTGGAACTTTTTTATGGTGTGGATTATCATTCGCATCTTGGAACAAGACGAGCAGGAATGACAACGCACGGAGAAGACGGATTTAACCGTGCCATTCACAATATTGAAAATTCACCATTTCGTACCAAATTCGACAAAGATGTGGGAGAGATGAAAGGAAATATTGGCATTGGATGTATTTCCGATTATGAGCCGCAGCCACTCATCATCAGCTCAAAGCTTGGAAGTTTTGCCATTACAACTGTCGGAAAGGTGAATAACTCTGAAGAGCTGTTACAAAGCCTTTACGAAGGAGCGCATTCTCATTTTCAGGAAATGTCTAATGGACAGATCAATATGACAGAAATGATTGCTGCCATGATCTGTGAAAAAGATAGTATTCTGGAAGGTATTAAGTATGTTCAGGAGTGTGTAGATGGTTCGATGACGCTTCTTGTTATGACGGGAGAAGGAATCTATGCTGCGAGAGACCGTTACGGAAGAACTCCGCTTGTGATCGGTCAGAAAGAGGGAGCCTATTGTGTGTCTTTTGAAAGTCATGCATATATTAATCTTGGCTTCCGAGATTATAAAGAGCTTGGTCCTTCCGAGATTGTATATGTAACACCGGAGAAAGTAGAAGTCTTAAGTGAAGCCAGAGAAGAGATGAAAATCTGTTCTTTCTTATGGGTATATTATGGATATCCGACTTCTTCTTATGAAGGTGTGAATGTAGAAGAGATGCGTTATAAATGTGGAAGTATGCTTGCAAAGAGGGATGGAGATTCTGTGAAACCGGACATTGTGGCAGGGGTTCCGGATTCAGGGATTGCCCATGCGATCGGTTATGCGAATGCTTCGGGTATTCCTTACGCAAGACCATTTATTAAATATACGCCGACATGGCCGCGTTCTTTTATGCCTAGTACACAGAGTCAGAGAAATCTGATTGCCCGTATGAAATTAATTCCGGTACAGGCATTGATTGAAGATAAAAAACTTCTTCTGATTGACGATTCCATTGTCAGAGGAACACAGCTTCGTGAAACAACAGAATTTCTGTACAGAAGTGGTGCCAAAGAAGTACACGTACGTCCGGCATGTCCACCACTGTTATATGGTTGTAAATATTTGAACTTCTCCCGTTCAAAATCAGAGATGGATCTGATCACAAGACGAGTAATCAGAGATTTGGAAGGCGAAGAATGTTCCCAAGAAGCATTGGACGAGTATGCAGATCCGACAACAGAGCGGTATGAGCGCATGGTAGAAGAAATCCGTAAAAGACAGAACTTCACCACACTCCGCTACCACAGATTGGACGATCTGATCGAATCCATCGGCATCGATCCATGCAAAGTATGCACATACTGCTTCAACGGAAAAGAATAGCCGCGAAAGCATTGAGCCTTGCAATAAGGAAAAAACCAGTAGGAGAGCACTTGTGTTCACCTACTGGTTTTTGAGTTATTATAGGGCGAAAGCCCGCGCCCCAAAGCACGAAGTGATTTGTGGTGAAGCAAGGCGAAAGGAGAGAATAGCTGCGAAAGCCCGCGCCCCAAAGCACGAAGTGATTTGTGGTGAAGCAAGGCGAAAGGAGAGAAGGCAATAAAAAATTTTAGAATCCTATGAATATGGTTGATAAAATGATAAGAAAAGGGTAGAATTATATTAGAAAGACAAAATTATGATAAAATAATGATAAAACAATAATAAGGAGGGTACTATGATTCAGATAAGACCAGTTTCGGATTTACGAAATAAATTTCCAGAAATAGAAAAAGCAGTTGGAGGAGGAGAACCGGTATATTTAACAAAGAACGGTTATGGTGCGATGGTTGTTTTGAGTCTGGAGGCTTATTCTAGGCTTACAGATGGTGTTGAAACAGCATTGGACGAAGCGGACCAGTTTGCAGCAGAGAATGAAAAAAGATATACGCATGAAGAAGTGTTTGCAGATCTTCGGAGAAAAATAAATGACTAATGATAAGTATATTTTAAGATATTTACCTCTTTTTTATAAGGATTTGGAAGAAAAAATAGTGTATATTGCAGAAACATTACAAAACAGCAAGGCCGCACAGGAACTATTGGATGCGGTTGAAAAGGCAATATTAGAAAGAGTGACAAATGCAGAGTCGTTTGAACCTTACTGTTCTGTAAAAGAAAGACGTTATAAATATTATAGAATATACGTAAAGAATTATATTGTATATTATGTCGTGATCGATGATGAAGGTCCTGATAAAATTATGGAGGTGAGAAGGTTTTTATACAACAAACAAAACCAACATAGATTAGTCTGATGGTTATCTATATATGGTGTTACCTATATAGCATGCTAAATCTCATATGTCAAAATATAATCATCCATCACAAACCCATTTCCGATATCTGCCACCTGCGAATCTGTAATCTGCAATCCCAGATGGTCATAGATCTTCAACGTGTTGTCATTGTGCTTATTGCATGTAAGCCAGATTTTCTTAAGTCCCCGTTCTTTGCAAATATCAATCAGGTATTGAAACGCTTTCGTAGCAAGATGCCGTCCCCTAAAATCCGGGTGAATATATAGCTTGCTAAGGAAAAGTGCTTGTGCTTCTGCATGGATTCCGGTATATCCGGCTAATGTATTGTCACAGAAAATTTCAAAATATTCGTAACCGTCTTTTGTGATCTGGTTTTTAATTGCAGGGTAAGACTGGAATTTTTCAACCATGTAATCTACCTGTTCCTTACCGATGATCGGTGTGAAATGTTGGTTCCAAATTATCTCTGCCAGATTGGCAATATCCTTAATCTGTTCATCGGTTTTTGCTGATTGAATGTGAAATGTCTGAATCATATATATCCCTTCGTATATTTTTAAATAACTGACTTGTTATGTGGTAAATTTATAATACTTTTAGAAAATGTGAATTCTCTTCTGCTATTATAAATGATATAATTGTATCATACAATGAACAATTATAATGAGTCGTTCGGAGGAAGGCTATGAGCGGATTTGTTACATTAAAAGATGTGAAAAAAATATATCAAATGGGCGAAGTAAAGATTATGGCGGCAGATGGAATTGATTTTGAGATTCAAAAGGGAGAATTTGCTGTTGTAGTCGGACCAAGCGGAGCGGGAAAGACAACGGTACTGAATATTCTCGGAGGGATGGATACTGCAACCGAGGGACAAGTTCTCGTTGATGGAACAGATATTGCAAAATATTCTCAGAAGCAGCTGACTGCATATCGGAGAGACGATATTGGATTTGTATTTCAGTTTTACAATCTCATTCCCAATCTTACGGCGCTTGAAAATGTAGAACTTGCACTCCAGATCTGTAAAGATCCTATGGATGCCAGAGAGGTGCTGGAAGATGTAGGGCTTGGGGACCGTCTGGGGAATTTCCCGGCGCAGTTATCCGGCGGGGAACAGCAGAGAGTGTCCATTGCAAGGGCACTTGCCAAGAACCCGAAGCTTCTCTTGTGTGATGAACCTACAGGAGCACTTGATTATAATACCGGCAAAGCTATTTTGAAACTTCTTCAGGATACTTGTAGGAAACGTGGCATGACGGTAGTTCTGATCACACATAATTCGGCGATCGCACCGATGGCTGATCGCGTCATCAAGATTAAAAACGGACGGGTGTCAAAAATTGTTGAAAATCCAGCCCCGGTTCCGGTAGAGACAATAGAGTGGTAATAAATCAGAGGTGGCATATGGGCACAAGAGCAACAAGAAAAGATTTTTATATGGAAATCCGAAAGAGTCCGGGCAGATTTCTGTCGATTCTTTTTATTGTTGCGCTCGGAGTTGCCTTTTTCTCCGGCATCCGCGCTTCTGAACCGTCTATGCGTATAACTGGCGACCATTATTTTGATCAGGAAGAATTGATGGATATACAGGCGCTTAGTACCTTCGGAATCACAGACGATGATATAGATGCCATAGAAGCAGTAGAAGGTGTTGAAAGAGTGGAAGGGGCTTACAGTGCGGACATGCTCTGTGAAACAAAGAAGAAGCAATATGTATTTCATGTGATGTCTCTTCCTGAAAATATGAATCATGTGACGGTATCGGAAGGACGTCTGCCCGGGAAAATCGGAGAGTGTCTGGTAGATGATGATATGGGCTATAAGGTGGGAGATACGATTACCTTAAAAAGCGGAACGGATGATCCGGTATCAGATACGTTGAAACAGGAGAAATATAAGGTTGTAGGAATTGGGAACAGCCCGTGTTACATTTCCTTTGGGCGGGGTTCTACCACCATTGGAAGCGGAAGTGTCAGCGGTTTTATGTTTGTTCCGGCGAAGACCTTCGCACTGGATGTATTTACGGAGGCGTATGTACAGGTAGAGGGGGCGGAGAACTTAACCGCTTATACCGAAGAATATGATAGGAAAATCGAAACCGTTCTGGATCGGATTGAGGAGATTACCGGAGAGCGGGGACGAATCCGCAAGCAGGAAATTGTGGATGATGCGCAGGCTGAAATTGATGATGCAAAAGCAGAGTTAGAAGAAGGGAAGCTGAAAGCTCAGGAAGAACTGGATGATGCGAAAGCACAGATTGATGATGGTGAAGCTAAACTTACAGAAGCAAAACAGCAGATTGCAGACGGGAAAAGTCAGATATCATCAGCTAAGACAACGTTAAATTCCAAGGAAGATGAGCTTACAGAAGCGAAAACACAATATAGCAGCGGACTAAAAAAATGGCAGGAAGGAACGGAAGCTTACGAGGCAGGGCTTGCTCAGTTTGAGGCGGCAAAACCGGGAGCGTTGGAAGAAATCGCGAAAGGCGAGGAAGGACTTGAAGCGTATCGGAAGCAATTAGACGAGGCAAAGGAAGAAGCGCAGGGGAAACTTAAGGAATTAGAAGGACAGCTTGCCGATATTATGAGTCTGGAGCCGGGGCCTGAGGATGAGGATTACGATACAAAGCATAAAGAATGGCAAGAAAAATGGGGAACTGTTATCAAGGGCTTGGAGACTGGTATCTCAGAGGTAAACAAGGGATTAGAAGAGCTGGAAACGCAGGAACAAGACTATCAGTCCAAGCTTACCGTGTTAAATAATTCCAAGGCCGAACTGGAGGCAAAAGAACAGCAGCTTGCCGATACGAAGGCAGCGCTTGATTCCAGCAAGCAGCAGCTTTCCGATGCATATTCGCAGATTGAGACGGGGAAAGGACAACTGTCATCCGGATGGGCGAAGCTTGATGAGAAAGAGCAGGAACTTGCAGACGGCGAAGCAGAAATTTCAGAAAATGAACGGGCGCTTGAAGATGCCAAAGTAGAATATGAAGAGGGCAAGAAAGAGGCAGAGGACGAGATTGCAGACGGAGAAGCTAAGATTGCGGATGCAGAGGAAGAACTGGCAGAGATTGAAGATCCCAAGTGGTATGTATATGACCGGAGTAATCTTCCGGAGCATGACGGATATGGGGAAAATGCAGATCGAATGCGTGCGATTGGTAAGGTATTTCCGGTTATCTTTTTCCTTGTAGCCGCACTGATCAGTTTGACAAGTATGACACGAATGGTAGAAGAACAGCGAACTCAGATCGGTACAATGAAAGCGCTTGGCTACAGTAAATGGGCGATCGCTTCCAAATATCTGGGCTATGCGTTTCTTGCAACAGCAGGAGGAAGCATCATTGGTTTCCTGATCGGAGAGAAGGTACTTCCGTTTATTATCATATATGCTTACGGAATTATGTATCAGCACATTCCTGAGATACTGGTACCATATGACTGGTCCTATGCAATTGAGGCATCCCTTGCAGCAGTGGCTTGTACGATGCTGGCAACAGTATTTTCCTGTTATCGGGAGCTGGGAGAACAACCGGCATCTCTGATGAGACCTCCGGCTCCGAAGATTGGAAAGAGGGTACTTCTGGAGTATGTTGGAGTTATCTGGAAACGGCTTAATTTCACATGGAAGTCTACGATTCGTAATCTGATGCGTTATAAGAAACGGTTTTTCATGACTATATTCGGAATTGGCGGCTGTATGGCGCTGATGCTTGTAGGGTATGGAATCCGGGATTCCGTATTCGAGATTGCTGATATACAATATACCGAGATTCAGACTTATGATGGGAATTTGATTTTGCAAGAAGATCTAAGTGAAGACGAGCACCGGGAATTAACCGAGTCCTTAGCGCAGAATCAAGACATTGCCAGATTTATGGACGCATATATGAAGAATCTCATTTTGACAAAGGACGGTTATGAGAGAGAGACTTATGTAATGGTGCTCGGTCAGCCGAAGGACAGTGAGAATTATGTGCATTTCCATGACCGTAAAACAAAAGAAGCGTATGAATTATCCGATGATGGCGCAATTATCAGTGAGAAAACGGCAAAACTTCTGAATGCGAAGGTGGGAGATACGATTTCCATCAAAGATGAAAAAGATGGAAATAAGGATATAGTAATCCAAAATATTTGTGAAAACTACATGGGACATTACCTCTACCTTACTCCTAAGTATTATGAAAAGGTGTATGGAGAAAAACCGGAGTACAATACAGTGTTGTTTTCTGTGCAGGATAACTACACAAGAGAACAGATGGAGGAAGCAGGGGAAAAGGTTCTTGCAAGGGACGAAGTATTGAGCTTAAGTTATATGAAGGATATCGAAAAACGGCTCAATGATATGCTTAAGAGTTTGAATCTGGTTATTATTGTATTGATCGTTTCAGCCGGAATGCTGGCATTTGTGGTGCTTTACAATTTGAATACCATTAACATAGCGGAACGAAAGCGGGAGCTTGCAACTTTGCGAGTGTTAGGCTTTTACAACCCGGAGGTGGCAGCGTATGTCTATAGGGAAAATATTTTGTTGACGCTGATAGGTACAATCGTGGGAGCAGGACTTGGCAAGATTCTTCACTTGTTTATTATTGAAACGGTGGAAGTCCCGGCAGCTATGTTCGGAAGAACTATCAACCTTCCAAGTTACATTTACAGCTTTATATTTACGATTTTATTCTCCATGATCGTAAATGGAGTGATGTATTTCAAACTGCGTAAAATCGATATGGTAGAATCGCTGAAGAGCATAGAATAAACAGTGCCTTTCAGGATTACGCAATAGAACAACTTTAGAGAAAATTTATATTTTTCACGGAATTATTAGCACTCTTTTGAAAAGAGTGCTAATTTCATATTGACTTTTATTTTTTGCAGTATTATCATATCTTGTAGATGAAAAAAGCGTGAGATTCGCTTGTGATAATAAAAAATAGGAGTGATAAAAATGGCAGCAAAAAAAGGAAGTTTATCAATCAGTAGTGAAAACATATTTCCGATTATTAAAAAATGGGTGTATTCAGATCACGATATTTTTGTTCGTGAAATGGTTTCCAATGGCTGTGACGCCATCACAAAATTAAAGAAATTAGATATGATGGGAGAATATCAGCTTCCGGATGATTACAAACCATGTATTAAGGTGGAAGTAAACCCGGAAGAGAAAACATTGAAATTTACAGATAACGGAATCGGTATGACCGCAGATGAAGTAGAAGAGTATATTACACAGATTGCATTTTCCGGAGCTACACAGTTCCTTGAGAAATATAAGGATAAGACAACAGAGGACGATATGATCGGCCACTTTGGACTGGGATTCTACTCTGCATTTATGGTAGCTGATGAGGTTCATATTGATACGCTTTCTTATAAAGACGGAGCAACACCGGTACATTGGGTAAGCAATGGCGGTACAGAATATGAGATGGAAGAGGGAACAAAGACAGAGGTCGGTTCCACCATGACATTATATCTCAATGATGAAAGTGTGGAGTTCTCCAACGAATACCGCGTGCGTGAAGTGATTGAAAAATACTGTTCCTTCATGCCGGTAGAAATCTTCCTGTCTAAAGAAAATGCAGAAAAAGAATATGAGACCATTGATGAAGCGGATTTAAAAGAAGACGATGTGGTTGTAGAGCATATTCATGAAGATGCGAAAATGGAAGAGAAAGAAAATGAAGATGGTGAAAAAGAGATGGTGGAAGTAGAGCCTGCCAAAGAGAAGGTAAAGATTGAGAAGCGACCGGTTTCTTTGAGTGATATCCATCCGCTGTGGACAAAGCATCCAAATGAATGCTCTGATGAAGATTATCAGGAATTTTACCGCAAAGTATTTTTAGACTATAAGGAGCCACTGTTCTGGATTCATTTGAACATGGATTATCCATTTAACCTGAAAGGAATTCTGTACTTCCCAAGAATTAATACAGAATACGATTCTATTGAAGGAACCATCAAATTATATAACAATCAGGTATTTATCGCAGATAATATCAAAGAAGTGATTCCTGAGTTCCTGATGGTATTAAAAGGTGTCATCGATTGTCCGGATCTTCCGCTGAACGTTTCAAGAAGCGCATTGCAGAATGACGGATTTGTAAATAAGATTGCAGATTACATTTCCAAAAAAGTTGCAGATAAACTGGCAGGAATGTGCAAGACCAAGAGAGAAGATTATGAGAAATATTGGGACAGCATCAGTCCGTTTATCAAATTCGGCTGCTTAAAGGACGAGAAATTCTGCGACAAGATGAAGGATGCAATCCTCTTTAAGAATATTGAGCACAAATATCTTACCTTGAAAGACTGCGTAGAGGAGAATGGCGGAGAAGTCATTGAGCCGAATGACAAGAAAGACGAGAATCAGGATGAAAATAAAGTAGAAGAGATTAAGACAACCATCTATTATATTACAGACGAGATCCAGCAGAGTCAGTATATTAATCTCTTCAAGAGTCAGGGACAGGATGCGGTAATCTTAAGCCACAACATTGATTCTGCATTTATTACACAGTTAGAACAGCGCAATCCAACGATTCGCTTCCAGAGAATCGATGCAGATGTGACAGAACATGTGAAAGAAGAAGTGGCAGAGGAAGACAAGGAAGCATTCAAGAAAGTATCAGACAGCTTGATTGAGATTTTCCGTAAAGAGCTCGGCAACGATAAGCTGGATGTGAAGATCGAGAAACTGAAAGATGACAATGTTGCGTCTATGATTACTTTATCTGAGCAGAGCCGTCGTATGCAGGAAATGATGAAGATGTACGGCATGGCAGGTATGGGCATGGATATGGGAGGCGAGAGCACCCTGATCCTCAATGCAAATCATCCGCTTGTAACTTACGTTGTAGAGAATAAGGATAGTGAAAATACAAATATTATCTGTAAACAGCTCTACGATCTGGCAATGCTTGCGCACAAACCGTTGAATCCGGATGAAATGACTGCTTTTGTAAAGAGAAGCAACGAAATTATGATGATGCTTACAAAGTAAGCTCAGTAAAATTTACAGCATATAAAAATATAGTAAACGAGAGCGGCAAGTGATATGCCCCCCTGTCAAGTAGACAGGTCAAATATTTAAAATAAGATGCTCTGAATCAGTCGCACGATTTCGTGCGGCTGATTTTTATGCACACCACTTAGCTTTGTATTTCTCAATTCGTTTATTTTTTGCTATTGGATATGCTTGTGGGATGGCAGAAGAACATTTGATACATTTCTGATTTTATAATTCCCCAGAATCCTTCTGTTGGACCATTGTCAATACAATGTCCTACTCTTGACATAGATTGTATCATTTCGTTGTCTTCCAGTTTCTTTTGGAATACCCTGCTTGTATACTGAAAACCTCTATCGCTATGAAAGATCGGTTTGGCATCTGGGTTGGCTGATATTGCTTTATCGAAAGTTTTAAATACTAACTGATTATCATTTCTGCTGCTAATAACAAATGCAACTGGATACCGATCATAAAGATCCAGAATTGTACTAAGGTATAGCTTTTTTCCCGTTTCAGGAATCTTAAATTCCGTCACATCCGTTGCCCATTTCTGATTCGGAGCTTCTGCATAAAAATCTCTCGCTAACTTATTTTCAGCTGTTTCTTCCGGTTTAGATGCATTGTACTTTTTCTTCTTTTTGCGGATGACAGAATGGATTCCAAGCTTTTTCATAATCCGATGGATTCTCTTTCTGGAAAAATGCGTTTGATTGAAATGATTGATCCAATCTGTCATTCTTCGATATCCCAGGATATGGGAAAAACGTCCATCATACTCTTTGATCAGTTCTGCGATTTCCTGATTTTCCTGTTCTTGCTGTGGAATGATTCTATGTTTCCATTTATAGAAAGCAGCCCTTGCAATTCCAAGCTGTTTGCACATCCAGCTGATGTTCCAGCCGTTGTTTATATAGAAGTATTCAATTGCCAGATACTTTGATTCGTGGCGTTGTTTTCCCAGTCTCACATCCTTTCGAATTCTTTCACTTTTTTTAACAGTTCAACTACCATATCTTTTTCTTCAAGCTGACGTTTGAGCCGGAGATTCTCTCTTCGCAGCCTTTCCAGCTCATCAACCTCATCATCTGTTTTGTGCCGTCCACGCCTGTCTGTAAGACCTGTCTCGCCCGTAGCATTATATTTTTTTACCCAAGAATACACTTGGCTATAAGAAACATCATAGAGTACGGCTGTACCCTTATAATCACGATTGTGTTCAATACAATATGTAACGATTTTTTTGCGTTCTTCAATGGTGGTTTTCCGCCTTGCTTCTGCCATATAGACCTCCCGCTTTGGATCGTAATCCTTAAGTTTTCTATTGGCATTATACATCCTAATCCATGATTCTAAAACACTTGGATGAACTTTATATTTTGCTCCTATATCCACAGAACTGCCGTAGCCAGAGATAACTTCCTCAACACACATGGTTTTAAATTCACTGGTATAGCTTGCATTTCCGTAACCACAGATAAATGCATCTAGTCCATGCACCTTGTAAGCAGCAACCCATTTTTGTATAGTTGCTCTTCCAATGTGATATTTATCGGCCAAGTAATAGAAAGAACCTTTACCATCAAGATATTCCTGAGCTACTTTTGTTCTGAAATCAGCAGACCATTTAGATTTTGACATAAAAAATCCCCCTTAAGTAGATTTTGGTTATTTACCTTGTCTACTTAAGGGCATATCAATTTCCCGACAGCCCCTTTATTTGTTGAAAGAATTTTGGATAATATCATCTAATGTTTGAGCGATTCTGGAAAACTCCTGATTTAAATTCAATGTACGTACAGAAATCTGATTTCCGCTCATCAGGTATGTATTATTGGGAACAACATCTTCATCAGTCTGTGCATAAAGAAGCATTCCGGAGACAGTATGTTCACAGTCCTTTAATTCAAATTCCTTATTTTTCACATATGTAAAAATCTGATAGAGGTTATTGGAATGCAAGGTATTTGTTCCATATTGCCGCTGTGTCATGTGTGAATAATATTTTGCATCGATAATAAGTACATTGTTTCCTTGAGACAACATAATATCGGTTTGCATTTTAGGAAGCAATTGGTTTTCAGAATTATTAAGTTGCCATGCAATCTGTGAAGCATTGGCAGATAGTTCTGGATGTTCTTTTCGGTAGTATTCAAGCAAAAATTTTTCATATAAACGGCACATACGTTGTTCATCAAAGAAATCCATGATTTTTGTCGTACCATCAGTCTGTGTTTGCAGAAGTCCCTTATAAACCAGATAACAGATTCCAATTAACATTTGATAACTTTGGTTGGAACGATTATAATGCTGATTCCAGTTTACAAAACGTAAATCAATGTCACTAACATCAGAAAAAAATAATAACAGATTTCGCAGACTCTTTTTGCGTGTATTTGTAATATTGGCTTTAAGAAGCAGTAACATTGTAGATTTGATAATCTGGTTAAATTGTGTATTAGTTGAAAATTCATCGTATGTACAAATCATTTGCTTCTTCAGCAGAGCTTGAGTTTTAATGGATTCGGAAATATTAAGTTTCCCTTGTAGCGTAGAAAGAGATTCTGATTTTGGTACATAATTTCTTCCTAAGCCACGTTTTAATTGTATGCTAATGCCTTTATCCAGAATGGCTGCACATAATTCAGCGGTGTTATGAAATTTTTCTGTAGCCAGATTTTTGTAACTCTGTGCTTGTAATGATTGAAAAGCGTAGGATAGCATATAGTAAATATTTTGTACAGGAATCATTTAATGGTACTCCTTAATCGATCAGACCAATCTATGATTTTGGCTGGTTCATCAAACCAATATTCTTTTAAAAGAGGAATCAATTCGTATTCTACAATTGATGAAAGTATTTGCACGTTAACTGTATCGGAGGTTAATCCGCAAAAATAGCTGTGACCAATACAGAATCCCTCTCCTAGAGAAATGTCTTCTGCTATTTTTGAATTGAGTTGTTTCACACAAGAAATTAACTTGTTAAAAGCTTCGCTCTCTAAAGAATCTTGATAAGTCTGGAAACCAATGGTATTAAATCCTGGTTTCATAGTATAAAATGAAAAACGTCGTCTTAAAGCATAGTCTAACATGGCAAGACTACGATCAGCAGTATTCATCATACCAATGATATATACATTTGCAGGTACAGAAAAATTTTCGTCAGAATACAATAACTGTAATTCGATACCACGCTTGTCTTTTTCGATTAGCATAAATAATTCGCCAAATATTTTACTTAAATTACCACGATTGATTTCGTCAATGATAAAGAAATAATCATTTTCATCATCTTCTTCAGCTAGTTTGCAGAATTTGTAAAAAGCCCCTTTTTTAATTGTAAATCCATTTTCAGTTGGTCGGTATCCTTCGATAAAATCTTCATATGAGTAGCTCTGATGAAACTGAATCATTTGAACGCGGTTAGGATTTTTTGCACCAATAATAGAATAGGCAAGTCGCTTGGCAGTAAATGTTTTCCCTACTCCAGGTGCACCCTGTAAAATAATGTTTTTCTTCATTTTTAAAACATTTACCAGTGTTTTATAATCTTGCCCAGCCATATATACATCTGAGAGGAAATCCGTAGAAGAATAAATAGGATAGTCGATTTCTGGTTGTGTATCTACATCATCCAATTCATCTGGAGCAAAGATGGCAGTAAGTTTTTCAATATAATCTGTGAATGGAGTGATATCAGTTAGACGTTTGGCAACAGCATTACCAGGATGTTCCCATTCGCCGACTTGTAGCCACTTTACAGAGCGGATGCTTTTATATTCTTGACGAAGATCATCAAAGACATAATCTCCAGTGACAATACCTTTACCAACAAGGGTATTACTACGTTTCGCATAAATCACGTCATTAACTGATATGTTATTTGCAAAATTCCATGCCATCAAAGCCTGATTTTTTCGGGAAGTACTGCTGTCATACACATTTATCAGTTCTTGACGAAGAGCTTCTTTAGAAGCGTATTGGGAATAATCGCCGATGTCGTCCATACCAAGAACCATGATTTCTTTTTGCTGACATTCAATCCAGCTATTATCGTCAAAAATTGTATACATCCAGTGGTGAACTTTATGCTTTTTATCGGAAAGAGTATTTGTGTCAGAATCATCAGGGTCATTAGTATATCCCACATTCTTTCCATAAATATGCCCGAACACTACTCCTGGAATATTACACTTTTGGACAAATAGGGCAATTTGTCCCATGCGTATAAATGGGATATCACTAGGTTTTTGATTTAGAAAATGTAATACTTTTAGCTGAATATCTTGTCCATAAAAAGGAGCAAGTAGAGTAGGAAACAATAGATGGTAATATTTCATTCTCCAAACAGTATTGATTCCAGAAAGATGTTCTAATTGTTTGTAAAGGCGTTCATAATCTGATAAAGATTTTAAAGAACCAAAGGAAGATATTATTTCAGCACCTTCTACCAAATCATTACGGATTTCTCCTGCTTTTTGTATTGCTTCTTCTTCAGTAAGATGTATAGGTCTTAATGGTGATCCGCAAGTCCAACTCTGATTTTTTTTATGATAAAAGAGTCCAAATTTATATGCAGATCCACCAGAAATACCTCCGAATAATTCACGAATATCTTTGTCCATTTCAAGCATATAGCAGAGATTAGTTTTATTTCCTTCGTCGTTATAAAATAAAGAAGTTAATAAATCCTTTCCGGAAAGAGATTTCAACTGTTCTATTCCAAAAAGATTTATAAAATTTTCCCGTGATTCATCAGCTTTGTGGGCAAGTGTAAGATATTCTAGCGTTTGAGATTCGGTATAAAACCATTCAGGAGAATATTTCCCTGATTTATTTTCTGTTATCTGAGTGTTCGACATAATATACCTCCGAATTTATAAACTAGATTTAGTATATCATTTAACAGCGACACTGTCATAAATTATCGAAAAATAGGTATTTATAAATTTACTTGACTTTTAATTCCTACATATGTAATATTTATGTAAATATAATAAATTATCAGGTGCGAGCTGCGAAATCGGTATAACCGATTTCCCCTAGCGAACGGAAGAAATTCTGCAAGCTTTGGTAAGCTGATAACAATACAGTAGGAAAATCCTATCAGGTAAGGTCTAACCAACCGCCTGTACCGAGTCCTTGGAATCGAAGCGGTAACGTTAGATTTAAGCGTAGGACAGGGAGCAACAGAGCCGAAACGAAAGTGAAGTGATTGAGCTGGGAAATTATTATGAGGTTGGAAGTGGTCGATGTGTTCTGTTACACAGCAGACAACACTGTTATGACCGCTATGGTAAGGACATAACAGCATCCCCCAGTCTGAGAGCTTGGTGAGGTTGATGATAAGTATGTTATCAGAACAGCTGAGGTCCTGCCATTTCCTCAGTTAAGAGGTATGGAAACCAAAACAAAGAAATGCGATAGGAATCCAAATGAATGGCAGGAAGTCCGACACAGCCATAGTATCGAAGAAGTCTGTGAAAGCAGATGGAGAAAAGGGCTGTGCACTTTATAGCTTCAAGTGATCAGAAACTATGCAGACGAAAGAGAGCTGAAGAACATGGTAAACGAGTTACTTGGAATACAGTACAATATCGCGAAAGCAAACAGAACTGACAGAAGAGTTCAAAATCTTGCGAATCTAGTAAAACGGATGAAAAGCGGAAGTTACCGCCCAAATCCAACAAGGAGAGTCTATATTCCGAAAGAAACAAAAGGCAAAATGAGACCGCTGGGAATCACAGGAATTCAAGCAGAGACTGGAAGAACGCTTTGGGAAATATGGACTGGAACTGGCGGAAGAAAAGACGAAGATTATAGAATTCGGGAGGTTTGCCAGGCAAAACCGAAAAGCAAGAGGAGAAAGAAAACCAGATACCTTTGACTTTCTTGGTTTCACGTTTTATTGCGGAATGGACGGAAAGAAGCAGTTTTTCCGTTGTAGGGTAAAGACCAGCAAGAAGAAACTCCGCAGCAAAATCAAAGCAATGAAAGAATGGATTAAGGTACACAGAGAAATGCCATTAGAGCAGATATTCAAAACAGTCAATGCGAAACTACGAGGACACTACCAGTATTATGGAGTGACTGACAATACGATGGAAGTGAAGAACTTTCCGATGCAGACAAAATGGCTGCAGTTTAAGTGGCTCAATCGGAGAAGCCAAAGAAGAAGTTATACGAAGGATACTTTCTTTAACGGTTTACTTAGGACATTTCCATTGCTTGAACCAAGTATCAGAGTGAGTTTGTTTTACAGATAGAGTATGAAAATATAGAGTGAAAAGCCGTATGCGTTAATAGCGCACGTACGGTTTTGAGTAGGGATATGGGGAGTAATCCCCATATCTACTAGAGAAAGATATTTTTTTGCGAAGAATTCTTACAAGTGTAATAAAAGGAGAAGATCATGTTAAGAAAGAGATGTGTGATTTGGGAAACGTGTTTGTTGGTCTTTGGCGTGCTGTTTGCGTTTTATCTGATGGGATGTAATCACCGGATAGATAGTGGGGAAGTTAATGAGGCAGAGAATGAAAAGCAGAAAATGAAAGAAAAAAAGATAGAAGAAAAGGTGGTGGAAGAAATCGTTGAGATCTGCCTTGAAAGCTATACAAAAGCGGAAAAAGAAGACAGGTTGGATGATTTAGAGATGATTCGTGAGCTTCTGGATAAGCTTGGAAAAAATGGATATACAGCAGTTGACAGCGAGAATCAAATGAATATGACAGAACACGAGAAGCTGCTGCAGTTTTGCGGAGCGGTAGAAGCAAAGAAAAGAAGCCACATGACTGTCGTGGAGGTTCCGGGAAAAGGAAGCTGTATCATTCGGGAGATGGAAACGAAAAACGGAGATGTGAAGCTTATCAGAAACTATTATGTGTATGGGGATGAAAAAATGGAATTATCCTCAAAAGATACATATCACGCAGAGTCTTGGGAATATACAGAAGATGGATATTTGATGTTTTCTGGGTGGTTGACGCTAAAGGACTCCTATGAAATTACGAGAGATAAGATGATGGAATATACGGCATACAGAGTGCTTCCTTTGGATGAAACGTGTCGAGAGCTGAACCGTAAATATTTACTCCCGGTGGGATATGCCTGTAATAACATGTTTCTGGAAGATTGGAGCGAGGAGGATTTTGGAAAGCTGGACTTCTATGACTTATTTGATGTATTTCATCCGCAGCCTGTGAATGAGTCGGTTTATGATACCTCAGATAATGGCATGAAAACTTGTGCGGTCTATATGATCCCGAAGGAAGATTTTGAACGGTCCATCATGTCAAAATTTAAAATCAGCAGCGAAATGCTTCAATCCAAGACTGTATATGATTCGGAAGAAGAACGCTATGAATATAAACCAAGAGGTTTGGAGGAAGTAGAATATCCTGAGTACCCATATCCGGAAGTAACAGCATATGAAGAAAATGCCGATGGGACACTCACATTAAAGGTCAATGCGGTGTTTCCGTATAGAGGAATTTCAAAAGCATATACACACGAAGTGACTGTGCGGGATATGGGAGACGGAGAAATCCAATATGTGGCAAATCGAGTGGTAGAGCCGGTGGGGAATCAAGAGATAGCATGGCACAAACCACGCTTGACAAGAGCTGAGTGGGAGGCGCAGTATGGAGGAAAGTGATGGAAGATAGAACGTATAAAATACTTGAAAGAAAGAAGGGATTATCATGTCTTATATTTACAAGATTTGCGGAAAGTTGAGCATGGTATTTTATATTGCCACGCTGTATCAATTCTGGCATTTATGTCAATACGGGGGACTGAGAAGCCATGTGTTTCAATTGGCTGCGGTGATAGTAATGTGCGCATGTACATTTCTAATATGGGGGATCGGCAGAAAAAGGGATAAAAAAGATGACTCCGGAGATAAGCCTGGGAAGCGGATGTTTTATATAGAGCTTGCCGTGATTTTTGCTGCAACACTATTCTTTGGAGGACGCATCATTTATTCTGCAATTCCGTATAACGGAGCATTGTCTTGGAAGATGTATGAATGGACACATAAAAAAGAGGTTACGTTGGAGCATAATAATCTGTACGAAAGCGGAGTTGAAGGGATTCTGTCGGATTTAGAGGAGGAATTAAAGCTGCCGGAGAACCTCTATATATCAGGAAAATTCCAGATAGACTTTGATGAAACCGGAAAAATTCAGCGTATTGACACCTTTTTATATGGGCAGGATAAAAAAGGAGAGAAAAATACATACCTCGTTGAGTACAATGTTAAAAAAAGCGATGCGATGACCGTCTGGATAGATGGCAATGTAAATGGAGAATATGAGGAAGATATGCGCCTGTCTCCGATGCTTGAAATACTGAAGAAAGCAGACTGGATAAATCAGGTAAAGGAATGGGCGGGAAATAGCGGACAATCGCAAATATACGAGATTCTTTATATGGGACGAAGGGCGTTTCAGACAGAGGAAGGTCTGCAATATATCGAAGGAAATGCGAAAGAACAAGAAGGATATGGAGTACCAACAGGAAACGAAGTTTTTCAACAGCTTAGAAATGGCGGCGAAATCGTCGGATTTGAGGTGTCTCTTCATATGCCGGAGGCGGAGAATGTGACGCCGGTACGCTATATGATGGAACCGGAATATATGAGTCAGGAAAAATTAAAGCAAAAAAATACGGGGCAGCAGGTGGAAAAAGCGAAGGGCACAGAGCGTTGGACGATCGATCAGAGTGATGGAACCATGTATTTTTTCTTAAATAAGCAGACCGGATGGCGTCTGGTGGTCGCCGACGCTGCTGCCGGAAGTAGATTCTATGTGATGGAAAAGAGTACGGATGGAGGAAGCAACTGGAAGCAAATGAATGAAGACCCGTTTGGCGGTCAAATCGGAGTGACGGAAGGGCTGGTATTTTTTGATGAACAGTTTGGGGTAATCGGGCTTACAGGAGCATCCCAGTCTGGTTCGGAATTGTATGTGACTGGAGATGGAGGAGTTTCTTTTAAAAGAATAGAATTTCCTATGAGTACAGTGACAGAATTGCCGGCAGTTGCAGAAGAATACGGATATACATTGGAAGATTATGATTATTTTCATATGCCGGAGAAAGACGGAGATATGCTGACGGTAACAGTCACAACAGAGGCCGGCGATCGTGACGGGATTGTATTTCGGTCGGCGGATTATGGAAGTACGTGGAAATATGAAGGTGTCATACAGCTTATGCAATAATCAAAAATCGGGTAACGGTCCATTGTAATGGAGCTTACCCGATTTTTATTATATCCAGATTTTCATATTAGATAATACAGACATGGTGATCTCTGCTGCTGTACTGCCATCTGCATGATCTTTGGCATGGATATTGGTGGCAAAAAAGTATGTGTTATCCGTGCGTTCGATAAAACCGATAAACCAACCGTTCACATCCTGTCCGTTTACGCGCCCGGTTCCGGTTTTTGCGTAGAAGTTGCTGGTGTCGGAAGAAGCAATATGAATGGAGTCTTTGACAGCTTTTATATTTTCAGGGGCAAATCCGAAGTCATTGTTATATAGTTTGGTCAAAAGCTCCACCTGCTCGACAGGCGAGATTTTTAAGGATGATTCCATCCAATAAGAAGAAAAATCACCGCTCAAATCTTCGTTTCCGTAGCCGATGTTTCGGAGATAATTCTGAACAGCGCTGCTTCCCAGTTGTTCATCAATGGATTGGAAATACCAGTTTACGGAAGAGGTCATGGCAGATTGCAGTGTTTGGTCTTTGTTCCATGCTTCGAAGGGATAGCTTTCACCGTTCCACCGGATCAGAGAATTTGCAGGTGTAATTATATTATTTTCTAACCCAAACAAAGCGCTGTATAGCTTGTAAGTAGAATTTGGTGCAACGCGCAAAGATGCGCGTTCCTTATCATGTATTTTCCAAGTATCATGTTTTAAATCGTATAGAACAAAGCTTCCTTCATATTCGCCGAAATAATCGGAAAGATCTATCTTAGAATTGTTTTTTGAAGAAACATTTTGTTGATAGTGCGTTTCATCTGCTGCATAGGTAGAAACAAATGGTGTAAGTCCGAAGAGGAGAATGGATGTCAGAAGAAAAGAGAGCATTCCTTTGAACCGCTTCCGTAATGTCGGTTTTTCATAAGTGGCAATGTTCGTAATTCTTCGTTTCATTTGTTTCATACTTCCGCTGATGCCGGAGGCAAAGGGAAAGGGCGTAAGAGAAATTTTCTCGGCAAAATGAAGCAAGGTGTCGCCATAAGCGATATAGTCCGTATGGCTCAACTGATTTAAAACAGAAGTGTCGCAGGCAATCTCACAGTCATTTTTCATCTCATTTAGCGCATATCGGACAAGCGGATGGAACCAGTATATAATCTTGGCGATGTTCATTAGATAATTTACAATTCCATCTTTGTGTTTATAATGCTGTAGTTCATGCAACAGCATATAACGGATATCCGTCTCATTACCATCTGATATAAGAGGAATGGGAAGATAGATGCGCGGACGAAATAATCCTGTGATGATAGGCGATTTTAGAAAAACCGTGCTGTATATAGGAATGTTCTTTGTAATGCCGGATTCCTTCAGGCAACACTGATATAAATCTTCAATCTTCCGATTTTGAAGAGGGAGAGAAGACTTCTTTAAAGCGCGCAGGCGCAGAGCAGATTTTACCATGGCAGCGAGCGCAACCACGATACCGCATATCCAAAGGATCAACAGAAGCCAGCCGATGGATGAAGGTATTTTATTATCTACAGAAAGGGTAAGATCTTCCATCCAGGCATTGCCGGCTGTCTGGTTAAGAGTTGTCGCTTTTCCTATTGTGTGTTCTGCCTTAGAAACAGGAGAGATGCTCAGAGTTTGAAACCATAATATAATCTGTGGAAATTTGAAAAGACGAAACGGTAAAAACGGAACGATTAAAAGCCCAAGCAGCAAAAACCAAAGGTGATATTGCATGCGGGCAGACAGAATGTTTCTGAACAGGTGTCTGGCAAGAAAAAGGATGCCGATGATACCGCAGAGGAATAGATTGCAGATGCCAAAGCGAACCATAAAATCAGCCATAGTAACTTCCTCCTATTTTTTCTTCTGTGAAAGGAGTGTGCGGAGTGTGTCAAGCTCTGCTTCCGATAAGCGGTCATTATCCAGATAGGCAGACACCATTGCAGTGATATCGCCATCAAAATACCGATTGAGAAATGAATTACTTTCTTTATCAATATATTCATTTTCTGTTACTGTTGGAGTGTAGACGAAGACACGACTCTGCTTCTCATAAGTAAGAACGCCTTTTGTTACAAGACGCTTGATCAGGGTCTGAATCGTCTTGGGGCTCCAGCTGCTTGTCTTTACGAGCTTTTCAGTAATTTCATTTGTGCTGATGGGTGCATACTTCCATACAATTTTCATAACTTCAAACTCAGCCTCAGATATTTGCGGGAGTTTATTCATAGAAGTGTTCCTCCTTTTTCCTTACACGACAAGTTCCAGTTCCAGAAGCTTTTTTTGCGCGGCGTCATCCCATGCCCGCTCCAGAGACTTGTCCATTGTAAATGTTTTCATAGAGATTCCGGTAATGCATGTAAGATTCAAACCATCATATGAGAGATTCAGATACATCCCCTGAATATCTTCCGGTCGGAATCCGGTAACGTTTTGTTGATTCAGAAATCCGGGGAAGTTCTCCGGTGCCAGTGACAGAATGATCTTGAAGTTCAAAGGCGTCCGTTTTCCGCGGATGATCTGAAAACAGAATTCCCGCACGTCTTTCCAGTGGGCGTGGGAATCTTCCGGTTTCTCTTCGAAAAAATCTTTTTGTAAATATCCATCGATGGTAAATGTATTAAATGTAGTGATCTCGCCCTCTATAAAAGAAAATTGATCGAATGTATCTTTTAATAGAAGGTGTGACATACTTGGTTTTGTTTTCAGAGGAATGGTAATCATATGTACAGAAACTCCTTGAGAAATGATGTTAAGGTCAAAAGATGCGTAACCGTTCAGCCATATACAAAGTACACAAAAAATCTTCGTTTTCAAACAAGTTTGAACTCAGATTTTTATGACTTTGTGCATGGCTGAATTGTTACTAAGAATATTATAACAATACTAGCGGAAAAATGCACTAATATGTTATAATAATTATTTAAGATATTAGAAACAAAAAAGATGCAAATCTGTGGAGAGATAGAACGATGAGGTTGAATAAATACTTAAGTGAAGCAGGAGTCTGCTCAAGAAGAGAGGCGGACCGGCTCATTGAAAGCGGTCAGGTGACTGTCAATGGCAAGAAGGCGGTTCCGGGCATGCAGGCAGGTGATGAGGACGAAGTCCGTGTGGGAAAGAAGCTGATCCATACAGGACGTGAGAAAATTGTGATGGCGGTTAATAAGCCTGCGGGGATCGTATGCACGGAAGACAAGCGGGAGAAGAAAAATATTATCCGTTTTCTCAACTATCCAGTGCGTGTGACCTATGCAGGGAGACTGGATAAGGATTCCGAAGGGCTTCTTCTTATGACCAATGACGGAGATCTTATCAATGCAATGATGCGTGCAAGATACGGTCATGAAAAAGAGTATAAGGTGACGGTGGATCGTCCGCTAGGAGAAGATTTTAAAGAGAAAATGGAGCAGGGCGTTCACATTACAGATAAGGAAAAGAATCTGGATGCAGTTACAAGACCATGTAAGGTAGAGGTGCTTGGAAAATATACCTTTACCATAGTCTTGACGCAAGGGCTCAATCGCCAGATCCGAAGAATGTGCGAAGCGTTGGGATATAAGGTGAAACGTCTGGTGAGAGTTCGTATTATGAATATTACGCTAGGCAGTCTAAAAGCAGGAGAAGTAAGAAAATTATCAAAACAGGAGTTAAAGGAATTATATGAACAAGCAGGAACGAATGCAGGAATTGGTGGAACTGTTAAATAAAGCATCAAAGGCATATTATCAGGACGCACAGGAGATCATGAGTAATTATGATTATGACAAGCTCTATGATGAACTGCTGAAGCTGGAAGAAGAATTGGGAATTACGTTGTCCAACAGCCCTACAGTGAATGTGGGATATGAAGTTTTGAGTGAGCTTCCAAAGGAACGGCACGAAAGCCCCATGTTATCTCTGGATAAGACCAAGGATGTGGAAGATCTGAAAGCATTCGTAGGAGATAAGAAAGCGCTTATGTCATGGAAGATGGATGGACTTACGATCGTGCTTACTTATCGGAACGGAGAATTGTATAAAGCAGTCACAAGAGGAAATGGCGAAGTCGGTGAGGTGATTACCAACAATGCCAGAGTATTTAAAAATATTCCGGTTAAGATTAGCTATGACGGAGAACTTATTCTGCGCGGTGAAGCAGTGATCGGCTATCGGGATTTTGAGAAGATCAACGAAGAAATCGAGGATGTGGATGCAAAATATAAGAATCCAAGAAATCTGTGCAGTGGTTCTGTGCGCCAGTTAAATAATGAGATCACAGCGAAGCGGAATGTGAAGTTCTATGCGTTTACTTTAGTGCAGGCAGCGAATGTGGATTTTCACAATTCCAGAAAGTGTCAGATGGAGTGGCTTAAGAGTCAGGGATTTGATGTGGTTGAATACGAAGAAGTGACCAAAGAGACGGTGGAAGAGACAGTTATTAAATTTTCGGAAAAAATTGCAAAAAATGATTTCCCATCGGACGGTCTTGTGTTAGTATATGATGATGTGGAATATGGACGGTCTCTTGGGAGAACCTCCAAATTTCCGCGGGATTCCTACGCATTTAAGTGGGCAGATGAGATCCGTAAGACAAAGCTTACAGAGATTGAGTGGAGTCCGTCAAGGACGGGACTTATCAACCCGGTGGCAATTTTTGAACCGGTGGAGCTGGAAGGAACGACTGTGAGCCGCGCCAGTGTGCATAATATCAGTATTATGGAAGAACTTAAGCTTGGTGTGGGTGATGAGATTGAAGTCTATAAGGCGAATATGATCATCCCTCAGATTGCCCGTAATCTGACAAAAAGCGGTGTGAGGGATATTCCGAAGCATTGTCCGGTGTGCGGCGGCGTAACGGAGATCAAACAGGCAGGAAATGCAAAAGCCTTATATTGTCTTAATGAAGATTGTCAGGCAAAGCATGTGAAAGCTTTTGCTCTGTTTGTGAGCAGAGATGCGCTGAACATAGAAGGTCTCTCTGAGTCTACTCTGGAGAAATTTATCGCAAGAGGATATGTGCGGGAGTTTTCAGATCTGTTTCACTTAGACCGTTATAAGGAAGAGATTCAGTCGATGGAAGGTTTTGGTGAGAAATCATACAACAATCTCATTGCAAGCGCAGAAAAAGCGAGACATACAACGCTTCCGAAAGTCATTTACGGACTTGGGATTGCGGGAATCGGACTTGCCAACGCGAAGGTGATCTGTCGGGAATTTCAGTATGATGTGGAGCAGATCATTCATGCAGACGCGGAGCGTTTGAACGAGATCTCCGGTATTGGTCCTGTGCTTGCAGAGGCATTTGCCGGATATTTTAAAAACCAGCTTCATGTCAAGCGGTTCCGGAAGCTTTTGGACGAATTGGATATTCCAAAAGAAGTGGCGCAGCAGTCAGAGCAGATCTTTGCCGGTGTTAATTTTGTGATCACCGGAAGTGTTACACAGTTTGCCAATCGTGGTGAAATAAAGGAATTGATTGAAAGTCTGGGTGGGAAAGTGACAGGATCTGTCACATCCAAGACGAATTATCTCATTAATAATGATGTGACATCTACTTCCTCAAAAAATAAGAAGGCGAATGAACTTCAGATACCGATTATTTCGGAAGAGGATTTTATAGATATGACAAAGAAAAATGGATAGTAAGAACAAGGAGAAAGAAGGGATAGTATGTCTGATCAGGAAAATAAAAATCCAAATGACCAGAACCAAGAAGTAGAAAAGGTTGAAACTGTCAGCGTAGAGTCGACCAAAGATGAGAAGGATGACGAGTACGAAAAAGTATGTTTTATTTGCAGACGTCCGGAGAGTGTGGCAGGGAAGATGATTGATCTGCCCAACCATATTTCTGTGTGCAGCGACTGTATGCAGAAGAGCTTTGACGCTATGAATAATGGAAATATTGATTACAGCCAGCTTATGAATATGCCGGGAATCCAGATTATGAATATGTCTGATCTGGAGCAGGCGATTCCGAAGAAACAGAAGCTGAAGAAGAAAAAAGAAGGGGAAGAGAGAAAGCCTCTGATCGACATCAAGAATCTTCCGGCGCCTCATAAGATCAAAGCCAAACTGGATGATTATGTTGTGGGGCAGGAGTATGCGAAGAAAGTAATCTCTGTTGCTGTTTACAATCATTATAAACGTGTGGCTACAGATACGATGGACGATATCGAGATTGAGAAGTCTAATATGCTGATGATCGGACCAACCGGTTCCGGTAAAACGTATCTTGTGAAGACCTTGGCGCGCCTTCTGGATGTGCCGCTTGCCATTACAGATGCAACCTCCCTTACAGAAGCGGGATACATAGGCGACGATATTGAAAGTGTAGTTTCGAAATTATTGGCAGCAGCAGATAACGACGTAGAGAAAGCAGAACAGGGAATTATCTTTATTGATGAGATCGATAAGATCGCCAAGAAGAAAAATACGAGTCAGAGAGATGTAAGTGGTGAATCCGTACAGCAGGGAATGTTGAAGCTTCTGGAGGGAAGTGACGTAGAAGTTCCGGTTGGCGCAAACAGTAAAAATGCAATGGTTCCTCTGACTACGATCAATACAAGAAATATTTTGTTTATCTGCGGCGGTGCATTCCCGGATCTGGACGGAATCATCAAAGAACGTCTGACAAAACAGGCGTCCATTGGTTTTGGCGCAGATCTGAAGGATAAATATGATCGCGATAAGACGATTCTTGAGAAAGTGACTATCGAAGATTTGAGAAACTTCGGCATGATTCCAGAGTTCCTTGGCCGTCTTCCGATTGTATTTACTTTAAAGGGATTAGACGAAGATATGATGATCAAGATCTTAAAAGAACCACGCAATGCAATTCTGAAACAGTATCAGAAGCTTCTTGCGCTGGATGAAGTAGATCTGGAATTTGACGAAGGTGCGCTTCGTGCCATTGCGAAGAAGGCGATGGAGAAAGATACAGGTGCCCGTGCACTCCGTGCGATCATCGAGGAATTTATGCTGGATATCATGTATGAGATTCCAAAAGATGACAGCATCGGTCATGTAGTAATTACGAGAGAATATATAGAAGGAACAGGCGGACCGATCATTACACTGCGCGGTCAGGATGTTCCGAGACTACAGTAGGGGGAAATTTAAATGGAGAATATGATAGAATTAGCTGTACCGGCATGGCTCTGCATTCCATTTGCAGGGCTTTTGCTCTGCATTGCGGTACTTCCTTTGGTCAAAGGAGAATGGTGGGAGAAAAATCAACCGCTTGTGGTGGCTGTTTGTTCCCTGCTATTCATTATCCCGTTTGCAGTGTTAAATGGACCGGCAGCTTCAGTGGAAACAGTATTGGAGTGTGTGTTAAATGATTACCTGACGTTCATTGTCCTGTTATTTGGACTGTTTTGCGTAGCAGGTAACATAACTTTGGAAGGTGACTTTGCAGGATCGCCGAGAATTAATGTGGCACTTCTGGGATTTGGTACTGTACTTGCAAGTGTGATCGGCACGACGGGAGCAAGTATGCTTCTTGTGCGTCCGGTGTTGAAAATGAATTCATGGAGAAGAAGAAAACGTCATATTATGGTGTTTTTCATTTTCCTCGTATCCAATATGGGCGGCTGTCTGACACCAATCGGAGATCCGCCGCTTCTTATGGGATTTATGAGAGGAGTTCCGTTTTTCTGGAGTATGCATTTATTCAAAATATTGATCTTTAATGCAGTTATCTTATTGACGGTATTCTATTTCCTCGATCGCAGAGCTTACCGCAAAGATATTGCAAGAGGATTGAAACCGGATATCAGTAAACCGGGAACAGATTTTAAGATTGATGGTCTTCACAATTTAATCTTTGTTGTTATGATCGTGGCAGCAGTTATCTTAAGTGGTACTTTGCCCAATATGCCGGCATTTCAGGATGCTTCCGGTAATCCGCTGGGGATTCATGTGTTTGGAGAGGTGACACTGAGTTATGCTTCACTGATTGAAATTGTAATTATCCTGCTGGCGGCGTATTTGTCCTTTAAAACAACCGATGCGAAGATTCGTACAAGAAACCATTTCACATGGGGAGCAATTCAGGAGGTTGCAGTGCTGTTCATCGGTATTTTCATTACCATGCAGCCGGCGCTTATGCTTTTGAAGGCATATGGCGCGCAGCTTGGAATTACAAAGCCGTTGCAGATGTTCTGGGCGACCGGCGCACTTTCAAGCTTTCTTGATAATACACCGACCTATCTTGTATTCCTTACTACCGCAGGTACGCTTGGATTTACGAGTGGAATGGCAACAACGGTGGGAACCGTGTCCGTGAAGATGCTGACTGCAATTTCCTGTGGAGCAGTATTTATGGGAGCAAATACTTATATCGGTAATGCACCGAACTTTATGGTGAAATCTATTTCCGACGAAAATGGTATTAACATGCCTTCTTTCTTCGGATACATGTTATGGTCCTTGATGTTTTTGGTGCCGGTGTTCCTTGTGGACAGCCTGGTATTCTTTGTGTAAGGAGGGAGAGCGGATATGGAAGATAAACGTAAAAAATGTCTGGAAATCGCAGAGCGGATCTATGATCTGGATTTAGAAGTGTATCGATGCGTCGGCTCTTCTCTTGGACGCGCATTTTCTGAAGAGCGGAAAATCTGCGTGGAGAATCTGGCGGAGCTTATGATGATCCGTCCGCAGGGACATCTTCTTCGAAGTGAGCTGGCTCTGATCAGTAATATGGCAAGAACCATTAAGAACAAAGAAGAAAAATCCAAGGTGATGACAGAATATGATGCGATTTTAAAAGAAGTTGCAGCCCTTCCGGATACATTTGGACAAGTAGATATCATCAATGAAGAGCGTGCAAAATTAAACACCGCCAATCTTCATCAGAAGTTTAAGGACGATGATCATCTGGTTATCTGTATCGGACGTACACAGGGAAGTGCGGGAAATGACATCGGATTTGCCCTGGCAGATGCTCTTCACATTAATTATTATGACGTGGAGATTTTCAGTGAAGTATTAAAAAGACTGGAAGTAGAAAAGGCGGAGGATTATGGAATCCATGCCGAAGAAGATACACAGGGCGGAATGATGGCAAATAAATATCAGAAGGGCTTTGAATCTTCGAAAGGAATCAAAGAACGACTGAGAGAATTTAACCGTTATCACGGACTTAAGAAAGCGGATGCAATTTTCTTTAACCAGAGTGATCTTCTCTGTAAAATGGCAAAAGAGGAAGATTTTATCGTTATGGGACGATGCGCAGACGTAATTCTTGCCAATAACCGGATTCCCCATGTGAGTATCTTTATTACAGCTCCGTTTGAACAGCGAGTACGCCGAATCATGGAAGTGCAGGGGATTGGATTTAAAGAAGCTGCAAAGCAGTTAAAAAAATATGATAAAAAACATGCAAAATATTTTCATAATTATACCGGATTGAAATGGGGCGCAGCTGAAAACTATGACATCTGTTTTAACAGTGCAAGCTATGGAATTGAAGAATCGGTAGAGATCATTGAGAGATTGTTAAATAAACATCTGCATGGATAGCGAACTGCTTCATATACTTAAAGCAAAAGTATATGAGGCAGTTTTTTTATATGAAAGAATTTCAGGCAAGTCAGATAAGCTGTAAAGAGAAGATTTCGTCAGAGGATTATTGGGACTTTATCTTTCCACCGAATAGAAGTCAGGAAGTGCTTGGCGTTGATAGCGGAGATATGTGTATGCAGGAGATGGATTTTGATTTTTATGCGGCGTATGTCAACCGCTTGGATCTGGAGCCACTTACGCTGGAGCGCTATTGGTACAATTCCATACCGGATTGTTACAGTCTCCTTGATATGGAAGCACTGGAAGATGCCGGGATAACGGCGGTACAGAATTATCCGACGTTAAAATTACTGGGGGAAAATGTGATGATCGGCTTCGTAGATACAGGAATTAACTACAGCAATCCCATTTTCTTTGACTCAGAAGGGAAAACGAGAATTGTCGGTATCTGGGATCAGACGATACAGACAGGGACGCCGCCGGAAGGATTGGAATATGGAAGCGCCTACACGGAAGAGGAAATCAACCGGGCGCTTCGTGCAGAAAATCCCCTCGACATTGTACCCAGTGAGGATCTACATGGGCATGGGACATTTCTTGCCAGTGTGGCGGCGGGAGGTGCAGATCTGGAGCAGCAATTTCTTGGGGCGGCTCCGGCGGCATCCATTGCAGTAGTAAAACTGAAAGAGGCAAAGAAGTATCTGAAGGATTTTTACGCAATTCGGGAAGATGCGCTTTGTTATCAGGAAAATGATATTATGTTGGGGCTTAAATATTTGAATCATTTGGCGCAGCAGAGGAAGATGCCGCTTGTAATCTGCATTGCCCTCGGAACTAATTTCGGAGGGCATAACGGAACGACCCCCCTATCGCTGATCTTGGACTTTTATTCCCGTGTGTTAAATCGCAGTGTCGTGATCGGAACGGGAAATGAAGCGGCAAAAAGGCATCATTATTATCACCGCTTTGCAGACAGAAACAGTACATCTTCGGCAGAAATCCGGGTGGGGAATGGGGTCACTGGTTTTGTGACAGAGCTTTGGTCAGCGCTTCCGAATGTCGTGACGCTTTCTATCACATCTCCTTCCGGGGAGCGTACAAGACAAGTATCGTTAAGACAGGGATATCGCTATCACTTTGTATTTACCTTTGAACGGACAGAAGTAGATGTAGAATATCGCCTGTTTCTTGAGAATAACGATTCACAGCTTATTTTTATGCGGTTTCGCAATCCGGCGCCGGGAATATGGAGAATCAATGTGGAACCGATACAGATGTCGGAGGGCGAGTATCACATGTGGCTTCCCATGGAAGAGTTCTTAAGCGGGGAAGTGTATTTCCTCGAAGCGAATCCGGATAACACGCTTACAGAGCCCGGAACAAGCAGGCATGCGATGACAGTGGCATATTATAATAGTGACGATAATGCGGTTGATATTAATTCGGGGAGAGGGTATACTAGAGATGGAATTATTAAGCCGGATTTTGCAGCGCCGGGAGTGAATATCACCGGAGCCGGTATTCAGAAGAATTTTGTGACGAGGAGCAGCTCCAGTGCAGCGACAGGAATCACTGCCGGAGCAGTGGCGTTGCTTCTGGAGTGGATCATGCAGCAGCCGGGGGCGAGAGGGGTGAGCGCAAGCCAGATCAGAACGATCATTGTGCTGGGTGCGAACCGGCAGCCGCAGGCTGAGTATCCCAATGAGGAGTGGGGGTATGGGACGATGGATCTGTATCGTTCACTGGATACTTTGCGCCAGCTGTAAGAAAATAGAGAAAAGGAGACAAAAGTAATGGCAGATTTTTTTGAAGAACTTGGAAAGAAAATATCAGATGTGGCAAGTGACATCGGGAAGAAGACAGAAGATACGATAGAGATTCAGAAGTTAAAGAGTAATATCCGAGGACTTCAGCGTGCGAATGACAGGGATTTCATTGATATCGGACGTATGGTTTATGAGAAGTTTAAAGACGGTGAGATCTCAGATCTTGACTATGTGGCAATGTGTGAAGCGATTGAAAAGCGTGACAGAGAGACGAGAAGACTGGAAGAAGAGATCAAGCGAATTAAGGGAGTTTTGTAATGGTTGCCGGTTTTGTCGGTATGTTTGCGATTCTTCTCTGTATTGATATGGGGATAAAGCAGTATATCGAAGATACATTTGACAGACGGGAAGAACGAAAGTGTATTGTTCCGGGAATTGTGCTTCGCAAAGTATATAACCGTGGCTTTTTGTTAAGTACCTTGGAGAAATATCCCGGAATTGTGCAGGGGGCTTCTGCCGTCACAGGCGTGGTGATTTTGTTCTATGATTTCTTGTTGTTCCTAAAGAAAGGGAAATGGTTGGAGAAAACAGGAATGATCTTTCTCACAGCAGGAGCAGCCAGCAATATTTACGATCGTCTGGTAAGGAAAAAGGTGATTGATTACATTGGTTTTCAGAGCAAAAATAAATTCCTTTCCAGTCTGACAGCGAATCTTGCGGATTTCTATATTGTTATCGGTGCAGTTTTCGTCGGAATCGGCAGGATTGGTAAGAGGAAGTAAAGACGAGTAATATTGCGTTTAAAATGAAGCAAAGGAGCATATCAGTTTTCACTATGTGATTTCTGATATGCCCCTTTTTTATATAAGGATATTCATAGTATACTATTATTTGCCTTCGACTTCAGCCATTTTCATAGCGCGAACCTTAAGCGGCAGACCGAACAGATTGATAAATCCGTCTGCATCGTGGTGATCATAGAGATCGCCGGTTGTAAAGCTTGCCAGAGATTCGCTGTACAGAGAGTATGGAGAAGTTGTTCCGGCTTTGATGATATTTCCTTTGTAAAGTTTGAATTTTACTTCGCCTGTCACATATTCCTGTGTGCTCTCGATAAATGCCTGAATTGCTTCGCGAAGTGGTGTGAACCATTTACCTTCATATACAACCTGAGACAGTTTGTTGCCCATTTCTTCTTTTACTTCATAAGTAGCACGGTCGAGAACGAGTTCTTCTAACTGCTGATGTGCTTCATAGAGGATGGTTCCACCAGGTGTTTCATAAACTCCGCGGGATTTCATGCCCACAACACGGTTTTCTACAATGTCGCAGATTCCGACGCCGTGCTTTCCACCAAGTTCATTTAGCTTGCGGATAATATCAGAAACTTTCATTTCTTCTCCGTTGATGCTCTTAGGAACACCTTTTTCAAAAGTCATTGTTACATACTCTGCTTCATCCGGAGCTTTCTCAGGAGATACGCCAAGTACCAGTAAGTCGTCATAGTTTGGTTCGCATGCAGGATCTTCCAGTTCCAGACCCTCGTGGCTGATGTGCCATAAGTTACGGTCACGGCTGTAACTGTGGCTTGCGTCAAATGGGAGATCAATACCATGTGCTTTACAATATTCAATCTCTTCTTCACGAGAATTCATGGTCCATACGTCTGTCATACGCCAAGGCGCGATAATCTTGATATCAGGAGCCAGAGCCTTAATACCGAGCTCGAAACGGATCTGATCGTTTCCTTTTCCGGTAGCTCCGTGACAGATTGCAGTAGCCCCTTCTTTTCTTGCGATTTCCACAAGACGTTTTGCAATTGCAGGACGTGCCATAGAAGTGCCGAGTAAATATTTATTTTCATAAATGGCATGTGCCTGTACGCAAGGTACAATGTAATTGTCGCAGAAATCGTCTACGATATCTTCAATATATAATTTGGAAGCGCCGGATAATTTTGCACGTTCTTCCAAACCGTCTAATTCTTCTTCCTGTCCGCAGTCTACACAGCAGCAGATAACTTCATAGTCAAAATTTTCTTTGAGCCAAGGGATAATGGCTGTAGTGTCAAGTCCTCCGGAATACGCTAATACAACTTTCTCTTTCATATGTAAAACCTCCTAAACTGTAAATTGTTTTGCCTGTATAAATATGCAATTCTTGATCGCAAGAATTAATATACACCAATATTTATAAATATGCAATAGAAAAATGGAAAAAACATGAAATTATTCAAAATATACAAAACATATGTATAAAATGAATCAAATATAGTGCAGTGTTAAAATGAGATCATTTCGGAAATGTTGTCTTGACATATATAGATGTTCTATGTATTATAAAGATAAGAACATATATAGATGTTCTATATATTAAAAATAAAGAATAAGGACGATGTGACGGAAAGAATGAAAGGAGAGAATAAAAATGGCTGTTGATAAAAGTTTGTTGTCAGGAAGTAACTCTATGCTTCTTATGAAGCTTCTGGAGGAAAAAGATATGTATGGTTATGAAATGATCGAAACGCTTCGAGAACGTTCTATGAATGTCTTCTCATTGAAGGCGGGGACACTATATCCAATTCTTCATAAATTAGAGGAGCAGGGATATGTGGAAACCTATGAGGAAGAGATTGGAGGGAAAACGAGAAAATACTATACACTTACTAAGGCGGGGAAAAAACAGCTTCAGGTGAAAAAAGAAGAGTGGGAAGAATATTCACAGGCAGTGGGAAGAGTACTTGGAGGTGTATGTTATGGATAAGAAGGAATATTTGGAGATTCTGGCAGAGCAGATTCGTTATAAAAAAGCGCTTCCGATGATTGAAAAAGAACTGGAAGACCACATGGAAGATCAGAAGAAGGATTTTTTAGCGTCCGGGATGACAGAGAAAGAAGCCGAGGCAGCCGCAGTTATGGAGATGGGAGACCCGGTGGCAGTCGGTGTTGATATGGACCGCATTCACCGACCAAAGATGGCTTGGGGATTGATCTTGCTTACCGGAGCACTTTATCTGGCAGGAATGATTTTTCGATACCTATTGTATGATCGGAGCGGTCTAGGGATCTATATTGCAAATTCATGGGTATATTATGTGCTTGCATTTGTAGTTATGATTGGAGTTTGTTACGTGGATTACAGTAGAATCGGAGAAAAGGCAAGAGAACTTACAGTCGGACTGTTTCTCATTTTGATGGCAGGTATCTGGTTTGGTGGGACGGTTGTCAATGGAAGTTTTGGATGGATCAGCGTTGGCGGAATGATGATCCTGAACGTAAGGGTATTAGTATATCTGTTCCTTCCGTTGTATGGAGCAATTCTGTACCGTTACCGCGGACAAGGATATGAAGTGATCTGGAAGGCAGCTGCATGGATGCTTCCGGCGGTTGTGGTAGTGTTTTATGCTAACAGCTTAATGCTTGCTTTGTTGTTATGTGTATTTTCGATGGTCATATTTCTTTTATTGTATGCCGGTATGGTTTGGAAGTTTGGGGCAGTGTATCAGAAGGAGCGGCTGCAAATGCTTCTTCCGCCTTATGGAGAAGAAATATCAGCGGTAATGGAGCCTCTTAGGTCAGCGGCAGCGAACAGCCATATGGTCGGAAGTTCGGCACAGGCAATGAAAGGACTGGAAATGTATGGGGACAGAGACTTTTTATTTACCTATATCCTTTCATTTTGCGGAATTTTGACAGCGGTTCTGTTTATTAGTTTAATTGCAGTTTTGCTATTCTATCTGCTGAAGCATACACTTCGTCAGAGAAACCAAGCGGGCAGAATCATGGGCTTAGGATGCACGGTAGTGCTTGTAGGACGGCTGGTGATCTATCTTCTCGGTAATCTGGGACTGCAGCCATACGGAGATGGATACTGCCCATTCTTAAGCACAGGAGGAAGCAGCGCGGTTGTGACCGGAATATTGCTCGGATTACTATTTAGCATCTACCGATATCAAAACATAGCAAAAGAGCCAAAGAAAAGCCGAACAAAACAAATCTGCCTTTAACAGAGTGTTAACTCAAAGATACCCATTTAACACATAAAAACCGAATAGAACACAGAAAAGACAGTTGACTTCAAATGAGAAGTTGATTGTCTTTTTTCTAATATAAAAAAGAATCGCAGAATATCTTAAAAATAATCAATAAAAAATACTTGCATAATATACAATAAAGAAGTATAATTATGCAAAACTTTTCAAAAAGGACAGGGCAAAATGCAGTTTGGGACGTAGCAAAGTGCAAAAGTGCTACGTCCCCAGGAGGTAATTATGATAAAAGCAGGGATTATTGGAGCCACCGGCTATGCCGGAGCGGAGCTTGTTAGAATTTTGATGAATCATAGAGATGTGGAGATTGTCTGGTATGGTTCCAGAAGTTATGTGGATCAGAACTATGCGGATATTTATAGAAATATGTTTCGGATCGTGGATGCTAAATGTATGGATGATCATATGGAGCAATTGGCAGAAGAGGCGGATGTGATCTTTACTGCTACGCCGCAGGGCTTCTGTGCGTCAGTGATGACGGAAGAGATTCTTAAAAAGACGAAGACCATTGATTTGAGCGCGGATTACCGAATCAAGGATGTAAAAACTTATGAAAAATGGTATGGGATCGTTCATCAAAGTCCCCAGTTTATTGAGGAAGCGGTATATGGTCTGTGTGAGATCAACCGGGAAGATGTGAAAAAAGCGAGACTTGTGGCAAATCCGGGCTGTTATACAACCTGCTCCATATTGACAGCATATCCGCTGGCAAAAGAGGGGGTTATTGATATGAATACCTTGATCATTGATGCCAAGTCCGGGACATCCGGAGCGGGAAGAGGGGCGAAGCTTCCGAATCTGTACTGTGAGGTTAATGAAAATATAAAGGCTTACGGAGTTGCCAGCCACAGACATACACCGGAGATTGAGGAACAGCTTGGCTATGCTTCAGGAGAGCAGGTGGTGCTTAACTTTACACCGCATCTTGTGCCGATGAACCGGGGGATTCTGGTGACAGAATATGCATCTCTTAAGAAAGAAGTTACATACGAGGATATAAAAGCAATTTACGAAAAATATTATGACAAAGAACAGTTCATCCGTCTTTTGCCGGAGGGTGTATGCCCGGAAACGAAATGGGTGGAAGGCAGCAACTATGTAGACATAAATTTTAAGATTGATCCGAGAACAAACAGGATTATCCTGATGGGCGCCATCGATAATCTGGTAAAAGGCGCAGCGGGGCAGGCAGTACAGAATATGAATCTTATGTTTGGTCTGCCGGAAAATGAAGGACTTAACCTGGTTCCGATGTTCCCGTAATAAAAGGAGTGGTTAGATGGTAAGAGTAATGACAATAGAAGACTATGATCAGGTCAAAGAGCTTTGGAACAGTATCAAAGGATTTGGAATCAGAAGTATGGATGATTCAAGAGAAGGCGTTGCCCGTTTCTTAAAGCGTAACCCGACAACCAGTGTAGTGGCAGAAGAAGACGGGAAAGTTGTAGGCGCGATCTTATGTGGTCATGACGGCAGAAGAGGATGCTTATATCACGTCTGCGTTCACAAAGACTACCGAATGAGAGGCATTGGTAAATCCATGGTGGCATTTGCCATGGAGGCGCTTAAAAAAGAAGAAATCAATAAAGTTTCACTGATCGCATTTACAAAGAACGATATCGGCAATGCATTTTGGAAAGAAATTGCATGGACGAAGAGGGAAGACCTTAATTATTACGACTTTACGTTAAATGAGAAAAATATTACAGCGTTTATTCAGTAAGAAAACAGTAGATAGAAATGAGAAAGAAGAAAGGATGGATGGAATATGAAGAAGATAAAAGGTGGAGTAACCGCAGCAAAAGGATATGAGGCAGCAGCAACGGCAGCAGGAATCAAATATAAGGATCGCACAGATATGGCAATGGTCTACAGCAAGGTGCCTTGTGTGGCAGCAGGAACATTTACTACCAATGTGGTAAAAGCAGCTCCTGTAAAATGGGATCAGCAAGTTGTTGCGTCAGGTGCCGGTGTGCAGGCAGTGATTGTAAATTCCGGCATTGCAAATGCATGTACTGGAGCAGAAGGCTTTGGTTACTGTGAAGATACGGCAAAAGCGGCAGCAGAAATGCTTGGGATATCGAAAGACGGAGTGCTTCTTGGCTCTACAGGAGTGATTGGAAAGCAGATGCCGATGGATAAGCTGATTGCCGGAGTAGAAGTGCTTGCGGGAAAGAAAAATGATTCTATAGAAAGCGGAAATGAAGCGGCAAAGGCAATTATGACAACCGATACATGTGAAAAAGAGCTTGCGATAGAGATTGAAGCGGGCGGTAAGACAGTCACCATAGGAGGAATGGCAAAAGGCTCCGGCATGATCCATCCTAATATGTGTACGATGCTTGCGTTTATTACGACGGATGCAGTTATTTCAAAAGAAACACTGCAAAAGGCTTTGAGCGAGGATGTGCAGAATACGTACAATATGATTTCCGTAGACGGTGATACATCCACCAACGACACCGTTCTCCTTCTGGCGAATGGTCTTGCGGAAAATGAGGAAATTATATATGGAAGTGAGGATTATAACAAATTTGTCGAGGCGCTTCATGAGATCAATGAGTATCTTGCAAAAAAAATCGCAGGTGACGGAGAGGGCGCGACTGCTCTTTTTGAAGTGAAAGCGGTAGGATGTGCAAGCGAAGAACAGGCAAAGACACTGGCGAAAGCGATTGTGTGTTCCAATCTTACCAAGACAGCGATTGCAGGACACGATGCGAACTGGGGAAGAATTCTGTGTGCAATGGGTTATTCAGGTGCACAGTTTGATCCGGAGAAGGTCGATCTCTTCTTTGAGAGCAAGGCAGGCAAGATTCAAATCGTTGAAAATGGAACAGCGATAGATTACAGTGAAGCAGAAGCAACGAAGATTTTGTCAGAATCGGAAGTGACTGCCATTGCAGATGTGAAAATGGGTGAAAAAACAGCGACGGCATGGGGATGTGATCTGACCCATGGATATATAGAAATTAATGCGGATTACAGAAGCTAAAGAAATAAAAAAATATAAAAAGATATAAAAAAATTACGAAAATTCACAAAAAGGCGGCGATATAGATGGATAAACAGATGCAGAAATATTTGGACAAGGCGGAGGTGTTGATCGAGGCGCTTCCTTATATCCAGCGTTTTAACCGGAAAGTGATCGTAGTAAAGTACGGCGGAAGCGCAATGGTAGACGACACTTTGAAGGAACATGTGATTCAGGATGTGACATTGCTTAAGCTGGTAGGTTTTAAGCCGATCATTGTGCACGGCGGAGGAAAAGAAATCAGCAAATGGGTGAGTAAAGCAGGCATGAAGCCCAAATTTGTAAACGGACTGCGTGTGACGGATGAAGAGACGATGGAGCTGGCGGAGATGGTACTTGGTAAAGTAAATAAAAATCTTGTACAGCTTGTAGAAAGCCTTGGGGTGCGTGCCATTGGCTTAAGCGGCAAGGATGGAAAGCTTCTGTCTGTGAAAAAGAAATTTGCCGACGGAGAAGATATCGGATATGTCGGAGATGTCAAAGAGGTCAATGCGCGTATCTTATATGATCTTCTCGAAAAAGATTTTCTTCCGGTTATTGCCCCGATCGGGCTGGATGATGACTACAATACTTACAATATTAATGCCGATGATGCTGCCTGTGCGATTGCCCGGGCAATGAGAGCGGAAAAGCTTGCATTTTTGACAGATATTGAAGGAGTATATAAAGATCCAAAAGATCCGGAAACTTTGATTTCAGAATTGAAGGTGTCAGAAGCAAGAGCGCTTATGGATGAAGGATATATTGGTGGAGGCATGCTTCCGAAACTTTATAATTGCGTGGAGGCTATCGAACATGGCGTATCAAGAGTCCACATTTTAGACGGAAGGATTCCGCATTGCCTGCTGCTTGAAATATTTACAAATAAAGGAATCGGTACTGCGATTTTAAATGATGGTGAGCCGACTTATTATCGAGGAGAGGAATAGCATGAATGAATATATGAAAATGACGGAGGAAAATCTCCTTCATACTTACAATCGTTTCCCGATTACCTTAGACCGGGGAGACGGTGTGTATTTATACGATACAGACGGAAAGAAATATCTGGATTTTATGGCGGGAATTGCAGTGTCAGGTCTCGGCTATGGGAATGTAGAGTTGAAAAATGCGTTGAAGGAACAAATTGACAACCTGCTTCACTCTTCGAACCTATATTATAATACCACTTGCGGAAAGGCGGCAGAGGCGCTTCGCAGAGTAAGCGGGATGGACCGGATATTTTTCACGAACAGCGGGGCAGAGGCAAACGAAGGCGCTTTAAAGGCAGCGAGAAAATACGCATGGCAGAAAAAGAGCGGACGGTTTGAATTCATTGCAATGAAAGATTCTTTTCATGGAAGAACAATGGGAGCGTTGTCGGTAACAGAGCATCCGGCTTACAGAGAGCCGTTCGAACCGTTGATTCCGGGCGTATCCTTTGCTGAATTTAACAATCTGGAAAGTGTGAAGAAGCTCGTAAATGAAAAAACCTGTGGAATCATTGTGGAGCCTGTTCAGGGAGAAGGCGGAATCAATACCGCAACAAAAGAATTTATGACCGGAATCCGCAAGCTTTGTGATGAAGAAGGTATTTTGATGATCTGTGATGAGATCCAGTGCGGCATGGCAAGGACGGGAGAAATGTTTGCATGGCAGCTATATGGAACAAAACCGGATATTATGACGATGGCAAAGGCAATTGGAAGCGGAGTGCCGGTGGGCGCATTTGCCATGACCAAAGCTGTGGCGGAAGCATCTTTGAAGCCGGGAGATCACGGAACGACATATGGAGGAAATCCACTTGCCTGTGCGGCGGTTGCCAAAACGCTGGAGATCTATGAAAAGCAGAAGCTGGCAGCGCACGTAAAAGAAGTTGGTGACTACCTGGAGGAACAGCTGAAAAAGCTGGTGGAAGACTACGACTGTGTGGTAGAACAAAGAGGTCTGGGACTCATCCGGGGAATCAAGCTAAGTGGACCGGTGGGAGAAGTGGTGAAAAAGGCGATGGAAGAAGGGCTTCTTATCATCAGTGCCCGAAGCGACGTGATTCGTCTGGTACCGCCTCTGGTGATCGAAAAAGAGCATGTAGATGAAATGATTGAAAAATTGAGAAAAGTCTTATAATGAAAAACCAGTCATCTGGATATACTGATAGTAAAAATGTGGAGGTATAGATTACGATGATTGGTTTTTTGATTGCGATCCTTTCAGGAGCGCTGATGAGTGTACAGGGGGTATTTAATACACAGGTGACAAAAACTGCCGGAATGTGGGTGAGTAATGGTTGGGTGCAGCTTACCGCTTTTTTGGTATGCGCAGGAGCATGGCTTGTGACAGGGAGAGATTCTGTATCGGCAATTGCCAAAGTAGAGCCAAAATACCTTCTTTTAGGCGGTGTGATCGGAGCGGGAATCACGTGGACGGTCATTAAAAGCATGGAACAGTTAGGTCCTGCAAAGGCAGCTCTTCTGATCGTGTTTTCTCAGCTTATTATCGCATATCTGATTGAATTGTTCGGTCTGTTTGGGGTAGAGAAAGCTGCGCTGGAATGGAGAAAAGTAATTGGTATGGTGATTGCCCTGATTGGAGTTGCAATTTTTCAATGGAAATAGTAGAATAAATATAACTTGCATAAAGAGGGGTATTTACAGTCTCGACAGCTGTAAAGGAGAAGATTTATGCGAGGAAAATGGATCAAATTGTGTATCATAATGTTTTGTTTCACTCTTTGTTATGGATGTTCTAAGAAGGAAGAGCGGGAAACGCTTGCCGAGGTTCAGACGATAGTGGAAGATTCGGAAGAACCGCAAAAAGAGCAGAAGGAAAAGCAAAATGAAGAGGGTGGAGCAGAAGGCGGGAAGATCTGCGTGTATGTATGCGGGCAGGTCGTTGAGCCGGGAGTTTACGAACTGAAGAACACAAGCCGTCTCTATGAGGCGGTGCAGGCTGCGGGAGGTATGACAGAGACTGCAGCAGATACTTATTTGAATCAGGCAGAGAGCCTAAAGGATGGTCAGAAAATATATGTCCCGTCCAGAGAAGAAGTACAGGCGTCGGCTGTCCCTTTGCCGGAGGGAGAGCAGGAGGACGCAAGAGTAGATCTTAATAAGGCGTCGAAAGAAGAATTGATGACGCTGAACGGCATCGGCGAGTCAAGAGCAGATGCCATTCTTGAGTACCGCAAGAAGCAGGGTGGATTCCGTTCGGCAGAAGAATTAAAAGAAGTAGAAGGAATCAAAGACGGTATATTTGACAAGATCAAAGATCAGATTAAAGTTTCATGAGGGGGTCGCAGTATGGAAGGAAAAAGGGTATTGGTTGTCGATGATGAAAAGTTGATCGTGAAAGGAATCCGGTTCAGTCTGGAACAGGACGGCATGAAAGTGGACTGTGCTTATGATGGGGAGGAAGCGCTGAAGCTTGCCAGAGAGAATTCTTATGATATGATCCTGCTGGATGTGATGCTTCCAAAATGCGATGGCTTTCAAGTGTGTCAGCAGATTCGGGAGTTTTCCGATGTGCCGGTTATTATGCTGACAGCAAAAGGGGATGATATGGATAAGATCCTCGGACTGGAATACGGCGCAGACGACTATATTACCAAACCATTTAACATTCTTGAGGTGAAAGCAAGAATCAAAGCGATCATGAGACGAATGGGCAGAAAGAGTCAGGAAGAAACGAACGATAAAGTAGTGACAAAAGGTGACATGAGAATTGACTGTGAGAGCAGACGGGTAGTGATCAGCGGAAAAGAAGTGAACCTCACAGCTAAGGAGTTCGATCTTTTGGAGCTTCTTGCCATGAATCCGGGGAAAGTATACAGCAGAGAGAATCTTCTGAATATTGTATGGGGATACGAGTATCCGGGAGATGCCAGAACCGTGGATGTACATATTCGAAGACTTCGTGAAAAGATTGAAACCAATCCAAGTGATCCGAAGTATGTATACACGAAGTGGGGAGTGGGTTATTATTTCAAAGGTTAGTAAGTATATCAAAGCAGATATGTTAAAGAGTCTCCGTTTTCGGATCGCGCTGCTTGTCATTGTCGTAGGATTTTGTTCGGGCGCACTGATGAGAGCGGTGATTCTTAATAGTTATGAAAAAAGAGCCGTGGAAGTGCAGACGGCAGAGATACAGAATCAGTGCACTATTCTTTGTAATCAGCTGAGAACATTAGACTATTCAGACGGGATTACATCTGAAGTAATCAAGGGCGAACTTACCCAATTGTCCAATATCTACAGCGGACGGGTAATGGTCATCGACAGTGAATACCGCATTGTAGAAGATACATATGATATGGATAAAGGAAAGACAATCGTGTCGGAAGATGTGATTCGGTGCAAAAATGGGAACAGCACCAGTCGTTATGATGCCGAAAATCGCTATATTGAGGTGGCATCACCGATTATGGCAATGGATTCCGATGAGGTATCCGGAGTGATCCTTGTAAGCATTTCCACAGATCCCATCGTAGAAGGACGGCAGATTCTGGAGAACAAAGCGGACATTCTGGGGATGGCAATGGGACTTGTGACGATAATCACAGCGTTGTTCCTTGGATTTGTAATGGTGAAGCCATTTGGACGAATCACTCATTCGATAGCTGCTGTGACGGAAGGGTATAATGCCGATTATCTTCATGAAAACAGCTATACAGAGACAAGGCTTTTATCGGAAGCCTTTAACAAAATGCTCGGAAGACTGAAAATACTGGATGATTCCAGACAGGAATTTGTATCAAATGTGTCGCATGAATTAAAAACTCCGATCACATCTATGAAGGTTTTGGCGGATTCGCTCCTTTTACAGGATGACGTGCCGGTGGAATTGTATAAGGAATTTATGGAAGATCTGTCCGAGGAAATCGAGAGGGAAGCTAAGATCATTAATGATTTGTTATCGCTTGTGAAAATGGACAAGACAGCGAACACCATGAATATCCGGTCGGAGAATATGAATGAGCTTGTGGAGAAGATTTTGAAACGTTTGCGTCCAATCGCAGCAGCCAATAATATTGAGGTCGTCTATGAGAGCTTCCGTCCGGTGACAGCAGAGGTAGATGAAACAAAATTTTCGCTGGCGCTTAGTAATCTTGTGGAAAATGCGATTAAATACAATAAAGAAAATGGCTGGGTGCATGTATCCTTGAATGCAGACCACAAATTTTTCTATATCGAAGTGGCGGATTCAGGAATCGGAATTGCAGAGGATGAAGTGGAACATATTTTTGAACGTTTTTATCGCGTGGATAAATCTCACTCCAGAGAAATCGGCGGCACAGGGCTTGGGCTTGCTATAGCAAGAAGTGCAGTTGTAATGCATCGGGGCGCGATCAAAGTGTTCAGTCAGCCGGGGGAAGGAACAACATTTACTATGCGGATTCCACTGAACTATGTGGCGTAGAAAGAAGGAAGAATGATATGAAGAAGAGTAGAGATATGATAGCCCTATTCCTTGTGTGCGTCCTCTTTTTAACAGCCTGCGGAAAAGACAGGAAGCCGGCACAAGGGGAACCTGGTATCTACTATGTCAATGTAGAAGGAACGGGGCTTGTAAAAGAGGAGATTCAATTGAAAGGAACATCCGCAGAGGAACAGGTTCGAAATGTACTCAAAGCCATGCGCCGAGTGGAGGATACAACGGAATACCAAAGCGCTTTTGCAGAAGAGGCAAAGCTGGAAAAATGGGAGCTGTCCGATGAGTGTGTGAAATTGTACTTTGACGACGGGTATGAGAAGCTTAGCGGAGAGGGGGAATTGTTGCTCCGGGCGGCAGTCGTGCAGACGTTGACACAGATCGACGGTGTGGATGATGTGAGGTTTTTCATAGAAGATGAGCCTTTGAAGGATCAGCATGGCCGCGAATTGGGAGCTATGAATGCCGAGGACTTTGTGGAAAATACAGGATCTTCGCTTCACTCTTATCAGGTTGAAAAGTTTCGGCTTTATTTTTCGAATGCTAAGGGAGACAGACTTGGCTCGGAAACGGTGAAAGTACGGTATAACAGCAATACGTCGAGAGAAAAAGTAATCGTGGAAAAAATACTGAAAGGTCCGGGAAAGGACGGAAACTTTCCGGTGATTTCTCCGAATACAGAAGTGCGCAGCGTGTCAGTGAAAGACGGAATCTGTTATGTGAATTTTAATGAAGAGTTTTTGAATACAGATTATAAAGTTGACCCGTATGTGACCATTTATGCATTGGTGAATTCAATCGTAGAGAATTGTGCGACAGGTCAGGTTCAGATTCTGGTCAACGGAGAGACGAAGGTTACGTATCAAAGCAGTGTAGATTTAAGTCAGCCTTTTGCGGCAGACTATGATTATGTGGAGAAAAAGGATTGAGAAACAGACCATTATGCAGTGTGTGCCTGATGGTATTTCTGATTTTTTCCATAGGAATGACGGCAGGAGGCAGTCGGTTCTTTCGAGAGCTTGTGCCTCCTGAAATGAAAAAGCAGGCAGGAAAAGAAGTTCAGATTACCGGTCAGGTATATCAAATTGAAGTCAGAGAATCTTATCAAATTCTATATCTTATTTTATCAAAAAAAACATCCAGAATTCTTGTATATGATGATGCAAAACAACCGGTTCAAATAGGAAATAAAGTAAACGTCAAAGGAGAGCTTTCTCTTTTTGAGGAAGCGCGGAATCCGGGAAATTTCGATCAGAAATTTTATTATGAAAAACAGAAGATAGGAGCCTTCCTGTGGGCAGAAGCTCTGCGCGTGACAGATAGAGAAAGCAATCCCTTGAAACAGGGACTGTATGAGCTGAGACAGAAGTGGAAACGGATTCTTATTGACGCAGCAGGAGAGGAAGACGGCGGGGCTCTGGCGGCAATTCTCCTGGGAGAAAAACAGGGGATGGACCGAGAAATCAGGGAACTGTATCAGGTAAACGGGATTGCCCACGTGTTAGCTGTTTCGGGACTTCATCTGTCGTTCCTTGGTGTGGGAGTCTATCATCTCCTGCGAAGAATCACGGGCTCGTATACCGTGGGAGGGCTTGCGGGCATATTATTTTTGTCTGCTTATATTTTGATGATCGGAATGACGGTTTCGGCGTTTCGGGCAATGGTGATGTTTTTGTTTCGCATAGGAGCAGATCTTTCAGGCAGACATTATGATAGTCCGACAGCGCTTGCGGCTGCTGCGGTGATCGTCTGCTTGTGGCGCCCGCTTTCTCTGTACGATAGTGGCTTCTGGCTCTCGTTTGGAGCTCTGATAGCAATTATTTTCATTCTTCCGATATTCAAAAATTTACCAGCACAAAGCCTTTGGGCGAGTGTCAGTGTGAATCTTTTCCTTCTTCCGATTTTGATGTATTCGTTTTATGAATTTCCGATTTATGGAGTTTTCCTGAATCTGATTATAATTCCGCTGTTGTCGGTACTGATGGCAGCGGGTCTTACAGGAACGATGATCAGTCTGTTTTGGGAACATGCAGGAGAAGCAATCTTTTTGTGTTGTCGAATGATTTTCCGGGTGTATGAACATAGCTGTGAAGCGGCGATTCGTCTTCCTTTTGCAAGGGTGGTCACAGGGCAACCGGATATATGGAAGATCCTGTTCTATTATGTTTTTCTGTTCGCAGCGGTTTTATTGCTGAGAAAGAAGGAGGAAAACAAAGGGGAGAAACGAAGCAGAAAGAAGAGGGGCGTTCTTTCGGTTTTGCTTGTGGGTACAGGGATGACAATTTTATTATTTACAGCACAAGTAAAAGATAAAATCACAATTACAATGTTGGACGTGGGACAGGGAGACGGGCTTGTGATACGAGGTCCGGAAGGGAAGACCTATTTCATGGATGGTGGGAGCAGTGATGTGAAGAAGGTAGGAGAGTACCGGATAGAACCCTATCTTTTATCTCAGGGAATCGGGAGTCTTGATTATGTCTTTGTCTCTCATGGAGACCAGGATCATATTAGCGGAATCAAGGAGCTGGTGCAAAGGCAAAAGACAGGGGTAACAATTAAGAGGCTTGTTTTTCCGACGCAGACCGTATGGGATGATGCACTGAAGGAGCTGGCAGAGATGGCAGAAAAAGAAGGAATTCCTGTTTTTACAATGGAAAAAGGCCAATGTCTGACGGAAGGGAAGCTGTCTCTTGCCTGCATACAGCCGGGAAAAGGAGAGATGGAAGAGACCGGGAACAGTGCTTCGTTAGTGCTTGCTCTTCGATATGGTGATTTTGACATGTTATTTACCGGAGATGTGGAAGGCAAGGGAGAGAAGCGTCTCGTCGACCATTTGCAGAGAGAGTATTCTGAATGTGTGTGGGATGTGTTAAAGACCGCTCACCACGGGTCCGGAAATTCTACAACGGAAGAGTTTTTGAAAACAGCCGCTCCCCAATATGCTTTTATATCAGCCGGGAAAAATAATTTTTACGGGCATCCTCACAAGGAGACGTTGGAGCGATTGAAGGATGCGGGGGCTATTGCATATTCTACGCAGGAAGAAGGAGCGGTGACGATCGTTGTATCCGAGGGAGAGTTTACGATTTCTGGTTTTAAATAGTTGAATTACAGGAGGAAATTCGCTATACTTTTTGGAAGAAGATCGAGACGGGGATAAAAATATGAAGAGTCTGAATGAAGATATTAAAACAGGTGTATTTAAGCAGATTTATCTTCTCTATGGGGAAGAGGCGTATCTGAAAAAACAGTATAAACAGAAGCTTACAAAGGCGATGATCTCGGAAGACGATACCGTGAATTACACTTATTATGAAGGAAAAGGAATCAATGCGGCAGAGGTCATTGATCTGGCAGAAACGATGCCTTTTTTTGCGGAGCGAAGACTGATCGTGCTCGAGAACTCCGGCTTTTTTAAAAACGCGGTGCCGGAGCTTGCCGATTATCTGAAAAATCTTCCGGAAACTGCATACTTTCTTTTTGTGGAGTCAGAGGTAGATAAGCGCGGTAAAATGTATAAGGCGGTGAAGGAAAAAGGCAGGATCGTGGAGCTGTCAAGGCAGGATGAGAAAACGATTCTCTACTGGATTGCCGGAAATGTAAAAAAAGAAGGAATGAAGATTAAAGAAACCACAGCCAGATATCTGGTGTCTAAGACGGGAACAGACATGGAAAATCTGGAAAAAGAGATGGAAAAACTTTTTTCCTATACAATGGGACAAGAAGAGATAACTGTTCAAGATATTGATGAAATCTGTACGACCCAGATTACAAATAAGATCTTTGACATGGTCGAGGCGGTAGCTTTAAAACAGCAAAAGAAAGCATTAGAGTATTATTATGATCTTCTGGCGTTAAAAGAGCCTCCGATGCGTATTCTATATCTGTTGAGCCGTCAATTTAAGCTGCTGCTTCATGTGAAAGAACTGGTAAAGCAGGGAAATGATAAAGCGCAGATTGCCAAGTCCGCGGGGCTGCATCCTTTTGTGGCGGGAAAATATATGAGCCAGTGCCGGAATTTTAAGAGCAGTGAACTTCGCGCGATCATGGAAGAGTCCGCAGAGATAGAAGAACTGGTGAAGACAGGAAGACTTGGAGACGTGATGGGGGTAGAAGTTTTCATTGTAAAATACAGCACCCCTGTGGTACAATAATTATGTATGTTATTAGATAAGGAGCGACGATTGTGGCAGGAATAGATCAGAATAAAATCAGAAATTTTTGCATTATTGCACATATAGACCATGGAAAATCAACATTGGCGGACCGGATCATTGAGATGACCGGTTTGCTGACAAGCCGGGAGATGCAGTCTCAGGTATTGGATAATATGGAACTGGAAAGAGAGCGCGGGATTACGATCAAAGCTCAGACCGTGCGTACTGTATACAAGGCAAAAGACGGCGAAGAATATATTTTCAATTTGATTGATACGCCGGGACACGTGGATTTTAACTATGAAGTATCCCGAAGTCTGGCAGCCTGTGACGGCGCTATTCTTGTAGTAGATGCTGCGCAGGGCGTGGAAGCGCAGACACTTGCGAATGTATATCTTGCACTGGATCATGACTTGGATGTGATGCCGGTGATCAATAAGGTGGATCTTCCAAGTGCGGAACCGGAACGTGTGATGAATGAGATTGAAGATGTGATAGGTATTGAGGCAATGGATGCCCCGCAGATCTCAGCGAAGACGGGACTGAATGTGGAGAATGTGTTAGAGCAGATCGTGGAGAAGATTCCGGCGCCGACAGGAGATGCGGCAGCGCCGCTGAAAGCGCTGATCTTTGATTCCCTCTATGATTCGTACAAAGGCGTGATTGTATTTTGCCGAATTAAAGAAGGAACGGTAAAGAAGGGCACGCCGATTCTGATGATGGCGACAGGGGCAAGAGCAGAAGTTGTGGAAGTGGGCTACTTTGGAGCCGGACAGTTTATTCCGTGTGAAGAACTCTCGGCAGGAATGGTTGGATATATTACTGCCAGCTTAAAAAATGTAAAAGATACCCGCGTAGGTGATACGATTACTAATGCGGCGAGTCCGTGCGCAGAGCCGCTTCCGGGTTACAAAAAAGTGAATCCTATGGTTTACTGCGGAATGTATCCGGCTGATGGGGCCAAATATCCGGATCTTCGGGATGCGTTGGAAAAACTTCAGTTAAATGATGCATCTCTTCAATTTGAACCGGAGACATCCATAGCACTTGGCTTTGGTTTCCGCTGTGGATTTTTAGGTCTGCTTCATCTGGAAATTATCCAAGAACGTCTGGAACGAGAATATAATCTTGATCTGGTAACAACAGCGCCGGGTGTTATCTACAAAGTGCACAAGACAAATGGCGAGGTGATTGAACTTACCAATCCATCGAACCTTCCGGATCTTTCTGAGATTGAGTATATGGAAGAGCCAATGGTAAAAGCGGAGATCATGGTGACTTCTGAATTTATCGGAGCGATCATGGATCTTTGCCAGGAGCGAAGAGGCGTCTATGAAGGAATGGAATATATAGAAGAGACTCGAGCAGTGCTTCGCTATCACCTTCCGCTTAATGAGATTATTTATGATTTCTTTGATGCGTTAAAATCCCGTTCTCGCGGCTATGCGTCTTTTGACTATGAAATGGATGGTTATGTTCAGTCAGAACTTGTAAAACTGGATATTCTTATCAACAAAGAAGAAGTGGATGCATTATCCTTTATCGTACATGCCGATACTGCCTATGAGCGTGGACGTAAGATGTGCGAGAAGCTGAAAGAAGAGATACCAAGACAGCTCTTTGAGATTCCGATTCAGGCAGCGATCGGAAGTAAGATCATTGCCAGAGAAACGGTAAAAGCAATGCGTAAAGACGTATTGGCAAAATGTTACGGCGGAGATATCAGTCGTAAGAGAAAGCTGTTAGAGAAGCAAAAAGAAGGTAAAAAGCGTATGCGCCAGGTGGGAAATGTAGAAATCCCGCAGAAAGCATTTATGAGTGTGTTGAAGTTGGATGATAAATAAATGAAACCGTTAGAATTATATCTTCATATACCATTTTGTATCAGTAAATGTAAATATTGTGATTTCCTGTCCGCTCCTTCCGAATTTCAGGAGCGGCAGGATTATGTGGAGAGCCTTTGCAGAGATATCCGGTCTTATCGGAATCTGGCAGAGGCTTATGTTGTTGTGAGTATTTTTATTGGTGGGGGGACGCCTTCCATTTTGACGCCTTCGCAGATAAAAGATATTTTTAAGGGTATAAAAGAAACTTTTAAGTTGTCTGATGAGGCGGAAATTACGATTGAGATGAATCCGGGAACAGTAGATAAGGAGAAGCTTCGGACGTATCGAGAGGTGGGAATCAACCGGCTCAGTATCGGACTTCAGTCGGCGTTGGATGAAGAATTGAAAAAGCTTGGACGGATTCATACATTTGAAGAATTTCTGGACACTTATAAGCTGGCAAGAGAAGAGGGATTTCATAATATAAACATCGATCTCATGTCAGCAATTCCCGGTCAGACAGTGGAAAGCTATGAACATACATTGCGAACTGTTGCGGAGATAAAGCCGGAGCATATCTCAGCATACAGTCTGATCATTGAAGAAGGAACCCCTTTTTACGAGCGCTACGGACAGGGGGAACATCAGGAGGAGCTTCCGGGAGAAGAAGACGAGCGAAGGATGTATAAGATGACGAAAGAGATTCTGGCGCAATATGGATACGAGCGGTACGAGATCTCCAATTATGCGAAGAAGGGTTACGCCTGCCAGCATAATCTCGGATATTGGGAGAGGGCAGAGTATTTAGGGATTGGAAGAGGCGCCTCTTCCCTTATGGATAATCAAAGATGGATACAGGGAGAAGAAAAGGAAGAAATCGATCGACAGGGACAGATGGAAGAATTTATGTTTCTGGGACTTAGAAAGACGGAAGGAGTTTCCTACGCTGTATTTGAGAAGGCTTTTGGGTGTACAATAGAAAGCGTTTACCATGAAGTGATCCAAAGAATGAAAGAAATGGGATTGATGGAAGACGCAGATGGATATCTGCGCCTTACAGAGAGAGGAATTGATCTTAGCAATTACGTGATGAGTGAATTCCTCTTATCCGTTTAAAGCTGGAAGATAATACCGGCTGCGGCTCCTGCAACGATCCAGAACAGCGGGTGAAGTTTTCCCAGTTTTTTGATCTGCATAAGCCCGAAGAAAATGATGCATAAGGCAAGATTCCAGTAATTGATCCCTGTCACACCATTTGTGACTGTGACGAGCGTAATTTTTAAAAGCTCCCATACCGCATAGCCGACGAGAGCCGCGACGGTAGGACGGATTCCGTAAAAAACAGCTTTCACAGTAGGATTTTCACTGAAATTATCCAAAAATCGTGCGATGATAATAATGATGATTAATGCCGGTGCTGTCAGAGACAGTGTAGCGATCAGAGCGCCCGGAATGCCTGCGGCGTTGTAACCGGCATAAGTCGCCATATTCACGCCGACCGGTCCGGGGGTGCTTTCACTGATGGCAACTACGTTGGCAAGTTCACTGGCAGTATACCAGTTGTATTTTGTCGTAAGATCCATAAGAAACGGTAAAGTAGCCATACCGCCGCCAATGGAGAATAGTCCTATTTTAAAAAATTCAAATGCAATCTGTAAATAGATCATGAGTTTTTACTTCCTCCTGTTCTTTTTGCAATAACACCGATGATTCCGGATAAAACAATGATCACAGCTGTCGGAATCGGAGAGAAGCAGGCAAGGATAAATCCACCTGCGAATAAGAAACCGCCAAGCTTGTCGACAATCCCTTTTTTTGCCATTGTAACAACGGTGTTAAGCATAAGGGCGCAAACAGCTATTCGGATGCCGGAAAGGGCATGAATGACTGCCGGATAGTGGAGCACATTTTTAAGCACAGTTGCTACGAGGCAGATAATGATGATAGAGGGAGAGATAACGCCTAAAGTAGCGAAAAGACCTCCCCAGAAACCAGCCTGTTTATATCCTACGTAAGTAGCGGTATTTACTGCAATGATTCCGGGCGTACACTGTCCGATGGCATACATGTCCAGAATCTCTTCTTCGGTACACCAGTTCCGCGTTGTAACGATTTCACGCTGCAGCATGGGAAGCATGGCAAGTCCGCCTCCGAATGTGAGTCCTCCGATCTTAAAGAAACTCATATACAATTCTCCTAATTTTTGAATCTTCATAAGTTCACCCTCTATAACAAGCTCGCCATAATGGCAGCATAAACTTCCTGATTTTTTTTCGCCCAGTTGTTGGCAATTGTTTCAGCCTCTCCCTGCGAAGGAACTGCGATCGTCAGATCGATGAGAGGCGCGCCCCGTTCGATCACCTGACAGCGCACATTGTATTCACCGGAAGTGCTCTGGTAGAAATCTGCCTTTACAGAAACTTCATTTTTTAATTCATACTTTTTCTTCTTCAAGAAAGTATGGATATCTGTCTGAATAGCCGGTGAAATGTCATTTTTAAAATATTGTATCGTAGCAGCGCCTTCTTCTGTCAGATGATAAAATGTTCTGCTGTGGGTTGCTTCTTCGTGGATGAAACCCGAAGACAGAAGTTCGGATAAAGCCTGCTGCAATTTGAAATATGTTGTATATCCCTCATCTAAGATAAATTCGGAAATCTGGGAATTAGTCAATGGAAAATCCACCTGATCCAACATATATAAAATAATTAACTTGTATAATTTAAATGTTTCTGCCATGTATAAACTCCTTTCCCTGCCAGATGTTTTGTTCTTTAAAGTAACGCTGCATACCATTTAAAACCTGACGTTTGTTCCCGGTCCAGAGAGGTGCAACGAGCAGTTGCTTGGGTCCGTCTCCGGTCAGTCGGTGAATGACGATGTCAGGTCGCAGGCTGCAGATGCACATTCCCAGCAACTCATAATATTCCTCTCGCGAGGGGAGATGGAAGGGGTGCTTTTCGTAGTAATCAGCAAGATCGGTATGCTTCAGTATGTGTAACAGCTGAAGCTTTATGCCCTGAATATCTTGTGTATTTAAATAGCGGATCGTATCCAACATCATTTCTCTTGATTCTCCCGGAAGACACAGAATCGTGTGAACGATCACGGTTATGCCAATCTTTCGAAGCTTCCGAAGAGCATCCTCGAATACTGGAAGCTTATAGCCGCGCCGGATAAACTGTGCAGTTTCTTCATGGATTGTCTGGAGTCCGAGTTCAACCCAGACCGGTTTCTTCTTATTTAATTCAGCAAGAAGTGCAAGAACGTCATCGTTTAGACAGTCCGGTCTTGTGGCGATGGACAGGATACGAATATCTGGGTGATTGATCGCTTCGGTAAAGACGGATCTCAAATAAGAAACCGGGGCATAGGTGTTCGTGTATGCCTGAAAGTAGGCAATGTAGGAGGAACCACTGTGCTTTCGGATGCTTTGAGCTTTGCCGGCTTCAATCTGTTCGGTAATGGAAGTGCGCCGATCACCGGCAAAATCACCGGACCCTCCGGCGCTGCAGAAAATGCAGCCGCGCACACCAAGAGTGCCGTCTCTGTTCGGACAGGTCATGCCGCCGTCAAGAGCAATCTTATATAATTTCTCGCCATAAGTCTGTTTTAAATAATAGTCAAGAGAATTGTATCTCTTTTCGTCCCAACGCATTGTCATATTCTTTGTCATATCTCCGCTTTTTTGCTCCGCTTATAATGATAACACCGGAAAGGGGGGCAAAGCAATAATAAAAAATACTTTTAAATTTAACGAAAATATAGTATACTGTATATTAATATTTTATAGTATGCTTCAATTCAGTCTGTTCAGGCTGAAATTCCCTTAAAACAATTTTTGAAAAGCAGGAAAGGATTGTATAAAAGATGATGAGAGAAAAATATGAGTCTCTTCCTCTTGCTACGTTGAAAGAGCTTGCGAAAACGCGGGGATTAAAAGGAATTTCAACGATGAAAAAAGCAGAGGTGATCGAACTTATGCTTAAGGAAGATGAGAACGAGAAGAAAAAAGAGAAGAAGAGCAGCCAAGAGACGGTAAAGGAGATGTCTGCCAATACAGGAGATAAGGAGCTGAAGGAACTTCACGATATAGATAAGCTTGACAGCGGAGTTGCTGTATGCGGGATTTTGGAAGTTATGCCGGATGGCTATGGCTTTATAAGAAGCGCCAATTATCTGCCGGGAGAAAATGATATCTATGTTTCACCGTCCCAGATCCGCCGGTTCAATCTGAAGACCGGAGATATTCTGGAAGGAAATACAAGAATTAAAACACAGCAGGAAAAATTCAGCGCGCTTCTGTATTTGACAAAGATTAATGATATTGATCCGCTTGTAGCGATGAAGAGAAAGAATTTTGAAGATCTCACACCGATTTTCCCGGATGAGAGACTCCGACTGGAATGTGGACGGACAAGTACCGCTATGCGTATTGTGGATTTGTTGTCTCCGATCGGAAAAGGTCAGCGTGGTATGATCGTTTCTCCTCCGAAGGCCGGTAAGACAACACTCTTAAAGCAGGTGGCGCAGTCTGTGCGGAAGAATAATCCGGAGATTCATCTTCTGATTCTTCTGATCGATGAGCGTCCGGAGGAAGTTACTGATATTAAGGAGTCTATCGAAGGAGATAATGTAGAGGTTATCTATTCCACGTTCGATGAGCTTCCGGAGCATCACAAGCGGGTGTCGGAGATGGTGATTGAACGCGCTAAGCGGCTGGTAGAGCATAAGAAAGACGTTATGATTTTACTGGACAGTATTACAAGACTGGCAAGAGCGTACAACCTTACTGTTCCGCCGTCAGGAAGAACCCTTTCCGGAGGACTTGATCCGGCGGCTCTTCATATGCCGAAGCGTTTCTTCGGTGCTGCCAGAAATATGAGAGGCGGCGGAAGCCTGACCATTCTTGCCACTGCGCTTGTGGATACAGGAAGTAAAATGGACGATGTAATTTATGAAGAATTCAAGGGAACAGGTAATATGGAGCTTGTATTAGACCGTAAGCTTTCTGAACGGAGAGTGTTCCCGGCGATCGATATTCCGAAGTCCGGTACAAGACGTGAGGATTTGCTTCTGACGAAAGAAGAGCAGGGGGCGGTAGATTCTATGCGTCGCGCATTAAATGGAATGCGCCCGGAAGAGGCGGCAGATAACATTCTGAATATGTTCTCAAGAACCCGCAATAACGAGGAATTAATGCAATTAGTAAAAAAGACAAAATTAATCTAGACAAGAGAGAGGTTTTGTGATACAATAACAAAGCTGTTTAGAACACGAAACATAATCGCGATAATCGCGTAACTAAAATAAAGAAGAGGTGAAAATCATGAAAGAAGGAATCCATCCAGCATATCATCAGGCAACTGTAACTTGCAACTGTGGCAACACATTCGTAACAGGTTCTACAAACGAAGACATTCACGTAGAAATTTGTTCAAAATGTCATCCATTCTATACAGGACAGCAGAAAGCAGCTCAGGCTCGTGGACGTGTTGATAAGTTTAATAAAAAATACGGAATGGACAAATAAGTATTGCATGTACTGGGGGTTGAGGTTGTATGATCTCAACCTTTTTTAAATTTCCGAATATGAGGAGAATATATGAAGTCATCGAATATTGGAGGACAGGCCGTTTTAGAAGGCATTATGATGAAGCATAACGAGGAATATGCAGTAGCTGTCAGAAAGCCGGACGGAGAGATCTCTGTAAAAAAAGAAAAATACCACAGTATTGTAAAATGGAAAGTGCTGACAACGACTCCTTTTATCAGAGGTGTCTTTAATTTTATTGATTCTATGGTAATCGGAATTAAAACCTTGACTTATTCCGCCAGTTTTTATGAGGAGGAAGAAGAAAAAGAAGAGGTTCTCACAGAAGAAGCGGTGAAGAAGAAGGAAAAAAAGGAAAAATTGTTGATGGGCGCGACAGTGGCGTTCTCGGTTGTTGCGGCAGTGGCAATATTCATGGTGCTTCCTTATTTTCTGACCTCTTTCCTGAAAGGACTGATTCCGTCCTATCAGGTGCGTACAGTCATTGAAGGGTTAGTGCGTATTGGAATTTTTGTGTTATATGTATTATTGATCTCAAGAATGGAAGATATCCAGCGCACGTTTATGTATCACGGAGCAGAGCATAAATGCATTAACTGTATTGAGCATGGACTTCCGCTTACAGTAGAGAATGTAAGGAAGAGCTCCAGACAGCATAAGCGCTGCGGAACAAGCTTTCTGTTTCTTGTGCTGGCGATCAGTATCGTACTGCTCCTTTTGATTCACGTGGATTCTGCGGTGATGAGAGTGGTTGTGAGGATTCTTCTTCTGCCGGTGATCGCAGGTATTTCTTATGAAGTGCTGAAGCTGGCAGGGCGAAGCGATAATATCCTGATCAATCTCATCAGCAGTCCGGGACTTGCAATCCAGAAATTGACGACAAAGGAACCGGATGACGATATGATTGAAGTGGCAATTCAGGCGGTGGAAGCAGTGTTTGACTGGAGGGCGTATGAAGCAGAAAATTTTGACGTTACAGACACTGTATAGAGAAGGACAGATACAGTTGAAGGACAGTGGGATTGAAGAGTATCAACTGGACGCATGGTATTTGTTAGAATATGTAACAGGAATCTCGAAAGCATCCTATTACGGTGATCCGAATCGGGAACTTTCCGCTGCACAGGCAGAGGAATACTGGAAGTGTATTGAGAAACGGTCTGAAAGGATACCGCTTCAGCATATCACCGGAGTTCAGGAATTTATGGGACATGAATTCTTTGTCAATGAGCATGTTCTGATTCCGAGACAGGATACGGAAATTCTCGTAGAACATGCACTCGACAAGGTGGAAGACGGGAAGAAGGTACTTGATATGTGTACCGGTTCCGGCTGCATTTTGTTAAGTATTTTAAAGAGATATCAGGTACAGGGAACCGGAGCCGACATTTCTTCCGAAGCCTTGCAGGTGGCAGAGCGCAACAGGAAGCATCTGGCACTTCCGCAAGTGGAGTGGCTTCAGAGTGATCTGTTCGAGAAGATTGAAGAAAAATATGACGTGATCGTATCGAATCCGCCATATATTCAGACCGGGGTGATTGAAAGCCTTCAGGAAGAGGTAAGGCTTCACGATCCATATATCGCTCTGGACGGAAAAGAAGACGGACTTTATTTTTACCGAAGGATCATAGAAGATGCCAAAGCTTATCTGGAAGATGGGGGCTGGCTGCTCTTTGAGATCGGATACGATCAGGCGGAGCCGGTCACAAGGCTTATGGAACAGGCCGGTTATAGTGAAATCCATGTGAAAAAGGATCTGTCAGGTCTTGACCGTGTGGCAGGCGCAAGGTACAATAAAAATTAGCTGTAGTTTTGCAGTTTGAGGAAGGATTGGACAAAGAGAGGAGAAAAATATGTTTGATAAATTAGAAGATCTGCTCATTCGTTTTGAGGAAATCTTAAGTGAACTTCAGGAGCCGGATGTGGCAAATGATCAAAACCGTTTCCGTAAATTAATGAAAGAACAAAATGATCTTACTCCGATTGTTGAGGCATATAGAGAATATAAGACATGTAAGCAGGCGATCGCAGACAGCCTTGAGATGCTGGAAATCGAAAGCGATGAAGAGATGCGTGAACTTGCCAAAGAAGAATTAAATGATGCGAAGAAGCGTGTGGAGGAATTGGAGCATGAGCTTAAGATCCTTCTGCTTCCAAAGGACCCAAATGATGACAAGAACGTAGTGGTAGAGATTCGTGCCGGAGCAGGCGGAGACGAGGCGGCTCTGTTTGCGGCTGAGATTTACCGTATGTACCTTCACTATGCAGAGAGCAGACGCTGGAAAGTGGAGCTGGTGGAATGTGAAGAGATCGGCATCGGCGGAATGAAGAATGTTACATTCATGATCAATGGACAGGGCGCTTATTCTGTAATGAAATATGAGTCCGGTGTTCATCGTGTACAGCGTGTGCCTGAGACAGAGTCCGGCGGACGTATCCATACGTCAACTATCACAGTAGCCGTGATGCCGGAGGCGGAGGACGTGGATGTGCAGATCGATGAGAAGGATATTCGTATCGATGTTATGCGTGCGTCCGGTAACGGTGGTCAGTGTGTCAATACGACCGACTCAGCAGTGCGTCTTACACATTATCCGACCGGAATTGTTATCTACAGTCAGACAGAGAAGTCACAGCTTCAGAACAAGGAGAAGGCATTTGCGCTTTTAAGAGCCAAATTGTATGATCTGGAGTGTCAGAAGCGTCACGATGCAGAGGCAGAGGCGAGAAAGAGTCAGATCGGAACAGGAGACCGTTCTGAGAAGATTCGTACTTATAATTTCCCACAGGGGCGTGTAACAGATCACCGAATCGGGCTTACACTTTACAAGCTTGACAAGATCATGAACGGAGATATCCAGGAGATCATCGATGCATGTATCGCAGCAGACCAGAGCGCGAAGCTTGCTCAGATGAATGAATAAGATTGAATAAATAATAGAAAAAAAGGGGAATACAAGCAAGGCTTGAAGTCCTCTTTTTTCAATATTTATCTTCGGCTTGAAGAAGGAAAAGGTGGGTATAATAAGAAAAAACGAAAAGGGGAAGAAAGAATGTTAGATAGAAAAAGAATGCGTACAGCGATGTTGATTGTGATGGCATTTTGTCTGCTGTGTATCACTTCTGTAGTTGCAGGAGACAGAGAGAAAAAGATAGATATACTGTTTACTCATGATGTGCATTCTCATCTGGACTGTTTTAAAGTGAAAAAATCCGGGGAGAAAACGAAGACCGTGGGCGGTTTTGCAAGAATGAAAACGTTGATCGATGAGAAACGAAAGGAAGATCCGGGACTTCTGCTGTTGGATGGCGGTGATTTTTCTATGGGAACGCTGTATCAGACCATCAACCGGACCGAAGCCGCAGAGCTTACGATGATGGGAAGGCTTGGCTATGATGCGGTGACCTTCGGAAATCATGAATTTGATTACCGGAGCAACGGATTATCAGAGATGCTTATTTCAGCGGTGAAAAATAAGGAAGAAGATGCTTCTCTTACACTTCCGATGCTCCTGAGTGCGAACATTGACTGGGAGAAAAATAAGGATCAAGAAGATCAAAAACTGCGAGAGGCAATGGAGCTATATGGAGCCAAACCGTATACGATTCTTGAGAGGAACGGTGTGAAGATCGGAATCTACGGCGTGCTGGGACAAGAGGCGGAGGATTTTGCACCGGAGAGCGGAATCGATTTTGATCCTATCGTAGATACTTCGAAAAAGATAGTCAAAGAATTAAAAGATCAAGGGGCAGAGATGATCATATGTCTGTCTCACAGCGGTACCAATGAAGACAGCAGCAAATCAGAGGATGAAGAGCTGGCAAGAAAGGTACCGGATATCGATGTGATCATCAGCGGACATACACATACTAAGCTGGAGGACTATATCAAAGAAGGAGATACGTATATTGTATCTTGCGGGAATTACGGAGAAGCTTTGGGAGAGCTTCGTTTGAAAAAGTCAGGAGACAGATGGAAAGCGGAGAAATACCAGTTGAATGATTTGACGGATGATGTGAAAGAAGACCCGGAGATCACAGAGATGTTAGGGCAGTATAAAAAATTAGTAGACGAAGAATATTTAAGTCAGTTTGGATATACGTTTGATCAGGTTCTGGCAGAAAATCCGGTTTCTTTTACGCAGATGGATGATTTCGGAAAACGAGTGGAGGAAGATACTCTCGGAAGTCTGATCGCAGATTCTTATATTTATGCGACTGCAAAAGCAGAAGGAGAAGACTATGAACCTGTGGCGGCAGCCTATGCGCCGTCCGGTACCATTCGTGACACGCTTCAGAAAGGGGAGATCACCGTATCGGATGCATTTAATGTCTGTTCACTGGGAGTGGGAGCAGATGGAGTGGCAGGCTATCCGCTGGTCAGTGTATATTTAACCGGTGAAGAATTGAAGACGGCAGCCGAGATCGATGTGTCAGTGTCACCGATCATGACGACCGCACAGCTGTATCCGAGCGGGATACGATGGACGTACAATTCCAACCGACTGATCTTAAACCGGGTGATAGATGTACGACTGAACGCAGATGTAGATACCGATGGAGAAGAACTTTCAGGAACCATTGAAGATGATAAATTGTACCGGGTAGTGGCAGGTCTGTACTCTGCGCAGATGCTCGGAACCGTGGAAGATACGTCTATGGGACTTCTGAAGATTACGCCGAAAGACAAAGACGGCAATGTGATCAAAGATTTTGAGAAGCACATTTTGTATGATCAAAAGGGAGCGGAAGTGAAAGAGTGGTATGCGCTTGCATCCTACTTGTCTTCCTTTGAAAAAAATGAAAAACAACTGCCTCAGATATCTGAAAAATATGAGAAAACCGAAGGCAGAAAGTCAGATACAGACAGTAAAAATATAGTGGAATTGCTTAAGAATCCTAATAAATTTACGTTTATCATCGTAGGAATCGCCGGAGTCGTTCTGCTGCTTCTTGTATTTGTTGTAAGATTTCTTGTGAAATGCTATACTAAAAAACGTGTAAAAAAAGATAAAAAAAGATAGAAGGTAAAAACGTGGAAGAATTTAATTTTAAAAGAGCAGAGCTGGAAGACAAAGAAGTAATCTCGGATTATTTCAGACGTTATCCAGGCAGAAGCTGTGAAAGAACCTTTGTCAATGTATTTTTGTGGTCCAGAAAATATCCGGTGAAATGGGCGGTTATTGACCGGACACTTGTATTTAAAAGTGAGGATGAAGAGCATTTGTCTTTTGCATTTCCTACAGGAGAAGAGGAAGACATTAAAAAAGTCCTTCCGGTATTGAAAGCGTACTGCGAAGAGCGGGGCTATCCTTTCACCATGTACAATGTGACACCGGAAAATTATGAAAAACTGGAAGAATGGTTTCCGGGAGAGTATGAAATTGAGTACGACCGTGATCTGGCAGATTATGTATATGAGATGGAGAAGCTTGCGACGTTGTCCGGGAAAAAGCTTCACGGTAAAAGAAATCATATTAATAAATTCAAGGCGATGTATGAAAACCGCTGGAGTTATGAGAAAATGACGAAAGACAATCTGGAAGAGTGTTTTCAGATGGCTCTTAAGTGGAGAAACGATAACGGGTGCAATGATGATGAAGAGAAAAATGCAGAAATGTGTGTTACGTTGAATTCTCTTCGCCTGTTTGAGGAACTGGAGCTTACAGGAGGCGTTCTGAGACTGGACGGAGAAATCATAGCATTTACAATGGGAGAACCGGTCAGCGAGGATACGTTTGTTGTGCATATTGAGAAAGCTTATGCAGATGTTCAGGGAGCCTATCCGATGATCAATCAGCAGTTTGTCTCCAATGAATGCGGAGAATATCAGTATATTAACAGGGAAGAAGATACTGGAGCAGAGGGATTAAGAAAAGCCAAATTGTCTTATCGACCGGTATTTTTAGTTGAAAAAGGTGTTGTAAAAGAAAAGGAGAGATAACATGATCGCTGAAAAAATGAAAGGAATGGTAGCTAACAGCTCTGCCATCCGTGCAATGTTTGAAGAAGGAAATCGTCTTGCAGAAATATACGGAGCAGAAAATGTATATGATTTCAGCCTCGGCAATCCGAATGTTCCTGCACCGCAGGCGGTGAAACAGGCAATGATAGAGCTCCTTGATGAGAGTGATCCGGTGGTGCTTCACGGCTATACAAACAGCAACAGCGGGTATGCGGATGTGAGACAAACCGTTGCAGAGTCAGTAAATGAACGATTCGGAACTGCATTTACCGGAGAGAATATTGTGATGACGGTAGGGGCAGCAGGCGGATTGAATGTAATCTTTAAGACGCTTCTGGATCCGGGAGATGAAGTCATCGCATTTGCACCGTATTTTGGTGAATATCGTTCCTACACGAACAACTACGATGGAGTTCTTGTTGAGATCTCTCCAAATACTGAGAATTTCCAGCCAAAGCTTGAGGAGTTTGAAGAGAAGATTACTCCAAAGACCAAGATTGTTATTGTGAATACACCGAATAATCCGACAGGAGTTGTATATTCAGAGGAAACAATTCGGAAAATGACGGAGATCATGGAAGCAAAACAGAAGGAATATGGTACAGATATTTATCTCGTTTCCGATGAGCCATACAGAGAGCTTGCCTATGATGGAGTGGAAGTTCCGTATCTGACGAAATACTACAACAATACGATCATCGGATATTCTTACAGTAAATCATTATCACTTCCCGGAGAGCGTATCGGTTATCTTGTGATTCCGGATGAGGTGGCAGACAGTGATGATGTAAAGTCTGCGGCAAATGTGGCAACCAGAATTCTCGGGTTTGTCAATGCGCCGACATTGCAGCAGAAGGTCGTTGCAAAATGTATCAACGAGAAGACAGACCTTACTTTTTACAATAGAAACAGAGAGACTTTATATAACGGTCTGATTGATTGTGGATTTGAGTGTATCAAACCACAGGGAGCATTTTATCTGTTCGTAAAATCTCCGGTGGAAAATGAAAAAGCCTTTTGTGAAGAGGCGAAGAAATTACATATTCTTATGGTACCGGGAAGTTCCTTTGCCTGTCCGGGATATGTAAGACTGGCATATTGTGTATCGTATGAAACAATAGTAAATTCACTTCCGAAGTTTCAGGAGCTTGCAAAGAAATATTTTTAAGTGAACAGATAGAGATAGGGTGGTCATATGAAAGCATTTGAAAAAAATATCCGAAAAGTTGAGCCTTATGTACCGGGAGAACAGCCACAGAGAAAGGTTGTCAAACTGAACACGAATGAGAATCCGTACCCGCCGGCGCCGAAGGTGGAAGAAATCCTTCGCACCTTTGACGCAGAGCTTCTGCGCAAATACCCGGACCCGGCGGCGGAAGTGCTTGTAAAGGCGCTTGCAGAACACTATCAGGTGGGTGCAGATCAGGTGTTTGTCGGAGTGGGTTCCGATGATGTATTAGCCATGTGTTTTCTTACCTTTTTTAATTCCGGGCGTCCGGTTTATTTCCCGGACATTACATATTCTTTTTATAAAGTGTGGGCAGAGCTCTATCGGATACCGTATGAGTTAAAATCGTTAGATAACGAGTTTCATCTTGTGCCGGAAGATTATTACGGAGAAAACGGCGGCGTGATCTTTCCGAATCCGAATGCACCGACCGGACTCTATGAAGATCTTGATGCGGTGGAGGATATTCTGAAGCATAATCAGGATGTGATTGTAATTGTGGACGAAGCTTATATTGATTTTGCAGGAAGATCTGCAGTGGAGCTCATTGATAAATATGAGAATCTGATTGTTGTGCAGACCTTCTCAAAAGCCCGTTCTATGGCCGGAATGCGAATCGGTTATGCAATTAGTAATCCGGCTTTGATCCGTTACTTAAATGATGTGAAGTATTCTTTTAATTCGTATACTATGAATCAGACAGCGCTTCTGTGCGGTGTGGAGGCTGTGAGAGACAGGGCTTATTTTGAGCAGTGCGTATCAGAGATCGTGAAGACAAGGCAGTGGGCAAAGGAAGAATTTAAGAAGCGCGGATTTGAATTTCCGGATTCCAGTGCAAATTTCCTGTTTGTTACACATCCGAAGCAGGATGCTAAGACGCTGTTCGAAGCATTGAAAGAGAAGGACGTCTATGTGCGGTATTTTGGCAGCAGACGAATCGACCAGTATCTGCGTGTGACCATCGGAACAAGAGCGGAAATGGAGACGCTGTTCTCGTGTCTTGACCAGATTATGAAGTAGTCGAAAAGGAGTAAAAATTATGAAAAAAATATTACAGGGAATTGTGATAGGAATTGCGAATATCATCCCCGGCGTCAGCGGCGGTACGATGATGGTTGCTATGGGAATCTATGATAAATTGATTCATTCCATCACACACCTGAGAAAAGAATTCAAAGAAAGTATGAAGTTTTTAATTCCGGTATTTGCAGGTGTCGGAATCGCGATTGTTGTTATTGCAAGAATTTTGGAAGCGTGCTTTGCCATGTTCCCGATTCAGACAAATTTACTGTTTTGTGGATTGATCGTCGGAAGTCTTCCGTTTATTTTTAAACACGTCAAGGGCAAAAGTATTTCCGTCGGGATGATCCTTTCCTTCCTCGTATTCTTCGGGATTGTTGTCGTGATGGCATTTATGGGAGAAAGCGAAGGAAATGCAGCGGATGTAAGCTTTGGACTTGTCAATGTGATAAAATTATTCGGTATCGGCGTTATTGCGGCAGCGACCATGGTAGTTCCGGGTGTCAGTGGTTCTATGATGCTTATGATCCTCGGATATTATAATACGATTTTGGAATGCATTAATGATACCGTTTCAGCGCTTGCTGATTTTAATCTGTCCGTGCTGATGCAGAACGTGTTGATCCTTGCTCCGTTCGGAGTGGGAGTCGTATTTGGAATTTTCCTGATCGCCAAGATCATTGAATTTATTTTCCAACGCGCAGAAACACATGCTTACTGGGCGATCATCGGTCTTATTATGGCATCACCGATTGCAATTCTCTGGAAGACAGACTGGAGTGGTTTTTCTCTTGCAGCGGTGCTCACAGGAGTAGTGACTTTTGCAATTGGTTGGTTTATTGCAAGTAAATTAGGAGATGAGTAAAAAACAAGAATGCCGTTTCAGGCATTCTTGTTTTGACTATCCTTTAATTCTAATAATGAGATATAATCGGCTAACGATTTTTTGGAAGATCGGGAGAGGTGACGGTATCGTTGAATGAACTGTTTTTCATCATCAGAGTATACAGGTTCTCTGCTGGGAGTTAACTCTATAGTTTCCTGCCCGGTCTGACTGTCCAGAAGATAATCGACACTGACATGAAAAAGATTTGCCAGAGATGCCAGCTTCTCATGTGAAGGCTGACGGCTCTTCGTCTCATAGCCGGCAATTGTAGAACGGGCGACATTGAGTTTACGGGCTACATATTCTTGCGTCATTTTATTTTCAAGACGAAGTGCTTTTAATTTCTGGTCAAATGACATGCTCTTGATCCTCCTTTTCTTAAGATGGTTATATTTTATCAATTGTGCCGATAAAGAACATAGTTAGTGCCGAAGCTCAACAAAATGTTGCATGTGAAACAATAGAATGTCGCAATACGGAACAATCTGTATTGATAGAATGTGAAGAAGAGAGGAATATTATAAATGAGACAGGAAAGATTTAAAATGGAACGGGAAGGTCTCGTAGAAGAAGGACAGGAAGTGGAGATCAGTGAAAGAAGCGCTGTGACCGGTCAATATACATATCTGGTAGAGCCATCTGTGGCGATGTCCGGGATTTATCGTACAAGGCAGAGAATCAAGTCGAGAAAAGGAATCATAAAAGAAATAGAGAAGACGCAGAGAGGGTATTATCTCGTAGTGGAATTAGATGAAGAGCCGGTTTAGACCGTTGACACATTTGGAGAAACCACCTATAATTTATAAGAAGACAACAATGACAGTAGAGAGGAAGAAAATATGATAATCGCAAAAAATGATGAAGAAAAGAGAAGCAGGATATGGAGGATCGTAACTACCGTTTCGTCTGCTTTGATCGTAATCATAGGAATATATCTTCTTACCAAGATGTTTACAACAAATCCGCTGGAAGGCGAATGGATAGATGAGAACGGAAGAATTGATCTCAACATCAAGAGCAATGGTACTATGACGATGATGGTGCTGGATTTCGCAGAAGAGGACCGTGTGGATGTGAATGTGAAGTACAGCATTGATAAGGACGATAAGATCATTACGATTTCATCAAAAGATTCGGAGCTTGAGAAGCTGGCAGAAAAGTCCGACGGCCATTATACAAAAGAAGATTTAGAAGCGGTAGTGGATACACTTACCGGAACTTTTTCCTACAGCGTGGATAAAAAACAGCTGACGCTTTCTGAGCGAGAGTATGGTGAGCAGATGATATTTACAAAAAAATAAAAGTGTACCCCCTCTATACACATCGCTGGTAGAGGGGGTTTGATTATGCAGGAACAAACAATCCATAGGGATAAAGAAGGGAGAAAAGGTATGTTCAGAGAGAAGACAAAGGAGATTCAGATCGGAAATGTAACAATCGGCGGCGGGAACAAGGTTGCGATTCAGTCTATGACAAATACAAAGACAGAAGATGTGGAAGCTACAGTGGCACAGATCTTGGCGCTTGAAAAAGCCGGCTGTGAGATCATTCGCTGCGCAGTACCGACCATGGAGGCGGCACAGGCACTTGGAAGTATAAAAAAGCAGATACATATTCCGTTGGTGGCAGATATTCATTTTGATTATCGTCTGGCAATTGCCGCAATAGAAAATGGCGCAGATAAGATCCGCATTAATCCGGGCAACATCGGAAGCAGAGAACGTGTGCAGGCGGTTGTAGACAAAGCAAAAGAATATGGGGTGCCTATCCGTGTAGGTGTGAACAGTGGCTCTCTGGAAAAAGAACTGGTAGAAAAATATGGTAAAGTTACAGCGGAAGGGCTGGTAGAAAGTGCTATGGATAAAGTGCATATGATCGAAGAGATGGGATATGACCAGCTTGTGGTAAGTATCAAATCCTCCGATGTGCTGATGTGTGTCAAAGCCCATGAACTGATTGCAAAGCAGTGTAAATATCCGCTTCATGTAGGTATCACAGAGTCCGGAACTGTGTGGGCGGGAAATATTAAATCGTCGGTTGGACTGGGAATGATCTTAGGGCAGGGAATCGGTGATACGATCCGTGTATCTCTGACCGGTGATCCGGTGGAGGAGATTCGAACAGCAAAGCTTGTGCTTAAGACCCTTGGACTTAGAACAGGCGGTATTGAAGTTGTGTCCTGTCCGACTTGCGGAAGAACTAAGATTGATCTGATCGGGCTTGCAAATCAGGTAGAAAAGATGGTATCTGACATTCCGCTGGACATTAAGGTTGCTGTCATGGGCTGTGTGGTGAACGGACCTGGAGAAGCCAAAGAGGCAGATATCGGAATCGCAGGCGGGATTGGAGAAGGGCTTCTGATCAAGAAGGGCGAGATCGTGAAAAAGATAAAAGAAGACGAATTGTTAGAAACGCTTAGATGGGAGTTGTTACACTGGAATGAATAAATCATTTTTTGAAGTATTTCCAACTTTAAAAGTGAATGAAGATATCCAACTGCTTTTTCAGGGCGTTGAGGTGGCTAAAGTCGCGACGAATACAAGGCGCGACTTTATTAAAGTGCATATTGTGAGCACACATCTTATTCAAAAACAGCGCATTTATGAAATTGAAAAAATGCTAAAGGAGCAGTTGTTCGGGAAAAATTATATACAGGTGCAGCTGGTAGAACAGTATGATCTGTCAGCGCAATATACCCCTGAAAATCTGATGAATGAATATCTTGACAGCATCTATCTGGAGCTGGGGAACCGAAGCGTCGTAGAGCGCAGTATGATGCAGGGGGCAAGCTATTCATTTGAGGACGAGAATATCTTATGTCTGAGGCTTACAGATACGATCGTGGCAGAAGGAAAGAAAGAAGCGCTGTCTTCCTATCTGGAAACGATTTTTGCAGAGCGCTTCCGGCGTCCCATAGAAGTTCGTATATTATATGAAGCTGCGAAGGACAGCAAATTAAAGTACAACGACATGAAACTCAAGCAGGAAGTCAATGCGATCTTGGATCACGCAGAAGCAATGCAGGCGGAAAAAGGAGTCTCGGAGAAGCAAGAGGATAAGAAAGAGAGCAAAGCAGGAAAAGAGAAAGTCTCTCCCGGAAAAGAAAAGAGAAGCTTTTCAGCTTATGGAAAAGGGAAAAGAGACAATTATTCTCCGATCAAACGCAACTCGGACGATCCGAATCTTGTGTACGGACGTGATTTCGATGATGACCCGATCGAACTTCGAACAGTCGTCGGCGAGATGGGTGAGATTACGCTGCGCGGTAAGATCATTAGCTTTGATACAAGAGAGATCCGAAATGAAAAAACAATCGTCATGTTTGCAATCACAGACTTTACAGATACTATTATGGTTAAAATGTTTGTGAGAAATGAACAGCTGCCGGAAATCTTAGGCGAAGTAAAAAACGGAGCATTTTTGAAGATCAAAGGTGTGACGACGATTGATAAATTTGACGGAGAACTGACCATTGGTTCTGTGACCGGAATCCGCAAGATTGCTGATTTTACAGAATCAAGGCAGGACACTGCGCCGGAGAAGAGAGTAGAGCTTCACTGTCATACGAAGATGAGCGACATGGATGGCGTATCGGAGGTGTCAGCGCTTCTTAAACGGGCGCATGACTGGGGACATAAAGCGATTGCGATTACTGATCACGGCGTTGTGCAGGGATTCCCGGATGCCAATCATTTTATTGAGAGACTCCCCGCTGATGATCCTTTTAAGGTGATATACGGGGTGGAAGGATATTTAGTCGATGACCTGCAGGATGTGGCAGTTAATGAAAAAGGACAGTCGCTGCACGGAACCTTTGTTGTGTTTGACTTGGAGACGACCGGGTTTAGTCCGATCAAAGATAAGATTATTGAAATCGGCGCGGTAAAGGTAGAAAATGGGAAGATTACAGAACGCTTCAGTACGTTTGTAAACCCGAAGGTGCCGATTCCGTTTGAGATTACAAAACTTACAAGCATCACCGATCAGATGGTGTTGGATGCGCCGGATATAGAGACTGTTCTGCCACAATTTCTGGAATTTGTGGGGGATGCGGTTCTGGTGGCGCATAACGCGGGATTTGATGTGGGATTTATTGAACAAAACTGCCGGTATCAGGATATTCAACCGGATTTTACTTCTGTGGATACTGTTGCCATGGCAAGGATTCTTCTGCCTACGTTGTCAAAATATAAGCTGAATGTTGTGGCGAATGCGCTTCACATTTCTCTGGAAAATCACCATCGGGCAGTAGACGATGCGGAAGCGACGGCGGAGATTTTTGTCCGTTTTGTGGAAATGTTAGATGAGAGAAATATTCGGACGCTCACGAAGCTTAACCAGTTTGGAGCAAAGAGCAAAGATGCGGTAAAAAAACTGCCCTCTTACCATGTGATCATTCTTGCCAAGAATCAGACCGGGCGTGTGAATTTATATAGTCTTGTGTCAAAGTCCCACTTAGAATACTTTGGACGTCAGCCAAGAATACCAAAAAGTGAACTGTCGAAGTACCGAGAAGGTCTGATCGTGGGAAGTGCATGTGAAGCAGGAGAGCTCTATCAGGCAATCTTAAACGAAAAGTCCGAGGAGCGGATTGCAAGAATCGTGAATTTCTATGATTATCTGGAAGTACAGCCCCTTGGAAATAACCGGTTTATGATCGAGAGCAGCCGAATCGGGAATGTAAACAGTGAAGAGGACATCAGAAATATAAACCGCCGGATCATTTCTCTTGGAGAAAGGTTTAATAAACCGGTAGTGGCAACCTGCGATGTACATTTTATGGACCCGGAGGATGAAGTATACCGCCGGATCATTATGGCGGGAAAAGGATTTACAGATGCAGACGAACAGGCGCCGTTGTATCTTCACACAACCGACGAGATGCTGGCGGAATTTGAATATCTTGGTTCGGCAAAAGCGCGGGAGATCGTTATTGAGAATCCGAATAAAATTGCAGATATGGTGGAACGCATTTCACCGGTAAGACCGGATAAATGTCCCCCTGTCATTCCGGATTCCGATAAGCAGCTAAGAGAGATCTGTTATAATAAGGCGCACTCCATGTATGGAGAGGAACTTCCGCCTGTTGTTACGGAGCGTCTGGAAAGAGAGCTGAACTCTATCATCTCCAATGGATTTGCGGTTATGTACATTATTGCACAGAAATTGGTGTGGAAATCCAATGAAGACGGTTACCTGGTAGGTTCCCGTGGATCTGTCGGGTCTTCTTTCGTTGCAACGATGGCGGGAATTACGGAAGTAAATCCATTAAGCCCTCATTATTACTGTGAGAAATGCCATTACAGTGACTTTGAATCGGAAGAGGTTCGGGCATATGCCGGAGGCTGTGGATGGGATATGCCGGATAAGGCGTGTCCGGTGTGCGGAGAGCCTCTTATAAAGGATGGATTCGATATTCCGTTTGAGACGTTCCTTGGATTTAAAGGAAATAAAGAACCGGATATTGACTTGAACTTCTCGGGAGATTATCAGAGTAATGCGCATAAGTACACAGAAGTTATCTTCGGAGCGGGGCAGACTTACCGTGCCGGAACCATAGGAACGCTGGCGGACAAGACGGCATTCGGTTATGTGAAAAACTATTACGAGGAGAGAGGTCAGGGAAAGAGAAACTGTGAAATTGACCGGATCGTGCAGGGATGTACCGGTATCCGCAGAAGTACCGGTCAGCATCCGGGAGGTATTATCGTACTTCCGCTGGGCGAGGATATTAATTCGTTTACACCGGTGCAGCATCCGGCAAATGATATGACAACGGATATCGTTACAACACATTTTGATTACCATTCCATTGACCATAACCTGTTAAAATTAGATATTCTGGGACACGATGATCCGACGATGATTAAGACGCTGGAAGAATATATCAGTTCTCCGGCGATGGAAAATGAATATAATGAAACAGACCATAAGTTTGTGGCAACGGATATTCCACTGGATGATCCGGGGGTAATGTCGCTGTTCCATGATACGTCCGCACTTGGCATCAAGCCGGAGGATATCGGAGGCTGTCCGGTGGGCTGTCTTGGTATTCCTGAGTTTGGAACCGACTTTGTTATTCAGATGGTTGTGGACACGAAGCCAAAGAGTTTGTCCGATCTGATCCGTATTTCCGGGCTCTCACACGGAACCGACGTATGGCTTAACAATGCGCAGGAATTGATTCGAAGCGGGAAAGCAACCATTTCTACCGCAATCTGTACCCGTGATGATATTATGACGTATCTCATTAATAAGGGGATGGACAGTGAGGAATCCTTTACGATCATGGAACGTGTCCGTAAAGGAACGGTTGCAAAAGGGAAATGTAAGGAGTGGCCGGACTTTAAGAAGGATATGGCTGAGCATGACGTGCCGGATTGGTATATCTGGTCCTGCGAAAAGATTAAATACATGTTCCCGAAGGCACATGCGGCAGCATATGTTATGATGGCGTACCGGATCGCCTACTGTAAGATTAATTATCCTCTTGCATATTACGGAGCTTATTTTGGTATCCGCGCAGATGCCTTCTCTTATGAGATCATGTGTCAGGGGAAAGAGAAGCTTCAGTATTACATTAATGATTATAACCGTAGGTCCGCCTCGCTTAGTAAAAAAGAGCAGGACACGATGAAGGATATGCACATCGTGCAGGAAATGTATGCCAGAGGCTATGAGTTTCTGCCGATTGATATTTATAAGGCGAAGGCAACAAAATTTCAGATCATCGACGGGAAATTAATGCCGCCGTTTTCCAGTATTGACGGAATGGGTGAGAAAGCGGCAGAAGGAATGGAGGAAGCGGCAAAAGACGGACCGTATCTGTCAAGGGATGATTTCCGCCAGAGAACAAAGGCAAGTAAAACAGTCATCGATTACATGGGTAGTCTGGGACTGTTAGGAGATCTTCCGGAATCCAATCAGTTGTCTCTCTTTGATCTGTAGAGAGGATGAAGAAATAAGAAAAGAGATGAAGCAGTTTTATGAATAAAAAATATAAAGGAATCTTGTACATCGTTGTGTCGGCATTTTGTTTTGCACTCATGAATCTATTTGTACGGATGGCGGGTGATCTGCCATCTATACAAAAAAGCTTTTTCCGAAACTTTGTCGCGGCAATCTTTGCGTGTGTAATCCTGTTGAAAGAGAACATACCATTTCGCTGTAAGCGGGAAAATCTCATCTATCTGGTTTTGAGAGCGGTATTTGGGACAGTTGGGATTCTGTGCAATTTTTATGCTATTGATCACTTAGTGCTGGCAGATGCGTCGATGCTCAATAAGATGTCCCCGTTCTTTGCGGTAATCTTCAGCTTCCTGATTTTGAAAGAGAAGGTGACAGTTCCACAGGCGCTGTTTGTAGCAGGAGCCTTTCTCGGCAGTTTATTCGTAATCAAACCGACATTTGCCAATATGAATTTGTTCCCGTCTGTGTTGGGGCTTTTGGGAGGAATCGGAGCAGGAGCCGCTTATACGATGGTGCGAAAGCTTGGAGAGAGAGGAGAAAAGGGTCCGTTTATCGTATTCTTTTTCTCGGCTTTTTCCTGTCTGGCAACTTTGCCATGGCTGATCTTTGACTATCATCCGATGTCGGCAGCACAGTTGATAACCTTGCTTTTGGCGGGACTTGCGGCGGCAGGCGGACAGTTTTCCATTACAGCGGCATACTTTTATGCGCCGGCACGGGAAATCTCGGTTTACGATTATTCGCAGATTTTATTTTCGGCGGCTCTGGGCTTCTTGTTCTTCGGTCAGATTCCAGATGTACTCAGCTGGGTGGGCTACGGAATCATATGCGGGATGGCTGTGCTCATGTTCTTTTATAATAAAAAAGAGCTTCGTACCCCGGGGTAAAAAGACGATAAGCCCCGGGGGAAACACACGCTGTCCCCCGGGGGAAATACACACTATACCCCGGGGTAGAAAGACGCCGGGTTGACTTTCCCGGATTTTTTGGGTATACTGAACGAGCAAATAGAAAAATAGGATAAATGAAAAAGGAGGTAAGACCATGGACGGTAATTCGGCGCGAAGTTGGAATTACATATTGTTGAACGGATATGGCAATGCTATGAGTCTGCCTTCTTGCAGCGCCTTTATCGCATGAACTTAAGGAACACAGATGTGATAAAGGTGTGGTGATAGATGTGCAGAAACTGCCTGTCCGTGAGAAACTCGATGGATCAGGCAGTATTTTTATGCCCTTTTTTGGAAAAGTGTTGGAAATACTGCGGCTTAAAACAGGAGGGCGTAATTATGGCAAAAAACATTTTACTTGAATTATTAACAGATAAGAAATATTTAGAACTGAAAAAAGTCCTGTCAGAATATAATTCGGTGGATCTGGCAGAACTTTTACTGGATATGGAAGATAAAGATCTTGCATTTGTGTTTCGGATGATTGATAAAGATAAGGCGGCAGAAGTATTTTCTTACATGGATGATGACCAGAGACAGGTGCTGCTTCAGTCTTTCACAAGTCAGGAGATCCGATTGATCCTGGATGCCATGTATACAGATGATGCGGTGGATCTCTTGGAGGATATGCCGGCAAATGTGGTCAATCACCTGCTGGATCAGGTGAGTCAGGATACAAGGGCAGATATCAACCGCCTGCTGAAATATCCGGAGGACAGCGCAGGAAGCATTATGACCGTGGAGTATATTGACGTTACTTTGCAGATGACAGTGCAGCAGACCTTGGATAAAATCCGTACGATAGGAATCCACAGTGAAACGGTGTACACTTGTTATGTAGTGGAGAAAAGGAAGCTGTGCGGGATTGTTACGGCAGAAGCATTGTTGACCAATGACGGAGATACGCAGGTGAAGGAACTGATGGAAGAAAATTATATCTTCATCCGCACCACAGATGACAGGGAGGATGCTGCGAAATTATTCCGTAAATATGATTTGATCGCGATTCCTGTCTTAGATCAGGAAGGCTATATTGTCGGGATAGTAACATTTGACGATGCGATTGATGTGTTGACCGAAGAAACGACCGAGGATATCCATAAGATGGCGGCAATCGCTTCCAGTGAGGAGTCTTACCTTAAGACATCCGTGCTCGAACATGCGAGACACAGGATTTTATGGCTTTTGATCTTAATGTTTTCCGCAACGATTACAGGTGCGATCATAACGAAATATGAGAATGCATTTACTGCAATCCCACTCTTAGTATCCTTTATCCCGATGCTTATGGATACGGGCGGAAATTGTGGTTCCCAGAGTTCCACACTGATCATTCGCGGACTGGCGGTAGATGAGCTTCATTTTTCAGACTTTTTTACGATACTTTGGAAAGAATTCCGGGTTGCGATCGTTGTGGGAGTTGTTCTGGCATTGGCAAATGGGGTTCGCATTTTCTGGGTATATAAAAATCTTCCCATGGCTGTTGTGGTAGCGGCTTCGCTTGTAGTAACGATCGTGATTGCAAAGTTGGTGGGATGCATCCTTCCAATCCTCGCAAAACGTCTTCGCATGGACCCTGCGATCATGGCGTCTCCGTTGATCACAACGATTGTTGATACCTGTTCCATTGTCATATATTTTCAGATTGCTACATTGATGTTTCATATATCGTAGAGAACATATAGGAGGAGAGAACGAAAAATGAGCAAACAATCACAGATCACCCATTGGTGTCATGAGATCATTCGTTCCCAGGCGGTTCGAGGGGGTTTTTACATTGACGCAACTATGGGGAAGGGAAACGACACGAGATTCTTTTGTGAACTTGCGGGAGATGAGGGACATATTCTTGCATTTGACATTCAAAAAGAGGCACTGGAAGCAACTGAGAAGTTGCTGAGAGATCACGAAATCGGGCGGAAACTGTATGAAGATGGCAGCGTTCAGTTGATTTTTGGCGGTCACGAGCATATGGATGAGTATGCCGGGCAAGAGACGGCAGATGTGATATGTTTTAATTTCGGGTACCTGCCCGGGGGAGACCATCAGATAGCCACACAGAAGACAACGAGTGTAGAGGCAATTAAAAAAGGTCTTAAGATATTAAAACATGGCGGAATGATGAGCCTTTGCATTTACAGCGGAGGAGATACCGGATTTGAAGAAAAAGATGCCATCTTGGAATATTTGAGAAGCTTACCGGCGAGAGAGTATACCGTTATTCAAAATACATATTTTAACAGAGGGAACAATCCGCCGATGCCGGTATTTATATTCAAGGAGTAAATAAGGAGGGAAGAAACGTGAGAAGACGAGAAAGAGAAGTGGTCGAACCCAATGAGATCAGAGACATTATTGAAGCATGTAAAGTATGCCGCCTTGGATTCTGTGAGGAAGGAGAAGTCTACATTGTACCGGTGAATTTCGGGTACGATATGAAGGGAAAAGAGCTGACTCTTTATATTCACTGTGCAGGGGAAGGCCGTAAGATTGATCTGATCAGGAAAAATGCAAAAGTCGGTATTGAGATGGACTGTCACCATGAGTTAGCAGAAGGAGACCTTGCCTGTCAATACAGTTATTATTATGCCAGTCTCATCGGAAACGGGCATGCGAAAATTGTGGAAGAAACGTACAAGAAGAAAGAGGCGCTCGGGAAAATCATGGAACATCAAACGGGAAAAATATTTGACGAGTCCGAAATGAATCCGAAGCTTGTGGAGTCTGTGACGGTTTTGAAAATTGATCTGGACACTTATACATGTAAAAGGCATTCAAAAAATAAATAAATTTTCGCAACTTAATGCTTTAACTTGCGAAAGTAATGTGCTATACTAAAACAGTCGTAAGAAAATACTTGCGGCTGTTTTTTCAGTATAATCTGATAACTTGGAAGTATGAAGGAGGAGATACTATGATTTGGGCGAAGGAAGAGACACTGCCAAGACGTGAGATTGAGAAGATTCAGCTGGCACGGTTAAAAGAAACCGTAAGCTATATCTATGAGAAAGTAGAGCCATATCGTAGGAAAATGGATGAAGCACAAGTGAAACCGGATGACATTCAGAGTCTGAGCGATCTGAAGAAAATGCCATTTACATATAAAGCAGATTTTAGAGATAACTATCCAACCGGACTATTTGCAGTAGAGAAAAAGGATCTGGTACGTTTTCACGCAAGTTCAGGGACAACCGGGAAACCGACGGTAGTAGGATATACGAAGAAGGACCTTGATAACTGGCTGAACAACGTGGCAAGAATTGCATGTATGGGAGGCGCAACACCGGATGATGTGGCGCAGATCGCATTTGGCTACGGAACCTTCACAGGAGCGTTAGGTCTCCACGGAGGACTGGAGAAGCTTGGAGCTGCGGTAATCCCAATGTCTTCCGGAAATACAAAAAAACAGATTATGTTCATGCAGGATGTAGGAACTACGCTGCTTGTTGCAACGCCTTCGTATGCACTGCATCTTGGAGAAGAGATAAGAGCAAGGGGGCTGGACCCGGAGAAAGACTTGAAAGTACATATCGGTCTGTTCGGCGGAGAAGGAATGACAGAACCTATGCGTGATGAGATGCACAAAGTATGGGGAGAGAAATTCCTTTGTACGCAAAACTACGGAATGAGTGAATTGTGCGGTCCGGGAGTTGCAGGAGAGTGTGAAGAACTGTGCGGTATGCATATCAATGAAGACTGGTTCATACCGGAAGTGATCGATCCGAAGACCGGGGAAGTGCTTCCGGAAGGTGAGAAAGGAGAGCTGGTCATTACCTGCCTTGGGAAAGAAGCGCTCCCGCTGGTGCGTTACAGAACCGGAGATTTGACAAGACTTTTTTACGAACCTTGTAAATGTGGAAGAACAACGGTCCGTATGGAGAATCTGTCCGGACGGGCAGACGATATGCTTGTCATCCGCGGCGTGAATGTATTCCCAACGCAGATTGAAGAAGTATTGCTTCAGATTCCTGAGATTGGTCCTCATTATGAGATTGTAGTAGAACGCAAGAATCGACTGGATGTTATGACGATCTCCGTAGAGCTGGTAGATCACAGACTGCTTGACAGTTACAGTAAGTTAAGTGAATTAGAACAGCGGATTGTGAAGGAATTAAAGGCGCAGCTTGGATTAGCTACAAGAATCAAACTGGTAGCGCCATATTCTCTTCAGAGATTTGAAGGAAAAGCAAAGAGAGTGACAGATTTACGAAAGGATGGATTATAAAAATGGCGGATAAAAAGAAAGTAATCATGCTCGGCAATGAAGCGATTGCCAGAGGAGCTTATGAGGCGGGAGTAAAAGTTTCTGCTGCATATCCGGGGACACCAAGCACGGAGATCAGTGAATATCTTGTACAGTACAAGGAAGATCTCTATTGCGAATGGTCACCAAATGAGAAAGTAGCGACAGAGGTAGCGGTAGGTGCATCGCTTGCGGGAACAAGAGCGATGGCATGTATGAAGCATGTGGGCTTCAACGTAGCGGCAGACCCGACATACAGCGTATCTTATATGGGGGTAAACGGAGGTCTGGTCATTGTAGTTGCAGATGATCCGGGACTCTACAGTTCCCAGAATGAACAGGATACCAGAATGGTAGCCCGCGCGGCCAAACTTCCGGTTTTAGAACCATCTGACAGTGCAGAAGCAAAAGAATTTATGAAGCTTGCATTTGAATTAAGTGAAAAATTTGACCGTCCTTTCGTCTATCGGACAACGACAAGACTTGCGCACTCTCAGGGCGTTGTGGAACTGGAGGAACGGACAGATGTGGAAGATAAAGCATATGTCAAAGATATTAGAAAGAATGTCATGATGCCGGGAAATGCAAAGCTTCGCCATGTGGAAATCGAAAAGCGGAATCAGGAACTTGCAGAAGCGGCAAATACACTTCCAATCAACAGAGTCGAAATGTGTGATACAAAGATAGGAGTGATCACAAGCGGAATTCCATATCAGTATGTAAAGGAAGCGTTGCCGGAAGCATCTGTGTTAAAGCTTGGACTTGTGAATCCGCTTCCGAAGAAATTGATTGAAGAGTTTGCATCCAAAGTTGACACCTTGTATATCGTGGAGGAACTTGATCCGGTAATTGAGGAACAGGTAAGGGCATGGGGAATTCCTGCAGTCGGCAAAGAAATACTCACAGAGCAGGGAGAATACAGTGCAAATCTTTTAAGAAAAGCAATTTTGAAAGAAAATCCTGACCTTGACGAAGCGGCACAAGTACCCGGAAGACCTCCGATTCTATGTCCGGGCTGTCCGCACAGAAGTGTGTACCATGTATTGAATAAGTTGAAAATGCACGCGGCAGGAGATATCGGATGTTATACACTTGGTGCGGTAGCGCCGTTGAGTGTGGTAGACACAACGATGTGTATGGGTTCCAGTATTTCTACGCTTCATGGAATGGAAAAGGCAAAGGGCAAAGACTATATTAAGAACTGGGTAGCTGTGATCGGTGATTCCACCTTTTTACATACCGGCGTAAATTCACTTATGAATATGGTATATAATCATGCAACCGGTACGGTGATGATTCTTGACAACTCCACAACCGGAATGACAGGACATCAGGATCATGCGGCAACCGGTAAAACACTTCAGGGAGATCCGACTTACGCCATTGACATACCGGCGCTTTGCAGAGCAATGGGTGTGAAAAACGTAATCGAAGTCAATGCCTTTGACATTGATACACTGGAGAAGACGGTCAAAGAGGAAGTAGCAAAGGATGAAGTATCCGTGATCATTACGAAGAGTCCGTGTGTATTGCTTACAAAAGGCAAGAAACCATTGTACATTGCCCATGCGGATAAATGTAAGAAATGCGGGATGTGCATGAAACCGGGCTGCCCGGCAATGACAAGAAATGAAGATGGAACAATTCATATTGACGATACTATGTGTACCGGCTGTGGATTGTGTGAACGTCTGTGTAAATTCAATGCGATCGAATTGGTAAAGGAGGGAAAGTAATGGCTGCAAAAAATATTATGATCGTCGGTGTGGGCGGTCAGGGAACACTTCTTACCAGCAGAGTTTTAGGAGGAATTGCAACGTGCGCGGGATATGATGTGAAGCTGTCAGAGGTTCACGGAATGGCTCAGAGAGGCGGAAGCGTTGTGACATTCGTTCGTTATGGAGAGAAAGTTGCAGAACCAATCGTAGAGGAAGGGCAGGCGGACGTTCTTATTGCATTTGAACGTCTGGAAGCTTTGAGATACGCACATTTCTTAAAGAAAGACGGAGCGTTGATCGTCAATGACTGGAGAATCGATCCGATGCCGGTCGTGATCGGAGCAGCAGAGTATCCGGAAGGAATCATAGAACAATTACAGCAAAAGCACAAAGTTTATACGGTAAATGCCACCGAAGAAGCGAAGAAAATCGGAAATGCAAGAGTGTTTAACTTAGTCGTGCTCGGTGTTGCGGCACAGCACATGGATTTTACAAAAGAGCAGTGGTATGAAGTGATTGAAAATACAGTGCCGCCGAAAACGATTGCCGTGAACAAACAGGCTTTTGATGTTGGATATGGATTGTAGGAGGTGCCGTATGATCAGACAATTATCAGTACTTGTAGAAAATAAACCCGGAAGTCTCATGGAAGTAACATCAAGATTGACGGAGGCGCATGTGAATATCCGGGCAGTTGCCAATTTTGATGCACCGGATTTTGGAATCCTTCGTCTGGTAGTAGATAAACCTCAGGAGGCAAAAGAATATCTCACAGCGAGGGGATATGTGGTGAGTGTTCACGAAGTGATGGGGGTTGAACTGGAGGATAAAAAGGGTAATTTAAACCAGATGTTATCCATATTGGCAGAAGGAAAGCTTAATATTAATTATATTTATTCTTTTGTGATCCGTGACGGACGTGCACCGGTTATGGTATTTCAGACCGATGATTATGAAAAGGCGACACAGATTTTAAAGAAATATAATGTGAAGATTGTAGAAGAAGATGACTTATAGCGTGTGACAAAAGAAGGAGAGTGAAGAAGCATGGCGGGAGTAGCGTTGACAGATTGGAAAGAACAGATCAGAGATCCGAAGATTGAGTGCATGAGCAGAGATGAGATGCATGCACTGCAGAGTGAAAGGCTTGTAAAACAAGTGAAAAATGTATACGATAATGTTGCCTTTTACCGAAGAAAAATGGATGAACTCGGAGTTCTTCCGGGGGATATTAAAGGGATTGATGATATCAATAAACTTCCATTTACAACAAAAGAGGATTTAAGAGATAACTATCCATTTGGTCTTTTGGCGGTTCCACAGGAGAAGATTGTCAGAGTACAGGGGACTTCAGGAACGACTGGGAAGCTGACCTTGGCATCCTATACGCAAAAAGACGTAGATGTGTGGGGAGAGTGTGTGGCGAGAGCGCTGACGATGGCAGGACTTGATGCCTCTGACCGCATTCATATCTGTTATGGATATGGATTGTTTACCGGAGGTCTGGGACTTGATTTCGGAGCACGTGCGCTTGGCGCAATGGCGATTCCTATGTCGTCAGGGAATACAAAAAGACAGTTAATGTGTATGGAGGACTTCGGAGCAACTGCATTCGCATGTACCCCATCGTATGCGATGTATTTGGCAGAAGCAGCACAGGAAGCGGGCGTTATAGACAGACTGAAAATTAAAGTAAGTATTAACGGCGCAGAACCTTGGACGGACGAGATGCGCAAGAAGATTGAGAGTATTTTCCACATTAATACGTTTGACATTTATGGTCTGTGTGAGGTTACCGGTCCCGGCGTGGCTATGGATTGTATCCATCACAAAGGGCTGCATGTTTACGAGGATTATTTCTATCCTGAAGTATTGAATCCGGCAGATCACACAGCCTGTGCAGACGGAGAGACCGGAGAGCTTGTATTTACTACACTTGCCAAGGAAGGAATGCCGCTTCTGAGATATCGGACCAAAGACTTAACAAGCATTGAGCGTGATACATGTGAGTGTGGAAGAACACTTCCGAGAATTCAAAAATTCACCGGACGTACAGATGATATGAAAGTCATCCGCGGTGTCAATGTATTCCCGACACAGGTTGAGACAGCGCTTCTTTCTATGGGCGGCGGCGTGGCTCCGCATTATATGTTGATCGTAGATCGTGAAAATAATCTGGATGTACTTACCGTAATGGTTGAGGTAGACGAGAAATATTTCTCTGATGAGATCCGAAAACTGGATGAATTGAAAAATAGAGTGGGCGCAGTTTTGAAACAGGCGCTCGGAGTGTCCGTGAGAGTAAAATTAGTTGAGCCTAAGACCATTCAGAGAAGTGAAGGAAAAGCGAAACGTGTCATTGATAACAGGAATTTATAAGGAGGGGAATTATGAGTATCAGTAATACCATTCAGCAGTTGTCTGTATTTTTGGAAAATAGAGAAGGTCGTTTGGACGAAGTTTTATCCATATTGGCAGACAATGATGTCAATATTGTAGCACTTAGCCTTGCAGATACTTCTGATTATGGAATGCTTCGCATGATCGTGTCAGACCCGCAGAAAGGACGTGCGGCATTGAAGGATGCGGATATTACATCCATGCTTACCGATGTAGTAGCGCTGCGTGTACCGCATGCGACAGGCTCATTGAGTAAAGCGATGCATCAGATTGTAGAAGGAGAGATCAACATTGAATATATGTATGCATTCGCAAATGGAAGTGATGCGGCAGCAGTGTTAAAGAGTGATGATCCGGCGCGGGTTGTGGATATTTTGAAAGGCAGCGGGTTCGATGTGTACAGTGCGGACGAAGCTTACCGCGCAAATCAGTAGAAAAGTAGATGAAATATAATATGGAAGTGAGAAAATGGAGCGGAGTGATCTGCTCCATTTTTTGACAGGGAATTCACGGTAACGGTTGGTGGATGTCTATTCCGGCAGGTGCGCAGTGTAGAGGTAATCATATATTAGTTAGAAAAATGAGATTTTGGGTATAATGAAAGTATCGTGTCAAAATCGTGTCGATTCGATTGACTCGATTTGCTATGATAAATATACAAACTTGAAATAAAGGAGATGGTATTATGCTTTTTCGGGAAAGTGAAACCATAGAATTGAAAGAAGTTGTGGTTGATGATATAAAAAAAGAAATCATTGCTTTTGCGAATTGTGATGGCGGGAAACTGTATATAGGGGTTCGAGACGATGGTACAGTAGTCGGATTGGATAATGCAGATAGTATTTCTCTGCAAATCAGCAATATGGTAAGAGATGCAATTAAACCAGATATAACAATGTTCCTGCAACTGATACGGCAATTCGGCGTATGATAAAGGAAACGGACGGAGATTGTTTTGAAACAATGCGCTGTTTAAATCAGAATCTTACATTTGAGGCAACAAAAAAAGAATTTGAACTTCGAAAAACTGATTTTGGATCTCAGCAAAAGTGATGAAGAAGAAAAAATATTGGAATACACCAGAATTCATGGTGTAATTACAAAAAACAATGCGATGGAACTGCTTGAAGTGAGTGCTTCTACAGCTTCCAGAGTTATTCGAAAAATGGTAAAAAATAACTTGTTAAAACAAAATGGTAAAGCACGAAATACACACTATACTATTGCAGATAAGTGAATATTAGATGTTACTAAGAAATATATGCATCAGTTATAAAAATAAATGAGGATATGGAATACGACATGTTTGAAAGGATTACTTATTGCAATGTGCCAAAAACCGAGCTATAATTTTAATGAAAAATGAACGAAGGAGACCAAGATTATGTTAGATAAGAAAGTTGTAGAATTATTAAATCAGCAGGTGAATAAAGAATTCTATTCTGCATATCTGTATCTGGATTTTTCTAATTATTATAGTGATGAAGGATTAGACGGATTTGCAAATTGGTATAAGATCCAAGCGCAGGAAGAGCGTGACCATGCAATGCTGTTTGTACAGTATTTACAGAACAACGGAGAGAAGGTTACGTTAGAAGCAATCGCGAAACCGGATGTGGAGCTTACAAGTGCGAAAGTGGTTCTGGAAGAAGGATTGAAGCATGAGCAGTATGTGACAAGTTTAATACATAACATTTATGATGCGGCTTATTCTGTGAAAGATTTCCGTACCATGCAGTTTTTAGACTGGTTTGTAAAAGAACAGGGTGAAGAAGAGACTAATGCAGATAATCTGGTAAAGAAATATGCGCTGTTTGGCGATGATCCAAAGAGTCTGTATATGCTGGATAATGAGCTGGCAGGAAGAGTCTATTCCGCACCGTCACTGGTACTGTAAGGAGAGAAAGCCACATGTTACACTCTGTTTTGTTCTATTTTGAATGGGTACATTCATAAACTTGCAAAAAGGAGTGTGGTGTAACGTGGAGAGAATTACAGCAATGCCGGAAGCAAGTGCAGAAGTGTCCGGCGACAACAGACATCCCGAGATTAAGGGAAGAATAGAGTTCTATGGCGTGTATGGAGGAACTGTCGTTGTGGCAGAGGTGTCCGGACTTACCGAAGCAGGGACAGGACAGGAGCAGGGGTTTTATGGATTCCATATTCATGAAGGAGCAAGCTGTACCGGAAAGCAATCCGATTCGTTTGCAAATACAGGAGGTCATTATAACCCGGGGAATAAGTCGCATCCCCAACACGCAGGGGATCTTCCGCCTCTGCTCTCCGATGCGGGAGAGGCGTGGATGTCCGTCTATACGTCCCGCTTTTTCCCGGAGGATGTGATCGGGAAAACGGTGGTGATTCACGATCGGCCGGATGATTTTCACACACAGCCATCGGGAGATTCCGGTGAGAAAATTGCCTGTGGAAAGATTGTGGCAGAGGATAAGAGAGATTAAAAAATGCTGTCGGTCAAGTTTGAAGACAACTTGGCTGACAGCTTTTTTTATCGTATTGTTCTAAAGGAATATATGTTTCTGCGGATGAGCTCTATTCAATAATCGCTATTCAACAATTTCTTCCAAAGTTGAGAAAAAAGAAGGATAGGATACATCTACACACTGGCTTTCTTGAATGATGGTCTCTCCCTGCGATGCAAGGCCTGCAATAGAAAATGCCATTGCAATGCGGTGATCCAGAAAGCTCATGATCTCAGCGCCATTTAATCCGGCTCCGCCTTCAATGATCATGCCGTCTTCTGTCGGAGTGATCTTGGCGCCCATCGCCTTGAGGTTACAGGTGACGGTATCAATTCGATTCGTTTCTTTGACCTTTAATTCGGCAGCATCCTGAATGACGGTAGTTCCCTCGGCGAAGGCAGCCATAACCGCGATCATTGGTATTTCATCAATCAGTGTGGGAATCCGATTCCCCTGTACGGTTGTTCCTTTTAAATTGCTGCTCTTTACAAGAAGGTCTGCATGTGGTTCGCCGCCTTCTGCAGATTTGTTTAACAGTGTAATGTCTGCGCCCATGGCACGACACACTTCTAAGAAACCGGCTCTTGTAGGATTAATGCCCACATTTTTAATAAGCAATTCCGCATCCGGCACTAAAAGTGCGGCGGCTATAAAATAAGCTGCGGAAGAAATATCACCCGGCACGCAGATTGATTGTGCGTATAATTCGTCACAAGGCTGAATAACAGCAGTTGCCGTTCCATTTTCCTGAATGGAAGATCGGATAGATGCACCAAATTCCGACAGCATTAATTCGGTATGATTTCTGGAAAGCGCCGGTTCTGTCACCGAAGTCTCGCTCTCTGCATACAATCCTGCAAGTAGAATTGCTGATTTTACCTGGGCAGAAGCTACCGGAGACTGATAGGAGATCCCATGTAAAGATTTAGGGGAAATCCGAAGAGGGGCGCATCCATTTTCATGTATGCTTGTGATATTGGCGCCCATCTGTGTTAACGGAGTCATGATTCGGTTCATAGGCCTCGTATTTAGTGATTCATCTCCTGACAGGACAGAAGTAAAGGACTGACCGGATAAAATTCCGGAAAGAAGCCGTGTGGTCGTTCCGCTATTTCCGGTATATAGCTGTGCTGACGGGGCGGTCAATCCCCGAAGTCCCTTCCCGTGAACCAACACGCGCTCCTGCTCCTGTTCAATGGAGATTCCCATCTGTCGGAAACAGTCAATCGTTGCCAGACAGTCTGCGCCATTTAAAAAATGTGTGATCTTAGTTGTGCCTCGTGCCAAAGAACCAAACATTACAGCGCGGTGGGAGATGGATTTATCTCCCGGGATTGTAATCTCGCCGCGAAGGCGACGAGCCGGTTGGATAGATTTAACGCTCATAAACAATGTACCTGTATTTCTGCAATAATAAGGAAGCTTTCTTAGAAGAATCCTCTTCATAAAATTCAATGCGCAGAACCCCTTCTTCAAATTCTCGGTTATGTATAATTCCAATATTTTTAATACTTAGATGATTCGATGCAAGAATGGTGGCAATCGCCGCAATTCCGCCGGCTTCATCAATGATGTCACAGTATACAACATAGGCCTTTTTGATCGGACCGGAGGAGGAATCAGGAATAGAATTGCGGTAATTTCTGGAAGAATCGAATAATCCGTAGACAGCCTGTTCGTCTCCGGCGGCAATCTGTTCTTTCGCTTCTGTCAGAAGTTGAATGTAGCCGGTCAATATCTGAGTAATATTTTCACGGTTCTGTGAACAGATGTGCTGCCACATCGTGGGGGAGGATGAGGCTATTCTTGTGATATCCTTAAAACCACCGGCAGCAAGATGTTTCATCCACTCTTCCTCGGTGTCAGAAGCCTTGACAAAATTCACCAGACTGGAAGCAATAATATGAGGGAGGTGGCTGATCGTGCCGGTAATATAGTCGTGTTCTTTATATCCCAGTGTGACCGGAAGTGCTTTGAGAGCTGTGACAAATTCCGTGTATTTCTGTACTTTTTCTAAAGGGACAGTATCCGAAGGTGTTAAAATGTAGTAAGCATTTTCCAAAAGCATAGCCTTCGAATTCACATAGCCGCTTTTCTCAGAGCCAGCCATTGGGTGACCGCCGATAAAGTAAGCATCAAGACCAAGAGCGTGTACTTCTTCGTGGATGCTTGTCTTAACACTACCGACATCTGTAAGAATGCTGTCTTCATTTATATAGCGTGCAATCTGTTTTAGATAAGCAGTATTGCAGGAAACAGGTGCACATAAAAAGAGATAGTTACAATTTGCAAAATTATCGTCAATGGTAGTCGCTGCCACATCAATGATGGATTCCTGTGTGGCTAATGCAAGCGTACCCTTATCTTTGTCAAATGCGACGATTTCACAGTCTGGAAAATATTGTCGGATCGCTTTCGCAATAGAGCCTCCGATCAGTCCGAGACCGATAAAACCTATCTTGTCTTTCATAGTAAATCCTCCTAAGTGGAAATAAAATAGAATTGGGACGGGGGATTTTGGAAACCCCGTCCCGAACTCTATTTTACCCCGTTCCTATTTTATTTGTCAATCTATAATGCTTTAAAGTGAAGAAGTTTAGTGGTTTAAAGTGAAAAAATAAAGAGGTGGACATGATAAATATGAAAGAGTATGATAATAGGTAGATAGGTATGCGGGAAAAAGGGAGAAGGAATGAGTATGGGACGTTATAAATTATTAGGATGTAAAATTTTAGAGAGAGAAATCGCCAGTATTGTATATAATTGCAAAAATGTAATTGACGTAACGTTGCTTCGCCAGAAACTGCATGATCGGCCGGATAATCTGCGCGAGGCGCTGCAAAATGAGATTGATGAATTGGAGAGAAATAATCACCGATATTCTAATGATACAAAGGTAAATGATTTTGATGCGATTCTCTTAGGATATGGTCTGTGTTCCAATGCGACGGTTGGTCTTCACAGCAACAAATATCCACTTGTAGTACCGAGAGCACATGATTGCATCACCCTTTTTATGGGAAGTAAAGAAAAATATGCGGATTATTACGACACACATAAGGGATTTTTTTACTATACTCCCGGGTTTGTGGAAATTGGATATCCGGATGATGATGCGGTATGGGACAGACGATATCAAATGTATTTGACAAGGTATAAAGGAAGTGAAAAAAAGGCAAGACGGGCTGTTGAAATTGAAAAATCATTTACAGATTCTTATCAGGGTTTTACTTATATTAAGTGGGAGGACCTTTCATTTCCGGAGTATGAAAACGCGATTCAAGAACTTGCCGGAGAGAAAGGATGGAAATTTGATGCAGTTTTGGGAAAAAATACAATTCTCAGGAAGCTTGTGGATGGAATGTGGTCAGAAGAAGAGTTCCTTGTTGTACCGCCGGGATATCAGGTAGTGGCAAGTTATGATAAAGAGATTATCAAGGCGGAAAAATTATAGAGAGAATTCAGAGATGTATCGCCATGATAATATGATAAAAAATTATAAATAATGCACAAAATAGTTGTAATAAAGCTAAACATTTAGTACAATATATACATGAGATTTTTACTAAGGTAAGGAGGCAACATAATATGAAAGTTTACAGAACGGATGAGATTAGAAACGTTGTTCTTTTAGGACACGGCGGAAGCGGAAAGACAAGCCTTGTAGAAGCTATGGCCTATGTATCAGGAGCAATCAATCGTATGGGTAAGGTAGCGGACAACAATACGATCAGTGATTTTGATAAAGAGGAACAGAAAAGACAGTTTTCAATCAGCACAACATTAGTACCGATCGAGTGGGAGAAAGCGAAGATCAATATCTTAGATACACCGGGATATTTTGATTTTGTCGGTGAAGTTGAGGAAGCAGTAAGCGCAGCAGATGCAGCTGTTATCGTTGTGTCCGGTAAAGCAGGTGTGGAAGTAGGAACGGAAAAAGCATGGGAATTATGCGATAAATACAACCTGCCTCGTATGGTCTATGTGACAGAGATGGATGTGGATGACGCAAGTTTCCGTCAGGTAGTGCAGGATCTGACAGACAGATACGGTAAAGTGATCGCGCCTCATTTCCAGCCAATCCGTGAAAATGAAAAGCTGGTTGGATATGTCAACATTATTAAAAATGCAGGAAGACGTTATACAGGAGTCGGACAGAGAGAAGAGTGTGAGATTCCGGATTACTGTAAACCGAATCTTGAGATGTACCGCGAGAAATTATTAGAGGCTGTTGCTGAGACAAGTGAAGAATTTATGGAGCGTTATTTTGACGGTGATGAGTTCTCTGTGGAAGAGATTCGTTCAGCTATGAGAACAGAAGTAATGTCCGGTCTCATTGTTCCGGTTGCTATGGGCTCAAACCTCCAGGCACAGGGTGTGGCAAATCTTCTGTCTGATATCGTAAGATTTTTCCCAAGCCCTGATTACAGAGAGTGTGCAGGTATTAATCGTAAGACAAATGAGATCTATGCAGCAGACTATGATTTCGCAAAAGCAAAATCCGCATATGTATTTAAGACAATGGTAGATCCGTTCATCGGTAAGTATTCTTTCATTAAAGTATGTTCAGGTGTGTTAAAAGGAGAGGACGTCCTCTATAATGCAGATACAGACACAGAAGCAAAATTAGGTAAGATCTATACAATGGTAGGAAACAAGCCGGTAGAGGTCAGTGAATTATTTGCAGGAGATATCGGAGCTATTGCAAAATCAGATGCAAAGACAGGAGATACACTTTCTGCAAAAGCAACACCATTATTATTCGGTAAGACAGAATACTCCAAACCATATACATATATGAAATATGTAGTGAAGAACAAAGGTGATGAGGATAAAGTTTCACAGGCATTACAGAAAATGATGGCTGAGGATGTTACACTTAAGATGGTAAATGACAGTGAGAACCGTCAGACACTTCTCTATGGTATGGGTGATCAGCACTTAGAGGTTACTGCAAGTAAGCTGGCATCCAGATATAAATGTGAGATTACACTGGAGACTCCAAAGGTTGCATTCCGAGAGACTATCCGCAAGAATTCCGATGTGGATACAAAATATAAGAAGCAGTCCGGCGGACATGGACAATATGGACATGTTAAAATGAGATTTGAGCCATCTGGTGATACGGAGACACCATATGTATTTGCTGAAGAAGTTGTAGGAGGAGCAGTTCCGAAGAACTACTTCCCGGCAGTAGAAAAAGGACTTCAGGAATCTGTCCTTAAGGGACCATTAGCCGGATATCCAGTTGTTGGCGTGAAAGCAGTTCTGTATGATGGATCTTATCATCCGGTAGATTCTTCAGAAATGGCATTTAAGACTGCAACAATTCAGGCATTTAAAAAAGGCTTTATGGAAGCATCACCGGTGCTCTTAGAGCCTATCGCTTCTGTGAAGGTTACAGTTCCTGACGATTATACCGGAGATGTTATGGGAGATCTGAATAAACGCCGCGGTCGCGTGCTTGGAATGAACCCGGTAGCAGGAGGAAGTCAGGAAATTCTGGCAGATGTTCCAATGACAGGTATGTTTGGTTACTGTACAACACTTCGCTCTATGACAGGCGGAAGAGGAACTTATTCTTATGAGTTTGCACGCTATGAGCAGGCACCTTCTGATGTACAGGAAGCAGAGATTGCAAAAAGAGCAGAAGAATAAGCAGTGATAATAAATTAACATAAGAAAAAAAGTCCCTGAGGGGGCTTTTTTTCTTATTATAAAGGTGCTATAATCGTGGGTGCTATAAAGGGATTTTTTGCGTTAAATCCTGAAAACAATAAGAAAAATCATATAAGGATGAGGAAGTATAAGAGATGAAAATTGTGATTATCGGTGATGGAAAAGTAGGCCATAAACTGACCACTCAATTATCCGAAGAAAATTATGACATTGTACTGATTGATCAAAATGAAGGAAAGTTAAAAGCTGCTTTGAATGAATTGGATATTTTCTGTATTACAGGAAATGGGGCAGATGCAGAAGTGCAGAAGCAGGCAGATGTTCCGCATGCAGATCTGGTAATCGCCTGTGCATCTACAGACGAATTGAATATGCTCAGCTGTCTTCTGGCAAGGCGACTGGGGGCAAAGCATACGATTGCCAGAGTAAGAAATCCGATTTATTATAAACAGATGGACCTATTAAAAGAGGATTTGCATTTGAGCATGGCAGTAAATCCGGAATTGACAGCATCCAATGAAATAGCAAGAATTCTTCTGTTCCCGGAGACAAATAAAGTAGAGACATTTATGAAGGGAAAAGTGGAATTGGTAGAGTATGCGGTCCGTGATGACAGTCCGCTTGTCGGGTTGTCTCTTGGAGAGTTGTATCGGAAATTCCAGATTCAAGTGTTGATTTGTGCAGTAAAAAGAAAAGATGAGGTATATATTCCGGATGGAGATTTTGTGCTTCAGGCAGGAGACAAAATGCACATTGCCGCATCACATCAGAATTTGAAGAACTTTTTCAAATCACTTATGAAAAAAACGGTGCGTATTAAGAACGTATTGATCTGCGGAGGCGGACATTTATGTTTTTATTTGGCGCTACAGCTTCTTCAGGTTGGTATGCAGGTAAAAATTATCGAAAAGGACAGCAGTCGGTGTGAGACCTTGTGTGAGCTTCTTCCTAAGGCAACCGTGATCAATGCGGATGCGACAAGTCATGACCTTCTGTTAGAAGAGGGGATTGGTGAGGCAGACGCAGTGGTAGCGCTTACCGGCATGGATGAAGAAAATATCATTATGGCTTTATTTGCCAAGACGCAGGGTGTGAAGAAAATCATTGCAAAGGTAAATGAAGACACGAGAGCCCAGATGGTAGAGGGACTTGGAATTGACAGTATCGTATCAGCGAAAAGTGCTACAGCTGATGCTATTTTAAGATATGTAAGAGCAAGAAAGAATTCTCACGACAGCGCTAATGTGGAATCCATGTACCGTTTGGTAAATGGACAGGTTGAGGCACAGGAATTTATCATTAAGAAAGAATGTAAATATACGAATATTCCATTGAAAAATCTTCCGACGAAGCCGAACACCTTGATTGCATGTATTGGAAGAGACCGGAAGGTCATTATTCCAAATGGAGACAGTCACATCGAAGTCGGAGACAGTGTAATTGTAGTGACCAAAGGACGTCCGATTGATAACTTCATTGATATACTTGCATAGGAGATAGCGTTATGAATAGAAAAATGATTGCTCATATATTGGCAAAAATGTTAGGAGTCGAGGCTCTTCTCTTGATTCTTCCGGCAATTGTCGGAGTGATCTATCAAGAAAAAAGTGCGGTGTATTTTCTGCCGCCGATCATCCTTCTGACATTGATCTATTTGATCGGAGGAAGAAAAAAACCGAAAAATTCTACCATATATGCGAAAGAAGGAATGGTAGTCGTAGCGCTTGCGTGGATTTTGTGGTCTCTGTTCGGAGCACTTCCGTTTTTCCTGTCCGGTTACATACCAAGTTATCTGGATGCATTCTTCGAAACGGTATCCGGTTTTACGACAACCGGATCATCAATCATGCCGGATGTTGAGATCCTTCCGCAGTGTATGCACTTCTGGAGAAGCTTTACACACTGGATCGGCGGTATGGGAGTGTTAGTATTTGTTATGGTATTAACTTCTCTTGATAAGAAGAGCAGTATGTATCTGATGCGGGCAGAGGTTCCGGGACCGGAGAAAGATAAATTGGTTCCTAAGATGATGTCCACAGCAAGAATTCTGTACGGTATGTATTTTGCGCTGACAGCGTTGGAGGTCATTCTTCTCATGTTCGGGGGGCTTAGCCTGTTTGACAGTCTGATCCATTCATTCGGATCGGCAGGAACCGGAGGATTTTCCAATTATGCTGACAGTGTGGGGCATTTTGACAGTGCTTACGTAGATGGTGTGATCACTGTATTTATGATTTTATTCGGCGTGAATTTCAGCCTCTATTTTCTGTTGTTGATCAAAGAATACAAGGCAGTTTGGAAAAATGAGGAACTTCGCGTGTATTTCGGAATCATTGCTGCAGCGACTGCGGTGATTACGATCAATATCCTTCCACAGTATGGAAGCGTACTGAAGTCCTTCCGATATGCGGTCTTTCAGGTTGGAACCATTATTACGACGACCGGATATGCGACGGCAGATTTTAACGTCTGGCCAATGTTGTCTAAATGTGTTTTGATTGCGCTTATGATTATCGGAGCCTGTGCTTCTTCAACCGGTGGCGGTATTAAAGTATCACGTTTTATGATTGCGGTGAAGAGCATCAAGCGTGAGGTTAAGCAGATGGCTCATCCAAAATCTGTGAATCTCATATGTGTAAATGGGAAAAAGATGGGAAATGATGTCATTAGAAGCGTATTTGTTTACTTCATGGCATATGCCGGGATTGCAGGACTATCCGTATTAATTGTTTCCGCAGACAATTTTGATTTCGCAACGACATTTAGTTCTGTAATTGCAACACTTAATAATATCGGACCGGGAATTGAAGATGTGGGAGCTACAGGAAACTTTTCTGCATTTTCTCCATTGTCAAAGCTTGTTTTTTGTTTTGATATGCTGGCAGGACGTTTGGAAATATTTCCATTTTTGATGTTATTTACAACAAAAGTATGGAGACGTAAATTCTGGTAAGAATCTCGCATAGAGATAGAAATAAACAGGGAGGTAATCTATGAAAAAGAAAGGGAAATTAGCGATTGCGCTGATGGTCATTATAGTAGCAGGAATTTATTATTATGTTGCACTTCCTGCATTCAATATCCATTCTTCCGAGACATGGTTTTTTGTGATGGCATTAGCGGTGATCGGTCTTGTCTATTACACAATGCGGAAGAAACCGGGGAAAGGCGCATTCAAAACCGATAAAGGTTTTCGCAGTATTTTAACCGTACTTCTTGCATTGGGCGTTGTTTATCTGGTGGGAACTTTATTGTCTTCACCAATTGTAAATGCGAAGAAATATCAGAAGCTTATGAAGGTGCAAGAGGGAGAATTTGCTGACGATGTGGAGGAATTATCCTTCGATAAAATTCCGATCCTAGACAGAGATACAGCTGCTATCTTAGGAGATCGTAAGATGGGAAGCATGGTAGATATGGTATCTCAGTTTGAAGCAGATGATATTTACAGTCAGATCAATTACAAGGATAATCCGGTGCGGGTATCTCCTTTAAAATATGCAAGTCCGATTAAATGGCTGACGAATCATCGGTCAGGCATTCCGGCGTATATCCGCATCAATATGGCAACACAGTCCACAGAGCTTGTGAAGCTTGAAAAGGGGATGAAATATACCACCAGCGAATACTTTAACCGCAATATTTATCGTCATTTAAGATTTGCACATCCCACGTATATTTACGGAGAGCTGAGTTTTGAGATTGACGATCAGGGCGTTCCATACTGGATCGCACCGGTGAAGAAATACAATATTGGATTATTTGGCGGTGAAACAGTAGGAAAAGTAGTGCTTTGTAACGCCATTACCGGAGAGATGAAAACTTATCATATCGAAAATGTTCCGCAGTGGGTAGACCGTGCATATTCGGCAGACTTACTTGTACAGCTCTTTGACTATTACGGAACTTTGAAGCATGGATTTTTAAATAGTGTGCTGAGTCAGAAGGATTGTCTGGAGACGACAGATGGTTATAATTATCTTGCAATTGATGATGATGTATGGATGTATACCGGTGTTACATCTGTAAATGGTGACCAGTCCAACGTAGGATTTGTACTGTCCAACCAGCGTACCATGGAGACAAAATATTATAAAGTAGAAGGAGCCACTGAGGCCTCTGCAATGTCTTCAGCTGAAGGTCAGGTGCAGAACTTAAAATACAAGGCAACATTTCCGCTGCTTCTTAATATTTCCGATGAGCCGACTTATTTTATTGCCTTAAAAGACGATGCGGGTCTGGTGAAGAAATATGCGATGGTAAACGTGCAGAAATACCAGATTGTAGCCATCGGTGACAGTGTGAGTCAATGTGAAGAAAATTATCTGGAACTTCTTATGAGCAGTGGTGTGAAAAAAGAAGAAGAGGATACGAGAGAAGTGAAGACAATAACCGGGAAAATCACAAAGATTGCGCAGGCGGTTCTGGAAGGTACTTCTCATTACTATCTCACGGTAGAAGGCTCAGATGACATTTTCGACCTGTCTGTTGTAGATTTCCTCGATGTAGTAAGATGCGAAGTGGGACAGGAGATTACAATGGAATACAAAGAAGATGAGAAGGCAAATACAGTGATGTCTTTGACGATTGACGGAGTTACGCAGGGAAAATCAGAGGAAGAAGCGAAAGCGGCAGATTCAACAGAAGTGATTCCTTTGGAGGATGAGGCAAAAGAGGTTACCGAATAATGGAGCTTAGTTTATTACTGGCAGAACAGATACTTGCAATGTTTCTTACAATGGCGGTAGGATTTTTTGTTGTCAAGATTGGGCTTTTTCAGGAAACGGACGGAAAAGTGATTTCCAATCTGGTAGTATATATTTGTTCTCCGTGTATTATTATTGATTCTTTTCAAATAGAGATGACGGATGATAAGGTGAGAGGATTGCTGCTTGCTGTTATAGCAGCAATCTTTGTCCATATTGTCATGTTGGCAGGGACATGGATTCTGAATCATATCTTTCATTTTAACAGTATCGAGAAAGCATCGATCATTTATACAAATGCAGGATATCTTATCATTCCGCTGGTCGGCGCAGTGCTTGGAAGTGAATGGGTATTTTACACAACCGCATTTATTCTTGTTCAGACGGTTCTGATGTGGACACATTGTACGTGTTTGATCAGTGAGAGTAGACAGAAGGATTGGAAAAAGATTCTGTTCAATCCTAATATCGTTGCGATGCTTTTGGGATTGCTGCTCTTTCTGTTTCGCGTGCAGCTTCCGGGTGTGATAGCATCTTGTGTCAGCGGTTTTGGACAAATGATAAGTCCGGCAAGTATGCTGGTCATTGGTATGGCGATTGGAAATGTGGACCTGAAATGGGTGTTTACACAAAAAAGACCGTACTTGATCTGTTTCTTTCGGCTGATCTTCTATCCGATTCTGGGAGTTATTGGTTTTGGAATCCTTGGACAGATGGGGATACATCCGGATGCAGAATACATATTAATGGTTGTTCTTCTTGCAACGGCAGCTCCGGCAGCGGCAATGGTCACGCAGCTTGCACAGCTTTACAACAAAGATGTGAAATACGCCAGTGTGATCAATGTTATGTCAGTGATTTTCTGTATTGTCACTATGCCGGTGATGGTTATGCTATATGAAATGTTTTATTAAGCAAAAAAGGGATGAAGGTTTGTGAACCTTCGTCCCTTAATTGTTATCTTGGATTTGTCCGCTGTATTCTTCGATTTTATCCAACACCCGCTGCTTTTCATCTCCCTCCAAAGGAGTCGGGCAGTAATCATTTACGTTGCTTTTTGAGGAGACGGAACAAGGAATGATGTTGATGTTATCATCCTTTTTTAGCTTTCCGTCTTCAATGGTAAATGTCTGTTGAAAGATCATCGTATCTTTATCCTGTGGGTTGCTGTTGCCTCCGAAACAGAAATTGCCAAGGCTGTAGGCAATATATTTTCCTTTATATTTTTCAATACCTTGAAGGACGTGAGGGTGATGTCCGATTATCAAGTCAGCACCTTCGTCAATTGCCAGGTGTGCGAGCTTTTTCTGCGTTTTGTTTGGGACATATTCACGTTCCATACCCCAGTGGAAATTCACGATGATAAGTTCTGCTCCGGCTTCTTTGAGAGCAGCAATATTTTCCTTTACCTGTTGCTTTTTTTCTAAATGTTCTGCTAATTCATAGATACCGGTAAGTCCCACTTTGATCCCGTTGATCTCCAAAAGCTGTACCTGTTCGTAGCCAAAAGCGGCAATACCTGCATCCTCCAGTATTTCTAAAGTGTCTGTGCGACTGACCTCTCCATAGTCAGAGCTGTGGTTGTTCGCTATATTTGCAGCTTCCACTGAGCCACCGGTCAGGATGTTTACATATTCTGGATCTGCCTTAAATGCAAATTTCTTGTCTGCCCTCGTGGTGGAGGTGGTGAGTGTTCCCTCAAAATTTACAATTGACAGATCATCCTTTTCCAAAATCGATCGTACATTTTTGAAAAAATAATCAGCGCTCTGTGAATTATAAAAGGCGTTCAAACTACGTGATTGATTGAAATTCTCGTCTGTTCCGAGTGTACAGTCACCCATAGAACTGATGGTGATTGTGCGAGTTTTGTTTTTGCCTTTTTTATTGTCTTTTGTGTTGATCACAAGGTTTTTTACCTCTACATGGGAGGTGTCAATCTTTTCTTTTTTTACAGTTGTTTTCTTCTCTTCTTTTTTCTCTTTCTCGTTGCTCTTATTTGTGATACCGCGAACGGTAAAAACAAGAAGGAGAATAAGAAAAAGAGAACCGAATAGAACTGTCAAACGTTGTATCTTTTTCTTTCGGCGTCTTCGTTGTTGCCTCCGCTGTTGTCTTCGTTTTGCATCTTTGATTCCACTCATATTCTCTTACCGTAGAACAGGCAGCCCCAAAAAGGCTGCCTGTAATTTCCTTTATTTATGTGTTAGTTTAAAAACGCACAACCTTCAAGGTTGACTGCGGATAATTCTTCTCTCTTAGCACTGATGCTTACGTAGAAGTCCATATCACATTCTTTGGACATCTGTTTCAGTCTTTCAATAAATTCAGGCATGTTCTCGATTGAAATATCAGCGTGTTTTAAAATTCCGTCAATAAATACACATTGAATATCATTATTGGAACTGTGCATACCGTATAAAAATCCGATATATGCGTCTGTTGTTGTAATTGCTGCGAAATCATCCATACAAATAGTACGAATATCAAAGGAAACACTAGCAGTATCGCGATGTGTTTTCTTAATAAACACTACGTTTCCGTCGCATTTTTTTGCCTGCTCGTTAGCCAGCTCAATCATTTTTTGTGTCTTTCCGCTTCCCTTAGGTCCTGTTAATAAATTTACCATGGCAAACATCTCCTTTATGTATCATATTATACTGAACACCTTCAGTACGATTAACTTATATCCATTATACATGAAAAAATGTATTCAAACAACCAGAAATATGACTTTTTATACAAAAATTAGAACAAATGTTGAATTATTTTAAAAATGTCAGAAATAAAAAAATACTGTCATTTACCCTCTTGACTTATTTTAAGATTCTTCCTATAATATTTAACATATATGGCAAAAACAGTGAAGAGGATCAGTAGGAGTGAAAAACCATTCAGAGAGCTGCCGGTTGGTGCAAGGCAGAAGGTGGAAGCTTTGAACTCGCCTCGGAGTTCCGGTGTTGAAAGAAGAAGTAGATGCCGGCGGGAATTCCCGTTACAGAAAGAATGAGTGCATTTGCAGATGCAAATGAAGAAGAGTGGTACCACGGAAAATAAGCCTTTTCGTCTCTTATGAGATGGAAAGGCTTTCTTTTTTAGATTCAAAGAACCACATGAAAAATCAGAAAGTGAGGAAGTTATTATGTCAAAGATCCCTTATAATCATAAGGCAATCGAGAAGAAATGGCGTGAGAACTGGGAAAAAAATCCAGTCAACGTGAAGGAAAATGCAGATGGAAGCAAGAGAGAAAAATATTACTGTCTGGACATGTTCCCATATCCGTCAGGAAATGGTCTGCATGTAGGACACTGGAGAGGTTATGTAATCTCTGATGTATGGAGCAGATATAAATTACAGCAGGGGTATTACATCATTCATCCAATGGGATGGGATGCATTTGGTCTTCCGGCAGAAAACTACGCAATCAAGATGGGGGTTCATCCTTCTATTTCTACAGCTGAAAATATTAAAAATATCAAGCGTCAGATTAATGAAATCGCAGCGCTTTACGATTGGGATCGTGAAGTAAACACAACAGATCCGAATTATTATAAATGGACACAGTGGATCTTCGTAAAGATGTTTAAAGAAGGTCTTGCATATGAGAAAGAATTCCCGATCAACTGGTGTCCGTCTTGTAAGACAGGTCTTGCAAATGAAGAAGTTGTAAATGGAAAATGTGAGCGTTGCGGCTCTGAAGTAACGAAGAAAAATCTTCGTCAGTGGATGTTGAAGATCACAGCGTATGCGGAACGTCTGTTAAGCGATTTAGATAAACTTGACTGGCCGGAAAAGGTTAAAAAGATGCAGGCTGAGTGGATCGGTAAATCTTATGGTGCAGAAGTTGATTTCCCTGTAGAAGGAAGAGATGAAAAAATTACTGTTTACACAACAAGACCGGATACTTTATATGGAGCAACCTTTATGGTACTTGCACCGGAGCATGAACTGGCAGCAAGCCTTGCTACAGACGAGACAAGAGAAGCAGTAGAAAAATACATTTATGATGCTTCTATGAAATCCAATGTAGATCGTCTTCAGGACAAAGATAAGACGGGTGTGTTTACAGGAAGCTATGCAATCAATCCGTTAAATGGAGAAAAGACACCAATCTGGTTATCAGATTATGTACTTGCAGATTATGGAACCGGAGCAATCATGTGTGTACCGGCGCATGACGATCGTGACTTTGAGTTTGCAACAAAATTCGGTATTCCGATCGTTCAGGTTATTGCAAAAGACGGAAAAGAAATTGAAAATATGACAGAAGCTTATACAGAGGCAGCAGGAACAATGATCAATTCCGGTGAGTGGAATGGAATGGAATCTGCTGTTCTCAAAAAAGAAGCTCCACATATCATTGAAGAGCGTGGAATCGGACGTGCAACTGTAAATTACAAGCTGCGCGATTGGGTATTCTCCCGTCAGCGTTACTGGGGTGAGCCGATTCCGATCATCCACTGTCCGCATTGCGGAAACGTACCGGTGCCGGAAGAGCAGCTCCCATTGGAGCTTCCGGATGTAGAATCATATGAGCCGACAGGAACCGGAGAATCTCCGCTTGCAGCCATTGACGACTGGGTGAATTGTACTTGTCCGGTATGTGGAAAACCAGCAAAACGTGAGACAAACACAATGCCTCAGTGGGCAGGATCTTCTTGGTATTTCCTTCGCTATGTAGATAATCACAACAATGAAGAACTGGTATCCAAAGAAAAAGCAGACGAGATGCTTCCGGTAGATATGTACATCGGTGGTGTAGAGCATGCAGTGCTTCACCTTTTGTATGCACGTTTCTATACAAAATTCCTGTGTGATATCGGAGCAATTGATTTTGACGAGCCGTTCCAGAAGCTGTTTAATCAAGGTATGATTACAGGTAAAAACGGAATTAAGATGAGTAAATCTAAAGGAAATGTCGTATCTCCGGATGATCTTGTAAGAGATTATGGATGTGACTCCTTGAGAATGTATGAACTGTTCGTAGGTCCACCGGAGTTAGATGCAGAGTGGGATGACCGTGGAATCGACGGTGTAAACAGATTCTTAAAGAGATTCTGGAATCTTGTTATGGACAGCAAAGATGTAAACGTAGAAGCATCAAAAGAAATGATAAAAGAACGCCACAAGCTTGTGAAAGACATTACAACACGTCTGGAAAGCTTCAGCTTAAATACAGCAATCTCTGGCTTCATGGAGCACAATAACAAATTGATCGAGATTGCGAAGAAAGCCGGCGGAATCGATGTAGAGACACTTTCTACTATGGCAGTGCTTCTGTCCCCATTTGCACCACATATCGCAGAAGAAGTGTGGGAGCAGTTAGGACACGAAGGCAGCGTATTTGAGGCAGGATGGCCAACCTATGATGAAAACGAAATGAAGGATGACGAAATTGAAGTTCCGGTACAGATCAACGGAAAAACAAGAGCAGTCATCTCTGTTGCGGCAGACATCAGCAAAGAAGACGCTATCGCAGCCGGAAAAGAAGCAGTAGCAGACAAACTGACAGGTACGATCGTAAAAGAGATTTATGTTCCGAAGAAGATTATAAATATTGTGCAGAAGTAAGCCGCGCAAATAATGAAAGCCGAGGGAACACCATTGCAGGGAAGTTTCCTCGGCTTGAATTATTTATGGGGCGACGCCCCACAACTGAGTGAGCTTGCTCACGAGGTTGGAAGCGCAGGTTACGGATTGGGAATATTCATAGGGCGTATGCCCTACAAGCGAACGAATTGTTCGTGAGCTTGTGCTGCGCTGCCGTAAGTAGTGGGAGAGAACCACAACTGAGTGTGGCTTACATAAGGCGAGCGAGAGCAAATTATAGTAGATTCTTGCATTTTCCCGTTCTATCCCCTATACTAATCTTATCAAAGAATTCTAAGGAACGTTATCTATAAGATTCAGACCATTCGGTCAGAGAATTCCAAGATTTCCAAAATCACAATTAGATATGGCAGGAAAGCTGTTGTATATTTGAGAAAGTGTCTTTATAATTATTCTATAAGACTAGCTTATTTTACATCTTTCCTGCGGGAAGGAGCGTAAGATGAGTAAAGAAAAGTTACAATGGCATCCGGCATTTGCGGCGGCGCTTCGAATTATGAGAAAAATAGACATTCCAAAGATTACTCTGCAGTAATGAACCTGCTTGAGAGAGCGAATTGGAAGCAGATGGAGGAGGAAAAAAGGATGTGTGACGCATTAAATGAATTATTTGCAGAAGAATTGAAAGAAGCAGATGCGCATGGAAGACTGGCTGGAAAGCAACAAGGTGGAATAGAGATGTGTAGAAAATTAGGTTTGTCTTATGATGAAACTCTTTCCCAAATAAAAGAAGAATATCAGCTTACCGAAGAACAGGCGAAAGAAATCATGGACAAGAACTGGAAATAAATGGTTTTGTTGAGCCTAGCACGGTGTTACCAAAATGGAAACAAGGGAAACCATACAGTTGCTTTTGTTTTAAGCTTTAGCGGTATATGATAAAGGTGAAAGAGAGGTATATAGTATGGCATTAAATGATAACATCAAGAAGTTAAGAGAAGAAAAAAACCTTACGCAACAGCAGCTGGCAGATCAATTATATGTTTCAAGGCAAACTATTTGTCGCTGGGAAAATGGTTCGAGATGTCCGGATTTGATTATGGCAAAAAAGCTGGCGTTAGAATTAGGGGTAAGTATGGACGAACTTGTCTCTGATGAAGATATGAATGATATTCAAATTAAATATGGAAATTGGAGATCAGAGAAGATAAAGAGTAGATTACAACTTCAGGAAGAACGCAAAAAAGTGCAGAATTTATTGGAAATTATAGGTAGTATTTATATGGGAATATCAATATTGGGACTTAGACCAGAAGTGAAGATTCCGATATGGATAACTATAATGTTTGCCTGTGTAGTAATACCACTGACTGTAATATATTTAATGATTTCTAAAACATTAAGAGAAATATAGTAGTATAACATAACCATTCCGGTGTAGATATCCGGGGTGGTTTATTTGCATCAGAATCCAAGATGGTTATTGACATATTCCAATAAAGGTGTATGATAGAGATATAAATGACATATGCCATAAATGAAAATGCGTATGAAAAGGAGGAGAATTTCATGCCGCGTCCGAGAAAATGCCGAAGGGTATGTTCCATGCCAAGATATAATGAATTTACCCCGACACAGGCAGGTGGTGTTAGAAAAGAAGTGGTCTTGACGGTGGATGAATATGAGACCATTCGTCTGATCGATAAGGAGAACTTCTCGCAGGAGGAATGCAGTGCGTACATGAATGTTGCAAGAACAACGGTTCAACTGATTTACGCAGAGGCGAGAAAGAAGATTGCCGAAGCTATAGTTGATGGCAGTACACTGGTGATTCGGGGCGGTGATTTTCATTTGTGTGAGGAAGAATCAAGTGTCTGCTGCAGAGGGCAGAGAATGCACCGCTGTTACAGACAAGAGAAGAGAAAGAAGGAGGAGTCTGGTATGAAAATTGCAATACCTTTGGATGAAAATAAGAAAGATGTCTGCGTATCATTCGCCAGAGCACCTTATTTTATGGTGTGTGATGGAAATGAAGGTGCGGTTGAAATAATAGAGAATCCTGCTGCAGAGGCAGAAGGCGGTGCAGGATTAAAAGCGGCACAGTTTGTATTAGACAGCGGTGCAGATACGGTTATTACTGTTCGCTGCGGTGAAAATGCAGGAAATGTATTTAAAGCAGCCGAGATCAAAGTGTATAAATCGCAGGTAGAAGATGCAAGAGAAAATGTAAAATTATTAAAGGAAGAGAAGCTGTCAGAACTTACGAAGTTTCATGCAGGCTTTCACGGGATACAATAATGAAAATTGCAGTTCTAAGTGGTAAAGGCGGTGCAGGAAAGACATTTGTGTCTGTAAATCTTGTTGTATCCGCAGGACGATCAACGTATATAGATTGTGATGTGGAAGAGCCAAATGGTAGATTATTTCTGAAACCGCAAAATGTGGAAAATAAAATCGTTTACAGATGCCTGCCTGAGTTTCGTGAAGACAGATGTGACGGATGCAGAAAATGTGTAGATTTCTGTCAGTTCCACGCTCTTGTGTATGTGAAGGATAAGCCCATGCTTTTTTCGGAAGTGTGCCATTCCTGTGGTGGATGTAAGCTTGTTTGTCCACAAGATGCTGTCATCGAAGCAGAATATGAATTAGGACATGTGGAAACGGGGGTTCACGAACAGGTTCATGTTGTTACAGGAATCTTAAATATCGGGGAAGCTTCCGGTATTGCAGTGATTAAAGCTGCAAAAAAGGAAGGATTTCAAAGGGAAGGACTTAGCATTGTTGATTGCCCTCCGGGAAGCGCATGCAGTGTCAATGAGAGCATCGGGGATGCAGACTATTGTATTTTAGTGGCAGAGCCGACTTCATTTGGCTTTCACAATTTTAAGATGGTCTATGAATTAGTGAATCTGTTAGGAAAGAAATGCGGAATTATCATCAACAAACAGGATCTTCCGTATGAACCTATGGAAAAGTTCTGTATAGAGAATCAAATTGAAATTCTGGCGAGAATTCCTTATGATGGGGAGGCAGCAGAGCTTTCTGCAAAAGGAAAGATTGTATGTGAAGAGAAGGAAGAGTATCGTTTACTGTTCCGGGATATTTTGAAGAAAATCGGAGGTGAGAGATCATGAAGAGACTTCTGATTTTGAGTGGAAAAGGTGGAACCGGTAAAACGACAACGGCTGCTGCATTTATTCAGTTTTCGCAATCACATGCTATTGCAGACTGTGATGTGGATGCGCCGAATCTTCATATTGTTACAGAGAAAACAGGCGAGTGCAGAACTAAGGAATTTATCGGGTCAAAAAAAGCGGTTATAGATGAGACTTTGTGTGTACACTGCGGAAACTGTGCAGAAAAATGTAGGTTCAACGCTATTTCAGACAAGGGAAGGTCCTATGGTGTGGATGAATATCATTGTGAAGGCTGTGGTGTCTGTCAATATGTCTGTCCGAATGATGCAGTGCGCCTGGTAGAAGATGTGGCAGGAAAACAGGAACTTTATCTTGGTGACACAGTATTTAGTACGGCAACGTTGAAAATGAGTCGTGGGAATTCCGGCAAACTGGTGACAGCAGTGAAGCTTGACATGCTGAAGCATGCGCCTGAGACGGAGCTTGCCATTGTGGATGGCTCTCCGGGGATTGGCTGCCCGGTCATAGCTTCCGTCAGTGGAATGGATCTGGCTCTTGTAGTTGCAGAACCATCGGTATCAGGGCTCCATGATCTGAAGCGTCTTGTGAAAACGGCAGGGACGCTTGAGACGAAGCTTGCGGTCTGTGTGAATAAATGGGACCAGAGTCCGGGAAATACAGAGCAAATCCTTTCTTTTTGTGAGGAAAATGCAATTCCATTTGTGGGGAAGATCCCTTATGATAAAACGGCTTCCGAGGCAATCAATGAAGGAAAAAGTCTGGCAGAGATTGACTGTGCTGCAAGGACTGCGCTTTTGGAAGTTTATAAAAATGTGCGAGGGCTTTTGGGGCTGGCACAGAAGAATTAATTCAGGTTATATCAAAAATAACAAATAAAGATGAAAAAGGAGTAATGAATTATGAAAATTGCTGTAGCAGCTATGGGACACACCGTAGCAGGACATTTTGGACACTGTGAGAACTTTATCTTCTTCGATGTAGAGGATAACAAAATTGTAGACGAAAAGAGCGTTCCGAATCCGGGACACCGTCCGGGATTTTTGCCGAATTTTCTGGCAGATAATGGTGCAGAAGTGATTATTGCAGGAGGTATGGGCGGCGGTGCTGTCGATATTTTCAATGAGAGAAATGTAGAAGTGATCGTCGGAGCACAGGGAGATGCAAAAGATTGTGTAGAGGCATGGCTGAAAGGAGAACTCAAATCTACTGGTGCTGTATGTCACGAACATGCGCATGAAGGAAACTGCAACGGTTAGTTTTTGATAAAATGTTTTCCAATGTATTGGATCCTAAGGGGCGTCTGTGAGATGCTCCTTTTTTATTCCGATGTTTTATATTTCTTGTGTTTATAGATTGCAGAAATTGTGTTAATGTTAGATAATTAAAAGATAATGAGTGAAGAAAATGAAAATCGGAGGATACAGTCATGAGAGAGCAGATGGAAAGAAAAAATAGGAAAGAGAAAAAAACGAAGAATAGTAAGGTGAGCAGATTTGTGAGCAGAAATTTTGGGACTATTTTAAAGCTTGCGCTTTTGATAGCTATTGTGGCAGCAATTGGAGTAGGTGTACGCGTGATCAATGTGTCTGAAAGTAAAACTTCCGGAAGCGAAAGTATTGAGCAATGAACTGGATATGGATTCTTTTAAAGTTTATCACGAGGAAGAAAGTATTTTCAGTAAAATCACCTTGGAAGAAAATAATGATGCAGTAAAGAAAATGAAGTTAAACGCTCAGGAAAATGCAATTGCCAATGGATTACTGGAAAATGCGAGAAGTAATGCAGAGACTATGCTGACGGGATTTTTTGCAGATGAATATGATCTTGACGAGTATAAAATTGTTTTCAAAGACAAATAAAAGTGATGAGAAATAGAAAAAATGTGAAAGTGGAGGCAGGGAATCAAATGACAGAAAAAGAGAAGATGGTAACAAAGAAACTTTATGATGCGAATTATGATGAAACATTGTATAAAGAAAGAACAGAAGCGAAAAATCTATGCTATGATTATAATCAACTTCGCCCATCGGATGAAGAAAACCAGAGAATCATTTTGAAGAAATTGTTGGGGAAAACAGGAGAAAACTTCTGCATTACAGCACCTTTTTGGTGCGATTACGGATACAATATTGAGATCGGGGAGAATTTTTATTCCAATCATAATCTGGTAATCTTAGATGGTGGGAAAGTAACCTTTGGAGATAATGTATTTATTGCTCCGGATTGCGGCTTCCATACAGCGGGACATCCAATTGATGCGGTTAGAAGAAATCAAGGGCTGGAATACGCATATCCGATCACAGTTGGAGACAATGTGTGGATCGGAGCCGGTGTGCAGGTAATGCCGGGGGTGACAATTGGAAGTAATGTGGTGATCGGAGGAGGAAGTGTTGTCGTAAAAGATATTCCGGACAACTCGGTGGCGGTTGGAAACCCGTGTAAAGTAATCCGTGAAATTACAAAAGAAGATGAAAAGACATGCTGGGACAGATAGCGGGAAAATATCCGAAGATATTCTTGTGAAAAAAGAAGAAAAAGGATAGAATAATAGCGATGAGATTTAGTTTCGTGAAAGGAGAGCAGATCGCTTTATGAGTATGAAAGACTTACAAGCCTATGAAGTGCAAAAAGAAGAGGACTTGAAAGGAATCAAGGCCAAAGGCTATCTTCTTCGCCATAGAAAAAGCGGAGCAAGAGTTGTATATATAGAAAATGATGACAATAATAAGGTGTTCAGTATCGGATTTCGGACACCGCCGTCAGATAGTACAGGAGTTCCGCATATTATGGAGCATTCTGTGCTCTGCGGTTCCAGAAATTTTCCGGCGAAAGATCCCTTTGTGGAACTGGTGAAAGGATCGTTGAATACATTTTTAAATGCCATGACTTATCCGGACAAGACAGTGTATCCGGTGGCAAGCTGTAATGATCAGGATTTTCAGAATTTGATGCATGTATATATGGATGCGGTATTTTATCCGAACATTTATGAGCATGAAGAAATCTTCCGACAAGAGGGATGGAGCTATCAACTCGATTCGGCAGAAGATAAGCTGAAATATAACGGTGTCGTATACAATGAGATGAAGGGAGCATTTTCTTCACCGGAAGGAGTGCTGGATCGGGTAATATTAAATACACTTTTCCCGGACACATCCTATGCAAATGAATCCGGAGGAGATCCGGAGGTGATTCCGGAACTTACCTATGAGCAATTTTTAGATTTTCATAGAAAGTATTATCATCCATCCAACAGCTATATTTATTTGTATGGAGATATGGACATTGAAGAGAAGCTTCATTGGCTGGATCAGGAATATTTAGGGAAATACGACAGAGAACCGGTAGATTCCAGAATCCGTTTCCAGGAAACTTTTGCGGAAATGCAGGAGAAAGTTATTCCATATTCTATAGCAAGTGAGGAATCAGAAGAAGATAATACGTATCTTTCTTATAATAAGGTTGTCGGTACGAGCTTAGATAAAGAGCTGTATCTTGCCTTTCAGATTTTGGATTATGCGTTATTGTCGGCTCCGGGTGCGCCGCTTAAGAAAGCGCTCACTGACGCGGGAATCGGGAAAGATATTATGGGGTCTTACGATAACGGGATTTACCAGCCGATTTTTTCTGTGATTGCTAAGAATGCCAACGAAGAGCAAAAAGAAGAATTTATCCAAGTGATCGAAGATGTTTTGAGAGCAAGCGTTAAAAATGGAATTGATACAAAAGCAATCGAAGCAGGAATTAATTATTATGAATTCCGTTATCGGGAGGCTGACTTTGGAAATTATCCAAAGGGATTGATGTATGGACTTCAAATGATGGATAGCTGGCTGTATGATGAGGAAAAACCGTTTATCCACATTGAAGCATTAGATACATTTGAATTTTTAAAGAAACAAATTGGAACAGGATACTATGAAGAGCTGATTCAAAAATATCTCTTGGACAATCCTCATGGAGCAATTGTTATTGTTACGCCGGAAAAAGGGCGTACAGCACGCATGGAAGCGGAACTTGAGGAGAAGCTTCAGAAGTATAAAGAGTCACTTACAGCAGAAGAAGTAGAAGCTTTCGTGCAAAAGACACAGGCGCTGGAGGCTTACCAGTCTGAACCGGAGAGTGAGGAAAATCTGGAGAAGATTCCGGTGTTAAAGAGAGAGGATATCAGCAGGGAGATTGAGCCTATCATTAACGAAGAAATGACACTTGCCGGTGTCCCGGTCATTTTCCATGAGATTGAAACGAATGGAATCGGTTATGTAGATGTATTATTTGATATGTCATTGGTAGAGGAACAGGATCTTCCGTATGTAGGAATCTTGCAGTCCGTTCTTGGAATTATCGATACGAAACGGTATGATTACGGAACATTATTTAACGAAATTAATGTAAATACAGGAGGAATCAGTACTTCTCTGGAGCTTTATAATGACGTAACGAATATTAGAGAGAAAGCATTTAAGGCAACCTTTGAAATAAAAGGGAAGGCATTGTACGGAAAACTTCCGGTTGCATTTGACATGATGCGTGAGATTTTAATGGAGTCAAAACTGAATGACGGGAAGAGAATTCGTGAAATCCTTGCAATGTTAAAGTCAAGGCTTTTGATGAAATTCCAGTCTTCCGGTCATGTGACTGCTGTACTTCGGGCACAGTCGTATGCTTCACCTGCTGCAAAATTGAAGGATATGACCAATGGAATTGCTTTTTATGAGACGGTTTCCTATATAGAAGAACATTTTGAAGAAGAAAAAGAAAAATTATCAGAGAAATTAATTGATCTTTCAAAGAAATTATTCTGTGGAGATAATATGATGCTCAGTTATACTGCTGCGAGAGAAGGACTTGAGGGCTTGGAGGAAATGGTAGAGAAATTAAAAAACAGCCTTCATACCAGAACGGCAGAAGAAGATAAACGCTGTGTGATCCACTGCGAGAAAAAGAACGAAGGCTTTAAAACAGCATCCAAGGTACAGTATGTTGCCAAGGCAGGAAACTTTATTGACCTGGGCGTAGCTTATACAGGGGCATTACAGATTCTCAAAGTTATCATGAGTTACGATTATCTGTGGCAGAATATCCGTGTCAAAGGCGGGGCATACGGATGTATGAGCAATTTCAACCGGATTGGGGAAGGATATTTTGTATCTTACCGTGATCCGAATTTGAAACGGACACTGGATGTATATGACGGTGTTGTAGATTATCTTAAAAACTTTACTGTCAGTGAGCGTGATATGACAAAATATATTATCGGAACCATGAGCGGTATTGACCAGCCAATGACACCGGCATCCAAAGGAGAGCGCTCCATGAACCTCTACATGAATAAAGTGAGTGCAGAAATGATACGCGAAGAGAGAAATCAGATCCTTGATGCAGAACAGGATGATATCCGCGCTTTATACAAAGTGGCAGAAGCGGTTCTTCAGGCAGATCAGATGTGTGTCATCGGTGGAGAAGATAAAATAGAAGAAGAAAAAGAGTTGTTTAAAACTTTGACAAGCTTTTAACGGGGGACGTAGCATTTTGCAAAAATGCTACGTCCCAAATGAACAAGGAGGACATATGAATAAGGATTATAAATCAGGGTTTGTGACATTGATCGGTCGTCCGAACGTGGGGAAATCAACGTTGATGAATTATTTGATCGGACAGAAGATTGCAATTACATCAAATAAACCGCAGACAACAAGAAACCGTATTCAGACGGTACTTACAACGGAAGAAGGGCAAGTTGTATTTGTGGATACTCCGGGTATACATAAGGCTAAAAATAAGCTTGGAGAATACATGGTCAATGTCGCGGAGCGCACGCTCAATGAGGTGGACGTGGTCATGTGGCTGGTTGAGCCGACAACATTTATCGGAGCGGGAGAGCAGCACATTGCAAGCCAGCTTAAAAAAGTGCAGACGCCAGTCATTCTTGTTATTAACAAAATCGACAGTGTGAAGCCCGAAGAAGTTCTTGCATCTATTTCCGCTTATAAGGATTTGTATGAGTTTGCAGAAATTGTTCCGGTTTCTGCGAGAAATGGTAATAACACAGAAGAATTGTTAAAAGTAATTATGAAATATCTTCCGTACGGACCACAGTTCTATGATGAAGATACGGTTACAGATCAGCCGGAACGTCAGATTGTAGCGGAAATTATCCGTGAAAAGGCACTGCACAGTTTAAATGAGGAGATTCCACACGGAATCGCAGTAGCAATTGATCAGATGAAAATGAGAAATAAAGTGATGCATATAGATGCAACAATAATCTGTGAGCGAGATTCCCACAAGGGGATAATTATTGGAAAACAAGGAAATATGTTGAAAAAAATTGGCAGTACCGCAAGATTTGAAATAGAGAGAATGCTGGAATGCAAGGTAAATCTGAAGCTTTGGGTCAAAGTGAAGAAGGATTGGCGGGACAGTGAATTTCTGATGAAAAATTTTGGATATCGAGAAGAGGAATAAAAAACATCTTCCATGGGAGAACCTAAGAACAGAACATAGGATGAGGTGATGACATGGAAGAAATCTATTGGAATCGTTTTTTGGAGACAGGAAAGATTGAAGATTACCTTTATTATAAAGGAATTGAAATCTGTGCAGAAATTATGGAAAAACGCGAAAGAGAGGAAACTTGTGAATCAGATCGTAGTAACCGGGATGGTGCTTTCACAGACCGCTATTGGTGAAAATGACAGACGAGTGGTAATCTTAAGTAAGGAACGTGGAAAGATTGCGGCTTTTGCAAGAGGGGCAAGACGCCCAAACAGTGCTCTGGTCGGAGCAACCAATCCTTTTTCCTTCGGAACATTTACCGTTTACGAGGGGCGGACATCGTATACATTGGTGTCGGCCTCTATTTCAAATTATTTCGAAGAATTGCGTACAGATATTGAAGGAGCTTATTATGGCTTTTATTTTCTGGATCTTGCAAATTACTATGCCAGAGAGGCAAATGATGAAACGATGATGTTGAAACTTCTTTATCAGACACTCAGGGCACTGACCAATCCCAGACTTCCGGATCGGCTGATCCGATACATATATGAATTAAAAATGCTCTGTATCAACGGTGAAGGTCCTCAGGTTTTCGAATGTATCTGTTGCGGGGAAAGAGAAAAAAGTGCTGTATTCAGTGTAAGGAAGGGCGGGCTCGTCTGCGGAAAATGTATGAATCATATAACGGACGGAACTCCCTTGCATCCATCCACGCTGTATACATTGCAGTATATTGTATCTTCTCCGGTAGAGAAGCTTTATAATTTCCTCGTAAAAGAAGAGGTGCTTCAGCAATTAAGCGAGATTGTGACAGCTTATCTCAAAGAATATTTGGGAAAACAGTTTAAATCTTTGGAAATACTGGAAACAATTACACAATAAGTCTTGAAAATAAGTGTATTTATAAGGTATAATTATTTATTATTATATTATAGGAAATATTTATAGAAGGTGAGGAGAAGAGGTATGGTAGAAAAAACTATGGATAAGATCGTAGCGTTGGCAAAATCAAGAGGATTTGTATATCCGGGATCTGAGATTTACGGTGGGCTTGCAAATACATGGGATTATGGTAACTTGGGAGTAGAACTTAAGAATAATGTTAAGAAAGCATGGTGGCAGAAGTTTGTACAGGAGTCTCCGTATAATGTAGGTGTTGACTGTGCAATCCTGATGAACCCACAGACATGGGTAGCCAGCGGACACATTGGCGGATTCAGTGATCCGTTGATGGACTGTAAAGAGTGTCACGAACGTTTTCGCGCAGATAAGATGATTGAAGACTTTGCTCATGAAAATGGTCTGGATATCGGTGACAGCATTGATGGGTGGAGTCACGAACAGATGGAAGCATATATCGCAGAGCATAACATTCCATGTCCGACATGTGGAAAGCATAATTTCACAGAGATTCGTGAATTTAACTTAATGTTTAAAACATTTCAGGGTGTTACAGAAGATGCTAAAAATGTTGTATACCTTCGTCCTGAAACAGCACAGGGAATTTTCGTAAACTTCAAAAATGTACAGCGTACATCAAGAAAGAAACTTCCGTTTGGTATTTGCCAGATCGGTAAATCTTTCAGAAATGAGATCACGCCGGGTAACTTTACGTTCCGTACAAGAGAATTTGAACAGATGGAAATGGAATTCTTCTGTGAGCCGGATACAGATCTTGAATGGCATGCATATTGGAAGAAGTTCTGCCTTGGCTGGTTAGAGACTCTTGGAATTAAAGAGGAAGAGATGCGTTACCGCGATCACTCACCGGAAGAATTAAGCCACTACAGTAAGGCGACAACAGATATCGAATTCTTATTCCCGTTTGGTTGGGGAGAACTGTGGGGAATTGCAGACAGAACAGACTTTGACCTGACGCAGCATCAGAACGTATCTAAGCAGGATATGACTTATTTTGATGATGAGAAGAAGATTAAATATATCCCTTACGTTATTGAGCCGTCACTTGGCGCAGACCGTATGGTGCTCGCATTCCTTTGCAGTGCTTATGATGAAGAAGAACTGGAAGGCGGAGATGTAAGAACGGTACTTCGTTTCCATCCTGCACTTGCACCGATTAAGATCGGTATTCTTCCACTCTCTAAAAAACTGAGTGAAGGTGCAGAAAAAGTATATGCACAATTAAGCAAGAAATACAATTGTGAATTCGACGAGAGAGGAAACATCGGTAAACGTTACCGTCGTCAGGATGAGATCGGAACACCATTCTGTGTGACATACGACTTCGAATCAGAAGAAGACCAGGCAGTAACAATCCGTGACCGTGATACAATGGAACAAGAAAGAGTTAAAATTGATGAACTTGATACTTACTTTGCTAAAAAGTTTGAGTGGTAATTAATTTGGGACGTAGCCTTTTTGCAAAAGGCTACGTCCCAAATTGCATTTCCCCCTGTCCTAAATTGAAAAGAGGGGTGTCCCAAATTGAAAAAAACAGGCATCTGATATGAATCGGATGCCTGTTTTATGTATATTGATATTCAGTTTATTCAGCTTTAGCTTCTTTTTTATTTGCGTAATATTCCGGGTGTAATCTTCTGTCTCTTAATTCAGCAGCTGCTGTAAAGAGAACGTCTGTAGAAGAATTGAGACCTGTTTCGCAGGAATCCTGAATTACGCCGATAATGAAACCTACACCTACAACCTGCATTGCAATTTCAGATGGAATTCCGAATAATCCACAAGCCATTGGAATGAGAAGGAGTGAACCACCGGCAACACCGGAAGCACCGGCTGCACTGAGTGCTGCAAGTACACAAAGTACAAGCGCTGTTCCAAAGTCTACATCGATTCCAACAGTATAAGCTGCGGATAATGCCATAACAGAGATTGTAATGGCAGCTCCGGCCATGTTGATCGTTGCACCGAGTGGAATGGAGATAGAATACTGTTCTTCGTCTAAACCGAGTTCTTCACAAAGTTCCATATTAACAGGGATGTTAGCAGCGGAACTACGTGTAAAGAATGCAGTGATGAAACTCTTTGCCAGACATTTGAATACGAGCGGGTATGGGTTTTTTCTGATGCAGAGGAACACAATAATCGGGTTCATGATCAATGCTACAAATGCCATACTTCCTACTAATACAAGAATCAGTCTTCCATAGGATAACAATGCCTCTAATCCGGAGGTGGAAATAACATTGAAGATCAGACCCATGATACCAAATGGAGCAAAACTGATGACCCATTTAACTCCGGTAGAGATTGCGTCAGAGAAATCATCCAGCATTTTCTTTGTTGATGCGGAAGCGCCTTTTAATGCGATACCGAAAATACAAGCCCATGCAAGAATACCGATATAGTTAGCGTTTACGATAGAACCTACTGGATTGGATACAACATTTAAGAGCAGATTCTTTAAGACCTCACCGACACCGCTAGGAGGAGCCATATCGCCTCCGGCTGCTTCTGCGAGTGTAAGGGTGACTGGGAACAGTTTACATGCGACAACGGATACAAGTGCTGAGAACAGATTGCCAAGCATATACAGCATAACAATGAAGCCCATGTTTGTCTTCTGACCTTCGCCCATGTGAGCAAGTGCGCTCATAACAAGGAAGAATACCAGAAGTGGGGCAATTGCCTTTAAGGCGCCAACAAACAAATCACCAAAAATGATGATCACAGTTGCCTTAGGAATGGCAAGTCCCAGGATGATACCAATGATCAGTCCGCATAAAATTCTAAGAACCAGACTGATACTGTTCCATTTTTCAAAAACTTTTTTCATGTTGATTTTGCAGATATATTGTCGAAATATATCCACTACCTCTCTTTCTCTATAGATTTGTCCCCCGATTGTGATAATGCAGATGATACGTTTAAGAGCCGGAAGAGGAACTATCCGAACACTTTCCGCACAAACGTATCAACAAGTAACAACCTAATTATAAATAAAAATGATAAATTTGTCTATAAAAATATGTAAAAAGTGCTATAAAAATAATTTTGGAATGTGAAAAAAATGTCAAAACTGACAAAAACATAATAAAAAAAAGTTGTACATGCTATAAATGAGTGTTATAATTATATTGATAAAATAAATCGTCCGGGGAGACGATAGAAACGGGAGGTCTAATAAAGTGAGTGAAAGAAACGATGGATTGATGTGGGCACTTGTAAAAGAAAAACCTGAGGAAGGTTTGTGGATGAAGAGGATTCCGATTCCAGAAGTGGGGTCGAATGATGTCAAGATCAAGATTCACAAGACAGCCATCTGCGGAACAGATGTACACATTTACCAGTGGAATGATTGGGCGCAGCACACAATCCCGATCGGACTTACGGCAGGACATGAGTATGTTGGTGAAATTGTAGAGGTTGGACCCGGTGTAAAAGGCTTTAAGATTGGCGATCTTGTATCTGGTGAAGGTCATATTACTTGTGGAAAATGTAGAAACTGTCTGGAAGGACACAAGGAAAATTGTAAAGATGCGAAAGGTGTTGGTGTTAATAGAAATGGTGCGTTTGCAGAGTATCTTGTAATCCCATCTTCAAACGTATGGCCATGTAATCCGAACATTCCGGAAGAGATGTATGCGATTTTTGATCCATTTGGAAATGCTACACATACAGCGCTTTCTTACGATATGCTTGGTGAGGATGTGCTGGTAGCCGGTGCAGGACCGATTGGAATCATGGCGGCAGCAATTGCGAAATTCTCAGGAGCAAGACATGTTGTAATTACAGATTTTAACCAGTATCGTCTGGATCTTGCTATGAAACTTGGTGCAACGAGAGCGGTAAATCTGGGAAAAGAGAATCTGAAGGACGTAATGAAAGAAATCGGAATGACAGAAGGCTTTGATGTAGGTCTTGAAATGTCAGGTTCACAGGCAGGTCTTCATGATATGATCCATAACATGAAGCATGGTGGAAATATTGCACTTCTTGGACTTCAGAGAACAGATGCAAAAGTAGATCTTGAAACAGTGATCTTTAATGGATTAAATCTCCGCGGCATTTATGGAAGAAAGGTGTGGGATACATGGTATAAGATGTCTACAATGCTTCAGGCAGGACTGGATATTTCTCCGATTATCACTCATCATTTTGACATTAAGGATTACGAAAAGGGATTTGAAGCAATGATTTCCGGAGAATCTGGAAAAGTAATTCTTGACTGGGCACATGTGAATGACTAAAGAGTAAAAGGATGTCAAAGACAGAGGCAGTCAGGAAGATTGTTAAGTATCATATTTAATATGGAAAGGAAGAATTAAAACAATGGCACGTAAAAATGATATTTTGGACATTTACACAAAAGAAGTAGAAGGCATTAAAGAGGCCGGACTGTTTAAGGGAGAAGCACCATTTGTATCACCGCAGGGAGCGCGTGTGAAAATGGAAGACGGAAGAGAACTTCTGTGTATGTGTGCAAACAACTATCTCGGACTTGGGGATAATCCGCGTTTGATCGAAGCTGCAAAAAGAACTTATGATGAAAAGGGATATGGTGTTGCATCTGTTCGTTTCATTTGCGGAACACAGGACATTCACAAAAAATTAGAGAAGAAGATTTCAGATTTTCTTGGAACGGATGACACAATTCTTTACTCTTCCTGCTTCGATGCAAATGGAGGATTGTTTGAGACAATACTTACAGCAGAAGACGCTGTAATCAGTGATGAATTGAACCATGCTTCTATTATTGATGGTGTGCGTCTCTGTAAAGCAAAACGTTTCCGTTATAAAAACAACGACATGGAAGATCTGGAAGCAAAATTAAAAGAAGCTGATGAAGCCGGAGCGAGAATCAAATTGATCGCAACAGATGGTGTATTTTCCATGGATGGAATTATCTGTAACCTTCAGGGTGTATGTGATCTGGCTGATAAATACAATGCGCTCGTTATGGTGGATGACAGCCATGCAGTCGGATTCGTAGGAAAGACCGGACGTGGAACACCGGAATACTGTGGAGTGCAGGGACGTGTGGATATTATTACCGGAACACTTGGAAAAGCACTTGGCGGAGCATCCGGCGGATATACTTCCGGACGCAAAGAAATTATCGATCTTCTCCGTCAGAGAAGCCGCCCGTATCTGTTCTCTAACTCTTTGGCACCGGCAATCGCAGGAGCAAGTATCGAATTATTTGATATGCTGGATGAAAGCACAGAACTTCGTGACCATCTGGAAGAAGTGACAGCATACTACCGTAAAGAACTGGCAGATAATGGCTTTGATATCATTCCGGGAACACATCCATGCGTACCTGTTATGCTTTATGATGAGAAAACAGCAGCAGAATTTGCAAAACGCATGATGGAAAAAGGAGTATATGTGGTAGCATTCTCTTACCCGGTAGTTCCAAAGGGAAAAGCAAGAATTCGTACACAAGTGTGCGCAAGCCATACAAAAGAAGATATTGATTTCATCGTTAAATGCTTCAAAGAAGTAAGAGAAGAAATGAAATAATAATTTGGGACGTAGCATTTTTGTAAAATGCTACGTCCCAAATTAACAATTGCTATGTTCCAAGATGAAAAATGGGGTGTCCTAAATTGATTTTCGACCTGTACTTAATTAGGAAGGGGACATAGTTATCGATGAAAAGACGGCAGGAAAGCAGTACAGGAATGTATCACGTTATGGTTAAAGGTATTAATAAGGAAAGGATTTTTAACCAACAGCGTGAAAAAAGCTATTTAATTAAAATTATTCTAAAACACCTTGAGCTCTTCAAGGTGGAAATCTATAGTTATAGTATTATGTCTAATCATGCTCATTTTATTATCCGATCAGAAATTCAGATTTTATCAAGATTTATGGCAGCTGTTTTATCAGAATATGCGTTATATTATAATTTTAAACATCAGCGAAATGGTCATGTGTTTCAAAATCGATTCGCCAGCGAATGTATTGAAAATGAAAAATATTTCTGGATGTGTTTAAGATATATTCACTTAAATCCTGTGAAAGCGGGTATGGTCAACAATTTGTCCAAATATAAATATAGCAGTGTCAATGAATATAGGTCGAATACGGCAATTGTTATTCATGAAAAAGCGTTGCTTATGTATAAAAAGACATTTCCTGATGCTAAAAGTTTCGAAGAATTTCATAAAGAAAGAGAAACAAAAGTCTTTTTAGATATATCTGAAGAAATGCTGACGCAGCGAGTTGAACTTGCGATTGATTATGCTGAAAGTCTGCAAACAAAGCATAACTTGCCAGTGTTATCACAAGTATTTGAAGAAAAAGATATAAGGCTGGCTTATATTTACAAAATAAAAGACGAAATGCAAATATCACTAAAAAAAGTGCAAATTCCGCAAGAACTGCGCATCCGTTCCAGAGGAACGGAGCGCCATTCCGCTTCAAACTGAGCAAAGCTCAACAGGTTAATTAGTTACCATCGTTTACTCTGCGATCCCTGCCAGGAAATTCAAGACGATATGCCTTGGATGTCATTCGGCTTAAGCAGGCATCTGCGTAGGTGGAATCCCCAAAAAGCTGATACCATCCGGATA